>Ga0228627_1000004_pt1 | contig 541685 bp, 480 predicted proteins | sample 33DmetaG_FD_190483 | JGI IMG/M metagenome (GOLD analysis project Ga0228627, IMG submission 190483) | Seawater microbial communities from Monterey Bay, California, United States - 33D | ecosystem: Environmental > Aquatic > Marine > Coastal | place: USA: California | collected 2016-09-28 | reverse complement strand
ATCGAATGGTTAAATTCCCACCGCGATTCAAGGATATTCCTCTACAATCCCGATACCACTTAAGCGTAATTTCAAATTTTAAGGTATCGATACAACGATAAGTAATGTCTGCCCCCATCATGTGGGTTGCTTTTACAGTATTTGAAGAAAATACTAATGGTATTAAAAATACAATTAGTGAAATTCGCTTTAGTATAAATTTTGCCATGCTCAAGATTGTTAAAATAATATAAGTTGCAAGTTAATATTTTAAAATTTATTAAAATCATTTTTACGTAAAAAATGACATTAAAAACATAGAGATACTTGAAACAGTATTTGAGGTGTTCTTGGGGTCATATTTAATTAAATTTAAATTTCTTATACAGACCAACTTTAAAAAAAATGCACATTTGTAGTAAAATGAGGTACATTTCAAGTTCAGATCTAACTAAATTTTCTATTCAATTATTTAATGCTATGGGTGCATCAGATGATGATGCAAAAATTGCTTCGGAAGTGTTAATTTCTGCGGATTTACGGGGTATTGATAGTCATGGTGTTTCTCGCCTTGTAGGGTATGCCAATCTCTGGGAGTCTGGCAGGATAAATATGTCTCCTGACGTTAAAATAATTAGAGAAAATAAATCAACTTTTGCTATTGATGGTGATTCGGGTTTAGGGCTAGTAGTTGCTCCTATGGCAATGGATATAGCTATTGAGCGTGCTAAAGCATATGGAAGTGGATGGGGTGCTATCCAAAATAGTAATCATTTTGGAATAGCAGGATACCATGCAATGAAGGCATTGCCTCACGATATGATAGGTATGGCAATGACTAATGCAACTCCTTTCATCCCACCGACTTATAGTAAACAAGCTATGTTGGGAACAAACCCTATTTCGTATGCATTTCCTACCAAAAAAGAAAAACCCTTAGTGATTGATCTTGCTACATCGTCAGTTGCAAGAGGGAAAATTGAAATTGCTCGAAGAGAAGGAAAAGAAATACCTAAAGGATGGATTATAGATAAAAATGGCAAGACAAGTCAAAATGTTGATGAGTTAAAAGATGGTGGAATGTTGACACCACTTGGTAGTTTGGAGGAATTAGGTAGTCATAAAGGGTATGCACTAGGTAGTCTAGTTGATATAATATCTGGAGTGTTATCTGGGGCTAATTTTGGTAAATGGGTGCCACCGTTTGTGAGCTATTTGCCCCTTTTACCCAATTTGCCAGGTAAGGGTCTTGGTCATTTTGTTGGTGCAATGGAAGTAGATGGTTTTCGATCTGTAGATGATTTCAAAACAAGCATAGATCTTTGGATAAATTCTTTTAAAGCAGCAGATAGAGTAAATGAAAATCAACCAGTTTATGTTCCTGGAGAAAAAGAATTCAACATAGAAGAAAAACGTAAAAAAACTGGTATCCCCCTCAATATTAATGTACTTGAAGATCTCAAAAAATTAGAAAAGAAGTTTTCAATAAAATTATAAAGCCTCATTTAATCGATATTTTTATTGGTATAAAATTAAGAACTAACTCAAAGAATTGATTTAAATCTTAGATCTTAAAATGTTAATTAAATCTATTGTTCATAATAAAAGATTCGAAATCAAAAAATAATTAAATTCGCAAACAAAAAATATTGAAAATTATGAAAAATAAAGTTCTTTTAATTTTATTGGTAAGTGTCCTATTCTCCTGTAACAACAAATCAAGTCAGGTTCAGAACAAGGGTGATAAAGTTGTTTCAACTCAAGACTCTAATCGTTTTGCTGATTTACGAATATTAACCTATGATGCGTCAGGGATTAATGATTTAACAGTTAAACAGAAAGAGTTAGTTTACTATTTGTCACAGGCAGCCCTTAGTGGAAGGGAAATTACTTATGCCCAAAACTACAAGCATAATATTCAAATTAAACGAGTTTTAGAAGCTATTTTTACAACCTATAGTGGAGATAGAAACGCTGAAAGTTGGAAGAATTTTGAAGTATACCTTAAGCGATTTTGGTTTTCTAATGGGATTCATCATCATTATGCTGAGAAAAAGTTTATTCCTGACTTCTCAACAGAATATTTTTCGACTTTAATTGAGGGTAGTTCAATCAGTGATTCTCTAACATTAGAAAATGAAACAAAAGACCAAATGGTTTCTAAATTATTGCCTGTCATTTTTGATCCTCTAGTTGATTCCAAAAAAGTAATTAAAGATAAAGGTGTAGATAAAGTTGCTCTTAGTGCTAATAATTATTATGGCGAGGCTGTCACTGAGGCCGAGGCCATTGCTCATTATGGAATGATGGGTGTATCTGGAGAAGAAACCCCAATTGAGTATGGTTTGAATTCTAGATTAGTCAAGCAAGACGGACAATTAGTGGATTTAGTATACAAATCTGGGGGTCTCTACGGAGGTGCTATAGATCAGATTATTTTTTGGTTAGAAAAAGCGAAAAATGTAGCTGAAAATGATGCTCAAGCTAGTCACATTGGTATGCTCATAGATTACTTTAAAACAGGAGATTTAAAACAGTGGGACGCAACTAATATCAACTGGCTTAGAAGTACCGAGGGAGATATTGATTTCATTTTAGGATTTATTGAGGTTTATGGAGATGCAATTGGTTATAAAGGAGCATATGAAGCTGTAATCCAAATGAATGATAAAGAAGCTTCTGAACGAATGGCTGTTTTGAGTGAGAATGCTCAGTATTTTGAGGACAACAGTTCAATTATGAAGAAGCATAAGAAAGAAAATGTTGTTGGTGTCAGCTATCGTGTTATTAATGCGGCTATGGAGGCTGGAGATGCTGCTCCTGCAACTCCAATTGGTATAAACTTACCCAATAGTAATTGGATACGAAGTACTCACGGTAGCAAGTCAATTAGTCTTGGAAATATTGTGGAAGCATATAATTCTTCAGGTGGAAGTAGTTCGTTAAATGAATTTTACTTTGACGAAAATGTAAGAGCTAGAATTAAAGAACACGGCAAATTAAGTAGCAAGATGCATACTGCCATGCACGAGGTTATTGGTCATGCTTCTGGTAAAATTAATGATGGCATTGGCACACCAAAAGAAACACTAAAGAATTACAGCAATACATTAGAGGAAGCTCGAGCAGATTTAGTAGCCTTATATTATATCTACGATCAAAAATTAGTAGACTTGGGATTGATGCCTAGCTTAGATGTTGGAATGGCTGAATATGACAGTTATATCGCTAACGGTATGATGCTTCAATTGAGAAGATTAGAAGAGGGTGAGAATATAGAAGAAGACCACATGAGAAACCGTCAGTTAAATGCATCTTGGGCATATGAAAAAGGACTTGATGATCAAGTTATAGAAAAGAAAATTATAGATAACAAAACCTATTTTGTAGTTAATGACTATGCTAAACTTCGTAAAATATTTGGTGATCTTTTAAGGGAAATTCAACGTATAAAGTCTGAGGGTGATTATGAGGCTGCTGAGGCCTTAGTAGAAGGGTACGGTGTTAAAGTAGATCCTGCTATTCATAAAGAGGTTAAGTCGAGATATGAAAGTTTAAATCTAGCTCCATATAGTGGATTTGTTCAGCCAAAATTAGAACCACAATTTGATGATGAAGGTAACTTCATAAATCTCCGAGTGAGTGAGGAAGGGTATGTAGAACAAATGCTCAGATTTGGGAAAGAATATGCTTTTGTAAACCCAGGTGAATGATTTTTACTGACAAAATTTCATGAAAAATAAGGTCGTAAAATTATTGATTCTTTTTCTATTTGTAATTTTGTTTATAGGCTCTGCCGTTTGGATGTACAAAAAATATGTAATCCCAAATAGTCCCTATCATACTGAACTCAAATTAAGAGGTTCCAAATGAAAGATTTATTTCCATCTTCATGGAAGTCGATATTATTGGAAGATATTTCAAGTCCTAATTTTTTAAAAATTCAACAGTTCATAAAGCAACAGAAAAAGTTAGGATTAATAACTTATCCTCCAGAAAAAGATATTTTCCATGCTTTCAAGGTTACGTCACTTAAACAAATAAAAGTGGTCATTATTGGCCAAGACCCCTATCATGGATTTGGTCAAGCTCATGGTTTATGTTTTTCCGTAAAAAAAGGAGCGAAAATACCGCCTTCCTTGAAAAATATTTTCAAAGAATTGAATGCGGATATTGGATGCGAGTTGCCTGCTCATGGTGAACTCACTAGCTGGGCAGAACAAGGAGTGTTTTTATTAAATTCTATTTTGACTGTTGAGGAAAAGAAGCCATCAAGTCATCAAGGTATTGGTTGGGAAATCTTTACAAATAGGGTTATTCAAACAATCTCAGAAAATCAAGATAAGGTTGTTTTTATACTTTGGGGAAATTATGCCCGAAAAAAGAAAGACTTAATAGATCATAATAAGCACCTTATTATTGAATCTGCACACCCAGCAGCGGAGATTTATGCAGGAGGGAAGGCTGGCTTTTTTGGAAGTAAGCCTTTTTCTAGAGCCAATCAATTTTTGCCCTCACCAATAAATTGGTGTTTAACTTGAATAAAGTTTTGAATTGTTATTTACATCTTAATTGATTCCCAAGATTTTAGGAATATTTCTATGAATTTATCAGAAAATTCATTCAGGGTACATTGAGTGTCTTCTTGTCTAATGGATGTGACTTGTTTGTCTGTTATGCCGCAGGGATTGATGTAATTAAAATAGTTAAGATTTGTATTAATATTTAATGCAAACCCGTGCATACTAACACCTTGTTTGATACGAATTCCAATTGCTCCTATTTTTCTGGGAGTTTGTGGTTTATCTCCTACCCATATTCCTGTTAGATGCCTTATTTGATAAGCATCAATATTAAAATGTTTAAGGGTGCTTATGATGGATTCCTCAAGTATTTCTACATATTTTTTAACGCCAATACCCCATTTTCTTAGATTGATAATGGGATAGCAAACTAACTGGCCTGGACCATGGTATGTAATATCACCTCCTCTGTCAATTTGATGAATTGTTGCATTAATTTTCTTTAAAAGATTTTCATCAACTAGTAGATTATTCTTGTTGGCACTTTTTCCAAAAGTGAATACGTGGGGATGTTCACATACAATAATACTATCTGAAGCACCATTCAAAACATCTTGATGAGTTTGCTCTTGAATATTCAACGCATTGGCATAATTTGTAAGACCAATATATTTTATACTAGTTGACATTTTTACTTTTCTTTTTTACAATCATACCAAGTATAAAGAAAACACCCACAAAGCTGGCAAATCTGCCTATATAATCACCATATTGTGAATAGAATGTCATGTTATTAAATGAATGAACTTTCACGTCAATGACTTCTTTTTTCCACCATTGAGTTTGCTGATGGATATTGCCTAGTTTGTCAATTCTGCAAGTGATGCCAGTGTTTGCACTTCTTAACACTTCTCTTCTATTTTCTATTGCTCTCAAAGAGGCATAATGCATATGCTGTTTGTATCCGTCGGTATCTCTCCACCATCCATCATTGGTTATGACTAATAAAATCTCTGCTCCTTTTCGGCAAAATTCAGCAACATGACCAGGAAAGACACTCTCATAGCAAATTAATGGTGCAAGGTTTGGTTTATTGCCAGCATCAAAAACTTTTGGTTCTTTATCTGATCCAAGACTACCAGATATTCCACCTAAATCTACAGCCAGAAAATTAAGAAACTTGAATAATTTAGGATATGGCATGATTTCAGCACCAGGAACAAGTTTTCCCTTGTGATAGAAGTCAAGATTACCCTCTTTGTCAATTTCAAGTGCGGTATTATAACTATCGTAAAAATCACCATTTTCAGTTTCTCGTGCGGTCTGTGATAGCGGTTCTCCTTTTTTGAAAAACTTATAAGTTGAAATACCAGAAATGACATGAATTTGTGGATGGTCATGTACAAACTTTTTAAGAATTTGAATACTCTCAAAACGATCAGGGTAGTTCTCATCAACATATTCCACTATGGCTGTTTCAGGTAAGATGATGTAATCTGTACTATCATTTATTAGTGGTTCAACCAACCTTAGCATTTGAGTCAAGTTAAGAATCTCTTTATCTTTTTCAAATTTTAAGTAAGGGTCAATGTTAGGTTGAACTAATAATGCTGAAGATGTACTATTATTTGATGAGGTATAATCCGATTGATTGTATATGTAAAAAGGGATGGACAAGAGTGTAGGAATAATGATAAATCCGACGGGTTTCCACCAGGCTTTCATGTTTGACTCTCGAACAGTTATGAAGGTTATGACGTTCGTTGTTAAAATCCATAGACTTCCACCAAGTGCTCCAGTTATTTCGAACCATTGAACAACTTCATTATGTTTTGCAAAAATGTTGCCAAGTGTAAACCAAGGCCATGTGATTTGCCAATTGAGGTGAAGGTATTCAAACGACAACCAAAGCGAAACAAAAATCAATAGGGCTTTTTTATCATTAACTATTCTACGTGCTTTTCTATAACCTAGCCACGGTAAATACATAAGCCATGAATTTGCAAGTAGCATAAAAATACTCGAATAAAATTCAGCATAACCTACCCACCATGATATTACGATATTCCATATCAATAGTGATAAATAGATTAACCAACTGCTTCCTCGTGTATTTCTGGTTTTATCTTCAAGTAAGAATAATGGTACAAAGGCAAAGAAACCTAGGAAAAATAAATCGCGAGGAGGCCAAGCCAACCAAAAAAGTAAAGCTGGGGCAATAACATACAAAAACGATTGAATTCTATTTTTTATCATATCCAGCAATCATCAGTACAAATTCTCCTTTTGGTTCATGGTTTTTGAAATGTTCCAAAAGTTGAATAGGGTTTCCACGAATGTATTCTTCAAATTTTTTAGTTAGTTCGCGGCCAATAACTATAGAACGATCTGGACCAAGTAGGTCATAAATCATTTGAAGTGTTTTTATAATTCGGTGCGGGCTCTCATAAAAAATAGTGGTTCGTTTTTCTTCAAGAAGATTTAGGATTTTAGTTTGTTTCCCTTTTTTGTGTGGCAAAAAACCTTCGTAAATAAATGAATCACAAGGTAAACCAGAACCAACTACTCCAACGATTGCAGCTACTGCACCAGGCAGAGTAATAACTTCAATATTTTCATGGATAGATTCCCTTATAAGTAAGAATCCAGGGTCAGATATTCCAGGCATTCCTGCATCTGAGCATACCGCTAAAGACTCACCATTCAGTAGCTTTTCAATAATTCCTTTTGAATTTTTATGTTCGTTGTGTTGGTGATAGGGAATGAGTTTTTTATTAATATTATAGTGATCTAAAAGTTTTTTAGTTTGTCGAGTATCTTCAGCCAAAACAGCATCAACAGACTTGAGTATATCAATTGCTCGATAGGTAATGTCAGCCAAATTACCAATGGGCGTTGGCACTATATATAATTTTCCCTTCAAAATACTTTGCGAAAATAGGGGTTAAAGCTCACTAAAACGATAGCAAGTATTTTAAGTATTTTTATGATGATTGATAGAATAATCGTGCATTTTTGTCGTCATATATTATAGATGACCAAGATTCTTTTCATATTCACATTTTTTTTCATGCCATTAATCAATGCAGATTCTCCTAGTTTTAAAGATCAACAATTAGCATACGATCGTGTATTTCAAGCATACAAAGACAAAGCAGAAGATGCAAATCAAAAACTGAAAGAAGCAGGAATTGATCGACAGAATTTTGAGATATTTATTCGTGGCTTTAAATTCGAGGAGGACCTTGAAGTATGGGCTAAAAATAAAGAAGATGATCAATATAAATTAGTGACCACTTACAAGTTTTGTCAAAATATTGGTCAGTTAGGACCTAAACGAAAAGAAGGTGACAAACAAATACCTGAAGGTGTTTACTCGCTTATTAAATTCAATCCCAAAAGTGATTTTTTTCTTTCTTTACAAGTAAATTATCCCAATGAAAGTGATCGAATTTTATCAAACCGCTATGCTCCTGGAGGACTAATATTCATCCATGGGGGTTGTGAGACCATAGGGTGCATTCCGATAACGGATAGTTTTATCAAAGAATTATATGTTTTGTGTGTTGAGGCAAGAAATAATGGGCAGGAATCCATACCAATTCATCTTTTCCCAACTCGTCTAAATCAAGAAAATTTTCAACTATTATCAGACCAATACGATGATAAAAAGTTAATTGATTTCTGGAGCCAACTCAAAAAAGGATATTCTTATTTTGAAAAAAATAGAAAAATTCCAAGGCTAGTTATTCAGCCTGATGGGGCATATCACTTTTTTGAAGAAAAAATCTAGGGTCTATATCGACTTTCTTGGAATATTTCCATGTGATTACTATTGTTCAATAGTTGATGAATAGAAATTTTTGGGTGGTTTTCCATGTAATTACGTACAATTTGCCAACCAATCCATGCACCAGTTCTAGGACTACTTTCGTTTCCAAAAGGAGCCGTAAATGGCCCGTCATTGAAATATCTTTTTTGATACTCATTTTTATCTGAGTTAAAAAGTTCCTCTTCTTGAACAAGGTATGCCCAAATATTTTCTTCTTGATTTTTACACCATTCTAATTGGTTGAATAAATAATTAATTTTAAGCGAATCGTGATATTCTGGTAAAAGAAGGTCTAATAAATATAGTTTTTTACCCTCGTAAATAGCTTGATCAATAAACGTGGTCGAGATATGTTCAGGCACTTTAACATCCACGTAAGTTTGAATACAATTAGGGACAATCCGATAAGGCTCAAATTTTTTGATGCGATACAATGGAAAGTTCTCAGGATTCAGCAATGTATATACTTCAAAATCAGACCCCAGATACATATCTAGACCAACACCAAACTTTTTGGATTGTTGATCATATACAGCCCCGTAATGAAATGTTGATATAAACGTCGTGACTTCATTAATTGTATCTTCAGGGAAATAGTTTAAGATGTATTTAGAAGCCTTTAATAGTTCATTTGAGTAGGATTGAAAATTATTGAATTCTTTCTGAGTAATCATGTATAAGGAATCCATGTCTTGGTGCGAAATATACTTATATAGTTCTACCGCAATATCGGCATCTGTTGCACCTGGGTATAGGACATTTGATGCAATAATGTGTTCTGTAAAAACTTTATAAAAGTCTGGTTGACTCTCAGATAAACGAACGATATCACTCACACTTTTACATGAAAATAGCTCTTGCTCAAAACGTTCTATTTTCATTTTGTTATCTATGTTAGATAGATTTTTGGTGTGTTTATTTTTCGTGCAGGCTTGGAATGTAAAAACTCCTGCAAAAATGAATGAAGCAAGTAGGATTTTTAAACTTTTAGTACTAATCTTTGTATTCATTTAAATATTAATAATTATGAAAAACATTACAATACTAACGCTAGCTTTGCTATTAACGCAACTATCTTTTGCACAAAACTCATTCAGATTTGGACTAAAAGGTGCTTCTAATTTTGGCTGGTTATCAGGTACTGATAAAACCATAGAAAATGATGGAACAACTATAGGTTTTGCCTATGGATTGATGGGAGAGTATGCAATTAATTCAACTTACGGTCTTCATGCAGAATTGTTACTTTCACAGGTGAATAGTAAGTTCAATCTAACTTCAGAGCAGTCATTTGTGAATGACATTAATAATACCAAGATTTCAAGTCTGAATTATAAATACACTATTCAGTATTTAGAAATTCCAATGAGTATGAAGTTTAATACTAAAGAAATTGGTAATTTAGTATATTACGGTAATTTCGGTTTTTCTCCCGGTTTTGCGTTAAATGCTCGTGCATCAATTACATCTGGAGATATTCCACAAAGTATAAAAGACTTGGATCCAACAGACTATCGTGTTAATGATGACGAGGGGGACGATTTCACCTTAGACAATTTTGATGATAAGGTGTTTTTATTTCGTTTTCCTTTAATTATTGGTGGAGGTGTTGAATATAGAATGGCTGGGAGTACAAGTTTGCAGGCGGGACTTCGTTTTGCGAACACATTTACAGATATGTTTGTTAAGGATAAGACAGCAGATGCCAAAAACAACTACTTTGCTGTATCAGTTGGTGTACTTTTTTAAAAATTCCATATGAAGATAGCCATATCTCAACTTAACTATATTATTGGTGACATTGACGGGAATACGGCTAAAATTTTGGATGCAATTTCTAAGGCAAAGGCTGAAAATGCCGATTTAATTATTTTCTCAGAGCTAGCAGTATGTGGCTATCCACCAAAAGATTTATTAGACTATCCGAATTTTATAGATCGTTGTGAGTCTGCTGTAAAGTTAATTGGAGAAAACTCTAATGATATAGGTTTAATTATTGGGGCTCCCTCATGGAGCAATCTAGAGCGAGGTAAAAAGTTGTACAATTCTGCTTTTTTTTACGAGAATAAAAAACTGTTGAAACGAATTGATAAAACATTATTACCTACTTATGATGTATTTGATGAATATCGATACTTCGAATCAAGCAAAATATTCGAATGTGTACCTTTTAGAGGAGAAAAATTGGCCATAACTATCTGTGAAGATCTTTGGAATATTGACGATGAGAAAATGTATAAAGTCATTCCAATGGACGAGTTAAAGAAAGAAGATCCCTCCTTAATGATAAATTTGAGTGGATCACCATATAGTTATAATCATGTTGAAAAACGTCGGAATCGAATGCAACAAAATGCAAAAAAATATGATTTGCCTTTATTTTACGTAAATCAAGTAGGAGGTAACACCGATATTCTATTTGATGGAGGTTCTATGTTTATCAATAGAAATGGGGATATCGTCGAAGAGTGTGCTTTTTATCATGAAGACTTCAAATTGATTGAGTGGTCAAGTGGTTCAGTATATCCAGATAACCATCAGGATTATTATGATTATGATATTGCACTTATTCACGATGCTCTTTTAATGGGAATTAAAGATTATTTTGGTAAGATGGGCTTCAAAAAAGCCGTGATTGGAAGTAGTGGGGGTATTGACAGTGCAGTAGTTCATGCATTGGCTGCCAAAGCCTTGGGAGGTGATAATGTCAGGGCCATCATGATGCCAAGTAAATACAGCAGCGAGGGTTCTATAAATGATGCAGTAGCATTAGCTGAAAATTTAAATTCTCCTTATCGAATTATTTCAATCGAACAAACTGTTGAGTCATTAAATATGACATTAAAAGAAGAGTTTGAGGGTCTAGAAGAGGATGTAACTGAAGAAAATATTCAAGCCAGAAGTCGAGGTGTTATTTTAATGGCAATTAGTAACAAATTTGGTTGTATAGTCCTTAATACGAGTAATAAAAGTGAGAGTGCTGTTGGATATAGCACGTTGTATGGAGACATGTGTGGTGGCTTGTCAGTAATAGGAGACTTATACAAAGAACAAGTATATGAGTTAGCGAGATTCATGAATAGATCAGGTCAAGTTATTCCAAAGGAGATTATTGATAAAGAGCCTAGTGCAGAACTAAGACCAAATCAAAAAGATAGAGATTCCTTGCCTGCTTATTCTGTCTTAGATAAAATACTTTTTCATTATATCGAGGAGCAAAAAGGTTGGAGAGAAATTGTCAAACTAGGAATTGAGGAAGATTTGGTTCGAAGAATTATTCGACTAGTTGACAAAAATGAGTATAAACGGTTTCAAGCTTCTCCAACACTAAGAATTAGTCATAAAGCATTTGGTATAGGAAGGCAAATGCCTATTGTTGCTCGATACGACCATTAATTTCTATTTTAAAGTGTCCATTATTTTACTTCATTTTAATTACTAATTATAAGTAGAGTAATTCCCTCTAGCTTCGTGAATACCTTTGCGTAAAAGGAGTGAGGTCTTTGGATTGTCATTTCACAAGGTTGAATATTATGACATTTAAAGATTTAGGTCTTATAGACCCATTACTAAAGGCAATTGGAGATAAAAACTATATAAATCCTAGTCCAATTCAAGAAAAATCAATACCACTAATTCTTCAAGGGTTTGATATTTTAGCAAGTGCACAGACAGGAACCGGGAAAACAGCTGGGTTTGCTATACCAATGATACAAATTCTTACAAAAGGTAATTATTCAGGACATAAAAAAATCAAAGCACTCATCCTAACTCCTACAAGAGAATTAGCAGCTCAAGTATTAGAGGATGTTCAATCCTACAGTAAATACTTAGATATCAGAAGCACTGTCATTTTCGGCGGGGTAAATCAAAATCCTCAAGTTACTGCACTCAAACAAGGTGTGGACATATTAGTAGCTACTCCTGGTCGATTAATGGACCTTCATCAACAAGGGCATTTGTCATTAAAGAATTTAGAGTTTATGGTTCTTGACGAGGCCGACCGAATGTTAGATATGGGTTTTTTGAGAGATATCAAAAAAATTATTCAAATGATGCCTCAAAAGCGTCAGAATCTACTCTTTTCAGCTACATTTTCTAGAGAAATAAAAAAGTTAGCTAATGGACTTTTAACAAATCCAAAAACTGTTGAGGCCACTCCAGAAAATTCTACTGCAGAGCGAATAGATCAGGCAGTTTATCGTGTAGATTCAAAACGAAAGACAGCATTAATTACCAAATTAATTTGGGAAGGCAACTGGCATCAGGTACTCATCTTTACACGAACCAAACATGGTGCAAATCGACTTGCTCAAAAATTAGAAAAGGCAAAAATCACAGCAGCTGCAATTCATGGAAATAAATCACAATCTGCACGAACAAAAGCATTGGCTAATTTTAAAAGTGGGGAGGTGAGTGTTTTAGTAGCTACTGACATTGCTGCTAGAGGGTTGGATATTCCATTATTACCGTATGTTATTAATTATGAGTTGCCTAATGTACCAGAAGATTATGTGCATCGCATAGGAAGGACAGGAAGAGCTGGTGCTAGCGGTATAGCTATGTCATTAGTGTGTAGTGAAGAACAAGAATATTTGACGTCAATTGAAAAGCTCTTGGGTATGCAAATTCAAAGCGGGGTTGTAGAGGGATTTGAGCCAACTAAAGGTCCTGTTGAAGGAGGAAAGAAACGAATGAAACAAAATGCTAGAGGTTCATCTAACCAATCTCAAAATAAAAAATCGAATAATAATAATCGATATCATCGATTCAAACGAAAATCAAAGAAATCGAATAAGTAATAATACCTTTTAGCGATTACAATCGCATTTTTCACATTCAGATTTTGTTTCAAAACCAATAGGAGAGCATTCACTATATCCCTCATATTTACATTTGTTTTCATCAGCATAGTATATCCAAGATTCAAAATATGCCATACATAGTGCTGAGTCATTTTGAGGATTTTCTTGACATTTTGAGTCTGTAATACACTCTTTTTTACAGCTAGGTGCAAGTGCAATTATTGACCCTAATACTAATGATATTCTTAAAAATTTAATTTTCATTTAGTAAGATAATGCCTTTTTTACCATGCCTGAACTTCCCATTATGACTGGGTTTCTTTGGTGTATTTCTGTGGGTTCTAATTCAAGAATACGCCCCTTGCCAGTAGTAGCTATTCCGCCTGCTTGTTCTGTAATAAAAGCCATAGGGTTGCTCTCAAACATGAGTCTCAGCTTACCGTTAGGTGAGTCCGTGGTTGAAGGATACATGAAGATGCCTCCTTTTAGCAAGTTTCTATGAAAATCTGCAACCATACTCCCAATGTATCTTGCACTGTAGGCTTTTTTGTCTATTGAGTTTCTACAATAATCAATATAGTCTTTGATATTCTGATCAAATTGATCGTAGTTTCCCTCATTGACAGAATATATATTACCCTTTGAGGGGATTTTGATGTTAGGATGACTTAAACAGAAGTCACCAATGGATGAATCTAATGTAAAGGCATTTACTCCTTGTCCAGTTGTAAATACAAGCATTGTACTACTTCCATAAATAATATATCCTGCAGCTACTTGATTAATTCCTTTTTGAAGCACATCTTCCATTGTTACTGGTCCACCAACAGGACTTTTACGCTGATATACAGAAAATATAGTTCCTATGGATGCATTAACATCAATATTACTACTTCCGTCAAGTGGGTCTATGGCTATGATGTATTTGCTATCTTGATTTAGTGTTGTTTCTATTTGGTGAATGTCTTCTTCTTCTTCGGATATGATTGCACAACAATCTCCGCCAAGTGTTAAAGAAGATTTGAATTCTTCGTTTGCTATGATATCTAATTTTTTTACTTCTTCTCCTTGGACATTGACTGTGCCAAAAGCACCAAGAACATCAACAAGGCCTGCCTTGCGGACGTCCCTATTTACGATTTTTGCAGCAAATTTAAAATCTCTAAATATTTTGGATAGGTCTCCACTAGCATCAGGAAATTTATTTTGCTGATCTGCAATGAACTGACTCAGACTTATTACTTTATTAGTTCTCATTAAAATTATTATTTGGTAATATTGCCACAAATTTAATCTTTAATGAGAGTATTCAAATTTGGAGGTGCAAGTGTAAAAGATTCAGATGCAGTTAAGAATGTAGCATCTGTACTTCAAGATTATGGTCAAGGCCCATTGTTAGTTGTTATTTCTGCCATGGGTAAAATTACCAATAAGTTAGAAGAATTGGTAGATGCATACTATTTCAGTAAGGATTCAAAGAAAAAGATATTTGCCGAGATTAAGTCATTTCATCAGCAAATTACCGATTCACTAATCAAGGATGAAAATGATTATTACGAAGTAGATAATCTCTTGATTGAATTAGAATGTATTATTGAAAAGAGAAGGGATGAGTCCTCCACCTATGATATGGAGTATGATAAAATTGTCCCATTTGGAGAGTTAATATCTACCAAGATTGTGAGTACATATCTCAATAAATTTGGTGTGAAAAATAGATGGATTGATGCTAGGAATTTTGTTATTACAAGCTCAAAACACAGATCTTCAAGTGTTCTTTGGGAAGAGTCTGTTCCGCTTATTCAAAATAGTCTTAAACCATTAGCAGAGAGACAGCCAATTATTACTCAAGGTTTTATAGGTAGAGATATTAATCATAAGAATACAACGCTTGGCAGAGAAGGGTCAGATTATTCTGCAGCTATTTTTGCTTTTGGATTAGATGCTGAATCAGTGACCATCTGGAAGGATGTGGAAGGGATTATGAATGCTGATCCAAAACAGTTTGCAGAAGCTCAGTTAATTCCAAAAGTATCCTATAATGAGGCCATTGAATTAGCTTATTATGGTGCATCAGTCATTCATCCAAAAACTATACAACCTTTAAAAAACAAGGCAATTCCTCTTTTTGTGAAATCATTTGTAGATCCATCATTACCAGGTACAGAAGTAATTGAGAATGATAGCCGAACTCTGAATGACACGCAATGCTATATAATTAAAATGAATCAATCATTAATGACGATTGCGTCTCGCGATTTTTCTTTTATAGTTGAGGACAACCTCGAAATTATCTTCAGTAAATTTAATGCAGTAGGTATCCAACTGAATTTGATGCAAAATTCTGCAATTAGCTTCATGTCTTGTTTTAACAAGAACGACACTAAAACTTCGGCATTACTCGAGGAATTGAAAGATAAATTTACGGTGAATATTCAATCGGGCTATACTTTATTGACTGTATTCAATTACAATGACACCAACTCTCAGCTTGAAAAAATTATTGATGATCGTAAGATAGCTTTGGAGCAAAAATCAAGTTCTGCTCTTCAATTATTACTCATCGATTAATGTTCCGTCAATCGGTCCTTTCTTGATTTCAATATCATCTTGATAAGTGATGGTACTTTTATTTCCTAGAATTGTTACATCGAAAAGTCCATTTTTCTTACCATTTACGAAATTTCCTGTCAATGATTGAATTCCGTCAGCGGTTGATTGAGTACACTTACCGTGTGGTTTCCCATTTTTAAAATATCCGTCTATTAATCCGTCAGGGGTTTTTAGTGTACCTCGACCATTGAATGTATTATTAACTAGTCTACCAGTGTATGAATAACGATCGTTAATATTATAAGTTCCTTGTCCGTGCATTTTGTCTTGTTGCCATTCTCCCACATATGAAGTTTTATTAGAATATCCTATTCTACCTTCTCCATGCTTCTTGCTCATAACAAAACTGCCTGAGTAAGAGTATTTATAATTCTTTGAATAGAATTTTCCTTGCCCCCAGAGAAATCCAAGTTTGAAATCCCCTTCATATTTATTTCCAAAAGAGTCTACATACTGACCTCTTCCGTGGGGAACACCATAAGTCCATTCCCCTTTGTAAACGGCTGTTCCATTACCCCACATCATGGAGCCTTCTCCATCAATGATGTTGCCGTCTAGTTTTTTGCCATCAGGAATCAATCGTATTCCTGTGGCAGCCATTAGTTCGGTTGGATTATTTTGAAGAGTTTTGAGTGTTGCAGTAATCCTAATGTGGTACAATCCGCCATCTTCGAAATAAAAGTCCATTTGAAAATCATTTGAACTCATTCTTCTAACATATTGATTATCAGGTACAAAGTCTAGTCCGCCAGTTTTATCCTGAACTTGGTCAATGTTGAGACCCCATTTTAGGTTGAAAGGAAAATCTCCCTTATATCTTTTATAGGTATACCCACTATCAAATAATGAAATTTTGGAAAGTACAATATCTGTATTGTATTCCATGCTCAACCCTGATTGCAAATAATCTAATTTTAAAATCCTTAGATACGGGAGAAATGACTCAATGGGTTTTTCATTTTCAATTGACTTGATATATTTTGATATTGGTGCAGATGTTAGAGGTTTTCCCAATAATTTTTCAGGCGATTGAGCAAAAGAATAGTTGCTGAAAAAGCCTAACAAAAGGACTAAAAGTATTTTAGTTGGTCTAGTATGCATGATCTAAGTAACGATGAACAAATGTATTTGCTATATGTTACATAGCATAATGTGATTTGAATAAAGTCGTATTTAACTTGAACAACAGATGAATTAATAAAGAAATAAGTTGCTTTAGGGCTTTTGTGTTTTTAAGTAAATCAATAATATTACTTTCGCGTAGATAATAAATGGGTAATCATAAAGTACTTTTTAGATTTGAGGGACAACCTAAAAAAGAGGTTATTGTAACAGTGGATAGTGGAGACACCATACTCGATGCAGCCTTGGATAACAATCTACATTTGAATCATAATTGTGGAGCTGTTTGTGCATGCAGTACATGTCATGTATATATTGAAAAAGGGATGAACGATTTACCTGAAATATCAGATAAAGAAGAAGACTTTATCGATAGGGCTGAAAATCCCAAAATTAACTCACGGCTGGGATGTCAATGCATTATAAATTCTGATATTGAGGTTACGATTCCAGATCAAAGTAGTATAATAGGACATTAAAGATGGATAAAAATAAATTTTACGAACCCCCCATGAATTGGTCAGACTATGAGGACATTGCTTTAGCTCTTTATGAAAAATTTGGTGATGATTTTAATGAGGCAAAAATTTACAGAATACGTTTCACTGACTTATTAGACTGGGTTTTAGCTCTACCTAATTTCGAAGGAAAACGTGAAGATAGTAATGAAGGTCACCTAGAAATGATTCAGAGTAGTTGGGTTTACGAATGGAGAGACAATCAATAATATTATGATTTACGATAGCTTCAAAACGATAGATACATTCATTTTTGATGTAGACGGCGTTCTTACAACTGGGAAAGTATTGGCCCAAGATGATGGAGCACTAACTCGTGACTTTAATATTAAAGATGGCTTTGCGATTCAATTTGCTGTCAAACAAAATTATAGACTGATTATCATTAGTGGAGGCAGTTCTGAAGGAGTAAGATCTCGTCTTAAGACACTAGGCATAAAGGAGGTATATACTGGGATTTCTGATAAAAAGAATCTTTTTGAGGAGTTGATTGAAAAACATAGCCTTGATTTAACCAAAACACTCTACATGGGGGACGATTTTCCAGATATTTCTTCCATGCGTATGTGTGGGGTCAAATCATGTCCTTCTGATGCAGCTTGGCAAGTTCAGCAAGAAGCAGATATTATTACCAAAGCCAATGGTGGCCATGGTGCAGCAAGAGAAATCATAGAAAAAGTCCTCACTTTACAAGGTAAGTGGGAAAGTACAGACCATTCTGTATGGTAATTTCTACATTGGTCCATTACTTTATTGGTTTAATTGTTTTAAAACTAGTTCATTTGTATAAATGAAGTTTCTTCAGAAATTTAAATCAAACAAGTACCCAATTACATTTTCATTATTTCTAGTTTGGATTTTATTTTTTGATGGGAACAGTGCTATTTTTATTTACAAACAGTACAACGAATTAAAGAACCTCAAAATTCAAGAAGCATTTCTGTCTAAAGAAATTGCAGAGATGAAAGAACAGAAAGAAAACCTATTCTCGGATGATGATAAATTGGAGAGGTATGCTCGTGAAAACTATTTTTTTAAAAAAGATGATGAGGATATTTTCATCCTCGAAAAGAAAAAAGATTAGCTGAATTCTTTTTTAATCAAACGCAGCATTTCTGAATGAATGTAAGGATTGCCAGCCACTATGGAATTTCCAAACACATAATTTCCTTCATTCTCAAAATCAGAAACTATGCCACCGGCTTGTTTTACAATATAGGCTCCGCCTGCAACATCCCATGGACTGAGGTTTAATTCATAAAACGCATCAAATCTTCCACATGCAGTGTATGCTAAATCAATAGCAGCACTGCCCATACGACGGATACCTTTAGTTTCTTTCATTAAAATTTTTAGGCAATTAGTATATGCCTCCATTTCATCAAATTTGTAATACGGAAATCCTGTCGCAATTAGTGTTTTAGATATATGATTTCTCTTAGAAACAATAATCTTTTCTCCATTTAAAAAAGCACCATCTGAGTTTGCAACAAATGATTCATTATCAGGGGGAACAAAAACATGAGCATAGATTGGTTTTTTGTTTTGATAAAGGGCAATAGATATGGAATATTTCGTATGTCCGAATAAATAATTAGTTGTTCCATCCAATGGGTCGATAATCCAATATAAATGATCGTTTTGGTAGTTTGAAGTTTTTTCCTCCGTCAGAAATCCTGCTTCTGGTGTAATTGATTTTAGTCCAGCAACAAGCATTTTCTCACTTTCAATATCCACATAACTAACCAATTGATTAAGGCTTTTTTCCTCAATATCTGATGAGATTACTATGGATTGATTTTGGATTTGAAAATCACCCACTTTCTTAATTAAATGTTCTATTTGAGAGAGTTGTTGCTTGTTAAGCATTTGATTTGTTTGAATTAGCTCTTAAAATGTAATCCCAAGAGTTTTTAATGTCTTGTTTTTCAATTACTTCGCTATAATGACCTTCAATATATGTTCGAGCTTTTTGAGCAATATCATCCAAGAATTGGGGCTGATTCTCTATTTTTTGGATACCTTCTTCTAATTTTATTGCGAATTGTTGGATATCTTTTTCTGGAACGGGCATGGAGAATTCTGGTTTAAAATATTCTTTACCTCCTTTGCCTGGATACCCAATTACTAGGCAACCGCTAGCCATTGCTTCAATGCTTGGAAGAGAAAATCCTTCATCCAAATTTGAACTTAAAAAAATACTACTTTCATTCATGGCAAGAATTATTTCCTCATGCGATGAATGATTTAAATCTTTAATTACCCAATCATTTAGATTATTACGTAGTGCGTTGATTTGAAATATTTGTTTTATATCCTCAACGTTTTTTCGAGACATATAAATGATTTGTTTCTTCTTAGTTGTAGGTTTAAAAGCGTTGGTATTAATATAATGGTGGATTTTAAAAATAGGAATGTTACCAAAGGCTAGTTTTAGATAATTGATTGCATCGTCAGAGTTTACAAGTGTTGCCAACGTATTGGAATGGGTATAAGGTGTTTCAGATTTAGTTAGTTTAAGGGGGAATTTACGAAATGAATTGTAACAACCTTGGTTATAAATTACCTTGTAATGGGAGGGGAACACTTGATTAATTAAGGGTCCGTATGCTTCAGGAAATACGAGGATATTTGAATCCTCAATTTTGAGATCATTTCGAGCCAATTGAGCTTCTCTAAGCTTAACATACCATTGAGGACGTATAGCAGGTTGGTTATTGAGTTCTGCATGAATCATATAATGGTACTCAATAGGTGTATCGAATTCAAACCATTGGGGTTTGAACCCTTGGTTTTGATGTACTACTAGTGCTTCATATCCCAAACTATTCAATACATCCACTTGCCGATAGATTTGTTTGACACCACCACTAGGCTCAACTATGTCGGGACATATGAATAATATTCTAGTATTCATTGATAGACTCAAAGGTAGGATTTAATGGGATATTTTGAATGGTAGGTTAAATGGTTATTATGATATTGGTCATAAATCAAGGTGATGAATAGCAGAATCTCTACTTTTGTCATCCAATCAGTATCAATGAATCAATCTTTGGTTGTCATAGTGCCTGTTTATAAAGTGCTGAATAAATCAGAAATTCAGTCTATTGAATCATTGAATAAACTGGAGTCACAATCAGATTTGAATGTTTGCTTGGTAGGTTCAGATTTTTTTGTTCAGCTCAATAATAATAGGCTGTCCTCTGTGTTAAACAGTTTTATAACACTAAAGAATGAGTCTTTTGATGAAGAGTGTTTTAAAGATGTCGTCTCATACAATCGATTGCTTTTATCGAATGAGTTTTATCAACGGTTCAAAAGCTATGAATACATGCTTATTTTTCAGACCGATGCTTTTATCATTAAAGATTCCTTGGATGTTTTTATAGATATGGGATATACTTATATTGGAGCACCCTGGTTAGTAGCTGATGTGCCAGAAAAAATTGGTTTATCGGTGGGTAATGGAGGTTTTTCACTTCGTCATATCCCTTCATTTATCAAAGCTCTAAAATTAAACTTGACAATTTCAGACAGTCTCTGGAAACTTTATCACCCAGCAAATAATTGGAAACGAAGACTATTCAAGTTATTTGTTTATTTACCTGCTCAATTTTTGAGTAAAATACAAGGTCGATCATTTTTTTTTGAAAAAGCCAAGTATAATTGGATGAATGAGGATGTAGTTTGGTCTCAATTTATTCAAGATCATAAAGAGTATACACTTTCTTCGTTAGAAGACGCATTGATGTTTAGTTTTGAAACCATGCCAAGAGAGTGCTATCGTCTAAATAATAATCAACTGCCTTTTGGCTGTCATGCTCTTGAGAAGTATGACCCTCAGTTTTGGAAATCTCATATCCCCTTATTGAATTCATGAGTAACTTAAGCATTACCATAATCACACCTAACCTAAACGGAGATCTGTTTTTAGAGGCTTGTATAAAGTCTATTCAGAGTCAGCAATATCCAAACCTAAAGCATGTGGTCATTGACGGAGGTTCAACAGATAATTCAATTCAGATATTGAAAACTACAGGTACATCTTATGAGATAGTCAAAGGGTTGAATAACTATGAAGCTATAGATTATGGTTTTAAAAAGTATCCTTCAGATATTCAAGCTTGGTTAAATTCAGATGACCTTTATCGAGATGGTGCTATTAATACTGTGATGAATACTTTTGATAAGTTCCCAAAAATTTCATGGCTGACAGGAACACCAAGCACTTCTAATGATTTAGGAGTTATTCGTATATGGGATGCACATGTGTTTCCATCCATTTCAAAGTATACTTGGACTTTATCTTCCAATATATTTATACAACAAGAATCTACATTTTGGAGGCAAGAATTGTATGATAAAGTGGGAGGGATATCTAAAGATTATCGATATGCTAATGACTATGATTTATGGTTTGAATTTTTTAAGACAGAATTACTTTACTCTGTACCTCAAGTTTTAGCAAGTTTTCGTATACATTCTTATGCTCAGATATCGATATCTAACAAGGGAAACTATATGTCCGAGGTTAATAGAATTCAATCTCAATCTGATATAGGCTTTTTACGAAAACGAATGTTACAAGTTTTGATGGGATTAGACTACATTCTCATTCGAATACCCATTATTCGTAATGCGTATAATAACACAAGATTTAGGCAAAAGTTTTTGGGCTTTCCGGACCGACTCCGTTTTAACGATTCAGGTCAATTAGTGAAAAGCTAATTTTTTAAAATATCTCTTGATATCTAAGTATTTTCTAATTCACTAAATATAACTTCCCATAACCATTGGAGAAAAAGTGATCGCCTGATGTTTTTCTAATTTCCATGTCCTTTCCGTTTAGTCGGGCTTTTACCTTGTATAAGTATACCCCATTGGCTAGTCGGTCGCCATATTGGTCGGTGCAATCCCATGCAAAATCTGAAATATTATTTCCTATTTGAATATAGCCTAATTCATTTTGGGTAATTTCTCGAACGATTTTACCTGATACGGTCATAATTTGAATTTTAACATAATCTGGGACTTGGTCTCCAGTTAGTGTAAATACAAATTGTACAGAGCTGGATGCTGGATTAGGATAGGGATAAAAGTTAGTGATACTGGCTTCTCTAATGACTTCAAAGTTGATGGAATAACCCATTTCACTCGACTCATTTCCCGACTTATCTGTTGCCTCTACACTTAGAGTATAATTACCAGTTTCAAGATTTTGAGCGGAGTATTTGAGAATGGCTTCTTCGTCTTTTTGTGTGCTTGGAGAAAATTCAACTTGTTCCATTCCTTCTTGCAAGGTATCTATTTCTCCATTGGGATGTTTGAGATATGCTGAAATGTAAGATGCGTCATCGATTAATCGATAAGGATTATCATCTTTAATAGACATCGAAATGATGGTATTAGGTGACACAATATCATAATCAATGATATGCTTTCCGTCAAAAACAACATCTAAAAGCGGGTTGGTTACATCCTTGTCAACAAAAAACTGCTTATTGAAATAGTTGTTGTCATAGGTCTGCTCTACCACCTCTTGTTGGTGATTGAAACCAACAAAAAATTCGTATTCTCCTTCCATATTAAAGGTCTGAATAGTGTCTTGAATACTAATATGTTGTAGCGGAAGAATAGAGTCTATATAATTACGAGTTAAAGTGTCATTTATACCTGAACTATTTTTGATGTAAATGACATATTCGCTTGAGTCAAAAACTTGATCCTCGATATTTTCAAAGCTAATTGAATAGGTCAGGTCCTCTCCTTGTTGGAGTGTGTCATTATAAAACTTAAATGCCAGGTCTTTGTTGACAGTTCCTTCAACAGGTTTTTTATAGTTGATCTTCCAACGACTGATGGACTGAGGAGTTCTCATTTCATCATCATTAAAGGAAATTTTAACCTGAATGAATGGGTAAATTTTAGCATCAATATTACCTAAATCAATGATTTTAAGATTTGATGAGGTTAGTTTAGATTCCCAGTTTTTATTGTCAGAGCTGGCAAATATTTCAACGTTGAATGTTTCACCATTGGCATCTTTTTGATCCAATTCTAAAGTTAGCGTTTCCCATTTTACAGCAGGACCTATAGACTTGGAAATAATGCTTCCTTTTGTCAATTTAGGTGAAAATGTTTGAGCATATTTTATGGTCTGATTTTCTGGTGGTGTAACGCTATTTTGATAGTCAGCAAGATACTCATTGGCAGGTTTGTCACCTCCTTTTGTTCCAAATACTCCAAAAGGTTCTCCTTTTTTTATGGTTTGAAGCTTTGTTATGCCATATGCAGAAAATGCATCCCAAAGTTCTTGCTTAAAAAGTTCGGTGTTGCAATCACTCATATTTAGCATTATGATGTGATAACCTGTTGGTACACGATCTAATAAATCTATTAAAGAATCTTGTTCTTCTATCGTGTTGGTATTGTAGTTATACATTGCACAGGGTTCACCAACTACATTGTAGGGTGGAAGAGTAGTACCAAACCAAGGAGCCTTAAAGGGCACATTAAAGGAGTTTGATGGTTCGTGATACCTTTCGTCTGTATCTGGGTTAATAAATATCATAGAAACGCCTGTGAATGGCCACCAATTAGTAATTACAGGTGTTCCATCAATAATAATCCATCGAGATGTATATGGACCAAGTCCACTACCTCCAGTTTCAATTTGATAGTCTTTGGATGTGGTTCTCAAAAAACTAAATTTTCCAGTGTTTGAGTCCACAGAAATGGCATTTGTTGAGGAATTGAAGAATTTCCAGCGATTACCTTCAGTCCATCCTTCAGGGTCATCTTTGATGATGCCAAAAGTTCGATAAGCCCAATCAGAAGTGTCGCCTTTTTCTATATAACGTGCTCGTATATAGTAATCTTTACTATCAATATCAGGAAATATAACTTCTGTTTTGATTAGGGTTTTATCAAGGTTAAACTGATTTCTATCAATTGGATTTTTAAAAAATGGAGTGCTATCCCATTCAACAATGATTTCTCTGTTTATGTCTGTATTGCCTGGTAGTTGAAGCATCAATTCAACAGAAGTATTTGAGATTATTTCATCTGGTGATGGTTTCAAAATCGTTGGAGAAATTTGCTTTGTTAGATATTTTGTTATGTATGTATTATTTGATTCTCCGATAGGTTGCATTTCTTGTATTGAATTTGCACTATCTAATTCAAGTTGAATATCAATTAGTCCAGATAAAATATCTAGGGGAGCATTAAATTCAATAATTTTTTGAAAATAGGGGGCAGAGATATCTAACCGGTTGGAGAAAATAGTCTGCCCATTGCTCATTATTTTGCAATGAATATTTAAAGTTTTGTTCACAGCCTTACCAATATTATTTATCTGAGCCAGAATGGACAATGAATCACCACGAGTTGCATTACCAATAGATACTTGTGAAAACTTGAAATCCGGCAAATTAGGTGATTTGAGAGAAAATGCAGGATCTCCATGATAAACGAGTTGTCTGGATTGAATAACATCCATAGGACGATCAATGTTACCGAAAGTTTTTGAAGCAGCCTTAATGGCACTTGCTACACTCTTTCCATAATTGTCCTGGAATAACTTTTTGTGTATTTCTAAACTATGATTGAATAGTTGAGAGGTAAAGGAAAGGTTGGTACTTGCAATCCAACCCAGAGCACCTTTATTTGGCTCAAAAAGAAATTTTTCTGCGAGTGATAAATCTTCAAAAGTATTTCCCAAAGCACAGCCATTAAAAAAGAACAAAGGAGTCTTTCCATAATTATTGTATTCAGAGGGCTCTCCAAGTGATATCTCTGTTACCTGTGCAGCTCCATGTCCAAAATACATAACCATATTGGACCCATTATTTACCTCAGCTTGTATTTTAGAAGTAAGACTTGTTTGTATTGGAAGTGGTTCAGATTTTGAAAACAATACCCTATACCCACCATAAGAGGTATCACTCAAAATAGTGTAATAGCTATTAAGGTAATTTTTGAATGATTGGTTTTCAAAACCAACACCACCAGCAAGTTGAATAACTTTTTTCTGCCATAATGCTGGAGGTTGAGATTCAAATGCTCTTATTTTATCTAGGTATATTTCTACTTGTTCATTACTTCTTGCTGGGACTCTTCCGATATTGTAGTCTAAACCTAAATTACTTACATCTAGTGATGACACATACAAATAATCACTTGGTGGAAACCCAATGGAAGGAACCAGATTAAGTGCAGTTTTAAGATCGGTATTTGTCCGAATACGATCATAGGTCTGACCTTTGCCAAGTAGTAAGATGTATTGTAGGTTTTGGGCTGATGATTTTAAGGATTGGATGTATTTTTTTATGGCTAGTGGGCCTTCAATTCCATATCCGAAATCATGGTAAATGTCATTTACATAGATAGTTGATGTAGCGTGATTTCCGCCATTATTACTCATTCTGTAACTCGCATAGTTACTTGCCCCAGAAGTTAAATTAGGGTGAGTAATGATTAGATAATCAGTTGATTGATTAATTGCAGATTTGCCTAGTTTTACCTCTTCTACAGACGTAATTGTAATTACGTCGGAAGCGTCATAGATATAGAATTCAGTAATTCCATTCTTCTCTATGTTGAATTTTATAGATTGGTCTCCTTGTTTATCTGCTTTAATTCTTTTGTTATTTGATAAATCAATTACGTAAGGATTATTTTTTAAGGATGGATAATCACTAAAATTAAAAAAAGAAGAATTAAATGAGCCATTTACCTTTAGTTGACTATTGTTATTGAGGTTCAATAAACGAGGATAATTGTATTTTATGTAGGATAAAACAAAAGCACTTTGATTATAACTAGATTCGCCAATATATAAAGAGGTTACGGATTTCAAATTGCTAGGATCAGTAGATGCATTTAGCTGGATTCTTTGGTACCCTAATGCCTTTTTAGATGCAAGGGTATTTTCTTTATTATCCAGTGATAACGATAGTTCGTGATTATATCCGTTTGAAATTTCATTAATATTATGGTTCGCAGAAAAGGCAAGAATTTCAAATTCTGCATTTGGTCCATTTGAAAATACTTGGGGAAAATCTAATTTGAATGCAGGTTGACTTGACCATATCCATCTTCCAAAACCTTCTCCATTAGTGTATTCTGAAAATTGCTGACTAGAATTATTTTGGTTAGGAACACCTGAAAAAAAATAGTCTTTAAAGGAAACAATTTGTTCATCCATGAAATAAGAATCGGCTATTTTCCCGTCATAATTGTTGTTATAATAAGACGTGATTCTTTTATCTGAGATATTACCAGTCCATGTAAAATAATAGTTAGAGGTATCTGTAAATAAACTTTGGTAAGTGTTGGGTTGATTGGATGGTTCTTTGTAGAGATCAGTATCTAATGAACCATCATTTTTAGTGGCATAGAATTCAATAAAATCGTCAGCATCAAAACTATTATCCTCCTGGCCATTAACGTACAGGTATTGCTCCTCTCCATTCTTAAAAATTTGGATGTTCTTTGGGTTGATATTATCAACTGGGATTCCATGACTTGAAAGTGTATTGTAATTTAATCGATATACACCATTTTGTCCTATTTTAAATGTAAAATATCTTTGTGAAGAATCAAACCATTTGTTACCTAATTGACCAAAAGATAAGAAGCTCATCTGCATTGAAATGAGCATGGATAAAACTATTTTCAAAAATCTAGAGTGCGTCATTTGAATGTATTAGAATTACAAATTTATAAGATAACGTTTAAAGTAGTGGCATAGTTTATAGTATAAAATATAAAATGCAATATTATTTGTGATGATAAATGAAGTAAAGAATATTTAACTTTGTAAAATCTTACATCTATGAATAAGGTAGTAAAAAATGCAGATGACGCCATTCAAGGTATCCGGGACGGGATGACAATTATGCTTGGAGGTTTTGGGTTATGCGGCATCCCTGAAAATTCGATTTCTTCAATAGTCAAAGCTGGAATAAAGGATTTAACCTGCATCTCTAACAACGCTGGTGTAGATGATTTTGGAATAGGTTTAATGCTTCAGAGTAAATTGGTCCGTAAAATGATATCATCTTATGTTGGGGAGAATGCAGAATTTGAAAGACAGCTTCTTTCTGGAGAATTAGAAGTAGAATTATTACCTCAGGGCACTCTAGCAGAGAGATGCCGAGCTGCTGGTGCAGGTATTCCTGCTTTTTTTACTCCTGCTGGTTTTGGTACTGAAATAGCCGAGGGAAAAGAGACCAGAGAATTTGGAGGAAAACAATTCATTATGGAGAAAGCTTTTGAGTCTGACTTTTCTATCGTTAAAGCTTGGAAAGGGGATACAGACGGAAACCTTATTTACAAAGCAACAGCTAGAAACTTTAATCCGATGATGGCCATGGCTGGGAAAATTACTATTGCAGAGGTAGAAGAATTAGTTGAGCCAGGAGAGTTAGATCCTAATTTTATTCATACGCCTAGCATCTTTGTGAATAGAATTTTCCAAGGTAATGATTATGAGAAACGAATAGAACAGAGAACTGTTCGCCAAAATTGATAAAAAAATGTTAACTAAAGAGCAAATAGCACAGCGAATAGCCCAAGAACTTCAAGATGGATATTACGTCAATCTAGGGATTGGCATTCCAACACTAGTTGCCAATTATGTTCCAACTGGGATAAATGTTACACTCCAATCTGAAAATGGCTTGTTAGGAATGGGGCCTTTCCCAACGGAATCTGAGATAGATGCTGATTTGATTAATGCTGGTAAGCAAACTGTAACAACGTTACCAGGTTCTGTTTTTTTTGATAGTGCTACCAGTTTTGCTATGATTCGTTCTGGTCGTGTTGACTTAACAGTACTTGGAGCCATGGAGGTAAATGATAAAGGGGATATTGCTAATTGGAAAATCCCAGGTAAAATGGTAAAAGGTATGGGTGGAGCAATGGATTTAGTAGCATCAGCTCAGAATATTATTGTTGCTATGCAACATACCAACAGATCTGGTGCAAGTAAGCTTTTGTCAAAATTGACACTTCCCGTTACTGGTCTTGGATGCGTGAAGAAAATAGTTACCAATCTGTGTGTTATTGATGTCACATCTCGTGGATTTGAACTTAAGGAATTAGCTCCTGGAATTTCAATTAACGATGTTCAAAATGCCACCGAAGGAAATCTATTAGCTGAAGGTGAAATATCAGAAATTCAATTCTAGTCAAGTTTTTTTATGTAAAAATGGTTAAAAGACATGAGGATTATGTCTTATCAAAAGTTAGATTTGCACCAATGAAAGTAACAGTTGTAGGAGCAGGTGCTGTAGGTGCAAGTTGTGCAGAGTACATTGCCATTAAAAATTTTGCGTCAGAGGTTTGTCTGATAGATATCAAAGAAGGTTTTGCAGAAGGTAAAACCATGGATTTGATGCAGTGTGCATCACTCAATGGTTTTGACACAAAGATTGTGGGAACAACTAATGATTATACCAAAACTGCCAATAGCGATGTTGCTGTTATTACTAGTGGGATTCCCCGTAAACCAGGAATGACTCGTGAAGAACTCATAGGTATTAATGCAGGTATTGTGAAGTCTGTAAGTAGTAATCTTTTAGAACACTCACCCAATGCAATTATAATAGTGGTTAGTAATCCAATGGATACGATGACATACCTTGTTCACAAAAATACAGACCTTCCTAAGAATAGAATTATTGGAATGGGAGGAGCTTTAGATAGTGCTAGGTTTAAGTACAGAATTGCTGAAGCCTTATCATGTCCGTCATCTGACGTAGATGGAATGGTAATCGGTGGACATAGCGATAAGGGTATGGTACCACTCATTGAAAAAGCAACCAGAAATAGTGTGAATGTATCTGAGTTTTTAACTGCAGAAAGAATGGATCAGATAGTTAGTGATACCAAAGTTGGTGGAGCTACATTAACAGGACTTCTAGGAACAAGTGCATGGTATGCTCCCGGAGCAGCAGTTTCAGAGATTGTTAAAGCTATTGCGTTAGATTCTCATAAAATGATTCCATGTTCTGCTTTACTTGACGGTGAGTACGGGATTGAAGGGTTATCAATCGGTGTACCATGTATTATTGGTAAAAATGGCATTGAAAAGATAGTGGAAGTTTCTCTAAGTGAGTCTGAGAAAAACAAACTTAAGGAAAGTGCTGAAGGTGTTGCTAAGACAAATACCTTACTCGATTAAAAATTTTACTTATTTATAAGAGAAAGAGCCTTAAGGGGCTCTTTTTTTATTTACGTAATGCTATAACTGGGTCCATTTTTGAAGCGAGTATGGCAGGAGAAATACCTGCTATAATTCCTATTCCAATGGCAATGGAAATCCCAAATGTAAAAATTGAAAAACTGAAAAAAACTTGAAATGATGTAAGGTGAGATGCTAATAGCCCAAGTCCTATCACAAAAACAATTCCCATCAAAGCTCCTATAATGCATAAAAACACAGACTCGAATAAAAATTGCGATAATATGAAGATTCGTTTTGCTCCCAATGCTTTTTGAAGTCCAATGATGGAGGTACGTTCTTTAACCGATACAAACATGATATTAGCAATTCCAAAGCCCCCAACTAATAGAGAGAAAAAACCAATTACTCCAGCAGCTATATCAATCATTCCAAAAGTTTGACTTAAACTATCAGAAACCATGGTTAATTTATTCAATGCAAAATTGTCCTTTTCCTTCGGTTTTATTTTTCGTATGGAACGCATGATACGGGTTACCTCATAGGATAACGTATTGATGTCAATATTTTCGTGACCATTTATGACTATTGATGGAGACGATCCAGATCCGGATGGTTTGGCAAATCTCTGAGCAAATTTAATGGGCAAAGCAACGATGTCGTCGTATTGTGAGCCACCAATACTTGAACCTTGATAATCAAATACTCCCACAATTGTTGCTTTGCTGCCGTTGATGGTTATTTTTTTTCCTACTGGATTTCTACCCTCAAATAAATTTAAGGCAATATTGTATCCCACAATAGCACTATTTTTTCCTGAAATAAGGTCGAAATTATTAAATACTCTGCCGCTAAATACTTCCCATTGATTAATCTCGAAAAAATCACCCATTACCCCAATGATTTTTACATCAGATAATTCTTCATGAATGGACCCGATTTTATTCCTGCTGAATTCATAATAAAATGCAGTGTTTTTGACAATCTCTTTATTTGAATCACGAGCAAGTCGTTGATATTCTTTGATTTTGGGCTTTGGCCTGTTCATGTATTCCCACCACTTATAACCATTGCCATATGCCCAGGGCCATTTTTTGACATATATAATTTTGTCACCTAACTTGTCTACGTTGTTTCGAATATTTTTTTCAAGGGAATAAGTAGCTGTGAAAATGGCTACTATACAAGAAATGCCAATGGTTATTCCTAATACAGAAAGAAAGCTACGTAGTTTATTTGCTTTTAAAAAACGTATAGTTAAAGCGATAGACTCTTTGAATAATGAAGTAAATTTCATTTGTACCTTACAAGATTAACAACAAAGGGTTAGTTCTGGAAATTGTTTCGATAAAAGACCTGTTTTAGTCTATCCGTTTCATAGAAATAACGTAGACACCTCCCCTGAATCAAAGGATTTTTATCATTGGCTAAATACTAGAATGAATTGACATCTTGACTTCGCCTCTCAAAAAGGTTATTTTTGCACCAAATTTTTGCATTAAAAGACCAATTAACTATACATGAAATTATCAGAATTCCATTTTGAATTAGATCAGAAAAAAATTGCTTCAACTTCACCTTACAATCGAGACGAATGTAAGTTGATGGTTGTTGATAAAGCTACAAAGACCATAGAGCACAAAATGTTTAAGGATATCTTGGATGAATTTGATGAGGGTGATGTAATGGTACTCAATAATGCAAAAGTTTTTCCAGCAAGACTCTATGGTAACAAAGAAAAAACAGGAGCTAAAATTGAAGTATTTCTTCTTAGAGAACTCAACGAAGACCTTAGACTTTGGGATGTATTAGTTGATCCTGCTCGAAAAATAAGAGTTGGTAACAAACTGTTTTTTGGAGAAGATGAACTAGTTGCCGAAGTTATTGATAATACCACTTCTAGAGGTAGAACTATTCGATTTTTATTTGATGGTACTAATCAAGAATTTAAAAATGTAGTCGATAAATTAGGTCATACACCTATCCCAAAATATTTGGAACGTGAAGCTACACCAGAAGATGAGGAGATGTATCAAACTATTTTTGCAGAGCAAGAAGGTGCAATTGCTCCGCCTGCTGCTGGACTTCATTTCACAAAAGCTCTCATGATGAGACTGGAGATTAAGGGTGTTGAGTTTGCGAAAGTGAATTTAAATATTGGCCTAGGTTCATTCAGACCTGTAGAAGTAGAAGATTTGACTAAACATAAAATGGACAGCGAGCATTTTAGAATAGACCAAGAGGCTGCTGATATTGTTAATAATGCAAAAGCTAATAAGAAAAGAGTTCTTGCTGTTGGTTCAAGTGTCATGCGAGCCATGGAAAGCTCAGTTTCTGCGTTTGGAATGCTAAACCCAGATGATAACTGGACAGATAAATTTATTTTTCCACCCTATGAACCAAGGATTGCGAATTGTTATTTAACCAATTTTCATCAACCGAAGTCAACTCTAATGATGCTAACTTCTGCGTATTTAGATGATCACAAACTTGCCATGAAAGTGTACGAAACTGCTCTCAAAAAAGGCTATAACTTCCTTTGTTATGGTGATGCACTTCTAATCAAATAAAAAAAACAGTTAATCTTGTAACACTAAAATGCAATTTTCAGCCGTAATATTTTGGGGTATCATAGCATACGTTATTGGAAGCATTCCAAGTAGCGTTTGGATTGGTAAATCTTATTTTGGCAAGGATGTTAGAGATTATGGAAGTGGTAATGCAGGTGCCACAAATACATTTAGGGTTTTAGGAACTCAAGCAGGTATTGTCGTACTATTACTTGATGTTTTAAAAGGGGTAACTGCAGCTAGTTTGATACTTTACATCCCTAGTGTTTCTCATGGAACAGATCAGTATGTTAACCTACAGTTGTTGTTTGGTATTCTTGCTGTTGTTGGCCATATTTTTCCAGTTTTTGAGAATTTTAATGGAGGAAAGGGAATTGCTACACTTTTTGGAATGCTAATTGGAATACATTACCTACTTGCGGTGGCTTGTGTGGCATTATTTGTCGTTGTTTTATTACTTACAAGATACGTCTCGTTAAGTAGTATTTTAGCAACTATTTCATTTCCTATCTTTACTATTTATATTTTTCACAGAGACGAGCCTTTGTTGATTGCTTTTGGTGTTGCAGCAGCATTAATGGTTGTAATTACCCACAAAAAGAATATCGTCAGACTTTTGAATGGTGAAGAGAGTAAGGCGAAATTATTTCGAAGTAAGTCATGATTTGGAATTCTGATACCCAAGAGCTAGAAGATATCTCTTTGTTGACAGATGTTGATAAGGGCTTTGCCATTATCTTGTATAATGACGATGTCAATACCTTTGATCATGTTATTCATTGCCTAATTAAATACTGTAAGCATAACGATGAACAGGCTGAACAATGTGCCATGATTGTTCATTATAAAGGCAAATGTCAGGTTAAAAATGGTTCAGAAATTGAGCTTACACCAATCTGTAAAGCTTTGTTGAATCAAGGACTTAGTGCGGCAATCGAAGAACTTTAGTATTGTTCTTTTTCATTAGGAAAGTCGACAGCTTTCACATCTTTAATATAATGACTAACCGCATTTTTCATTTCAGTATAGAGATTAAGATATCTTCTTAAGAAACGAGGAGAAAACTCTTTTGTGATTCCAAGTAGGTCATGAATAACCAAGACTTGTCCATCTACTCCGCTACCTGCACCGATTCCAATCACTGGGATGCCGATGCTTTGAGCTACTTGTGTGGCTAATTTGGCTGGTATTTTTTCTAATACAATTGCAAAACATCCGGCTTCCTCCAATAATTTAGCGTCAGCTATTAGCTTTTCAGCTTCTTCTTTTTGTTTTGCTCGAACAGTATATGTACCAAACTTATAGATACTTTGTGGGATCAGTCCGAGGTGACCCATTACAGGAATTCCAGCAGATAAAATTCTTTTAGCAGATTCAATAACTTCTGCACCACCTTCTAGTTTTACAGAATGTGCACCACTTTCTTTCATGATACGAATAGCACTTCTAAGTGCCTCAGAACTATTACCTTGATAACTACCAAAGGGTAAGTCTACAACGACCAATGCTCTGTCAACTGCTCGTATAACAGACTGGGCATGATAAATCATATGATCTAAAGTGATAGGAAGGGTGCTATCGTGACCGGCCATTACGTTACTGGCAGAATCTCCAACAAGAATGACATCGATACCTGCATCATCTAGTATTTTAGCAAATGAGTAGTCGTATGCAGTAAGCATAGATATTTTTTCTCCGCGAGTTTTCATCTCCTGAAGTTGGTGAGTAGTCACCTTTTTGATGTCTTTTTTTGCAGTACTCATCTTAGTTTAGTTTTGTGTTTCAATAAGAGATTTCAGTCGATCAATTTCTCGAAGAAGAATCTTATTGTCTTCTTTAAGTTGTTCGTTTTTGTTTTTGTAGGCAACTTGCTCTCTTTTTAATGACTTATTTTCCTTTTTCAATTCAGCTAGAATGGATGTTAGGTTTAATACCAAATCACCATTGGAACCTTTTTCAATGTCCTCCTTAATAGACTCCAAATATGCTAGTCGATTTTGATTTTGATTTAGTGCCTGGGTAGTTGAATCAAGTTTGAAAGACAATACTTTGTTTTCAGATTCTAGAAATGAAGCTCGGGATACCAATGTGGTGTCATAATTTAGCATGCCTCGGTATTTGTCTACTTCTTTTTGGAGCTTTGATATCGTGGCTTGTTGCTTATCAATTTTTGCTTTGAAAATCAAAATCACTTCTTGAAATTCAATAGTGGGCTCATCTTTATTTTCTTTAAAGTCTGTTGAAATTCCAAGTACATTTTCTTTTTTAAGTTTTGTTTTTAAAAGAAAATCATCAATAATTATTTCACTTTCTGCTCCAGCAAATAGACCAATTCTACCTTCTTGAAGTTGTATGTCGTAAATGGTTTGTATGAAGTCTCCATTGATAAAAAAGTCGCTATACCCTTTGTTAGTTCGAATAGTGAGCGTATTTGTACCTGATTTTTCAATCGATGTATTTTTAACCCAACCAAGAAACTTAGGTTCGCCACTCAATATTTTGGATTGTTGATTGAAAAGTTTGGTAACTCTGAATTTTCGTTCATTGTTTATTTCAAAAAATAAAGCTCTATTTGGATTTGACTGCCTGTGAAATATGATGCCACCAGAAGATACATTAGGACTCTTAGAAAATTTCACAGAGGTTCTAAGCTCAAAACTATTGATGTTTTCGTTTTCATTTAAGTATACAATTGATCGTCCGGTTGTTTCCATACGGTTAATCCGATAGTTGCCATTTTCAATGATGGATAATTCTAAACTATTAAATTTTTGAGGAAACTTTTTGGTAGAATTATCGTTAAAGTTTTCAAGGCAAAGGGTATCCTCGAAGTTGGTAAATACATTTTGGCCCTGTGTTAAAATAAATGTGCCAATTGTAAAAACAAATATTAGGAATCTCATTTTATTTGTGAAAGCTTTGCAAAGCTAAACTAAAATTATGCAAAAAACGATTAGGAATCTTGTATTACTTCTTGTTACGACCACTTTCTTTTGGGGGTGTGAGAATGAGGTAGATATTGCTGCAGATTGGAAAGAGATAGCTGTGGTATATGGTGCAATTAATCCAAATCAAACCAAAAATTATATACGAATTCAACGTGCCTATCTTGATGAAGACCAAGCTGCAGTGGCTTTCTCGAATAGTTTAGATTCTATTTATTTTGATTCTTTAGATGTTACTTTAGAAGAATTTGTCAATGGTTCTTACAGTCAAACTTTTTCCTTGCGAAAGGTTAATGGTAATGACATTGGGATAGAAAAGGATTCTGGACTTTTTTATAGTGAGGATAATTTTCTATATGAATTATCTGACCCTATTAAACCTTCTATGTTTGCGACTGACTACCAATACAAATTAGTGGTTCGTAATCCAAAAACAGGTTATGAATGCAGAGCAATGATATCAAGTGTGGGTCAAGCAGAAATTAAAGGTCCAGTAAGTAATACTGGAGGTACAATTTACTTTTCAAATGAATCAATACCCGTAACATTTCAGGAAGGAAAGTATGCAAGAGCATACAAAGTAGAGATGGATTTTAGGGTGAGAGAGTACCCAAAAGATGATCCAGTCCAAGAGCAAATTGTTGACTACAAGTGGGTGTTGGTCAATTTAGGAAAGACGCAAAGTCTAAGAGGATTCGAACTCGGGAGATATTTAGTTGCATCATCTGGTTTTTTTACCAATTTGTCCTCAGTTATGTCCCAAGATATAAATATGGAAAGAAAGCTCGTTGATTTTGACCTTACATTTTATGGCATTTCAGATGACTTTAACACGTATCTGAGTGTGAATAAGCCTTCAATCGGTATCGTACAGAAAAAACCAGAGTTTACTAACATAGAAAACGGTATTGGACTTTTTGCTTCTAGAAATATTGTATCTTTTGAAAACCTTAGTTTTCACCCATCCACAATAGGTTTAATCCAAACCAATGAAAAAACCAAAGACCTTGGTTTTGTTCAATAGAAGTGTCTTTTTGTCATAGGTTGTTGAATTAAAAACTGCCAATATTATCTTTTTATGACATGGCATTGTAGTTGTTTACATGTCATCAATTAAACAAATCAAATTAAAATGAGTAAAGTAATTGGTATTGATTTAGGAACTACAAATTCATGCGTATCTGTAATGGAGGGTAATGAGCCAGTAGTTATCCCAAATAGTGAAGGAAGAAGAACAACTCCATCTATTGTTGCGTTTATGGACAATGGTAATGGTGAGCGTAAAGTTGGTGATCCAGCAAAAAGACAGGCGATTACCAACCCGCAAAACACCATCAGTTCAATCAAGCGATTTATGGGATCTACCTTTACTGAAGTAGAGAAAGAAGCCGGTCAAATGGCATATAAGGTAGTAAAAGGAGACAATAATACTCCTCGTGTGGTAATCGGTGACCGTAAGTATACACCACAAGAAATTTCTGCAATTATTCTTCAGAAAATGAAGAAAACAGCTGAAGATTATCTAGGTACTTCGGTTGATAGAGCAGTAATTACAGTTCCTGCTTATTTTAATGATAGCCAAAGACAAGCTACCAAAGAAGCTGGAGAAATTGCAGGTTTGAAAGTAGAACGTGTTGTAAACGAACCAACTGCTGCTGCATTAGCATATGGTTTAGATAAAAAAGATGTAGACCAAAAAATTGCGGTTTATGATTTGGGAGGTGGAACTTTTGATATCTCTATCCTTGAATTGGGAGACGGGGTATTTGAAGTAAAATCAACCAATGGAGATACTCACTTGGGTGGAGATGATTTTGACAGAGTAATCATCGATTGGTTAGCCGAAGAATTCATGGCAGATGAGAATATGGACCTACGAAAAGATCCAATGGCTCTTCAGCGACTAAAAGAAGCTGCCGAAAAAGCTAAAATTGAATTATCTAGCTCTACACAAACAGAGATTAACTTACCATACGTTACGGCTACGGATAGTGGACCAAAACACTTAGTAAGATCATTCAGTAGAGCAAAATTCGAGCAACTTGCAGATGAGCTAATTCGGAGAAGCATGGAGCCTTGTAAGCAAGCATTAAAAGATGCAGGCTATTCTCCATCAGACATAGATGAAGTGATTTTAGTAGGAGGAAGTACGCGTATTCCAAGAATACAAGAAGAAGTTCAGAAGTTCTTTGGTAAAACACCATCAAAAGGAGTGAATCCTGATGAGGTTGTTGCCATTGGTGCTGCAATCCAAGGAGGGGTATTAACAGGAGAAGTTAAAGATGTACTTCTTTTGGATGTAACCCCACTTTCTTTAGGTATTGAAACAATGGGAGGAGTATTTACTACACTAATAGAGTCTAATACAACGATTCCATCTAAAAAGTCACAAGTTTTCTCGACTGCAGCAGATAATCAACCGAGCGTTGAAATTCACGTACTTCAGGGTGAGAGAAGCATGGCAAAAGATAACCGTACGATTGGAAAATTCCATTTAGATGGAATGCCACCTGCACCAAGAGGAGTGCCTCAAATTGAAGTAACTTTTGACATCGATGCTAATGGTATTTTGAATGTAAGTGCTAAAGATAAAGGTACTGGCAAAGAACAAAATATTCGAATTGAAGCGAGTTCTGGATTGAGTGAGGAAGAAATTGAAAAGATGAGAAAAGAAGCAGAGGCAAATGCCGATGCTGACAAAGCTGAAAAAGAAAAAATCGATAAATTGAATTCGGCAGACAACTTAGTTTTTTCTACTGAAAAACAGTTGTCCGAGTATGGAGATAAGATTCCTGAGGATAAAAAATCAGCGATTGAATCAGCTAAGGAAGAGCTTAAAAAAGCTCATACTGCTGGAGATTTAGAAGCAATTGATGCACTCATGGAAACCTTAAACAAGGCATGGGAAGCTGCATCTCAAGATATCTATGCAGCCCAACAAGAAGCTGGTGCTGATGGAGGAGCTGATGCTTCAGGTGCAGGTTCTGCAGAGGAATCATCTTCAGCTGGAGAAGACGCAAAAGATGTAGAAGATGTTGATTTTGAAGAGGTTAAATAACACCCTCTAGTAGAACATAACATAACTTAAATTCAGAGTCGTCCAATTATTGGACGACTCTTTTTTTTGATTCATTTTCAACCTTTACATAAATATTACAAAGTAATCTAGACATGACAGATTTAGACGTCTTAATATTGCTGTGATTATGGCGAACAGATGACTATTTGAATAGTTTGAAAACGCTAACTTTTAACATTTTATTTAACAAAAAAAGACATGAAAAAATTATTACTCATTATGAGTGTAGTATTGCTGCACTTCGATTCTTTGGCACAATGTGCAAACGCTAACAACATTTATTCTTTTACAGCTAATGGCAAGCGGTATGAGCTAGTGCGTGAAAACAGAACTTGGACTCAAGCTTATACTTGTGCCCAATCTCTTGGTGGATATTTAGCAGAGATTAATTCATCTGCGGAAAATTCAGCCTTACTCACAGCACTTCTCAGTCAAGCAGCAGGAATTACACTAGGTCAGACAACTGCTAATGATGGCGGAGGTGGATCGTATGTATGGTTGGGAGGACATGATATTCCTATGGAGGGTATCTGGATATGGGATGGCAGCCAAGGTAGAGGATTCTGGAATGGCGGTCCTAATGGTTCTTCTGTTGGAGGAGCTTATCAGAATTGGGGAGTTAGTAGTAAAGGTTGGAGGTCAGAGCCAGATAATGCGATGAATCAAGATGCATTGGGATTTGCTCTAAGTTCATGGCCTCCTGGATCTTCAATTACTCTAGGCGTTGCTGGTATGTGGAATGACGTAGATGTGGATAATAATCTTTATTACCTTATTGAATTTGATGGTGGATGTACTGAAACTTCAAGCACAATTACCAAATCAATATGTGATTCCTATACTTCCCCAAGCGGAAAGACATGGACAACAACAGGTACATATAATGATACGATACCTAACGCAGCGGGATGTGATAGTGTAATTACAGTGAATTTGACGACATTGTCAAGTACACAAAGTTCAATTACTGAGTCAATATGTGGTTCGTATACTTCCCCAAGCGGAAAGAAATGGACAGTATCAGGAACTTATAACGATACGATACCTAACGCAGCAGGTTGCGATAGTTTGATCACAGTGAATTTGACGATATTGTCAAGTACACAAAGTTCAATTACTGAGTCAATATGTGGTTCGTATACTTCACCAAGCGGCAAGAAATGGACAGCATCAGGCACCTACTTAGATACAATACTTAATTCAGCAGGATGCGACAGCATCATGACATTTAATTTGACGATTGTATCTGTTGATAATGGGGTAACCAAAAATAAAGACTCGTTGATTGCATCTTCTGGAGGTAGCTATCAATGGTTGGATTGTGAAAATAATTTTTCGGTAATCAGTGGAGCAACTAATCAAAGATATATTCCTAGCCAAGACGGAGAATATGCTGTAGAAGTTACAGAATCAGGTTGTGTAGATACTTCAAATTGTGTGATAGTTGCTTTGTCATCGGTAGAAGATTTTGATGATAACCAAATTAGGATTTATCCGAATCCAACAAGTGATGTGATTCAGATTATGATGGAAAATAGTCAGCCAATCGGTGGGTTCTCAGTCTACGATGTTTTGGGTAAGGAGTATGAAGTGAAACTTACCAAATTGCAAAATAGATATGAGGTAAATCTCAAAGACTTACCATCAGGAAATTATGTTTTAGTGATAGATTCACAAGGAAAACAAATAATACGTCAAGTTCAAAAGTTCTAATTAGTAGTTTCAAATAATCAAAAGGAGCCTGTGAATTTTATGGGCTTCTTTTTTTATTCATAAGAGATATTGATTTTAGTATATTTTAAGTTGATAAGTTATCTCAGTTCTTAATTATTAATTTTGTGCGATATATTTTCTCATGAAGAGGACTTATCCTATTTTTACACCCTAAATAATTATTCTTTTGAAACTATCGATATTAAGAGAAACAGATGCTGGAGAGACTCGCGTAGCAGTAGTGCCTAAGTCTATTCAAAAATTGACCAAACTAGGTTTTGAAGTTAGTGTTGAATCTGGTGCTGGAGAGCATGCTGCCTTTACGGATGATGAGTACAAAAAGTTTGGAGCTACAATTGCCAAAACATCGAAGGATGCTATTGCGAATTCGGATGTTATTGTCAAAATCAACCCGCCATCAAAGGATGATTTAAAGCATTTAAAAAAAGGTCAAATTTGGTTGTCACAATTATTCCATCGACTGAATGAAGATTTGATGGCCGAACTCAAAGAAAAAGGGGTATCAGCTCTTAGTCTAGACGCAATGCCTCGAATAAGTCGTGCACAGAGCATGGATGTGCTCAGTTCTCAAAGTAATTTGTCTGGATATAAAGCAGTAATTTGTGGAGCTGATAATGCTGGGAAAATATTCCCCATGCTAATGACAGCAGCTGGCACAATTACACCCAGTAAAGTATTGATATTTGGTGTAGGTGTAGCTGGTCTACAAGCAATTGCAACTGCCAAAAGACTTGGAGCAATTGTTGAAGCAACGGATGTTAGGCTAGAATGTAAAGAACAAACAGAGTCGTTGGGAGCCAAATTTTTGATGGTCGAAGATGACGGAGTAAAAGTAGAAGGAGGATACGCTCAAGAAGTTTCAGCAGATTACCTTGCCAAGCAAAAAGAGGTCGTAAACAAATCACTATCTCAAGCAGATATTGTTATTACAACTGCTCTAGTTCAGGGAGCAAAAGCACCAGTTTTAATTAGCAAAGAACAAATTGAAATGATGAAAAATGGCTCTGTTATCATTGATATGGCTGTAGCTAAAGGAGGAAATACTGCATTAAGTAAACCAGACGAAACTGTTTCTCATCAGGGAGTAAAAATAGTTGGGGTGAGCAATTTCCCAGCACAATTACCCACTAACGCCAGTGAACTACTCAGTAGAAATATTGATACATTTTTAACTCATTTAGTCGAAGATGGTAAATTTAAGTGGGATATGGAGGATGAAATTACCCAAGAAACACTTGTAGTGAATAATATTTAATTTTAAAAGAGGATTTAATACAATGAATGAAATAATAGAGTTTTTCACCCAGCATAAAGACATGATTTTTATTGTGGTCTTGATGGTTTTTGTGGGTGTTGAGGTTATCGGAAAAGTGCCGGCAGTTTTACACACACCACTCATGTCGGGTGCAAATGCAATTCACGGGGTTGTTGTAGTAGGAGCAATTATTGTTATGCTCAATTCAGAACCAACCAATTATCTAGCAATGGGGCTTGGCTTTATTGCTGTTTTCCTAGGAACGTTAAATGTTGTTGGGGGGTTTGTTGTGACGGATAGAATGCTAGAAATGTTTAAGAAGAAGAAATAATGAATTTAGACATTATACATATTATCTATTTGTTCGCGTCAGTTACCTTCATTTTGGGACTTAAAATGTTGAGTAATCCTAAAACTGCTAGGAATGGAAATATTCTAGCTGCTGCGGGAATGATTGTTGCCATACTCGGTACAATATTTCTTCATGAAGGCGAAGTAAATTCATTGATTTACGGTTTAATTTTTGGAGCAATTGGGATAGGTACCGGGGTAGGATGGTTAACAGCCAAGCGAGTCCAAATGACTAAAATGCCTGAATTGGTATCTTTATTCAATGGTATGGGAGGTGCATGTGCGGCTCTTATTGGACTAGTAGAATTTCACCATAACCTAGATAATCCAACTAATGTTGCGATTATATTGGCGGGTATGGTCATTGGGTCAGTTTCATTTAGTGGAAGTATTATTGCTTGGGCTAAATTGAATGGGAGTCTGAAAAATGCAATTCGATTACCAAAATACAATATCCTTAACACACTTATCCTAATAGGTTTATTTGCTTATTCAGCATTTATTGTTTGGTCTGGTACTCATAATGAGGCTCACTTGTACGGGCTTTTTACAGCTGCAATACTTTACGGGATTCTTTTTGTTATTCCGATTGGTGGAGCGGATATGCCAGTTGTTATTTCATTGCTAAACTCATTTACTGGTTTGGCAGCTGCATTCGGAGGATTCTTATACGGAAATCAAGTAATGCTTACTGGTGGTATTCTCGTGGGTAGTGCAGGTACACTGCTTACTCTTGTTATGTGTGAAGCTATGAATAGACCGCTATTCAATGTAATTTTTGGTGCTTTTGGTGAGGGAGACTCTCCACAATCATCTGGTAGTGGTTCTCAAGGGACAGTCAAAGAAGTTGGCCCTAGTGATCTTGCTGTTCAAATGAATTATAGCAACAAAATATTGATTGTTCCAGGATATGGATTGGCTGTTGCTCAAGCACAACATGTCATCAAAGAACTAGAGCAGTTACTTGAAGATCGTGGTGTAGAGGTTGCTTATGCAATCCATCCTGTTGCAGGAAGAATGCCAGGACATATGAATGTATTACTCGCTGAGAGTAATGTCGATTATGATAAACTTAAGGAGATGGAGGATGTGAACCCTGAATTTTCTCAAACAGATTTAGTGCTTGTTGTTGGTGCTAATGATGTTGTTAATCCAGCAGCGAAGACAGATCCTACGAGTCCTATATTTGGTATGCCAATCTTAGAAGTTGAAAATGCCAAGCATGTTGTGGTAAACAAGCGAAGTATGAATGCTGGTTATGCAGGTATACAAAATGAGTTATTCTTCAGAGATAAGACAAGCATGCTATTTGGAGATGCTAAAAAAGTACTTACAGAATTAGTCAACGAATTGAAGGCATTGGACTAGAAATTTTTATGTGTCACCTTGAATAATCTATTTTATACCGCAAATGTTATTAGGGAGTCTTTAACGCTTGAAGAACAAGAAGCTGTTCATTGCTCACTAGTATTAAGGAAAAAAGTAGGTGAGATTATTCGAGTAATTGATGGTCAGGGAAACTTGTATAAATGTGGTATTGACAAGATGAATAAAAGGAGTGTGGATTGTACCATACTCGATTCGGAATTTCATGAAAAATCAGAAAACATCACCATTGCAATAGCTCCAACAAAAAATAGAGATAGACTAGAGTGGATGATTGAGAAATTAGTTGAAATTGGTTTGGACAAAATTGTACTAATGAATACATCCAACACTGAGCGTACAAGAACTAATACAGATAGACTTGAGAAGAAAATTATTTCGGCTGTCAAGCAAAGCTTACGTTTTTATGTACCAAAGGTTTTAGAAATGGATTTTATGGATGTAATTAAATTAGACTTTCAATCCAAGTTTATTGCTCATTGTTATGATGATTTTTCGAAAGATCTTGTTCCTTCAAATAGTTCCTCAAATCAATTAATTTTAATTGGCCCCGAGGGAGATTTTTCACGAGACGAAGTTCAGGAAGCTTTCAATCACGATTTTAAAGGTTTGAATCTTGGAAATTATAGATTACGAACGGAAACCGCAGCTATAGTTGCATTATCAAGGTTTCAATCAATATGATTACGATGGTTAAGATTCATAAAAATAAATTATTCGTTGTATTTATTTTGTTTTTGACTCTCGGGTTTAGCTCTCAGTTTACTATTAAAATAGCAAAGCTTAAATATGATGGAGGCGGAGATTGGTACGCTAATCGAACAGCTCTTTCAAATTTAGCTCTGTTTTGTAATTCTGAACTAAACACTTCCATCAATCCAGCAGATGAAATTGTAGAGGTAGGGAGCAAAGACATTTTTAATTATCCCTATGTATATATGACGGGGCATGGAAATGTCATTTTTAGTCCATCAGATGCAGAAAACCTCAGAAGCTATCTAATGGCAGGAGGTTTCTTACACATCGACGATAATTATGGATTGGACAAATTCGTAAGAATAGAGATGAGAAAGGTGTTTCCTGAACTTGAATTTATTGAATTGCCTTTTGATCATCCAATTTATAATCAGAAGTATAAATTTTCAAAAGGTCTACCGAAAATCCATGAGCATGACGGAAAACCACCCCAAGGGTTTGGATTAATTTACAAAGGCAGATTAGTGTGCTTTTATGACTACGAATGTGATTTAGGAAATGGTTGGGAAGACGAGGGGATTTACGACGATAGTCCTGAGAAAAGACTTCAAGCACTTCAAATGGGTGCAAACATTATTCAGTACGTGTTCAATAATTAACCCATATTGGAAGCTTCTTTTTTCATCTTTAGAGCGAGATCATCGCCTAAAAAATTATCAATAATTGTGTGAGAAAGATAGATGAAAGGTGTCATGGCAACGGCAATGACAAATTTGAAGATATAATTGCTTATTCCTACGGCAAGGAAAAGGCTCCAACTCCAATCAGCACCAATTTTAAAGGCGATAAATAAAACTACAAAACTGTCAATGAGTTGACTGATTAAGGTACTTCCAGTAGCTCTTAACCAAATTTTATTTTCTCCCGTAATCGATTTAAGTTTTTGAAAAACACGTACATCCACAATCTGCCCAATTAAAAAAGCAGTGAGTGAACCAGCAATTATCCATAAACCTTGACCAAATATTTTTTCAAATGCTTTTTGGAAATTTGGAATTCCTGAAGATATAGCACTTTCGATCCACCACGAACTTGGAGATAAATTAATTGCAAAATAAACTCCTAGAAATGCATAGCTAATAAGTCCAACCGTCAGAAAAGATAGGAACCGAACACCTTTAATTCCGAAGTATTCATTAATGATATCTGTTAAAACAAAAACAATTGGCCACAACATCACTCCGGCAGTTAAGTCAAAGGAAACTTTTTCTCCAAAAATTTTATAATTGAAGGTGTCTAGTCCTAGTGTATTTTCTAAAGAAAATATTTTAATTCCAATGAACTCTGCTAGTAAGGCATTGGCTATAAAAAAACCACCCAAGATTAGGAAGAGTCTATTTTCTTTTCTTTCTAAAATGTTCATTTATGTAGTAATGTAAATCTTTGTGTGGAAATATAGGCACAATCCTTGTTCCTAACAACACTATAATTGTGTTCTGATATGATAAAATACATTTTATGTCTAACAGTTTTGATGAATAGTCTTTTAGGATTAGCTCAGGACGCAATTTCTTGGTACAATTCTGGAATTGATAAATTTGAGGAAGGAAATGTTTTGGGAGCAATAAAAGATTTTAATGCTGCTATCGAATTAAATCCTAAAATGGCAGAAGCATATTGGGGAAGGGGTAGTGTCTATGCAGAAATGGAAGAGTTTGAGCCAGCATTGAAAGACTTGAATACTTGTATTAAAATTGACCCTGGAGTGGGCGATGCATTCTATAATCGTGCTTTTGTTTTTATGGCATTAGACGAACCACAAAAGGCATTAAATGATTTGAATATGTATGTCTTGCTGAATCCTGATGATATCAATGGTTATTTATCTCGACTGGATATATTAGTTAAGTTCGGAATGAGAAGTGAGGCCTACGCAGATATGGAAAAGGCATCTAGATTAAAAGCGAGCAATCCATCTGAATTTCTTCAACGATCAAGAATAAGATATTTGATGAAAGATACCTTAGGGTGTATCAAGGATTTGGATAACTGTATTTCACAATCACCATCATTTATGGAAGCGTATTACTTAAGAGGAAAGTATCATTATGAATTTGGGAATGATAATCTAGCAATTCAAGATTTAAACATATATATCCTTTCAAAAGATAATGATCCAGAGGCATATGTTATAAGGGGAGAGTGTTATGCTCACCAAAATGAATTCTCAATTGCTGCAAGTGATTATACAAAAGCTATCAAGATAGATGCCACTAACCCAACCTACTACTTTGACAGGGGCTTTTTCTATCTCCAACTTCAAGAGTATCAAAAAGCTCAAGGTGATTTTATAAAGGCTATTGCCTATGATCATAAAGATATTCGTTTGGCGTATTTTAATTTAGGAATTTCATCCTACCGGTTAGGACAAAAGGATAAAGCTTGTGAGCAATGGAGAAAATCAGAGAATGTGGGGATGGATTACATCAATAAGTATTGCAACTAGAGTGCATGCTATTTTTTAAGATTGAAAATGCCAAACTTTCCGAATCCCCATTTTGAAAGTCGGTATTGAACAGAAACGAGCAAAACTCCTAATCCATAAATAGAACTTCGTTTTAGGTTAATTGAGCTAGCATCATCAAAATATTTTGTGGGGCATGTCACTTCACCAATCTCATAGCCTGCATAGAATATTTGAGCAGTCATTTGATTATCAAAAACAAAATCATTACTGTTTTTCATGATATCAATTGTATTAAAAATGGATGTATCAAAAGCTCGATAGCCTGTATGATACTCACTTAGTTTTTGATCGATTAATATATTTTGTGTAAGTGTTAGTATTCGATTTGCAACGTATTTGTACCATGGCATTCCTCCTTTAAGAGCACCTTTTCCGAGTATTCGGGATGCATAAACTACAGGAAATACACCATTAGCAATGATACTACACATACTTTTAACAAGTAGGGGAGTGTATTGATAATCTGGATGAACCATAATGGCAATATCAGCACCAACCTCAATGGCTTTATTGTAACAGCTTTTCTGATTGCCACCATAACCTTTGTTAGTGTCATGGATAATAACATGATTTATTCCAATTCGTTTTGCTAGTGCTGCAGTATCATCTTTACTCGCATCATCCACGAGAATAGTTTCATCTACTATATCAAAAGGTAACTCATTGTAGGTTCTCTCTAATGTTTTTGCAGCATTATAAGCTGGAAAAACAACTATTACTTTTTTCCCATCAATCATAAATTTATACGAACATTAAATAAAATACTAAAGCACCTGATAGATATCCAACTACAGCTAACCAGCTTACTTTTTTTAGGTACCAAACAAAATCAATTTTTTCCAGTCCCATTGCAGCTACTCCAGCAGCAGAACCAATAATTAAAGAGCTTCCACCTGTACCTGCACAAAATGCCAAGAATTGCCAAAATCGACCATTCGCAGCAAAATCACCTGTAGCTGAAATATCATACATCCCTTGTGCAGCTGCAACCAATGGAACGTTATCTACAATACTTGATAAAAGTCCAATGATAATATTTATAGAGAAGATATTTCCATTAAAGAAAGTGTCCAATTTTTCAGCGGCTGTTCTCAGATGACCAAACTCCTGAAGTGCACCAACGGCCAATAATATTCCTAAAAAAAATAGAACACTTGCTGTATCAATTTTTTGTAAAACACCTATTACGGACAAAGGGTGTTTTTGTGATTTACTTTTTCCTTTATGCATAATTTCAGTGACGGTCCATAAAATACCTAGACTTAACATCATGCCCATAAAAGGTGGGAGATGAGTGTATGTTTTAAATATCGGAACAAATATTAGACCTGCAATTCCAAGGGAAAAGACGAATGTTCTTTCGGCAGATGTAGTAGGGTTAATATAATGATCAAGATTTTCTTGTTTAATAGGTCTAGAAATTTCACCCTTAATAGTAAGGCTGAGTATTGTCAATGGAACAATCATTGCGACAAGACTTGGAATAAATAAATCGGTTATTATTTGTGGTACATTTGGAAGTTGTCCTTTAATCCATAGCATAGTTGTTGTGACATCACCAATTGGAGACCAAGCACCACCAGCATTGGCTGATATAACTACCATACCTACAAATATCCATCGTGTCTTGACATCTTGAATAAGCTTTCTAAGCAGAGATATCATCACAATTGTTGTTGTAAGATTATCTAAAGCAGCAGAGAAAAAGAACGTCAATACACATATTATCCATAGTAACTTACTTGCATTTTTAGTTTTTATGCGATCAGTAATAACTGCAAACCCCTCATGTGCATCCACCAATTCAACAATGGTCATAGCACCCAATAGAAAAAATAAAATGTTGGCTATGTCGAACATATGGTGGTATAATCCTCCACTTCCATTAAGACCATGTTCGATAGTGTGAATAATATCGTGCCCTCCATCAAGTGAAAAAACATAGATGGTCCAACATAGCATTCCAGTAACTAGTGCACTAGCAGCTTTGTCTATTTTTAAAGGATGTTCAAGTGCAATACAAACGTAGCCTAGAATGAAGATAATTATAATGAGTGTAGCCATATGTTATTTAATTTGGGGGCAAAAAAACGTTTTTTTCTTCACTAAAATGGGGGAAATCATTCACAATTTTAAAGTTATTATTAGTTCTTAGAATCGTTATGTGATGAAGACCGTTAGTTATTAAAATTATAGGAGAGTTTAAATGTTGAACATATGAAGTAACTTGGGTGAGTGTTTTTTGAGTTATTGGAACAGATGGGGCCTTACATTCCACAAGTAATTTTGGCTGACCAAGTGAATCATAAAAAACTAAATCATATCTTTTTTTTGTTTTTGGAAGTGTTCTCTCAACGCTAATCCTTCCAATAGGAAATCCATTTTTTATTAACTGATGGATAACGTGCTGTCTAACCCATTCTTCTGGTGAAAGTACAACATGCTTATGGCGAATAGGGTCAAAGATTAATTTTTGACCATTATTGTTAGATTTTAGTTGAAAGTTAAATTTTTCGAAGTTTAATTGCACTACTTTTATATAAAACCGATGGCCAAAGGTAGCAGTTCATACACAGATTTCAATAATTTGATGCAGCAACTTGATAAGAATCAAATTGCACCTGTTTATTTATTGCATGGTGAGGAATACTACTTTCTAGAGCAATTACTTCAAAAGATCGATGAGGTAGTGGTAGATCCGTCAACTGCTAGTTTCAACAAGCATGTAATGTATGGAAAGGAAACCCAAGTTTCAGATATTGTGAATATTGCTAGACGTTTTCCAATGATGGCTGACAAACAATTGGTCGTTTTGAAAGAAGCTCAATATAGCAAGTCTCCAGACGCTATATTACCCTACATTGAAAATCCATTGGATTCCACTGTATTAGTTTGGTATCATCCAGGTAAAAAACTTCCAATGAATAGAAAATTGGGGATGGCAATGAAAAAACACGCTGTTGTTTACACCGGAGATGCTGTACCCGAGAGAGAAGTTACGGTTGTAGCTAAATCTTACATTGAAAAAAAAGGGTATGATATTGAGCCAAGACCGCTTCAATTACTTGTAGAAAACAGTGGATTTAAATTCTCAACAATTGTAAAAGAACTAGATAAAGTTTTTTCTAATGTAGAACCTGGAAATAAAATTAGAGAAGATCAGATTGAAAAGTATGTGGGCATCAATAAAGAGTATAATATTTTTGCTTTGCAAAAAGCCTTAGCCAAAAAACAAAAAAGTCAAGTAGTTGAAATAGTTAATTATTTCATGGCAAATATTCACAACCATCCCATAGTAATGCTCAATGCTGCATTGTTTACTTACTTCAAAAAAGTTGCTATGGTTCAAAGTATGAATAAAAAAACAGATAAAGAAGTGATGTCTAGTGTTGGAATACCTTTTTTCGCTATTGGGGAGTATCGGGAGGCTGCTAGGAATTATTCTGGCAAGAAAATAGTAGATGTTATGGGATGTATAAATGATTGTGATCTTAAATTCAAAGGGATAACCCAAACATCAAAAGACCCCAAAGTTCTTTTTGAGGAGACTATCCTTAAAATACTTGGCATATAATCGTAAAAGTATTATCTTCGAAAGACTTTTGTAAACTATTTAAATAATTAAATTAATCAAATGAAAAAAGCACTATTTATTGGACTTATGTCCGCCCCAATTTTAGTTTTCTCTCAATCCAGAGTTAAAGTAATTAATATACCCAATGCACAGCAAGTATCAGTTGATGCCTCTGTAATCAAAGCAATCGACAATGAATATACGCCAGGTAAAGCTATTACTGGTGAAAAATCAGTTGTTAAAAGAAAAAAAGCAGTCAACTACGACTACATCGATTTAGGAAATACTTACTACGATTTACAGACAAACTCAAGCCCTGGAAGAAGGATTGTTCTACACTCAGATGGAACAGTATCAGCTGTATGGACAACGAGTCCTGATAATGGAACGGGATATCCAAATAGAGGATCTGGTTACAACCATTATGATGGATCAGCTTGGTTGACAGGTAGAGATAACAAAATTGAATCAAATGGAAGAACTGGTTGGCCTTCAATCATGCTTTTGGATGATGGATCTGAAATGACCGTTGCACACGAGTCAAATACAGGAGGTTTTGTAGTGTCAAGAAATAGTGCTAAAGGAAGTACTTCTTTTACTAGTTCAGACGCAGTCCTTGATGATCTATCAGAACCAAACACCAATCGTGTTCCAATTTGGAACAGAAGTGGTGCTTCAAATGGCAAAATTCATATTATATCAAATTATTGGGCAAGCGAATCAAACGGGGTGCCCGTTGTAACACGAAACGGTGTTGTTAGTCCAACAACGTATAGCAGATGGGATGTAAATGGTGATACTGCAGATGTTTCTCATTCAATACTTCCAGGTTATGATAGTACCTTATTTGCAGGTGGAGGTGGAGATAGTTATGCTATTGATGTTAGAGATTCTGTAGTAGCAATTCTCTTAGGTGGTCTGGGAGATCCTTTATCGCTTTGGAAGTCTACAGATAACGGCGATACATGGACTTATACCGATGTAGACAGTTTACCATACAAAGGTGATAGAGCTCCAGCTCAATTATTCCTTTCTGGAGATACCATTCTTACTAATGACGGTTCTGTTGATGTGATGATTGATCCAACAGGAAAAGTTCATGCTTTTTGGGGATTAGGAAGAGTTTTGGGTGCTGAGCCTGATGGTGAGGATACTACTGGTTTTCGTTTTTTCCCTGGTCAATCTCAAATAAGACATTGGAAAGAAGGAGATGCTGCTTTTCGAATTGCAGGATCTGGCTTTGATTTAGATCAAGATGGACAATATAATGTAACCAATGAATCTTTTAGTAGTTTAGATGCAAATGGAAATGTTCCAGCTAATCTTCTATCTGCCACAAGAACTGGAAGTACATCATTGGTTACCATGCCTTCTGCTAGTGTTGACGCAAATGGTAACCTATTTGTTGTTTATTCAGCTCCAGTAGAGAATCAATTACACTTCTTAAATGCTAATTTTAGAGATATCATGGTTTCATATTCGACCGATGGAGGTGAAACATGGATGGGTCCTCAAAATTTAACACAAGATGGTACGAGGGAATGTAACTTCCCATGTGCTGCAAAAATCGCTAATGATTACCTTCATGTAATGTGGCAACAAGATGCTACTCCAGGTACTTTCCTTCAGAATCACTCTGCTAGTGCAGGTTCTCATCCCAATGAATTAAATACGATGAAGTATGCAGCAATACCTGTTACAGATATTATCAATAATGTTATTGGAAATGATGTACGTACTGCAGGGGTTGATGATGTTAAATCAGCAGAAGTTTTTGTAGTAAGCCAAAATCAACCGAATCCTTTTAACGGAACCTCTGAAGTGTTAGTTTATTTAAGAACAGGTTCACAAGTTACAATTACCATTACAGATATTTTAGGTAATGTATTGAATCATGGTGACTTAGGTGTAATGAGTGCAGGAAACCATAAACTTACCATTGATGGCAACGGATTATCAAGTGGTATGTACTTTTACACGATAGCCACTCAAGATCATCAAGTAACTAAAAGAATGCAGGTAAAATAAATTTTTGCTGAAAATATTCAAAATCCGTCATACTCCTATGACGGATTTTTTTTGGAATAAACTTTTAACTTGTATTGATATTATTTTTACATTTGCAGCCCTTTAAAAGGATTCAAATGCGGGCGTGGTGAAATTGGTAGACACGCTAGACTTAGGATCTAGTGCCTCACGGTGTGAAGGTTCGAGTCCTTTCGCCCGCACATTAATATTCAAAGCCCTGGTAAAACAGGGTTTTGTTTTTTATGTTTTCCTTTTAAAGTTTTAACCTAAAAATAGATTAATCGATATAATCACACTCAAAATCCTTACTAAATGAATGTTACTTTCAAAAAATTAGATGATTTAAATGCTATAATTAGCATAGAAGTTAAGAATGAAGATTATCAAGAGAATTTGAATAAGCAATTTAAAGATTATCGTAAAAAAGCTAAAATACCCGGTTTTAGACCTGGGACAGTTCCTTTGGGGATGGTGAAGCAGATGATCGGGAAAAGCGTTCTTTTTGAGGAAGTTAATCGACTTACTTCAGAGGAATTATATAAATACCTACAAGATAATAAGATTGATATTCTGGGTCAGCCAATGACCAGTTCCTCTATGGAGAGTGAAACAGATTTTGATAACTATGGTGACTTTACATTTCATTTTGATCTGGGTTTAGCCCCTGTATTTGACTTAAAGGTATCGACTAAGGATAAACTAACTCGTTATGAAATTGAATTGGACGGTAAGGAGGTCGAGACGGAGATAAAAAATCTTAGACGACAAAATGGTAAGTTAGAGAACATCGATAAATCTGAAACAGAAAACGATTCTATTGTCTTAATTATGACTGAAACTAATGCTAAAGGTGAGCATAAAGACGGTGGTGTGTTTGAACAAGAGGTTACTGTTTTGCCTGAGGTTGTAAAGAGTAAGAAAGTCAAAAAACAATTATTAAATGTTAGCATTGATGATGAATTGAAAATTAATGTTTTTGATCTTTTTAATGATAATGAAATGGTAGTTTCTCATTCATTAGGAATTGAAAAAGAGGCAGTTAGTTCGTTGAGTAAAAATTTCGTTGGCAAGGTTAAAGAAATCAAAAGAGTATTCCCTGCAGAACTTAATCAAGAATTTTTTGATTTAGTAATGGGACCAGGTGCAGTTTCTAATGAAGAGGAATTTAATAAGAAAATTGAAGAAAATCTGGGCTCTTATTATGTAGCTGAATCTGAAAAACAACTTGAAGCTGAAATCAATAGTGTCCTAGAAAAAAACCATAAACTAACTTTGCCTGATGATTTTCTAAAAAGATGGCTTCAAGGCACTAAACCTGAAACATACACAGCAGACAAAGTAGATGAATTATATGCTGAAGAGTCAAATGTATTACGGAAACAACTCATCAGAGAAAAAATTGCTGAACAAGAAAATGTAGAAGTAACGGATGAGGATATAAATCAAACGTCATTTGCATATACCGCTCAAATGTTAAGGCAATACGGCTTAAACAACCCTGACCCAGCAATGATTCAAAATTTTGAGGCAAAAAATAGAGAAGAAAAGAATTACTTGTTGAGAATAAGAGACGTAGTTGTCGATAAGAAGGTGTTAGACAAGGTAAAGGATATGATTACGATTAAAACAAAGAAAATATCAGTCGATAAGTTTTATGATGAAATCAAAAAATTCAACGATAAGAAGTAGTAGGAAATTTATTCCTATTTTAAAGCCACTCCAACAGGAGTGGCTTTTTTGATGACAATTAATAAGCTAAATGTTTAAATTTGACGAATTATAATAATAAGTAATGGATTACGGAAAAGAATTTAAGAAGTACGCAACGAAACATATGGGAATTAGTAGCATGAAAGTAGATCACTACATTTCAAGCTCTATTCAAACACCTCAAGATATGACAAGAACAGTTATTGAGGAAAGACAAATGCCCTTTAGAGAGGTAGATGTTTTTTCTAGATTGATGGCTGATCGGATTATATTTTTAGGTACTGGTATCGATGATTACATAGCGAATGTGATACAAGCTCAGTTGTTATTTCTTGAAAGTTCGGATGCTAAAAGAGATATACAGATTTATATCAATAGCCCAGGTGGATCAGTTTATGCTGGTTTAGGGATTTATGATACAATGCAATATATAGCACCAGATGTAGCAACCATTTGTACAGGTATGGCAGCCAGTATGGGTGCTGTACTCATGTGTGCTGGAGCTAAGGGTAAAAGAACTGCTCTTAAACATAGTCGTGTAATGATACACCAACCACTTGGAGGAGCACAAGGTCAGGCTACAGATATGGAAATTACGGTTAAAGAGATTATTAAACTAAAGAAAGAATTATACGATATTATAGCTCAGCATTCAGGGCAAAAGTTTAATAAGGTTGAAAAAGACAGTGAGCGTGATTTTTGGATGACAGCTGAGGAGGCTAAGAATTATGGAATGATAGATGAGGTACTCATCAGAAAATAATTATTTGTCATGCAACTAACATGTTCTTTTTGTGGGAGAAGTAAAGGTGAGGTAGGGCTTCTTATCTCAGGAATAGATGCTCATATCTGTGAAGATTGTATTCAACAAGGTAATGAGATTATCCTAAGTGAGTCAGGAGCAAAACCAATCAAGCAAAAGGAGGTTCTGTTTGATTTAAAAAAGCCAAAATCGATCAAAGCACTTTTGGATGAATATGTCATAGGTCAAGATAAAGCAAAGAAAACACTTAGTGTGGCAGTATACAACCACTATAAGAGGTTATCTTTTGAATCAGAAAAATACGATGTAGAATTAGAAAAATCGAATGTGCTTCTAATTGGAGAAACAGGTACAGGTAAGACCCTTTTAGCTAGAACACTTGCAAGATGTTTAGATGTTCCATTTTGTATAGCTGATGCTACCGTTTTAACAGAGGCTGGATATGTAGGTGAAGATGTTGAAAGTATAATTTCTCGATTGTATCAAGCTGCTGATTATAACAAAGAAGCTACTGAACGAGGTATTATATATATTGACGAAATTGATAAGATTGCAAGAAAGTCAGATAATCCAAGTATAACCCGAGATGTTAGTGGTGAGGGCGTTCAGCAAGGATTGCTTAAAATTCTTGAGGGAACTGTTGCAAATGTTGCTCCACAAGGAGGTAGGAAACACCCTGACCAAAAGATGATTAAAATTGATACTAGAAATATTTTGTTCATTTGTGGTGGTGCTTTTGATGGTATTGAAAAAATTATCAGCAGACGACTTCAAGCAGGTGCATTGGGTTTTAAATCAGACCCTAAAGAAGAAATTAACACGGAACAATTCCTAGATTATGTTATGCAAGCAGATGTCAAACAATTTGGTCTTATTCCTGAAATAATTGGAAGGATTCCTATTTTGTCAGCATTAAAACCGTTAGATGCTGAAACATTGAAATCAATTTTGTTGAAACCAAAGAATGCTTTAATTAGACAGTATGAAGCTCTTTTTCAAATGGAAGGTATCGAATTGGTGATGTCAGATGCAGTTATTGACTATATTGTTGAAAAGGCTTTAGAGTTTAAACTTGGAGCCAGAGGTTTACGATCTATATGTGAAGAGATTTTGAGCGATTACATGTATGATTCGCCTTCCGAAAAATCTATCAAAAAGATTATTATTGAAATCAAAGACGCAAAAAAGGTCATTGATAAATTAAGGCTTAAAGCTGCTTAGGTGTATAACTAAGTTCTTATTGTCCTATTTTTTTTGCTTGCTTTGAAAAAACAATTGTTGTGCGAGTATTCAAAAAAAACGATCCTAAAGTAATAAAAGCGTGGACTTTTTATGATTGGGCTAATTCAGTTTACAATCTCATAATATCTACGGCTATTTTTCCTATATTTTATCAAACGGTTACCAAAAATCATGCCTCTCAGAATGGTTTGGTTCGTGAAATTAATGGAGAAAGTGTGGATATGGTCAAGTTTTTTGGCAGAGAATTTATCAATACAGAATTATACTCATATGTTTATTCTTTGTCGTTTCTCCTTGTTGTTATGATGGTCCCAATTTTGTCTGGAATTGCGGATTATTCAGGAACTAAAAAGCGGTTTATGCAGTTTTTCTGTTATTTAGGGGCTGCTGGATGTATCTCACTTTATTTTTTTGATGTTAATCATTTGGAAATGAGTATGCTACCATTATTTTTTGCGAGTATTGGTTTTTGGGGTAGTCTTGTTTTTTATAATTCTTTTTTACTTGAGATTGCAGATAAAGATCAACACGATCAAATTAGTGCAAGAGGATTTGCTTTAGGCTACATTGGAAGTGTTTTATTATTAATTACCATATTGCTTTTAACTCAAGTCCTACAAGTAATGCCAGTCCGTTATGCCTTTGCTTTAGTGGGTGTTTGGTGGATAGGTTTTGCTCAGTATACTTATTATTATTTACCAAACTCAAGTCATTATGATAAAAGAGATAAACAACATAATATCATTTGGTATGGATATAAGGAATTGATAAAAGTATGGAAGCAATTAAAAAATCATAAAAAAGTGAAATGGTTTTTAGCAAGCTATTTTACATACAACATGGGTGTTCAAACGGTCATGCTCCTTGCAGTATTGTTTGCAAGTAAAGAGATTGATTGGATTGAAGATGGCAAGTGGTGGCAGTCAGACAAGATTGGTTTAATTGTCAGTATCATCTTGATTCAATTAATTGCTGTCTCTGGGGCTTATGCTTTATCTAGTTTGTCAAAAAAAATAGGTAATCTAAAGACCTTAATGATATCTACATTCATTTGGATAATTTGTACTATAATAGCTTATTTTATTAACCTACCACTTGAATTTTATTTCTTGGCAATAATTGTTGGATTTGTCATGGGTGGAACGCAATCTCTAAGTCGTTCGACATATAGTAAAATGCTACCACAAACAGATGATCCAGCTTCGTTCTTTAGTTTTTATGATGTGATGGAAAAAGTAGGTTTAATTATTGGTCCATTTATGTTTGGTTTACTCGAGGGTATTTTTGGTAATATGCGAATGTCTGTTTTGATGATGATGGTATTCTTTATTTTGGGATTTATTTTGCTTAGTATCACACATAAAATTGAAAATAAGTCATTGGCTAGTAACACCTAAATATGTTAAAAAAGTATTTGTCTGATATTGCATTTATGCAAGTACTCAACTTACTTGTAAAACCGATATGGATTTTGGTAATTGATAGGGCAGTTCAAAATGCTTTAACACAGGAAATCTATGGTAACTATTTTGCTTTATTCAATTTTAGCTTAATGTTTTTTATCATACTAGATCTTGGATTAAATGGTTACAATACCACCGAGATTTCAAGAGACACTAATAAAATAGTCTCTTTTGCTGGTAATATAATAGGGTTAAAGCTTTTATTAATGGTCGTGTATTTACTTGCAGCCTTTGGTGTTGGAAGTTTGTTGGGGTACAGTCAAATGGAATTTAAATTATTATTAATTCTTTGTCTACTTCAAATGATCACATCATTTAATCAATATTTAAGATCGATTGTGTCTAGTCTTCAAAAATTTAAATGGGATGGAGTTTTTATGGTCTTGGATAGGGCTATGATTATAATAATATGTAGTATATTGTTATGGGGAGGTTTAAAAGGTTGGGACTTAACTATCAACCGATTTGTTTATGCACAACTAATAGGTGTAGGGGTAGTATGTATTTTACTCATTCTGTTTTTGAGAAAGAAATTGACTAATATTAGAATATCATTTAAGTTCCAAAAGATTTTTCCAATTCTCAAGCAGTCTTGGCCATTTGCTCTATTAATCATGTTAATGGGATTATATAATTATATGGATAGTGTTATGCTCAAATTTTTAGTTGGTGATGAGGAGGCAGGTGTATACGCTTTGGGTTATAGACTGTTCTATGCTTTATTAATGTTTGCTCAGATTTTTAGCGGAGTTTTATTGCCTTTTTTTAGCAAAAATATTAAAGATATCCATGTGATAAGGGAAGTCAGTACCTACACATCAAAGTTGCTTTTGTTAATAGGATTTTCAGCTGTTTTTTTAAGCTATTCCTATGGAATGGATATCATGCAACTATTATATCCCGAGAAAGCTTCGGAGGCAAGTTCTATTGCTTTTATAATATTAATGTTTGGTTTTATTGGATCAGTATTAGTACTTGTATATGGAACATTATTGACAGCAGCATTGGAGCTGAGATACCTGAATATAGGGGCATTTATAACTCTAGTCATAAATTTAGTATTAAATGTTAAACTAATTCCAATATCTGGAGCTAGTGGAGCTGCAATAGCAACGCTAATGAGTCAGTTGATATTCGGAGGTGTTTGTTTTGTAATCAGTTTTAATAAGTTCGGATTTAAGGTTTCATGGGTTGGTTTATTTCAGCAATTAGCTGGAGTTTTGTTATTGTTGATTACTATAACATATATGAAACAATATTTTATTAACCCCCTCGTTCATTTAATGATAATTTCAGTGGTAGTATTGCTAGTAGCATATTTATTCAAATTATTTAATGTAAAGCAATTAAATAGCTAAACCTCTGATTATTAAAAGTTATTCACCAAAAACCATACTTTTGTCACGCAAAAAAAACTAAATGAAACAAAGCAAAGAGTTCGAATTCAATTTTGTAGATATTGTATCCATAATATGGTTAAAAAGAAGACCATTATTATTAGTTGCTATTGTATCTGTATTATTATCTTCCATTTTTTCAGGTCCATTTTTTATCAAGCCAAAATACAAATCTGAAGTAGTTTTTTACCCTACAACAATTAACTCAATTGGTAATGCAATGTTTACTGATTTGACTCAAAGGCAAGCTGATCCGCTTGCGTTTGGAGAAGAAGAGGAGGCTGAGAATGCATTGCAATTATTAAATTCCTCAGCATTGCAAGGTAGAATAGTAAGAAATTTTGATCTTATGAACCATTACCGAATTGATGGTCAAAGTCCAGTTACAGATTTAGCCAAGGAAATGGCAAAAAATATTCAGTTTAAAAGAACTAGGCATTTAGCTGTTAATATTACAGTCTTGGATGAAGATCCAATTAAGTCTGCTGAAATAGCAAATGGGATTGCAGCTTTGTATGATTCGGTAAAAACAGAAATTCAAAAGCAAGTTTCTTTGGAAGCTCTTGAAATTGTAAATGACGAATTCAAAAACAAAGAAGCTGAAGTTTGGGATTTAAGAACACGACTTAAAGATTTAGGTCAAAAAGGAATCACAAATTATGAAGAACAAAGCCGGGCCATTTCAGAAGAATTATATAAAGCAGTTAGTTTGTCAAAAATAAACGCTCTTAAAAAGCAACAGGAAGAATTAGCCAAGTATGCAGGTGAGTTTACATACCTGAATGAAACACTTATACTTGAACTTGAAAGTCTCAGTAAGCTGAGAAAGAGATTTGAGAAAGCTAAAGTTGATGTTGAAAAAACACTACCCCAAAAATTTATATTAACAAGTGCATCCCCTGCTGAAAAGAAATCTTATCCTATTCGTTGGCTAATTGTATTAATTGTAACAGCTATTGTGATGTTTTCCAGTGTCGTTATGCTATTAGTAAGCAATAAGAAAGACGATCTGCTAGACAAGTAGATGAATACATGGTTCGATACTAAAAGATTATATGTTGCGGCTTTCTGTTGCTTTGTATATTGTTTTTTCTGTATTTACAGTGAGCTATATCCATTGCTTATCCTGCCTTTTGGTCTTTTTGCATTGTGGTCAACTATATTAAGTCCAAAACATACACTTTATTTTCTGGCTTTTGCAACACCTCTATCTGTTCATCTAGTTGATGAGAGATATAGTACCATAAATTTGAGTTTGCCTACTGAACCTCTGATAATTCTTATTTTTATTGGAGTTTTATTAAAATTATTAGCTTCGAAAAGAATTTATTTTGAGAACTTTAAAGTAGCTCTTAGTATCTTATTACTGGTTGATTTTGGTTGGTTGGTGATAACTGCAATAAATAGCAGTATGCCATTTATTTCTTCCAAATATGTTCTAATGAAAAGTTGGTATATTGTTGTATTCTATTTTTTACTTGTTAAATATTTTAAAAGCAATCAGGTTATTAAAAAATTTTTATGGTTGTTTATTTCTTCAGTTTGTATTTTAGTTGTATACACGCTATGGCAACATGGGCAAGAGGGTTTTGGGCGAGCCGCAGCTTATACAGCAATGAGACCTTTTTTGCCAGATCATGGAATGTATGCAGCCTGCATTTCTTTTGCCATACCTGTTCTTTTTGTATTTGCAATTTATGGGAAGAAATTAGGTTATAATTCTTTTCTGAGAATTGTATGTTGGTGCTTATTTATTTTTTTAGTCTTAGCTGTAGCTCTTTCTTTTACAAGGGCTTCATGGGTAAGTGTTGCGGTTAGCTTGTTATTATATTTTGTTCTTTTATTTAAAGTGCGTTTTAAATATATACTACTGCTGGTGTCAATATTCGTTTGTACTTTATTCATTAATTTAGATGACATACAGACTAATCTTTCTAGAAATAAAAAGGAGTCGGATGATAATATTGAAAACCATCTGCAATCTGTCGGAAATGTAACTTCAGATCCCTCAAATTTAGAGCGATTTAATCGATGGAGTTGTGCAATTCGAATGTTTGAGCAGAAACCAATTATGGGTTGGGGACCTGGAACCTATACTTTTCAGTATGGACAATTCCAGTTGCCTCATCAAATGACCATAATTAGTACAAATGCTGGGAAGCTAGGTGGAATTCACTCTGAATATTTAAGACCATTGGCTGAGAGTGGTATAATTGGAGCATTGTTTTATTTACTAATTATTTTGTTTGTAACGCATTTGGGGTTCAAGCACCAACGAGTTTTATGTGGAATACCTAAAATATTAAGTCTAGCTGCATTTTTAGGGCTTATCACTTATTTTGCTCATGCCTTACTTAATAATTATTCAGAATTTGACAAAATAGCGGTACCATTGTATAGTTTCATGGCAATCATCACTGCCATTGAGCTGAATTATAAAAATGTGGAAGAAGATCACCAGGAATAAATTAGGTTTATTGGGGTTAATCTTTATTGTAGGATTAATAATAATCTCTTTATTAGGTTATTTAGTAATTCCTGATTCAACACCAAAGGCTAATGATATTCATTTGGAGATTGCTCTACAAAAACCTGGTTTTTCTGTGGATTTTTTAAAGATTGAAGAAATACCTCAAGAAAAGTCATCTAACATTATACTGCACTGGCTTTACGGTTCACCAAATAGATTTAAGAAAATTCCTATCTTAAGTGTTTGTGGTGTCGATAGTTTTTCTGTTTTTTCCAAGCAGGGAGTAGTATTATGGCAAAGACTAGGTAGACCAATAATGCCAGATGACGTTAGCCGAAGTTTTTACTATTTTGGTACAGATCGCTACGGACGAGATATGCTCAGTCGAATAATTATTGGTGCTAGGATATCATTGATGGTAGGTTTTATGGCTGTTTTAATTACGATGGTTATTGGTACTATTTTGGGACTTCTAGCTGGCTATTTTGGGGGCTGGGTGGATCAAATCATTCTTTGGTTGATTAATGTGATCTGGAGCTTGCCTAGCCTATTAATTGCTATAGCCATAAGTTTTGCATTTAAGGAAAAAGGTATTTATCAAGTTTTCTTAGCAATCGGACTAAGTATGTGGGTAGAGCTTGCAAGAGTTGTTAGAGGGCAGGTTTTGCAAATCAAGGAAATGGAATACATTCAAGCTGCAAACGTGCTAGGGTTCAGTACTATACGAATTTTACTAAGACATATCTTACCTAATATAATTGCACCAATAATTGTAGTCTGTGCTGCAAACTTTGCAAGTGCCATACTGCTAGAAGCTGGTTTAAGTTTTCTAGGGCTTGGAGTTCAAGCACCAACACCAAGTTGGGGGAGTATGATTAAGGAACATTACAACTATATTGTCTTTGATGCGGCATATTTGGCTGTTATTCCTGGTGTTTGTATCATGCTTCTGGTAATGAGCTTTAATTTTCTAGGAAACGCTTTGCGTGATGCTTTAGACGTAAAGCTTAAATAACAAGAAAGACCTCAAATTGAGGCCTTTCTAAATATAGATTTACTTTATCCAAAACATCTAAAAACTAAGACTAATTCATCAAATAGTTTTTAGTAAAATTTTAAGAATGTAGCAAATTTATCTCTAGCTAAAATATTAAAATATAATAATAATCATATTTCGATATGATATTTGTCAGCCGATTGTATAGGATTAATTATTGAGAGTAATATTTCCTTGAAATACTAAATCAGCTGGGCCACTAAGGACTATATTCTCAAAGCTATTTTTTTTCTTTTCGAAGCTAACGTTAAGGTTTCCACCCTTAGTTTTAAGTTTCTGATTGTATCTTTTTTGAGTGCTGTCCTGCTCTAAATAATTAGCGATAGCCGCCGCAGTTGCTCCAGTTCCGCAACTTAATGTTTCATCCTCCACACCTCTTTCATAGGTACGGATATGTAAAATTCCATTTTTTGACTCCAGATAGTTGACATTAATGCCTACCTCTTTGAATCGTTCACTGTAGCGAATTTCATGAGCAGCTTTTATAAGATCTAGTTGTTCTAAATCTTCAGTATAAGCTATGTAGTGGGGAGAGCCAGTGTTGAGAATATAACCCATATCTTCAACTACGATAAAATCTACATCATGCATCTTTAGCTTAACGGATTCTTCATTAATCTCAGCAGTATGTTCACCATCATTTGAAGTAAATTTACATTCGTTATAAATCCATCCAAGGTGTTTTGCATGCTTTACAGCACACCTACTGCCGTTTCCACAAAAACTTTCGGAACCATCCGCGTTATAATACTTCATATTGAAATCTACTCTGTCAGATCTATTCATGAATATAATACCGTCAGCTCCAATCCCATATTTACGATTGCATAGTTTGATAATATTTTCCGCTGATAAAAATTCATCAAGGTCATTTATGATTATGAAATCATTACCTGTTCCTTGGTATTTGTAAAATTTAATTAGATCTTTACTCATGGAGTATTTTTAGAAGAATGGGGTTAGTGACAACAGTAAATCGTTTTGCGGAGGAACTTTTTTCAATACTATAAATTTGTTCATTTCTTTTTAGGTAAAGTCTATTGTCTAATGAAAGTAGATGAATTATTTCATTATAAGTGATTCCAAATAATTGGAGGGTGTTTCCATCATATTTATATCCATTAAAACCCACGACATTATTCCAATATTCTATTTTAATAGTTGAATTTTTATTAGTGAAATTTTTGGACTCTTTTTCACGAGATTTTGTAATTTGAATGGATGTGGTTTCTGGGTTTATGTCATTAGATACAATTTCTAATCTGTCGGTAGCCTCAACATTTGAGAATGATCTTACACTTTTATATGCTGTAGCTATGAGTTGGTCCATCTGAACCAATGAATCATTTTTAGTTGTTTGAATATCTACTAGGCTATAATCAATTGATTTTTTCTGTATTATTGATGTATCTTGAATCTCATCATCTGATTCGCTGTCAAGTTCTAACTCATCTGCTATTTCATTGTCACTTGTTTCAATTATTTCATCTTCAGCTAGTTCTTTATTGAGTTCAGTTATTTCCTCATTAGAAAGCTCTATATCTGGAGGTGGAGCTATCGCAAGTAGTTGAGTGTCTATTGAGTTTTCTGGATATGTTGCTATGTTAGTTGTAGCTTGATTTATTTTTTGATTCTCTAATGCTTTTGTCTTCTCATTAGACTGAAGAGAATCTTGATAGTCAGATGAATATGAAGAGCTGGTATCATTTTTTATTAATGATCTCATTGAAAAAAAGACAATAAGGATCAATCCAATAGAAGCAGCAATGGTAAGGCTTGTTTTTATAGTTGGTCTCTTTGTATTTTGTTTTTTAGAAACATTGTCTCTAATAAAACTTTTTAGTTCATTTAATCTCACGTCTTCAATGCCTGCAATGATTGCTTGCTGAAGTTCTAATTTTTCTCGTAAATTTTTGTTAGTCTTCAATTCAACCTTGAAAGCATCAAGTTTACTTCCTTGTAATTCGCCTGATAGGTATGAATTAATACGCTCATATGTTTTTTGATCAATCTTCATATGAAATCATCTTTGTTGTAATTCTCAAGCACCGTTGATTGCAATTTTTTGAAACACTGGTATTTTTTACTTTTGACAGTGTTAGTATTTGCAAAGTTGAGTCGTTTTGCAATGGTTTTATTATTGAGTCCGTCAAAATAAAAATATGAAAGTAATTTCCTGCAGGTTTCATCCATTTCTTGAACAATTTGGACAATGATGGAATGGTCTAAATTTATAGTTGTGTTAGAGGCTTTAATAGACTTGGTGTGAGCTGCGTCAACACGTCTAAATCGACTTCGTTTTTTCAGCTCTTTAAACCATTTATTCTTTGCAATAGCTAATGTGTAAGTGGATAGTTTAGCTTGCAGTAAAAACTTTGGTTTTTGAACATTTCTCCATAAAGATATTACAGTATCTTGTACAATATCGTCAATAATGTTTTCGTCTCCACCATTTTTTAATATAAAACTTTTGATTAAGCTATGATACTCTTCGTAGAGATATACTAGGATTTTTTCATCGCCAGATTTTATCTTTTCAACGATGAGTTCATCAGATATTTTACCTAAAACAAACATTTAATGGATATTATATACACTTTAATCGATAAAGGTAAATCATTTGATACAAATATTGGTTTGGTATTCGTTTGAGACATGTTTTGTATAGAAGGTTTCATTGCAAATTTATGAAATATTTACCCAAAATATTAGAGAATCATTTTGGAACAAAATTTGTTAAAGTTTATATATTGAAAAATTATTAGGTATGAGCACATATAGTTTAAAATTTAAAAAAGTATTATTATTAATTGCTATTGGTACATTAGGAGGTTTAATAGCAATAGGTTTAAATAAGGTTTTCACAGAAAAAGAGACTCCGAAGAGTTTTAGTTTGCATCAAAATGCCAAGTTTACATTGGCTGAAAAAATGGCAGATGCTCCTATTGCTTTTGACTTTGTATCGGTCTCAGAGATAGCCACTCCAGCAGTAGTGCACATCAAAACGATAACAAAAAGCGTTTCAAGAGGTCCTTCGATGAATCCTTTTGAGGATTTCTTTGGTCCAGATTTTAGGATGCCTGAACAAGGAGGTCCGCAGCAAGCATCCGGATCTGGTGTTGTCATAAATAGTGATGGATACATTGTTACGAATAATCATGTGGTTGATAAAGCCGATAAAGTAGAGGTTGTTTTGAACGATAAAAGAACTTATGTTGCAGAGGTATTAGGAGTTGATCCCGAAACAGATTTAGCCCTTTTAAAGATTGAAGAGTCTGACATACCATTTCTTAATTTGGGTAATAGTGACGATTTAAATATAGGTGAATGGGTAGTTGCTGTTGGTAATCCTTTTAATCTGACGAGTACAGTTACTGCTGGAATTGTAAGTGCAAAGGGAAGAAATATTAATTTATTGCGTCAGCGTGGTGGAGAATATGCCATTGAAAATTTCATCCAAACTGATGCTGCAGTCAATCCTGGAAATAGCGGAGGTGCTCTTGTAAATACAAGAGGTGAACTTATTGGAATTAATACAGCTATTGCATCACAAACAGGATCTTATTCGGGTTATTCTTTTGCCATTCCAATAAATTTAGCAAAGAAAATAATTGCTGATTTAAGAGATTATGGCGAGGTTAAACGAGCTATTCTTGGTGTAAGAATTCAAGATATCACTCAAGAGTTAGCAGATGAAAAGGGATTAGATAGCTTAAATGGTGTATATATTCCCGCTGTTTCAGAGGGTGGAAGTGCAGACAAAGCTGGGATTAAAGATGGTGATGTGATTCTGAAAATAGATGGTGAATACGTGAATAAGTCTTCTGAACTTCAAGAGCAAATTAGCAAATATCATCCTGGGGATAAAATTAATGTTCTCATCTTAAGAGATAAAAAGCAAAAAGAGATCGAAGCTACTTTACTATCTAAGGACGGGTCAAAAATGATAGCTAATGATATTAAAAGAGAAGAGAAGAAAATATTAGGTGCAGAAATTGAGAATATCAGTAGGGATGAACGTTTAGCTTTGAAAATTCGTAACGGGGTAAAAATAACCAAGCTTGGTAATGGCCAGATGAAATCAAAAGGAATTCCGCAAGGTTTTGTAATAACTCATATTGATAAGACCCCTGTTTATACAACAACTGACGCAGAAAAAGCATTCGATCAAAAGAAAGGTGCTGTTTTAATTGAAGGGGTAACCTCTGACGGTAATAAAGAAGCCTATGCTATTCGATTAGATAAATAAATTTGTAAGCCATTTTTTTTTAAAATTCAAATCCGTTCCACGTTTCGAATTTCCAAATTTCAATAACTTGGTTGATGTGCATTGGGTAAGGAGCATAGGCACTGTTCGTGCTAACTAGAGTAAGGCTTTGCTCTTCTTTAATTTTATTATACAGTCGTTTGAATACAACTCCATCATCCTTTGTGACTACAATGTAGTTTTCCCCGTCTTTGATATCATTCCAATCTTGTAAATAACTTGCAGTTACCCATGAACCTTCGCTTATAGGCGGCATGCTATCTCCTTTGATTTGAAAACTTCGATATGTTTTATTCTTTGGTAAAAAAGGAAGCTTGAATTTTGGCAAACCTTCGATGAATTCAGGATCAGCATAGCCATTGGTGTATCCAGCTTGTGCTTTCATACTTACAACCTCAATATTTTCGTCTTCATTGGCATCAACACTTACTGTAAGAAGACGTAATTTCCGTCCTCTTAAATCGGCTTCACTACCTTTAAGAATTTGTGTTAGTTTAAAATGAGTGAGTTTAGATAGGTCATGTCTTACTAAGCCGTCTAAAGTCACGTTGAAGTAATCTGCAATTTCAATTTGAATATCAAAAGGAGGTTGAACTCCTCTTTCATAACTATTTAATTTAGATCGAGTTAAATCTAACGAGTCTGCTAAATCTTGTTGAGATATTCCTTTTTTTGTTCGAAGTAGTTTAATGTTTTTGTCAAAATACATGATGATGCAAATATACGTAAAAGATTAAATTATTATCAAATAAAAGATAATTTTATTGTCAATTGCAATTGTGAATTATTATAGTCCTTGATTTAGCGAATAACATGAAATAAATATATATTTTTGCTAACGTTAATCTATAATGGGAATATTCAATTTTTTTACACAGGACCTAGCTATTGATTTAGGTACAGCTAACACATTAATTATGCATAAAGATAAGCTGGTTGTTGATGAGCCTTCTATAATTGCGATTAATAGAGCTAGCAAAGAAGTGCTTGCAATTGGATCTGAAGCTCAAAAAATGCACGGTAAAACCCATGAGGATATAAAAACAGTAAGACCGTTAAAGGATGGTGTAATTGCTGATTTTGAGGCAGCAGAGCAAATGATTAGTGGATTCATAAAAATGATCAACACAAAAGGTGCATTTGGGAGCCCTCAGTTAAGAATGGTTATTTGTATACCCAGTGGAATAACTCAAGTTGAGAAACGAGCAGTGAAAGAAAGTGCTGAGCGGTCTGGAGGCAAAGAAGTATATATGATACCTGAACCAATGGCTGCAGCTATTGGAATTGGTGTAGATGTTGCTGAGCCTATGGGTAATATGATTATTGATATAGGTGGAGGAACAACAGAAATTGCAGTAATTGCTTTGTCAGGAATTGTTTCTGATGAATCGATACGGGTAGCAGGGGATGATTTTACCAATGACATTATTGAGTACATGAGAAGGCAACATAACTTGATGATTGGCGAACGTACAGCAGAAAATATAAAAGTTCAAGTTGGAGCAGCTCTTCCAGAATTGGAGATGCCACCCGAAGATTATCCAGTAAATGGTAGAGATTTAATGACTGGTATTCCAAAACAAATCATGGTGTCATATACCGAGATAGCACTAGCTTTGGATAAATCAATTTCTAAAATAGAAGAGGCAGTAATGAAAGCACTGGAGTTAACACCACCTGAATTGTCAGCAGATATTTACCAAACAGGGTTGTACCTGACTGGAGGGGGAGCTTTGTTAAGAGGTTTAGACAGAAGAATATCTAGTAAAACTAAATTGCCTGTATATGTAGCCGAAGATCCATTAAGAGCTGTAGTTAGAGGGACATCCGTTGCATTAAAAAATCTGAAAAGTTATAGGACAATATTTACTTAATGCAACGCCTATTTGCGTTCATAGAGCATAATTTTCATATCATATTGTTTGTGATTCTTCAAACAATTTGTGGTTTTCTTATTTTTAGCCTTAATCCCTACCAGCAAGCTACTTTTTCTAAAGCATCTTTAGGGGTTACTTCAAGTATTAATAAATTATCTTCTGATGTATACAGTTATTGGGATTTAAAGAGTCAAAATATTTGGTTACAAAATCAGATATCTCAGCAGTTTAAAGAATCGTTTCCTCAAAGTCTTAATTATTTAAATGATACATTTCTTATAAATGATACTTCAATGCATCATATTTTTGATGCTATTCCAGCCCATGTAGTATTTAATACTGCCCATAAGTCAAATAATGTTTTCATAATCAATAAAGGGTTGAATCATGGAGTAAGAAAAAATATGGGGGTAATTTCCTCCCAGGGAATTGCTGGTATAGTCTTAAGTTCAAATCAAAAATTTAGTGCTGTAATGTCTTTGCTTAACACGAATATGAAGGTCACTCCTCATATCAATGGTCAAGAATATTTTACGGAAATGATATGGGATAATACCAAACTTAATCGTTTAACCATTAATGGAATTAATAAACTTGAGCAAATTAATATCGACGATGAAGTCTCAACTGGTAATTCTTCATTGCTTTTTCCAAAAGGAATTCCCATTGGGCACATATCGAAAATAAATATTATGCCTAAAAGTCAGTATTTTGAAATAGAGCTAAAGACTGCAACTAACTTTAGAAATTTAGAATATGTTTTTGTTATAATTAATAAAGAGTACTCAGATTTAAACGATTTAATATCAAATGATTAATCAAATAACATACTGGATTCTAGTCATTGGGTTTCAAGTTCTGGTTCTTAATCACTTGGATATTTCCTCCTATATATATCCACAAGTATTTGTAACACTTCTATTAACCCTCCCTCTTCATTTAAAAAAGACATACCAGTTATTGATTGGTTTTGGTTTAGGATTAGTCATGGATTTGTTTATTTATTCACCAGGAATTCATATGTCAGCTTGCTTATGGTTTGTTGTCATTCGGATAATGATATTAAATAGACAAGATCTAAAAGAGCACGCTAATAATAAATTGGAGTATTCTCTAAAAACTGCTGGTTTTTCTCCGTTCTTCTATACTACACTTGTGTTAATTATTTTTTATCATTTCTACATTCTATGGCTTGAGGGAATCGGAAATATAAATATCGAATATATGACTATAATGGGGCTTTCAAGTTCACTTTTATCCCTAACAATCATTGGTGTTTTTCAAGCACTTAAATTAAATAAGTATTCGTGAGAACATATCGATTATACTATGTTTACACTACTGCTATATTAATAGGACTGTTGTTCATAATTCGGCTTTTTCAGATACAAGTTATGGATGACAAGTATTCCTTGATTGCAGAAAAGATTTCGCTAAGAAAACAAACGGTATATCCTCAAAGAGGACTCATATTTGATAGAAATGATAAACTTCTTGTTTATAACGATCCGGTATATGATTTGATGATTTCTGTCCCAGTAAAGTTAAAAGGAATTGATACTTTATCTTTTTGTCAATTATTAGAAATAGATAAAGATAAATTTAATCAACTTTTGACTAAAGCAAAACAGAGATCTTATAGGGGTAAATCTGTTTTTAAGAAAAATATATCCAATATTATTTTTGCTAGAATACAAGAGAGACTCTATGATTTTAAAGGCTTTTTTTTTGAGATACGTCAGGATAGAAATTACAAATTCAATAGCTCAGCACACTTGCTAGGTTATCTTGGGGAAGTGAACAAAAAAGATTTAAAGACCCAAACAGAAGGATATTACGAACAAGGTGATTTTACTGGTAAAAAAGGCGTTGAGCGATTTTATGAAACCCAGCTTCGTGGTGTAAAAGGAGAACGATACTTTTATGTAGATAGATCAGGTGTAAATAAGGGTTCTTATAAAGACGGGAAGCTAGATAATATGCCAATTGATGGAAAAAATATATCCCTATCGATTGATGTTGATCTTCAACAATACGGGGAAAAACTTCTTAATCACAAAATGGGAAGTATTGTTGCTATTGAACCTAAGACAGGTGAAATCTTATCATTAATATCAAGTCCATTTTATAATCCTGCGAATTTTAATATCCAAAATCGAGGTAAATTTTATACTCGAGCTATTCAAGACCCTACAAAACCAATTTTTAATAGGGCTGTAAGTGCACCATATCCTCCAGGGAGTACTTTTAAACCTTTGATGGCTCTTGTAGGCTTGGAAGATGGAGCAATTAGACCGACCAGTCATTTTAACTGTGCAGGTCAATACCGACTTGGTAAAAGGATTATTAGGTGTCATTATCATCCATCCAATACGAGTCTAAAGCAGAGTATAGCGAGCAGTTGCAATACCTATTACTGCAATATTTTTAAAAATATGATGCAAGCTTCAAAATATAATAGTTCTGAAGATGCCTACACAAGCTGGAGATCATACCTCACAAGTTTTGGTTTGGGTAATAAATTAGGGATAGATATCTCTGGAGAGTATAAGGGTTGGTTGAAAGAGTCAGCATACTATGACAAGATGCATGGCAAAGGTCGTTGGAATTATGCTCGAATTATTTCTCTATCTTTTGGACAAGGTGAATTAGGACTTACTCCTATTCAAATTGCTAATGTTGCATCAATCATTGCAAATCAAGGATATTATTATACCCCCCATGTTATTAAAAAAATTGAGGGAATGAAAAGTATACCTCAGAAATATTTGATTAAAAACTACACGAAAGTGTCTCAGTCAAATTTTGTACCGGTTATTAGAGGAATGCAAGAAGTTACTATTTCAGGTACAGCATCCCATATAGCCATTGACAACATCAATATTGCTGGTAAAACAGGTACAGTGCAAAATCCACACGGAAAGAATCATTCGGCATACATGGCATTTGCTCCAGTTGAGGATCCAAAAATTGCAATAGCTGTCGTTGTAGAGGAATCCGGATATGGTGCATCTTGGGCAGCCCCAATTGCCCACCTTATGATTGAAAAATATTTAATGCCAGACACAATCCAAGAATCAAGTCGTCCATTCTTAGAAAAACAGATGATGGACTCAGACTTAATACCTTATACATACAAGAGTAAAATAGATAAGTCATTGTATGGAAACTAAATTTCGTATCGATATATTGGCATTGCTTCTGTTTTTAGTTATTGCCGTTATAGGTGTCGCTAGTGTATACTCTGCGACTTCAGATCAAGGAGTATTTTCGCTTTTTGAAGGAAGAAGTGGAAAGCAATTAATGTGGTTGTCTGCATCTGTATTTCTTGGAGTAGTTATCTTTCTTTTAAATGCTAATTTTTTTGAAGTATTTAGCATGTATTTCTATGTATTATTTATACTTTTATTAGTACTTGTACTTGTGATTGGTGTGGATATCAATGGAGCAAGATCATGGATAAAGATAGGTTCATTTAGCATACAACCCTCCGAATTTGCCAAGTATGGGACAAGTTTTGCTGTAGCAGCTATTATTAGCAGAATTGGTTTTTCGTTCCAAAATAAAAATGATATTTTCAAGTTGGCGATTATTATACTTATTCCAATGGGGTTAATAATTATTCAAGGAGATATGGGGTCTGCCCTCGTTTTTTTGAGTTTTATTCCTGTTTTTTACATTGAAGGACTGACCCCTGCAATTATCTTACTTGGTATATTTATGATTGCTGTCTTTATTCTAACTCTAGTTTTTAGTTCTTTATATTTTAGTATTTCAGCATTTATTTTATGGTTTGTATTTTACGCTTTCACATACACCAATAAAAAACTTATAATCCCAAGCTTATCTATAGTGGGATTAGCAATAATTTTCAGTATGAGTGTCCAGTTTCTATTTGATAATGTACTCAAAGAACACCAGCAAAAAAGAATACAAGTAACATTGAATTTGATTGAGGATAATATGGGGGCTGGTTATAATGTGAATCAGTCGAAAATTGCTATAGGTTCAGGAGGATTGTCTGGTAAGGGATTTTTAAATGGGTCACATACTAAGGGTAATTTTATTCCAGAGCAAGAAACAGATTTTATTTTTTGTACCATTGGAGAAGAGGGGGGATGGGTATTAAGTAGCATTACCATAGCTCTATATATTACATTTATACTACGACTATTCTATCTGTCCTCGAGAGCCAAGAAAAAATATAAACGAATATTTATTAGTAGCCTTGCATCAATCATCTTTTTTCATGTTCTTGTCAATGTAGGCATGACAATTGGAATAATGCCCGTGATAGGTATACCATTGCCACTAGTTTCTTATGGTGGTTCTTCTATCCTTGCCTTTGGGTTGTTTATATTTACTGCCTTAAAAATGGATGCTACTAGAGATCAAGATTTAGAATCAGTTTTTTCATGACCAAAGTATATCAACATACCTATGGGCCGTTTGCAGAAAACACTTATGTTATAGCAGATGATGACTCAAATGCAGTTATCATTGATCCTGGAATGTATCATCCAGAGGAAAATGTCCAATTTTTTGAGTTTATAAATTCACATCAACTAAAACCATGTCGGTTGCTTCTTACCCATGCTCATCTAGATCATGTTTTTGGAGTAAATTGGGTAAACAAAACCTATGGACTAACACCAGAAATACATAATGATGATCAAATAGTGTATGAGTCTGCAGAGGTTGTAGCGAAGCAGTATGGTCTGAACATGAATCAACTTGTGCCAAGCAATATATCACTGGTTCATAATGAAGTTTTTAAATTTGGAGGGAGTGAATTTAGAATTATTCACACACCGGGCCATTCCCCTGGAAGTGTTTGCTTTCGAAATGATAATGAAGGATATATTATAAGCGGAGATGTCCTTTTTCAAGGGAGTATAGGTCGAACCGACTTGCCAGGAGGAGATTATAATGTTCTTATGAGATCTATCATTGAACACATTATTAATTTGGCTGGAGATACCATTATTTACTCAGGACATGGGCCAGTTACAACTGTTGGCCAGGAGAAAGTTTCTAACCCATTTTTGCAAGCATAAAAAAAGCTGCTTGAAGAGCAGCTTTTGAGGGTTATATTTTTTGTGAATTAGTTTTCTTGATTTTTGAATGCATCCAAATCAAAATGTAAGCTAAATCGAATGGTGTTTTGAAGTGGGTGTCTTCTTGCAAATGGCTGAAGATAAGCAGCATCTATTTGAAATACATTATACTTAAGACCAGCACCGAATGTCATATATTTTCTTGAACCTTTAGTGTCTGCTTCATAAAAATATCCTGCCCTCAAAGCGAATTGCTTTGCATACCAATATTCAAGACCAGCAGAGATAGTTATTTCATTCAATTCTTCCTTGAATCCTCCTGGTGCGTCATTAAATGAAGATAGCATACCATTGATGAGTGGATCATCAGCGATAACTCTTCCAGATATTTCTCCAAGTGAGTCATAATCATATTGAGGAGTTGGAACGAGTAATTTGTTAAAATCTACACCGAAACCAATTTCATTATATTCATCTATCTGGGTGTTCCAGAAAGTACCTAGCCTAAGATTAACTGGGATAAAATCTCTATTTGCCTCTGTTGTGTAAGTGATTTTGTTTCCTATGTTGCTGATGTTTCCACCGATGGTGTAATCAAAATCTTTTTCACCAAGCTTGATATCGTTCTTGTAAGTCATGGAGATATCTCCAGCACCTGCCGTACCTGCTTTGATCTCTGTGCCACTAGAACCAACTTGCCCCCTTGCAAGGTCAGAAAATACAAACCTTAAGGCAACACCTAATGATAGATTATCAGATAGCTTTCTGGCGTACGCTCCATCAAGTGCAAATTCTTTTGGTTCGTAATCTCCAGTTGATGTACCTTGGTTATCTGTAAATTGAATGTTGCCCAGCGTAAAATATCTAAGGGACATACCAATAGTGCTCTTGTCATCTATTTTTTTGTAGCCAGACATGTAGTAAAACCAAATGTCTGGAACTAAAGTTCTCAGCCAAGGTGCAGCTGAAATTGAAAGTCCACCATCACCTTCTACAAAGGCCAATTTAGAGGCATTCCAATGGATAGAATTGGCATCAGCAGAAGTTGCAGCTCCCAAATCACCCATTGCTGCTGACCTAGAATCAGGAGAGATGAGCAGAAATGGTGCGGCCGTTGTTATAACGTTTCTTTGACCTAGTAAACTTTCTTTAGATTGGAGTCCACCTTGAGCATAGATTTTTGTTGTCAATAGTAGACCAAAGATAATAGTAAGTACTTTTAAATTTTTCAATGTTTTCTTGATAAGAGGCAAATGTATCATTAATTTTTTTATTAGTTTATGATATATAATTTTTGATTTTCACTTGTTTCTGTTCCATCCTCTGCTTTTAGCTTGACAGTATATAGGTATACTCCACGAGCAAGTTGATCACCATAATCATCTTTGCCATCCCAAGTCAAATCAAAACAATGCGTTTGAGAATTTGGGATCGTTTGAGTAATAGATTTGACAATTTTGCCTGACACAGATGTGATAGTTAAATTGGCTATGATATTTTGTCCAGGTTTGTTGTGATCAAAATGAAATTCCGTGAAAGTTGAAAAGGGGTTGGGGTAGTTTAGTAAATTTTCAATGGATATCGATTCATTCTCACTTACAATAAACTCAGTATAAGATTCTTTTGAGTTATTGTAAACGTCCCACACTTTAAGTTTAAGAGTGTGTCTTCCTGCAGTTAGATTTTCAAATGGGTATTCAATGGCTCCTTTTTGGTAGCTGTTCAACTCAGGCTGGTAATAATCGTTGAGTATAATAGATTGTTCATTATCAGTTCCTTGGTCCAATATGGCCTCCATTTCTCTACCAATACCACTACCAATAGTATTAATTCCATTACTGTCCATCAAATGGGCTATTAATAAAGGACTGGTTGAGGTTAATCCACCAAAGACCCAGCTTTCATCATCAATATATAAATCTAGTTCATCAAATGCGTTGTCTTCTACTATATTATCTGAAGTGCCCCCAATTTTGTAATTCAATTCAGTTCCACCAGCATGTTCTATGCCATCTTTAGCATAGTAAGAAAGTTTTCCATTACCGATATTGTATGCGATATCTTTTGGAACAACAAATTGAAAGCTGAATTTTCCGTTGGTAACTGAAACTTTACCTTTATATATGACTCTATTTTGCTCACTAAAAGGTATAGGGAAACTTTGTGGATCTTGTCCTAGAGTGTTGTATGATGAAGATTTGTCATAGAAAGTCGGAAATAATTCACCATTGAAATCATTAATAAGCTGGTTATTTAAATCTCTAATTTCCCCTTCCATTGTTACCAATTCTAATGCACCTAGTGTATCATTGAACAAACCAACCTCTGTTTCATTTATACTAGTAGTTACAGCATTGTATTCAGGACTTAATAGGCTCATGGCTGGATCACCTAAGAGTATGAAACATCGTTTGTTAATTTCTTCGGAAGGGTCAGCATTTCGTGTTTTTCTATATGCTTCTCCAAGTGGGGGTAATTTCCCATTATTTTTCTTAAGTAAGTTGTTATTTAGTAAGTAAGAGTTTAAATCTGTATTTGCACCAATGTAGACAACACGAGTTGTAGCAATCATACCTACCGCACCTCCTTTAGGATTAAGTAACATAAGTTCGCCTGGAGACTCAATTTCAAGGTTGTCAATTTTAGCAAGTTCACAACTAGCAGTAATGTAAAATGATAGCTTATCATAATTGGTCCAATTAGATATTTCTGGTCTTGTTACTACTCGCTCGTGTGCCATTCCGTTTTCACCACCATGACCAACATAATTAAATATAAGCGTCCCTTGAGAACTTATCATTTTGTTGATATCGTCATTTACTTTTGGGTATTTGTTGCCACTGCCATAAGAAACCTGTTCATAGGCATCCATCCATATTTTTTTGATGTTGTATTCAGGACTTTGTTGTTGGATAAATTGTGTCATGTTTTCCGACGGTTGGAGATGTCTATTTTGATCCTCGTCATCAGCTAAGAAAGTAAGCGTTTGCATCCAATTTCCTCTGCTCTCAGCAGAGTTGTAATGAATTATTTTATCTACAATTATTTTAGCCTCATAGTTATTTGAAGCGGGTAATCTACCAACGCCAATGTCTAAACTCTCATCTTTTGATGATGTACCCCAATAACCCTCACTATCATCCAATATAGCGTAGTAATCATCAGAACAATAAGATGTGGGAGGGTAGTTGCTTTCATAACTCTGATAAATCGGAACGATGTTGGTATTGTTTGCTTCTACATCCTTGTAATCATAACTGGCATCACCAAATAATAAAAGATATTTGAATGTTCGTGAAGCTCCAGGAAGATTACCTCGATCGTAGAGCAATTTTGCAAAATCTCGAATGGCTGTTACATCTTGAGAACCCGAGGAAAATTCATTGTAGATTTGATTAGCAGTTACAACTTCTACCTCTAGGTCATTGTTTCTATGGTAATCAGCTAGACGATTTGCTTGGTCAAGTAAATTTTTATGAGTAACAATGAGGTAGTCAATATCTTTAATCCCATGTAGATTTTGATTTGTAATTTTCTCAACGTAAGAAGGGTTAGGGACATTGGATTTGTCAAATAGTATGTAATTGGGTTGTGACGAAGGTGATATGTTTTCTGCAATAAAATAGGCATTATTACCTTGAATTTCTAATTCTTGTATAGCTGGTGAGAGGTGATTAGAAATATTCCAGATGGACTGATTTTGTTCATAGTTGGATATCTGAAAACGAGTATTATTATCTAATTGAGAACGTTTTGTTCGAATGATTTTTTGAGATCCATAGTATTTCAATGTTCTAGGGATAGTGATTACGAAATAGTCAATCCAAGCAGCTGCCTCATTCCAAGATTTACTATAATCATAGGATAGTTTTAGTTGATTATTTATAATCTCTTTTTGAATTTTAGTTGTTATTGGATCGGATGCGTATCTGTCGTCATAGTTACCACTTATACTTGAGTAGGGTATGGTAGCTAAAGTAACATCATTGAGACCAATTTGCATGCTACTTTGAAAACCTGATATGGATCGAGCAGTTGTAACTGTTTGAACTGTTAAATTATCTCCAACAATCATTCCAGGAATTGAATATTCAAAGACTTTTTGGGTAGAATTCTGCATTTTATCACCCCACCATACTCTACCTGATTTTTGATGATTTTCTTCGTTGCTTTCGTGGTATATTAAGTCTTCATATTGAGAAACTTTTTTAGTGTAACTAAGCCCTTGACCATTAGGTATAGTTGATATTCTTTTCCCGCTAGAATTTCCCCAACTCATGTAGTAATATGATGCTACATCAAAGTCATGCCCCTCAGCAAAATAAGATTCATTTGATTCATTATATTTAATTGTTGTAGGGCTTTTAGCAAACCAAAGAATAAAATCATCTTGGTCTAATGAATTATTGTTATTGTTGTCTTGGATGAATATGGGATTTTCAATTAAATCCTCGGATCTATCAGTAATGATTAGCTCAGGGAGCATTTCACCACCGTTTCCATATATTTTAAAATTTGACAGAATGATACTTTTTGGATCAATATTGTTGGCTTGCAAAAATGAATAATCGATTTTGTGAACACCATCTGAGGTTATGGATAGTTTATGAAAATCCCCAGATTCGAGAACGGAATTATAAGTTTGATCTTTTTTGTTTTTTTGATTTTTTGTAGGTACAGATATGCCGACAACATCGTATCTTATGTCAAATGACTTAATATATTCAGTCGCATTTTTAATTTTTCTTATGGGGGTGACATTTATGTTGATCATACGTTGACCTTTATCGAAAGAAATTACTTTCTCGATTTTAAAATTTTCTGTCAGATATGGATGTAATATTTGAGTACTTACTTTTTCGAAATCTACATTAAAAAGTCCGACATTCGAGACATCTATATTGTCTCCAGGAATAGTAAATGTGTAGTATGGTATCAAATAGTCATTGTCTTTGGTCAGTTTTTCAAAACAATTAAGACACTGAAATGGAGTCAAGACTTGATGTGTTTGAAGTTCAGTATTTTTTTTAATTGACGGGTCTATTGCCCACTCTAATGCCATTTCTTGTGCATTAATATCCTGCAATAGACTTATGCTAAAAAAGCAGATGGATAAAAACCTTGTAATAGGGTTAAATTTCATGTAGTTCAATCACTCTTTTGTGTCTTTAGAATCTTTAACAATTTTAATCAATTTTTTATTGTGATAAAGACTAAAACTTTTCAAATGTGATACAATAATTAGATTTAGTACACGTATTTTTATAAATGTTATATCTTTGTGAATTACAATTATCAACTCAATGAAATATTTTAAAGCCCTGTTATTATTTACATTAGCCTTTGTTTTTACTGTAGACGCAAATGCCCAAGATCCAGAATTTACACAGTTTTATGCGGCTCCAGTATATACTAATCCAGCGATGGCTGGAACAGGATCATGTAATGGTGGGGGTAGAGTTGTATTAAATTACAGAAATCAATGGCCTTCATTACCTGGCACATTTATAACTACAAGTGCCAGCTATGATCAGCATTTTGACAACATTGGTGGTGGTGTATCATTGTTACTTTTAGATGATAGAGCAGGCGAGGGGTTATTAAGGTCACAAACACTTTCAGCAGGATATTCTTTTCAATTAGACGTAAATAGGAGGTTTACTATGCGTTTTGGAATAGAAGGGCAATATGGTCAACGTAGCATCGATTGGCAGAGACTAAGATTTGAAGATCAGATTGATGAAAGTCAAGGTTTCATAAAAGAAACTGCTGAGACATTCAATAATAACACTGTTGGATTTGCAAACTTTTCGACAGGTATATTAGGCTACACTGAGCGTTTTTATGCAGGGATAGCCGTTCATAATTTAATTGAACCTAATCAATCTTTTTTTGGAAATCCTGATGCGATTGTGCCAAGAAGATATACTGCACACAGTGGTTTGGTAATTCCTCTCGACGGAAGAAAAAATCCAGAATCATCAATTTCACCTAATGTTTTATTTATGCTTCAAAATAAATTTACTCAAATGAATATTGGATTCTATTACAATAAAGGACCTTTAGTTACTGGTCTTTGGTTTAGACAAACATTTGGTGAATATGGAAATTCAGACGCTTTGATGGCCCTAGTAGGTTTTAGAAAGGATCGATTTAAGTTCGGATATAGTTTTGACTTGACAGTATCGGATGCTAGATCTGCAGCTCCAAGTTCTCACGAAATATCAACTGGCATTGAATGGTGTGCTAAAAAACCTAATAGGAAATATAGAAGGCTTACATGCCCAGATTTTTAATTGGAAACTTAAAATTGTATAATTGCACAATATAAATTCTAGAATTTAGTTAAAAGTTCATAAAATATGAGATTTAATAAACTTACAATAGCTTTACTTGCCTCATCAATGCTATTTATTGTAGCTTGTAAGAAGGACAAATCAGCCAGCACTGGATGGAATTACAACGATTCCAAATGGGGTGGCTTTGAAAAACACGAATACGCTGGTCAGGAAACTGGCCCAGGGCTAGTACTTGTACACGGGGGTACTTTTACAATGGGTTCCTCTGAAAATGATGTAACTGTTGACCACAATAATATTGAGAGAAAAGTTACCGTTCCCTCGTTTTACATGGATGAAACAGAGGTCACAAACAACCATTACAGAGAATATGTATATTGGTTAAAAAGAGTTTATGTTGATTACCCAGAAGTTGGAATTAACGCTTTGCCAGACACTAATGTTTGGAGAAATCGATTAGCTTATAATGAGCCTTATGTTGATTTATACTATCGTCATCCTGCATATCAAGACTACCCAGTGGTGGGAGTTAGTTGGCAACAAGCTACAGCTTATGCAGCATGGAGAACAGATAGAGTCAATGAAATGATCCTTATTCGCGAGGGTGTTCTAGAGCCTGAGCCAGATCAAATGAACGAGGCTAACTTTAATACTGATGCATATTATGTTGGTCAAAGTGATGGTTTAACTTTTGGTAAACACCAAATGAAGGATTACAGAGTGAAAAAAGGTGGAACAAGACAAGTAAGAATGGAAGACGGAATCATGTTGCCTGATTATCGCTTACCAACTGAGGCGGAGTGGGAATATGCTGCTCAAGCAAATATTGGTTCATCCACATATGAAAATATTAATCAAAAGAAAATATATTCATGGGAAGGTTTAACCGTTAGATATTCTGGTGGAGATGAGAGAGATCGAGGAAGAATTTACGGGAATATAAAACGAGGTAAAGGTGATCAGGGTGGTGTTGCAAATCGTCTTAATGATGGTGCTCTCATTACAACCTCTGTAGCTTCATATTGGCCCAATGATAATGGTCTTTACAACATGAGTGGAAACGTTGCCGAATGGGTAATGGATGTATACAGACCTTTGTCATACGAAGATGTAAGCGACTTCAATTCATTTAGAGGTAACGTGTTTGATAAAGTGAGCCTTGACCAAGATGGAATTGTTGATCTTAAAGATAGTCTTGGAAGAATCGTTTATGTACCAGTAACTGAAGAAGAAAATGTTGGTAGAAGAAATTATAAACGTGCTGATAATATTGGATATCTTGATGAGGAAACTTACATGGATGGTGAGCAAGGTTATGAGTATGGAGTGTCAACTTTGATAGATAACCAAGCTAGAGTTTACAAAGGCGGTTCATGGAATGATCGAATTTATTGGGCTTCGCCAGGTACGAGAAGATACCTAGATGAAGAGCAATCATTAAATACTCTAGGATTTAGATGTGCAATGCATAGAGTAGGTGCACCATAATCAAGATTAAACATCAAAAAAAAAGGTTGGAGAATTCTCCAACCTTTTTTTTTGATTATTTCTTTTAACAATACTCGTTATAGACTTCTTTAAGATGGTTTGAAATCATCTCAGCTGTTCTTCCTTCAATGTGATGCCTTTCCACAAAATGTACTAATTCACCATCCTTGAAAAGACCAATACTTGGAGAAGATGGGGGGTATGGAAGTAAATGTTTTCGGGCTTGATTGGTAGCATCTTTATCTTGACCAGCAAAAACGGTAAATAATTGATCAGGCTTTTTGTCTCCTGTTAATGAACTTACAGCACCAGGTCTAGCACTACCTGCAGCACAACCACATACACTATTTACAACAAGCAAAGCAGTACCTTTAATATCATTTAGGGTACTATCAACTTGTTCCGTATCTTTCAATTCGGTAAAGCCATTATTTGTTAAATCTGCCCTCATTGGAGCAACTAATTCTTCTGGATACATAACAATTTATATTTTTTTACAAATATGCAACAAAAGGGTTTAAAGGATTGTTTATATAATATTAAATTTGCACTCAATTAATAATAAAATGACGACAAAATCAATCGCAAGATTTAAAGTTAAAGATATTTCACTTGCAGAGTGGGGTAGAAAAGAAATTGAAATTGCTGAGGCAGAAATGCCAGGTTTAATGGCACTCCGAGAAGAATTTGGAGATGCTAAGCCTCTTGCAGGTGCAAGGATTGCTGGATGTCTACACATGACCATTCAAACAGCTGTTCTCATTGAAACTCTTACAGCACTTGGTGCAGAGGTTTCATGGAGTAGTTGCAATATTTTCTCAACTCAAGATCAAGCTGCTGCTGCTATTGCCGCTGCAGGTATTCCTGTATTCGCATGGAAGGGAATGAATGAAGAAGAATTTGATTGGTGTATTGAGCAAACACTCCACGCTTTTGAAGACGGTAAACCATTAAATATGATCCTTGACGACGGAGGTGACTTGACAAATATGGTTTTAGATAAATACCCTGAATTAGTAAATGAGATTAAAGGAATATCTGAAGAGACTACAACAGGTGTGTTGAGATTACATGACAGACAAAAAGCAGGAACACTTCCATTGCCAGCCATTAATATTAATGATTCGGTTACAAAATCCAAGTTTGATAATAAGTATGGGTGTAAAGAAAGTGCAGTAGATGCAATTAGACGAGCTACTGATGTAATGATTGCAGGAAAAGTTGCAGTTGTTGCTGGTTATGGAGATGTAGGTAAAGGAACTGCTGCATCTTTATCAGGTGCTGGAGCAAGAGTAATTGTAACAGAAATTGATCCTATTTGTGCTCTACAAGCTGCAATGGATGGTTACGAAGTTAAGAAAATGGAAAATGCAATACCTAGAGCCCAGATTGTGGTTACTGCAACTGGTAATAAAGATATTCTTGTTGAAAAGCATTTTAAATTGATGAATGATAAGACAATAGTTTGTAATATTGGTCACTTTGATAATGAGATTGACGTTGCTTACTTGAATCAAAATTATGGAGAAACCAAATTTGAGGTAAAGCCTCAAGTAGATGTATATAATGTTGATGGTAACGAAATAATACTTTTAGCGGAAGGAAGGTTGGTTAACCTTGGTTGTGCAACAGGACACCCGTCTTTTGTTATGAGTAACTCATTCACTAATCAAACATTAGCTCAATTAGAGCTTTGGAAAAATTCTGATAGTTACAAGAATGAAGTGTATGTTCTTCCAAAACATCTAGATGAAAAAGTAGCTGCTCTTCACCTTACCAAAATTGGAGTTGAATTAGAGGAACTTAGCCAAGATCAAGCAGATTATATTGGTGTAGGAATGCAAGGTCCATACAAAGGTGAGCATTATCGTTACTAAAATCTGAAAATAATGTATCTGAAACGTCCATTCTCTTCAAGTTTGGACGTTTTATTTTATACGAGAAATACCTGTAGATCCTTTCAGTGAAAAGATGGCATCAGAATCTAAAACATCATCAAAATTTAAATTCTCCTCTTTTATTTGAAATCCATAATTAGATTGTAAATACCTTTGGGTAACCCCATTAATTCCACCATTACTAGGCTTAGAAATAATCAAATCTTCCCCTTTTTTTATTAGAATATTGCTAATTAATTCTTCACAGATATACCCATCATTGTTTTGAATAAACAAGTAGTCTGTATTTTTATTTTTTTTATAGTTAGCAGCCAATACATAATAAATACTAGAAAGGCTTTTAACAGTTAGCCATTTAACTAATGGTTTAGGTTCTGGATAGAGATTAATTATACCGATTTTATGTGGTGATTTTTCCAATTCAGTTTCTAAATCCAAAGCAGTTGGAATAAAAAAGGGATTATGGAATTCCTCAGAAGAATATTCGAAGGCTAATTCGTTGTTTTCAGGTGCATACTTCCCGCCTCCTGTTCTAAAGAAGTTTAATCTAATCAACTCATTATTAGATGACTTAAGTGAGTTTAAAAATGATTCATCAATTTGAAAGGTAGGGATTAACTTATAGATATCAATAGCCTCTTCAATTCGTTCCAGATGTTGGTTTATGAGAGGAATCTGCCCATTTGTCACACGTATTGTCTCAAAAAAACCATCTCCATATAGAAAACCACGATTCATAGTTAGTTGAAAATCCCAGCAATTGTAGCGGTCATGAGACATGCTAAAGTACCTCCGATAAGTGATCTCAGACCTAATCTTGCTAATGTAGAACGTTGATTAGGTGCAATTGAGCCAATACCTCCAATTTGGATACCAATTGAAGCAAAATTTGAAAATCCACACAAAGCATATGTTAAAATAACTACAGTTCTTTTTTGTATCAACACATTTCCCATATTGTTAGCGACAATGTCTTTTAATGAAAGATAGGCAATGAATTCATTAATTACCGTCTTTTCACCTAGAAGTTGACCAGCTAAAATAATATCGTTTAGTTCTATACCGATAATCCAAGCAAGTGGAGCAAACAAATAACCCAGAATCATTTGTAAGTTGAAACTATCATAAATTGTATTTGATTGAATTATTTTATTGAGGGATGTAAATCTCCAAGATCCAATACCGTCGAAACCACCAACGATATTTATCAGTAAAAAATTGATAAGAGAAATAAAAGCTAAAAAAACTAATATCATTCCCGCAACATTAACAGCTAGTTTAATGCCGTCGGTAGTTCCCAATGATATAGCTTCTAGTGGTCCACTGCCCATTTTCTCTTTATTAATATCAAGATTTTGATTTACTTTTTCTGTTTCGGGGAAAAGAATTTTAGCACAAACTATTGCAGCTGGTGCAGATAGGATGGATGCTGTTAGAAGATGTTTTGCAAATTCCTGTTGAGCGGCAATATCGTCACCACCTAAAAAACCTATGAATGCAGCAAATACACCACCAGCTATTGTAGCCATGCCACCAGTCATTAGACACATAATCTCAGAATTAGTCATTTTAGAGATGTAAGGTTTAACAATGAGCGGTGCTTCTGTTTGCCCAACAAAAATATTAGCTGCAGCTGCAAGACTCTCAGCACCTGATAATCGCATGGTTTTACTTAATACCCAAGCAAATCCATAGACAATTTTCTGAAGGATACCCAAATAATAAAGCAATGAGGTGAGTGCAGAGAAAAAAACAACAGTGGGTAAAACTTTAAAGGCAAAAACATACCCAATGGTATGCTCAACACGCCCTTCAGATCCTAGTTTAAATATCTCAGCAGAGTCAGGCCAACTTCCAAAAATAAATTTTGCTCCAGCGTCAGTAAATGAAAGTAACTGCGTGAAAAAACTGGCTAAGAAAGAAAAGATACTAGACATTGATATGCTGGTAAATGGAATTTGAATTTGTTTAAAAACAAGTATTGCCAAAATAAACTGGATTAGAATTCCAGTGCTGACTAGCTTCCAGTTAATATCCTTTTTGTGTTTACTAAAAATGTAGGCTATTCCCACAAGCATAATCAACCCTAAAAAACCTCTGATTATCTCCATTCAAGATTTAATTGTTATTTGGCGGTAAATATAAATTAAATAGCCTGACTATAATTTAATTCCAGTCAGTATTCGTAGAATGAATCATTATCATAAATATTTAGTGTATTGAATTATCACTCAAACTAGTTCTAATGGACTTTTAAGGTGATTTTTGAGGCTTAACTGATACTAAGTTCAATAGTTATTTTATTAATAAATTAATCTACTTGAATATAATTACTGCTAGTTTTTACAAAATCTATACTAGCTACCTTCTGTCCAAAAAGAAGGTAGTTGCCTTATTTTTGTAAAGATTAGTATCAGGATATGCAAGATCAAAAACCGTATTCACCTATTCATAAAGTAAGAATTGTTACAGCAGCTTCTTTATTTGATGGTCACGACGCAGCAATCAATGTGATGAGACGAATTATTCAATCTAGTGGTTGTGAGGTCATCCATCTAGGGCATGATAGAAGTGCTGAAGAAGTCGTCAATACAGCCATTCAAGAAGATGCTAATGCTATCGCAATGACTAGCTATCAGGGCGGTCATAATGAATATTTTAAATATATGCGGGACCTTTTAGTTGAAAAGGGTGCAGGTCATATTAGACTTTTTGGAGGTGGAGGAGGAACTATTCTTCCATCAGAGATTAAAAATTTGGAGGATTATGGCATAGCTAAGATCTATCACCCAGATGATGGAAGATCTATGGGGCTTCAAGGAATGATTAATGATTTGGTTCAAAAATCAGACTATCCAATTGGTCAAGAATTGAACGGAGAAGTGGAGTCGTTCAGATTAAAGAATAAAATGTCCATTGCTCGAGTAATATCAGCTGCTGAAAATTTTCCAAAAGAAAATCAGGATTTTTTCATTCAAATAAGCGAGGAAGCTCAATCAATTTCTACCCCAGTTCTTGGAATAACAGGTACAGGGGGAGCAGGAAAAAGTAGTCTTGTGGATGAATTAGTTAGAAGATTTTTAATCGATTTTCCAGAAAAAAATATTGCAATTATATCGGTTGACCCATCCAAAAGGAAAACAGGTGGGGCTTTACTCGGAGATCGCATTCGAATGAATAGTATTCGTAATGATCGTGTCTATATGCGTTCGTTAGCTACCAGACAGGCTAACCTTGCATTGTCTGCTCATATTGATGTAGCAAAAGATATTCTGAAAGTAGCAGGTTATGATTTGATCATACTCGAAACCTCCGGAATTGGTCAAAGTGATACGGAAATAACAGACCATAGTGATGTGAGTTTGTATGTTATGACTCCAGAATACGGTGCAGCTACTCAGTTAGAAAAAATTGATATGCTCGATTTTGCAGATATAATTGCACTGAACAAATTTGATAAGCGTGGTGCATTAGATGCACTGAGAGATGTCAAAAAGCAGTTTCAACGCAATCATAAGTTATTTGACCAAGATCCAGATGTAATGCCTGTGTATGGTACAATCGCTAGTCAATTCAATGACCCTGGTGTAAATGCTCTATATGCAACGGTTATTCAGACAATTCAGGATAAAACATCCTCTGATTTATCTACTTCATTTGATACAAATCAAGAACTTAGCGAAAAAATTTATATCATTCCTACTAAACGAGTTAGATACCTATCAGAGATTGCAGAAAATAACCGTAGTTATAATAATTGGGCAAAACAACAATCTGAAATTGCTCAGAAACTATATGGTATTCATAAAACAATTAGCACAGTAAAAGAAGCTAAATTGTTAGATTCAGACCGCATAATTAAGGACTTACAAGAAACCTATGAGAAGGTTTCATTAAATTTTGATTCAAAATTACAAGTTATTATTGATGAGTGGGACCAGGTTAAGGCATCATATTCTAACGATATATATACTTATCTAGTCAGAGGAAAAGAGATAAAGGTTGAAACAAAAACAAACTCACTTTCTCATCAAAAAATAAGTAAGGTATGTTTACCTAAGTATGAAGCGTGGGGAGATGTTTTACTTTGGAACCTTCAAGAAAATGTCCCTGGTAAATTTCCTTTTACAGCAGGTATTTATCCTTTTAAACGTCAAGGTGAAGATCCAACTCGAATGTTTGCAGGAGAGGGTGGTCCCGAAAGAACCAATAAGCGTTTTCACTACTTGAGTAGTAATATGCCGGCTAAACGATTAAGTACGGCATTTGATTCGGTTACCCTGTATGGTAATGACCCTGATTATCGTCCTGATATATATGGTAAAATTGGTAATGCTGGAGTGAGTATTTGTTGTCTAGACGATGCCAAGAAACTTTATTCTGGCTTTGACCTGGCAGATCCTAAAACTTCGGTAAGTATGACCATTAACGGTCCTGCACCAATGTTATTGGGATATTTTATGAACGCTGCCATTGATCAACAATGTGAAAAATATATCAAAGAGAATAAGCTAGAAGAAGTAATTAAGAAGAAAATTGAAACTCATTTTTCGGACAAAGGCACTTCTCAACCTCAATATCAAGGAGAACTACCCGAGGGAAACAATGGTTTAGGTCTTATGCTATTGGGTGTAACTGGAGATATGGTTCTTCCAAAGGATGTTTATTCGTCAATTAAAGCAGAAACCTTAAAACATGTACGAGGCACTGTTCAGGCAGATATTCTCAAAGAGGATCAAGCACAAAATACCTGTATTTTTTCTACTGAATTTGCACTTCGTCTGATGGGGGACGTTCAACAGTATTTTACAGATAAGGGTGTGAGAAATTTTTACTCTGTTTCGATATCAGGTTATCACATAGCAGAAGCTGGTGCAAATCCAATCACTCAGCTTGCTTTTACGCTAGCTAATGGGTTTACCTACGTAGAATACTACCTCAGTAGAGGAATGGATATTAATGATTTTGGACCTAACCTATCTTTTTTCTTTTCCAATGGAATAGACCCAGAGTATGCAGTAATAGGTCGAGTAGCTCGGAAAATATGGGCAAAAGCAATGAAATTGAAATACGGTGCAAATGAACGTAGTCAGATGTTGAAATATCACATCCAAACCAGTGGTAGAAGTCTGCATGCACAAGAAATTGATTTTAATGATATCAGAACTACACTTCAAGCTTTGTATGCCATTTATGATAATTGCAACTCTTTGCATACCAATGCTTATGATGAAGCAATTACAACACCTACAGAGGAAAGTGTTCGAAGAGCAGTTGCGATACAATTGATTATTAATAACGAGTTGGGACTTGCCAAAAACGAAAATCCAATGCAGGGTTCATTCATTACAGAAGAACTTACAGATTTGGTAGAAGAGGCAGTGCTTACAGAATTTGATCGAATTACTGACCGTGGTGGGGTGCTTGGAGCAATGGAAACAATGTATCAACGCAGTAAGATTCAGGAAGAAAGTCTGCATTATGAAACGCTTAAGCACAATGGAGATTTCCCAATTATTGGTGTGAATACGTTCTTGAATAGCAAAGGATCACCTACCATTTTACCAAAAGAAGTAATTCGTGCAACGGAAAATGAGAAGAAGATTCAAATTAAGACATTAGAAGGTTTGAATTCGTGTTATGAATCAGAATCACAAAACCAGTTAAAGCAAGTTCAACAAACTGCATTGAACAATGAGAATCTTTTTGAAGCATTGATGGAGGCTTGTAAGGTTTGTTCATTGGGACAGATAACAAACGCTCTTTTTGAAGTAGGGGGACAGTATCGACGAAATATGTAATTAGTTTTAGAGGCTTTATGCTAGTTTTGTGTAAATGAAGTTAGTTCAATATACGTTTCTTATATTTTTTTTAATCTTCTGTAATACTGCGTTAGCTTGGGGACCAACAGGCCATCGTGTGGTAGGCTATGTGGCACAAAAACACCTAACTAAAAAAGCCAGTAAAAAAGTAAACGAAATTTTACAATTGTATTCTTTAGAAATGTGTGGTAATCACATGGATTTTATTCGTGCGGATGCCAATTATAAGCATATGAATAGTTGGCATTATGTGAGCATACCTGATGGAATGAATTATCATGAATCCAATAAAAATCCAAAAGGGGACGTAATCGCTACCATTGAAAAATTGATGATAGAGTTGGAGACAAAAGAATTTGAACTCGTTGAAAATGAGGAGTTTGCTATAATGGCTCTTGTTCATATGGTTGGTGATATTCATCAACCTTTGCATGTAGGATTGTCTGAAGATCGAGGAGGAAATAAAGTGAAGTTGGAATGGTTTGGTGAAAAAACAAACTTGCATCGCATTTGGGATACGGATATGATTGATCATTTAAAATTAAGTTATCGAGAACTGGGTGATCAAATTGATAGAAATATAACACCATCTCAAGTAGCTAATTGGCAGTCAACCTCCGTCAGAGATTGGGCAGATGAAAGTCAAAAGCTTCGATCTGCATGTTATGATTTTGGAGATAATACGAGATTAGGTTACAGTTACAGCTTCAGACATAAACAAACTATACAGCTAAGACTAGAGCAAGCAGGAGTAAGGCTTGCTGGATTATTAAATCAAATATACGATTAGTGTCCGCCTAAATTTACGGCGAGCAAAGCAACGATTAGACCGATTAGAATAGCAATTAGCTTGTATTTTCCGTACGTGTGGCTCTCGTTGTTTTCAAAAAGAATGGTTGTACTGATATGAAGAAATACACCAATAACTACCGCAATGAGGGTGCTAAAAATTTCTGCATAATCTAATAATTGATTTCCAACTATCATTCCTAGGGGAACCATTGAGGCATAAAGCGTAATCCATAAATAATTAGTTTTATTTTTTGAGAAAACACTCTTCAGCACTACTGCTAGTGCAAATGCTGCTGGTAACTCATGAAGCCCAATAGCAAAGACCAAATTATTTTGAATACTTTCAGAAAACGTGTCTCCTCCTAGCCCAAGTCCTTCAATGAAAGCATGCATACTTAGTGCTATAAAGATGGAGAAAGGGAAGCCTTTTTTGAATTCGTGAAAGTGAAGATGTCCATGTTCAATACCTTTGGTGAAGAAGTCAACTATAATCTGCAAGAAAAAACCAGCTAAAATATAGTAACCTGCTTGATGACCTATCTTATCATACACTTCAGGAATGAGATTAAGAATGGTGATGGATATTAAGAATGCACCACTAAAGGCTAAAAACAATTTCAGTTGACGCGTTTTTTTGCTTTGAAGGGTTAGTCCTGTAACACCTCCAAAGAATGGAAAGAAGAAAAGCAAAAAAAGCCACCAAAATTGCATGGCTGCAATTTTAATCAAATGTATTCAGTATAGCAGAGCCTTTATTAAATTTATATGAAATTATTCATCCATATGATCTGGAAGCTCAAAAACCGATGGATTGTCTAGTTCATTGCCAGCAATTCCTTTAATATTTCCAAAAAGAGATGAAATATTTCCTTGAACCGTCCAAATCTGCCTTTCGCGAGTAGCCCAATTCTTCATCATTATTTTCTTTTCTGTGTTTAATTGGTTAATCATACTGTCATAATTTTGAACTATCTGTTCGATATTATGAATAAACTCATTGCTAGTCAAGTATTTATAAAGTAATTCCATTTTATCACCTTTATTTTCTTCCATTGAACGAACAGATTGTGTCTTGATAATCATCTCACGTAAGACAAGGGATAAACTTTTGACCTCATGAAAGCCACAAATCCAAACTCCCTCTTTCAGACCAAAACGATCCATACCCGTTGGGTAGGTTTCAGTCACAATCACTGCAATGTCGGCCTTGCAGTTCACTTGATCTTGTTTTAGCTTATTGATCCAATCTCCAGCAAAACTTTTGGTTCGTTTACTTTCATATACAATCGAACCGCATTCTTGTTGACGTTGATTTCTAACTACTTGAATACAATCTGCACCGCGAACTCCTTTGGGTACTTCTTTAATAACATCAAAAGGATAGCTGGTAGCGAGTAAGTTTTCCAGTGCCAATTCTTGAACCTCACCTTGAAGTTGCATGCTACCTTGTTCGGCTTTGCGTTTCATTTCTTCGGCGAGTTTTTTGTTGTCTTCAATTTGTTTGAGCAATTTTATTTTTTCGAGTTCGAATTCCTCCCGTTCTTTTGCTCGAGCTTTTTGAACAATTTCCTGCTCTTTTTCGAGTATTTTTTTCTCAACATCAAGTTGTAAGTTCTCGGCTTTTTCTTGAAGCTCTCTTTCCTTTCTTTTGAGTTCTACCTCATTGATTCTCAGTTTTTTATTATCTTCTTTTCGTTGATCGTTTTCTTCTTTTAATGATCGGATTTGCTCTTCAAAGGATTCAAGTGTTTGTTTTTTTATGGTTTCTTTTTCTTTGAGCAATTGCTGTTTTAGTTTTTCTTGAAACAGCTCGTTTTCTTTCTTCTTTTTTTGCTCAAATACCTCTACCTCCTTATTGAGTTTTGCTTGTTCCGTTTGAAATCGAACCGTTTGCTCGGCAAGTTTAGTCTCATATTCTTGTTTGAAATGGGCCTGAACTTTTCCGCTCAGCACTTCTTCCACATCAAAATTACTCCCACAATGGGGGCATTTTATTTCATCCATCATATCAATGTCAAATTTAAGTAAATGTCAATATATCATAGGTCTTTATGATGAGAATCATATTTTGTGAAATAGATTTTTGCGACGCTTGCACTAGTAATAATATGAGATTCCTAAAATTTACACTAATCATATTGAGTACCCCTTTTTTATTTGCTCAATCGTTTAACAAAGTTTATGTGTCTTCTGGTACAGAATTTTTTAAAGATGTATTTAAAACTAATGTGGGATATGATGCTTTTGGCATGACTAATTCTGGTCGTTCAGCTGGAAATTATGATTTGTTGTTTACAAAACTTGATTCATGTGGGGAGGTTATCAACGCGTATGCATATGGTGATTTAAAGAGTGAAAATTTAATTGGTGTGGTAAAAAAAACCTCTGGGAATTATGTAGTTGTCTGCCAATCCTTAAGTTATACCTCGGAATCAAGAAGCTATGAACAAGATGTTTTAGCTTTAGAAATAGATATTAACGGAAATATAGTTCAGCAAAAAATTATTGAACGGTCAAACAACTCAAGAAGGTCAAGGGAAAGACCTAAATATTTGATACCTTGTTCTTCTGGTGGATATTTAATAAGCGGTCATGATGAGGGTAATAGTTCTCTATCTGATGATCCGAGTATTTTAAAATTGGACAACAATTTAACACCAGTTTGGTATAAGAGTTTTTCGATGTATGGAGAAAATTATGGGTATGGTATTACTGAATTATCATCTGGTAGAATAATGACAGTTTATGTAGAAGACAAAAGTCGCAATATTATTGCTATGAAACACAGTAATAATGGGAGTGTTTTAAAAAGAATGAAGTTTACCAACGCTTCTTTGAAGTTGCTTAATTTACCTAGTTCGGCTTGCCTTTATGAGGAGTCGTATTTCTTTACACAGGCTAGCACAGTACCTCCCTCATACATTATTTTGAAAGTAGATTCTAATGCAAATTTAGTATGGGCAAAGGATTATAAAGCTACTGGAGGGTTGACCTTAAACTCAGTAAAAGAGATTAATGGTGCACTTTATGTTAGCGGATATACAAGAAATAATAGTGAGTCTTTGATATTGAAGCTAGATACCTCTGGGGCTGTAGTATGGGCAAAAAATATTGGAAATAATAAAGCGAGTGCTTTATATAATTTTGACACCGACAACAAAGGGAATTTGTTAGCTGTAGGGTCAGTAAGCAATTCTATTTCGGGTAATGATGCATTAATTTTTTTAAGTGATACTTCCTCTTCACTATTAGACTGTGAATCCGCAGTTTCCATTCAGGTTAGTAATTTTCCATTAACGGGATCAGTACTTAATAATCCCTCAGAGGTTAATGTTTTCAAGTCTTGGACTCCATCTGTGACAAAAAGAACGTTAAGTCTGGTCGATACTAATTTATGTCCTTGGCAACAAAGAGATACAATAATTTGCAATGGAGATAGTGTTCTTATAGATGGGGTATATTATAAAAAAGCAGGAGTATATCCAGATCATATGACTTCTTCTCGCGGTTGTGATAGTATTATTTTGAGAAATTTAATTGTTTCAAATACTCAAGTTGCTAATGTGTTTTTAGGGAATGACACTTCCATATGTAATGGGGCTAGTCTGGTGTTGAGGAATCGAATAGCAAGTAACCGAGATAAGTTGTGGCTAGATGGGTCGAGTGCAGATACCTTGTTAGTGCAAGGTGCAGGGGAATATTGGTTGATGGAGAAAAATAGTTGTGGAGAGGCACGCGATACCATTCAAGTATCTTTGAAATCGGATCCCATAGTAGTTTTAGGGAATGACACTGCCATATGTAATGGAGATCGAGTGGTTTTGAGAAATCGGGTGTCTAGTACGTTGGATAAGTTGTGGCAAGATGGGTCGAGTGCAGATACCTTGTTAGTGCAAGGTGCTGGGGAGTATTGGTTGATGGAGAAAAGTAGCTGTGGAGAGGCACGCGATACCATTCAAGTATCTTTGAAATCGGATCCCATAGTAGTTTTAGGGAATGACACTTCCATATGCAATGGAGATCAATTGATATTGAGAAATCGGGTGTCTACTACGTTGGATAAGTTATGGCAAGATGGGTCAGACTTAGATACATTTATAGCTCAAGGTGGCAGATATTGGTTGACAGAGCAAAATGAATGTGGGACGACAAGTGATACCATAGATGTAGGCATATCACTTAGGCCGTTTATTATACTCAGAACTGATACCGCCATTTGCAAAGGACAAACGATAACCTTAAAAGCAGAGACAGATGGAGTTCGGATACTTTGGAATGATCAATCAACTTCGTTCACTCTTGATGTGGATGAAGAGGGAGTATATTGGGCAAGCTCCAAGTTTTTTACAAGTGAGTGTGAAAGCATTGATAGTGTTAGGGTAACATACAAGGTATGTAAAGATTTTGAAATTCATATGCCAAACGTGTTTACCCCTAATGGAGATAGTCTGAATGATTATTTCAGACCAATTGTTTATGAAAAAGTTGGGGATGCTGTATTAACAATTTATAATAGATGGGGAGAGAAACTATTTGAAACTGTAAATGTAGAAAAAGGTTGGGACGGACAGTACAGAGATAAACAAGTTCCTGATGGTGTATATATGTGGCTATTAGAATATAGAGATCCCAGGAATAATGATTCCCAGAAGGAATTCATGAGCGGAACAGTAACTATTATTAGATAATTATATATCCAAATAGGCATAAGCCAATTTGATGGTCCCGTAGTCTATTTTGCCACCCAGTTCTTTGAAGATGATACTCGATTTAATTCGACCATCGGGACTGTAGTTCTCTTCGTTACCATTGTCTGCTTCAGAATAGATTTTTTCGATACGGTCCATAAGCACCTCATCAGGTTTATATGCTTCAATATTAACTTCTGGATAGGTGTCTGATATTTTTAAAATATGTCCTTGGATAGTGGTTAAGGCCATTCCTCGATGGTCACTGATTTCATGCAGTGATTTTCCTTCTTTGATGAGCTCAATCGTTTGCTCATAGGTAGATATCTTTTTTTCTTTAGCTTGTGTTTTGGCCTTGTGTTTCTTGATTTCTTTTGGGTCGGTAGTTCCTCCACTAGCGATGATATGACTCTTCCAGTCTTTTTCAAAATCAGACTCTGCAAGATTATCAATCTCTTGACTCAACTCTTGAAACCGTTGATCTGCTTTCAGAGCCAATGCATCTACCTCAATAGCCATGCGGTTAATACCAAGTAATTTTAGTCCTTCTAAGTCTTTTAATCGAGATAGGGCAACATATCCTTGTCCCGGTTCAAATGCCTTACTTAGATCAATTTCAGCAGCCTCTAATGTCATTCCTTGGCTTTTGTGAACGGTGATAGCCCAAGCCAGTCGGAGGGGAACCTGTTCAAAGCTAACCAAAGGAGTTCCTTTTTCATTGTTAATCGACCAGATATCTGGTTTAGCAAGAATTTTACGTTTATCCATGAGCTGAACCAAAGGAAAGGGTCCATTTTCGTCTACGTCTTTTTTGAAATCAATAACTACACCCAGAGTTCCATTCATAATAGCTCGTTCATGGTTATTTTTTAGGAACATGACTTTAGCTCCCTTTTTTAAGATGAGTTTATCCTGAACAATTAGTGATTTCACAAAGGATTCCATCATTTTTTGATTTCCTTTTTTTGTTGCAAAAAACTCCCATTTTTCCTCTTCCAATTCCCCCAATTCTTTTTCGTTCATGGCATCAACATCGGCATTATGAGAATATAGCTTGGTGGGTTCTATGGTGTGCTCATTGAAGCGAGTTTCCTGAAGTAATTGAACCCCAGATTCATCAATTTCATTGCCTCTGATTTGATTAAGAATGGTATTTAACTCGTTTTTAGTTTGACGATATTGTTCAGTTAAGTAACATACCACAGGAGCAGCTTCCACCCATGCCTTACTCATGAAGGCAAATTTTTCGCGGCTGGGTATTGGTTCTTTGCTCACTGGAGGAAGTTGAAAAAAATCTCCTGCAAACACGACTTGCATGCCACCAAAGGGTTGAGCAGAATTTCTCAAATATTTCAACGCTTGGTTGATCATATCCAACTGATTGCGATGAAGCATGGATATTTCATCGATGATTAATACATGGGTTTTAGAGATATTTTTTGTCAAATATTGCTTGCCTTGCATGGATTTTAAATCGCTATGCGTAAGCGTATTCTTTATTCCGATTCCGCTCCATGAGTGAATGGTTGTTCCATTCATATGGGTAGCAGCAATGCCTGTACTTGCAGTAATAGCAACAGGAACTTTGTGTTCTTTAAGCCATTGGATATAGGCATTTAAGGTATACGTTTTTCCGGTACCCGCACTTCCAGTAAGGAACACATTTTTACCAGATTTTAGGATAGATAGAGCTTTTTCTTGAAACATAATTTAGTTTGATTTCATAATTTTTTGGAGTCCATTTAGGATAATCCAACCGATGAATATTCCAGAAATTGCACCAACTAGAACATCACTAGGGTAGTGTTTCCCAACGTATACTTGAGCAATTGATATAAGTCCTGCCCAAGTGTAAAATACCCAAGCTGAATAATTAAAGTTGAATGATTTTTTGAAGAACCAACTAAAAATAACAGCCAAGCCAAAGTGATTAGTAGCATGAGAGGAGATGAAACCATATTGTCCACCGCAGTCTATTAAGCCTCTAATGTATTGTGTTAGTGATGGCTCGTGGCAAGGACGTAGTCGCTCAAAATAGGGCTTCATGAATCCAGCAGAAAACTGATCAGTTAGGGCAACAATAATAATAGTTGATAGTAAAATATAAAACCCTTGTGTTTTATACTTTTTGAAAATAAAATAGATAAAAACGATGTATAGTGGTATCCATGTTTTTGCATTTCGAATAATGGGCATTAACCCATCAAACAATGTGTTTGCAAGGTCACTGTGAATGACGATAAATAATCGTTGATCAATATTTATAAGAGATTCAATCACTTGCTCAGAATTAAAATAAATCGTTTAGATGATTGCAAATCAAAGGGAGCCAATTGATAATTCCCAAATTTTTCTTGAACAGAAAAACCACAATTTTCCATCATTTTAATCAATTCATTTGGATGAAGTGCTCTTACTTCTTCTTTGTATTGGTGGACATTCCCATTTTCCTCAAAAGAAATATGTTTGGTGATAAATCCATCAATGAGTTCTCTTTTAATATGAAATTGGACGGATTCTTTTTGAACGATTTCTTCATCAACTAGATGATTTAAGACATAGTCCGTATTCATAAAGTCAAAGATGAATATTCCTTTATCGGTCAGTCCATTGTAGATGTGCTGGAGTGTCTGTTGGTGCTCATCTAATGTTTTAAAGTACCCAAAGCTGGTAAATAGATTGAAGATATAATCATATGATTTAGGTAACTTGTTACGCATATCATGCGTGTAAAAATGCAAGTGATCATTTTCGAATTTCTTAGCGTATTGTATACTATTTTCCGAATAGTCACAACCTTCTACGAATGCACCCATTTTATTTAGTTGAATGCTGTGTCGGCCTTTACCACAAGCTAGATCAAGCATAATCTTATTGCGAATTGGGGCGAGGTGTCTGTATATTTTTTTGATAAAGTTTTCAGCTTCGGTATGATTTCGGTCTTTGTATAGTAAATGATAGTATTCACTATCAAACCATGTTTTGAACCATTCACTCATAAAGCAAAGGTAATCTTATGATTAGCCTGAAAAAATATTGTGATTTCAAAGTGTGCTATTTTTTTTAAGTAAAGTGTAACTTTTATTGATTCCTATCGTATTAATAGATAGAATTGAGGTAAAGCTAGACTATGACAACCAAAGAATATAATGAATGTGTGAACGAACATGCAGATGCTCTATTCCGGTTTGTTATAAAAAATTTGAATGATGAATTTGAAGCTGAAAATATTGTTCAGAATATATTTGAAAAGCTATGGGTTAGAATTGAACAAATTGATTTCAAAACAGTTAAAGCCTATTTATATAAGATAGCATACCACGAAATGATTGATGTTACACGAAGAAATAAACGTTTTATTAATCTTGAAAATGCAAGTTCAGTAATGTCTGATGAAAAAGAATACAATAATATGATGGACTATGTCAATAAGGCTCTTCATGAGTTACCAAAACAACAAAAAAGTGTGGTTCTATTACGAGATTTTGAGGGTTATGATTATCGAAGTATAGGGAAAATAATGGGCATGACTGAAAGTCAAGTGAAGGTGAATATTCATAGGGCTAGAAAGAAAATTAAAGCATATATCTCCAGATTAGAATTAATGATATTATGAAACTGAATGATGAAAATTATGAATGGATAATGGTTGAATTGCTGGAGGGTAATTTGAGCAGAAAAGATGAGCTATCAGTCATGGAGCAAATTGAAGAAGATGAATTCTTTTTCAAACAATGGAATCTATTCAAGCAAACCATTATTCAGACTGATCAATTTCTAAAATTTCACAATAAAGCGAGCTTGTTAAAGCCCGAGGTACTATCTCGCAGGAGAATTGTCCCATTTTTAGGAGTTGCTGCATCAATTATATTTGGGATTATGGTGATTGTATTTTGGCCATCAAAACTTTCAGATAATGAGCTAGTTCGATGGGATAAACCTATTGATATTCAATCTATTGAAAATCCAATTTCAGAACATAAAAAAGTAGTTCATGAAGTAGAAAAGGCAACCCACGAAACTTATTTTGAGTCAAATCAATCAAGTAGTTTATTAGATTCAATCGAGCAAGTTGTATTTGTAAAATCTACTGAAAAGACAAATAAAACAACTCCAATTATTGAAGATTCAAAAGAACGAAACGATAAAATAGTGAATTTTTTGGAGGATAGATTTTTAGTAGTGGACCATCCAGATGCACCTGACTCTAAAGCTGTTCAACAGATAATAAATAGGAATAAACTTTCAAAAAATGAACTTACTTTGGAAACCAAAATTGGAAAAAAATTAATAGGGTTTGTAACTAATCATCCTATTCGACGTATAAGGAATAAAACAAATAATATTGTCCAAAAGATGAAAAACCCAAACTTGAAAATTAAACCTAGATTTGAGGGTCGAAATTCGACACTGGATATTCACTTTGAAAGTGAAGGATACATCGCCATGGCATATTTTCAACCCTTTAAAAATAAAAATTAATACTCATGAAAAATTTAATCATCACTTTTATCATTTCTCGTGCTTTACTTGCTTCTATACCTTCATTGGCACAAGTAGAGGAGGCAGACACTATTCAAATAGGCAAAACACGGATTATCACTAAAAATGTAGATTCAACCGAAACAGGGGTCGCCAAAGAAATACTTCTAATTGAAGGAGATGAATCTAAGAATGTAATTACATCTTGGTTTAATCTGAAGGCAGGTTGGACAACCTGGTTGAACGAATCGGGAGCTCTTGATGCAGATGTTAATTTTCCTTTATTAGAATTGAACCCCGGTCGTTCTTTAAATCTCCAAGTAAATATTGTTGAACAATCGCTTAAGATAAGCAAAGATCGTCTCCGTTTAATCTATGGAGTCGGGTTTGATAACTATTATTACAACCTAAAAAATGATATTTCTTTATCTAGTAATCAAAATGGGTTAATAGTTACCGATGAGTCTGCAATAATAGACTTTGATAAGAATTGGGTGATAAATTCTTATGTTACTGTACCCTTGATGCTTAACCTAAATTTTGCATTACAAAAGAATAAGAAGAAAGATCTTCATATAACCTCAGGTCTAAATTTTATGTACGCAATGCGATCTGATATAAAGCAAAAGTGGCAAGATGATGGACTAAAATATAGAAGAAGAGGAAAGAAAGACCTGGGGTTGAATCAATTCAATATCGGATATGAGGCACAGTTGGGGTATAAGAATTTGATTTTTTATGGAAAGTATTTCCCAGATGGGATTTTCAAATCAGCTAGTGATCCAGATTTAAGATCCGTATCCTTTGGAGTCATCTGGAATTAATCCAATTGTTTCATAGCTCTTAGAATGAGCTTATTCTCATCGTAGATATCATAGCACTGGTGTGCATTCCAATCTCGGTCAAAATAGACGGTCCGATAATCAAAATACAATGGCATTGACTTATTTAGTCTGAGGAGCGTGGTCTCCTCAAGTGGTTGAATAAGTGCAGTAGTGTCTTCTGGATCATAGTCTTCTAGGCGTTTTTCGTCCAAGGGTGCTAATCCCATCATGATTCTAAAATCATCAGGATTATATTCCTTGCTATTCTGCATCATGAATTCTCCAAATAGGATGGGGTCCTCTAGCCGAACACAACCATGACTCACTGCACGTTGTGTACGTTTAAAGGCTCGTTTATTTGGTGTGTCATGCAGATAAATACTGAATGGGTTGTTAAACATAAACTTTACCGTTCCCAGTGCATTTTTTGGTCCTGGGTCTTGAACAATTTGGTAGGGGATTTTCATCTTATTAATTCTTGCCCAATTAATGGTGTCTCCATTAATGAGTGAATCACCAAAATAAACTTTGTGTCCTGTTCTACTTAAATGTTCGGGGTCTCTAACCAACTTCCACCACATTTCATTACGAATAATACTATACGGAATCGTCCATGTAGGATTGATTACCAGATAAGTAATTTCACTTGCAATTTGTGGGGTTTCCATATTCTTAGGAATTTTATGAACTTTACCGCTATCGGTATAGTTCTGAACCAGTGTTTCGTAATTGTCAGGAAGGTTTTTTCCAATACAGACTTTGAAAGATCTAGTGCTATCTTCCCAGTTTAGATCGATGATGTATTCTGGTAGATTAATGTAAACAAATGGACGTTTGTTTGGCATATTAAACCACCGTTGTCGTTCTAAGTTTGCTCGTATTTGTTGGATGTAGTCTGTGGGATTAGCATTGATAACTTGATAGGTCTTGTACCCCATAATACCATCCGGTGTTAAGCTGTATTTTTCTTGAATTTGTCGGATGTATCGCTCAAGTTTTCTTGTGTAAACTTGCGTGTCTTTAAGTTGGTGAATTGTGGTGTCTGGCAGATTTTTTTCTTTGAGCTTGCTAATAATATCTGAAATTATAGGCAAACTATCTCCACGTTCAATTTTAGGATGGCTAGAAAAATCAATTTTACTACTCTTTAATTTATTGATTTTATCTTGTTCAATATGGAGAATTTTTAATAGCTCTTGGTAGGTGGTGTCATCCTCATGCAATTGGTCAAGGGTACTTATTTTATCTCTTTCATTAAGAAACGATACGTAGTCGAGGTCTTTGATATTGTTAAGGGGTAGGAGATATGCCTTGCCAAAAACACCTTTTGGTCTAGTACGTCCATTTGCTACATCTTCATACATGCGGATCAAGGAGTTGGAAATAATCAACTCACAAGATGCCAATATTTGGTAGGCCTCCTTACTAGAATTCATTGAGTCAATTTGTTTGCGATAATAATCTACTATTGGTAAGAAATAGTAGTGAGTGTCCATACCATGCTTTTCGCTATGTCGAAAGGTATTTTCCAAAGAGGCCCAGCTGGAGCTGTCTCCACTTAGAGCTTTCCACCACAGGGGTCTGTTGTTGCTGTTCGAATAAATGTGTTTTAACGTGTCTTTAAAAACGAGGTAATTATCACATATCATTTCAATAGACTCATTGAATTGATTTTCGATATAGTAGGCAAGTGAGTCCTTTGTGAGAACGATTTGATTGTCTTTTGATTCAATGTTGATGGGTTGTTTTTTACAACCAAAAAAAGTCAATGAAATGATTATAAAAAAAAACGTTTTAAAATGTTTAAGCTTACCCATGCTTAAAACAAAGTTATAAGAATTAAATTACCAAGTCTTCAACAGTAAGGTAAATTTCAGTATTCAGAATCTTAGAATTATTGATATAATAGGAAGTAGGATGGTATATGAAAAGGCAACTACCTCCCTTAATCGTATTGATTATTTTTTTGTTAGAAGCTTTTGAAACAGCTGGACATCCAAAACTTCTTCCAATTCGTTCATTGCGATTAACAATATTTTTCGAAATATAATTTGCACCATGAATTACAATACCACGAGAGAATGCATTGGAATTGTAGTTTTTTTCTAAACCGTATAATTTAAGCGATAAGTTGTTTCTGCCGTAGTAAGGGCCACCTGTAATATAGAATCCAAGCGAACTTTTTTTACTGCTGTATTGATTACTGAATGAAGTGGCATAATCGTTTCCACTTCTTTTACCATGAGCAACCCATTCATTGAACTTAACTGTATGGTTAACCAAGTCTAATACCCACAAACGTTTATTATTGCAGTATTTAGAAAAATCAATGATGGTTAGAAATTGAGTATCTGCTAATTCCTGTGTATGTTTCAGGTGCACATAACCCCTCAAAGCCATAGAGAATGTTTTAAAAGGGATTGTATCTTGACCTAATTCGTATGAGATATTTTGATGAACACGTCGTGTGAATGACTTAAATTCATCGGATTTGATGGTAATTAACTTTTTACCATCTTTATCTTCAAAACTATCACCGAATGGTGGGATAGTTCTAACTTTAAAAGCAGTAGATGAAGTGATAAATAGAATACAGGCTAAACACTTGGTTAGTGTGGACTTCAATGAATCCATAATTAACGGAGTAGAGTTTAGCCTGTGTCTCATTTTATTTTATGATAGCATTCTGATATGCTACTGTTTCGTTTTTTTCTTTGCAGCAAGATGATTTTTTCTCAGATTGAATAGAAGTTTCTTCAGTAGCTTCTTCATGAGAATCTTTCGATAAGTGTCCTCCAAGTATTGGAGCAATGATTAGACCAATTAAGCATGTAAGTTTAATCAAGATATTCATTGATGGTCCAGAAGTATCTTTAAAAGGATCTCCCACAGTATCACCAGTAACGGCAGCTTTGTGTGCATCAGAGCCTTTATAAGTCATCTCTCCATTAATTTCAACACCTGCTTCAAATGATTTTTTAGCATTATCCCATGCACCACCAGCATTGTTTTGGAAAATAGCCCAAAGTACACCACTAACAGTAACTCCAGCCATATATCCTCCAAGCATTTCTGCAACAAGTTGATTGTTTTCAGGATAAACAAGTTTGCCGATCACCACTACAGCAATTGGAAAACCAATTGTCAATATACCAGGTAGCATCATTTCTTTGAGAGAAGCTTTAGTTGAAATATCGACACATTTACCATAGTCTGGTTTACCAGTGCCTTCCATGATGCCAGCAATATCTCTAAATTGACGTCTTACTTCTTCCACCATTTCCATAGCAGCTTTACCAACAGCATTCATCGCAAGAGCAGAGAATACTACAGGAATCATCGCACCCACAAAAAGCATTGCTAGTACAGGAGCTTTGAAGATATTAATACCATCTATACCTGTGAAAGTTACATAAGCTGCAAACAGAGCCAATGAAGTTAGTGCAGCAGAAGCAATAGCAAATCCTTTTCCAGTGGCAGCAGTTGTATTTCCAACAGAATCTAAAATGTCTGTTCTTTCTCGTACAATAGGTTCTTGTTCGCTCATTTCTGCAATACCACCAGCGTTATCAGCAATTGGTCCAAAAGCATCAATAGCTAACTGCATAGCGGTGGTTGCCATCATAGCAGATGCGGCAAGTGCAACACCATAGAATCCTGCAAACGCGTATGAAGCCCAGATAGCACCAGCAAATAATAATACTGATGAAAAAGTAGATATCATACCTGTTGCAAGTCCAGCAATAATATTTGTACCAGCACCCGTACTTGATTGTTGTACTATTTTTAAGATTGGTTTTTTACCAAGACCTGTGTAATATTCTGTGAATGAGGAAATAGCTGCTCCTACAATCAAACCAACTACAGTAGCAAAGAAAACACGTAAAGAGCTAATTGATTTTAGTCCTTCACCGAAGAAATTCATTTGCATGGTATCTGGTAGCATCCAGGTAACTAGTCCGTAACAAGCAACCAATACTAGAAATATTGAAGTCCAGTTACCAATATTTAATGCTTTTTGTACCTCGGCTTCTTTTGCATCGTTGCTTGATATTTTAACAAGGAAAGTTCCAATAATTGAAATAATAATTCCAGCTCCAGCAATAGCGATAGGAAGTAGAACAGGTCCAATTCCGCCAAAAATATCTGAAACAGATCCACCCATGTCACTAATGACGTAGTTTCCTAATACCATAGCTGCAAGTACAGTAGCAACGTAAGATCCGAATAAATCAGCACCCATTCCAGCCACATCACCAACGTTATCTCCCACATTATCAGCAATAGTTGCTGGGTTACGAGGATCATCCTCAGGAATACCAGCTTCTACCTTACCTACCAAATCCGCACCAACATCGGCAGCTTTTGTATAAATACCTCCACCAACACGAGCAAATAGGGCAATGGATTCAGCTCCTAGAGAAAAACCAGCAAGTGTTTCAAGTACTACAGTCATATCTGCGGTAGATGTCCAAACACCACCCATGAATACGTTGAAGAACAATATAAACAATAAGGTTAAGCCTAATACAGCAAGTCCTGCAACACCCAGACCCATAACCGTTCCACCTCCGAAAGAAATATTCAGGGCATTAGGTAAGCTAGTCTTAGCAGCTTGTGTTGTTCGAACATTTGTTTTAGTAGCAATTTTCATTCCCATGTTACCAGCAAGTGCAGAAAAAACAGCACCTATGACAAATGCAGGAATGATTAGATAGTCAGTCGTTGGAACGAAAAACGCAATACCAGCAAGAACAACACTTGCTCCTACCACGAAATAAGCAAGAAGTCTATATTCTGCTTTTAGAAACGCCAACGCACCTTCGTAAATGTGGTCTGCAATTTCTTTCATTTTTCCGTCACCTGCGTCTTGTTTCATGACCCATTGTTTCTTGTAAGTCATGTAAAGAAGTCCTAGAATTGCCATTGCTATTGGCATGTAAATCATTATTGATCCCATAAGATTATTTTTCTATTTGTTTTTGCAATTTTATTAAAGCCCGCAAAGATAAGATTTATATCATAATACCTGCTTAATAAATATTGAATTAAAAAATGATGAATTATTTTATTTACTTAACCATGAAAAGTACCACAAAATCAATAGATAAGACGCAATAAACAATGTGGTGTTTTGAATGTTATTTAATTGATATTTTCTAACTTAACAAGTATTAATAATCTTATTTTCGCAACCCTAAATGGAGCACATCCGAAATTTTTGCATAATCGCACACATCGACCACGGTAAAAGCACCCTCGCTGACCGATTACTTCAAACAACTGGCACAGTAAGTGATCGTGATATGAAAGAGCAAACCTTGGATGATATGGATATTGAGCGTGAGCGTGGTATCACCATTAAATCGCACGCCATTCAAATGGATTATACCCATGAAGGAGAAAAGTATGTATTGAACTTAATTGATACACCTGGACATGTAGATTTTAGCTACGAAGTGAGCCGAAGTATTGCTGCTTGTGAAGGTGCTCTTCTTATTGTAGATGCAGCCCAAGGAATTCAAGCCCAAACTATATCTAATCTTTATCTAGCATTGGAACACGAGCTTGAAATAATCCCAATTTTGAATAAAATGGATCTTCCAGGTGCAATGCCCGAAGAAGTCAAGGATCAGATTGAGGAGCTTATCCTGTGTGAAAGAGAGGATATTATTGCTGCCAGTGGCAAAACAGGAATGGGTGTTCAAGAAATACTCTCTGCTATAATTAATAAAATTCCCTCACCTAAAGGGAGCCCCAATGCTCCATTGAAGGCACTTATTTTTGATTCGGTATTTAATCCATTCAGAGGAATTATTGCTTATTTCAGAATAATTGATGGAGAGTTAAACAAAGGAGATAATATTCAATTTATAAATACCCAAAAAAATTATTTTGCTGACGAAATTGGCGTACTTCGACTGGAACAAGAACCAAAAGAAGTAGTCAAAACAGGAGATGTTGGTTACATCATTTCTGGAATTAAGGAAGCCAAAGAAGTTAAAGTGGGTGATACTATCACGCTTCTTAAAGACCCAACCCCAGAGGCAATTCAAGGATTTGAAGATGTTAAGCCAATGGTATTTGCTGGTATATACCCTGTAGATACTGAAGACTTTGAAGAGTTAAGAGATTCCATGAGTAAGCTCCAGTTGAATGATGCGAGTTTGGTATTTGAGCCCGAAAGCTCTGCTGCATTAGGGTTTGGTTTTCGATGTGGTTTTTTAGGAATGCTTCATATGGAAATTATCCAAGAACGTTTGGAACGAGAGTTTGGAATGACCGTTATTACAACTGTTCCTAACGTGAGTTATCACGCGTATCTTAAAAAAGACCCTGATAAGATCGTTATTGTCAACAATCCAACCGATTTACCAGAACCTAATTATTTGGATCGGGTAGAAGAACCATACATCAACGCACAAGTAATTACCTCCGCAGATTATGTAGGGTCCATCATGTCACTTTGCATTGATAAGCGAGGAATTTTAAAAAATCAGGTTTACCTCACTTCAAACCGAGTGGAGTTGACTTTTGAAATGCCAATGGCTGAAGTAGTTTTTGATTTTTATGACAAACTTAAAAGTGTGAGTAGAGGATATGCAAGTTTTGACTATCACCCGATAGGATATAGACAGAGTATTCTAGTAAAACTTGATATCTTATTGAATGCTAAGGTTGTAGATGCACTTTCCGCGGTGATTCATCGTGATAAAGCGTATGAATTTGGAAAGAAGATTTGTGAGAAATTGAGGGAATTAATACCAAGACATCAATTTGAGATACCTATCCAGGCAGCTATCGGTGCTAAGGTAATATCTCGAGAAAATATTCGTGCAATGCGAAAGGACGTGACGGCTAAATGCTATGGGGGGGATATTTCTAGAAAACGAAAATTACTCGAAAAGCAGAAGAAGGGTAAAAAGCGAATGCGACAAGTGGGAAATGTTGAAATTCCGCAAAGTGCATTTATGGCTGTACTCAAAATCAACGACTAGTTTTTCTGATATTTAATTAGACTTTTTATTAGAATTCCTATATTCGTGATTAACTATATGAATTCTATGCTTTATGGTTGAACTCTAAGCAATAGATTACTTTTCTTGATTGTCTTTATTCCTTGATCAAAGGATTAGATGAAGTCATACTATGGGTGTGGGATTCATGTTATAGAAATAAAATTAATAATATGAAAGAATTCAAAAAATTTATTAGTCGAGGCAATGTCATTGATATGGCCGTAGGACTAGTTCTAGCTACCTATTTTGGGGCAATCATTAAATCATTAGTCAATGATATCATTATGCCACCAGTGGGACAGCTATTAGGGGGTGTTGATTTTTCAGAAATGAAATACATCATTCAACCTGCATCTGACGGTTCAGCAGTTGGAGCTGAGACAGTTGCTGAGGTGGCCATTTATTATGGACAATTCATCAATACAATCATCACCTTTGTGATTGTTGCATTTGCTATCTTTATAGTGGTAAAGTATTACAATAAAATGAAGGAAAAGATGGAGAAAGAAGAAGCTGAAGAACCATCTACTCCACCAGCACCATCAAATGAAGAAGTGTTGCTAACAGAAATTAGGGATTTACTTAAAAAGTAAAGTCGTTATTTTCCGTTTTTGCTTATTATTCCTTGAGTTAGCCAATTTGCAATGGCTTGGCGATTGTTGACGATGAGCAGTCTTTTTTGATCAAATTCGTTAGTGATATTACCAAGCTCGATATAAACCACAGGAGGTTTTGACTCTCGGAGTGTATGTAGGTTTCGTCCACGGACTACGCCTCTGTATCCACGATTGGATTGATGCTCTTCATATTCAGACTTAATGGTTCGATACATTTCTTGAGCCAAGTCTTTTCCAACGGTACTTCCTGGATAATAGTAGAAGAAAATATCTACTTTTTGACTTTCATAACGACTATCAATATGGATTTCAACCACACGTTGTATCGTTGCTCCTTGTTTTTTGTGTTTGTAATATAACTGATTGATCTTACTGGATCGTTGTCTCAATCGTCTAGCTTGGTTTAGCGGAATACTTTGATTAAACCATACGGTCTCATCTTTATCATTTTCTAAAAATTCTTCATCTCGAATTCCGTCTTTATCTCGAGTAATGACGTACACGGTTGCACTTTGTTGGAGTAGTTTTCGAGCAAATCGTAGGGTAACATCGTAGGCATATTCGTCTTCACAAAGGAGGTGTCCGTCTTTTTTTCCGATGGCTCCAGGGTCTGGTCCACCGTGACCACTGATTAGGTAATATACTTGACCTTTTAACTTTTCGCTGACGATGGGTGTTTTTTCGTATTTACTACCGAAAATTGGGAAATTTTCTGTTCGTAAGATTGGTCCTTCTTCTTCCTCTTTTTTTGGTGAATCAATCGTATTTTTAGTACTAATATCTTCAGCCTTTGGTTTTGAAGAATCACTTATTATTGGTTCGATATTTTCAAAACCACAGTTCCAAACATGCAGTGGAACCCATAAAATTTTATCTTTTCTAAAGTCTGCTTCTCTCAGGCCTTTCTCATAAGCATTTTCGTTAAACTGCTGGATATAAACTGCTAAATCATAATCATTTATACCGATGGTTGTTCGAATGCTAGTGTCGTTATAATTAAAGAGAATGATTGGAAGTTTATAGTCTTTAGATAGCATCAAATGACTGGTCCGTTTTAAATCATTGATTTTAAGAAAGGTGTCCACATTACAAGGGTAAGCACTTAGGTCATATCTATTCAATAAAACAGATATTCCATCGCCAGATTGAGCTTCAGTGGTTAGGTAATTCTGCGAATATCCATGGAGTGATAATATGCAGATTAAGTGAAGTACTATGTATTTAAGATATTGACCAACCATTTGTTCCTGTGAGTGGGACAAAGTTAAAACGACCATGGGTAGTTTCTTGGTATTCATTATCACCAATTCGGTGAACAAGTATCATTTTTTGGACATCCAAATCGCCAACTGGGGCCACTAATTTCCCACCAACTTTGAGTTGGCTTAATAATGATTTTGATAGTGATGGAGAACCAGCAGTGATGATGATTTTGTCGAAAGGTGCAAGTTCAGGAATACCTGATGATCCATCTCCAAGAATAGCAGAGATATTTAATCCTAGTTTAGAGAATAATATTTTGGCTTTTTTGTGAAGAATTTCAACAGTTTCAATAGTATGAAGGTGAACACCCATAATTTTAAGTACTGCAGCTTGATAACCAGAACCTGTACCTATTTCAAGCACTTTATCGCCAGATTGAATGTCTAAAAGTTCAGTTTGCTTGGCTACGGTAAAAGGTTGAGAGATGGTTTGGTTTTCATCAATAGGGAAAGCAATATTTTCATATGCTTTATCAGCGAAGTCTGAAGGAAAGAAAAAGTGTCTGGGTACATATTCAATTGCTTTAAGAACAGCAGTAGATTGAATACCTAATTTTTTGAGTTCTAGAATCAGTTGGTTGCGTTGACCTTTATGTTTGTATGTGTCTTTGAGCAAGTGTTTAGTTTTTAATACGGCAAAAATATCATTGTTTTTAGCTCAAAAGAAATTACCCTTTAATTCGTACTATAATTCATATCAAATAAGTGCGAGTTGGAATAATAGGGACAGGTAATTTTACAAAAAGTGTTTTTGACGCTTTACAAAAAGAGGATTACCTCACAGTTGTCGGAGGATATGAATCCATAAAAGCTGACGGGTTTATAGATTTTGACTCAGTAAACGGGTTAATTGATGCAGTGGATATGGTTCTAGTTTTGGACCTATTGTCTTGCGACTATGAGCGTCTTTCTGAAGTTTTAAAATATGGCAAACACCTTTATATTGAAAGCCCAGGTTTGTTAGGAAGAAGAGATTTAAGTCGTTTAGAGTTGTTGGCTAATGAAGCTAGCGTTTCTCTTCAAATTGGACTTAAACAACGATTTTATAGTTTTTTTGATGACTTGAGTAAGTATGAAGTAGTACCAAGAATTATCGAATCACGTAGATATGTTAAGTTCAATACTAAATCTACTCAGCTTAGTGTGATGGAAGACTTGATGGACCATGATGTAGATATTGCTTTAAAACTTGTAAATTCCGATGTGAAGTCTGTTTACTCAACAGCAGTAGGTGTTTACTACAAAGACCCAGACATAGTTCATACTCGAATAGAATTTTATAATGGATGCGTTGCTAATTTATCGGCGAGTAAAATTGCAGATAAAGAAACGCATAAAACACAGATATTTCAAAATAATGTTCATTGTTCCATTGATTTTATAAATCAAGTAATTAATGTTCAAAGTAGTCAGTCAGATTCTGGAGAAATTACAGAAGATTGGGGGAAACGAACAAAATATAACCAGAAAAAAGATGATTATATTTACATGTTAAAAAGAGAAGTTTATTCTTTTTACGACTCTATTACAAATAATATGGAGCCAATTGCTGGGATTTCGCAATATTTGCAGCTTCAGTCAGTGACTGACAAAATAAAAGAGCAATTAGAACGCAACTTCACAACCAACGTATAATTCAATTCCTGTTTTTAATAGGATTGTTTCTTGCAATTTCAATTTTTAGTAGTTGTGATAGTGATGAACAGATACCTTCTTATGTTTACATACCAAGTATTGAGCTTGAGACAGATGCAACACAGGGAGATAACTCACATGATATTGTTGATGGTTGGGTGTATTGTGATGGTATTTTAATTGGTGTTTTCGAATTGCCTGTTCGTGTTCCAATATTGGAGTCAGGGGAGCACACAATAACGGTTGTTCCTGGTATTAAAAAGAATGGTTTGTTTGACCAACGGATAACATATCCATTTTACTCACCTTTTGAAGAGAAAATTGAGTTAGTTCCAACAGCTATTGATACCATTAGGCCCGTTATTCGGTATCGAACTAATGTGACTTTTAGTTGGTTGGAAGACTTTGAGGACAATGCAATCTCGGTGGAGAAAAGTGGATCGAATACTACTACCGATAGTATGTTTATTACAAATGATCTTGTTCATGTTTATAATTATGATGGGATAGAAAATAAATATTCGGGTCAGGTTAATATTCCATCACAGTTTCAAATTTTTGAGAATGCTACAGTACAATTGTATGAATTGCCTCGAAAAGGTGTAGACGTTTTTTTAGAAATGAACTTTAAGTGTAACACAGAATTTACGGTAGGGGTTTACCCTGTTACTGGAAGTTTTATAAACGGAGTCCCTGTTGTGAATTTTTATTCAACCGAGGATAATCAAGGTAAAATGCAATGGAAAAAAGCCTATGTGAGTCTAAAAGAAGACATCAACAATCCAGAATATAATGGAGCAACATTTCGTGTTTTTTTTAATGCTCAGACAAATGGCGAAGGAGAAAAACAACTCTTTTTTGATAATTTAAAATTGATACACTTTTGAATAAAACCAAACTCATTATTAAATATCTAGTCTTAGATTTTTTTGCAGCCATGATTGCTTGGGGTACTTTTTTCATTTTTAGGAAGTGCTATGTTGATGGTATATACAATTCATATTATCTAAGATATGTTTGGTCAGACCATAAACTGTATATTGGTATAATCGTAATTCCTTTGTTTTGGTTAATGCTCCATGGTTTGATAGGATTATATCGAAATGTATATCGAAAATCTCGTTTGAGAGAGTTCTTACAAGTCATGACTACCAGTGTATTTGGAGTTTTGATTTTATTTTTCACTTTATTGTTAGATGACGAAGTATTGGAATATAGAAATTACTACCAATATGTCACGGTCTTATTTGTATTACATTTTGGACTTACAGCCATATTCCGTTTTGTTCTATCATCGCGTATTGCATATCAAATCAAAAGTAGAAAGATTGGTTTCCCAACTATTTTAGTTGGTTCTGGTCCACGAGCTCAAAAAATATACGATGAATTAATTTCAGCTAAGAAATCCGAAGGGCATTTTTTTGAGGGTTATGTCAACATCAATGGGGAGCAGACCAGTATTGACGGATTGAAGAAATTGGGATCCAAAAATGATTTAATAGAAATTATCAAGGAGCTTAAAATTAAAGAGATACTCATTGCCATCGAAGAAAATCAGAAAACGGAGATAGCCGAGATATTATCTATTCTTGATGGTGAAAACATTGTTATCAAAGTAATACCAAACTTATACCAACATTTAGCGGGTATGGTCAAAATGGGAAATGTTTTTGGAGCAGTACTCATAGAGATAAAAATTGATGTATTGCCTCCCTGGCAAAAATTTGTTAAGCGTCTTTTTGATATCTTAACATCTATTTTAATTTTAGTCTTAGGTTTTCCATTTTATCTATTAATAGGCTTGTTGGTTAAATTTAGTTCAGAAGGACCCATGTTTTTCATGCAAGAAAGGATCGGACTGGGAGGTAAACCATTTAAGATATTTAAATATCGAAGTATGAGGGTGGATGCCGAGGCTAAAGGACCACAATTGAGCAAAGAAAATGATCCAAGAATAACCGCGTTAGGTAAGTTGTTGAGAAAAACCAGAATCGATGAGTTTCCGCAATTTTGGAATGTTTTGAAAGGAGATATGAGTCTAGTTGGTCCACGGCCAGAAAGACAGTTTTTTATAAATCAAATTATAGAAAAAGCTCCTCACTATAGAAGGCTTCATCGAATAAAACCAGGAATTACATCCTGGGGACAGGTAAAGTATGGATATGCTGAAAATGTAGATGAAATGGTTGAACGATTGCAGTATGACCTCCTTTATCTTGAAAATATCTCTATTATACTCGACCTTAAAATTTTAATTTACACGGTTCTGATTATGTTTCAGGGTAGGGGTAAATAGAAACGATTTCTTCTAAATTAGATTTAGGGCACCCTAAACTCTATAAAAGTTATTTTAATTAGATTTATACTCGGATATATTTGTGACTAACAAATTCAATGAATATGAAAGAATTAATGCTAATTACCACTTTACTTATCATAGTAGGGTGTAGTCAAGAGAACAAAGACCAGCAAAACTGTGAAGATCATCCGATTGCATTTGATACCAATTATATTGATTCCACTACGAGTCCGTGTGAGAATTTTTATCAGTATGCCATTGGTAATTGGCAAGCAAATAATCCAGTTCCAGAAACTGAAAGTCGATGGATGGCATTCAATATATTGAATGAAGAAAATCGGAAAAAGCTACTAAAGATAGTAGATGATGTTGCTCAGAACAATAATTTAAAACAAGGTACTGAAGAGCAAATGATTCGTGATTTTTATCGTTCGGGTATGGATACCCTTGCTATTGAGTCCAAAGGCATCAGTGAAATAAGTGATTTATTGTCACGTATTGATAACGCAACAAGTATTGCTGATATTCAGGAATTATTTGGAGTGCTAGCACCTATTGGAATTAATACGCCCATAGGTCTTTATATTTCTGCGGATAGTAAAAACAGTAAGATGAATATTGTTTATGCAGGGCAATCAGGGCTGAACTTACCAGATCGAGATTATTATTTGAATGATAATTCCAAGTTTCAAGATATACGAACAGCATACGTAGAACATATTAATAACATGATGCATATGGCTGAAGACACTACTAGTCCAGGACAAAATATTTTGGACCTTGAAACAGCACTTGCCGAAATTAGCTGGAGTAGGTTGGAACGAAGAGATCCTAATAAAAGATATAACAAGAAGAACCTTGAAGACTGGGATAATAGCTTGGATCTCATAGATATTCAATCTATTTTGAGTAATCGTGGCTTTGGTGCATTTGATACGATAATTGTTAGTCAACCATCTTTTTATGATGCTTTGAATGATTTATTAGAGGAACAACCGATATCATCATGGAAGTCTTACATGAAATGGAATGTTGTGAGCTCATTTGCCTCATTTTTAAACCAATCCATGGTTGAAGAACGTTTTTCATTTTACAGTAAAAAACTTCGGGGCACTCAAGTGATGAAACCCAGAGATGAGCGTGTCTTCTCTGTTATTAATAGTTCGTTAGGTGAACCATTGGGTAAGTTATTTGTGAAATCTTATTTTGATGAAGAAAGCAAGCAGTACATGACCAATATGATTGAAAACCTCAGAACTGCTTACCGAGAGAGAATTAATGATTTGTCATGGATGAGTTCAGAGACAAAAGAAAAGGCATTGAAAAAATTAAATGCATTTACCTACAAAATTGGATATCCTGACGAATGGAGAGATTATAGTAAACTAACCATTGAATCCGATAGCTATGTTCAAAATATTATCCGTGTTCGAAAATTTGGATATAACCGTATGCTTAAAAAATTAGGACAACCTGTAGATAAAAGTGAGTGGTATATGTCGCCACAAATGGTCAATGCTTACTATAGTTCAAGTAACAACGAAATCGTTTTCCCTGCAGGAATACTACAGCCACCGTTTTTTCATAAAACTTTTGATCATGCCATAAATTATGGTGGGATAGGAGCGGTGATAGGTCATGAATTTTCTCATGGATTTGACGACCAAGGAAGCAAGTTTGATTGGGATGGGAATTTAAATTCTTGGTGGACGGAAGATGACCGTGAAAAGTTTGATCAATTGGCACAAAAATTAGGGGAGCAGTACGATAGTTACTCACCTGTAGAAGGAATGAATGTGAACGGGAAAATGACCATGGGTGAAAATATTGCAGATTTAGGAGGTGTTACATTGGCATACAATGCTCTTCAACTAGAATACAAGGAGGATACACCTGATGATATTGACGGTTTTACATGGCAACAACGTTTCTTTCTAGGATGGGCGAATGTATGGAAAGGAAACATTAAAGAAGAGGAAATGGTAAACCGACTAAAGTCAGATGTTCACTCACCTGCAGAGTATCGTGTATTGGGTCCTTTAGTCAATTTTGAGCCTTATTACCAAGCATTTGGAAGCTGTGAAACTGGGTCAATGTACAAACCAGATTCTAGTCGAATAGCTATCTGGTAGTAGATGAATTTCAACAAAAAAGCCCGAGCTTATGCCCGGGCTTTTTATATGCATAAAAAATTTATTTGATGACTTCTAAAGTGATGTTGGAGAACGATGCATGCGTTTTGAAATCTTCAATGATTTCTTCTACATCAGGATGTATGTAGGTAGTTCGTGAAGCATCTACAATCACCGTCGTACCATCCGGAATGTTATCCAGTGTATTCATGATACTAGCCTTGTTTAAGAAGGTGACATTCTCAGTTAATAAAATATGGTATACCTGACCTTCATCATCATCTTCGATGTTGATTTGGTATGGTTTTTTGTAGTTAATATATAATATTTCAAACACTGCTACCACAAGACCGATACTTACTCCCCAAAGAAGGTCTTTGAAAAGAATGAGTAATATGGTGATGATGAATGGAAGAAACTGGCTCATACCTGCATTCCACATTTGTTTAAACGTGGCTGGTTTGGCTAGTTTATATCCTACCAAAAGAAGTATTGCTGCCAAACTTGCTCTTGGAATTAAGTTGAGAAGTTCTGGAACGAAACCAACGAAACTTAAGATCAAAAAACCATGAAATACTGCGGATAGCTTGCTTTTTCCTCCACTTTGTATGTTGGCGGAGCTTCTCACAATAACTTGTGTAATAGGAATACCTCCTATAAGTCCAGAAATGATATTTCCTATTCCTTGGGCTTTTAATTCACGATTGGTTGGAGTAACATTTTTTTCAGGGTCTAATTTGTCGGTAGCTTCTACGCACAACAATGTTTCCAAACTAGCAACAATCGCAATAACTATGGCTGTTTTCCAAATGAGTAAATTATTTAATGCTGTGAAATCTGGGAAATTGAAAAAGCTGATAAACTCGCTTGAATTATTGGCAACAGGAACATTCACTAAATGTTCTGCAATCATTTCAAATCGTCCACCTTCAAATCCTACAACCAACGCTATACCTGCTAAAATGGCTACAAGAGGACCTTGGATAATATTAAATATGTAATGTTTACGAATAAAATTTTGTTCCCAAAGTATCAGAATTAAAAGTCCCACAGCGGCTATGATACTAGCACCTAAGTCGGGATTACCCACAGCATTCAAAATTTCTGAAAAGGTATTTTCTCCATCAATTTGAAAAAACTCAAAATCTCCTTCGATGTCTTTGTCATATCCTAGGATATGGGGCAACTCTTTTAGAAAAATAGTGAGACCAATACCTGTAAGCATTCCCTTGATAACTGAGGAAGGGAAGTAGTATCCAATGATGCCACCCTTCAAAAATCCGAGTATGATTTGAAATACCCCTGCAAGCAATACAGCAAGCAAAAACATCTTAAATGCTTCTGGAAACAAGTCTTGGTTTCCTGCACCTGTTGAAATAGAATTTTTGATTTCAGCAATAGAGTCATAAACGATAACAGCCAATCCAGCAGCTGGACCACTAACTCCTAGTTTGGATCCACTTAAAAGTCCGACTACAATGCCACCAACGATTCCTGCGATTAGCCCAGAAAATGGAGGAACACCACTCACTGCAGCTATACCTAAACAAAGAGGCACTGCTACAAGAAAAACAACAATTCCAGCTGGAATGTCCGATTTTAGATAGTTTAATTTATTGCTCATATTTTAGTTCAAGATGTACTTGTAATTATAACTTGTTTTAATGCAATTTGTTTGATTTTTTTTGGATAAATTTTATGATTAAACTTTTTCAATTCCTAGCCCTTCTCGGATAATTGATATTTCTCCTGTTGAGGCATCAATTACAGTAGTTCCTGTGTTTTTACCAGCTCCACCATCTACAATAAGGTTAATTTTATTTTGCCAATTTTCATAGATTTCTGATGGTTCAGTAAGGTATTCTTGTATTTCATCTTCTGAATGAATAGAACTAGATATTAAGGGATTGCCAAGTGCAGAAATTAAGGCCTGACAAATGGTATTATCTGGCACACGTATGCCAATGGTCTTCTTATTTTGTCTAAAAATCTTTGGGATATTGTTACTGGCTTTTAAGATAAAAGTATAGGGACCTGGCAACAATCTTTTCATGAGTTTGTATAGCGGGTTGGGTATTGTTGAGGTATATTTTGAAAGGTTACTTAAACCATCACAGAGAATCGATAGGTTTGCCTTGTTTGGTTTTTTGCCAATTTGCTTACAAATTTTTTCGAGTACATCCCGGTGATTCAAATCACCAACAATGGCATAGATACTATCGGTTGGAATAATTGCTAAATCTCCATTTTTCAGGGCATTAACAATGGTCTGAATGCTCCGTTGATTAATGTTGTGAGGCCTTATTTCAATGAGGGTACTCACAATTTAAATTAGGATAAAACTTGTTTTACCTTGTCTGCTGCTTCTTGAAGCACTATAGCAGACTCTACCCGAAGACCACTCTCATCAATGATTTTCTTTGCTTCTTCTGCATTGGTTCCTTGAAGACGAACAATGATAGGTACGTTGATTTCTCCAATAGATTTGTATGCTTCTACCACTCCATTTGCTACTCGATCACAACGAACAATACCACCAAATATATTTATGAGAATTGCTTTTACATTCGGATCTTTCAAGATAATTCTGAATCCAGCTTCAACAGTTTGAGCATTAGCTCCCCCTCCAACGTCAAGGAAGTTTGCTGGCTCACCACCACTCAATTTGATAATGTCCATAGTAGCCATAGCTAGACCAGCACCATTCACCATACATCCGACGTTGCCATCGAGTTTGATGAAATTTAAATGATGCTTTTTTGCCTCAACTTCTGTTGGATCTTCTTCACTTTCGTCTCGAAGTGCTGCATAATCTTTATGTCTATACAAAGCATTGTCATCTAACGATACTTTGCTATCTACAGCAATGATTTTATCATCAGAGGTTTTTAGCACAGGGTTGATTTCAAACAGTGATGCATCAATACCTACGTATGCATTATAAAGTGAGTTCACGAAACGAACCATCTCTTTAAAGGCATTTCCGCTTAGTCCTAAATTAAAAGCAATTTTACGTGCTTGAAATCCTTGTAGTCCTAAAGCTGGGTCGATAAATTCTTTGTATATTTTTTCAGGGGTATCGTGAGCTACTTGTTCGATATCCATTCCACCTTCGGTTGTGTAAATAATCACATTCTTGCCTGTGCTTCTATCGAGTAAGACACTCATGTAATACTCATCGGGTTCATTTGCCCCTGGGTAGTAAACATCTTGAGCAAGCAATACTTTTTTGACCAATTTACCTTCTTTGCTGGTTTGAGGAGTGACTAGGGTCATACCAAGGATGTCGCTTACAACCTGCTGAAGTTCCTCATCATTTTTGGCTAATTTGACACCGCCACCTTTTCCACGTCCACCGGCATGGATTTGAGCTTTAACAACCATCCAATCAGTGCCTGTTTTTTCACGTAATTCGGCACCTGCTTTGATAGCATCTTCTTTTTTGTCAATGACGATTCCTTCTTGAATAGCAACTCCGTAGGACTTTAGTATTTCTTTTGCTTGATACTCGTGTATATTCATAATTGAGCTGCAAAAATATACGACGAACGGTGTTAGAAAACCATTATTAATAAAAAGTTGAAATCATCACGAATGATGTTTCGATATGCAATGATTAATTATGGTTATGCCCTTCATGATTTTCTTCGGGCTTTTGGGGTTCAGAAAAATAAGATTTGATGTCTTTGGTTGGAGCTACCATAATTTCAAAAACAAGGTTAATGGGTCCAGCGTTACTTTCTATGTTTATTCCTTTGGCTTGATATCCCGGGCGATCGTGCGTATCAAAAGTAGCAACAATGGAGTCTTTTGCTCCAGGTTTTATCGGGTATTTGGGATATTCTGCTACGGTACATCCGCAGCTTGGAGCTACTCTGTTTAATAATAAATCAGCATTGCCCGTATTGGTGAAATAATAAACGGTCCTCACAATGGTTCCTTCCTTTACCTCATCGAGTTGTTTTCCTTTTTCGACAAACGTAGCCTCAGGTCTGTTTTGTGACCAGACAAACTGACTAAGTAAAATTCCAACTAAGAGTAATGCATTTTTCATTTTACAAATATAATATGGTCTCAATTATTACGGTTTGTTGATTTCATCGTCCAGCCATTTTTTTAAGTCTTCTAGTCGTTTAAATTTTAATGGAACAACTTCATTGCCCTTGATATCAATAAAGCCGAGACGATTATCTTTTTTAACTAAAGCCCAGTCTTTGTGGTACATACTAAATAATTCGATTTCATCGTAGATGGTAGGGACAACTTCATCACCTTTGTTATCAATAAAGCCGAGACGATTATCTTTTTTAACTAAAGCCCAGCTGTTGTGGTACATGTCAAACAATTCAATTTCATCGTAGATGGTAGGGACAACTTCATCACCTTTGTTATCAATGAAGCCTAGATGTTTATCTTTTTTGACCATGGCCCAGCTGTTGTGGTACATGTCAAACAATTCAATTTCATCGTAGATGGTAGGGACAACTTCATCACCTTTGTTATCAATGAAGCCGAGACGATTATCTTTTTTAACTAAAGCCCAATCATCATGATTTAAGCCAAACGTACCAATTTCGTCATACTTTTTTTGATGAGATTCTTCTATGGTTTGAGACCAGCTGAAAGGAGATATTAAAATAGCAGTAGATAGAAGGATAAATGTTTTCATAAAGTAGTATTGTTATTTAAGTGAATCAATAGGGTAGAGGATATTTGGATTTAGGAGTGTCTTAATTTGATTGTAAACTTTCTCATCAACAAAAGCTAGTTCACCAGATATTGCCCAGTTCCTTTTATAATAATGATAGTTGGCTTTTGTGTGTGCTGTTGAAATAAATTTTTCCTTCTTTATTACTAAAACACCTTTTCCAGTTCCATAATCAGAATAACAACCTTTACAAAAATAGTCGTCTGCTAGAACTACTCCAGAATAGTTACTCCATGAGATTTTATTTTTATTTATATCATAGATATTAAATTGATTTAATTTACCTGTGTCTTGAAGTTTATTAGGATTATATGAAAATATAGTTGATTTATACTTTAAAGTTGTATCATTTGGGTTATGATCATTAATTAGAATTAACTCGTTGTCCTCGTTGGCAAAAATCTTTGTAGACCAGCCAATATTTGAAAAAACACTACCTGAATATGGAACGTTAAAACTTCTTATTATGGAATTTGTGTTTATATCATAAAGTATTAATTTGGATAATTCTCGAAACTTTAATTGATATGATATTAGAAGTGTGTTTTCGTTTAGTGAGATAATTTTATTAATAATTTTTAAATGCTTAAGTTCAGAATTATTGTAATGAAACAATAAGTCTTTGGGTTTGTATAAGTAAAAATACACATTAGAGTCGGGAATGATTTTACTAAATATTTTTTGATTATTTACATATAAACTATCATTAAGAATGATAGTTTTAGTTTCATTAAAGTCTTTATCAAAGAATCGTAATTCAGTTGAAATACTTGATGCAATTATAAATTGTGTCCCATCAAAACTTATTAATTGTTTGTTGAGGGGAGCCAAAAGTATGTCCTTCCCTATGTCTATTTCTTTTTTGGCAATTATTTTTTTTCTTTTTTTTGATATTTTGTAGAAGTAAACATAGTCGTGTCCTAATTTATTTCTGTCATTATTGTTATAATAACTAATAGCATAGATATTCAAATCATCCTCAAAAGTATACCAAGTGACTTGTCTATATTTCTTGTTTGATTTAAAAGTTCTTACAGTCTTATTTTTCTTTAAATCGTGAAATTTAATCTTATCTCTTGAGTCATAGAATGCAAGATCATTGAATAGAATAAGTGAGGATTCATTAAAATTTGAGGACTTTTTATTGATTTTTAGAGTTTGAGTATTAAGACCTTTATTGCTATGATTAAATAAATAAATAGAATCAGACATTATCGTGAAGTAACTATTGTTCTTTGAATAAAGAACATCTATGGCATCCACTTTATCATAATCAACCTCTATAATTTTTGAGTCTTCTAATATGAAACCCTGCCCTAAGGATACTATGGGCAGGGTTAAGATGAATAGTAAGTTATACCTCATCAGTTTAGTATAAACTCTGATGGTAAATCTTGAGCAGGAAGAAGCCCTCCTACACTCATAGACTCTAAGTCGTCATTGATTAAGATTTCATACTCAATAATGTCATCGTCATTAATTCGACCATTCCAAGAGTAGTATGCGATTGGTTGTCCTTCACTGTCAGAAATGACTCCATTCTTTTCAGTTTCACCTTGAATAATTTCACTTTCAACATTTACTACAAAATTCTCGAAGTCAAAATTAGCTAGACCTCCAACAGAGACAATTCCAACTTTTGGACACTGATTTATTCCTTTGCCCTTACAGTCTTGATGAAAAGAGTGTTCTCTATCAGTAGTTTTAACATAATTATAACAAACTTGTGATTTATCCTCCTTACACCTCTTTCCACCCTCTTTTAAAATAATAACTTCCTTCGCATTTAATGAGGCTATTCCTAGAACTGCCATCATTGTGATCATAATTTTCTTCATTTGATTTTATTTATTTTTTTAATTATTAAACCCCTTTTCATAGCAGGTGCAGATTTGAAATTCACCCATTTAAATAGTTTCTCGAAAGTTAAAAAGTTAGAGTATTTGTTTCATAAAGTGCTTTCATTCAGTCAGTGCCAAAAGCCAGTCTTACTCTTCTTTTTCATTCTTGCTTCATTGATAAAACAATTATTTCGTCGAAAAACTGCTATTGACTACTCAAATATATAAAATTTATAAAAAAATTACAAAGGATCCACGTCAACAATTATTCGAGCTTTGTTGAATTCTTTGGATTTTTCGAGCTGTTGAATTGCTTGAGATAACTTTGATTTCTGTGCTCTAATGGGGCCACCTTGGTTGGGGATTTTTAGTACAAAGTTGATGATATACCAGTTTCTTATTTTACCAACATAGGGTTTTTCTGGTCCCAATAAATTAGATCCAAAAAAAGTGCTGAGATTATTTTTTGCGATTACACCGAGCTGGTATAATGCAAGAGCATCCTGGTGTTTTATCGTTATTTTGATAAGACGATGAAAAGGGGGATAGTTAAAATTTTCACGTTCATTTAGGTCAGTTTCGTACATACCTATGTAGTCATGATCAACTATTTTTTGGATGATGGCATGTTCTGGCATGGAGGTCTGAAGATATACTGTACCTAAGTCTTTTTTTCGTCCAGCTCTTCCTGCTACTTGTGTGATAAGGGAATACGCTCGCTCGTTGGATCTGAAGTCTGGAAAACTGATGATATGATCAGCATTGAGTATACCTACGATATTCACATTTTCAAAGTCTAGACCTTTGGCTACCATTTGTGTCCCGATGAGTACGTCAATTTTTCCGGAAGCAAACTCTTCAATAATTTTTGTATGGGCATTTTTTAATCGAGTGGTATTATAGTCCATACGACGGATGGATAATTCAGGGAGGTATAGCGATAGTTCATCCTCGATTCGTTCGGTGCCATATCCGATAAGTTCAATTCCTTTGTTACCGCATGAAACACATTGATTGACTACTTCTTGCTTGAATCCACAATAGTGACATCGAAGGTTTTCCTGATACTTGTAATAGGTGAGCGAAATATCACAGTTTTGACATTTTGGTGTCCATGCACATACATTGCATTCTAGTACAGGAACGTAACCCTTTTTATTTTGGAATAGGATGGTTTGTTTGCCCTCTTTTTTTGCATCTGCAATAGCCTCTATGAGTGTGTCACTGAAGATACCCCTTATTCTTTTTTGTTTCTTCTGAACCTTCATGTCAATCACTTCTATCTTGGGTAGTTTAGAGTGATTGTGTCGTTGTGTTAGACTAACGAGTTGATATTTGGATTGATGTGCGTTGAAGTAGCTTTCGATTGCAGGTGTGGCACTACCAAGTAGGATAGAGATATGTTTTTTGTGTGCCAAGTATAAGGCTGTATCTCTGGCATTAAATCGGGGAGCAGGTTCGTGTTGTTTGAAACTGCTTTCATGTTCTTCATCGACAATGATGAGCCCCAAATTTTTAAAGGGTTGAAAAATGGCACTTCTGGTTCCCACAATGAGGTATGATTCTCCAGAAGCAATAGCTTGATAGACTTCTACGCGTTCATTGTTGGTAAATTTGGAATGAGACACCAAAAGTTTTTTGCCGAAGTACTGCTGCAATCGTGTGATGAGTTGACTCGTAAGTGCAATTTCTGGGAGTAGGTAAAGAATCTGTTGTTTCTCATTTAACGCTTTCTCGATCAGATGGGCATAGATGTGTGTTTTCCCACTTCCTGTGATGCCATGAAGGAGTACTGGTTTTTGATTATTAAATCCAGATTCTATTTCTGTGAGAGCTTGATGCTGTGCATCATTTAACTTTTCAATTGGATTTTCATTTGAAGAAAATTGGAGCCTTGATTTTTCTCGTTTTTCTTGTACGAATATTTCTTTATCAATTAGAGCATTGATTGAAGCATTAGTCACTTCGTGCTTAACTAAACTGGTTTTTTCACATTCACCTTTAATGCCATAATGAGCAATAAAGGTCATAATTGCCTTGAGTTGTGCTTTTGCTCTTTTTTCTAGTTGGTTAAAGATTTCATTGAGTTGATCCTCATTAGCTAAATCTTCATTTATCTTGATGTGAGTAGCGGTCTTAGCAGAATAATTTTTTTGAATATCATCTTTTAAAAAAATAGCCCCTTTGAGATACAGTGACTTAACATACTTGTGAATGGATCGTGATTTAAGATAGCTGGTTGCTTGTGTGATGCTCAGTTCTTTTTCGGATTGAATAGCTTCAATCAGAAGTGTTTCTTTGGAGTCTAGGATTGTATTATTAACATCAAAATCGGGGTTGAGTACCATTTTTGACTCTCCTTCCAATTTTAGTCCAGCAGGCATAGCTGCATTATAGATTAACCCTAGTGATGCCATGTAGTATTTGGACATCCAGCTCCATAATTCTAATTGATTTTGATCTACAATCGATTCATTGTCGATGACGTCAATAATGTATCGTGCCTCATAGTCTTTGGGTGGTTTTTCGTGGATTGAATATATTAGTCCAGCAAGGATTTTCTTTTTACCGAATGGAACACTAACTCTTTTACCAATGATAATTTCCTCATTAAGTTCTGAGGGTACACGATAAGTGAATAAGTTTTTAAGGTTAAGAGGTAGTAAAACCTCAACAAACAGGGTGTGTATGGTATCTGAATTGTCCAATTATTGTAAAAAATACTATAATTATGTTCAAAGCTAAATTAAATCTTAATACAAGATACTACATTTGTATACAATCAATAAAAATTGAGTTTCTTGACACCTTCAAAAAACATATCTTTATGTATTTGCATATGCTTATTATTTGGATGTACCAAAAATGATATTGTTGAAATAACAGATGACCACAAATCAACAGAAACAAATATTTCGGTGGTTAGTGAGTTTCTCTCCACGTTGGATATCATAAAGGATGTAATTACCTCTGAAAATATTTTTAATCCAGACAAACTTAATGTTCTTCCGCTTGGAGCAGAGATCGTATATGCAGATACTACATTCACTGATGGTGATGGTTTGGATGTTTTGTTGAAGTTTGGCGATTTAGGATCTTCTCCATTTGGCTTATTGTGTAAGGATAAAAAATACAGAGCAGGAACAATTTTATTGTCCCTTGATCAAGATTATCTCATTGATAACTCAACATTAAAAATATCTCTATCAAAGGACGAACCCTTCTTTTCAGGAGACGGAGAGGAGATGACTCAATTGTTTGGAGACATAAAGTTCAAGAGATTAAATTCTGATCGAATTTCTGTGAAATGCAATAATTTTAAATTAGAAAATTCTGTAGCAGATATTTTAATGAATGCAGATTTGGACATAGTTGAAGTAATAGAGCCAAGTACGTCTGAGATTGGTGATCATATTTGTGTTGCAGGAAATATTGGATTATCAAATGGTCATGAAACTGCAACTTTTACCATTACTTCCCCGTTGCAGAAACAATCAGACTACGATTGTCTGAGATTTATATCTAATGGTCAGCTTCAAGTGGAGAAATCATCTACCATATCAGATATAATGGTCGATTTTGATCCGAACCAAGATCAAGGTTGCGATAGGCTAATTGTTATATCAACAAATGGTAAACGTGTTTTTACCCATTATTGATCAGACTAGGATAAGATAAATATTTCAGTTTAGAGGTACAATCCAGAATGTTTTCAAATTTATCAGTGTGAAATTCTATGCAACCCACTCCGCACGTAGGCATGTGGTCTAATTTTATATTGAAATAGTTGTTGAAAACATCAGTTATGCCCGGATTATGTGCAAGTATTATAACAGTATCCAATAAATTATCGAGGTTCATGATCTTATTTATGAGAGTTTTTGGTGAGGCTAGATATAAATCTTCATCAAATTTTGACAGCCTATTATTTAATTCTTTGTTTAAGTATTTCCAAGTCTCTTGAGTTCGTTTGGAGTCAGACACTAGCATAATGTCAGGGATGAATTTTTTTGATTTAATAAATTTTGACATGCTCTCAACTTCTTTTATTCCTGAATTAGTTAGACTTCTCTCATGATCACTTTGATGAAATGTCGCTTGGCATGCTTTTGCATGCCTCATGAATAAGACTTCTTTCATTTTCTTTTTAGAACTAGAGCGATTAAAACCCATGAGGAGGCATAACATAATCCACCAATGGGAGCAATAAGAGCAAACAGATTTACGTTTAAACCTATGATATCTTTTAACGCATGGATTATCAAACTTAATGAGAAGAATAGTATTCCGAGATAAACAAGGTAATAAACCCATTTATTGTATTTATTAAGCGTGAGATAAATTAGGCTTATCATAATTATTCCTAAACCGTGAATTATCATATATCTGAGTCCTGTGTGAAAGGTTTTTAATTGATTAGGGGTAATTTTTCCCTCTAATCCATGAGCACCAAATGCACCAAGTAATATATACAAGCTACAAATAATAGCACCTATTCTCATATGTCTAACTACTTTAATTTCAATCATATTATCTTTGTCAAAATTAGTTCATTATGAAAAAAACTTCCTCTACAATTTTATTTCTACTTATTATTTTGATTTCATCGTGTGTAAAGGATATCACGGAGACCCTCGATAAAGCATCTAAGGTAAATCAAGTAAGGTGGAATCCTAAAATAGCCATACCATTGGTATATTCCGATTTGAGTTTTAGAGACTTACTAGATGGGACTAATGCAAACCAGTATATTCGAATTGACGATGATAGCTTGGTCAATTTAGTATACGAGGATGACTATACTTCAGATTATGCAGAAGATGTATTGAATTTAGAAACTCAATCTTATGGTGAAACATTTACATTTAATAGCACTCAACTAGAGGTCCTAAACACTGTGGGTGAAGTCACAGTGAATTTTAGTCAAAGGGTATCTTATGATGGTAATGCGAATGAATTGGATAAAATTTGGTTTAAAGCTGGTCAAATAGGTTTAAACCTGTCCAGTACATTTGAGCATAATATTTCATGTAAATTAGTAATTCCAGAATCTCAAAAAAATTCAAGCCCAATATTATTGAGTTTGGCTGCCCCATATTCTGGTAATCCAATTGATGCTTCTACGAATTACGACTTGAGCAATTCAGAAATAGATTTTACTAAAACAGCACAAGGACACTCAGAATTTGACTTTAACTTCGAATTTACAATTACAAAAACAGGATCTAATCCTGTAAAACCTTCGGAGTCCATAACTTATTCAATGATTTTGGATAATCAAAAATTTAGTAAAGTATCAGGATATTTTACAGATTTAGATTTTGAAGATTTAACAGGCACTTTCAGTATTCCGTTTTTTGAAAATAGTAAAAATGGTAAAATTGGAATTGTAGAACCAGAGATCAAATTCATAACAGGAAATGGTATAGGTTTATCAATCGATTTATCCTTTGATCAATTTGATGGTAAGGATAACTTTGATAACATCGTTCCATTGACCAAAAATGCTGGGAACATAGAATTAAATATTCCTAGGGCTAATGTTGAGGGAGAATTTGTACTTGATTCTCAAGTTTTAGATAATTCAAATAGTAATTTGATAGATTATATTTCGAATAGACCCATCAATAATTATTACAAAGTTAGTGTTCGGCCAAATCTATCAAATGCATTTCGACACTGGCTTCTTGATACTTCAAGAATATCGAGTCAAATTAAAATTACTCTTCCATTGTACGGAACCCTCAAAGATTATTTACTGGAAGAAACGAGGCCATTTGATTTGTCTCTGGAAAATGCTGAAGAAATTAAGGAAGTATTGGTCCGTTTGTATTCAGAGAACGGGTTTCCTGTAGATGTTAAAACCCAACTTTATTTTGAAGATAGTTTAACGAATACCATAATCGATTCACTATTTATTAGCGATAGGGTCATTTCTAAAGCTGCTTCAGTTGATTCAGATGGCAATCCAATAGGAGTATCAAGTCAGATTACGGATGTTGTCATGGATGCTGATCGAGTAGATAAAGTGATTGGAGCTAATCAGATTAGAGCACAGGCTCATTTATCAACAACAACCTCAAATATTGGAGCACAGCCAAATGTGAGGATATTCAGTGATGATAAAATAATGCTGCAGTTTGGTGTGCAAGCAGAGGTCCTAATTAATCAAGAATTATAATGAAAAAATTATTAATAGTTAGTTTAGTTTTCTTATTTGTTGGTCAATTAAAGGCTCAGAATAATCTGACCTTGTACAATATGAAGCCTGTACCTCAGCGTATGGCTATAAACCCAGCCTTCACTCCAACATGCAAGTGGTATTTTGGTACACCAATATTGTCATCTATAGATTTTTCATTCAATAGTCGTGTGATTGGTTTAAATGAATTGTCAGACGCTCTTGTGCCAAATGGATCAAATTATACCTTGGATATGACTAAATTATCTAACGTTTTTACAAATGGTATCTCTATGAATTCTGCATACAATCAAGAATGGCTTAGCTTAGGTTTTCGCTTAAGAAAAAGTATGTGGTCTTTCAGTATTAACGAAAAATTGAAATCTCGTGTGCTATTGCCACAGGATTTCTTTCGGTTAGTATTTGAAGGTAACGGTGGAGACAATGTAGGAGAGGTTTTTGACTTAGGGTTTGGTGTAGATTTTATTCATACACGTGAATTTGCTATTGGATACAGTCGTTCATTTATTGATGATAAGCTAAGAATTGGTGGAAGAATAAAATATATAGCTGGAATTAATGCAATTCAAACAGAACGAAACGATTTAACTTTTGAGACAAGCGAGAAAGCATTTACATATAATGTAAAGTCAGATTTGAAATTTAATAGCTCACTAACACCGATAGATTCAAATACTACTCTAAACTCTATTTTATTTGGCAATCAACAAAATAGAGGGTTTGGGATAGATGTCGGTGCAAATCTAAAGCTGAACAAAAAACTTTCTGTTTCGGCAAGTATCATAGATCTAGGTGTTGTTAGATGGAGAGATAATTTGGAAACAACTTATACGAAGAACCCTGGAGTATATCATGAGTATAGGGGAATGGATATTCAGGATTTTATAGGGGACTCTGCTAATCAGAAAAAAGGTTTCGAAACATTCAAAGACACCTTAATGGAGGTTATTGCTTTGGAAACATCCTCCGATGATTTTAATACTGGATTATTAGGGGAGTTCTATGTAGGTGGGAATTTACACATTACTAAAAATCACAATATTGGTGCTTTGATGTATGGTAGTTTTTATAAAAAGGAGTTTTATCCGGCATTAACGCTATCATGGAATTCACAGATAGGAAGAGTTTTAGCACTAAGTGCTAGTTATACAATGTACAGAGAGAGTTATGTAAATCTAGGTATTGGAGCAGCCTTAAAATTAGGTCCAGAGCAATTCTATATATCTACTGATAATGCTATTGGTTCGGTAACAGATAATACAAGAAATTTAGGAGTTCATTTCGGATGGAATCATATATTTGGAAAAAAGAAAGGTAAAAAAGTAGCATGCGATCTATAATTTTTATATTCCTAACGTTTATACTTTTTGGAGTTTCAGGCTGTCAAAAAGATTATGTAAAACTTAATGATGATGAAATTAAGGAGTATATTTCCAAAAATAACATCGATGCTCAGCGAACTAGTGAGGGGCTTTATTATGTTGTCAATGAAGAAGGATCTGGTGATCGTCCAACAGTTAGTGATAATGTTACAGTTCATTACAGTGGTTACCTTACCAACGGAAGTGTTTTTGATTCATCATACGATAGGGGAGAACGTGCAAGTTTTCCATTAAGAGGGGTAATTCAAGGTTGGCAAATAGGAATACCCAAAATAAAAGAGGGTGGATCATGTAAATTAATTATTCCATCTCATTTGGCTTATGGAGCAAATCCACCAAGTGGCTCAATTCCTATGAATGCAGTCTTAATATTTGATATTGAGCTGTTTGAAGTGAATTAGAATTAACCTAATTTCATGATATTAAGAAATAAGTCTACATCAGTAGAAATTTCTTTGTACAAACCATGATTTCTAAACCATGTGAGTTGTCTCTTGGCATAATTTCGAGTGTGTTGTTTCATTTTATCTATAGCAACATCTTTAGTTATTTCACCATCAAAAAATGCAAAGAACTCTTTATACCCCACAGTATTTAATGCATTAAGTTTTCTGTTAGGTAAAAGCGATTTGGCCTCAGCTTCAAACCCATCTTTGAGCATTTGGTCCACACGTTGGTTTATGCGGTTATATAAATCCTGTCTCTCTCTGTTAAGATAATAATAAGAGGTTGAGTAAAAATCATTTTTAGGCGTTTCCTTCAAATCATCAGATTTCCCTTGTTTGATTTCAATTGCTCGGATGATTCGCTGAGGGTTACTAAGATTTACTTTATTTCCATCAATTTCTAAGGAATTTGCAATATTGCGAAGTGCATCAATACCTTCTGTCTCTAAGATGAAATTTAGTTGTTGACGAAGCTGATCATTCTTTGGAGGAAGGTTATCAAGCCCCTCAGTAGCTGCTTTGATATAAAGTCCTGTTCCACCAGTCATAATTACAATATCATGCTTTTTGAAAAGTTCTTTAAGTAATGAATTTACTTCTTGGTTGTATAATCCAGCATCATAAGGATCGTGGATACTATGACTAGCAATAAAATGATGCTTTACCTCTGATAGTTCTTTTTGGCTAGGTCTAGCAACACCAATATTAAGTTCTTTGTAAATTTGCCTAGAATCGCAAGAGATTATTTCCGTATTGAAATATTTAGCGACTTCTATAGCAAAATTAGTTTTTCCAACTGCAGTTGGCCCTGCCAACACAATTAGTTTTTTAGTCTTCTGGGGTTCCATTATTTATTTGAGATTCATCTATTTCAGATTCATCTATCTCATTTCCGAACAAGTTAAAATCGTTTTCGTTTTCTTTTTCAGAATCTTCGTCGTCATCTTCTTCAATTTCTTCAGTTAATCCTTTGATTAGGTCATCGGCTTCTTGAAGGAGCTTTGCACTTGGGTCAGTGATTATTTTTTTAGGATCTACAAACTGTTTTGGAGCAATACCAACTGATTTAAAAAGTGATGGATAAGCTTTATCAGAATCTGCTTTCAGCAATTTTACAATTTCAGCTCTAAGATGCCAATTACCAGCCTCTGGATCATAGTTGTATAAAAATTTTTGATGAGGGTCATCAATGAATTTTCCGAGTTCACTTGCTCCAGCCGATTTGGCATTGGGTTTAGCTTTGGTGGAAAACTCTTCATTTCCTCTCCATGAGTCATTAGCCTTAAAAAATGAGGCCGGTTTTTTATTATCAAACTTGATGGTTTCTTGGATAAAATTATGAAAATCTTTAAACGTATTTTTAGAACTCACATCAATTATGCGTTCTACATCATCAACATCTTCAAATGTTACTTTAAATCTAAAAATTAAATTACTCATTGGACTTGCAAACCTAATTTTTTTCCTTGCTCTATCACAAAATTAAAAGCATCATTATAATTATTAGGAATTACACCATCCAATATTGCATCTTTTAAAGCTGTTTTTATCGTGCCAATTTCTTTGCCAGGCTTAATATTAAATAATTTCATTATCTCGTCACCTTTAATAGGGGGTTGCCAGTTACGAATTCTATCACGTTCTTCAACAAGGGCAATGTTACGTTCAACATTTTTAAGATTCTTTTGAAAACGTTGTTCTTTTAATTTGTTTTTTGTTGTGATATCACTTTTGCACAAAATCATTAAATCATCGAGATGTTCACCTGCATCAAAAATCAGTCTTCTGATTGCTGAGTCAGTAATATTCTCTTTGGTTAACGCTATGGGTCTTAGATGAAGTTGAACTAAAGCTCGAACTTTTGTCATAGGAGCACCAAGGGGGAGTTTGAGTTTGGAAAAAATAGGCTTGACCATTCGTGAACCTTTATCCTCATGTCCATGAAATGTCCAGCCTTCACCTTTTACAAACCGCTTAGTTGGTGGTTTTGCAATATCATGAAGTATTGCGGCCCATCGAACCCATAAGTCATCAGTACGTTCACAAATTTGATCCAAAACTTGCAGTGTATGATAAAAGTTGTCTTTATGCCCTTTACCCTCTCTTATTTCGACTCCTTGTAATTTGACCATTTCTGGGAAGAATTCATGCAATAATTTACTGTCAAAAAGGTGTTTAAACCCAATGCTTGGTCGGGTACTTAAAATTATTTTATTCAATTCCTCAGTAACTCGTTCTTGAGAAATAATAGACAAACTTTTTGCTTCAGTACTAAGGGCTTTTTTAGTTGAAGGCTCAATTTCAAAATCAAGTTGAGTAGCAAATCGAACAGCCCTCATCATCCTAAGAGGGTCATCTCGAAATGTGACTATGGGGTCTTGTGGAGTTCGGATAATTTTATTTTCTAAATCCATCAAACCATTGAATGTGTCTATCAAATGACCAAAATTGTTTTTGTGCAGACTAATAGCTAATGTATTAATAGTGAAGTCTCTACGGTGGATGTCATCTTCGAATGTGCCGTCCTCTACCTTTGGTTTACGGCTTTTTCTGTCGTATGATTCTTTTCGAGCACCAACAAATTCAAATTCCCAATCATTGGTTTTAATCTGTGCTGTTCCAAAATTTTTAAAAATGCTCAAGGATGAATTTTTTATTCTTTCCTTGACAGCTTGAGCTAACTTGATACCGCTTCCTACCGTAACAAAATCTACATCTTTTGATTTTCTGTTTAAGTGCAAATCTCTTACATACCCACCGATAACATAGGTTTTAAAACCAAGTATTTCAGACTCCTCTGAAACAATTTTAAATATGGGGTGGATTAATCCGCTCTGAATCACGTTGCGAATGTAATACTCGGTGTAATAATTTGGATGTTTCTTTTGGATAAAATATCCATGCTATTCAATCTTATAAATCGAATACCTGAGTATTATATTTGTTGGATATGAAAGTTAGTTTTCTTGGAACGGGTACTTCTCAAGGGGTGCCTATAATAGCCTGTAGTTGTGATGTATGTAAATCTAATGATCCAAGAGACAAACGACTTAGAAGTAGTGTGTTAATTGAAGAGGATGGATTTCAAATAGTTATCGATACAGGACCTGATTTTAGACAACAAATGCTCCGCGAGAAGGTAGAAAAATTAGACGCTGTAATTTTTACTCACGAGCATAAGGATCATATTGCAGGTTTTGATGATATAAGGGGTTTTAATTGGCGAGAGAAAAAACCGATGGAAGTATATGGAAATTTACAAGTAGAAAAAGCACTCAAGCGAGATTTTCATTACGCATTTGGAGAAAATAAATACCCTGGTGTCCCAAAGTTAAATTTACACACCATTGATAACAAACCCTTTATTCTAGGTCCTTTAGAAATAATTCCAATTGAAGTCATGCACTACAAACTGCCTGTTTTTGGTTTTAGAATTGGTGCTTTTACTTACATTACGGATGCCAATTACATCAGTGAGTCAGAGAAAGAAAAAATAAAAGGAAGTCGTGTATTGGTATTGAATGCTTTGAAAAAGTCAGAACATATTTCCCATTTTTCTCTAGATCAGGCCATAGAACTTGCTGCAGAGTTAGATATTGAAAAAACATATTTCACACACATCAGTCATCAAATGGGGTTTCATTCAGAAGTCTCAAAAGACCTCCCATCAGGCGTAGAACTTGCTTATGACGAACTTCAGATTCTTATAGATGCTAAATAATATTTACTTCGGTTTCTAGTTTTATCTGGTAGGTTTCCCAAACACTCTTTTTGATATCCTCAGATAATTGCTGAACTTCATTTCCCAATGCGTTACCATAGTTGACTAAAACAAGAGCTTGTTTATTGTGAGCTCCAGTGTTTCCAATGCGTTTTCCCTTCCAACCTAAGCTCTCTATCAACCATCCAGCTGGAACTTTTACTTCCTCATCGTTTATAGGGTAGCTTTTAATTTGAGGAAATTTTTGTAATAAATTTTTGTAATGAGATGCTGGGATGACTGGATTTTTAAAAAAGCTACCAGAATTTCCAAGTTGTGTTGGGTCAGGAAGCTTACTTTTTCGAATAGCTATCACAGCGTTACTAACATCTTGAATGCTGGGTATTTCTATTTTATTAAAGTTTAACCAAGATTCTATATCACCATAACTTGTATTGATTAGGTGATCTTTTTTAGTTAGTCGTATTCCAATATCTGCAACAAAATATTTGCCTTTAGCTGCTTTTTTGAAGATACTCTCCCTGTAGCCAAATTCACATGCTTGATTAGTGAATTTTTCCATTTTTTTAGTGTCTAAATTAACAGCGTTCACATAGGTCAAAACATCTTTTATTTCTCTTCCATATGCACCTATATTCTGCATTGGTGCTGCTCCAACAGACCCAGGAATAAGGCTCATGTTCTCAATACCACCGTATCCTTTTTGTATGCAATACATTACAAATTCATGCCAATCTTCTCCTGAGGCAACAGCTAATTCAATATGAAATTCATCTTCATTAACAGTACAAATCCCTTTGGTTTGATTGATAATGACTTGTTTGTCAATATTCTTGGTTAGTAGAATGTTACTACCGCCACCAATAATCAAACAATCTTTCAAGTTTGAAATTTTATCAAGTTGATTTAGTTCTTTCAGATAGATAATTTCTTTAGCAGTTACATCAATACCAAATGTGTTAAATTTTTTGAGAGATAAATTCTCCTTAGGATTGCTCATCTATGCAATAGTATTGCGTGTTTTTGAATTTTTTAAGTATTTTCCCCACAAATCAACGTAATATGAAAAAAGTATTTGTACTAGCATCAGTTTTAATTGCCTTGTTATCAGCATGTGGAGATGACGATGCAATAGTGACTACCAATCAACCTCAAGACTTGTGTGATAGTATTGATGTAACCTATTCTAACGACGTAGCTAAAATCCTTGAGGATGCGGGTTGTTCTGGGGTATATTGTCATGGTTCGGGCAATGGAGGATTTACGATTAGTGATTACGAAACAACGAAAGCATCTGCAGAGAATTCAAAGTTTTTGATGGCGATAAAGCATGAGATAAGTGTTAGTCCGATGCCAAAATCTGGCAATAAGTTAAGTGATGAAAATATTCAAAAAATTGAATGTTGGATTCAAAATGGATTCAAAGAGTAGGTGTTTTTATGGCTACGGTCATTTCACGTTTTCCATTGGCACCAGGTGGGTGTTCAAGTTGAAAACCAATGGATCTCAAATCTCGTTTTAATTGACCTGCTGCTGAATAAGTAGTTAGTATTCCATCATTTTTTAAAGATTTAAAAAGCTTGGTGAAAACGTCTTTAGCCCACAATTCAGGTTGTTTTTTAGGTGCAAATGCATCAAAGAATATAACATCGTATTGAGATTCATTAAGATTTATATCCTCGAGTTTTTGTTTGGTTTTATGAATAGTGAAATTATATGTAATAACTTCATTCGATTCCCACTTTGAATAATGTATCTTCTTATAGAGCTCATCATCTTTTAAAAGTTGACCATAGTTTAATTTGATCAGTAAATCATTGGGTACAGGAAATGGTTCAAGTGTATGGTAGGCTATTTTTCTATTTTGAACTTTTGCTTCTTGTGAAGCAAGTAGAGCATTAAGTCCTGTTCCAAAGCCAATTTCTAAAATATGAATGTCCCCTTGAGTTCGATTGATTCCTTGCTTTATAAATACATGCTTGGACTCAGATATAGCTCCATTTCTGCTATGATAGGTTTCATCCATTGATGGGATGTATAGGGTTTTTTCTCCGCTTTTGGTTTCGTGTAGTTCCAATTTTCCAAAAGTATGTTTAAATGATGTTTATTTGCAATAAATATGGATTATAAAACATTATCAATTATCATACCTGTTTATAATGAGGAGAAGACCATTCACCTTATTCTTAATAAAATTAGAGAGGTTCAGTTGATTAATGAATTGACTAAAGAAATTGTTATGGTCGATGATTCTTCTACGGATAATTCTTGGGGAAAATTAGAAAAATACAAATCTGAGAATCCAGAAATGCAAATATCACTGTATCGACATACCCATAATCAGGGAAAGGGTGCAGCATTAAGAACAGGTATTCAGGAGGCAAAAGGAGATTTGATTATCATTCAAGATGCAGATTTAGAGTACGATCCCTTTGAATTTAATGAGTTACTAAAGCCAATTGTTGATGGCCATGCTGATGTAGTTTATGGTAGTCGATTCATGGGTGGGAAGCCTCACCGTATATTGTTCTTCTGGCATAGTATTGGAAATGGCTTATTAACACTGATGAGTAATGCATTTACGAATCTCAATTTGACTGATATGGAAACGTGTTATAAATTATTCAAAGCACCAATTGTAAAGTCTATACAGCTAAAGGAGAATCGGTTTGGATTTGAGCCAGAAGTAACTGCTAAAATTTCTCGAATTCCAGCAATACGTATTTATGAAATAGGTATATCGTATTATGGTAGGACTTATGCTGACGGCAAGAAGATTGGATGGAGAGATGGTGTTAGAGCACTTTATTGTATTATAAAGTACAATGTCTGGGCAAAGGGTTGATTTTATAAATCAGACAATTGTTTTCTTACTTCGGGCATTTACAAATAATACATTTCCAATTTTATCATAGCCTAAAAAAGTTTCATGACCAGCATGTTTTACTTGTTCATATTGGAAGCCAACGATAGTTAGGTCTGCATCTCTTGATTTTTGATTGATGATGTCTTTTTCAGAAACTCCTTCAGCTTTTGATATAATCTCTATATTATTTGCAGAAATTGGAAGCCTTCCAGTGCTAATCATTTCAAGCATTTTTTTTCGTTGTTCCTCTGCATCTTCTTCTGCACAAACATTGAATAGTTTTATTTGACCTCCATTACTCCAATCAGGGTGTCCCAAGATAATGTAGGCTAGATATATCATGAGATTTGCGTTCTGATAGTCGCTACCAGTTATCCAAATATCTATTTCGTTATTAAATCCAAAGTCTTTATCACTACTAGATAATATACAAATGTCATAATCTACAGCCTTAGCCAAACCAATATGTTCAGAAATTTCCTGACAACCCTCTTCTTGGTGTTTATTGAATTCGAAGAGAATCATATTATTTTCTTGACCACTAATGCCAGGTAATTGAAGTGCTTGTGTAATGCTATTTACATAGTTTGTATTGACCATGGTATCAACAAAAACAGAGCTGTCAGATATTTGAGCCATTTTTACCAGTCGAGCGTGGTCTAATTCAGCTTGTTGAATAGTCTTTGAACTTAGATAGCCATTGATATGATGAATGTATGTTCCAAAACCAATACGATGCGAAATCCATCGTAACAAATCGAATGCAGCAAATCGGTCAAATGAATCTTTAGATATGGCTACAACTGAGGGTCTCCATGCCTCATCAGCTGTTGCTTTTCGTTTTTGAAGAAAAACCTGAAGATTTCTACTGATTTGAAAAATCACCCCACTAAATATAATCGCCATATCTCCTTTCTTATGATAAAAACTAAGTACACCATAGATGACAGTCATCAGCAAAATAGAGATAATAGCATAACCTGTGTTGATCTTAAACATAAGGCCGATACACATGACAGCTCCCAATAATGAGATGTACCACTTACTTTTAAATGATGGTCTATATGCAGGATTTGAAGCAAAATTTTCGAATAAACTAATCAAGCAAATTGAACCATAAGTAACCATGAAAAACATAGAGATAATCTCAGCTACTGCATTTACATCACCCATTAGAACAAAAAAGAAAGCAATGATGCATGTTACGAGAGTTGCATTGACGGGTTCACCGTTTTTAATCTTTAGTTTACCAAGCCAATTATTGAGACGAGGTATGGGGATAATTCGATCTACAGATATTGCATTAAGTGTTCGGGGAGCAACCATTATGCTTCCCAGAGCAGACGATATGGTTGCGGCAGCAAGTCCAATGGGTATGATGGGCCACCAAAGAGCAATATCTGCCATAATCAATTGGTTGTCTAGGTTTCCAAGTTCTGCACTTGTAGCACTAGAGCCTAACTTGACTGCTATAAATACATAGATGACCATCCCAATAAGCGTAGCTGATAGTGTTCCAAGAGGAATAGATACTTTTGGATTTTTTAGATCTCCAGATAGTCCAACACCAGCAGTCATTCCGGTAAAAGCAGGAAACACAATAGCAAAGATGAAAAAGAAGTCATTTTTTTCTTTGTTTAGGTGAAAGGTGTCAGGAGAAATAAATCCATCAGTTGGACCTCCAGCAAAAAACATAATGAGGGATACTGATAGGATGCCTACAACAACATATAATAAAACCATGCCGCTAGAAGCTCCTTTAGTTAACATGAGCCATGACAATAGGATTACGGAAATAATTCCAATAATCATTTTGTTTAGTTCGATGGGTAGATACGAATTAATTATGGGTAGAAGGGGTTCAAATGCTTCGGTAAAGGCAATAAGGTAGAATGCTACACTGATCGCTTGAGATAGATAAAGTGCAATTCCTATTGCCGCACCGATAGTTAATCCAAACGACCTAGAAATAATGAAATACTCACCACCACCTTCTACTTTCTGATTTGTTGCTATTTCTGCCAAAGACATCGCTGTTGGAATGGTCACAAGATGACCGATTACAATAATCGCAATGGTGCCATATACTCCAACTTGACCTACAGAATATCCAAAACGCAAAAACATAATAGCTCCCAAAATGGTGGATATTGCAGTAAGAAACACAGGAGCAGTGCCAAATTTACCTTTAGGATTTAATGATGTAGAGTCCATGTGTTAGATTTATTTAACAAATATGCTAAATATTTACGTAACAAATAATAGGGAGTAAGAATTATCGATTATCTAATGCCTCTTTGTATGTCTTGAGACAGAGTTCGCGTGCTTCCTTGTGGTCAACAATTTCATTGACATACTTGTCTGTTCCCCATTCAGGTACCCATTTTCTAATATAAATATGATCTTTATCAAATTTATCAATCTGGGTATAAGGGTTGAAGATTCTAAAGTATGGGGCTGCATCGACACCTGATCCAGATGCCCATTGCCAACCACCATTATTACTAGCCAAATCAAAATCTAAGAGTTTTTGAGCAAAATAAGCTTCTCCCCATCTCCAATCAATAAGAAGATGCTTAGTCAAAAAACTAGCAACGACCATTCGTACTCGATTATGCATGAATCCAGTGGCATTTAATTCCCTCATACCCGCATCTACAAGTCCATATCCTGTTTTTCCTTGACACCAGGCCTCAAAGTGTTCTTTTGAGTTTTTCCATAAAATAGCATCGTATTTTGGTCGAAAACTGCCATCTTTCACATGAGGAAAATGATGTAGTATTTGACTGTAAAAGTCCCTCCAAATCAATTCGTTTAACCATGTTTCACTCAGTGATTTTCCTCTATGAACTTTTTCGCGGATGCTAATTGTACCAAATCGGAAATGAACGGAAAGTTTGGAAGTACCACTGATGCCTGGGAAATTTCGTTTTGAGCCATAATTTTTGATGATACCCACTTGGGTAGTCATAGCTGGGAAATTCATCGTATTTGGCTCAAACCCCATTTGTTCAAGAGTAATTTTTTGAGTTGGAGTTGATTTCTTGAAGTGCTGGTAATATTTTTCTGTATCATATGGCTTTGTGTGTTCTTCAGTCAAATTAGACTTCCACTTGCGGCTATATGGTGTAAATACTACATAGGGATTTCCGTCATCTTTAACAATTTCATCTTCTTCAAAAATGACATGATCTTTAAAGGTTTGAAAAGAAATATTATTTGATTCTAATAATCTAGCAATTTTTATATCTCTTTCTTTGGCGTATGGTTCATAATCTTTGTTGGTGAATACAGCTGAAGGTTTTAATTCTTTAATGATGGTATTCCATACCTCTGAAGGCTCACCGTAGTATATTTTTAAATCGCTATTTAGTTGAGTCAACTGGTCTTGGATATTCATTAGTTGATTATGAATAAATGTGACTCGTGCATCATCTTTGTCCAGTAATTTATCAAGAATATTTTTATCAAAAATGAAAACACATTGAACATCATTATGATTGCTCAATGACCGATATAGAGCGGCATTGTCGGATAATCTTAGATCTCTTCTAAACCAGTGTATAACCATAATTATAAGGATTGAATTGCTTGGTCGATTTCTTGGTATTGATAAAAATTGTGTGAAGCTAGTTTAGGTGAAGTTATTTTATAGCTATTTAGAAGTGTAGCAGATGCCTCACCGAGAACTAGTTTAAGAATAAATGAAGGAATATTGGGTAAAAAGTTTACTCTTCCGCTTTTTTGAACAATACATTTCATGAGTTCATTCATCTGAAAAGGTTGAGCCCCAACAGCGTTATAAATATCTGCTGGAATCTTATCTTTAATAATTTGATGAATGAGATTAGCAAACTCCTGATGATGGGTGTATCCAGCCCACATTTTACCATTTCCAAATGCCGATAAAATACTAAATTTAGCTAGTCGTGATAAAATTGGATACACGCCTCCGTTTAAACTCAAATAAAGACCAATTCTGAGAATCGATTTTTTGATAGTTGGGTTGAGTTTATTCGAAGCTGCTTCCCAATCAGCACATAAGTTGGCCATGAAGTCATTTCCGTTTGGAGATTCTGAAGTGATTGTTTGATTATTACTATTTCCATAATAGCCCATAGCACTTGCCTGAATAAAATGCTTTATGGGTAAATTTTGTTGATTGATTGTGTCGACGAGCAGTTGAGTAGAATTAACTCTGGAGTGAGTCAATTCTTTTTTTCGGGACTTGGTCCATCTTCCTCCTATGATTGAGCTGCCAGCAAGATTTATTACAACTTCTACACCTTCAAATGCATCAGGATCTATGGTTTTGTCTTCAATGTTCCAGTAATATGAGTTGTTTTTTTTATTGGTAGGTTTTCTGCTTAAAATCCGGGTAGGATAACCTAATTCAGTAAAATATTTTCTGAGATCAGAACCGATAAGCCCTGAACCACCACTGATTAGGATTGTTTGCATATGATAATAACCAAGATTGTAATTGATTTGTTTTAAAAAAAAAATCATTCGTCAATTAGCCATTTTTATACACCTTTGCTAAAGTGAAAGTAACTTCAATACGAATACGAGGATATCATTGTGATGCATACGGACATGTGAATAATGCTCGGTATTTAGAGCTGCTTGAAGAGGCTCGATGGAAGTTTTTAGAGCCTGCTGTTCAAGATCATTTTTTTGAAACGGAACAGTTATTATTTGTTGTTGTGAATATCAATATAGCTTTTAAAAAACCTTTATTACCTCATCAATTGATTCATATTCATGTTAAAGATATGGAGTTTAAAAATCGGAGCATTTCAATGGTACAGGAAATTATAGATGACGAGTCCAAAGCACTATGCTCAAGAGCAGAGATTCAATTTGTATTGTTGGATGCTAAAAACCACAAACCTGTTCCAGTGTCGGATGAAATAATTTCAAAACTTAACCAGTTAATTAGATCGTAAATGATAAAAAATATTTCTAGATGGTTATTTGAAGATGTGTGGGGATGGAAAGTGTCAGGTGCTATGCCAGAGTTGCCTAAATACCTCATTGTGGTAGCACCTCATACAAGTAATTGGGATTTTTTAGTAGGACTCTTGTATAGGGCAATCACCGATGATTTTAATCCAAAGTACATTGGAAAAAAAGAATTATTTGTATGGCCGATTGGCTACCTCTTTCGGGCATTGGGCGGTTTTCCTGTTGAACGGTCAAAAAATACAAATTTTGTAGACACTATGGTTTCAGTTTATAATTCTAATGATGAATTTATTACAACGATTACCCCAGAGGGTACAAGAAAGTTCAATGATAAGTGGAAGACTGGATTTTATTACATTGCACGAAAAGCTAATATACCTGTGGTGAAAATAGGCTTTGATTATAACAAGAAAGTTATTGAAATTAATAAGCCTGAGTTTATCATAAAAGGAGTGGAGGAAACGATTAAGGAATACAAAGATTATTTTAAACAATTTGAAGGTAAAAACCCCAAAGACGGAATACGATGAAGCGAATGAAAATAGACATGCCCACTGAATGGCAATATACTACTGAAATAGAAGTAAGGGTGTCAGACTTAAATTATGGTAATCATATGGGAAATCAACAATTTTTGGCTTATGCTCAAGAGGCAAGGGTGCGATTTTTAGCAGAAAATGGATTCACAGAGTTAGATTTTGGAGGGGTATCCCTTATTCAAGCAGATGCAGCGATTATATTCTCGTGTGAGGGAAGATTGGGAGATTGCATTCAGATTGCTTTGGCTACAGAACTTACAGGAGGATCTTCATTCAATATGTATTATAAGTTTACTAACGTGACTCAAGGAAAACATATGGCTAATATTAGGACTGCTTTAGTGAGTTATGATTATGAAAAAAATAGACCTAGAGCATTGACAACTGATGCATTAGTATCTAAGGTGTTTAAGTCTTAAAATAAATAAAAACTTCTAAATAATAGATAATAAAAGATGATGATTTGGATTACATTTTCTTCAAATATTTTAATTTTTCTTACAGCTCTTGTATTACTGAGAATTAATACAAATCGAATAATTTCCAAACAATTTATTTGGTTTATTGCTTTGACTGGTATTTCATCTGGAGTGGCTGCATTTGGTCATCTTCCTATACTAGATGAGCGACTAGCAAATTATCTACTCCTGGCTTCAAGATTTTTTAGTTTGGGGTCTGTCTATTTATTTACCGTGGGTAGTTTAGCTTTTTCAAGTTTTCGAAACAATAAAATGATTAGAATAACAAATGTTATCTTATTTGTAACCATGGTGATTGTTTTATTTTGGAATAATCAGTTTTTGCCAGTAATGATCTATGGTGTCATTGGTTTTTTAGGGATTGGTCTGAGTGCTTATTTTTCTCGTATTGATGATTCTGTTCAAGGAAGATACAGGGTAATAAGAGGAGTTGTTATACTCTCATTATCTGCTTTATTCTTTGCTTTATTTAAAGAAAATTATCATTTTTTGGCGATTAATTTTAGTCACATTATGGTGAGTTATAGTCTCGTTTTGTTTTCAAGAGGTTTTGTAGAGTTGAATTAAGATTAGGGGGTCTCTAATTTTCAATCTTCGTCAAAAACAATCCAACAGATCTAGGACTAGCAGGACGAATTCTGAATTTTCCTTTGCTCATTTTTGGTCCCTGTATCTTGATGATGTCATTAAACGTTTTATCGGTGCTTGCTACGCTGAGGGCTCCCATGTAGTAGTCAATGTAGAACCAGTCATACTTACTAGCCTCTATATACATTGTAAATTTTGTACTACTTCTCCGCTTAGTGATTGCCATTCTTGATTTGAGTACTTTATTTACCTGGTTACCATTAATTGTTGCGATGTGTAAGGGGTCAAGACTAATAAACTGTCTTTTGAGTGCATCATAGTGAAGATTTGTTTTCGTAAATAGGAAATGGGCAGGAACATCACTTGGAAACTTGATTTTTCCAGATGCGGCAACATAGTCGAGAGCTTTTTTTAGTTTGTTATCATCTAAAAATTCAGCAAGAGCTTTTTCTACAAACTGGTTATTGTTATCTGCTGGATCATTGTCATTCTCATTGATTACTTCCACCATTCGTTGGTAGCAATCTTCAGGCAACATAAGGTTTAAAGCCATTAATGATTTTATGTTGAATACTGAATCATTTGGTAACTTACTTATATTTCCAGCCAAGCGAGCATTAAAGTTAGGGTCTTTGTCGAGGTTAAAGTCAATTTTTCCCTCACTGAATACCTCTCCTGTACCTTCGTTAAAGGCCAGATAGCTTCCGCGTGGCGACCCCTCCAATAGTTTTATAGAATCTCCTACATAGAATGTTTTTTTGGATTCATCATAATAAAATATTCCCGTATCTGAGGTGAGTTCTAAATCGGCATAGCTTCGCTTAAAATTGAATAAAGTAGGGTAGATGTGTGTGCTATCATTTGCAATACTTACAGATGCATACATTTTTCTACGATTCTCATTGAGAATATTTGTTGCAGGTATGATTACATTTTCGGGCTTGGGTTGACCAGAATACCTAAACCATCTACTTGGATAGTAGGTGAACGAATGTTGGGGTTTTACATAGCCACTGAAGAAAATATCGCGTTGATTACTGTATAACTCTGTCTTGCCTTTAAATGCAATTTTAGGGCTCAAGAAAAAGGATGATGAATCTCGAATATTACCTTTAGCAATAATGGAAGTATCACCTCTACCTTTGACGCGTATCTTGTTGAATTTGATAACTTGATGGGTGTTATGCTTATCCTTGAACTCATAGGAAGCAGAGCCACTAAGTGCATATCGTCCTTCTATTTTGATGTCTCCATCATATAGTTGATGAAATTTTTGAGTTCGGGATGCCAAAATACGTGATTTTTTGAGTCTTTGAATGTCAGCATTTTCGTGAATATCTACTTTGTTTTCAAACGGGTAAATACGGCTATCAGCAACATCAATAAATGGAACTTCTTTTGCATAAATTATACCTTTGTTAATGTCGAGATGAGCATTTGTGCTTTCAAACCTTAGTTCTTCTTGGTCATATTTATTACTTACAAAATAAGATCTACTTTGCAATAATTTAGGTCCTTTGTTGAATTTAATGGTGTTTTTGGCCATGGCCCATTTAAATTCGTCCATTGAGGTAGAGAATTGATTAAAGGGAAGTTCGGTCAGTATTCCAATTTCATTGGATTTGAAATCTCCTAGTTGACTGGTGAAATCAATATGTGAATTGAGATTTTTGGATGAAAAAGCAATCTTATTTTGGTCCAATGAATTTATTTCAACATCAGAGACTTGGGCATTCACTTCATTAGGTTTAAATTTCATGTCCAAGGATTTTAAGCTTGCTTTATCCCATACCAAAGAACCTGTTCCCGCCAATTGCAGATTGGTTTGAACAAGATTCCCCGAAAACTGTTGATTATCTCTCAATACGGTTACTTCATGACCATTGGTGTTGATATACATAGAATCTTGGTTGGGAACCCATTTAGTATTAACGTCTTTGGCAGCAAGATTTGGGTATTTTTCATTTTCAGTTATGACATATGATTCTGCCTGTGCTGAGGTGAAATCTGGAGTCATTAAAATGTCCTGAGACTCAAGAACTGCTCCTTCATATTCAATGTTTCCTTTGGCAGTAAAACCTTCTTCACTCAATCGGATGTCTATATTTCCTTGACCTTTACCTTCATACATGGGGTAGCCACCAGCAGGATTTGTTCGTTCAAAACCTAGTGAATAGTCATCCATAATTTTTGCTTCAAAGTCAAAGTCCGGAATAATTCCACCAGCTACAAAAGTCCCTGGAAAACTCAACCCTTCGGTAGTGAAATTATCAAGGTTTTCAATGGTAAATGGATCAACTTCAAATCGAAATCGATCTTTATCATATACTCCGTTATGAATGTTTGATTTATCGTAGGCAATAACTGAACCTTTATTACTTGTGAATCGAGGATATTCAGGGAAGTTTTTTAGCCCAGATTTATTAGTTGATTTATCTATCTCGAGGGTACCATTAATATCCCTTAAAACAGACTTTACAGCAACCAATCCTGGTTTTCCAGAAAGATCTTTTGTGAAAATTACCATCTTGGTAATGTTATCAGATGTGATATCAAAATTGAAGTAATCAAACTCAAATTTATCGGAGTAGAAATCAAATTTACCTGCAGTTAGCTTACCACCAAACTCCATTCTTCGCTTGTTTTTGAGAATGACCGTTTGTTCATGTGGGAAAGCATAAACACTCTGACTATCACTAAATTTAAAGGCCCTGACACCCTCAATATTGAATGTGTTGTTAATAAGGTTCAAAAAGGCGTTTGAACGAGCAGATATAACTGATGAAAAACGGATTACATCATAGTCCATAAGTTTTTTGTGAGATAATACGGCATGATCTAGTTTTTTTCTGATTTTGACACTATCCGTGGCTGGATTAAAAAATAAATATCCTAAATCTGCTAATTCAATAATCTGGGATTTTAGATAAATTGGTTTACTACCCATCCAGTTTGCATATTCATTGAGGGTGAATTCTCTCTTTCTGTATTGAATTACAAAATTCCTCATCTTAGACAAGGGGTGGTATTTTAGAATTCCACGAGGAATTTTTTCATAGCGTACTTCTTTATAAAAGCTTTGAGATTCGATAAAGGCCTTTTTTTCTTCACCATCAACGTCAAATTCAATTTTTGGTAGCTCAAGTTTCCATATAATCTTATCAACGAAAATGTCAATCTGATGATCACTATCATAAAAAGGAGCTTGTTTTAAGCCTTCTTTCCCTCGAATAAGAACTAAAATTTTATTATCTAAGTTTAGGTTAAACTTGAGATTAGGGTGATATATCGTTCCGCTATCTGTAAGTATAGTTACCTCACTCTCCATTGCATTAATCTTACCCTCTTTCAATGTAAAGTAGGGTGATTTAGCAAGTACTCTTTTTTTATTTTTGTAATAAATTTCAATTATGGAGGGTGTTTCGGGGCTTCCTGTTGAAATTGTTTCAGAACCTTTCATGGCAAACCCTCCTTTAAATTGAACGGTGTTATCTAAATAAGATCCTAATTCTATGTTTTTATCAAATGAGTAAAATTGCGGAAATTGTGATTTTTGAAGTACTTCTTTATCGATGTTATCTGCACTAGACGCACGATCTATGAGATTTCCTAACAGGGGTTTTGCTAGAAAGTCTTTATTGGTAAAAGTAACCGTATCGATGTTTACCTCGGCACGTTCAAATTTTAACGTGTAATTACTTTGTATTTCTGCATAGATATTATCTTTTCCAAATCCTACCCGTTCCCATGTAATGACGCCTTGTTTTCCTTCCCATTCATCGGTGTCCAAATAGTAACTTCCTGAAGTTTTGTAAATGTTAATTTGGTCGACTTGAGCTTGACAAGTTAAGTTGATGTTTTTGAAGGAAATTTTGACTCGATTATCCTCAAAAATAAATCGATAATCTGGAGAGTTACTATACCACCTCTTAGTTTGAGATTCATAAATAGTGTTATCCCTAAATAGGTTTCTTGATGCTTTAATGAGTGTTATAAACGTTTGATTTCCAGAGTTTAATGCTGGAATCAACGATTTGGACCAACTTATATACTTGGGCTCATCAATAGAGTCTTTAGCATACAGCATAGTTTCTGTGAGTAGGAAAAAGCTAGAAACATCTAAATCATTGATTAACATTAAATTAGCAACAGATATAATGTTTCGTTGCTCGGGTTCTACAAATTTGCCTGAATCCCATTTGGTCGTGAAGTTTTCTAATAAAACTTGTCCTTGTTTATCTGCTTGTGAGCTAAGAAATTTTGAATATTCTTTTATAAATACGGATGGGTTTCTAGAAAAGGAGCGAGGTTGAGCCCAAGAAGCTAACGAGGAGAGTAGAAGGAGAATTAATATGTATTTTTTAGTCAACATTTTTCTTAATAAATTGAGTTTGAAGCCAACCATTTTGTGTGTTTTTGTCAGTAAGTGAGAAGCCATATTTTATGGATTCTTGAATTAATTTATCAAAATCTTCAGTGAGAAAACCGCAAAGAATCAGAATACCATTTTCAGTTAGCTTGTCTGCAAATTGAGGAAGTAGTTTAAGGTTTATATTCTTCACAATATTACTGACGATAATGTCTATGCCATCCTTTATTTTGGAAAGCGAGTCATCTTTCATCGTAAAAACGTTTTTTACCCTGTTTAATTGTATGTTTTCATTGGTGTTATCAATACAATTTTGATCATAATCAATCGCAACGATTTTTTTAGCTTCTTTTTGAGAGGCTAAAATAGCGAGCAATCCACTTCCACAACCCATGTCTAAAACTATCTTGTTTTTACAATCTAATTTTTCTAATGCAATTGCTGATAGTTGAGTAGTTTCATGATGCCCTGTCCCAAATGCCATTTTAGGAAGGATTATAATATCGTGCTTAATTTTTTTTGCAGGATGGAATGGAGCTCTCACGTGAATATAATCACCGATGTATGCTTCTTTGAAGTTGCTTTCCCAAATTTGATTCCAATTTTGAAGACCAATATCTAGTATCTTATCTGGTTCAATGTTAAATGGTTGAAGTATTGATTTTAAGGCTAATGAATCAAAGTTTGAAGCCTTGCAATAGGCGATTAATTGGTTTTTTTCAAACGATGTACCTTCATATCCATTTTCTTGCAACAAAAATGATAATGTTTCAGATGTCTCATCATCACATAAAATATGTATGGCCTTAAACTCCATGTAATTAGCTACAATATTAGATATTGGTCATGTGTATTCATCCCAAACTTTTAAACACATTGATGTCAATTGATTTTATTAAATCTAAGATTACTTGAATATATTAGCCCAAAAGAAGTGGATAATACCATACTATTTCTAGCTGAGAAATAAAAAACACGAATACATTTGTTCTGTGAATATAAAATTAAGAAAACCTCTAATCGTTTTTGATTTAGAAACAACAGGTATTCAGATTGCCAAAGATCGAATAGTAGAAATTTATTGCATAAAGATTCAAATGGATGGTCAAGAGGAACATTTGCATCAAGTTTTAAATCCTACAATCCCTATTCCGCCTGAGGTGTCAGAGATTCATGGGATTTGGGATAAAGATGTAGTAGGAAAACCTACATTCAAAGAGTTTGCAACTGAGTTAAATGCATTCTTGGGCGATTCAGATTTTGGTGGTTTTAATAGCAATCGATTTGATTTTCCGATGTTGGCTGAGGAATTTTATCGTGCAGGTATATCATTTGATGCCAATCGTAAGTTTATCGATGCCCAACGAATATTCCATAAAATGGAACCTCGAAACCTAGGTGCAGCATATCAAAAATATTGTAATAAAAATTTGGTTGATGCTCATTCTGCAAAGGCAGATACTATAGCGACTTGGGAAGTAATCAAAGCTCAAGTTGATTTTTATGATGAATTAGAGAATAATATCGACTTTTTGCATGCTTTCAGTGGAGAAAGTGAGTTTTTTGATTTTGCAAGACGAATCAAAAGAGGTTCTGATGGTGAGGCTTATTTTAATTTTGGGAAATACCTTAACAAACGTGTGATTGATGTTTTTAAAGAAAATAGGGGTTATTATGACTGGATGATGAAAGGGGATTTTCCTGAAAATACAAAAGCAGTAATTACCAAATTAGCTCTAGCAAGCAGAAACGCCTAAATTCGTTTAATTAATGGAGTTGTCTAATCATCATAGTATCCAACAGATAAGAGATCTTTTAACTACTAATAAAAAGATTAAATTGTCTGATGAATCAAAAGAAAAGATAAGGAAATGCAATGCCTATTTATTATCTAAAGTTGAAGATAAAAACTCAATAATTTATGGAGTAAATACAGGTTTTGGTTCTTTATGTAATACCAAGATTGCTCAAAAGGATTTAACCCAATTACAAGTGAATCTAATTCGTTCACATGCTTGTGGTATGGGGGATTATGTTCCTCATGATATTGTCAGAATAATGCTACTTCTAAAAGTGAAAAGTCTGGGCTATGGTCATAGTGGTGTGCAGCTTGAAACAGTTGAAAAACTCTTGGATTTGTATAATACATCTACATTTCCAGTCATTTATGAAATGGGTAGCTTGGGAGCAAGTGGAGATTTAGCTCCGCTAAGCCATATGAGTTTGCCTTTGATTGGAGAGGGAATGGTATGGAGTCAAGATTTGAAAAGCATGGAAAAAGCAAAGCCGAGCAATCTTATTTTGGGTCCTAAAGAGGGGTTAGCTCTCATTAATGGTACTCAGTTTATGCAGGCTTATGGTTTGAGTTGCTTATTTAAATCACAACAAATATTAGAAAGAGCAGATCTTCATGCAGCTCTCTGTATTGATGCATACGATGGGAGGAAAGAACCATTTTTGAATTATAGCCACGTCATTCGACCTCATAAAGGGCAGTTGGATACAGCAAAAGCTATTTTGGAGCATCTTTCAGGCAGTGAGATAATAAATCAGTCCAAAAATCATGTGCAAGATCCTTATAGTTTTCGTTGTGTACCTCAAGTTCATGGAGCTACCAAAGATGTATATGATCAAGTGGCTGCAGTATTTGAAACAGAAATTAATGCGGTTACAGATAATCCCAATGTGTTTCCAGATGAGGATTTGGTCCTAAGTGCGGGGAATTTTCACGGACAACCTCTAGCATTACAATTGGATTTTTTAGCCATAGCCATTGCAGAAATCGGTAGTATAGCAGAACGAAGGATTTATCGTTTGCTTGAAGGTAAACGAGGTTTGCCTGCTTTTTTAACAAGTAATCCAGGACTAGAAAGTGGATTGATGATTGCTCAGTATACTGCTGCCAGTATAGTAAGTCAAAATAAACAATTGTGTACTCCAAGTTCTGTGGATACCATTGAAAGTAGTAATGGTCAGGAAGATCATGTGAGCATGGGTGCTAATGCGGCAACCAAATGCCTCAAAGTAATCAAGAACGTTGAGAGAATTCAAGCAATAGAGTTACTTACAGCTTGTAAGGCTTTAAAATATAGGAAGCCGTTGAGGTCGTCCGACAAACTTGAAAAATTACTAAAGAAAGTTAATGAAATTGCAGACATCTCTGATTCAGACAAAGTTTGGGCTGATGAGGTTCAAAAAATTCAAGAATATATTTTAAGATAAATTAAAACTTAATACCATTTAGTTCATTTAATGTGTAGTATGATAAAAGATAATCTAAATGTGATGTCGAGTTACAGAACCCTTTTGTTTTCAGTATTATGTTGCCTTTTAATGTTTTCATATATGAGTATGGAAGCCCAAAATAAAGTTCCTGTTGGCGGAAAACTTAAATATGAAAAGACCAAAGAACCCATTGTAGGTGCAACAATATTTGCCATTGCTACGGATAGCAGTGTTGCTGCTGGTTCTGTATCTAAAGAGGATGGAACTTTTTCAATTCTATTGGAAAGAGGAGAATATACATTGAAAATCAACTACTTGGGATTACAACCTTATTCTGAACCCATTCGTGTGTGGAGAGATGATTATCTAGGAACCATCATAATGAAGGTAGATGCTGAAAATTTGAGTGAAGTTAAGATTTCTGAAAAAGCAGTAGCTGCAACAGTAGAAGGTGATACCGTTTCATTCAATGCAAAAGCATATAAAACAACTCAAAATGCGAGTGCAAAAGATTTGGTCGAGAAAATGCCTGGAATCCAAGACAACGATGGAGAGCTTCAAGCACAAGGAGAAAAGGTACAGCAGGTGTTGGTAGACGGAAAACAATTTTTTGGTCAGAATCCCAAAACAGCCCTATCAACTTTGCCCGCAGAGGTGGTCGATAAAATTCAAGTTTTTGATGATAAAAGTGAGCAAAGCAAGGCAAGTGGTATAGATGACGGTACTCGCATTAAAACCCTAAATATCGTTACAAAAATCAACATGAGAAATGGAGAGTTTGGAAAAGTTTATGCGGGTTATGGGAGTGATGACCGATTTAGTGCAGGTTCAAATTTAAATATGTTTAGAGGTGAGCGTAGACTATCGATCTTGGGACAGGTGAATAATATCAATCAACAGAATTTTAGTACTGAAGACTTACTTGGAGTAGTGGCAGATAATAGAGGAGGAGGAAGGGGAAAAGGTCGAGGCCCAAGTGGCAAAAGACCCTCATTTTTGAGCGGTTTTTCAGCGAATGGAAGTGCAAACGATTTTATGGTTAATCCTTCTGGTGGGGTTACTGAAACAGAGGCTTGGGGTGCAAATTACCAAGATAAGTGGGGCGAAAAAGTAGATATTAGTGGGAGCTATTTTTATAACAAAGGAGACAATACATCTTTGACCAATACCTATCAAGACTACTATTTAGGAAATAATTCAGGGCAGCAATATGAAGAATCGAGTGAAAGCTCTAGCACGAATATCAATCATAAGTTTAATGCAAAAGCAGTTTATAAACTCAGTCCTAAAGCTTCGTTTTTCTATTTACCTAGCTTTAGTATGCAGGATAATGTAGGTAACACCCTAGACTCAAGTAAAACAATCACCGAAGCTATTCGTATCAACTCATTGGGTCAAGAATTCAATAGCGACTTAGTTGGGCTCAAAGCAACTAGCAATTTGATGTTCAGATTGAACGGAGAAAAGCGGGGTAGAAGTTTATTTGTTCAATGGAAGAATAGCATGGACAGAACAAAGGGTAACAATCAATTGTATGCCAATAATACTAATGTCAATCAGTTGCTTTCGAACATCGATCAGACAGGAGATTTGGATGAGGATGTTGATGGGTTAAAAGCCAGTATCATGCTCAGTGAGCCTATCGGCAAAAAGGGATTAGGTCTGTTTGTGACTTATGATTATTCGAACAGTATCAATGTAATGAATCAAAAGACATTTAGTGGTGTGATTGACAATTCACCTGTTAAATTGGATTCATTATCATCTTTCTATAATAATGACTGGTCCACGCACACGGCTGGAATTGGCACACGAAAGTTTGGCAGAAAAGGAGGTTTTGTAGTCCGATTAAAATATGAATTAGCCGAACTAAATAACAATCAAACAATACCGATAGAAGAGTCTAGAACTCAGGCTTTCAACAACCTATTGCCATTTGCTTTGTACCGAGCACGACTAAAAAATAAAGCATCTTGGTTTAGTATGTACCGTGCATACACTACTAAGCCTACTGCACAACAGCTATCATCAGTGGTGGACAATAGTAATCCACTTCAACTTTCTCAAGGGAATGCACAATTAACACAACAGTATGGACACTGGTTGATGTCCAAGTACAACTTTGCTAATACAAATAAAAATGTGGTTTTTTATGCCATGGTGAATGGAGGTTGGAGTAACAATTTTATTGGTCAAAGTATTTATACTGCCACTAGAGATTCAGATTCTTCGTTAAATTCTGTTGTTTTAAGCAAGGGAACTCAACTCACAAAACCAATCAATTTAGACGGACAATACTCCTTCAACACCTTTGTAACCTATGGAATCCCCGTAGCACCAATTAAAAGTAATTTGAACGTAAATTTATCCTCACGCTTGTCGAATATTCCTTCCATGATTAATTTAATAAAGTCAAATACCCTTAACCAAAGTTACGAAATGGGGTTGGTCGTGAGTAGCAACATCAGTGAACAAGTAGATTTTACTATCTCTTCAAAAACGGCATATAATTTATCCGAAAACACATTGAACCCGAGTTTAGACAACACCTATTGGGTGCAGACTTATAAAATAAAATACGATTGGATTATGCCAAGTGGAATAACCTTTCGAACAAAATTTCAATACCAAAACTTTTATGGTTTAGGTTCGGATGTTCTTGATAATACGGTGATGTTGTGGACTGCTGGTATGGGCAAACAATTATTCAAAAATAAACGTGGCGAGATACAACTTAGTGTCTTTGATATACTCAACCAGAACAATAATATCAGTCAAAACTTTTATGATAGCTATTACGAGGCCACAAACAGAAACGTGTTAACCCGTTATTTTATGGTAAACTTCAGTTATAACATCCGTAAGTTTAGGGAGGATAAAATGCAATAAGTTGGTTTCTAAAATTTGTTTTGAAAATTAGATAAGAAAAACGACATTTGCACCCTTGCTGGAAAAAGGAGAACCAGCAGATTTAAAAAATATACAAATGGTAAAATTAAGACTTCGTAGACAAGGAAGAAAAGGAAAACCTTTCTACTACATTGTGGCGGCGGATGCAAGAGCTCCTAGGGATGGTCGATTTATTGAAAGAATTGGTTCGTATAATCCGAATACCAATCCAGCAACGATTGATTTAAACCTAGACGATGCGGTTCGCTGGTTAGGTAATGGTGCAGTTCCGACTGACACCTGTAGAGCAATCCTATCGTACAAAGGTGTGATGTACAAACATCACCTAAACAAAGGGGTGAATAAAGGTGCTCTAACGCAAGAACAAGCTGATGAAAAGTTTAGTACTTGGTTATCAGAAAAAGAAAGTAAAGTTTCGGCTAAGATCGATAGCATTAGCAAGTCAGCTGCAGACTCTGCTGCTGCTGCTCACAAACGAGAAGAAGCCGTTAAGCTAGAGAGAGAAAAGGCTATTGCTGAAAAGTTAGCTCCAGAGGTTGAAGCTACTGAGGAAGCAGCAGAAGCTACAGAAGAAACAGTTGATGCTCCAGCAGAAGCAGTTGAAGCTACAGAAGCGTCAGCAGAAGCTACTGAGGAAGTAGTAGAAGCTCCAGCAGAAGCTACTGAGGAACCAGAAGTAGCTCCAGCAGAAGAAGCTCCAGCTCCAGAAGCATCAACAGAAGAAACTACAGAAGAGCCAGCGGCTGAAGAATCTGCACCTGCAGAGGAAGAAGCTACTGAAGAGAAGCCTTCTGAGGACAAAGCCTAAACAACCATGATTGATAAGGATAGATTGATATCTTTTGGATATGTCAGTCGTCCGCATGGGTACAAGGGTGATGTTCATATCACATTAGAACGTAAAATCGTCCCGCTTAAACGGGACGATTTTGTTTTTATTCAATTACAAGGACAATTTATTCCATATAAAATCACTCAGGTAAAGGGTAAAATAGACGCTCCAGTGGTAGGTCTTGAGTTCATTGACACCTATGAAAAAGCACAAAATATAATAGGCTCTCCAATTTTTACAGATCAAGATGTTTTACCCGAGGATTCTGAGTTATCTTTTGTGGGTTTTGAGTTAATCGATGCTAAGAAAGGCTCTATTGGTAGGGTTTTAGACGTTCAAGAATTACCTCAGCAACTGATGTTGACAGTTTCCTACCAAGGAGAGGAAAAATATATCCCCCTAGTTGAAGATTTTATCGACCATATCTCGCAAGAAAACCAAGAAATTTGGCTGCATCTTCCCGATGGTCTTTTAGATTTGTAGATATGGCCTATCGCATAGATATCATATCGGTACAACCTAAATTGATGGAAAGTCCATTGAATCACAGCATTGTACAACGTGCAAAAGACAAAGGGATTTTGGAAATTGTATTGCATGATTTGAAGGATTATGGCTTGGGCAAGTACCGACAAGTAGACGATACCGTTTATGGAGGAGGTGCGGGTATGGTCATCCGTTGTGAGCCTGTATTTGATTGTGTAGAAAAGCTTCAATCAGAACGAACCTATGATGAAATTATCTATATGTGTCCAGATGGAGAAGTCTATAACCAAGCGACTGCAAATCAATTGTCACTCAAGAAGAATATCATCATTCTTTGTGGGCATTATAAAGGTATCGATCAACGCATCAGAGACCACCTGATTACCAAAGAGATTAGCATTGGCGATTATGTATTGAGTGGGGGAGAACTGGCAGCAGCGATACTGGCAGATTCCATTTGTCGATTGATTCCGGGGGTGATTTCGGATGAAGAGTCTGCACTCACTGATAGCTTTCAAGATAACATGTTAGCTCCACCTGTATACACTAGACCAGCAGAATACCGAGGAATGAAAGTACCAGCGGTACTCCAAAGTGGTCATTTTGCAAAGATTACTGAATGGCGAGATGCCGAAGCTCTCAAAATAACACAAGACCGAAGACCGGATTTGTTGGACTAGGGGTGATCAGCTATTTTATTTAATAAAATTTTTAAGGTCAATGCTTTCAGGAAGATATCTTTTTATATTAATTGCTCCAATAAGACTACCGATTATGGTTAATCTTTGATAATTCATCCTGTGTTTTTCGTATTGAGCAGTGAAAAGTTTAAAATATTTAGTTTGCTCAATTTGGTTTTCTATATTTTGTCCCTCATTGAGAATAAGATTTTTATTTTTATTACTTAAACTAGAAAAAATATTACTCCTACCTATGAACTGATGGATAAGACATTTCTTGGATTCTAAGTATTGTAAATTCCAACCACTAAGTGTGCTAGATTTTGAAAGAATAGGTAATAGGTGTTTACATGACATATCATATTGGTTAATATTAGTGCAGTTTGGAATGCTCATATATTCAAAAAATACCATAATAGATAGATGATTGATTTGCCCAACATTTAGTTGAGACACAATCTTTATTGCTTCAGCTGCTACTAATGACTGCAGATCATTATTGTCTTTTTTTATTATTTCAAAAACTAAATCAGTTAATAAATTTATGTTCGATTTTCTACCCCGTTTGGCTATTTCAAGAGTTGCATCATTTATAGAATTTTGAATATCAGGGTCTGAAAATTTTAAAAAATCAATCTCTTTACGTTTTTGAGTATATTTTTTTTCGAATTCATTAATAAATTCCTTTACATTTTCTTCAGCAGTTTTAATAGCATCCTCACGCAGTTTAGGAAAATTTTCCTTTAAATATAATAGTGTTAAATTTTTAACTTCTTCAACTCCTAAACCTATTTTTATATTTATATCGCGGTCAGCTTGAATTCCTGATGAATTATCAGAGATGTTTTTTTTTCCTTTAATCATTTTTCGTTTATTCTAATGTTTTTTCCTGCTTGAATACCAAATGACTTATTTTTAATTTCTTGAGAAACTCGTTTTTTTTTTGCTCTATTATTGATGAATAAACCCAAAATAAATACTCCTATACCAGAAAAAATCCAAGTAATTTTATCAATAATCCAACTTAATATTTCTTCCATAATGTAAATTTTTATTAACCTAAAATATGCCTAACAACCCAATCACAGCAGCTTATTTCTTTTATTAGCTAACTCATCTCCACAGCAAGACACGAGTTATCTCATCTACTAGTCCATCAAAATTTGAATAGTTGGGGAAGGTTTTCAGTCTGAGGTTTTCTAGTCAACAGAGCAATTTTTCCTTTCTATTCCTTGTTTGTTGAATTAGGATTCAATCAAACCTTGCTTTGAAAGACTGCTATTGTTTGCTCCAAATTTAGAATAAATCAGAGGATATGAAAGAATAATATTTGAGTTTTATAAGTGAGACTGGATTTCTATTACTCCATCCTAAGTCTTGTTGCCTCATCAAGCAACTGGGCTTTGTCAACAGGCACTACCCCAATCTTTTCACACACCAAGCCTCCCGCTAGGTTAGCCAGTTCTGCTATTGTGGGGTCAGGTAGCTCCAATGCTACACATAGAGCAGCTACACTCAATACTGAGTCTCCAGCACCACTGACATCCAATATATTACGTGGGTGAGCCGGAAGGTGATGGTGTTCTTGGTCGTTGATGATGAGGACACCTTCTTCAGAAAGTGTAGTCATCACATTTTTTGCATTTAGGTCTTTTCTTAGCCGTTGAGCCAGTGATTGAATATCATGGTTCTCCTTCTCTTTGAGTTGATAGGCCTCTACAATTTCTTTTCTGTTGGGCTTGAATAGGGTGCAGTTCTGATAATCAAAAAACTGATCATGCTTGGGATCAACTACAATCGGAACATTGGAATCGTTGCACAGTTGAGTGACACTTTTTATCAAATTAGGACTCAATACCCCTTTGTTGTAATCTTGAAAAATCAATACATCAGCCGTTTGAACAAGTGAACTAATGGTAGTAAATAGTTGATTCTCAACATCGGTAGGAATGAGGTCCGTTTCTTCTTCATCGATGCGTAGGTAGTGATGGTTGTTGCCAATTACTCTTGTTTTTACCGTGGTACATCGTGACTCGTCTTCAATAATACCATGAGTAGATAAGGCTTCTTTTTCTAGCAATGATTTGAGTTGTGTTCCGTTTCGGTCTTTTCCAACAATACTGCACAAAATGGGTGTTGCACCCAAGGCCTTGATGTTCAATGCCACATTTGCAGCACCACCTAATCTGCGTTCTTTCTTTGCTAAATTAATAATAGGAACAGGAGCTTCGGGGCTATTTCGAGTGCTTGTACCGTAAAAATAGGCATCAATCATACTATCACCGACAATTAATGCGGTGGTTGAATTCCATTGATTAAATATAGATGCTAATTGGCTCAAGTTAATGCAGCTTTGATTCGTCTCATGGCCTCTTTTAACTCTTCTTCGCTACTTGCATAACTGATTCGGACATGCTCGTCCATTCCAAAGGCAACCCCAGGAACAAGACTTACGAGAGCGTTATTCAGTATATAATCGCAGAAGTCTAAGCTATCGTTGATTTTTCTACCTCCAAATTCTTTACCGTACAACGAACTCACTTTTGGAAACAGGTAGAAAGCACCTTTTGGGGTATCTGTTTCTATGCCAGGAATTTCGCTGAGCATCTCAACAATCATATCCCTTCTTCCTCGAAATGTGTCGACCATGGATTGTGTAGGTTTCATGTCGCCATTGATTGCTTCTACAGCAGCCCATTGAGCAATACTATTTGCACCAGATGTGAATTGTCCTTGTAGTTTGTCACAGGCGGCAATAATCTCTTTTGGCCCGACCATGTATCCAATTCTCCAACCAGTCATAGCAAACCCTTTTGAAACACCATTGACAATAATTAGTTGATCTTTAACTCCATCGAATTGAGAGATGCTGGTGTGCTCACCATCAAAATTAATGTGTTCATATATTTCATCTGATATGACGGTAACGTGGGGATGTCTTTTGACAATATCAGCAATCTGCTTTAATTGGTCGTAGGAGAGTGAACTTCCTGCTGGATTACTCGGACTAGAAAACAAGATTACTCGTGTTTTATCATTTATAGAACGCTCCATTGCTTCTAAGTCTAGGGCAAATCCATCTTCAAATTTGGCGGGAATAAATACCGATTTTCCTCCTGCAAAGTTTACCATTTCGGAGTAGCTGACCCAGTATGGTAAGGGGATAATGACCTCTTGACCGTGATCTACCAAACTTAAAATGGCATTCATAATGCATTGTTTAGCACCAGTGCTGACCATCACATTGGCTGGTGAAATTTCCATGTTGTAATCTCGATGGAATTTATTGCAAATAGCCGATTTCAATTCTGGGATTCCACCAACAGGGGTATATTTTGTTTTACCCGCATCAATGGCTCGGATTGCTGCATCTTTAACGTGTTGAGGGGTGTCAAAATCAGGTTCACCCAAACTCAAACTAATGACATCTTTTCCTTCAGCTTTGAGCTCTCTGGCTTTTTTTGCCATTCCAATAGTCAGTGACTCTTTAATACGATTTAGTCTAGCAGTAAAATTCATGATAAAACAAAGACGAAGTTATTACTTTTAAAGGGGCAAAGTATTTATATGTTAATTTTTGTTAAAAAGTTTTTTTATCAGTTTTAGAGTTATGCATTGAAATTAGTCATTTCTTGAGGCATTTTATTGAAACCAATATTGAAATTTGAGGACAATCCCCCGATTTTTGGTAGAAAAGTCAGTGGTAAGATAATTTTCACTATATACGAGATACAAGTCACTCATGGGTTTAAATCTCCACTGAAGTCTACTGTTTATATTGAAGTTTTCGATCTGTGTATTGTATTGCAAAAAAGTAGTAAAAAACACACTTTTTGTGAATGCTAGTTCTGCTTGTGCACCAACTAACATGAGGTTTTTATTTTCTGGTATGTTTGGCATTTTGAAAATATTTTGATTCACATAGATGCTAAATTTACCAATGGGTTGCCATCGGTAATTCAAGGCAGTATTGATACTGGTCCTTTTACCATCAAAGTATTGCCCAAAAGTATAGGATGCCTCCAGTGAAAGAGGCTTTCTAGCGTTTGATTCATAGGATAGCTTCGTGTTTTGGTAGGTATAGTCTCCTTTTAAGGAAATTGCATTGGTATCCCCAGTAAAAGTCAAATCGGTATCAAAATAAAGTTTTGTGAACCAGTGATTATAATCCAATCTAAACTCGCTCGTATTATTTAATTTGAGTTTATAGGTATGTCTTAGTTGATTATCGGTGAGGTTATATTCTCCGTCTGTATATCGGTCAAGGTAAGACTCAAATCTTTGAGAGATAAGCCACGTTTTATTTTTAGGATAAAATGTGTAGGCAATCATTGGTTCAAGTCTCCAGTAAGTTTGTCTTCGAATGGTTTTTAATTCAGGGTCAAATCGTTCTGTGCGAGGTACAAATCCAAAGTCTGCTCGGTAGTTTTGACCCACGTATTCGTGGTTCCACATGATAAACCAATTAGGAGTGCTATATGCTAGCCAAGAAGCATGCGTATTGCTATTGCTGAGTTTGTCGGACTTAAATGATTGGTGGTAAAAAAATTTTCCGGCCCATTTTCTGTCTAATGTATTAAAATTGAAATCGGTTCCAATAATGCGATTGTAGTCAGATTGATTGATTCCGGATGAATCAAAACTATTTCTGTTTAGTCCAATGAAACCAATGGTACTGTTCTTCAAAACTCTTCGTTGTAGTGCGGCTACAGTATAATTTTGCTGAGGAGTATTTCCTGATTTGTTGGTATGTATATTCATTAGACCAATTCGCCAGTCTTTATTTAACTTACCGCTGAGTCTTGCTCCTCCAACGATGGGAATAATATTTCCATTATTCAGTCCAATTTTTCTGGAAAAAAAGGGTCTAATCTGACGAAATCCAAAGTCTGAGAACAAATCACTATTCTCAATAAAGAAATTCCTTCGTTCAGGAAAATAAAGACTAAACCTACTCAAATTGGTGACTTGTCTATCTACCTCGACTTGAGAAAAGTCTGGATTGATGGTTAAATCTAATTGTAAGGAGTTGGTAATTCCAATTCTAGCATCACCACCAAAACCTTGACTAAATTCTGGACTTTCATTTTTTGGTTGGTATTTCTTTTGAGAACTCCCCGAAATGTAGGGGATGATAGCTACACTCTTTTTTCTTTTGCGAATGGGTTTGTCCCAAATCAACTCTCCACAAAAGGGGAGAGAGGCAATATTGAAATTACGAGGTACGGCAGCCCATGAAGACCCTTCATTAATTTTAAGATCATTTCTTGAAAAGTTAATTCTCCATTTTTCCATGCCTGGATTAAAACGGAGAGAGCTGAACGGAATAGCCATTTCCACAATCCATCGATCGTTATAAATTTTGACTTCAGAAAACCAAAGAATATCCCAAGCAGTGGTTACTCCATAATTACCACCAACTTGAATGAGTCCCTCTCGTTGAACCCCCTTTGGATTTACAGCAAAACTAAATCCATTGGTGTGATCATCATATGGGTCGATATAGACAGCAAATGCGTCACTTATGGGATATGAAAAGTCTCTCTTGAGTGATTGTATGATAAAGGGCTGACTATTTGTATCATAGCAAACTGCAGCGATGTAAAGGTATTTATTGTCATACGTTGTCATTACATCGGTCTTAGACTTTGCATAGGAGGTATCTACAGGAACACTCTGATAAAATTGATTTGCAACATCACAATTTTGCCATACGGTCTCATTTAGTTCTCCATCAATTTTTATTTTAGTTTCAGTTTGATATATGTTGAGTTTTGGTGTCGCTTTTTGTCCCATTAATTGAATGGAAAAAAATATAAGACAAAATACCAATGGAATATATCTAAATTTCAAACTCAACAATGTTCTGATGACTAACAATTAATGGCCAATTAGGATTTTGAATTTGTGGAATTGTTTTGAATCAAACCTGCTCTCTTTAGAAGTGCGTCTATCGATGCATCTTTTCCTCTAAATCTTTTATATAATAGAGAAGGGTGTTCAGAACCACCAGAGCTAAGAACGTGATCTCTAAATTTGTGAGCAATTTTAGGGTTGAATATTCCAATTTCTTTAAATGCTTCGAATGCATCTGCCTCAAGAACCTCGGCCCATTTATAACTGTAGTAGCCGCTGCTATAACCACCTTGAAAAATATGAGAGAAGGATGTACTTACACAACAACCTTCAACACTTGGATATAGGTCAACATCTTTGAGTTGACCTTTTTCAATGTCAATGAATTCTTTGTTCAGCACGTCTCCATCATTCAACACTAGAGTATGCCATCCCATATCAATTTTGCCGAGTCCGATTTGTCTGATTGTTGCTAGTCCAGCTTGGAAATTTGATGAGTCTTTTATTTTTTGGATGTACTCAGAAGGAATTACTTCATTAGTTTGATGATGTTTTGCAAAGAGATTTAAACATTCCTCTTCGTAGCACCAATTTTCTAAAAGTTGACTGGGAAGTTCTACGAAATCCCAAAATACACTGGTGCCAGATAGACTTGCATAATTTCCATTTGCGAAAATTCCATGAAGTGCGTGTCCAAACTCATGAAAAAGAGTTGTAACTTCCTGAAATGACAGTAATGATGGTAGTTCCTCTGTAGGTTTTGTGAAATTGCAAACTATACTTACGTGGGGACGGATATTGGTCTTGTTTTCAATCTTTTGAGATCTAAAGCTTGTCATCCATGCACCTTGTCTTTTGCCAGGTCTTGGGAAAAAGTCTGCATAAAATACAGCTAGGTGTTCATTTTTAGGAGACAAAACTTCATATGTGATGACATCTTCATGGTAGATATCGATATCGTTTCTTTTTTGGAATGTTATTCCAAATAGCTTTTCAGCTGTTTTAAAAACACCCTCAATTACATTTTCTAACTGAAAATAAGGCCTTAATAGCTCGTCATCAATTGCAAATTTTTCTTTCTTTAATTTCTCAGAATAATAGGTTGCATCCCATTTTTGAATTTGTTCAATTTGGTCAAGCTTGTTAGCATATACTGATAGTTCGTCAAATTCCTTTCTTGCATGCGATATAGCCTTAGACTGGATATCATTCAGAAAGTCCATAACTTTTGTTGGAGATTCAGCCATACGCTCTTCCAAAACATAATGAGCATGGCTTTGATATCCTAAGAGTTGGGCACGTTCGGCTCTTAGTTTTGCTATTTTTCTGACTATTTCGATATTATTATTATCATTATCCTGAAATCCTTTTGAATTAAATGCTCGATACATCTGTTTTCTTAAAGATCTATTCTCAGCATAGGTCATAAACGGAATGAAGCTTGGATAGTCTAACGTAAACATCCATTTATTTTCATGTCCTTCATTGTTGGCGTTAATTGATGCAGCTTCAATTACACTTTTAGGTAGTCCAGTTAGGTCTTTTTCTTGATCTATAATCAGTTTGAACTCATTGTTCTCTTTTAGGACATTCTCCCCAAATGTGAGTGATAATTGTGCCTTTTTAGTGTCAATCTCTCTTAGGCGTCTTTTATCGTTATCATTCAGGTTAGCACCATTTCTTACGAAGCTCTTATAGGTTTTTGTAAGTAGTGTCTTTTGTTCTTTGGTTAATCCTTCAAAACCAGAAGCATTCACAATTTTAATCCGATGAAATAACTCTTTGTTCATCATGATATCATTACCATGTGCCGTTAGCAGAGGAGAAATTCCTTGAGCTATGGACTGCATTTCATCGTTGGTATTTGCAGAATTCAAATTAAAAAACGCTGATGTAACTTTATTGATGATTTCTCCCGTTTTTTCCATGGCCTCAATTGTGTTTTCAAATGATGGACTATCAGGATTTGAGGTGATTTGCTGAATTTCTGATTGGGCAATTTCAATTCCTTTTTTCAGAGCTGGTTGGTAATGCTCGTTTTTAATTTTTGAGAACGGTATGGTCTCAAAAAGTGTTTTATATGTTGAGAGAAAGGGGTTCATTTTTTTTCGTGGGGCGAAATTAATTCATCCGTTGATTGGATGTTGTATTTCATTTAATACTTTCAGACAAATTTTCATTTACTTTAATGATATTATCTAAACAAAACGACATAATGACTTATGAATCAATGAATTGACTCGTTAATTCTGTCATTTTGACCCAAATCTATGATTGGTTCATGTTTTGATAAATTGAGGATAATTAAGAAAAAATATGGATACTAAGAATTTCACAATCAAGACACAGGAGTCTATTCAGAAAGCACAAGAATTAGCACTGAATAATCAACATCAAGCGGTTGAAACTGGGCATCTTTTGAAAGCCATATTAATTGTAGATGAGGATGTAATATCTTACGGTTTAAAAAAGGTGAATGCCAACTTTAAACGGATTAACCAAGTTTTAGACGGTATACTTCAAGGTTACCCAAAAGTGTCTGGGTCTGGAAGCCAGTATTTAAGTAATGCTGGACAACAAGTCCTAATTAAAGCAAATACCTTTCTCAAAGATTTTAATGATGAGTTTGTCACGATTGAGCATTTGTTCCTTGCTATTCTAAACGGGAACGATCAAGTCGCTAATCTATTGAAAGATGCAGGTGTAAAGTCTGGTGAAATAATGAAAGCATTTAAAGAGTTGCGTGGAGGAACAAGAGCTACGAGTTCGAGTGCTGAAAGTCAATATGATTCATTAAATAAATATGCAAGAAATTTGAATCAACTGGCCAAAGAAGGTAAGTTAGATCCAGTAATTGGTCGAGATGAGGAAATTAGAAGAGTTCTTCAGATTTTAAGTCGACGAACAAAGAATAATCCCATATTGGTGGGTGAGCCTGGAGTTGGTAAGACAGCAATTGCCGAAGGTCTAGCTCATCGAGTAATTAGTGGTGATGTTCCTGAAAATCTAAAAACAAAACAGATTTACAGTTTAGATATGGGAAGCCTCATAGCGGGTGCGAAATACAAAGGAGAGTTTGAAGAACGACTGAAATCAGTAGTTAAAGAAGTTACATCTGCAGATGGTGAAATTGTGTTGTTCATTGATGAAATTCATACACTCGTTGGAGCAGGGGGTAGTGGAGAAGGAGCAATGGATGCAGCCAATATTTTAAAACCTGCTTTGGCACGAGGTGAATTAAAAGCAATTGGAGCAACCACACTAGCTGAATACCAAAAGTATATTGAGAAGGATAAGGCACTAGAACGACGTTTTCAGAATGTCTTGGTAGATGAACCATCAACTGAGGATGCTATATCTATTTTGAGAGGAATTAAGGAAAAATATGAGGTTCATCATAAAGTCAGAATTAAGGATGAGGCAGTTATTTCAGCAGTTGAATTGTCGCAACGTTATATATCCGATCGATTTTTACCAGATAAAGCCATTGATTTAATGGATGAATCAGCAGCAAAACTTAGGTTAGAAATAGATTCTGTTCCTGAAGAATTAGATGAGATTGAACGAAAAATCATGCAGCTTGAAATAGAACGTGAGGCGATTAAGCGTGAGAAAGACCAAAAGAAGTTGAATCAACTGAACGAGGAAATAGCAAATCTGAGTGAAGACCGAAATCAGTTAAGAGCAAAATGGCAAGAAGAGAAATCCATAGTAGATGGCATTCAGAATAAGAAAAAAGAAATTGAGTCTTTGCGTTTGGAGGCTGATCAAGCTGAACGATCTGGAGATTTTGGAAAAGTTGCTGAGATACGATATGGACGAATAAAATCTAAGGAAGAAGAGTTAGAAAAATTAAAGAACCAACTCATAGAAAAACAGACCAATAGTAGCCTTGTTCAAGAAGAAGTAACGAGTGAAGATATCGCAGAAGTAGTCAGTAAATGGACAGGAATACCTGTACAGAGTATGCTTAAAAGTGAGCGAGAAAAGTTACTTAATCTCGAGCAGGAGTTGCATAAACGCGTTATTGGGCAAGATGATGCCATTGTAGCTATCTCAGATGCCATTAGAAGAAGTAGAGCTGGGTTGTCTGATCCGAAGAAGCCAATTGGATCTTTCATATTTCTTGGTACAACTGGTGTTGGAAAGACTGAGTTAGCTAAAGCTTTAGCAGAATATCTATTTAGCAAAGAGGATGCTTTGGTTCGAATCGATATGAGTGAATATCAAGAAAAACATACAGTAAGTCGATTGGTAGGAGCTCCTCCAGGATATGTAGGTTATGATGAGGGCGGTCAGTTAACCGAGGCAGTTAGGAGAAAACCATACTCAGTGATTTTATTGGATGAGATAGAAAAAGCACATCCAGATGTATTTAACATTTTACTTCAGGTGCTGGATGATGGAAGATTAACAGACAATAAAGGTAGAACGGCTAATTTTAAAAATACCATTGTGATTATGACTAGCAATATTGGTAGCCATCTGATCCAAGAAAAATTTAGTCAAGTTACAGAAGAGAATGCTAACGAGATTGAAGCAAAAACTAAAATAGAGGTATTCGAATTACTCAAAAAGTCAATCCGTCCTGAATTCTTGAATCGAATAGATGAAATTATGATGTTTAAACCATTGTCAAGGTCAGACATCAGAGGTATTGTAGATGTTCAGTTTGAAATATTGAAAAAAATGTTGAAGGCTCAAGGTATTGTGATAGAAGCATCGAATGAGGCTTTGGATTGGCTTGGTGAGATTGGCTATGACCCGCAATTTGGAGCCAGACCACTCAAGCGGGCAATTCAAAGAGAGGTGCTTAATAAACTGAGTATTAAAATACTGGATTCATCGATTTCAACGGACTCAAAAATAAGATTACATATTAATGATAAAAAAGAGTTTGTGTTTGAAAATTTGAAGTAATCTTACTCCCAAATTTTATCAGGATTCAGAATCCTGTTAGGATCAAAAGTATGCTTAATACCTTTCATGAGATCAATGTGTGTGTCGGTTAAAACCTCATTCATATATTTTTTTTGAACGAGACCTATGCCATGTTCACCACTAATAGTTCCTCCTAGTTCTTTACACAATCGAAATATTTTACGAATACCTTCCTCTAAGTGTTTCCCATTCCATTTTTCATCAGACATAGAGCCTTTGATGATATTGATATGTAGATTGCCATCTCCAGCGTGACCATAACAAACGCTCTCAAAGCTGTAATCCTCACCAATGGATTTTACACCAGTCATTAGTTTGGGAAGATTTGCACGTTTAACCACAGTATCCTCCTCTTTGAAAATACTGTGAAGTTTTACCATTTCTCCAATGTTCCGTCTGATTTGCCAAATTCTTTCTTTTTGATCACTACTATCAGCAAATTGAACTTCAGTTGTGTTGTTTAACTCTAAAACTTCATTAATTTTTTCACAATCAGTGAAGAGATTATCCATTTCATTTCCATCTACTTCTATTAGCAGAAAAGCCTCTGTGCTATCTTTTGATAGCATATCTTGTGTTATACTTTTCTGAGATTCAGATCCGTGTTTGTGAACAAATTCAATAGCATTTCTTTCCATTAATTCGAGAGCACTAGGCTGAACACCTTGTGTGAAAATCTGAGGAACAGTTTTGCATGCATCTTCAATACTATTAAATTTTGCAAGCATCAAGAGGTCGTGCTTTGGAAGAGGTAATAGCTTAAAAACAATTTTAGTCACAATGCCCAAGGTGCCCTCACTGCCCAAGAATAGTTGTGTAAAATTATAACCAGTACTATTCTTTAGCGTGTCGGATCCTGTCCAGATGATGTCACCATTTGGTAAGACGACTTCAAGATTCAAAACATAGTCTTTGGTGGTGCCATATTTTAGTGCCTTTGGGCCACCGCTACTGTGAGCAATATTTCCACCGAGAAAACAACTCCCTTTGCTAGCTGGATCTGGAGGATAGAATAATCCTTTCTCTTTTACAGCAGTTTGAAAGTGATCATTGATTACACCACTTTCAACAGTTGCTTGAAAATTTTCTTCATCAATCTCTAATATCCTGTCAAATTTTTCCATGCTTAGAGAGATTCCTCCTTTTACAGGAATACTTCCACCGCTGAGTCCAGTGCCGGCACCTCTTGGTGTGACAGGTATCTTATTCTCATTACAAAAGGATAAAACCAAAGATACCTCCAGGGTAGTTCTAGGAATAACAACTGCTTCGGGTGGACAAAAGATATCTTCGGTATAATCAGAGGAATAATTGGATAGTAATTTAGGGTCGGTAAATACAATTTCTTTCCCGACTATTTTTTCAAGATTTTCTATCCAATTCATTTAAGAATTCAATTATAATTGAAGAAAATTTAATTTCATCATGAAACACACATTCATATTTATTTTCTTATCCTGTTCAATTTTATCTTTTGGACAAAAACGAAACATTGAATTGTCCGATATTTGGGCTAGTGGAACGTTTTACCCAAAGACGGTCAATGGATTTGTAAATATGAATGATGGGAAAAGCTATTGCATTCAAGAAAGGAGTGAGAATGGCTATGATGTCATTAATCAATACGATTATCTCACAGGAACTAAAATTAAGGAGTTGTTAAATGCTAAAGATGTATTTGGGTCTGAAAAATTTGAAATCAATTCCTATGCTTTTAATAAAGATCAGTCTATGATGTTGATTTATTATAATTCTAAAAAAATCTATCGTCATTCCACACGTGGAGACTTTAAAGTTGTTCAGTTATCCAATAAAGAGGTTATCGCTGAAGGAAAAGAAGTTCGATATCCTACGCTTAATTCGATGGGAACAAAGTTGGCATATGTCAGAGAAAATGATTTATATGTATTGGATATAACTCGTCAAAAAGTGAGACGGATTACAAATGATGGCGAGTATAATCGTATCATAAATGGAGCTGTAGACTGGGTATATGAGGAAGAATTTGGAATGAGCAAGGGGTTTGAATGGAATAGTGATGGCACAAAGTTGGCCTTTTATAGATTTGATGAATCAGAAGTAAAGCAATGGCAGATGACTACTTACGGGAAACTTTATCCTGATTTATATAAGTTCAAATATCCAAAGGCAGGAGAGTCTAATAGCATAGTTCAAGTATTTGTTGTTAATGCTCAAAAAGGAAGTTGCAAATTGATTGATTTAAATTCTGAAGCAGATCAATATATACCTAGAATTAAATGGACGAAAGATCCCAACGTATTGAGTGTTCAGCGTTTGAATAGGTTGCAGAATAAATGGGAACTTCTTTTAGTGAATGGCACTGATGTTCAGTTGTCATTAGAAGAAACGGATTCACGGTACGTAGATATTACCGATGATTTATTCTTCTTAAATGATAACAAACACATGATTGTTAGTAGTGAAAGAGATGGTAACAAACATTTGTATTTTCATAAAGTTGATGGACCTCAAATTTTTCAGATTACCAATGGAGATTGGGAAGTGGATGAAGTTTTAGGTGTGGATGAGAAGAATGAACTCATTTATTATACCAGTACTGAAGTAAACCCGACTGAGCGACACATATACTGTATTGATTTTCAGGGTAAGAAAAAATCGAGGTTGACAACGGAAACAGGTTGGCATTCCGCTCAATTTAGTACTGATTATACTCTTTCACTGCATAATTATCATTCGGCTACTCAACCCCACATTTTTAGTATTAAAAATAATAATTGGGAAACACAGCGTGTAGTGGAGGATAATGCAGATTTTAATTCAAGGAATGGTCAGTTTGTTTCAGGTGATATCTCATTTGATCAATTGTCTGTGAACGACAATGATTTGAATTATTGGCTGATTAAGCCAGCCTCATTTAACGATTCTATAAAATATCCATTGTTGATGTACGTCTATGGTGGTCCAGGATCCCAAACAGTTAAAAATAGCTTTGGATGGAGTAATTATTATTGGTACCAAATGCTTGCAAATAAGTATAATATTATTATAGCATCAGTCGATAATAGAGGTACTGGAGCTAGAGGTTCAGAGTTTAAGAAAATGACTTACAAGCAATTGGGTAAGTATGAGACCGAAGACCAAGTTGCAGCAGCTAAGTTTTTTGGTAAACTGCCCTTTATTGATGAAAATAGAATGGGTATTTGGGGTTGGAGTTATGGAGGGTATATGAGTAGTCTCGCATTAGCCAAGGGAAATGATGTGTTTAAAATGGCAATCGCTGTTGCTCCTGTGACCAACTGGAGGTATTATGACAACATTTATACTGAGCGATATATGGGGCTGCCTCAGGATAATGGTTCGGGGTATGACGACAATTCTCCAATAAACTTTGTGAAAGATATCAAGGGTAAATATCTTATTATTCATGGAACGGGTGATGATAATGTGCATTTTCAAAATAGTGTGATGATGGTTAACGAATTGATAAAAAATAATATACCATTTGACTCGGAGTTTTACCCCAATAAAAACCATGGAATATATGGTGGAGCTACCCGTTATCACTTGTATAATAAGATGACCAATTTCATCTTGGAAAACTTGTAATTCAATTTTATAACATATTTTTACCAAAATTTAATTCTAAAAAAATGACAGAAGAAGCAACTTTAGACAACTCTAACAAGAACAATTCAAATCAACCAGAAGGACAACCTAGAGGATTAATGACCTTATTTTTCTCCGAAATGTGGGAAAGATTTTGTTATTATGGAATGAGAACTTTATTGACTTTATTTTTAGTCAAATCATTAATGATGGGAGATTCAGAAGCCTCCTTAATTTATGGAGCATACACAGGTTTAGTTTATGCTGCACCTATATTAGGAGGGAAGATGGCTGACCGTTTTTTAGGTTACCGCTATGCTGTTTTATTGGGAGCAATTTTAATGGCTATTGGAGAATTCATTATCATAGGAGGGACAGAACATTTAATGTTAGTTGGTATGGGAGCATTGATTATTGGAAACGGCTATTTCAAAGCAAATATTTCAACTATTGTAGGGAAATTATACAAAGACAATGATCCGAGAAGAGATTCAGGTTTTACCATTTTTTATATTGGAATTAATATAGGAGCATTATTAGCAACTACGGTTGTAGCTTTTGTCGGAGAGACTTATGGTTTTAAATATGGATTCGGTTTAGCAGGTCTAGGAATGTTAGCTGGACTTTTGATATTTTGGCTTGGTAGAGATAATTATTCTGCAGCTCCTGGACTTGATATAACAGAAGAAGGAAGACAGAAGGCTTTAGGACCGTTCAATTGGGTTCAAGTAATCACAGTTGGGTCTTTAGCTTTAATTCCATTATGCTATTTATTGATTCAGAATAATCAATGGATGGATTATATCCTACTAACCTTATTTATTGGTATATCCATATCAATGATAATGGCTGGGATAAAAGAAGATAGACAAGAAGGGACAGCAATATGGAAAGATCGAATGATTGCATTAATAATTTTTATGGTCATCAACATTGCTTTTTGGGCTTGTTTTGAGCAAGCAGGAACATCCTTAACGTTATTTGCAGATAGAAATGTTGATCGTATGATATTCGGTTGGGAAATGCCAGCAAGTATGACTCAGTTTTTTAACCCTTTTTTCATTATAGTTTTCGGATCAATATTCTCAGTAATGTGGGTAAAGTTGGCTAAGATTGGTAAAAATCCTAGCATACCGATGAAGTTCTCTTTTGGTATTATACAATTAGCACTAGGATTTTTAGTAACGCAAGTAGGTTTTCAGTTTGTCAGTGAATCATTCCAAGTGCCTCTATTAACTTTAGTTTTTGTTTATCTACTTCATACTACTGGGGAGTTATTCTTGTCACCGATTGGCTTATCGATGGTTACCAAACTTTCTCCCAAGAAAATGGCGGGAACAGCAATGGGAGCATGGTTTTTAAGTTTTGCTATTGCTAATTATGTTGGAGGTAAAATTGCAGCAATTACTGGTGGTCATGGTGGTGGAGAAGCATTGTCTGTAGAAGCTGGTTTAGATAATTATTTGTCTGTTTTTTCTACGATTGGTTTTGTGTTAATTGGAATAGCAGTATTAATTGCAGTACTTAATAACCCAATTAAAAAATTAATGCACGGTGTTGAATAACATTCAATTTTAAATGACGTTTTCGGAAAGTCCATTCAATTTGAATGGACTTTTTTACTCAATAAGCATGAATAAAGAAGAAAAATGGAAGGTTGTATATGTGGCCAGTAGGCAAGAAAAGAAAGTTTTTGAACGTCTTCAAAATCAAGGAATTGTTTGCTTTTTGCCTTTAGCGAAAAAATTAAGACAGTGGAGTGATCGAAAAAAATGGGTTGATTTTCCATTATTCAATGGCTATCTTTTTGTAAAGCCTTCTATGTTGCAACGGGATAAAATACTAGAAGATCATGGAGTTGTTGCATATGTGAGATATAATGGAGATGATGCTTTAGTTCAAGACAAAGAAATAGATACTATAAAAAGAATAATTGAATCGGGCTATTCATTGGAAACAATAAACAAACCAGATGATTTTGAAGTTGGAAATCAAGTGACAGTAGATGAAGGGCCACTGAAAGGTTCGATTGTAGATATAATTAGAAGAAATAGCGATGAATATTTCCTTGTAAGTTTTGACACATTAGGACAAAGTATTAAAGTAGAACTCCCTTATCATGTATTTAAAAAATGAATTTGAGTAGAAATTTTACCTATTTTCATCGAAGAAATCAACATTGACTAATTTAAATTATAAATTTGTCCCACTATAACTAAAATAAGCTCGAAATTGAAAGAAAAAAAATATAAAATCGGGATAATAGGCCTTGGATATGTTGGTTTACCTCTTGCTGTAGAATTTGGTAAAAAATATGAAACCATTGGGTTTGATATAAATTTAGATCGTATTGAAGAATTAAGAGGCGGAAATGATTCAACGCTTGAGGTAGATTCAGAGGGCTTGAAGTCATCTAGGCATTTATCTTTTACTTCAGATATTCAAGATTTAAATGAATGTACAATATATATTGTTACGGTTCCTACACCGATTGATCAAAATAAGCGACCTGATTTACAGCCACTAGAAAAATCTAGTTATGCAATAAGCCAAATTCTTAAGAAAGATGATATCGTAATCTATGAATCAACTGTTTTCCCAGGTTGTACTGAAGAAGTTTGTGTGCCAATTTTAGAGAAGGGAAGTGGCCTAGTTTTCAATAAAGACTTTTATTGTGGTTATTCTCCTGAAAGAATAAATCCAGGAGATAAAGTTCATACTGTCACAAAAATTAAGAAGGTGACGAGTGGTTCTAATGATGAGGTAGCTGAAATAGTTGATCAATTATATCAATCGGTCATAACTGCAGGAACTTTTAAAGCATCTTCTATCAAGGTAGCTGAAGGTTCTAAGGTGATTGAAAATTGTCAAAGAGATTTGAATATTTCATTTGTCAATGAGCTTGCTCTAATTTTTGATCGTATAGGAATAGATACTCTTGAAGTATTGGAAGCAGCAGGTTCTAAATGGAATTTTTTACCCTTTAGACCTGGATTAGTTGGTGGGCACTGCATTTCTGTAGACCCCTATTATCTTACCTACAAGGCTCAACAATTGGGTTATTATCCAGAGGTTATTTTGTCTGGGCGAAGAATCAATGAGAACATGGGAGCCTTCGTGGCAAATAAAGTTGTGAAGATGCTAATCAACAAAAATCATGCTATTCGGTCTGCTAGAGTTTTGATATTGGGTATTACGTTTAAAGAGAATTGTCCCGATATACGTAATTCTGGGGTTGTTGATATCGTCAATGAGTTTAAGGAGTATGGAACAGAAGTTTCTGTATATGATCCATGGGTTAATCATCAAGAGGTGATGGATGAATATGGTATTGCTATGATTGATGAACCTGAGGGGATATACTCAGCAGTTATTCTTGCGGTATCACATAGTCAGTTTTTATCTATGAACATCAAAGATTTAGTAAGTGATTCAGGGGTGATATTTGATGTTAAATCTACTTTGCCCAAAGAAAATATTGACGGAAGATTATAGAAATTAAATAAAAAATGAGTAATTTTGTTACTCATTAATAGTGATAACTATGATTGAAGCATTGATATCATCGAAAACTAGAATTAAATTACTGCTCAAGTTCTTCTTGAATAGCAGTAATAAGTCCTATTTGAGAGGGTTAGAGTCAGAGTTTGGTGAGTCTACTAATGGAATTCGTCTTGAATTAAACAAACTTGAAGAGGCTGGTCTGCTCAAAACTAGAGTAAATGGAAATAAAAAATATTTCCAAGCAGATCCAAATCATCCATTGTTTAATGACATTCATAATATTTTACTAAAATTTACTGGGCTAGATAAAGTGATCGAAAAAATCATTGAAAACTTGGGAGAGCTTCAGCATGTCTTTCTTGTTGGTCAGCTTGCAAAGGGCTTATCTAGTGATGTAATAGATTTAGTTTTTGTTGGAGATATTGATAAAAATTACTTATTCAGTGTTGTGCAAAAAGTAGAATCTAATTTAGATAAAAAAATAAGGTTTGTGAGTTACCTTGACTCGGAATATACTGAGTCTAAATTCTCAAAAGATTATCCTGATTATTTACTTCTTTGGAGTAAATAATTACGATTTAATTTTATTTGTTTTTTGATCGGTTTTGTGACTGAAGTGGCGAAGCTGTATCAAGTTCAACTAACTTAATACAATATGAGAAATATATTAATAACGGGTGGAGCTGGATTTATTGGCTCTCATGTAGTTCGATTATTCTTAGAAGCATTTAATGAGGATAAGATTTTTAACTTGGATGCACTTACTTATGCTGGTAATTTAGAAAATCTTCGAGACATTGAAAATCACCCGAATTATTCATTTATTCATCAAGACATAGTTGATTTAGATGCTGTTCGCCAATTAATTCAAAAAAATAATATCACTCATATTGTTCACCTGGCAGCTGAGAGTCATGTGGATCGAAGCATAGAAGAACCTTTAGCATTTGTTCAAACGAATGTAATTGGAACAGTAAACCTATTGCAAGCTGCTAAAGAATTTTGGGGAGATAGTTATGATGACAGGTTATTCTATCATGTGAGTACAGATGAAGTGTATGGATCATTAAATGACACTGGATTTTTTTATGAAGATACCGCTTATGATCCTCGAAGTCCTTATTCTGCATCTAAAGCAAGTAGTGATCATTTTGTAAGGGCTTATTATCATACCTATGGCTTACCAATTGTAATTAGTAATTGTTCTAATAATTATGGACCAAATCATTTTCCAGAAAAATTAATTCCATTAATGATTAACAACATTCTACATAAGAAACCGCTTCCAGTATATGGTGAGGGGTTAAATGTTCGTGATTGGTTATTTGTGAAAGATCATGCAAGAGCAATTTCAACTATATTCTCAAAAGGTAAAATAGGAGATACGTATAATATTGGTGGACATAATGAATGGACTAACATCGATTTAGTCAAATTACTATGTAAGTTAGTAGATGAAAAGATGGGTAATCCTGAGGGTCAGTCTGAAGAATTAATCACCTTTGTAAAAGATAGAGCTGGCCATGATTTGCGGTATGCAATAGATGCTACAAAACTTAAAGATGAATTGGATTGGGAGCCAAGCTTACAATTTGAAGAAGGGTTATCAAAGACCATTGACTGGTTTTTATCTAACAAAGAATGGTTAGATCATGTTACTTCTGGGGAATATCAGAAGTATTATTCTAAAATGTATAATTAAATCTTGTTTCTATTGAATCATCCTGAGCTGGCTAGTCTTCTTATTAAAACAGTAAAAAAAGCTGGAAAAGTTATCATTGAAAAATATGATAACAAAGATTTGAATATAAAACTAAAAGGTGACAAATCACCTGTTACAGATGCTGATATTGCATCAAATAAAGTTATAACTAAAGCACTTTCTAATACAGGAATTCCGATATTAAGTGAGGAAAGTGAAGTTCAAAATTTCCAAATCCGAAAAAAATGGAAAAGATATTGGCTAATTGACCCACTAGATGGAACTAAGGAGTTCATAAATAGAAATGGTGATTTTACCATAAATATTGCTTTGATTGAGGATAATATCCCAACATTAGGTGTGGTGAGTATACCAGTGAGTGGAACTATATACATTGGGGGTAAATCACTAGGGTATTCCAAGATGTTCAATGACAACGAAGAGACTGTTTTGAAAACGAACCCTAAAATTAGTACTGCAGATATTTTAAAATATAATTCACTACGAGTTGTGGCCTCAAGATCTCATAGGAATCCAAAATTAGATCAGTTTTTAGAAAGTTTTAATTTTATTAATTTAAGAAGGTTGGGGAGTTCATTAAAATTTATGTCTATTGTTAGTCAGAATGCTGATATATATCCCAGATTTTCACCGTGTATGGAGTGGGATACTGCCGCTTCAGATGCCATTCTTCGTGAATTAGGTTATCAAATTAGGTCAATTTCTGAGTCATTTGAAATAGGTGATAAGCTAGCATATAATAAGAAAAATTTAGAAAATCCAGCGTTTATAGCATACTAATGAAAGATATTTTGTCTGAAAATATATTTATGGTCGATTTGAAGTCTCAATATATGAGACTTAAACCAGATATAGATAAAGCCATCGCTGAGGTAATAGACCAGAGTAATTTCATAAAAGGGCGGTCACTTAATACTTTTGAGCATAAATTAGCTGAATACTTAAATGTAAAACATGTGATTGGTGTGGGTAATGGTACAGACGCTTTACAAATTGCCCTTATGTCATTGGATTTAAGCCCAGGAGATGAGGTAATTGTTCCAGCCTTCACCTATGTGGCTACTGCAGAAGTCATTGGTCTTTTAGGATTAAAACCTATAATGGTTGATGTTGATGTAAGTAATTTTAATCTTTTGCTTCAAGATCTAGATAAGGTGATTACTCCCAAAACAAAAGCTATAGTTCCTGTTCATTTATACGGTCAATCAGCACCAATGGACGAGATCATTGATTTTGCCAAGAAATATGATTTGTACATTATCGAGGATAATGCTCAATCTATAGGTGGGAGTTATTTTTCGAAAACTAATCAAATATTCAAAACGGGGACGATAGGACATATTGGTTGTACTTCATTTTTTCCAAGCAAAAACCTAGGATGTTTTGGTGATGGCGGAGCAGTTTTTACCAATGATGATTCATTAGCCGAAAAGATGAGAATGATTGCCAATCATGGACAAAGCAGAAAGTATGTTCATGATAGAATTGGAATTAACTCAAGGCTTGACTCTATCCAAGCAGCTATACTTCGAGTAAAATTAAATGAATTAGACGATTTTTCTTTAAGGAGGCAAAAAGTTGCATTAGTATACGATGAGGAATTGTCTGACATTGATGGTATTATAGTTCCTCACAAAGAAAAGTACTCAAATCATGTTTATCATCAGTATACCTTGAAGATTAAAAAATCTAAACGAGATCAACTAAAATCGTATTTATCAGATTATAACATACCATCGATGATATACTATCCAATTCCATTGTATAAACAGAATGCTTTTTCCTCGTTTTATGACGGTTCGGGGTTGACTAACACAGAAGTTTTATGTAATCAGGTGCTATCACTACCGATTCATACGGAGATGAAAAGTGAAACTCAAAATTTTATAATAAACAAACTGAAAGATTTTTTTAGAAATGAGTAAAATTAGATTTGGAGTAATTGGTATGGGTCATATTGGCAAACGACATGCATCAATGGTTAAGTTGAATAATGATTGTGAGTTGATAGCAGTTTGTGATGTAATAGACGATAATCAACTTGGATTGAAGGATATGAATGTTCCTTTCTATAAGTCAGCAAAACAAATGCTTGAAAAAGAACCATCCATTGATATCGTCTGTATATGCACACCAAATGGACTTCATGCAGAGCATTCTAACCTTGCACTAGATTATAAAAAACATGTAGTGGTAGAAAAACCAATGGGTTTATCTAAAGCTAATTGCGAACATTTAATTTTTAAAGCTTTAAATGTTAATAAGCATATATTCTGTGTCATGCAAAATCGATATTCACCTCCATCTCAATGGTTAAAAGAAATGGTATCCTCCGATAAGCTAGGGGATATTTATAATGTTCAAATTAACTGTTATTGGAATCGAGATGATCGATATTATTTTAAAGATAATAAGAAGCACTCTTGGAAAGGAACAAATGCTTTGGATGGAGGTACTTTATTTACCCAGTTTTCTCATTTTGTAGATTTAATGTATTGGATTTTTGGAGACATTACTAATATTCAAGCAAAATTTGATAATTTTTCACATAAACACAGTATAGAGTTTGAAGATACAGGTATTGTTAATTTTAGATTTGTTAATGGGGGTATGGGAAGTATAAACTATTCATCATCAGTCTGGGATTCTAACCTTGAAAGTAGTGTTACAGTAATAGCTGAAAATGGGACTATAAAAGTTGGTGGTCAATATATGAACAAGGTAGAATATTGCAATGTTAAAGATTATACCTTCAAGGAGTTACCTGCAAGTAATCCTGCTAATGATTATGGTTCATATAAGGGTTCTGCAAATAATCATCCATACATATTTGAAAATGTTGTGGATGTTTTAAAAAATTCAAGGTCGATTTCTACAAATGCTTTAGAAGGTATGAAGGTAGTTGATATTATTGAACGTATCTATAATTTAAAATAAATTTTATGAAAGGAATAGTCTTAGCAGGTGGATCAGGTACACGATTGTACCCCATCACAAAGGGTATAAGTAAGCAGTTGATGCCGATTTATGACAAACCAATGATATATTATCCGTTATCAATTTTAATGATGGCAAACATCCAAGAGATATTAATCATAACTACTCCTCACGATAATGAACAATTTCAACGTTTATTAGGAGATGGTTCTCATATAGGGTGTAAAATTACTTATGCCATTCAATCAGAGCCCAATGGTTTAGCCCAAGCTTTTGTAATTGGGGAAGATTTTATCGGAGATGATGATGTTGCTCTTATTCTTGGAGATAATATTTTTTATAAATCGGGTATCGATGATTTACTAGCAGGGTGTAAATTTCCAAAAGGAGGAATTGTCTTTGCTTACCAGGTTACAGATCCGGAACGATATGGGGTGGTTGATTTTGATGATGATTTTAATGCTTTAAGTATTGAAGAAAAGCCGATAAATCCCAAGTCTAATTACGCAGTACCTGGATTATACTTTTATGATAATAGCGTAGTACAAGTTGCTAAAAACCTCAAGCCATCAGAACGAGGTGAATATGAAATTACTGATATAAATAAGTATTATCTTAAAAGGGGTGATCTAAAAGTAAAAGTATTTGATAGAGGAACAGCTTGGCTCGATACAGGAAATTTTGATTCTTTACATGACGCATCTGAGTTTGTGCGTGTTATAGAAAAAAGACAAGGGTACAAAGTAGGTTGTATTGAAGAAATAGCCTATAGACAGGGGTATATTGATAAAAATCAATTATTACTATTAGCTAAAGAAATAGAAAAAAGTGGCTATGGGGTTTATTTAAAACGCATAGTTCGAGAAAGTTAAATTGAATTATTTTTGATTGGTACCAACTTAATGTCAAATAGTCATTTATCCAATAAAGCATTGATTTTAAAGAATTTGTGGATTAATGTTGTTTGTAAACATTTTAATTCGCACTTTCATTTTAACCAAATAAATTATAGATGATTTTATCCAATATAAATCGATTAATATTGATTCTGTTGATTTCATTTTCTGTCAGTATTTCTGCTACAGGTCAGATTACTGTGCCAAGTTCATACGTAGGTGCTCAAAAAGGGTTGGCTGAAAAAGGAATATCTGAAAAACAGTTAAAACTTAAGTTAGCTGAAAAAGGTCTTGATATAGACAACATTAGTCCTGAGGATTTACCAGAGCTTGAAGGAACTATTCAGCAAGCTATTGAAGAAATAGAAGCTGAAAACGGACAAGAAACAGGAAACGGGGTTGTTGAAGATTTGTCTGTTAATAATGAGCTATCCAAGGAAGATTTAGATCAGAAATTTGATGATTTAGATAAAATTGCAACTAAAGAAATTGAGACCGGAATTGACGAAGGTCAGAGTTTAGAAGAAGCAATTAGTGATTTTGAATCTGAACACAAGGGGGCCAATGAGTCAGGTATTTATGGTCACGATCTATTTTTTGATGAATCCTTGGATTTTTATAGAACAACAAAATCAAGTGGTACCCCAGATTATTACATCTTAGATGTGGGAGATAAGATAACGATTAATATATTCGGTCTTTCGCAGGCTGATTTGATCTATCAAATTGAAAATGATGGTTTTATTCGGCCAAGTGGGATGTATAAGATTTACCTTAAAGGCTTGAATTTAGTTCAAGCAAGGAAGTTATTATTTAAGCGTTTTCAGCAAGCCTATTCATTCAAAAAAGGGGAGTTCAATTTAGATGTGAATACTGCAAGAACAGTATCGGTTAGTATTTATGGAGAGGTTCAACACCCAGGTACCTATACGATGTCTGCACTTAATAGTACTTTGAATGCAATCATTGCGGCAGGCGGTCCTACCTTAAATGGTTCTGTTCGAGAAATTCAGTTGACATCTGGTAGTGACAAATACGAAATAGATGTATACGATTTTTTATCACAGCCATCGAGCATCATAAACTATGGCTTGAGAAATAATATGGTGATTTTTATACCACCAAGCAAACAAATTGTCACACTATCTGGTCCATTTTTGCATACAGGACGGTTTGAGGTAAAAGAGTCAGAAACTTTGAGTGATTTAATATCGATTGCAGGTGGTATCCAAAAGGGGATGGCTCTAACCAATTTTAATGTTGTAAGAAACAATGGCACTGAAGATAGTTTAAATACCTATGATTTTGAAAAAAATAAGGATATAGTTTTGGAAGATCTTGACCGCATTAGTTTCATGGCTGCGTCGAGAGTTTATGAAAATTATATCAAAATATCAGGAGCAATACGTTATCCTGGAGAGTACGAGTTTTCAGAGGGTAAAACCTTGAAATCACTTTTGAAAGATGTACAGTTAGAAGAATTTGCTCGTACTGATATTGGTTATTTAACACGAAGAAATTTAGTTGGTACGGCACAATTAATCAGCTTTAGTTTAGATTCAAATTCAAAAGACATAACGCTTCAAAAGCGGGACGAAATTTTTATTTTTAACCAACGAAGTTTTGTTCGAAATTACACCTTTAGTATATCAGGTGCAGTTGCCTATGAAAAACTAGACCACTATGTTGACGATAACAGAGAAATGAGACTCTCGGATGCAATTCTTTTGGCCGGTGGTTTGCAGGATAATGCTGCTAATTTTGCCTACATAACAAGAAGAACAATAGAAAATAGTAAGAAATTAACTTACAAAATCATACCTATCGCAGATGTCTTGTCTAATCCAAGCTCACGCTGGAATATCTTGATATCGCCTTATGATAATATTCGTATTCCAACCACTGAGAATTTTACAGAGCAACAATTTATTGAAGTGAAAGGTGCAGTTCGCAATCCACAGAAATTGGTATATGACAAATCGTTAAAGCTTAAAGATCTCCTACTAAGAGCAGGAGGTTTAAAGTTTCAGGCAGCTACTAACAGAGTAGATATTTTTAGACTAGAAATTAATGAAAACAAACCTACACGGACTTTATTTTCTTCAGTAAGTATTAATCGTGAATTAGACCCCTCGACACAGGAGGATAGGATAACGCTTCAGCCATTTGATGTTGTAGTTGTCAGAGAAGTTCCAGATTTTGATCCTATTCAGATAGTAAGTATAACTGGTGAGGTAATGTATCCTGGTGACTATGCAATAACCATTGGTAAAGAAAAAATTTCTGATTTGATAGCAAAAGCTGGAGGATTAACAGAAGATGCTTTCCTAGGTAATTCTACTATTAAACGTTCTGAAGATGGGCTAGGGTTTGTCGCAGTTAATTTTAAAAAGGCAATCAAGAATAAAAGCAACCATAACTTAATATTATCCCCGGGTGATAATATTAAGATTGGCAAAGAAATTAATCTTGTATTGATTGATCATCAAGGTACTAATGCAAGAGAATTTATAGTTGAGGATCTCAAAGATGAATCTCAAATATCAACTCCTTATTCCAACAATAAGCGTGCAGGGTATTATATCCGAAAATACAATGGTGGTTTCGCCAAAGAGGCTAAGCCATCCAAGACATTTGTGAAACACGCTGACGGTAGATTGTTAAAAACTCATAACTTTTTGTTGTTCAGAGTTCATCGTAAGGTTAAAAAAGGTTCTGAAATTATTGTGGGCATGAAAGATGTTGAAGAAAAAGAGAATAGCAAAAGACGTAGAACTGAAAAAAGTAAGATTAACCTCAAAGACGCAGCTATGGAATTGATGTCTGTAGTAGTATCTGCTTTTACAGTGATAACTATGGCACAAAATTTATAAAGAATATTTAAAGGTAATTATGTCCATAAAAGAAATTTTTGAGCTAATTAAAACTTACATAGGTATTGTTTGGAGTAAGAAGGTTTGGGTCTTAATTTTCTTTATATTAGGTGCTTTTGTTAATGGAATAAGAGCATACATCAGGCCAGATGTATATCGTGCGAAATTAACTTTTATAGTAAATGAAGAAGAGAGTGGAGGTAATGGTTTAGGAGCAATAATTGGTCAGTTTGGTCTAGGTAGAAGTTCATCGTCTAGTAATTATGATAAAATAGTTGATATATCAAAATCGAATAGGATTATAGAGGGGGTATTATTTGAATCTGTTATAATTAATAACGAAGATGACTTGATAGCAAATCATATCATCAAACTATACAATTATCATGAATCTTGGCAAGGCACAGATTTAGAAGGGTTTCTTTACAATAAAGATTTAAAAGATTCAAAAAATGATTTAGTAACTAATCGATTAACTAAAAAGCTAGTCCAAGTTTTAGCTGGAACGGACAATAAAAGTGTTATTCCCCTGATGACTATTAATTATGATGATAAGAGTACTTTCTTGTCAATTCTTAGTGAAACTAATAATCCTGAGTTGAGTGTTTTATTGGCAAAGAGTTGGTACAGTCAAATCTTAACATTTTACGTAAATAACGCCATTGAGCCACAAAAGAAAACCCTTGAAGAATTGACAGTCAAAGTAGATTCAATTTATAGTCTGTTAATTGGATCAGAAACAAAGTTGGCAAAAGGAACCGATAAAATGGGTTTAATAAAGGCTATTGACAACTTACCAATAGCCCAACAATCGAGAAACATGCAAATGTATGCTGCTATGTATGCTGAAGTGATCAAAAATAAAGAAACAACAGAATTTATTTTAAGAGGTAAAACACCTTACTTCCAATCTATAGATACACCTTATTTGCCATTGAGAATGGTCTATAAGCCAGGCTTAATAATTTCTGGTATTCTTGGTGGTATTCTTGGAGCTATTGTGGGTGTTATTATTATAATTAGTTTCAGCTATGTAAATGAAAAGTTAAATGAATAAAAAAGCGTTAATTACAGGAGTAACAGGGCAAGATGGAGCCTATTTATCAGAGTTCCTTTTGAAAAAAGGTTATGAGGTTCATGGGATTAAACGACGAAGTTCGCTATTTAATACTGAGCGGATTGATCATCTTTATCAGGACCCTCATGTAGATGATCGTAATTTCATACTTCATTATGGCGATTTGACTGATTCCACGAATCTTATACGTATCATCAAAGAAGTTGAGCCTGACGAAATATACAATCTTGGTGCCATGTCACATGTCAAAGTAAGCTTTGATGCACCCGAGTATACCGCTGATGTGGACGGTGTTGGTACGCTTCGTATTTTGGAAGCAGTGCGATTGCTTGGCTTGGAGAATAAAACACGAATTTATCAAGCATCTACCTCAGAGCTATATGGGCTAGTTCAAGAGGTGCCTCAATCGGAAACTACCCCATTTTACCCAAGATCTCCGTATGGAGTTGCCAAGCTATATGGTTATTGGATAACAGTGAATTACAGAGAAGCATACAACATGTATGCATGTAATGGTATTTTGTTTAACCATGAAAGTCCGCTGCGAGGAGAGACCTTTGTGACACGAAAAATAACAAGAGCTGTCTCAAGAATAGCATTGGGATTACACGATAAATTTTATTTAGGAAATTTAGACGCTAAACGCGATTGGGGACATGCCAAGGATTATGTAGAATTAATGTGGATGATGTTGCAACAAGATAGAGCTGAAGATTTTGTTATTGCAACAGGTGTGACTACTACTGTTCGAGATTTTGTTCGTATGGCTTTTGAGGAGGTAGGAATTGAATTAGCTTTTGAAGGAGAAGGGGTTGATGAAATTGGTAAGGTTTTACAATGCAATAATCCAGATTATAATATTCAAATAGGACAAGAAGTTTTGGCAATTGATCCGGAGTATTTTAGACCTACAGAAGTAGATTTATTAATTGGTGATGCTTCAAAGGCAAAGGAAAAACTTGGTTGGGTACCCAAACATAGTTTGAGAGACTTGGTGAAGGATATGATGGATTCTGACTTACAACTATTCAAAAAACAACAAACACTATCAGATAGTGGTTTCGATTTTATTCCTCAGAGTGAGGAGAAATAGTATGCCAAAATCTAACAGCATGAAAACCAATTCTAAAATTTATGTCGCTGGTCATAACGGAATGGTCGGCTCTGCTATCATTCGAAAATTGCATGCAGAGGGATTTACTCATACAATAGTTAAAAGTTCCAGCGAATTAGATCTTCGTGATACCCAAGCAGTTCATCAATTTTTTAAAGAAGAAACTCCCGACTATGTATTTCTTGCAGCTGCAAAAGTAGGAGGCATTCACGCCAATAATATTTATCGTGCAGAGTTTTTGTATGATAACTTAATGATTCAAAATAATGTGATTCATCAGAGTTATGTTCATGGTGTGAAAAAATTATTATTCTTAGGATCTTCATGCATTTATCCCAAAAACGCTCCTCAACCAATGAAAGAGGAACACCTTTTGACAGGTTTGTTGGAACAGACTAATGAGCCCTATGCGATTGGTAAAATTGCAGGAATTAAGATGGTTGAAAATTATGCACGTCAGTATGGGTGCAATTTCACAGCAGTGATGCCAACAAACTTATACGGACCTAATGATAACTATGACTTACAGAACTCTCATGTTTTGCCTGCTTTGATTCGGAAATTTCATGAGGCCAAGACTAATAGTTTGCCTGAGGTTGAGATATGGGGTAGTGGCAAACCTTTACGAGAATTTATGCATGTAGATGATTTGGCAGATGCTTGTTTATTCGTCATGAATAATTATGATCATTGGCAGTTCTTGAATATAGGTAGTGGAGAAGAAATCAGTATTGGTGATTTAGCTCTTTTGATTAAAGAAATTATAGGTTATGGAGGAGATTTAATTCACAACACTGAAAAGCCCGACGGGACACCACGGAAGTTAATGGATAGTTCTAAAATAAATAAGTTGGGTTGGTATTCAAACATACTTTTAAAAAAAGGGGTATACAGTGTTTATAAAGAATATTCACAATAACCAAAAGATTATTGATTAGAAAACATTTATTTTGGGATTATCTGGGTAGATTTTCTGGTGTTATTACTCAAATACTAACATCAATTGTTCTTACTAGGCTTCTATCTCCAAAGGATTTTGGTATAGTTGGAATAGCATTGGCTGTAAATGGAATTGCACGATTATTTGGGAACTTTGGTTTTTCTAGTTATATCATTCAACAGGAAGATGAAGATGAGAGAACTACAAACTCCGTTTTTTGGTTTAGCATAGCCTTAGCTGTTGTATTATTTACTATTATTCTTTTATCTAGCACAGCAATAGCTGATTTCTACAATATGGCTCAGTTGTCAGATATACTGGTCATTACAGGATTGTTATTAGTTTTTGGAATGACAGGAACAATACCTAATGCTCTTTTAATTAAACGTCTTGAATTCAAAGCTATAAACATAAGAAATATAGGTGTATCATTATTTTCAGGCATTGTTGGTGTGGCATTAGCATATAATGGATTTGGTGTTTGGTCTTTGATTATTCAACAAATTACCAATAGTATATTATCTGCAATTTTGGCATTCATTATTGCTAAATGGCGACCAAAACTAATATTCAGCAAATATCATTTCTTAAAATCGTACCATTTTGGAAAATATATGTTCTTATCAAGTCTAGTAGATGGAATATATAGCAAGTTAGATGTATTCTTGGTGGGTAAGCTCTTCTCATTATCGAGTCTAGGTCTCTATACAAGGGCACAGACTCTGGATGGTACGGTTTCAAAATTATCTGCTCATAGTTTACTAAATGTATTGTTTCCAACTATAGCTAAGATTAAGAACGATCCTGAAAAACTTAAAACAATTTATTATACCTATTTTGAGCATATTACTTTTGTTTTTTGCTTGATGTCTTCTTTACTTTATCTAGGTGCAATACCTTTATTCTTTTACTTATTTGGAGAAATTTGGTTAGCTTCTGCAGTATTTTTTAAACTTTTAGTCTTGTCTAGTTTTGCGTCTCCGTTAGCAAGCCTAATGTTAGCTATAATTGAAGCTCAGGGTAATAGTAAGAATTTTTTCTACGCAGATGTTTTTAAGAAATTAATATTCCTTCCAGGGTATATTGTTGTTTGGTTTTTCTCGATAGAGACTTTTCTTTTGACCCTTTTTCTACTAAATATTTTAGGGTCAGCTGTAAATTTATACTACCTGAATAAGGAGATCATTGTGGGGTATCTTGGATCAACTAAAATATTGCTAAAATACTTTATACCTTCTATTGGTTTAGCCGTTTTGATTGATTTAATATACCCATCAACCACAGATATTGTACCTGCAATTATAAAAATTGCAGGTTTATTAACTGTATATATTGGAATCTGCTACTATCAAAAATCAAAAACACTTACATTAGGTATTAATTTTATAAGAGCTAAATATGATAAACGTTACTAAGCCTTTTGTTCCACCGATTTCTGAATACAATGATTTAGTTGAAGGTATCTTTAAAAGGTCATGGTTTACAAATGATGGTCCGTTACTATCGAAATTGGAACTCGATTTAAAGGAATATTTGGAAGTGCCACATCTGCTATATGTCACTAATGGGACTATAGCCTTGCAGTTAGGTATAAAGGCGTTGGAGTTGTCAGGTGACATCATAACCACACCATTTAGTTATGTGGCCACTACAAGCAGTATTGTTTGGGAAGGTTGCAGTCCAGTTTTTGCGGATATTGATGCTGAAACATTGAATATCGATGTTTCTAAGATAGAACAATTGATTACAGAGAAGACTTCCGCAATTTTAGCTACTCATGTATATGGCAATGCCTGCGACATCGAGGCTATACAGAAGATTGCAGAAAAGAATAATCTTAAAGTCATTTATGACGGAGCACATGCATTTGGAACAAAATATAAGGGTAAGTCGATATTCAATTATGGAGACTTGTCAACTTGCTCTTTTCACGCAACAAAACTATATCATACAGTAGAGGGTGGGAGTATTGTATCTCAAGATCCTGGGTTAATCAAAAAAATAGCTAGAATGAGAAGTTTTGGGCACATTTCAGCTACTGAATTCGATGGATGTGGTATTAATGGCAAGAACTCTGAATTACACGCAGCAATGGGGATCTGTAATTTGAAATACATAAATGATATTTTAAGTAGTAGAAAACGTCAATCGTCGTTTTATAAAAAAAGATTAGAGCATTCTAATGTACAATTTCAAAAAATAGAAAGTAATACAGAATATAATTATGCTTATTTCCCAATTATTTTGAGATCTGAATCGGAACTAATAGAATGTATAAGTGAGCTCAAACCACATCAAATATTTCCGCGAAGGTACTTTTATCCATCGCTAAATTCCTTGGATTATGTCATGTATAATGAGTGTCCAGTGTCAGAAGATATAAGTAAAAGAGTATTGTGCTTACCATTGTTCTTTGACTTAAAAGAAGAAGAACAACTTTTGATTACAAGAATAGTTCTTAGATCTTTAAATAATTAGCTTATGAAGCTTGGTATAATGCAGCCTTATTTTTTTCCCTATGTCGGTTATTTCCAATTGATTAACTCGGTTGATAAGTTTATTATTTATGATAATATACAATATACAAAAAAGGGTTGGATAAATAGAAATAGAATTTTAGTCAATGGTTCAGATCAATTTATATCCTTACCGATAAAAAAAGACTCTGACTATCTAAACGTTAAAGAACGCTTTTTGGCTGAATCGTGGGATAATGATAAAAGAAAGATGCTTAACCGTATTAAAGAGTCATATAGAAAAGCACCTTATTTTACCGAAACTTTTGAATTGATCGAAAGATGCCTAAAGTGTGAGGAGAAGAATTTATTCAATTTTATTTTTTGTTCAATTCAGGAATTGATGAAACATTTTAATATTGAAACAGAACTAATAGTCTCGTCTGACATACCAATTGATCATAAATTAAAAGGTGCTGAAAAAGTCATGGCATTATGTAAAGAGGAAGGAGCAGATATTTATATGAACCCAATTGGTGGATTGGATTTATATGACAAACATTTATTTAAAGAGAATGGGTTGAAGTTACAATTTCAGAAATCTAATAGTCTAGTATATCCACAGTTTAAGAACGAATTTATTCCATGGCTATCGATTATAGATGTGATGATGTTTAATAATAAAGAGGAAATATCTATGTACTTAAATAATTATAAGTTAATATGAAATGGAAAAAATTAGGTCAGGTTTTTGATCCTACAACTTGGAACGACGGAATAGAGAGGGATTGGATGAAAAGTCATTCCCAATGTACTAGCACGTTAGTATTTGATGATTTTGTTAGAATATATTTCTCGAGTCGCTATGATAATGATAAGGATGGGCAAGCCACTTCGGTTACATCTTTTTTAGATGTAGAGCGTAGTAATTTAAAAAAAATAATAAAAGTGTCTAATCAACCTGTAATGCAGTTGGGTAAAATTGGACATTTTGACGAAAATGCTATTTATCCAACTTCGGTAATTCGGCATGAAGGAAGAGTTCTTTTATATTATGCCGGTTGGTCCAGATGTAAGTCTGTACCATTCAATACATCGGTTGGGTTAGCTATCAGTGAAGATGATGGTGAAACCTTTAAAAGGTATGCAGATGGACCTGTATTGGGTGCCAGTCCTTTTGAACCATTTGTGATAAGTGGTCCAAAAATTAGAAAATTTGGAGATACATTTTTTATGTATTATTTGGCTGGCTGTGAATGGGTTTTACAGGAAGAAGCTCCTGAGATTATATATAAAAATAGAATGGCGACTTCAAAGGATGGAATTTACTGGAAAAGAGAGAATAGAAATATAATAGCAGACATTTACGATAATAATGAGTGTCAAGCTGGTCCAGATGTATTTGAATACAAGGATAAATTTCATATGTATTTCGTCTACAGACAGGGGTTAAATTTTAGAACTGAGGAAAATAGAGGGTATAAAATAGGATACGCAACTTCTCATGATAAATATAATTGGATAAGAAATGATAAATTGGCTGGTATCGAATATTCAGAGAAGGGCTGGGATAGTACTATGCATCATTATCCTCATGTTTTTGAATTAGATGGGAAACACTATATGATCTATAATGGCAATGACTTTGGAAGGTTTGGATTTGGATTAGCTGTTTTAGAGGATTGATTAAATATAAATTAAATAAATCGAGTGAATCTGATATTATTACTCATCTTCAAGACTCAAAGGAGCAATTTGTACCTGCATTAGATACGTACGTTGACATTTCAAAATATGCGTCTAAACTAAGGCTTAGAAGTAACACCTTCGAAGCCTGGAATGGCACTAACTTAATTGGTTTAGTTGCTGTATATAGTGATGCTCTAAATAAAACGGCTTTTATTACTAATGTAAGTATAGATAAAGCTTTTATGCGGCAAGGAATTGCCAAAACGCTCATAAATAAGAGTAGGAGTTATTATAAATGTAAAGCCTATTCAGCTATAAACTTAGAGGTATTTAAATCGAATAAGATAGCAATCAATTTTTATCTAAAACATGAATTTTTTATTATAGAAACAAGAAAAGAAACAATTATTATGACCGCAAATATTAATAGAGATTACAACAAAGAATTTAAAGACAACGAGCGAAAGTATTTTTACGGGTTCGATAGTGACGTAATGCATCCTTTTATGGTAAAATCATTCACCCCATTTTTTAAAGCTGGAAGTATGTTAGAGCTTGGCAGTTTTAAAGGGGAATTTACTAAAAGATTAACACCTTTTTTTGACGATATAACCTGCGTTGAAGCTTCCGATGAGGCAGTAGAAAATGCAAAAGAGCTACTTGGTGATAAGGTAAACTTTGTTCAGGGTATGTTTGAAGATGTAACCTTAACTAAAAAATACGAAAACATTGTTTTAACCCATGTTTTGGAGCATATTACCGATCCTGTTGCAGTTTTAAAAAAAATAAATGATGAGTGGTTGTCCGATGCAGGAAGATTCTTTCTAGTATGCCCTAATGCGAATGCCCCTTCTCGTCAGATAGCGGTAAAAATGGGACTCATTACTCACAACAGTGCTGTAACACCTGCAGAAAAAGAGCATGGGCATCAAATTACCTATACGCTAGATACGCTAGAACGGGACGCGAAAGCTGCAGGTTTAAAAGTGGTGCATCGATCAGGTATATTTTTTAAAGCACTAGCAAATTTTCAATGGGATCAATTGCTAAATACAGACATTATTTCTAAGGAGTACTTAGACGGATGCTATGAGTTAGGGCAACAGTATCCTGACTTATGTTCAAGCATATTCTTGATGTGTGAAAAAGGTGGAGAATAGTAGTTCATCTCCATTGGTTAGTGTATGTTTGATAACATACAACCACGAGGAGTATATAACACAAGCAATCGAATCTGTGCTTATGCAAAAGCTTGATTGTGATTGGGAGTTTATCATTGCAGATGATTGCTCATCTGATAAGACTAGTCAGATAGTTGAGAACTATGCTAATGCCAATCCTAACCTAATCAGAAAATTAGACAATAGTACCAATCTTGGTGCGGGCAAAAATTTCGTAAGACTTCTAGATGCTGCAAAAGGTAAATATATAGCTTATTTAGAAGGTGATGATTATTGGACAGATATTGAAAAATTACAACGTCAGTTTAACTACATGCAAGAGAATAAAAGAATATCTCTTTGCTATCATAAGGTAGATTGGGTTTTTACCATGCCATATGTTCATAATGTCGAAGAGTCAAATACGGATGATAATGAATTTTATACATTCCAAGATTTATTTCAAAGGGGATGGTTTATAAGATCATGTTCAATGTTCTTTAAAAATATTGACTTGCCTAAAAAATTTGACAAATTATATATTGGCGATTTTACACTTCACGTATTACTAGCAAATATTGGAGATATAGGTTTTATTAACAAGCGAATGGCAACATACAGAATAAATCATAATGGTGCTTCAGAAACTAAACTATCTAATCTAAGTTCAAAACAAGAGCTTCAGAAAAGTATCAATCATATAAAAATGCTTGCATTTTTGGTCAAAAACGTCAGGTTTAAGTATAGAAAAATAGTTTTATTCAAAATGGCAATTAATACAAAAGGAACTATCAACCTATTAGGTAAAATTACTTTAAAAAAATGCTTAAAATTATTAAATTTTTCCAAAAAAAATCCTTACTCTGTTGAATGATTTCTTGTTTATTTATTGATTAAAGAAAATTCTTACTAAGAAAATGACCAAATTTAACAAACTGATATTTATATTTCGAAAGCCACTCAGAATGATTATAATTCTGATTACAAAACATATCCCTTATTTTTCTTTTTTGTATAAAACATTAGATTATCAAAATAGAATTAATTTTGGATTTTGGTTTAAGCAAAAAGTATTGAATATAGGAGGTAATAAAGAAGCATATTGGCCAGTTCATTGGTCCAGTCAAGTATATGATGTTGAGAATATACTGATTGGGGTGGATGCTTATCCAGGAATAATGAAAGGGTGTTACATTCAGGGTAAGGGTGGTATTACTATAGGTAATTATACTCAAATAGCCCCTAATGTAATAATAGTAAGTGCTAATCATGATATACATGATTCTAGAAAACATATTTTGAAACCCATAAAGATTGGTGAGTATTGTTGGTTAGGAGCTGGATGTAAGATTATGCCTGGAGTTGAATTAGGTGATTTTACTATAGTAGCTGCCGGAGCGGTGGTTACCCGCAGTTTTCCAGATGGATATTCATTAATTGGTGGAATGCCAGCAAAAAACATAAAGGATTTAGATCGAAACGAGTGTGTTAGGTATAAAACTAAAAATGACTTTTTCGGCTATATAAGCTCAAAAGATTTTGCTAATTATCGAAGAAAGCATTTAAATGTCTAAAATTATTATTATAAACTACGGTATCGGAAATCTTGTTTCAGTTCAAAATATGCTTAAGAAGGCAGGTTCTGAGGACGTATTAATTTCTAATAAAATTGAAGATATTTTACGGGCAGACAAGCTAATTCTGCCTGGCGTAGGTCATTTTGATTTCGGAATGAAAAAACTTAAAGAGTCAGGACTTATTCCACACATAGAGGAGAAAGTATTAACCCAAAGAGTTCCCATCTTAGGAATTTGCTTGGGTGCACAGCTCATTACCCAAAGGAGTGATGAAGGTAATAAAAAGGGTTTGGGTTGGGTGGAAGCAGAAACAGTAGCTTTTGATAGGAATAAACTGCCCTCCAGATACAAGATTCCACATATGGGATGGAATTATGTAAAGATTCAAAAGGAGAATGCATTATTTCAAAATATGTACGAAACACCACGCTTTTATTTTGTTCACTCATATCACCTAAAAATAAATGATATGAAGGATGTATGGTTAGAAACAAAATATGGCTATGAGTTTTGTGCGGCTTTTCAACGAGATAATATCTATGCCTGTCAATTTCATCCAGAGAAAAGTCATAAATATGGTTTGAGATTGATGGAAAACTTCGTAAATCTGTAATGTACCTTATTCATAGAAAACGAATTATTCCAGTTTTACTCCTGCATAACGGTGGTCTTGTGAAATCTAAAAAATTTAAGAATTACACTTATGTAGGTGATCCTATTAATGCTGTACGAATATTCAACGATAAAGAAGTTGATGAAATCGTTATTCTGGATATTGATGCCAGTAAAAACTGTCAATCACCGAATTTAGAAATGATATCAGACATCACAGGAGAAGCTTTTATGCCGTTGGCCTATGGTGGTGGAATTACCACTTTAGAACAAGCAGAAAAATTATTTTTTAACGGGATAGAAAAGGTAGTATTGAATACAGTATTACATACTCCAAAAGGATTTGATCTCGTAGAAAGCATCGCAAAGCGATATGGAAATCAGAGTGTCATAGCATCCATAGACCTTAAGGATAACTTATTTGGAAAAAAACAGCTCTATACACATAGTAACAGGAAGACCGTTAAAACCTCTATTTCAGATTTTGTTAGAAAATGTGAGGCTGCAGGTGTGGGAGAAATTATGCTCAATTCTGTTCCTAGAGATGGAACGTACGCAGGATACGATTTAGAATTAGTTAAGCAAATGGCTGAGGCAATTTCAATACCTATGATAATATGCGGAGGAGCAAGTACTAAGCAAGACTTTATCCAAGCTGAAGAAAAGGGAGCCTCTGCCATGGCGGCAGGTAGTATGTTTGTGTTTCAACGTCCGCACAATGCGGTTTTAATAAGTTATGATATATAATCAACAAGAATTGGAAAAAGATTTAGAAGCCAATTGCGGTAGAAAGTACCAACAATGCTCCATGAGTGTAATGGATACTATTGCAGACCCGAATATAACCTTTGATGATAATGGAGTATGCAATTACTTCAATGGATACAAAAATGATGAGGCTAAGCATGTTTTAAAGGGAAAAGCTGGTCAAGCAAGATTGAGTCAAGAAATTGGTAAGATTAAAAATGCAAAAGGTAGCAAAAAGTATGATTGTATACTTGGTTTAAGCGGAGGTGTGGATAGTACCTATCTGTGTCTTTTAGCAAAGGAGCAAGGTCTTAATCCTTTGGTTGTTCATTGTGATAATGGTTGGAATTCAGAGTTAGCACAACATAACATAGAACAGACAGTAAAAAGGTGCGGTTTTGACTTATTTACTTACGTAATAAATTGGAATGAGTTTCGGTCGATGCAGTTAGCTTATTTGAAAGCTTCGGTAGTTGATATTGAGGTGCTGACTGACCATGCGTTTATGGCAGTATTGTATGAGCAAGCAAGAAAATGGAAGATAAAATATGTATTAGCTGGTATGAATATTGTGACAGAGCAAGTATTGCCTCAATATTGGATTTACAATAAAAGCGATGATATAAATATAAAGGATATTGTGGATCAATATGGTACAACAAAAGTGAAGGAATTGAAGTCCTTTCCGTTTCTAAGTTATACTACAAAAAGATATTGTCTAGAAGTGCTTAAACTTGAAGTAATTACCCCACTAAATTGGATTGAATACAATTATGATGAAGTTAAAGAACGGATCATAAACGAATTAGATTGGCGTGATTATGGTGGCAAACATTATGAATCAGTTTGGACACGGTTTTACCAGGGGTATATTTTACCAAATAAGTTTAATATCGATAAAAGAAAGGCTCATTATAGTAATCTTATTTTTTCGGGTCAAATAGAAAAACAGCAGGCTATTGAAAAATTGAAAGAGCCCATCTTGGCAGAAAAAGTGGCAAAAGAAGATTATGCATTTGTGATTAAAAAACTTGGACTTAGCGAGGCAGAGTTCCAAAAAATAATGAAAAAGCCACGTGTTGAACATTCCCAGTTTAGAAAAGAAGAAGGTTTCAGAAAAAGATTTTGGATATTTAAATTATTAAACGGGTTTAAGAATCTACAAATTGTTAAAAGATAAGCAAATACTTATTATATCTCCTCAAAACTGGAATACACGAAAGGTAAGCAAACACCATTATGCTAGAGAATTTGCAAAATCAGCAGAAGTATATTTTTTAAATCCGCCTAATTATGGATTCTTAAATCAAGGAATTAAGCTAAAAGAGATTTCAGATAACCTTATTGTAGTTGATTTTATATTACCGATACCTAAGTTCTTTAAATTTAAATGGAATAATGTATTTCGATTTTTTGTTTCGAGGTTTGTCGCTAAACTAAAAACTAAAATTGGTCATATAGATTTCTTATGGAATTTTGATAATGGAACGTACTTCAAGGAGGAAGCATTGTTCGATACAGCTGTAAAAGTGTTTCATCCTGTAGATGATTTTCAAATTACAATGGATTATAATTACTTATCTTATGATATAGGTTTTGCTGTAAGTCCTGATATTTTGTATAAAGTTCCTATTAAGAACAAATTATTTATAAATCATGGGGTAATTGATTTGTATTTAGATGATAAAAAAAAACAAATAGTTAAGCCCAAGATTAAACCTCATAAAGCCGTGTATGTAGGTAACTTATCTATTCGTTTTTTAGATATTATTACTATGGAAAAAGTAATTACTGAACACAACGATATTCTGTTTGAATTTATAGGTGACTATGATGTGAAAACAGATTTTATTAAGTTTTTAGAAGCACAAAAGAATGTCAAGCTATTAGGTCCTATGTATGGAAAAGACTTAGAGGTTGAAATAAATAATGCGGACATATTGCTGCTTTGTTATAAGAAACAACAAGGGTATTTTGGAGACAATTCTCATAAGATTTTGGAATATATGAGTACTGGTAACGTGATAGTTAGTTCGTACCTTTCTGTGTACAAGGATTTAAAACTTTTCCCAATGTCGTTGAATCCAGAGAATGAAGATTATGTCGATCTCTTTTCTGAAGTCATATTGAATTTTGAAGAACACAATTCTAAAGTAGCACGGATTGGTCGAGTCAATTACGCAACAGATAACACCTATTCTAAGCAAGTGAAAAGAATAGATGATTTTCTCAATAAAGTAATTTAGTCAAATGAAAGTGATTTCAATAAGTCCATCTGGTAATTTTTATGGTAGTGAGCAAGTACTTTTTGATTACTTGCTTAATACGTCATTAGAGCATATACTTTTTGTTCCTAAAGGTAGCCAGTTTGAGAAGTTGTTAAATGAACAAGTTTGGAAGCATAGGATTAAAAGTTTCCAGCCAAAACGATTAAGATTATTTTATTTATATCTATCTTTCTTCATACTATTTCACAGGATAAAGACAGTATATTGGAATGAAGGAGGTCATGTAAGGTGGAGTAAATTTTTAGCCTTTTTTTTTAGATCAAGGAGAATGGTTCTACACATCAGAATGATATATGATGCAAATGCTCAGAGAATAGGCTCTATTCCATCCAATATGAAGTTACTAGCTATTTCAAATTTTGTTGCGGCTAATTTGATAAAGCTAAATGTGCCTGTTGAGGTTTTGTATGATGGGTTCAATTTTCAGTTAACTCAAAAGATTAAACCTAGCACTTTACAAAAATTAAAGATTGGAGTAATAGGCAGAGTGAGTAAGACTAAAGGTGTAGAGGAAATATATAAACTTAACAAAGAATTAAATATAAGGTCGATCTCAGGTCTAGTTCAGATCTATTTATTTGGTGAAGTGTTTTTAAACGGGGAAGATCTAGAGAGATTTAACTCTTTTGTTCGACAACATTCTAATGTTACCTATGAAGGATTTAAATCTACCAATGAAGTTTATAGAAATTTGGATGTAGTCTTACACTTAAATAAGGATGAAGGATTAGGCAGGATCTATTTAGAGGCTGTATCTCGTGGGATACCTTTTGTTGGCATTGATAGTGCCGGGATAAGTGAAATAGGAGAGGTTCTTGGCTTGAAAGATTTTCTGGTTAATCCTAATGAAGGTGATTATATTGAATCACTATCGGATATACTCTTATACATCAAGAATAATTATGAAATAGCTTTGTCAAAAACACTTTCTTGTCAGGATAAACTAAGGAGATTTGAAATTAAATCATACACTAAGAAAATAGACTCAATACTTAAATATAAATAATATGAATTTTTTTAAAATAATAAAGCAGAAATACATTTTCAATTTTGGTTCAACCAAAAGAAGGTTTAGTGAAATTTATAAAACCAATTTTTGGAGTTCTAACGAATCTATTTCTGGACCAGGTTCTCAATTAAGTCAAACAGAAACTGTTAGAAAAGAATTGCCACGTATTCTGAATAAATTAGAGATAAAATCGCTACTTGATATTCCTTGTGGAGATTTCCATTGGATGAAAATGATTGACTTAAGTCAAGTAATGTATACAGGAGCAGATATTGTCTCTGATTTAATAAATATTAATAATAAAGCATACAAAAGTAAAAACATTAGTTTTAAAGTTTTAGATCTTATTGTAGATGACCTTCCGAAAGTTGATGCTATTTTAGTAAGAGATTGCTTTATTCATCTGTCAGAAAAACAGATTATATCATCAATTCAAAACATAAAAAAATCTGGAATTAAATATTTAATTACAAACAATTTTCCTGAATTTAAAAATAATTTTGACATCAAAACAGGTATGTTTCGTAAGGTAAATTTAACAGATGCACCTTATAATTTAACTAACCCAATTATGGAAATTGAAGAAATAGAGCATTTCTCCAAAATTGATGGAAAGAAAACCATTGTAGTCTATAAATGTTCGGATTTAAATCTCTAAATTTCATCAGTACTGGTCTATAAATTATGTCAATTTCCATAGTTCATTATAATCCTATTGAATATTACCCTCCTGTACATAATCTAATCAAGTATCTAGATTTAAGGCTTAAGATTGTTGTTCATTCAACATACCCAAATAATGTAACTATCCCAAATAAGTACTCAGGTGTTAAGATATTAAGATTCTCAAAGTTTCGAAGCAAAACACTATTTATGCGGTACTTCAATTTTTTTCTATTTACTCTTAAATCTTTTGCATATTTATTAAGAGATTCTCCCAAAGTTATACTCTATTTTGAGACTTGGTCTTGTCTTCCTGTTTTTCTGTATAAGATAATTAGACCTAGAACTTCGATTTTAGTTCATCATCATGAATACACATCAAGTGTAGATATTAAAAATTCTCCTTCAAGTCAGTTGAAATTTCTTTATAAGATTGAAAAGAAACTTTTAAGAAGAATTTCTTGGATTTCTCACACAAACCAAGAACGCTTAGAGATGTATCTTGAAGAGAATGAAATTTCAGAAAATGCGGTTAAAACGGTTATCCCTAATTATCCACCATTATCATGGTGCCACAGTCCACACGAGGAGAAAAAGGATATAATCAGGCTAGTTTATGTAGGATCTTTATCATTAGAAAATATGTATATCAAAGAGGTAATTGAATGGGTAATCAAACAAAATGGTATATTCTCGCTTGATGTATATAGTTTAAACATACATAAACCTGCAAAGGATTTTATTAATGGTTTAAAATCAAATCTTGTTACTTTCAAAAATGGTGTTGATTACGATAACTTACCTGAGGTTATTAAAAACTATGATGTAGGTTTAGTTATTTATAAAGGAGTATCTCTTAATTATGTATATAATGCACCTAATAAGCTGTTTGAATACTGGGCTTGTGGCTTAGATGTATGGTTTTCATCAGATTTAATAACTAGTAAAGAGTTTGTAACTGAAGGTGTATACCCTAAGATACTAGAAGTAAATTTTAGAGAGCTTGATAAATTTGATTGGCAGTCCACCATAGACAGGAAGAATCTAGATTATCAGCCTTCACCTTATTATTGCGAAGCGGTATTATCAGAATTGTATAATCAAATGGTTAAAATCCTAGAATGAAATTCATAATACCCAATTATAGAACTCCAGATTCGTTCGTAGATAATGTTGCTCACACATTAGAGAAAATGGGGCATGATGTTAAAACAATGCCTAAAGCGAAGAATTCATTTATTGACAATAGAATAAATCATCTTTTTACTATAGTTAATTCTATGGCCAATCCCGTTTACAGAACCAAGCAGGAAAAGTGGTTGGATAATGAGCTTAATCGTTCAAAATTTGATGTACTATTGACTTTGACTCAAGCTTTACCTGCTGAACTATTATTCAAGTCTAAGCAGAAGGGGATAGTTAATGTGACGTGGTGGGGCGATCCACCAGCAAATATGAAGAAGTATGGCTTGCTTGTAAGAGGATGGGATAAAATTTATATCAAAGATGGTAATGCTTCAAGAAAATTGAAAGGTTTAGGTTTTGATGCTGAATTGATGCACGAAGCTATGAATCCAGATTGGCATGCACCGCTGTATAAGTCCATTAATAATAAAGTAATCGTTGCAGGTTCATTTTATGATTATAGAAACTATTTAGTGACTGAGATGCTTAAGAATAATGTTGAATTTGGACTTTATGGCCGAAAATTACCATCTTGGGCTAGCGATGAGGTAAAGCAAAATCATACCAACGCGTTTATTGTAAGAGAAGAAAAGAGTCTATTATTTGGTGAAGGGTTAGCTTGTCTCAACTCCACTTCTATGGCAGAAGCAAATTCACTTAATTGTAGAGCATTTGAAATAGCTGGAGCCGAAGGACTTCAGTTTTTTGAATATCGGTCGTGCATTGAACAATGCTTTGACATAGACAAGGAACTTAAAGTATTCAGTTCGGTTGATGAAGTATTGGAATTAGTAGATTGGGCAAAAAAATATCCTGATGAGGCAATGAAAGTTAGAAAAGGTGGTCGAAAAAGAGCATTAGCACAACATACCTATAAGCATAGACTACAAAAAATAATAAAAGATATCACTTAAACACTAGTATAACTTTAAATATACACATGAAAAATTTTATACCAATATCCAAACCATCAATAACTCAACTTGAAATAGACTATGTCACTGATGCTGTAAAGTCAACCTGGGTTTCATCACTTGGTCCATATATTGATAAATTTGAGAGAGAGTTTGCTGAATTTTGTGGAACTAAACACGCAATTGCTGTTTCTAATGGTACTGTTGCTCTTCATTTAGTCTTACATTCCTATGGCATTGGACCAAACGATGAGGTCATTATGCCTAATCTTTCATTTATTGCTACAGCAAATTCCGTATTATATACTGGTGCGAAGCCCATATTCTCTGATATAGACCCAAGTAATTTGTGTATGGACCCAAGTGATATTGAACATCGAATCACTGCAAAAACAAAAGCTATTATGCCAGTTCATTTATATGGTCATCCTGCAGACATGAATAAAATTAATACGATTGCCAAGAAACATAATTTATTAGTGATAGAAGATGCGGCTGAAGCTCATGGGGCATCTATAGAGAGCAGCAGGGTAGGTAGCTTAGGAGATTGTGCTACATTTAGCTTTTATGGCAATAAAAATATGACTACTGGAGAAGGAGGAATGATAACCACCAATAATGATAAACTGGCTAAACGATGTAGGTATTTACGCGACCACGCGATGAGCAAAGAAAAGAGGTATTGGCATACGGAAATGGGATTCAATTATCGAATGACTAATATTCAGGCAGCACTTGGTTGTGCTCAGTTGGAGAGAATCGAAGAGTTAATGCTTGAGCGACAACGGATATTTAAACTCTATGAAGATAATCTTGCAGATTTTGGAGGTGTTAAGCTGAATCGAACAGAATCCTGGGCTACTAATTCTTATTGGTTAGTTTGTGCAGAGATTGAGGGTTTAGTTGAGAAAGATAGAGATGAGTTAATGACTAAATTGAAAAAATATAACATTGATACTCGACCTTATTTTTACCCAATGACTCAAATGCCTTATATTGAATCGGTGTCTGATACTCCAGTAACTTTCAAAGTTTATGAAAGAGGTATAAATCTTCCATCTTACATTGATTTAACAGAAAAGGAGATAGAATACATTTGCAACACGTTAAAATTTATGATTTAAGATGTTTTATGATTTTATTGAGAATTTAATTAGACATATTTCGGGATCTTTAGGCATTCGCATCAGACGATGGTATTATAGTAGAATGTTGAAAGATTGCGGTGATAATTTAGTTGTTGAATCTGGTGTTTATTTTGATAATCCATCTAATATTTCTTTAGGTAGTAATGTGTGGATTGATAGAAATTGTATTTTAATTGCTGGCATAAGCCTAAATGAAAATATAAGAAAAATAAAACCTACTTTTAATGAGGGTGAAATGCATATTGGTAACAATGCTCATTTAGGTATCAGAACTGTAATACAAGCCCATGGTGGGGTTAAGATTGGTGATTTCTTTACTTCGGGTACAGATTCAAAATTATACACAATGTCTAATGATGTTAAACTATCCAAAAATGGAACACATTATCCCGATAAGAAGTCATTATTTTATGATTTACATCCAATTAAAATTGAAAACAATGTATGGGTAGGTATGCAAGCTATTATTCTCGGCGGAACTATAGGAAGTGATGTTTTTATATCAAATAATAGTGTTTGTCTTGGTGACTATCAATCAAATTCAATTTTAGAAGGATCTCCCGCAATTAAAATCAAGGATAGGTTTATATGAAAGTTCTTTATATCACTCCAGGCTGCTTTGATAAAGGGGGTATAAGTCGTTATTCTAGATACCAAATTTCTGCAATTCGTGAGTTGTTTGGCAAAGAGAATGCCTATATAATGTCATTATTAGGCCCTGATAAAGACCAAATTGAAGAAGATTTTGAAGTAGAATATTCTGGAAGTTCAATTAATTCAAAGTGGCAGCAGTTGAAATTTTCACTTTATTTTTTCTTTAAAGCCTTACTTCATAGACCGTCATATATCCTGTTAGCTCACGTAAATATGTCTGGATTAGCTGTTTTAGTTTCCAAATTAGTAAGAGCAAAAACCATCCTTAATGTATACGGGTTGGAGTTATGGGGCGATATAAGTTTTGATGCTAGTTGGGGATTAAAAAGGGTCGATTATATCATATCAGATTGTCATAACACTAAAAATTATCTTGTTAAAAATAAAATTAGAAATGAGTCAGATATAACGGTTATATGGGATTGTGTAGATTTAACTAAGTTTAAGCAATCTTCGAATAATCTTTCTCTCATAAAGAAAAAATATGGTATTAAAAATGATGGTAGATTTACTATTTTGACCCTAGGTCGTTTGTCTTATGCGGCTATTCATAAAGGGTACCATAGATTAATTGAGGTGTTAGAAAGATTGGATCAATCTAAATTCTATTTAGTCATTGCTGGAAAGGGAGATATGATGAATGATTTGAAAACGTTAGTAAAATCCAAAGGAATGGAGAACTCTGTTTGTTTTACTGGAATGGTTAATGAATCAGATATGGCACATCTGTATAGTTTGCCCGATGTTTTTTCATTAGTTAGTGAAGTCGGTAAGGGAATGGGTGAGGGTATTCCTCTTACTCCACTTGAGGCTATGGCTTGTGGAACCCCAATTATTGTAGGTGATGAAGATGGTAGCAGAGAAGCAGTTTTTGACAGTAAAAATGGTTACGTAATTTCACCAAATGATTTGGATAGTCATGTAAATCATGTCAAGTATTTATCAGAAAATCAAAATTCGCTTGAACAAATGGGATTTGAGGCCCTACGCATAGCTAATGAGGAGTTTTCATATTCTAATTTTTTAAAAAAACACAAGTTGTTTTTTAATACTCTCAACAAGTGAAGTTTTTTTTCATAGTTTTAAGGCTAGTTATTGTTTTTATTATATCAATAGCAGTGGGAGATCTATTTGGTATCAAACATATATCAATGTTCTCTCTATTGTTTGGTATTTATCTAATCGTAGAATTATTATTTAGTTTAGGTAAACGAATACCTTATTTTGAGTTGATGTTTGCTCTTTTTGGGGTGCAATTATTAATATCACCTTACGCTGATTATCACTATTTTCATAATCAAATTCTTGCTGTGATGGAAGTACCTGAATCAGTTTATTATGAATTTGTAACATTTGCTATTCTAGGATTATACATAGGTTTTAAGCTTTTAACTTCACACATTAAAGATAATGAATTGGTTGTTCGCAAAGCAATTAAAACTAATAGCCAGCAATATGAAAATATTGGATTTAATCTAATCATATTTGGTTATTTCTTCTTTTTTCTGACTTTTCTAAGTAGCAACTTTGTCTTTGTTAGTTTATCTTATTTGAGATTTATTGGGTCACTATATATCCTTTACAGCAATAGCTCCAGAAAACTCTATTATATGCTATTAGTTTGGTTACCATTTTTTATAATTACCGTCAAGTCGGTTGTTTTTATTAATATAATTATTTGGACACTTTTATTATATTGTTTCTTTAATTTAAATAAGCGTGTTAGGAAGATATTAATCGTGTCACTAGCTTTATTTGGTTTTACAGCGATTTCAATATTACAATCGGTAAAGCATGTTTACAGAGAAAGTGCTTGGGATCCAAATGCTAGAAAAGAGTTGAGTTTGACATCTCTTATGATAAATCAAGCCAAAAATTTGGATGCTGAACTTTTGAAACTCATAGGGGGAGCGATGAATCTAAGAGTTAATCAAGGTTGGATTATATCCCATGGTATGAATAATTTAGGAGACAATGACAGAAATTTAAGCAAAAATTATCTTAAGCAAGAAATGATTGGAATTTTTTTACCACGCTTTATTTATAAAGATAAAGTAGTTGTTGGAAGCCGAGAAAAGTTTTACGAATTTACAGGTTGGGAACTTGGAGGAGGAACTGCAATGAATCTTGGTATAATTGGCGATTTATATCTTAATTTTGGTAAAAGAAAGGGAATAGTGGCGGGCTTTATTTTTGGTTTAATCTTGGGTTGGTTTCACAGTATATATTTAAGAAAATTGATTTTATATCCTGATCTGTTATTTTGGTCAGTTCTTTTTTATTTTATGATTATGCGAGCTGGTAATGAGTTTTATATTATTATGAATTGGTATTTTAAAACCATTTTAATTGTTACGATTTTCTTTTCATATTTGAGGCCTCGCTTTTTAGAAAATATGAAACCACAATTTAATTAGATGAAAACACAAAGGCCATACAGTATATTAATAAAATTTTTTTCAATACTATTGATTGTATTATTATTTATTTATAACTATTCTTCAAATCATATAAATACAGAAAATTTTGCTTTAGGAGAAGGAACATCATCTCACTTTGCATCAGTAGATGGAACTCCCATTCATATAAATAAGATTGATAGTGGGGAATTTAGTTCATTACTTAATGGTGTGAAAACAAATGAGAGTGGTGATATTATATTATTTCTAGGTAATTCTCAGACTCATGGAATTAATCAATATAAAAAGGGAGATAGTAACTATGTTGAATTATTTCACCATAGTATGACAGATCGGTATGTAATTTCACACAGTATTCAGAATGCTAGTATGCAATACTTTTTGTTATCATTAGCCTATTTTAATTCTAAGATGAATATTAATGAGGTAGTCGTTCCTTTATTTTATGATGATTTCAGAGAGGATGGAATCAGAACAATTTTTTTTAAAGAATTATTGAATAATTCCTTTCAATTAGATACAAATTTTGGAGATGTAGCCATTCGATTAAATGAACAACTTGCTTTGAAACAAAAGACAGAAATTGTCAATTCAGAAAAGGGGTATGTATCAACTCAAGAAAAAACAGAAAAGTATTTGGATGACAAATTATCATCAATTTTTTCTTTTTGGAAATCAAGAAGTTCTATTAGAGGCAAAATATTCATACAGCTGTATCAATTAAGGAATAAAATGTTTGGTATTAATGCTCAAACAATTAGAAAACAAAATCCAGCTGTTTTTAATAAAAACATGGATGCATTAAAAGTAATTCAAAATTATTGTGAGCAAAACCAAATTAAACTTTATACCTACATTCCTCCTATAAGGACTGATGTAGCTATTCCTTATGACATATCAGATTATAATTCATTTAAAAAAACTGTTGATAGCATGTTTAGGAATCAAACTATTAATTGTCACTATGATTTGGAAAGTGTTGTGCCAGGCAAATTCTGGGGTGTTAAGAACTCGACTACAGGTAGTCAAGAAATGGAGTATGATTTTATGCATTTTACGGGAGAAGGGCATCGTTTGTTGTATGATTCTTTGCATTATAAAATGATAGTTAATTCGAACTAAGTCATGTTATTTAACTCACTAACTTTTTTATTATTTCTTTTCATAAATGTCTTATTATTTTGGTTACTAAATGCTAAACTCAGAATTCGATTAATATTTCTGTCTAGTATAGTATTTTATGGTTTTTGGCGATGGGATTTTGTTTTATTGATGCTGTTTTCAACCATACTAGATTATTTTATGGCTATACAGATTAATCAAAGTCAAAGCCAATTCAAAAAAAAGGTTCTATTAGTGACAACTCTATCCATAAACCTTGGTCTTTTAATCGCTTTTAAGTATTTATTTTTTTTAACAGAAAATATTAATAGTCTATTGGATTTCTTCAACCAGGAATATGCAGTAGAGCCTTTAAAACTAATATTACCATTGGGAATAAGTTTTTACACTTTTCAGACTATTTCATACTCAATAGATGTATATAGAAAACATATTATTCCAGAGAAAAATTTTGCATTATACGGGGCCTATGTCACTTTTTTTCCTCAGTTGGTTGCTGGTCCAATTCTAAGAGCGGGTGAGGTGATAGAACAACTTAGAGTAAGAGAAAAATTCAAGATTTATTTTTTGTACTCGGGGTTAAAAAGAATTTTATTTGGGCTTTTTTTAAAAGTTGTATTAGCTGATAATATTGCACCTCTTGTCGATGATGCCTTTGCGTTAGATCTAACTGTTTTATCAGCAATTGATGTAATCACAATGGCTTTTCTTTTCGGTTTTCAAATATTTTTTGATTTTGCTGGATACTCACATATTGCAATAGGCTGTGCTAAACTAATGGGAATTACATTTCCTGAGAATTTTGACTTTCCATACATTGCTTCCTCATTTAAAGATTTCTGGAAAAGATGGCATATTTCTCTGTCTAGTTGGATTAGAGATTATCTCTACCTTCCACTTTTAGGGGTTAAGGTTATTAATAAAAATTCAAAATCAAGAGGTGGTCTAGAAGTTATCAAAACTCAACGAATGACTATAGCACTTTTCTTGACTTGGGCTATTATGGGGTTGTGGCATGGAGCAAGCTGGACTTTTGTATTTTGGGGGATTTATCATGCATTCTTTATTTATATGGAACGAAAGTTATCTAATATTTTGTTTTTTAAGAGTAAGTTGCATTCACTTATTGGTTGGTTTATAGTCTTACCAATTGTTATGTTATCGTGGATCCCGTTTAGAGCAGTAAATATGGGCGATACATTTATTTTGTATGGCAAAATGTTTAATTTAGATAATTATTTTCATTACACCCTTAGGGAAAATTACTTTCTGATTGCTAGCATATTTCTTTTAGGTTTTATAGTGTCTTATTATATCTCAAATTGGAAACCAACCAACAATAGAAAAATAGTATTCATATACGAATACGGAAAGGTATTAATCTATTCTATAATGCTATTTCTTGTATTTATCTTTTTGAGGCCAATTACACAATTCATTTATTTCCAATTTTAATAATTGAAACCCAAAATCCTCATATACACTGATTGGTTTCCTCCTGCATTTAGAGCTGGAGGTCCTATTCAGTCTATTTATCAATTAACTCAACTACTAAAAGTAGAATATGAGGTCTATGTTATTACCACTACTGAAGACTTGAATGAGGCTATAGAAGACCAATTATCATTAAAGAATCAGTTTGTTTCGTTTGATGGCGTTCAAGTAGTTTATCTGGATTCATCTCATCGCTCAGTTAGTGATATTAAACGATTATCGGACACTATTCAGCCAAATTTTGTTTTCTTTAATGGTTTATTTAATAGATATTTCTATAAATACTTACTGTTTCATTTTGTAAGGAAGTTCAATGGTAAATCTATTATTTCTCTTCGAGGGATGCTCAAATCATCAGCACTTGAACAGAAAGAACGAAAGAAAAGGATTTATATCAGAATATTAAGGTGGTTAATAAGCAGTAAAAATGTTACGTTTCATTGCACGAGTAAAGACGAAGAGTCAGACTTAATTAAAAACTTTGGTAAAAAACAAAATTCAGTTGTATTGCCCAACATACCATTTTTATCTCAAAATAGAATAAGTCAAAAAAAATCTGATAAACTCAAATTAGTTTATGCAGCTCGTATTCATCCTATCAAAAATTTAGTATCATTAATCAGTGTATTGCCTCTAGTAAAGTCATCACTAAAATTAACTATTATCGGAGTTGTTGAAGATGAGGAGTATTGGTTAAAATGTATGGAGCAGTTAAATCAACTACCCAAACATATAGAAGTAGAAGTATTAGGAGATATGAAGCATCATGAATTGATGAATAATCTTCCTAACTATGATGTATATGTTTTACCCACTTTAGGAGAAAATTTTGGACATTCTATATTTGAAGCTCTTTCAGCAGGACTTCCAGTCATTATATCTGACCAAACCCCATGGAGAAACCTTACGGATGGTAGAGTGGGATTTGATATTCCATTATCTGATGATAGTTCTTTAGTATTAGCTATTGAAAAGTTTGCTGCAATGAGTCAGAAAGAATTTTTTGAGTGGTCTAAAAGTGCAAAATATTATGCCTTAAATTACTATAATTCTCAGCATTACTTGAAAGAATATAAATCCCTTTTTTCTAATAAAATAAAAGTAGGTATAGTGGCTCCAGTTCCACTTGAACGATACAAAGGAGGAATAAGCAATTTTGCTGAAATTTTTATGCAAAAAGCATCTGAATTTGAGGATGACGGAATTCAGTTTAGTCTGATCAACACATGCATAATTCCTCGAACAAATGAATCTACTGGTCGGTTTGAATATTCCAATTTTAAAAATTATTTTTTATTTATTTATCTAGCATTTAAACAAATAAAAAGAGGTAAAATTGAAATTTTACATATTCACACATCGGTTGGGAGATCAATTTTTAAAGATTCGATTTCAGCACTATTATTTAAGTTATTCTACAATACCAAAAATATTTTACATCTTCATGTTGGTGAGGTCAGCCAAATTGAGATGAAAGGTGTTTTAAAAAAAATAAACGAATGGCTTTTAGATAAAGCATATCATAGAGTTTTGGTACTTAGTCCACAATTAAAAAAACTCTTTAAACCCAATCTAAAAGATAGAGTTTTAATGACTTGTAATTTTCATAACTCTGATGTTATTCAAGATAAAATTAAACAAGCGAATGACAAAATAGTTATTACTTTCATTGGTTCGATTAGTGAATCAAAAGGTGTTTTAGATTTATTCGAAGCACTGTCAAAATTAAATGATAGAAATTGGTGTTTAAATATAGCAGGTGAATTTATCAATAATGATTTTAAGAAAAAGGTTATGCAATTTCCTGCATATATTTCTATAAAGGATAGTGTAAATTTTCTGGGTTATATCTTAGACACGTATAAAGACGATTTATTAGGTAATAGTGATATACTTGTTCTGCCGAGCTATGCTGAGGGTATGCCAATTTCAGTACTAGAAGCTATATCATATGGAAATGCCATTGTAACAACTGATGTAGGTGCTAATCAGACTCATTTTTCGTCTATTTGTAATCTACTACAACCTGGCGATATTATAGGTTTAAAATCAGAGTTATCAGAATTATTGAACGATATTAAGTTACTAAATAAAAGAAAAAATCAGGCTCTTGAACTAGCACATAGATTCACATTTGACGCCTTTAAAGAACAAATAACCCCCATATATAAGACTATTTAAAAATGTATATTTTAGGATTAAACGCATATCACGGTGATTCATCTGCATGTATTTACAAAGATGGTACACTGATCGCAGCAACAGAAGAAGAGAGAATTAGAAGAGTTAAACACTGGGCTGGTTTGCCTACTGAAGCAATCAAGTTTTGTTTAGATGAGGCTAATATCCAATTAACTGATATTGATTATGTTACTGTAAGTAGGGACCCGAAGGCTAAACTTGGAGAAAAAGTAATAAGGACTCTCAAAAATGGAATTAGCCTTAAGGCTGTAAAAGATCGAGGAGCAAATTCTATAAAAATCACCGGAATAAAAAAAGATATTGCTGATGCTCTAGGTTTTGATTTAAAACACGTAAAGGCAAAAGTCAAATTTATCGAACATCATCGTTCACATATGGCCTCGTCTTATCATGTATCTCCATTTCAAGAGGCAGCCATACTATCAATAGATGGTATGGGAGATTTCACTTCAACAATGAGAGGTATTGGTCGTGGCAATTCTATTGAGGTTATTGATAGTGTAAGTTACCCTCATTCTATTGGAATATTCTACACCTCATTTACTCAATACCTTGGTTTTCCTCATTATGGTGATGAATATAAAGTTATGGGCTTGTCTCCCTATGGCTCTCCTAAGTATACAGATAAAGTCTGGGATGTAATCATTAAGAAAAACAATGGTTTGTTTGAACTCAACCCTATTTATTTTAAGCATTTTAAAGAAGGTGTAGCTATGAGTTGGGAAAGTGGTTCCCCTGAAATTGGACGAATTTTTAGTGATGCCTTTGTTGCCCAATTTGGACCTGTAAGAAAAAAAGGAGAGGAGATGACACAATACCACAAGGATTTAGCAAGTAGTGTACAGCGAGTTACAGAAGAGGTTATTTTTATGATGGCTGAGGACTTGTATCAAAAAACAGGTTTAAAGAATCTATGCATTACCGGAGGTGTTGCACAAAATTCAGTAGCTAATGGAAAAATTCTGGCAAATACTTCATTTGAACATTTGTTTGTTCCTCCCGCTGGACACGACGCTGGAACATCTGTCGGTTCAGCTTTATACCACTATCATGTAAATCTCGAGAATGATCGACTACCATTTCAACATCAAGCTTATACCGGTGCATGTTTTGATAAAAATGATATTCAATCTTTTTTAGATTCTGAGCGTATTAAATACAATTTCATTGAAGATGATGAACAACTAATCGATTCTGTTGCTAATTTTCTTCATCAAGGCAAAGTTATTGGTTGGTTTCAGGGTAGGGCAGAGTTTGGTCCAAGAGCCTTAGGTAATCGATCCATTATTGTTGACCCAAGTAGAGACGATGCTAAAGAGCTTTTAAATTCCAAAATTAAAAGAAGAGAAAGCTTTAGGCCTTTTGCCCCATCAATCCTAAAAGAGGCAACAAAAGATTATTTTGAAGTGATAGATGATGTTCCATTTATGGAAAAAGTATACCAAATTAAAAAAGAAAAAAGATCAGTAATACCTGCGGTCACCCATGTTGATGGTTCTGGCAGACTTCAAACAGTATCTATGGAGGACAATCCAAAATATTATAAGCTAATCAAAAAGTTTAGCAGCTTATCAGGTATACCAATTCTGTTAAATACTTCATTCAATGAGAATGAGCCCATTGTAAATACACCAAAACACGCTTATGATTGCTTCGCTCGAACGAATATGGATATCCTTGTTTTAGGTAACTTTATTTTATCTAGATAACTTTGAAAATATCCGTAATCACAGTTTGCTACAATAATGAATCTACCATTAAAAAATGCTTAGATAGTGTAGCTCAACAAGAAGGAGACATAGAGCATATCTTAATTGACGGTCTATCGACAGATAAAACTGTTAAAATTATTAAAAACTATAATCACGTGGCTTTTTTTAGTTCAGAAAAAGATGAAGGTATTTATGATGCTTTAAATAAAGGATTAAATGCAGCTACAGGAGACATAATTGGATTTTTACATAGTGACGATGTATTCTATTCTAATAATACTATAGCTCAAATTGAGCAATATTTTTTAGATGATATTTCCCTTGATGCAATTTATGGAGATATTCAGTTTGTGGATGATCAAGGAAAAATACTTAGGTTTTACAGTTCTAAAAAATTTAATAAAAATGACTTTTCAAGAGGTAGAATGCCTGCTCATACATCATTTTTTGCAAAGAAGAAAGTCTATGAGGAGTTTAAATTTAAATTAGGGTATGAAATTGCTGCAGACTTTGATCATTTGCTTCGTGTGTTTCACTCAGGAAAGTACAATATTGATTACAAACCAATTACAACGACTAGTATGTTAACTGGAGGAGCAAGTACAAAGAATATTCAATCTAGGATTACTATCAATAAAGAGATTGCCCATTCTTGTAAAGAGAATGGTATCAAAACAAACATGTTTAAGATATATAGTAAATATCTTCATAAAATTTTTGAATTTAAGGTTTGAGTAAAATACTTGTTACTGGAGCATCAGGTTTTGTTGGAAGTTATATTTCACCTGAGTTATCCAGGAATCATTCTCTTTATGCTATAAGCAGGAGTAGAGAATTTGGGTTATTCGAAGAGGTGTATTCGTGGGATAATTACACCAATACTTCTTGCGATTATGATGTAGTTATCCATTTAGCAGGACTTGCACATGATACTTCTAATTCTAAACAGGAACAGGAGTATTTTAAGGTAAACCATGAACTTACAGTAGGTTTGGTTAATTGGATTAATCAATCAAAAAAATCAGTAAAATTGATTTATTTAAGTTCTATTAAGGTTTATGAAGATTCATTAATTATTAATGAGAAAACACCCAAAAAACCACAATCTGTCTACGGAAAATCAAAACTTGCAGCAGAAAATACAATTATTGATAATTTATCTGCTAATCATATCTATTATATATTAGAACCTGCGATGATTTATGGTGTAAGAAATAAAGGTAACCTTCCCAAATTATACCACTCACTATCTTCAGGTATTCCATACCCCTTTGGAAATTGGAAAAATAAACGTTCCATTCTAGCCATTGAGAACCTAAGTTATACAATTATTCAACTTCTGGAAAGTAATGCTGCTTCTGATTATTTTATTATCTCTGATGATGCTACAATTTCCACCTCTGAAATGATTGATGAACTGTTTAAGGAGACAAATAATACGTATATCAGATGGGGAATTCCTAAATTTTTGATTCGAACACTAATAAAGTTTACTAGCATAATTGGTATAGATACCTTTAACAAGTTACTTGGTAGTTTAGTGGTAAGTAATCAAAAGATCAAAAAAGTACTACAAATTGAAAAATTACCCTTTGATGTTAGATCAAGTTTAAACCTATTAGGTAGATATATGGAAATAAATAAAAGAGAGCAATGAGTAGTTTTTTAACAACTTTTCTAGTGTCAGTATCCTGTTCTATTCTTTTGTTATATATGTACTTGGTATTAGGTAATAAATTTAAAATTTATGACGTACCAAATAATCGAAGTTCACATAAAAATACTGTCATAAGGGGTGGAGGAATTGTCTTATTATTAATTAATATAATATGGGTCATATTTGAGCCTAGTCAGCTTAATATATTGTTATCAGTTAGCTTAAGTATTGGTGTTGTTACTGGTTTTTTGGATGATTTTAAGAATTTAAAAACAAGTACACGTTTTGTATTATACCTTATTGCAGTGGGAATTATTTTATTTGGTGTATTAGAATTACAACGGTTTGATACATACATATGGATTCCCCTATTTATTATCATCTTAGGGTCAGTTAATACCTATAATTTTATGGATGGGATTAATGGAATTACTGCATTGTATTCTATTGTTATCTCATGTTCATCTTTGCTTATTCTTAACTCATTGAATGAGTTTACATTTAATGAGAATATTATATCATATGCTGGTTTTTTTGTAGCTTTCTGTATTTTTAATTTTCGAAATAGAGCTCTCATGTTTTTGGGTGATTCAGGGAGCGTTACAATGGGATTATTCGCTGCATTTCTAGTAGTCTTGATCGGCTTAAAAATTAATAGTTGGTCATCAATTATATTACTTGCTGTCTATGGTGTTGATAGTGTTGGTTCAATTATCATTCGATTGATAAAAAGAGAAAATATATTGCAAGCTCATCGGAGTCACTTATATCAAGATTTAGTTCATATCAAAAGTTATAATCATATGACAATTAGTGTGTTGTATTCTTTTGTCCAACTTTTTATAAACGTGGGTTTATTTGTGTTTTATCATTTAGGATGGGTTGAGTCTTATGCTGGTGGTATTTTGTTATTATTAGCTTTTCTATATTACTATGTAAAACAAAAAATCCATGGAGATAACCTATTTTTAAGGGATAATATAGCTATTGAATAAACCTAAAATAGGATTAGTTTTTATTGGAGAATTTCCCGAGGGGGATGTCCATAATTCTCGTATTAGAAATATTGGTCTTGGATTTATTCATAAGCAATGGAAGTGTGACTTTATTTCTCTTTATCCAACAAGTTTTTCCAAAGAAAGCAACAATCCAAAGCAGACAATATGGAATAACCAAAAAGTCGTTCATATTGGTGGATGGAATAAGTACCCCAAATTTTTTATTCTTAGGTTTTTACAATTAGTTTATTGTCACCTTGCCTTCATTCTTTTTATTCTTAAGAATGTGCATAATTATGATGTGTTTTACTTTTATACACCTCAGTTAATTTCATCATTACCAGGAATGTTGCTTAGTAAACTTTTAGGAGCTAGAGTTATTATTGATTATACAGATTTGCACTCTGCGAATTCGAATAAATTTTTACATAAACTCGAAGAAAATTTAATGACTAATTATTCGAATTGCATGCTAGTGATTTCGAATTTTTTGTATGACCATTTCAAAACACAACACAACAATATCCACCATATTCCTTTGATGGTTAATTTTAATGATTTTAATCAAACCATTGAATCTGTTCCCTTTAACATTGGATATATAGGTTCTTTTGGTGAAAAGGATGGAATTGCTGATATTTTGGATGCTTTTGCCATTGCAATTCATAAAGAGCCTCGTTTGACCTTGACATTAATTGGGCGAGATCCTCAATCTATAAATACAAAAAAGCTGATCAAGTTGCGTGGTTTAAATGATTATGTGCATTTAACAGGGGGGATTAGTCACGAAAGAATATCAAGAGAGTTAAAAAAATGTGATACCCTTATCATGAATAGAAAAAAATCAATTTTTTCAGATTCAGGATACCCTGCTAAACTTGGGGATTATTTTGCTTGTAATAGACCTATCTTGATGAGTGATGGAATTTTATTTTCATCTGATTTTAACCACAAAGATGAGGTGTTTAAATACAAACATGATGACCCAAATAGTCTTGCGAAAGCTATTCAGTATCGATATGATTACCTAGACGAAATGAATGAAATGGCTGATCGTGGCCATAAATATGCAAAAGATCACTTTGATAGTGAAAAAATTTCGTCAAAAGTGGTTAAGCTTGCTAAACAATTAGTTGAGCCTAATTAAGGGTTATTAGTTTATAGAGATTATTGAAAACTCCTTCTTTCCCCAATCTCACACTTAATTTTGGATTCTTATATCATTTTAAGCATATTTTTGTTGTTCATACATGGCCTTATCCTTTGGGAATACTGAACGAGCATTTGCACATAAATCTGACGCAGATTTAAGTAAAGCTTATCGATTGTTTCAGTCCTTTTCATATCCCTTCTTGGTAAACTATGGGCCTGTTATAGCTAATTGGGCAATGAAGATTGGACTTCCGATAAAACCAGTCATAAAAAACACGATCTTCAACCAGTTTTGTGGTGGTGAGACTATTGAAGAAAGCAATCAATTTGCAAAAAAATTGTTTAATCAACAAATAGGAGCCATTCTTGATTATTCTGTTGAGGGAGAGGGAACAGAGGAGAATTTTGTTAGAACCTTTGAAGAATTGAAATCAGTAATAGGAGAAGCGGCAGACAAACCTGAATATCCTTTTGCTGTATTTAAATCGACAGGTATTGGATCTTTTTCTGTATTGACTGCTAAATCTGCTGGTCAAAACCTAACCCCAAACCAACAAACTCAATACGACCAACTTGTTGATCGCATACATTCTTTGTGTAAACACGCCCACCAAAATAAAGTAAAATTACTTATCGATGCAGAAGAATCATGGATTCAAGATGCTGTCGATGAAATTGTTTATACCAACGCCAAAGCATTTAATTGTAACGAAATTATTGTTTTTAATACCATTCAGTTGTATAGAAAAGGAATGGTTGAGGAAATTGAAAAGCAGATAAATATAGCTCGTGAGTCTGGATATAAAATTGGGTTTAAGCTTGTTCGAGGTGCTTACATGGAAAAAGAATCAGAGAGAGCTCAAGAGATGAATTATCCGAATCCAATTCAAGATTCCAAAGAAGATACAGATCGAGACTATAATTTGGCATTGGAGCTATGTTTCAAAAATCGAGACATTGTTGCTATAATGGCTGGCACTCACAATGAAGAAAGTTCATTATTACTTGCTAGGTTAATTGAAGATCACAACATTAGTAAATCAGATGATCGTTTTTGGTTTGCTCAGCTGTATGGAATGAGTGATCATATTAGTTTTAATCTAGCTTTTAAAGGATTCAATGTGGCTAAATATCTGCCCTATGGTCCTGTAAAAGAAGTTTTACCCTATTTGAGTAGAAGAGCTCAAGAAAATAGTAGTGTTAAAGGACAATCGAGTCGCGAACTTTCTTTAATTAGCAAAGAAATGAAACGAAGGAAGGCATTAAAAAAGTTCGTTTGATTTATTCTTAGAAGACTCATAACCATGATCAGTCATAAGTTCTTTTCCCACTGCAGCTTTCTTAGCTAATTTATCACAAATTTCATTTTCAGTGTGACCACTGTGACCTTTTATCCAATGAAATTTGATGTTGTATTTCGAGTATTCCCTCAAGAATATTCTCCAGAGGTCTGCATTGGCCTTATCTTTAAAATTTTTCTTTACCCAACCAAAAACCCATTTTTTCTCTACTGCATGAATCACATATTTTGAGTCAGAGTAGATGACAATTTCCTTCTCTTTTGCTACATCATTTAGCATTTTTAGTGCTTGAATAACCGCCATAAGTTCCATGCGGTTATTAGTGGTTAATCTGTATCCTGCACTAACTTGTTTTTGCTTTTCTCCATATTTCATTACAATACCATAACCACCTGGTCCTGGGTTTCCTAATGAACTTCCATCTGTGAATATTTCTATGGTTTGGTTTGACATTAGAAGGGTAGTTGTTTGTTTTCTTTTAATTTAAGGAGATCAGCAATAATGAAATTACTACCACCCACGAAAATAAGTTCATTTTTAGAAACGCTTCTGAATCGTTGATTTATTGCTGACTTTAAGTCTGGAAATGAAACACCTTGAATATCATATGATTCAAAAATTTTTCTTGCCTTTTCTGATTTCATCCCACGGATAACATTAGGTTTTACAAAACTATATGATGATTCCATGGGCAATGTGGGTATAATTTTACTTAGATCTTTATCATCAACAAAGCCTAGTATAAAATGAATTTTTTTCGTGTACTTTGATAATTCCTTTGTGATTAAACGAAACCCCTCTTCATTGTGCCCAACGTCCCCAATCACAAGGGGGCTTTTATGAAGTATCTGCCATCTACCTAGAAAGTTTGATAATTTACATACACTTAAGAGAGCTTGATGTGTCTTTATTTTATTAGTTGGAAGAATGTATTCTAAATTATCGATACAGCTTAATGCACTTCCAATATTCCATTGTTGATGTTCGCCAATAAGATCTGTTTTATAATACTCTTTTTTATAGGTATATAATTTTGCATTTTTTTCAATGGCTACATTCTTCAAAACTTCATTAGCAGTTTCACTGACTTTCCCAATAATTACTGGAGTATTATTTTTAAAAATGCCGGCTTTTTCTAATGTAATTTCTTCAATTGTATTTCCAAGCATATCCATGTGGTCATAACTAATAGATGTAATGACACTGGCTAATGGTTTAAGGATATTGGTGCTATCAAGTCTTCCACCCAGACCAGTTTCAATCACAGCAATGTCTACCTTTTCTTTAGCAAAGTATTCAAATGCCATTGCAACAGTAATTTCAAAAAAGGAGGGTTGAATTTCTTCAATGATGGGCGTTATTTTTTGTGTAAAATTAATAACGAAGTCTTTAGGACATGGAGTGCCATTGAGTTTAATACGTTCTCTAAAATCAACCAAATGAGGTGATGTATACATTCCAACATGGTATCCATTGGATTGGTAGATGGAGGATAGGATATGAGATGTAGATCCTTTACCATTGGTTCCTGCAATGTGAATGGACTTAAATTTATCCTGTGGATTATTCAAATAATCACATAGTTTGATGATATTGGTTAAGTCTTTCTTAAATGCAGAAGTACCTATTCTTTGGTACATTGGCAGCTTTTCATACAAATAATTGAGGGTTTGTTCGTATGTCAATTCGTTAAGAATTATTGTAGTTTAAAGGTGTAAGTGATGTATCCACATCCGCCATCAGACCCACTAATATTTCTAAAGGTTGATTTTTTAATTGAGTAGATAGCCTTATTAATTAAGTCGCTATTTGAGGTTGTGCTATAATCACCAATAAGAGGTTTGTGCTTAGCACTTTTAACGTTGCCTTTGCTGTCAACACACACATAAAGTCTAACTTTTCCATTTTCTTGGACTCCTCCTTGAGGTAATGCTATTTTAGCACTAAATCCTCCTATGCCACCAGAAACACCTGGTCCTAAAGAAGGCCCATCTCCAGAGCCCATTCCTGAGGTTCCTTTGCCTTCGCCACCTGGAGAGGTCCCTGAACCATCAGGTTTACCTTTATATCCACCCGTGTTATTACCACCTTTCCCAGAGCCATCGGTATCTTTTCCCTTGTTCTTACCAATATTAATCTTGGGTGGTTTTGGTGTAGGTTTGGTTTCTTTTGGTTTATCTTCTATGGGTTTTGTTGTCTCTTTTGTCTTTGGCTTTGTTTTTGGTTTGTTTTTGATTATTGGGGGAGCCTCAGCCACATCACTCGTTAATTGATTTTCTGGAGTATATTCTTCTTCAGATTCTGTAATGGTTTCTTCTTCAGCAGAAGAATTATCAGGACCCCCATCATCGGGGTTTCCCAAACTTACAGCTACTCCACCTGAGTTAATCTCTTCAGCCTCAACATTACTACAAGCGTTAAACATAGACATCAAAAAAAGTAAGAGGAATAGCAAAAGGTACACAGTTATTGTACCTGCTAATGCTTTTTTATCTTCAGATCTACTTAAATTTATCATGTTAGATTACTTACTTCCATCCAGAGCCAAAACAACTTTAGCTCCAAGTTTGTCAGCCATCATGACAACATTCATGACATCCTCATAACGTATATTTTTATCTCCTCGTATACTTACAGTTGCTTTAGGAGTATTTTTTAATTGGTTTTGGAGATCTGATGATAATTGATCGTATGTTGTTTTATAGTCATCAATAGCGTAGTTAAGATTTTGATCAATGGATATAACAATTACTTTGTTTACTGGGTTTACATTATTTACACCCTTTGGAAGTACTAACTTGAGTGCAGGGTCTTTGACTACAGAACTGATGATAATAAAAAATATGAGCAGCAAGAATACAATGTCAGTCATACTTGATGCATTGAATTCGGTACTGATTCTACTCTTGGGTCGGAGATTCATGATTTATGCTGGTTCGTGCAGAATATCTAAAAACTCAACAGATGTTGCTTCCATTTTGTAAACTACTTTATTGATCATACTAGATAGTAAGTTATAGCCAATATAAGCGAATATACCAACAATAAGCCCAGCTACAGTAGTCATCATAGCCTCTCCAATTCCTCCACTTAACAAATCTGCAGTAATCTGCTGTCCACTATCTTGCATTTGATTAAAAGTTCGAATCATACCCGTTACTGTACCCAAGAAACCAAGCATGGGAGCAGCTCCTGATATAGTTGCCAAGATAGGCATTCCTTTTTCCAATTTGTAAACTTCGAGTTTACCTACATTTTCTACTGCAACACTAATATCTTTGAGAGGTTTTCCAATTCTGGACAACCCCTTTTCAATCATCAATCCAATAGGAGTACCATTGCTATGGCAAAGTGTTTGAGCACTTTTGATGTCCCCATCAAGCACCATGCTCTTAATATTTCCCATGAATTTAGAATCGAGTATTCCTGCTTTTTTAATAGTAAAATATCGCTCTATGGTAAGATAAACTGCTATAATGCTCAAAATAGCAATAGGAATCATTACTATTCCTCCTTTCATAATCAAGCTTATGGCATCTAGAGCACTGGATGTGGTATTTTCAATAATTGCAGTAGAGTCTGTTGTTGTCGCCTCATTTTGGATAAGTTGAAAAAATATGTTCATTTTATTCTAGGGATAGTTTTTGATTCATTCTGTTTTGAAGAAGCAATTTGTATTCTTTTGCTAATTCAATGTTAGAAAATGATATAATAAATACTTTGAATTTTCCATCTTTACCCTGAACTGTCTCTGCTTTCCTGTATTTAGGGGAGAGTTGAGTTTTTAAAACATCTGCTTCTTTTCGATTACTGACCTCAGCAAATATTTTAAATGGTGTTTCAACTTCCAGAGAAAAAGTATTATCGGCCTCAATCGGAGTAGTATCAATGATAGAAGCAACTTGTTGATTATGGCTAGAGTTTGAAGATTTTAATTCGAAGTTAATCAGACTAAAAATCATAGCAATCAAAAAGAACGAACCTATGATATTAACAAATTTAAGGTGGTGCTTTGAATATCTTTTAGGCGTCTTGGATTCAGCCTTTTTAATTTGTGTTTTTTGCTTTTTAGATTTAAGGTCTTCTTTATTTTTTGAAGATGAAGGATAAACCTTGTATTGAGGTTTTGATGAGACTTTTTGAGAAATCAATTCATTATCACTTGCAGTATTTTGAGATTCAAGTTTAATCTTAGGTAGACCAAATGAATCCATGTTAAAATTGCTGGTATGATTAGGAACAAAAATTAACTTATCCTCTTTCGTTGAGTAGAACGTTCCAATTTGATCAAAACTTAAATTTTTTTGATTTTGTAAGTCTCCTTTGAAGTCGGAGACAAAAGATTCAATCTTAGAAATAGCATCTTCATAAGAGCATCCATGACTGGTTTTAATGTGGTTAGCAAGTAAACCGTCATTGTTGTTAATCTGCCGATTAAAAGAAACTGTTCTACTTTTGGGTGATGCATAGTTTGTTAGAGTATTAACTTCAGCTGATTTTTCGTTCAGGATAAACGCACCAAAATCTGGTATGATAACACAATTATGATTGTAAAGTAGGAATGATATTTCTTTTGTCAAACTCATTGTAATGCAATATTAAGAAATTAGTAGGTCAAATTCCATGAAATCTTATTAAAGTGAGAATGTAACACCAGCTAATAAATTTAAACCTTGTGATCTGAAGTGATTCCATATTTCGTAACGGTTATTTAGAAGGTTGTTGAAATTCAAAAACCCTGAAATATTTGATTTATATCGGTATTCAATTGCCATATTAATATCGTTAATAGCACCTAAAGTCCGTTTTTCTCCTTTTAGATCAGTCGCCTCTCTAGAGCCTGTCACGAAATAACTACCTGTAATGTATATCTTATTACCGATGTGAGTCTTAGAAATGAATGAAAGATCATAACTAGGCATTTGCCATGCTTTTAACTCTTTAACAGGTGAGTACGAGTAGTAGTTACCTAGTACATTGAATGTAATATTTTTATTCAAATCAACTTTAACCTCTCCTGATAGCGTAGTTTTATTCAAATCGTCAGATATAGTTACAAAATTTCGAAGATTATTGGTGTCATTGATAAAGAAATATTGGTCTTTGATAAGCTCATGTTTGATGTCTATTCCTAATTGAACAACTTTATTAAATGTTCCATTCATACCCGTGCGAAAAGTCCAGATGTAGGGGTTAGAGTATAATGTGTTATTTCCAAGAAATAAATTCTCGTATGAAAGTGATTTCAATGTGTTCTGTTTTAAATCACCTGAACCATTAACATAAACTCGAATTTTTTTGGGTATGATATCCGTTTCTAGGTGTCCATATGGAGCAATGTATATTTGGTTGGTATTAGAATCTAAGAAATAGTTGGTATTCACTCCTATGTCTACTTTAATCTTTTTATATCTGAAGTAATAGTGTGGTTTTAGGTTAACGAAAAATCGATTATAGTCAGCTTTTTCGACCAACTGTGTGTAAGTTGTACCAAAATCCAATATAAATATATCTGAACGAATTCTTTTGCTGAATGAATTTTGGACGTTTAAGGTATTCTCATTTTCTCCCAAATTATCAAAAAGGTTTAACATTACATTCATCTGATTATTGTACTTTTTCTTTTTCCGAGACCATTCAGCTTTTGCAGTAATATCGTTGTATATTTGGTTGATATCATCAGTTGTATACTCCGGTTGTTTGTCTATATAACCATAGTAATGAACTACATTTCTATTGAAGTCAAGTTCCGTATATAAGTCATCACCTTTTTCCCTCAAACCATACAGGTTAATTTTATTTCTACTAAAAAGTGCATTTTGAGGGTTGTCAGAATTGTTAGCGGCATGGTGCATGATATTTACACCGTAGGAATAATACTTACTTTGCGTATTGTGCACGCTTGTGTTTAGGTATGATGTAAGATAATTTCCTCCACCAATTTCTATGAAGTTATCAAATAGAAGTTCATCTTTTTCAGGTTTTAAAAAAATAGGGTCTATAGGTGTATATACCGATTTAGGTTTATATGATATTGGTGGGAAGTTGTAATTATACTCTGGAGAATTTACCTTTAGTTCATTTAGCTCAGGTGTGATTTCAATCTTTTTAGTTTCAATTACATCAGGTTGATATTTAGTAGTAATAACAACATTAGTGTCTCCATCGGTAATTTGCCCATAAGTCTTTGCACATAGCGTTGCTAATATGAAAATTAAGAAAAATACATTACTGAGTTTAAACATTTAATTATATAATTTATAACGAATTTATACCTTGAAATAGTTATCTGTGAACTCTAAAATTTTATTATATCAACACATTTTCCAATAGTTGTATGTGTAGTTACTAAAGTATATATTTGGTTAAATAAGATTAGATAATAATAATGTCAAAAAACGAGAATACAGAAAAGTTAAAAGCCTTGAAGATGACCATAGATAAGTTGGAGAAGTCTTATGGTAAGGGTATTGTCATGAAAATGGATGATGACAATGTAGTTAAAGTAGACTCTATATCTACAGGATCTTTGGGTCTTGATATAGGTCTTGGAGTTGGTGGATTTCCGAAAGGGAGAGTAATTGAAATATATGGTCCTGAATCTTCAGGTAAAACTACACTGGCAATGCATTGTATTGCAGAAGCTCAGAAAAAAGGAGGTTTATGTGCTTTTGTGGATGCTGAACATGCCTTTGATAAATTTTATGCAGAAAAAATAGGTCTAGATACCAACGAACTATTAATATCTCAACCAGATGACGGTGAACAAGCCTTAGAAATTGCAGACAATTTAATTCGTTCTGGAGCGATTGATGTGATTGTTATTGACTCTGTAGCTGCTCTTGTACCTAGAGCAGAATTAGAAGGTGACATGGGTGATTCAAAAATGGGTCTTCATGCACGACTTATGTCTCAAGCACTTCGAAAACTTACAGGAACGATTAACAAAACAGGTTGTATTTGTATATTTATTAACCAATTGAGGGAAAAAATTGGTGTTATGTTTGGTAATCCTGAGACTACCACTGGAGGAAATGCTCTTAAATTTTATTCTTCTGTAAGACTTGACATTAGACGAATCGGAAGTATCAAAGACGGTGTAGATATCATTGGTAACCGTGTAAAAGTTAAAGTAGCAAAGAACAAAGTAGCTCCACCTTTTAGAGTGGTTGAGTTTGACATTATGTACGGTCAAGGAATATCCAAGGTTGGAGAAATTATAGACTTGGGTGTCGAAAATGAAATTATCAAAAAGAGCGGAAGTTGGTTTAGTTATGGAGAAACACGACTAGGGCAAGGCAGAGATTCTGTTAAACAACTACTATTAGATAATTCAGAAATGATGGATGAAATAGAAGGTAAAATATATGATGTTATCAATGGAGTCGAACAAGTAGCATCTCCTGAATAATTTAAATGGTTAAAGTAAAATTATTACCAATTTCATTCTTCGAATCGGACAAGTTTAAAGCTTTGGGATTCTCCTTCATGGTTTATTTTTAGTATGTAATTCCCAGCAGCTAGTCCTTTATCTAGTTCTATTTCATAGTTTATCCCATTTTTTGTGATTTTAAAAATTTGAATTTTTTGACCGACTTCATTTTGAAGTAAAAATTCAGGTTGATTATCACCCCAATTTTTATTGACTATAATTTTATCCTTAAACGGATTAGGGTAGACGACAGTCTTATTACTATTTTCGTTTGAAGATATTATTGATCCATCATCTTTCAATAGATAATGGTTATTTGCGAATAGTTTAGAATATAAAGTTGTTTTATGTTTATTTGGCCAAATTACTCTTACAGAGTCAATAACTTGATTAAGTCCTATACCAAAATGTAATTTATAAGAAGTTTGCATTTTTTGACCATGGCCAATAGACAATTCACGAGTGATCTTTTGGTCGCCAACAAAAGCAATTATTTTAGCTCCTACTGCATGTAAGTTTTCATTGGAGGATTCCAATTGAAGGAATACATAATTACCTGAATTTTCAGAGTTATTTTTAAATAGTTTACCACTTGTAAGCAAGTCTAGTTTACCATCATTGTCAAAGTCAAACCACAGACCGTCTTGGTCGCCTCTTTGTTCATGAACACCTGATTCCCAGGTTACTAATTCAAATGTATGATCTTTTTTTTGAATGTAAATATCATTATACCTACATCCGTAATAAGTGGAAATAAAAAAGTCTAATAAACCATCATTATTGATATCACCCCAACTTACACCTCCATGAGTTTCCTCATATTGAATGCCGTGGTCATCTTTTTTATTTTCAAATTTTATGGTATGATTTACTCCATAATTATTTTGATAGATGGTAGTTGGGTTAGTATATTCTCCATTATTACCATTCATAAAACGCGGGTGAGAAAGACATGATGCTAATAAGTCCATGAATCCATCATTGTTGTAATCACCCCATTGACAACCTGATGACATATTCCAAAAACTAGGACCGATTGTAGTGTCTATACCAGTTTGATGAATCACATTCGTAAATGAACCATTCTGATTATTTAACCATAACTCATCTCTTGGACTTGTTATTTTACTCGCAGTAGTAACATAGTTTGAGACATACAAATCAGAGTAACCATCATTGTTTATGTCCACAAATTGGCTGCCTCTACAAGGGGCATTTTTAAGATTATTTTGATCAGCATATAAAATGTCAGATTGGTCAACAAAATCGTTTTGTTTATTATTAATGAAAAGATATTTAGATAAGGCATTTGGGTAATTACTCCATAATTGTCCTACAAATAAGTCCAAATATCCATCATTATTTACGTCAGATATACTTACTGCATTGAGTGCGTTTAGAGAGTTAATAGGTATGCCAGCAATAAATTTCTTTTCAAATATTCCTTGTCCATTGTTTAGGTAAATAAATGAACTATCTCCAACTTCAAGGAATAATAAGTCCAGATCTTTATCATTGTCAATATCTACAAACAAATTTGCCAGAGGACTTCCTTTTAGACTCAATTCTTGAGTCATGTCTACAAATTTTCGTGAATTCTTAAAGTCATTTTTTAACAATCGACCTGAAGTAAGAATATCATCATATCCGTCATTATTGTAATCAGCAATAGCAAGCCTATTACCACCACCAATGATATCTAAAGTGTCAGTCACATCCTCTAAAAATGGAACTATCAAATCGGAAGTTTTCCTCTCTATTAATACGTCAATTGCCAGTGCCCTATTAGAAGAAAACCAATCTGATCCTCTTCGATTATAGAGATAAAAGTAGTTACCTCCGTTGGATGAGGTACAATAGGGTGTTTTGGCATTTATCTCAAATTTGATAAAAGTACCTTCACTGATATTCTCAATGACTATAAAAAACTGATTATTATTCAGATAGACTTCTTCTGGAATAGTTACGTTTACTTTTTCTAGCCCATTGTTTATCTTCTCTACCACAATTGGGGTCATCAAATCTGATTCAATTTGAGGAAAAGCTGTACCTCCTTCTTGCCCAAATGTTCGAAGGGTAAAGCTGCCAGGGCTTCCGTCCATCGTAAAGATTATATTTTTTAGTATTCCTGGGTTTCTAAGGTCAAATCGTGATACTCGCCAATCAAAATTACCTGCATGGTTGATCAGATTTCCATCAGGAATGTGATTTCTAATGGTATCGATTGGAGCTGCTAAGATTATTAATACATTGAATATTAAGAAGATGGTAATTAGGAGTCTTTTCATAGCTTTAGAGTTTAATAAATTAAAACACAAATGTACGTTTTAAAAAAAACTCTCACTAAAATAAGCCTAAAAATAAATGGATATTTAGGATTTAGGCCTTTGATATTTTCGATAGGGAGCAGCAATGTACATCATAAGTAATCGTGACATCCTGAAAGATAACGGTGAGGTTATTAAAGTGAACATTACAACACTTGTAATATAGTAAGTAAGATTGACATCATTGCTGAACGTAAAAAAGAAAAAACCAATAACAATGAATGATGCTACACTATATGCATAGCTAAAATACATAGCACCCCAGAAGAATCCAGGCTCAGATTCAAATTTCACATCACAATTGGGACAATTGTCATGCATATTTTTAAACTTTTTAAGATTTGTCGCCTTATTCGTAAAAACTTTTCCATTTCTGCATTGAGGGCATTTTCCTTTAATTAAGGCAATGAGAGCACTCATTCTGCTTTCTTGTTTCGTTTGTAGTACCATGCTCCACCAATAAATGCAATGGCCAAATATGGGGTGGCTAAGAGATATAGTATGCCATCATTTAGTCCTTTACCTTTGGTATGTCCGTCTTCCATACCACTTTCTACAGCAGTCTTACACATGGGGCACTGAGCATAAACATTTGTGAGTGTACCTAAACTAATGAAAAGTATAAAAGCAATTTTTTTCATGGCTGAGCTATTTAAAAGGTATAATAAGGTTGAATCATAAGATAAACTAATACTCCTGTAGTGGTAACGTATAACCAAATAGGGAACGTATAACGAACAATCTTTCTGTGTTTGATAAAGTTATCATTTAATGCATACCAAAAGGATAGGAGTATCAAAGGAAGGACACAGGCTGCAAGTATAATGTGTGTAATTAGAATAAAGTAATAGAGGTATTGTAAAATGCCTGAACCACCAAAACTGGTCTCTGGAACAAAAAAGTGATATATCACATAACTGATTAAGAATAAAGCTGATAAGGCAAATGTGGTAATATTCAGTAGCTTGTGTAATTGTATTTTTCGAGATCGAATAGCCTGAAGTGACATTAATAAAAGTATGGAGCAAATTCCATTAATAGATGCATGTAGCTTTGGTAAGCTATAGATGAAATCTGGAAACTCGCTAGGTGGGTTTAGTATTCTTCGGTTGAGTATGACAACAAGTACAAAAACTACAATTGATATTACTAAAGCAATTCTGAAGAAAACCTTATCATTAATTTTTTTCATTTTATTCTTTGATCTGCGTACGTTTTAAGCAAAAATCTAGCATCTTTAATCAAGTCCATTACTTCATCAAAGTTCATACCATTATAAATTCCTCTAACTCGAAATTGTTTGTCAATTAGCATGATTTTTTCACTGTGGATAAAAGTATTGGTGTCTGGGACCTCTTGAATGACTGCTTTGTAGCTATCCCTAGCAAGGTGGTAGATAGTGCTTTTTTTGCCAGTTAAAAATTTCCATTGATTATCATTAGCCTCAAACATCTCGGCATAGTCTTTCATAACAGATACAGAGTCATTGTAAGGATCTACAGTATGAGATAAGAAGAGTATATCAGTACTATTTTCTAATTTTTGGGTAGCAATTTTGATGTGACCATTGATGGTAGGGCAAACATCTGGGCAGGAGGTGAAGAAAAAATTACTAATAAATATTTTATCACCAATACTATCTCGAGTAAAAGGTGAGTTGTTTTGGTCAGTTAGTAAAAAGCTATCAATACTGTAGGGGACTTCTATGCCCATTTCGTCTGAAGTATAAATTGGAAGCTCCTTGTAGCCAAATTTTGATTTTTTGAGTAAAACCGCAAGCAATACAGGCAGAGCTAACACAATAACTAATATTATTTTTCCAGTGCTACGCTTCATGATGAATATAAGAGGTGGGTGTTAACTAGAATGTACCCCAGAAGTTTCCTTCGTACATCATCCATACTAGAAAGAAAATAATGAAGAACATAGGTAGTACAATCATGGTAGCAAGGCTAAGTTTTTCATGTTTCATGTGCATGAACGTTCCCACTATGTATACTGCTTTAATTACACCTAACGCTATGAAAATGATGTTTCTAGCCATGGACGGAGCCATGAGAAAGTAGAATGCTACATCGACAATCGTTAACCCTAGGAGAATCCAGAATTTTAACCAAATATCCTTAGTGCCATGGCTATGAGCTTTAGGCACCCATACTGTAGGATCATAATTTTTTTCGTCGTGAATATCTATATTTTGATTTGGTGTTGACATATTGCTAGTTTTTGAATAGTTAAATTAAATAGAAGAAAGTAAATACAAATACCCAAACAAGATCTACAAAATGCCAGTATAAACCAACTTTTTCGACCATTTCGTAGTGCCCTCGTCTTTCATATGTGCCATTGATGTTATTGATGAATATAACAATATTCAGAACAACACCCGAGAATACGTGGAATCCATGAAAGCCTGTAACTAAAAAGAATAGTGCTGCAAATGTTGGTGGACCATAGGGGTTAGCCCATGGAGTAGCTCCTGCAGTAATAAAATTAGTCCATTCCCAAGCCTGACAACTGAGGAATGCAAATCCACCAATAATAGTCCAAAACATCCATTTGGTAACAGCATTTTTATCACCTCGCTGTCCAGCTTCAACTCCAAGCACCATGGTAACACTACTCAAAATGAGGATTAATGTCATTAAACTTACAAATATGAGAGGCAAATGGAGACCATGAGCAAAAGGAAAGTGGTTGAAAACTAAGTCAGGTGACGGCCATTGGGATTCTGTGAACACTCCAGCATCTCTGAGTGCAGGAATGAAGAATTCACCATGATGAGCATCAGCTCCATGAGCAAATTTCTCTTGAACATTTTCACCAAATGATAACTGTAACTCTTCAATCTGCTCGATTGGGGTAGACGGAAAACTATATCGAATAGCACCATACCCAATTAAGAGTGATGAGAATGTGAAAGCATCGGATAAAAGGAAAATCCACATCATGAGTTTTCCATAACTTACATTAAAAGGTGAATTTCCACCTTTCCATGTATTTGACTTAGATATTGTTTGTGTAGACATTAATTAAAAATCTGGTGCAAAGTATAAAAACATATATAAATAAACCCATAAGAAGCCAACAAAGTGCCAATAAGTATTACACATACTAATTTGCAAAGTATTTTTCTTATGAATTTTAAATCGAAACGCGTTGATAAACATGACTATAAGATATACTATTCCAGCAAGGATATGTACCAAATGTACTGCCGCTATTGCAATTAAAAATGAGGCAGAGACTTTATCACCGTATTTTGGATTGACAAAATGAAGACCTTGGTCAGATAATGTAAGCCATCCCACGTATTGAGATATGACGAACGCTATACCTAGTATAATTGTAGCGGCTAACCCTATTTTAATTCCAGTAATATTATCTCTTTTTGCAGCTCTGAATGCCCATATCATGGTTACAGAACTCAGTAATACGATAATCGTAGAGTACATGAATATAGGTGGCAATTCAAAGTCAAACCAATTTCCATCTCCTTTTCGAACAATATAGGCACTAGTTAGACCCGAAAAAAGCATCAAAATCCCTAGTAATAATAGCCATAGACTAAACTTTTTAGGGTTTACTCTTCCTGTATGCTCTTGGAGTTGTGTGGTCATATTTTCTATATTTTATCTATAAGTAATGATATCAAAACTAGAGGGTTGTATAAAATAGAAGCAAACATGAGTCGTTTAGCATCTTTGATACTTAATGAACGGTATAATTTGAAACTTAAAAAGGTAAGCAAAATGCTTCCTATCGTTACAATAATCATACTGAATTGTCCAGAGAGTCCAAAAATATGTGGCAGTAAACTTAATGGAATCAAAACTGCTGAGTATAAAATAATTTGAGTTGCTGACTCTTTACTTCGTCCAGTAGTAGACGGAAGTAGTTGGTATCCTGCTTTCTTGTAATCATCATCAAGTATCCATGCAATGGACCAGAAGTGAGGAAATTGCCAAAAAAACTGAAGGAGAAATAGAATGACTGCAGCATAGGTGAATTCTCCAGTTGCTGCCACCCAACCCAGTAGTGGCGGAATTGCACCAGGAAATGCTCCTACAAGCACTGCTAAATTAGAAACCTTTTTGAGGGGTGTGTATATAAACGCATAACTCATCAGCGACGCGAATCCCAATAATGCAGAATAAGTATTTAGATACAAGCCAAGTATACTTACTCCAATGATCCCAGTAATAGCACAAAAAATGCCTGCCTCAAGGATGCTCATCCTATTTTGAGCAATTGGTCTATTTTCAGTTCGGGTCATTAGCTTATCAAAGTCTTTTTCAATAATTTGATTAATACCGTTAGAGGAAGCAACAACGAGGAACCCACCAACAGCTAATGCACTCAGCAAAAACCAGTTAATATCTCCTTCAAGACCCAGTAAAAATCCTAATAGAGAAGAAAAAACTACTGTGAATGTCAGTCTGAATTTAATCAATTGGCTATAGTCAGCCATTTTAGATTTTAAACCCTCTGATTTAGTATGTATTGCTGTTGTCTTCAATGGATGAATAATTAACTTTTTTTGATGTTTAAAAATCTAGTGCAAATATAAAATTGTAAAACGTAAATACCTGCACCAAAACTTATATGGAATAGTTTTGAAATTTCGATAAATGACTCATAAAGAGACAGGGGACCAATTATTATTTGAGCAACTGAGCAAATTACTATTAATTTAACATACTTATTAATCTTTTCGTGTCTAGGAAATTTGATTAATTGAAGAATGCTCAAAGACATGATAATGACACCAACAATGCCATGGTAGTATAGATTTGGGTATAGAGATTCAATGGTTTGATCTAAATTCATATTTCCAGTATTTAGATCGAAGGATTCTCTAACAAATGCTCCAATAATTACTTGGATTGTTGCAAAGATCATAAGTGATATGCTTATCCATGAGTTTGGGTAATTTATTGTTATAGAATTACTAGATAATCGACGTGCAATCATAAAAAAACTGATGGAGGCAAATGCTGCAATAAAATGAGCTGTTACAATCCCTCCAATGAGATTACTATTTACAACAACGGCTCCTAATAATGCATTAAAAAAAACTGCTAGAAAGCCTAGTAAAGTAAAAATAAATACCCTCAAATTTTTATTTAAATAATAGAGTGAGAGGACGGTGCAAATAAAAACGATGAGACCTGTTAGGGCTCCCCACAAACGGTTTATGTACTCAACATATGCTTTAACTACGTTAAACCTATGGCTCTCATTCAATTGGGTAGCTTGTTGGATTAGATTCGCTTTATCAGAAAACCCAAATAGTTGAAGTAGTTGAGTGAAACGTTTAGTTTTAGTAATACGTTGGTTCTTGTAGTATTCTTCGTAGTTGTCGGGTAATTCTTTTTCAGACAGGGGTGGGATATATTGACCAAAACACTTGGGCCAATCTGGGCAACCCATTCCACTTCCAGTACTCCTTACTAAACCTCCAATTACAAATAGCATGAAGATAAAGAATATCGACAGCCAATTAAATAATCTATAATTTCTTGGGTTCACAGATGTGGTTTGATAAAAAAAGCCATCCGAAGATGGCTTTTTTTTAAATTGTATTTGGTTTTAGCCAGTTTCTTATGAGCGTAAATAGGGTTACAGCTTCTGTCTTTGGCTTTTTAGAAGATTTATTAACTTTTGTTTTGGGTGCTTCAAAAAGCTCTTCTTCAACTCCCTCATCAGGGACATTTTGCATCATAAAATCTTCTTCATATGCAGGGTTACTGTAATCGTATGCCCAACGGTATACGGTAGGTATTTCACCTGGCCAGTTTCCATGAATTCTTTCTTCGGGCGTAGTCCATTCTAGTGTATTAGCTTGCCATGGATTAGTACCAGATCTTTTTCCAATAAAAATACTTGAGAAGAAGTTGTATAAAAATATAATTTGAGCGATACCACCTAAAATGGCAGCAAGTGTCATTACCACGTTCACATCAAACCAAACACCATATTCTGGCAATAATGTAAATGCATAATATCTTCTTGGTACACCTGCAAGTCCCATAAAGTGCATAGGAAAAAATACTAAGTATGCAGAAATAAAGGTAAACCAAAAATGAATATATCCTAGAGGCTTGTTCATCATTCGTCCAAACATTTTTGGGAACCAATGGTAGATTCCTGCTAACATTCCAAAAATTGCAGCACAACCCATTACAATGTGGAAGTGGCCAACAACAAAATAAGTATCATGTAATTGGATATCTAAAGTAGCATTACCCAAGAAGATTCCTGTTAACCCACCAGAAATAAAGAAAGACACTAGACCAATGGCAAACATCATTGCATTAGTAAATCGAATATTTCCTCTCCACAGTGTTGCTAAATAATTAAATGTTTTAACAGCTGACGGGACGGCTATAATAAGTGTTGTTACTAAGAATACTGCACCGAGTAAAGGATTCATTCCAGTTATAAACATGTGATGACCCCAAACAATGAATGATAAAAAAGCAATACCCATTAGTGAGATAACCATAGCGGTGTATCCAAATATTGGTTTCCTAGAATTAACAGCGATGATTTCAGAAGTAATTCCAAGAGCTGGCATGATAATAATGTATACTTCAGGGTGTCCAAGGAACCAAAATAAGTGTTGGAATAAGATTGGGCTTCCACCTGTATGTTCTAATGCTCCTGCTGAACCAAGGTAAATATCCGACAGATAGAAACTTGTTCCGAAACCTCTATCAAATAATAACAATAAACCACCACCTAATAAAACGGGGAATGACAATAAACCGAGAACTGCAGTTAAGAATAATGCCCAAACAGTCAATGGAAGTCTTGTCATAGACATCCCTTTAGTTCTCATATTTAGAACTGTACTTATGTAATTAATACCACCCAAAAGTGAGGAAGCAATGAATAACACAATGGCAGTTAGCCAAAGTGTCATACCCATTCCAGATCCAGGCATAGCTTTAGGTAATGCACTTAGTGGAGGATATATCGTCCATCCGCCCGAGGCTGGTCCAGTTTCTACAAATAATGATGACAATAGAACTATACTACTTAGTAGAAAGAACCAATATGAAAGCATATTCATAAATGGAGATGCCATATCTCTTGCTCCGATTTGTAATGGTAAAAGTAAGTTAGCAAATGTACCACTCAACCCTGCTGTTAATACATAAAATACCATGATAGTACCATGCATTGTTACAAGAGCCATATAATATCCTGCATCTAATTTTCCATCTGGTGCCCATTTGCTACCAAAGAACCATTCCAATATCGGGAATGATGTGTCTGGATAAGCAAGTTGAAGACGAAATGCAATAGACATTGCCATTCCGATTACTCCCATGATTATACCAGTAATAAGAAATTGCTTGGATATCATCTTGTGATCCATGCTGAAAACATACTTTGATAAGAATGTTTCTTTATGGTGATGTTCTGCGTGTGCAACTGATGAACTCATATTTTTAAATCTTTTATTAATTTATAGCTAAAATTTCGTTTTCTGTGGTTGTGTTTTCTGAGTTTTCTGCTTTCGCATTCTCTTTGGCAAAAAGACCTGTTTGTTGTTTAATCCACTCATTGTATGATGCTTCATCTTCAACAACAACTTTCATTTTCATGTTGAAGTGAGCATTTCCACATATTTTATTACAGATTAGATAGTAGTCAAACTCTGGATCTCCTTTGATAGCTCTCATGTCTTCTGTAGACTTAATGGGAGTGAAAGTGAATTCTGTAGGCAGCCCTGGGACAACGTTCATTTGCGTTCTGAAGTAGGGGAGATAAGCAGAGTGTATAACATCTCTTGCTCTAAACTTAAGTCTGATTGGTTGATCCTTAATAAGGTGAATTTCTTGAACAACCTGATCATCATCACCTTCTCCAGTAAACATTGATCCTTCATTTATTTTAAGTGCTCCATTTAATCGCTCTATTTGTGTGTTTCGTGCACGAATAGTTAACCTTAGGTCATTTTCAACATCACCAGATTCATAAGAATGAATTTTTTTAAGATGTGCTTCACGATCATCACCAACTCGTCCACCAAGTGTCGATTTTAACTTTGCCAATTCTTTAGGAAGTTTTGATATGGTAGTCTCCATAGAAGAAATATCTTCTTTGAGTTCTTTGATAAGCTCAGTGGCGTGACTTCTGTTAGCAACACCTAGTGGATTAATACCATTGATTAAATTGTAATTTGCTTTTCCAAGTTTACCATCCTCACCTGGGTATCTTGCGTTCCAACCAAACTGATATGCAAAAACTTCAATCTGTTTAGCATTCTTACTATCATCAGAGCGTAAAATCTTATTCCACATTTTGAAGCCTCCCGAAACTAAAATGGCAAGAACAACAGCTGGCACTAAAGTCCAAACATATTCCAAATTGTTGTTGTGTGATAAGAAATAAGCTTTCCTGCCAGGTTTTTGGCGGTATTTGAAAGAAAAGAAAAATAAGAGAAATTGTGTAACGAAGAAAACGGGAAGGGTAGCCATCCATGTCCATTTCATCATTTTATCCATCTCAATACCATGCTCTGAAGCAGATTCAGGTAGTAAAAACTTACTATGAATACTATATTCATAAATAACTAATCCAAAAAAGCCCACCAAAAAAACGAGCATCATAAAGGCATTAATATTGTTCCAATTGATGACTTCTCGGCCGGTAACATTAGAAACCAGTTCTAATATTCCAAAAATCATTACTATGATTAAAAATATTAAAAATGAAAGAAGTACAATTGCCCAATTGATGTTATTGAAAAGAGACTCATTAAATACAGGTTGATTGGAAGCTGAGACACCTTCTGTACTTGCAACTGGACTGTCACCATCACCACCATTGTCAATCCACATTAGAATCGATGTAATTTCCTCATCTTTGAGGTTTTCAAAGATGTTCATAGCTTGACCGTTGTATTCATTGTAAATAGCTACAGCTCTTTCATCTCCTGATTTGACTAATTTTTGACTATTCTTAATCCAAGCGTTTAACCAAGTGTAGTCTTCCTCATATTTATCTATTACACCTTCAAGTGCTGGACCTACAACTTTACCTTTCAAGGCATGGCAGGATGCACAGTTAGCTGAAAATAGTTCACTTCCTTGCTTGATTAATTCGTCCGTTCCCTCAACGCCATCTATTGGTCTGGTAAGATTGTTTTTGTAAGCTTGAGAATTGTGAAAGAAGAAAAGGCCAAATAATACGAGTAGTAATTTGACAGGATTTTTGATTATAGTTAACATCTATACTCTTTGTTTTTCGAGTTAATTTTATTGCTGGCAAAAATACCTTGAAATTTAATTAATAGAAAGAGAGTTTTACCAAATAATTAACATAATGAAATCTTTTTAGATTATGTTTAAATAGATTGGAAAAAATAGCATAATTCCTAAACAAAAAAAAGAGGGTTAGAACCCTCTTTTTTAAACCAAAAACTAAAACTAAATAACGGAACTTGTTATAAACCAATTAGTTAATAATTGTTCCTATTACTTATTACGAAGTTAGTTTCAAAAAAGTTAAACAATTGTCATATTGTAGTCATTAATTCGTCGTATGTTGATTTGTATGTCTCAATCAGCTTGTTTGAGTCAAACAATTGAAGTGTTTTTGGGATTTTTTTCTCAAATTCTTCTCGAATATCTTGATTCATTAGTTGGAGAATAGCTTGACGGACACTTAAATGATCTTTTGGATCAAAATACATTGCTGCATTTTTCCCAACTTCAGGCATGCTGCTAATGTTGGATGTTGCAATTGTTTTCCCAAAAGAAAATGCTTCTAGTATTGGGATACCAAAACCCTCAAATAAAGAGGGGTAAATACAAAATTCACAATTTCTATATAGCTCGTTGAGTTTTTCGTTAGATACATTAAACTGTAGTTCAACTCGTGGATTTTTTTTTGCTAAGCGTATAATTTCTTTTGATGTGTTGCCATGGCTACCCACAACTTTTAGAGTTATTTTTTTTGATTTAATCGATTCAAATGCCTCGAGAAGGGTTCTAATGTTTTTTCTTTTTGTAAAGCTACTTACACATAAAATGTAGGGTTTATCTGATTTTTTGGTAGATGTTTTTTTCTTTGAAATTCCAATAGGAATAACTCTAATCTTCGATTCATCTGTTTTGTAATAATTAATGATATCCTTTTTAGTTTGTTCGCTAACGGTGATAATTACATCTGCATATTTTTGAGCATATCTTAATTTAATATCATAAATCCACCTATCAATGGGTGCATAATTTTCGGGATATCTTTTGTTGATCAAATCATGGATGGTTACTACAGTTTTTATACCTGTTTTGTGAATGCCAAATGGAAGTTCGTTACTTAGGCCATGATAAATATTAATTTTTTCCTTTTTTAAATTTCGAACAATTAACCAACTTCTCCAGAATGATTTTAAAAGTGGAATTTCTGGGGTAATAACCAATATATCATCGTTGTATTCATTTTGTTTTTTTGTATGAAATAAGACTATTGATTGTGGTATTTGATCATTTAAATTATCGATTAACCACCTGGAGTAATTACCTAGACCAGTAAAGTTGTTAAAATATCGTTTAGCATCAAAACCTATTCTCATTTAAACAGGTACTTGAAAATCTCGTAACACATCATTTAATGAAGTTTTTTTATCCGTTGATGCCTTTCGAGTACCAATGATTAAGGCACAACTAACACCAAAGCTACCTGCGGGAAACTCTTTTTGGAGACTACCAGGAATTACTACGGATCTTGCAGGTATTCTACCTTTATAATGTTTGGGTTCGTCTCCTGAAACATCAATAATTTTTGTACTTTGTGTCAAGGTTACTCCTGCACCAATTACAGCCTCGGACTCAACATGTACACCTTCAACAATGATAGATCGACTTCCAATAAAACAATTATCTTCAATAATGACTGGTGCTGCTTGTACGGGTTCTAATACGCCTCCTATACCAACACCACCACTTAAGTGAACATTTTTACCAATCTGAGCACAACTCCCAACTGTAGCCCATGTATCAACCATTGTTCCAGAATCTACAAAAGCCCCAATATTAACATAGCTAGGCATTAATACTACACCTGATGCTATATGGGATCCATATCTAGCAATTGCATGAGGAACCACTCGAATACCTTGAGCTGAAAAATCCTTTTTGAGCAACATTTTGTCATGGAATTCAAATGGACCAACCTCAATAGTTTTCATTTTTTGTATTGGAAAGTATAGTAGAACGGACTTTTTAACCCAGTCGTTTACCTGCCATTTTTTTTGGTCATTTAATTCAGCACATCGTAAAAAACCTTTATCAATCTTTTCTATAACATCTCTTATTGCTTGCTGGACATCGTCTTCTTTTAATAATGATCGGTCATCCCACGCATTTAATATGATTTCCTTCAACGAATTTGACATACTTGCAAAGGTATTGATTGTACGATTTAAATCTTCATACAAGAAAGTAGAATTTAAATTTAAATTAAATAAACACTCATTTGACCATTTTTTTCTTCATATAATATATGGTCTTTTAGTGTTGTTGATAGGGAAAGTCCAACAAAATTTGCTTGTATTGGGAATTTATGATGGGCTCTATTGGCTAATACAGCCGTCATTACACTTTCTGGTATATGCGTGAGAACTTCCTTGAGAGCTGCCGCTAATGTAACACCTGAGTTGAGTACGTCATCAACTAAGATAACAGGATTGTCCTTTAAGACCTCTGAATTATCAATTGTAATTTTTGATTTCAATGGAGAACTTTTATCAATATGGATAGGTGCGAGTATGACTTTAATACTAGTATTTTTTTCAATAATATTCTTTAATTTTTCGGCTAAAGTAGCACCTCTATCAACCAAACCAACCAAAATAATACAATTTGAATTTACATGATTCTCTAAAATTTGCCAGGCTATTCGATCCAGTTTAAGATTTATTTCATCATGATTAAGTAAGCAAGTTTTATTCATGGGTTCAAATTTTAAAGGGGATGGTTCCTTGTTCTCTAATTTCTAAAATTTGATTATGGATTTTCATGGCTTGTTCTATTAATGAATTAATCCCGTCATTGTAGATAATCCAATCTGCTTTTTCCATGCGTTCACGATCGGTAGATTGATTTTCTATTCGCTTTAATACATCTTCTCTTTTTACGTGATCTCTTTTAACCACTCGCTCAATTCGTGTTTCGATGGGCGAATTGATTACTATTACTTTATGTAAGTTTTTATAACTATCACTTTCAAATAATAATGCAGCTTCTTTCAAAGAATAGGGCTCATCTTTGTGTTCTTGAGTCCATAGTTCAAAATCTTTCATCACTGCTGGATGAACTATGCTATTAAGATTTTTTAATTTTTCTTCATTATTAAAAACAACTTTAGCAAGATAGTCTCTATTCAAGTCATCTTTTCTAGTGTATGAATCCCAACCAAAACTCTTTCTGATAGCCTCTTTTAGTTCAAGATTGTTGTTCATGAGCCATTTAGCTCGAGAGTCTGCATCGTAAATTGAGATACCAATTTGACTAAAAATTTTACATACTGTTGACTTGCCAGCACCCATACCTCCAGTAATTCCAATTCTTAGATGCTGCATGAGAGAATATTATTCTTCTGTAGAGCTATTTAGTAACTCTGAAGCCTCTAAGCTTATAGCTGCTCTGTTGATTTTAAATTTTGATCCACCACCAGTGTCGATTACAGCAGTTAAGTCTTTTAACTCTGTTATTTTGCCGTGAATACCACCATTGGTAACAATTTTGTCTCCTTTTTTTAATTCTGAGATAAATTGTTTTTGTTTTTTTTGCTTCTTAATCTGAGGAAGAAAAAAGAAGATATACATTACTGCAATTAGTAATATTGGAAATAGTAAACTGCTCATATTATGATTTTTTTTCTACAAATACTTTGATTTGGAGTATTGTTTTTACGGGATTTGTATTTGCTAATATAGTAATATCCTTTGTTACCATATCTTTCTTACCATTGCTATTAAATTCAACTTTAATTTCACCTTTTTCTCCAGGGGCAATTGGTTCCTTTGGCCAGTTTGGTATTGTGCACCCACAACTTGCAGAAGCACTAGATATAACTAGATTTGAAGTGCCAGTATTTGTAAAACGAAATGTATGTTCAACTACTTCTCCATCTGTAATGGTGCCGAAATCCCAATTTTTTTTATCAAAACTAATGATAGGTTCTTTGTTAGAGGTCTGATCTGTTTCAATGGCACTAGTATTAAGATTTTTAGTCTCTCTTGATTTTTGGTCGCAAGATACTAGTGTAAGTAATAGGATTGTCGTATAAATGATTTTTGTCATAAATGTTTTATGATTGTTCGCACAAATTTATAATGGTTTTAATGTTTATCCAATCAAACCTCTACCTTTTTTATGGATCAAATTTTGTTTTTTCCAATCGTGTAAAATTTTGTCAAGCGTACCGTTGATGAATTTCGAGCTTTTTGGAGTGCTATACATTTTAGCAACTTCTATGTATTCATTCAATGAAACTTTTACTGGTATGTGAGGCATATACTTAAATTCAGTTAGTGCCATGAGTATAAGTGTATAGTCAATTTTTGTAATCCTATCATTATCCCAATCGGGGGTATATTTTGCTAATGATTTTTCGATTTCTTCTTTATTTTCGATGTAGGAATTAATTAGATCATCAACCATTTTTAGGTCTTCCTTTTCATTTTTAAATAAACTAGGTAAAATAATTTTGTGATGCTTTTCATATTCATCAAAAATTTTCTCTAAACTTTTTAATATTGGGATTTTTTCATCGTACCAGTAGATGTTTTTCTCTTCCATAAGATGCTCAAACTCAACAGAATTAAGAATAAGATACTTATACATAAAGCGGCTGAACGTGAAAAAATCATTGGAGTTTAAATCTGATGCTATAATATCCTCATATTCTTTAGATTTTTTAATCTCTTTGTAAATGATAAATAATATTTCTTTTTCCTGTGACCAACTCAATTTAGGTTTTGAAAGATAATTGGATATTTTTTCATCGTTAGCCAAGGTTTCAAAGAATGAATTTTCGGTAAAAATTCGAAATGATTTAACATCTTCTAATGACGTATTAAACTTATAATCTGTTGGATTGTGATCCGTGGAAATAAAATGAGCTAACTCTGGACCAAACGAGAGAACAGCTAGTAGATTTTGTTCCATATCCCGAATCGATTTTTTGACAGATTTTTTAATGTGTGTAGCAGAGGTTTCACTACCATCAAACTCTCCAAAGAGAGATTGGAATATTTTAATTCGTATTAGTCTTCTATTTATCATTGAACGAAATTGCGGCAAACCTAACCATTAAATTAGATATTATTTTAATAAATATAGTTCTAATCAACTTTTTCAAAAACATGTATTTCAAATGCCCGATCATTCATAGTTAAAATGGTTTTTCTAGGTATGATCTTGTGTATTTTATTCCATGATTTGTTGGATTCTAAATTTGCTAATGGTGTTCCAGATTCGTTAGGTCCAAAATGACTATCCCAAATTAGGATATCTCCTTTTTTTGTATACTGCAGGCTAGATGCCCAAAAATCTAAGTGTTCCTTTTGGTTATATGGGTCAATATTTGCAATAATTGAAAAATAGGGGTAGAGGTAAATTTTGGTTCTATTTTCAAAATCTTGATTATTATACCAATCTAATAGCTTTTGATATTGCTCTTGTTCTTCAGATATAGCTAATGGGTACCTGTAGCCATAGTATCTATAAGGTGTGTAAATAGTATTTAAAATTAGTAATATTATTAGGATTCTAGAAACAACTTTTCCATGTTTTGGAATTATTACAAAAATTAAATCATTCAATTTTGTCACTCCATAAACTACTATTAAAGATACAACAGGAGCAATGACGGTCATTACTCTAACATAACCACAACTTCCCATCATACCCTTCCACCAAATAAAAACATGAGCTCCAAAATAGGCTAGAAATATCATGACAATCAATAGCATGTTATGATTCACAGACTTAATGGCTAATATTAGTTCTCCAAAAAAATAACAGACGGTAAATAGAATAACTATGCAGACAAAGAAACCAAAGGTGTAATGTCCTGCGTACATATAATGAAATAGACCACCATTCCCACATATATTGACGCCTGATAATTCAAAATTTATATATGGATTTTGAGTAATTACCCAGAAAGGGTCACCATCAATAATCCAACCTAAGGTATTAAGGAATAGAGTTCCAATAAATAAGTGAGGTATAAGTTTGTATTGCTTTTTTATTATGATCAAAGTAATTGCCACAATTGCAAGAACTATGAATCCTTCAGATCTTGAATAGGGTAAAAATCCGGCTAAAACTGCTGTTAATGTATATTTTTCAAAGACAAATAGATAAACAGTCAATATCACAAGGAGAGCACACAGAGGCTCTGTGAGTGATGATATGATATTGTCTAAAAAAACTGGACTTAAAACTGTTAATAAAAAACCTAAAAAAGCAAATTTAAGATTAAGCTTAAAAGTAGTTTTGTAGACTAATAGTCCTGAAAAGATTAAGCACAAAATATTTAAAAAGATTACACCACTTAATCCAAATTGAGCAAAAGGTGATGCTATCAAATTATAAATTGGTTTCCCCCATTGATCCATAAACAGACTGGGATAAGTCCATGAATTCTTTGCTATTAAGTAGTGATTGTAAGAGTCTGAACCGCCGGATAGACCATTAGATTCAAATGCCAATAAAAATAAAAATACAGATATTAGTATGCTGAAAGTAACTAGTAAATAACTGTCTATTTTTTTCTGATTCAACATTTAAGGGATTTTTATGTGCTAAATTTGTATCAAAAATATCCCAATTTAAATATCTAAAATATTATTTCATTTGAAATCGCTTTTATCCTTATTAAAATACTTTGTAAATTACAAAAAGTATCTAATTACTGGATTCTCCTTTATTTTACTTTCAAATATCTTCGCAATTATTATTCCTCCTGTTGTTCGGTTGTCTATTGATGGAGTTCTATTAAAGTTAAAAGAAGATAGGCTGCCCCAATATACAGAGATACTACCTGAATATTTTCATGATGTATTGGGAATTGGACTTTTATCAGGCGGATTGATTCTGTTGGCAGCTTTGCTAAAAGGAGTTTGTATGTATTTCATGCGAATGTCTGTTATTGTTATGTCTAGGTACATTGAGTATGATCAGAAAAATGATATTTTCAAACATTATCAATCCTTGGGGCAAGATTTTTACGCAAAAAATTACACAGGGGATTTAATGAACAGAATCAGCGATGATGTTTCTAAGGTTAGAATGTTCACAGGACCTGCTATCATGTATTCACTAAATTTAACGTGTATGATATTTATGGTAGTTTCTATGATGCTTTATATAAATAGTGCTATTACAATATATGTGCTAATTCCACTACCAATACTTGCCTTATCAATCTATTTGGTAAGTAATGCAATGAATAAAAGAAGTGACCATATTCAAAAACGATTATCCAAGATAACCTCATTTGTTCAAGAGACATTCTCTGGTATTCAGGTTGTTAAATCATATGCTGCTGAGAATCATTTCATTAGAGATTTTGAGAGATTAAATCAGGATTACAAAAATGATAACATGTCACTTGTAAGAGTTAATGGAGTTTTTATGCCCCTAGTGTTAGCTTTGATTGGTACGAGTATTTTAATAACAATCTATATTGGGGGAAACGCTGTTGTTCAAGATAAATTTTCGTTAGGAAATATAGTAGAGTATATAATTTATGTAAATATGCTTACTTGGCCAGTTGCCAGTTTGGGATATGTCACATCATTAGTTCAGAGAGGGGCTGCATCTCAACGCAGAATAGATGAGTTCATGGATGTTTCTCCATCAGAACATATTGGTAAAACTAAAATCGAAAAATTATCAAATCAGATTGTGTTTCAAGATGTTTGGTTTCGGTATGATGAAAAATCACCTTGGGTTTTACAAGAGGTCAATTTTGTCATTGACGCACAGAGTAATTTTGGAATTTTAGGTACAACAGGAAGTGGTAAAAGTACAATTGCTAAGCTTTTAATGGGTATTTATAAACCTTCAAAAGGGGATATTTTAATCGATGGAATCCCAATGCAGAAGTATGATAGACAAAGCTTAAATGGTATTTTTGGGTATGTTTCGCAGGATATTTTCTTGTTCTCTGATACTTTAAAAAATAACATTTTGATTGGGGCTAGATCTCAAATTGATCATAACAATTTGGATGCAGTAATTAATTGCTCAGAACTAGAAGGTGAGATTAAATCATTTCCAAATGGAATGGAAACAGTGTTGGGTGAAAGAGGAATAACTCTGAGTGGAGGTCAAAAGCAACGGGTATCCATTGCAAGAGCCTTGATTAGGAAACCAAGTATATTATTAGTCGATAATGGTCTGTCTGCTGTAGACACAAAAACAGAAGTTACGTTAAAGCAAAATATTAAGTCATGGAATTCCGATAATACGAGTATATTCATAAGTCATAGAATTTCGACAGTTCAAGATTGTGACCATGTAATTTTTTTAGATCAAGGTAGAATTGTTGAATCAGGGTCTCACAAATACCTTATGAATTCAAGTGAATTGTATAACAGGTTAAACGCAAAACAATCAGAGTTTTAGGGTAAAACATGAATACACTATAATAGAGATATGATTTTTTTGCGTTATTTGTATATGTTATTTAAAATTTACAATTCATGAGTGATTCAAATTACGAAAGAGAAGAAGTTTTCTCTAAGAGGGTAAGAGCAGGAAAAAGAACCTACTTTTTTGATGTAAAAAAAAGTAATACTTCCAGAGGTGAGGATTTTTATATAACCATCACTGAAAGTAAGAAAAAGTTTGAGGGATATGTCAAGCATAAAATATTTTTGTACAAAGAAGATTTCAATAAATTTTCTGAGGCATTTACTCAGACAGTAAATCATGTTAAAAGTGAACTCATGCCTGAATATGATTTCGACGAGTACACCAATCGTGAAGATAATAACGACTATTAATTCTTAAATAATCTTTTTAATTTACTATGCAAAAATCAAGTTGGATTTTTGGAGCATTGGCGGGAATTTTATCGGCCACTTTAGAATATCTGTTTTTCAAGAGTTCTGAATCAAACGCCAATACCATGTTTCTCTCAAAAATCTTGATTCTGACTCTGTGCATAGTTCTTGGACTTATTTTAGCTAAGAAATTACTTGGTGGAACGATTAGTATTGCTCGAACTATATTGACAGGTGGAGTCATTTCAATAGTTCGTGCCATTGTTATGATAATTGCTTTTATGGTATTGTATTTTCCAAATGGAGAATTCTATCAATCAAAAGTAGAAATAGCTTTTGAGCAAGCTGCCAAAAAAGTACAACAGGATGATGAAATAAAACCTGCTGACAAGGCTATGGAACTCAAAGAAATAAAAAATCAAATAGCAGCTCAATATAAGCCCGCTGGATATGCAATGATGAGTATAGGAAGTAGCTTGGTTACTGGGCTAATTGTTTCTATTTTAATGGCAGCTTTTATTGCTACTAATATGATGTATAAACAATAATGTTAACACTAAAAAGTAAAACAATATCTACGAATAAATCAACAACAGATGTTTTTAACTATTTGTCTGAGTTATCAAATTTTAAAGATTTAATGCCAGCAAATGTTCAAAGTTTTCAGGTGGAGAATAATCACGTCATATTAGATATTCAAGGTATTGGTAAACTTGAACTTGCAGTAGTAGAATCGGAAAGTCCTCATAAGATTATTATGATGCCCCAAAATAGAGTCCCGTTTAAGTTTGATATTCATTGGAATATTCAATCAATAAATGATGATCAATCACAAATACAAGCAATCATTAATGCTGATTTAAATATGATGATGAGAATGATGGCCGAAAAACCTCTAAATGATTTTATTAATACCCAAATTCATAAATTATCTGAACAGCTATCTTGATTAAACGTTTATTAAAGTATATCTGGACTATCTATTTTTTCGTCAGTTTTGTACTGATTTTTTTAATTTTATACCCTGCTTTTTTGATTCTGTTATCTAGAGAAAAATGGTATCCCAAGGCACATTACTTAAGAAAAATATGGGGTAGAATACTAATGATAATATCGGGTCTCTATGGAAAAACTGAATATGAGGAACCATTACAAAAAAACAAAACTTATATATTCACTCCAAATCATTTTTCCTATTTTGATATTGTATCTGTAAATACACAAATGCCTTATTTTTTTAGTTTTATGGCTAAAAAGGAGTTGTCAGATATTCCTCTATTTAAAATTTTCTTTAAAACCATTGATATGCCAGTGGATAGAAGTTCTAAGGAGGGAGCAAAACAAGCATATTACTTAGCTCACAAGAAATTAAAAAGTGGAATAAGTTTACTAAACTTCCCTGAGGGTGGTATAGGTAGTGAGGTGCCTGTGATGAGAAAATTTAAGATGGGTCCTTTTAAGATGGCTATAGAGCATGGGCTAGAAATTGTTCCAATTACTTTGCCTGATAATTGGAAAAGATTGCCTTGCGGTGAATTTGTTCCTCAAGGAACACCAGGAAGAATGAGAATGTTTGTTCATCGACCAATTCCTACAGATGGTCTAAAGTCTGGTGACGAAGTTGAGCTGGCAAATAAAGTTTATCGTATAATTGAGGATAAATTTAATGAGATGAATAATTTATGAAACTTGATAATAAAAAATTAAAAGAACTAGCTCATTTGGCTCGTTTGGAGTTTTCAGATGAAGAGTTAATTGATATTGGCAATGATCTAAAGAAAATTATTGAGTTCTGTGACCAACTAAAATCAGTTGATACAGAAGGAATAGACCCTTTAATTTATTTGTCTGATGAAATTAATGTTTTGCGAGATGACCAGATTAAGCAGGGGTTAAAAAAAGAAGAAGCACTTAAAAATGCACCTGCATCAGATTCAGATTATTTTAAAGTACCCAAAGTAATTACGAAGTAATGGCCTTAATTGATTTAAGAGATATCTATAAAATTTATCAGATGGGCTCTACTCAAATTAACGCTCTCGATGGCTTGGATTGTAAAATTGAAAAGGGTGAGTATGTTGCTTTGATGGGACCCTCAGGTTCAGGTAAGTCAACTTTGATGAATATTATTGGGTGTTTGGATACCCCTTCTAAAGGAGTTTATTCATTAAATGATAATAATGTTAGTGACATGACAGATGACGAGCTAGCTTCCATTAGAAATATTGAAATTGGTTTTGTATTTCAATCATTTAATTTATTACCTCGAACAAGTGCAATTGAAAATGTTTCGCTACCACTTATTTATGCTGGAGTGTCAAAAAAAGAACGTTTAGAGCGAGCACAAAAAGTTCTTGAAAAGGTAGGACTGGGAGATAGGGCTGATCATAAACCCAATGAATTAAGCGGGGGGCAAAGACAACGTGTAGCAATTGCTAGAGCTTTAATTAACAATCCTTCAATTGTTTTAGCAGATGAGCCTACTGGAAATTTAGATAGCAAGAGCAGTCTAGAAATTATGAATCTTTTTGGCAAAATACATCAAGAAGGCAATACAGTTGTGATGGTGACTCATGAAGAAGACATTGCAAAGTATGCAAAAAGAACAATTAGAATGATTGATGGAAAACTAGCTGACCAATTAATTGTTAAGTAACTATTAGGGTTATAATCAATGAAAATTTATACCAAAACTGGTGATAAAGGAGAAACGTCTCTACTTGGTGGGACAAGAGTTAGTAAAGCTCATCATAAGTTAGAGGCTTACGGCACTGTTGATGAATTAAATTCTACAATTGGGCTGATTGCAGCAATGAACCCAGTTCATCAAAGTTTTCTATTAAAAATTCAACACAAATTATTCAACATTGGTAGTGTACTTGCTGCTGAAAAGGATCTTACTTTTCCCTTACCTGAATTAACTGATGAGGATATAAAACTTCTTGAAAATGAAATTGATCGTTTAAACGAAAAACTTCCTAAACTAAAAAACTTTATACTCCCTGGAGGCTCTGCGATAAGTGCACACACACAAATTGCACGGTGTGTTTGTAGAAGAGCAGAGAGAAATGTAGTGTGTTTAGATGATTCTAACTACACTACAATTGTTGGGTATCTTAACCGATTGAGTGACTACTTATTTGTTTTAAGTAGAGATTTTTTGAGACTTGAAGACGTCGAAGAAATTAAGTGGGAGAAAGATTAAATTATCTTCTACCACTCATCATTTTTTCTAATTCCATCAAAACATATCGAGGCATTTCAAATTGTTCAAATTCTTCAATGCTCATTTGAAGGTACCTCACTGCAGTATTTACATCTTGTTTTCTTTCTAGAGCATTGTTGCCTATTAGGAATAATGTAGCAGCTTTGATAGGCACAAGTTGATTGCCACCAGATACAGGTCCTGGCATTGGAACCATGGTTTGGGCAATAAGTGAATCTTTATTTGCAAGTTCCAACACTTCGTTACTTAAACTGTCGAATAATGGTTGATTTCCATTTTCATATTGAATTACTATTTTTTGAAATAGATACTTGTAGTCTTTAGTTGTTTGAAGTAGGCTATTTATAAACTCTTCTGCTTTTTCAGTTTCACCAATCTGTTGGTATGCTAACGCCATATTCTCTTTTAGTTGCCCATTAGCCTTTCCAGATGTGTAAACTATTTCAGCGTATTTTAAGCCAGCTTCAAAATTGCCTGATTTCATATATATTCTTGACAACGAATCCTGGTATCTAAGTTCTAAAGTGTCTAATAGAATGATTTGATTCAAGGCCATTTTTGCAGTGGTAGCATCATTGTTTAGAATAGCTTGTTCATAAAGATTCTTAGCATTTGTTAATTGGTTCTCATTTTGATTGCATCCCCAAAAAATAAGTATGAATAATAGGTGTAAGAAAAGTAATTTTTTTGTCATAGAGGGCAAATGTAAAAATATTTGGTTTTTATTTTTTATAATTTTTTTACATTTGTGTCATGACTAGATATGTGAAAACTTCGACTTTAATCCTATTTTTTGTAATTAATAGTTCTGGAGCTTTTTCTCAGTGCACAAACTTTGTAATAATAGCTGACAAGACAGGTATTTGTGCACCTGCTGTTATTAAGTATTATGTTGCGAATGCTCCTAGTGGATCTTTATTTGAGTGGGACATAGCTGGTGCTAAGTTTTTTGGAGGAGATACTACATATCAGTCTCATATTAATCCAGTGTCATTTATACCAAAAGTTTCAATTACTCTCTCAGATGGGACTGTCTGTAATATTGCCGGAAACAACCAAATAAATATTCATGGATCACCTATCCCAATATTTAGTGCCCAGCCAATTATTCTATGTGATGGTCCAGGGAAAAGTCAATTAACAGACATAACTCCCAATACGCAATCCAGAAATTGGATTGTAGATGGTAAAAATTATAGTAACACGAACACTACTATTGAGCATGATTTTTTTACGGAGGGTAAAAAGACGGTCTCCCTTATTATTACAGATATATTCGGTTGCAAAGGAGTCAAAACATTTATAGACACTATAGAGGTTCTCCCAAAACTTGAATTTGATTTTGATGCAGATATAAAGCAAGGTTGTATTCCTCAAACGGTAAATTTTTCGGTAACTAATAACCCAAGTTCGGTTTATTCTAAAAAGTATTATTGGGATTTTCCAGGAGCTACCAATGAACGTGATTCAGGTTTAACTCCACCTGCTCGAATTTACAACAAAGTGGGCTCATTTGATATTACGCTTACAGTTGTCCTTAGTAATGGATGTACATACACCAAGGTAAAAAATAATTTTGTACAATTCGGAGATAGAGTAAATTTAGATTTATCAACATCAAAAAAGTCATCATGCCTTAAATCTGACATAGAGTTAACTCAAACAGTACCTAATTTGCCAGGAAATTTATCATGGAGCTATACTGGTGTACCAGTCAATGTAGTCTCATCATCAAACAACAAACAAACGATTCAGGGTACAACTAGCGGTGATTTGAATATAACCATTACCCACAATTATAATGGATGTGTTACTACTAAAGAATTTAAGGATTTTATAAAACTTAAAGGTGTAAAGGCAGATTTTTCTTCAATAAATAGATACCATTGTGAGGTGCCTCATGTAGTTGATCTAACTAACTCATCCGACCCATTGGATGCAAATTCTTTAACCTATGAATGGTCAATTATCGATAATAATGGAGTGGAAGTCAAAACATCTACATTAGAAAATCCATCATTTACATTCACAATACTGCCAGCAATATATGATGTGAAGTTGGTTGTGAAGGGTGATAATGGGTGTACAGATACTTTTACTAATAAAGGATACATTTGGCAAGATACTTTAAAAACTAAGTTTGAAGCAGCACCAAAAATTGGATGTGTCGGTCAAGAGATAAAATTTAACAACCTAACTAAACCCAGTTCTTGGATGAGTCCCGATAAGTTCAAATGGTATTTTTATGATTTGGACGATGTTACAATAAGAGATTCATCAAAGCTAAGAACTCCAACTCATATTTATGATAAGATAGGTTTTTATGATGTTTGGTTGACGGGTTGGAATGGAATAGGGTGTAAGGATACGTTATTGAAGAAAGAGGAGGTTGAAATCATAAATCCAGTTGTTGATTTTGAAGTTCAAAATCCAATAGTTTGTGCCAGAGAGCCTATGAAATTGATAGGAAAAACCAGCCCAAAACGAGCAAATTTTTCGCACAAATGGACTTTTGTAGATAAAACTAATTCTGGAATTAAATTTACATTTGATGGAGAGACAGTTGACGCTGTCATCAGTAGGCCTGGAGAGTATTGGCTGTATTATGAGCCTTCTATTGCTGGAGGATGCAAGGGTAAAGACTCTATGGAAGTATATGTAAATGGAGTGTATATGGGAGTTTTATTGGATGTTAATAGTGGATGTAGTCCCCTAGTTGTAAAACCGTCAACAAATCTTTTTTACGACTATCATAAAGGACAACCCGGACCGTCTCATACATTTGAATGGAGAACCACCTCAGGAACAAATACTAGCATAAATAATCCTACACTGGCCAACCCCATATGTACATTTAATGAGGATGGCACTCATTATATTTCTCTTAAAATTACTAATTCTTCAGGTTGTGTATACAATACTAGAAGTGAAAAAATTCTAGTTGGAATTGAAGCTGGAAATCAAATAAGTAAAACTAAAGTATGCAGAGGTGAATATATAGAGGTGATAAACACGTCTGAAGGAAATCCAACAGATATAAAATTTGAGTTGGAGCCTGCCGTTCCAATTACCGTGATTGAATCGGGAGTAGATACCTTTCATATATATTGCAATACCTCTGGTAGCTATTCCCTCAAACAAATAATTGGTAGAGACAACAGATGCTTTGACACGATTTCAAAACCTGTTAAGATTATCCAGACTAAGGTAAAGTTTTCGACGGTGGATAGTTTTTTAAGTTGTGCCCCTATTTATGTCGAATTTAAAGCAGAAGTAGAAAATGTAGATAGCTTATTTTGGGATTTTGGCAATGGAACTACAAAGGCAACAAAAGATATTGATGCAGGTGTAATTTATAATAAAAATACCCTAATTAATGATGGATATGATATTCGACTAATAGGGAAAAGTGTAGAGGGGTGTTTAGATACTATGCTTAGAGAAGATTACCTTGTAGTTTCTGGACCTATTCCAGATTTTAAATTGTACAATATCACAGGATGTGAACCATTAGAAGTTAAAGTTGTGGATAGAAGTTTGAATGCCAAGAGAATATACTTTAATTACAATGATGGATCTACATTAGATAGCATTAAAGTTGATTCTACTATTGGTCTACATGTCTATAATAATGTATCTAATAGCCTTATTCAAAAAATGAAACCAAATCTTATTGTTTATGATTCTTTGGGGTGTGTTGCATCTGCTGAAAGAGAAGAAATAACAATATATAAACTTCCTGAAATAAAAACTCAGTTTCCCTATGACACGTTTGGTTGCATAGATTTTAATTTTGCATTTTCTGATGAAGGTATTTATTCGTCATCATGGCTTTGGGAAATGGATGGGAGTGTAATTTCTGCTCAACAAAAGGATAGTATAACAATCTCAAATTACACAACTCATAATTTAAAATTGACATCTTCTAATATCTTTTGTTCAGATACAGTGAATCAAACTATTGTTGGTTTAGAAAAGCCTAAAATTAATTTCGGACTTGTTGGTCAAATTTGTAATAAGGTCGCAGATTTTGAGGGAGTAATTTCAACAGATAATAATGTAAATATTAGTAGCTACCTATGGAGTTTCGGTGAGCCTAATGCTTATAATGGTCAGACGTTAAATCCTCAATATCAATATCAAACTAAGGGTCAAAAAGATGTTGTGATAAGAGCATTTTTAGATAATGGCTGTTCTGATAGTCTAAGTAAACAATTTACTGTATTAGATGAGTCAGATATTGATACATCAATAATCAATTTTATATCATTCACAGAGAATTATGTCTTAGAAATTGATTATACAGCAAGTAAATACAAGAAATTTAAAGCATATCAATTGGATCGTTCGGATGGTAAACAGATATTGGTAAATTCTATTGATAAGTTAAATCGTAGAGATACATTTTTGAATCTACCTAATCCTTCTTGTTATTCAATAAAAGTTATCGATTCTTGTGATGCATCAGGTAGAGAGTCAATTTCTCATTGCTTTATTAATTTAACAATAGATAACAGTGTTGAATTTGAAAATATACTTGATTGGACTCACTATGTGGGCTGGGCAGCTATAAAGTCATACAATATTTACAGAAGAGTGAAAAATGAAAACACCCAATTTGACATAATTGCAAATGTAGCTGGTGATATTAATAAATATCGAGATACAGGGTTATGTAACCTAGATTATGAGTATTATGTACAAGCTATACACCCAAATGACTTATTTAAATCAAATAGCTATCGAGTCATAAGTAGACCACTATATTCTTTGAATCCATTTATTTCAAATGTTAAAAATGTTAGTGTAGCAGACGATAACGAAATTAGAATTTTATGGAATAGAAGTAAGTTTACCAATAATGCTGGATATGAATTAGATAAATATCTTGACGGAGAAAATAGTTTTATGTATTCAATAAATATAGATGATAACAATGATACATTATTAGTGGATAAGGATGTAAATACAAGTTCAAACTCCTATGTTTATATGCTTTACGAGGTGGACAATTGTCTTGAAAAAAATCAATCAAATCGTGAGGGGAAATCCATTTTATTAAAGGGTTATTCTGCAGATGATGGATTCCATTTATATTGGACGAAATATAGACAATGGGAGACAGGAGTGAATAAATATAATTTATTAAACTTTGATATTGATGATCAACAAAATAGGATTTTAATAGGTAGTACTAACCCTATCGATACCTTATTCCATGACTCTGTAAGATATAAGGATTATATAGGTACGCAAACGTGCTACCAAGTTTATGGTATGAATGATATCGGAGATACAAGTTACTCAAACGTTGTATGTATTTTTGGTGATCCTAAGATTTTAGTCCCCAACGCATATACTCCAAATAAAGATGGTAAAAATGATTTATTCAGACCTCACACCAAATACTTCAATGATGGTTCTGTTGTCGGCGATTATATTTTTTCAATATACAACAGATGGGGAGAGAAAGTCTTTGAAACAAACGATGTGAGCGAAGGATGGGATGGTAAATTTATGGGTAAAGATTGTCAACAAGGAGTCTATGTATATCAAATAAAGGCTAAAGCATTAACAGGAAGAATATTTAATGAAAAAGGTACAGTTACTCTTTTGAGGTAATATATTCTTAATAATGTGCGAGTGCTAATTGGTAATCTATAAATTTGCATTTTTATTAATAAAATATGTTTGATAGTTTATCAAGTCGTTTAGATCGTGCATTTAAAACTTTAAAAGGTCACGCAAAGCTTACAGAGCTTAACATTGCTGAATCAGTTAAAGAAATTCGTAGAGCATTAGTGGATGCAGATGTTAGTTATAAAATAGCTAAGGATTTCACTAATAAAATCAAAAAAGAAGCAATTGGTCAAAATGTAATAACCAGTGTTTCTCCAGGTCAGTTAATGACCAAAATAGTTAATGATGAACTCAAGGAATTATTAGGTGGTGAAACCAAACCAATTAATTTGTCTGGAAACCCGTCAGTAATACTCATTGCTGGACTCCAAGGTTCTGGTAAGACAACATTTTCTGGTAAATTATCTGCTCATCTAAAAAGTAAGGGAAGGAATCCTCTTTTGGTTGCATGTGATGTATATAGACCTGCAGCAATTAATCAAATTAAAGTTCTTGGAGAACAAGTAGGAGTTAGCGTATTTGCAAATGAAGAAACTAAAAATCCTTTAGAAATAGCTAAAGAGGCAGTAAAGTATGCTAAAGTTCATCAACATAATGTTGTAATCGTTGATACTGCTGGTCGATTAAGTATTGATGAAGCAATGATGAATGAGATAGGTAGTCTCAAAGAAGAACTTTCTCCGCAAGAGATATTATTTGTTGTGGATTCAATGACTGGACAAGATGCAGTTAATACAGCCAAAGCATTTAATGATAAGCTTAACTTTGATGGCGTCGTACTTACAAAACTAGATGGAGACACTCGAGGTGGAGCCGCCATATCTATCAAGTCTGTAGTAAACAAACCAATTAAGTTTGTCAGTACTGGTGAAAAAATGGAAGCATTGGATGTCTTTTATCCTGATCGAATGGCTAACAGGATTCTTGGGATGGGCGATATTGTCTCATTTGTCGAAAAGGCACAAGAAAATTTTGATCAAGCTGAAGCTGCAGCACTTCAAAAGAAGATGCGTAAAAATCAATTTGATTTTGATGACTTCTTAAAGCAACTTAATCAAATTAAAAAAATGGGGAACATTAAAGATTTGATGGGTATGATTCCAGGCGTTGGAAAAGCAATCAAGGATGTAGATATTAATGATGATAGTTTTAAAGGGGTAGAGGCAATTATACAGAGTATGACAACCTTTGAAAGACAGAACCCAAATGTACTGGATGGTAGTAGAAAAAAGAGAATTGCTTTAGGAAGTGGAACATCAACAGCTGAAGTCAACAAGTTGGTGAAGCAATTTGATGAAATGCGAAAAATGATGAAAGCAATGAATAGTAAGAAAGGGCTTCGAGGTGGAGCTAATTTATTTAAACGATAGTGAAAGACCTCAGACAAAATTATACTCAAGGGGAACTTATTGAAAATCAGATCTCACATAACCCATTCACACAGTTTCAACATTGGTTTACAGATGCATTAAATTCTAACATATTAGAGCCTAATGTTATGGTATTATCCTCAATGAATGGTGATAAACCTGATAGTAGAATAGTACTTCTGAAGGATGTAAGAAAGGAAGAATTTATTTTCTATACCAATTATAAAAGCCATAAAGGACAACAATTACAAAATAATCCGAATTGTTCACTTTTATTTCCTTGGGTTAATCTTGAACGTCAGGTAATCGTTAGAGGTAAAGCTTCCATGATACTCCCTGAAGAATCTGAAGAGTATTTTAAATCTAGACCAATAAGTAGCCAGATAGGTGCATGGGCTTCGAATCAAAGCTCTCCAATTGATTCAAGAGCAGACCTAGATAATCAATTAAAGGATGTTGAAAAAAAGTTTGAGTCAGAGCCATTGACTAAGCCTCCTCACTGGGGTGGTTTTGCTGTAATCCCTTATCAAATTGAATTCTGGCAAGGAAGACCCAATCGTTTGCATGATAGAATATTATATACCCATGAGAATGGGGCTTGGATTGTTTCTAGGCTTCAGCCGTAGTAATTTTTATCAAAAATCATTTTTCTGTCAAAGTATTGTTCTTTAATCCTATGAAGAACATAAAAATATAAATTTGTATAGTTTTAACTGAATGGGTCAAGAAATCAATAGTAATAAAAAAAACTCAACTTGGATGAGTTTATTGGTAATTCCAGCTATAACCATTGGCTTGAGCTTATTAGGTTACCAGACTTACACATGGGTAACAGGGGAATCTTTTAGAGGTTTTAGTATGGATATTGGGAGGCTTTGGTCGTCTGATGAGGTAGTTGTGCAAGAACCTACAAAATTTGAGACTTATAGGAATATTATTCAAACATTAGATTCGTCATCAACATTAAATGAAATTGAGGACGTAATAACTCCCAACCTTAAACCTAAAAAAACAGAGGTCATTAATCAAGTATTTGAGCAGGAAATTGAGTCAACAGCTTCTATGATTAGTACAATTTCAAATACGCTTTATAGAGTAGACCATATTGATATTAACCCATTGATCAATAATGATTTACATGAAAAATATTTACGCAGACTTAAAAGTGAAAACTTAATTTCACCAGATATGGTTCCTAAAAGCGGTAAGCTTTACTGGGGTATTAACTTTTCTCCCGCATTTAGTTATAGAATATTTAACGTCGATGTAAATAAGGTTAACGGCATGGCTGAGGATCAAAATCGAGTGTATACCTCTGGTGGCTTAACAGAAGAAAAAAGAAATTCCTTAGATAAGGCAATTACATCTTACTCATTTGGTTTAGATATTGGTAAGGAATTGAATGATAAATTCAGTATTTACTCTGGCCTACATATTTCTAGCTATGGTGAACAAATTCTTGTTACCCCAGTTGATGCTAATAACCCAAATTATTGTCATGCTAAATTTCACGATAGGCAACCCACTTATTGCTCACCAGAAACAGGTGAAAACACCAATAACACACCTTTTACAAATCGTTATAAATATTTTGAGATTCCAATAGGTGCTCGGTATACTATATCTAAATTTGATAAGGCCAAAATTGCTATAGATCTTGGAGCATACTATCAAAAAGTTTATCAAGTAAACGCATTATTGTATGATTTTGATACGGATTATTATTACTGGTTTAATGATGACGATGCCATTATAAATGATAGTGGAATAGGGGTTAGTATGGGTGTTAATTTTATCCAAAACCTTACGGAACGCATTGAGCTTATCTTCAATCCACATCTTAAATTCAATCTAAATTCTACTTTTTCTGATTCTTATTCAGTTCAACAGAATCAATACTCAACAGGTGTTCGTGTTGGTGTTAGACAACAAATTTTCTGATTCTATTCGGTAATTCATTTATCTTCGCGACTAATATGAAGCGAGTTTATATAGTTGCAGCAGTTAGAACTCCTATGGGTAGTTTTAATGGTATGTTAAGTAGCGTGTCTGCACCAAAATTAGGTGCAACAGCCATCAAGGGAGCGATATCTAAATCAGGTATAAAATCATCCGATATTGATGAGGTTTATTTTGGGAATGTATTGCAAGCTGGTGTTGGGCAAGCTCCAGCTAGACAAGCTGCTATATTAGCTGGTTTGCCAGAATCTACTCCTTGTACAACTGTCAATAAAGTATGTGCTAGCGGAATGAAATCTATTGCACTAGGTGCTTCGTCCATTATGTTAGGTCATAATGAAATTGTTGTAGCTGGTGGTATGGAAAATATGAGTCAAGTTCCGCATTACATTCCAAACTCTAGAATGGGACATAAATATGGAGATTTTAAAGCCATTGATGGTCTTGCATATGATGGTCTCCGTGACGTTTATAATCAGTATATGATGGGGACTGCTGCTGATCTTACAGCCAAGAAATATGACATAACTAGGGAAGAGCAAGATAATTTTGCTATTAACTCTTACAAGCAAACTGCAAAATCATGGGATTCTGGTAAGTTTAATGATGAAGTTGTCCCAGTATCCATTCCACAACGAAAAGGTGACCCGGTAATGATGACAGAGGATGAAGAATATAAAAATGTAAATTTTGATAAAATTCCAAACCTAAGACCTGTATTTGATAAAGAAGGAACCGTAACAGCTGCTAATGCAAGCACAATCAATGATGGTGCAGCTTGTATTATTCTTGCTAGTGAAGAAAAAGTAAAAGAGTTAGGACTTAAACCAATGGCTGAGGTTTTATCTTTTGCTGATGCTGCTCATCAACCAGAGTTGTTTACTACAGCTCCTTCTGTTGCTCTTCCTATTGCACTTGAAAGGGCAGAGTGCTCAATAGACGAAGTAGATGCTTTTGAACTTAATGAAGCATTTTCAGTGGTCGGATTAGTCAATAATAAATTATTAAATTTAGATGCATCTAAGGTAAATGTCAACGGAGGAGCGGTATCCATGGGACATCCTTTAGGAGCTTCCGGTGCCAGAATTGTTGTTACATTATTGCATGTGCTTAAACAAAATAGTGGAAATATAGGAGCTGCTGCCATTTGCAATGGTGGTGGTGGAGCGAGTGCTATGGTTATTAAGAATATGTGAAAACTACACTAAATCAATTTAATTTTGAGTTCTAATGTCATGATGAAGTCTTGTTTTGGTTTGTTTTTTACGGCTTTGTTCTTGTCAACTTTTTTGAGTTTTGGACAACGAGTAAGAGTAGCACAGTCAGATTCTACATACATTGATTCGATCAAAAATTTCGAATATCAATTAGAGGGACTAAGCTATAATATAATCAATGGCACTGATAAGGTTGAACGTATAACAAGTTGTTACTATTTCATTGAAACACTAAAAAACACACTACAAATACCCAATTCATTTGATTATGAGTTTGATTTATTGAAAACTGTCTCTAGTATTCGTTCAGAGGATGATAAGTTCAGAGTATTCACATGGAATCTCCTCTTGGATAGTGGAAAATACATGTATTTTGGTGCTATTCAAATGAATAATCCCGATAGTCTTGAATTATATGGACTATATGATAGTTCGGATTATAATAAGGATATTTTTTATGGTCAATTTGATAATCGGCATTGGATGGGAGCTCTTGTCTATCAAATTCATCATTACCGTTGGAAAAAACAAGACTATTACATTACTTTTGGTTGGGATGGGCAAGATGCTAAAACTAATCGAAAGATTATTGATGTTTTATGGTTCAATGATGAAGGAAAGCCAAATTTTGGTGAAGAGATTTTTGACTTTGACGGGGATTTGCAGTCAAGGATAATTTTTGATTTTAATGATCGTGCTGCAATGTTATGTAGATATGATGATTTTGAGGATGCAATTGTATTTTCTAATTTAGTTCCAATTAATCCTATGATGAAAGGAATTTATCAAAATTATGTACCCGACGGCACATATGATTATCTAAAATTTGAAAAAGGAATCTGGCGTCGCTATAAAATGATTTTTGATGACCGTAAAAAAAATGGTGCCAATCTTCGAAAGCTCTAATCTAAAATTTAATCCAGTGTCCCTTTAACCCAATATCAGAGTGGTATTCTATAGTTGGCATTGGAAACTTGAAGCTGTTAAAAACTATTAATAGCGACCGAATAACTTTGTTTTTAGTTTGTATCCTTGATAAATCTATATCTGGTGATAAATAAAATTGTCTTTTTCGATAAAAACTTGAGTAATCATAGACTATTCCATCACGATGAAAAATATTGTCATCACCACCTACCATTCCATCAGCTCCATAACCAATGGCTATATTTAACCAGCTAGGCCATTTAGTCTCAGGCATAAAAGATCTTATATTACAACTCATCCAATAAGTTTGTCCATTATAGTCTTTGAAGATTTGTTCTATGTTGTTATTTCCTAAAACATTTGGACGATATTGAGGGAAGGAGGAAGGAGAGTAAGAATATTTTATAATACATCGTTGCTCATCCCAAAAATAACTTTGAGATATAGCTAATCCTGCTCCAATGATGTTAGCTGTCATATCTCCTGGACTAGCACCCCATTCCTCAGAAAATCCGTCTAGTATTTCTACTCCAGTTTGGATAAATAAACCATAGGCTCCACCAATCAAGGAATATTCTTTTTGGGTATAGCCAGCCCATTTCATCATTTCAATACCTACTAATCCTTCATAATAACAAGAGTATAAATGGCCAACTTTATCCATTTGAAGCCATTGTTTGTTATCGTTGAAGAAATGAAATTTTGATCTAGGATAGTCTTTATACCACAATTCGTTAAGACCAACCATGAGTGAACTGTATGCAAGAGAGTTAGCAACTATAATAAATTTTTTACGTTGCCGAAACTTTAGTGAATCTTGTGCATTAGTTGAACCAATGAACAACAAGCAAAAAAATGGAATGAAAAATAATCTAGGCCAGTATGGTTTCTTTTGTGGCATCAAGAATTTGTATCACTTCATTAATATTATTTGCTTGTGCATATACTCTCAGTACTGGTTCTGTTCCACTTGGTCGTATCATTACCCAATTATCTTCGTTGAGTAAAAATTTATAACCATCGATGTCCTCGTGACCTGTAACAGGGTAATCACCAAATTGGATGTAAGATTTCTCTTTACATTGATTAATGATAGCTTGTTTTTGACTTTCCGGCACATGTAAGTCATAACGATCCATAGCAAAAGAGCCAGTTATCTGGTATACTTCCTGAATTAAGCTACTTAATGTCTTACCAGTGTTTGCCATATATTCCCACAAAATGAGCCCCATCCAAATGCCATCTCTCTCAGGAATATGAGAACTTACAGCAATTCCTCCACTTTCTTCACCTCCCAATAACGTAGGATTAGAAATCATCTCTTCACAGATGTATTTAAAGCCTATTTTAGTAACGTGGTGCTCAAGACCGTAATGATCACAAATTGATTTGATTTTAGATGTACAGCTGAAGCTAGTATAAACATTTCCTTTTTCTTGTTTAAATTCAACGAGGTATCTAATTAAAAGAAGAATGATATGGTGGGAGTCCACAAATTTTCCATTTTCATCAAACAGTCCAATTCGATCTGCATCTCCGTCAGTTGCTAGGCCACTTGAAATGTCTGTTTTAGAGATGAGTTTTGAAAATTCTTCTAAATTTCTTGCAATAGGTTCAGGAGCTTGACCATCAAAGCTAGGATTGTGCTCTGCGTGTAGAAGAGTTGCACTAGGAATAAGACGTTTAATAATATTCTGACCAGCACCATACATGGCATCATAACCAAATTTTAAACCACATGAATTAATTTTCTCTATATCAAAGTGTTTTTTTACATGATCAATGTATTCTTGTTCCATATCAATCATGTGAACTAAATCGTGTTTTCTTAATTCATCGAACGGGATGATTGAAGGTGTGAATTCTTCTGGAATTTTTGCTTCAACAGCATTAATCTCTGATTGAATGGCTGGACCTCCATAATGAGCTTTTATTTTAAATCCATTATATGAGGGGGGATTATGACTGGCTGTAATTACTATTCCTGTATAAGCATTGTGCTTTAAAGTAGATAAAGATACCATAGGGGTAGAAACGAAAGAATCCGATGTATAAACGGTTATTCCTTCACTAATTAATACCGAAATAGTGGTTTCAGTAAATAACGTTCCTCCAAATCTACAGTCAAATCCAACAACAGCAGAGTGATTGTCAGAGTTATCTTTTATCCATAGAGCAGTTGCATATGCCACACGAGCAACATTATCTGTTGTGAATTCTTTAGCGATAATAGCTCGCCATCCGTCAGTTCCAAATTTAATTGATGTCATATTTTTAGATGTTTTGTAGTAGTTTTTTATACATAGCCTCAGAATTTTGTGGAGGTATACTCTCGTTATTAATCTTCTCTATGATTAAATCAAAATTTTTCTCACTTAAGTATTCAGAAATACCTTGTAAGTTGATGGTTAAACCAAGTTCTTCAATTTGTTGATTACTTAGACTGTAATTTTCACCATTCATTTCTAATTGTATATTCTCAAGTTCCTGAAGAGGTATATTTTTGAATGTACTCCATTTCTCAGTGACTCGAATTGAATTGATGGTCCATAATTTGAACATGTCCTGAGGTTTGATAGACTCATTATTTATGTTGAGAATAACTTGCTTATTGTCATTTATGCTATTTTCTATCTCCGAATAGATGTTACTATTCTCTTCATTACTATTTATAGATGGAGGGATAATTTTGTAACTTACTCTTTTTGATGATTCAGGGATGTAGAAATTTCGTCTTACTTTCTTACTGTAACATGCCTGATTTTTGAGTAGAACTGATAACTCAGGATTTGATTTAAAATCTTTTTTTCCAAATTGTACAACATTGAAATCAAATGATTTAGAATGTATAGCATTCCAAAAGTTCATATCTGATGGACCTTGGTGACCTGTAGGAATTCTTGTATTTTTGAGTAAGCCAATTACATCTGCTGCATCAACAAAACCATACGATATGGGTTTCCTAATATTTGAATGACCAATGAATGAAAACCCTCGAACCGAAAAATTAAACTCTTTACCCATAAGCTGCCAGTATTCATGTATAAATAAATCGTTATTGTCTAAAAAACTTGACTTAGAATACTCCTCAAGATTTATAAATTGGGTTTTATTTATAAGTACTTTTTTCTTGCTAGTCTTCCATATTGCTATATCTCCATTTTGAATTCGTTTATACAAAAGTTTATGAAAAGATGTGACAAGATTGAACCCAATAGAATCAGGTTGGTCAATTTTTGATAAGTGGAGCAATACTGGCTTAATGTCGTATTTGGATGGCAGACTAGATTTAGATTTACATCCCCATATGCTAGCAATAAAAAAAAATAAAAGAATTCTAAATAAATGCATTTTTTCCTGTGATTTCCATGCCCAATATTAATAAGTGTATGTCATGGGTGCCTTCATAAGTAACGACACTTTCTAGGTTCATCATATGTCTCATGATAGGATAATCTCCAGTAATTCCCATACCACCATGCATCTGTCTTGCTTCACGAGCAATCTGGAGAGCAATTTCTACATTATTTCTTTTAGCTAAAGATATTTGAGCAGGTGTAGCTTTTCCTTCATTCATCAAATTTCCAAGTCTCCAACATACCAATTGAGCTTTGGTTATTTCTGTTAACATTTCAGAAAGCTTTTTCTGTTGAAGTTGAAACCCACCGATTGGCTTTCCAAATTGAATGCGTTCAGCAGCATATTTTCTGGCACTCTCATAGCAATCCATTGCAGCACCTAGAGCTCCCCAGCTAATACCATAACGAGCAGAATTTAGACAAGTTAATGGACCTTTTAATCCAGATACTCCTGGAAGTATATTTTCTTTTGGTACTCTAACATTATCGAAAACAAGTTCACCTGTACAACTTGCTCGAAGGCTCCATTTATTATGTGTCTCAGGAGTGGTGAAGCCCTCCATTCCACGTTCTACAATAACTCCTTTAACAATGCCTTCTTCATCTTTTGCCCAAACTACAGCCATATCAGCCTCTGGTGAATTACTAATCCACATCTTTGCCCCATTAAGTATAATATGGTCGCCATCTTCTTTGAAATGGGTCGTCATTCCATTAGGGTTCGAACCGTGATCAGGTTCAGTAAGACCAAAACAACCAAGCATTTCGCCACTACCCAATTTGGGGAGATACTTTCTTTTTTGTTCTTCATTGCCAAATTTATGAATAGGATACATTACAAGAGAACCTTGAACACTTGCAGTTGATCGAATACCACTATCGCAGCGTTCTAATTCTTGCATTGCAATCCCGTAGCTGATGTAGTCTAATCCACCACCTCCATATTCGGCAGGTATTTGAGGTCCAAAGCAACCTACTTCTCCCAATTGTTTAACTATGTGGCTTGGGAAATAATTTTTTTGAGCACATTCCTCAATGATAGGGGATAACTCTTTTTTTACATACAAACGAACACTGTCTCTTACGAGCAAATGTTCCTCACTAAATAAATCATCCAGATTGTAGAAGTCTGGGTGGTCATATGTATCATGACCCTTCTTGATCTCCTTTAAGTGACTTAATTCTTCTTTGGTCATTTTATTTTAACCTAACTTTGCAAATGTAAAATTAAAAGCAATATAGATGACAATGAATAATACTATAGAATCAATATTAAGTATTGACAATGTTAGAGTTAAGGCTAATCATGGTTGGTATGAGTCTGAACGAAAGTTGGGTGGAATGTATATCATTTCAGTATGCATTTATCGAACGATTGACACTGAGTATACTTTTGATCATTTAGATAAAAGTGTTAATTACGAAATGGTGCATCAAATTATCCTAGAAACTATGGAAGAGGAGCACATGTTGATTGAATCTGCTTGCAAGGCAATTTGGGATAAACTCAAAGCACAGCATTCTAACGAAATATGGGAAGTAAATATCCGAAAAGAAGATGTGCCTCTTAAGTTTGTTGGATCCACTTCATTCAAAATGAAAGGTTAATTGACCTCTTTAACGGATAATTCCGTTAAGTTAACGAAAGACAAGAATTCGCAAATAGACTTACTGGATAAAAGATTATTTTCGCATCCTAAAATTTTAAGATAAATCATGGGAACAATTATCATGGCTGGTCAACTTATACTAGCCCTTGCAATACTCGTATCACTTCACGAATGGGGACACTATATTGCTGCTAGAAGTTTTGGTATTCGCGTAGAAAAGTTCTTTATTTTTTTTGACGCATGGGGTGCTAAGTTATTTAGTAAACAAATAGGAGAGACAGAGTGGGGTATTGGATGGTTGCCTTTAGGTGGTTATGTTAAGATTACTGGTATGATTGATGAGAGTCTAGACAAAGAGCAATTAGCATCTGAACCAGAAGATTATGAGTTTAGGAGTAAACCTGCATGGCAAAGATTAATTGTAATGATTGGTGGGGTTACGGTCAATTTTATATTGGGAGTACTCATTTTTGCACTTTCTATGTTTTACTATGGTGAAACATGGCTACCAAATGCTAAAGTTATAGAAAAAGGAGGGGTAGTAGTTACAGAGTTGGGAAAGGCTGCTGGTTTTGAAACAGGAGACCAGGTTATGTCCATTAATGGAAATGAAGTTGAAAAATTCAGAGACTTAATCAATTCAAGTGCTTATATTGTTGAGGGCTTGTCCTACGGTGTCCTCAGAAATGGAGAATCTATTATTGTTCCAATTTCTGATTCATTAAGAACTACTGTTCTTGAAAGTAAGGGTAAAAGTGCATTTTTCTCATTAAGATTAGAGCCAATCATTGGAGCTGTTGCACCTAATGGAAATGCAAATAAAGCAGGTCTAATTACAGATGATAAAATATTAGGTATTGATACGACTGATGTTCAATTCTTTGATCAATTGAAAAGTGCTTTGAGTCTATACAAGGATAACGTGGCCAATTTAAGAGTTCTTAGAAATGGAAGTACAATGAGCATACCAACTAATGTAGATTCAACAGGTATGATAGGAATTCAGGTATCTAATCTTGCACAGTATTCAAATGATTTGCAACAAACAGATTATGGGTTTTTTGAATCATTTCCCGCAGGATATAACAAAGGTGTATCTTTACTAAAAGATAATATCGTTGCATTCGGAGAGATGTTTCGAGGAAAGTTAGACCCTGTTAAATCTGTTAGTGGTCCTGTTGGCATTGCTAAAATATTTGGGGCAGAATGGGATTGGAGAAGGTTTTGGAATATCACTGGAATGTTGTCTTTTATTCTTGCATTCATGAACTTATTACCTATTCCTGCATTGGATGGGGGACATGTGCTATTCTTACTTGTTGAAATGTTGCGTGGCAAGCCTTTGCCTGAAAAAGTGATGTACTACTTCCAAATCATAGGGATGGTAATACTATTTGGCTTGATGGGCTTCATCATTTTTATTGATTTCTTTAATGCATTTTTTGGCTAGATGGCTATTGATTATTTTGATTATTATGATATCCCCAAAAAGTTTTACATCGATGAAGGGGCATTGAAATCGAAATTTTTAATCAAGAGTAAGCAGTTTCATCCAGATTTCTTTGTTAATGATAATCAGAAGTACGATGAAGCCATGGAACAGACCAGTATAAACAACCAAGCGTTCAAGGTGCTAAGTAAATATGATTCTCGTTTGGAGTATATATTGAAAAGTTACGATTTACTTAAGGAATCTAAAAATGAAATACCTCAAGATTTTCTGGCAGAGATGATGGATATTAATGAGGTAATCATGGATTTACAGTTTGATTATGATCAAATAAAAATGAACCAAGTAAAAGCGGATACTCATTCTATAAGCATGGATTTAGCCGACAAAGTTCAAAATTTGACAATTAAGTTCGATGAGCTAGACGGAGATTCAACCAATGATCGTATGACCATTCTAGATCAGATAAAAAATATTTATTTAAAACAAAAATATGTGTTGCGATTGCAAGAAAGTCTAAATAAATTCGCACTTCTCTAATCCAATATGCCCAGATGGCGGAATTGGTAGACGCGTCGGTCTCAAACACCGATGCCGCAAGGCGTGCCGGTTCGACCCCGGCTCTGGGTACTAAAAAGAGTGTAAAATTTTTATTTTACACTCTTTTTTTATTAATTATTTTATTAAAATCAATACATTTGATGTAGTATGAAAACAACAATAAATAAATCTCTTATAGCTTCGAGCAATGTTAGAATTTATTCTACATCAGAAAAATTATGGGATGTATTAACTAATCCTGAAAAAATTAAGATTTATTTATTTAATACTAATGTTAAAACAAGTTGGATTGAAGGAAGTCCAATCATATTTCAAGGAGAATATCAAGGAATAGAATACATAGATAAAGGCAATGTTTTAAAATTTATTCCTGACCAATTGTTGAAATATAACTATTGGAGTAGTTTTTCTGGGTTGGAGGATGAAATTGAAAATTATTCATTGATAACCTATCAATTAGAGGTTGTAGATAAGAATAGTCTAATTTTTAGTTGGCATCAGCAGGGCTTCTCTAATGAGGACGGTAGGTGTCATACTCAAGATGGTTTAGATGCAATTTTGCAACAAATCAAGAAATTAGCAGAGATGTAAAATGAAAATCATAAAATTAAATGATTTTTATTTTACATTTGTGTTAACATGTTAATTCTGCTATGAAAAGGATTATTCTCTAATTTTTAGAACTAAAGACTACATTTTCATGGCTATAAAACTGTAATTAAGATTATGATTAAAATTTTGAAATTTGAGGACTTAGTCGATCGCAAACCCAAATACCAACAAATTAATGGATTGGACTTGGTCTTGGTTCGTTATGATGAGAATGTTTCAGTACTTTATGGTCGTTGTCTTCACCGAGGTGCTCTAATGGCTGATGGGTATATTGAGGGAGATAATATCATTTGTGGTGTTCATGGTTGGGATTATCGTTTTGATACAGGTGTTTCAGAATACAAAAATGACGAAGCTCTTCATAAGTTTAAGTCTGAAATTAGAGAAGGTTTCGTTTGGGTAGATGAGAAAAGTATTGATGATTTTTTAAGAAAACATCCACAACCGTTTAAAAGATCAGAGTATTTGGGTGCATATTCTGATACACATCCAGAAGAAACGGAACCCTACACAGGGTATATTAAAGAACTTTCAAAAAACGGCTTAAAAAATTATGGACATCATGGCCCATCAGCTTCAATGGGGGTAGATAGAACAACCTTACCCAAATGGGAGAATATTCAGTTTTTACCTGCACAATTAGCAAGTAGGCCGTTATTAGATGAAGAACCTGTTGCAACTAAAGTAGTAATAGGACCAAATGCTAAAAAACCTTTAGAATTGAATATTCCATTGTTTGTTTCGGATATGAGTTTTGGTGCATTGTCAAAAGAGGCTAAAATATCACTAGCGAAAGGAGCAGAATTGGCAGGAACAGGTATTTGTAGCGGTGAAGGAGGTATGTTACCACAAGAACAAGAAAATAACTCCAGATATTTTTACGAATTAGCCTCTGGTAAATTTGGCTTCTCGTGGGACAAAGTAAAAAAAGCACAAGCCTTTCATTTTAAAGGTGGACAGGGGGCAAAGACCGGAACAGGAGGTCATTTACCTGGGAATAAGGTAACTAAAGAAATTGCAGAAGTTCGTGGTCTTAAAAAAGGCGAAACAGCTATTTCTCCTGCAGCATTCCCAGTTATGAAAACAGTTGAAGATTTTAAAACTTTTGCTGAAGAAGTTCGTGAGAAAACAGGAGGTATCCCAATAGGATTTAAAATAGCAGCAAGCCACGTGGAGGCAGACATAGATTTTGCACTTAGAGTCGGTGTAGATTACATCATTTTAGATGGAAGAGGTGGAGGAACGGGTTCTGCACCAACCATTTTAAGAGACAACATAAACGTGCCCACCATTCCTGCATTGGCCAGAGCAAGAAAACATTTAGATAAAACAGGAGCTCATGGAGTAACTTTAGTAATTACAGGAGGGTTAAGGGTTGCCGAAGATTTTGCAAAAGCAATGATGTTGGGTGCAGATGCAATTGCTGTTTCAAACTCAGCATTACAAGCTATAGGCTGTTTAGGAATGAGAGCATGTAATTCTAATAATTGTCCAGTGGGAATAGCAACACAAAAGGAAAGTTTAAGACAAAGAATTATAATAGAACATTCATCAAAACAGTTGGCAAACTTTTTTTTAGCTACCAATGAGTTAATAAAAGTTGTCGCCCGCTCTTGTGGACATGATAACGTTATAAAATTTAATATGAGCGATTTAAGTACCTTAAATTATGAGATGCATAAGTTAACCGATATTCCATATGCTGGAATTTAATAAGAATTAATGATAGAAACTCTAATCAATTTTTTTAGACAATCACCCGAACAAACAAAGAATCAAGCTCCAGAAGGTTTATGCCCAATGTGCTGGGGTTATCAAGAATACGATAACAAGATTCGGAAACTTTATAAAGACCGTCAAATCGACGTGAACAACAAAGAAGCTAACTATACTTTTATTCAAGATTTTGTTATTAATCACATAGACGGTATAAAATTAAAAAAAGGTACTTCTAGCCTTGAGTGTACAACTTGCAAATTGAAACATTCACAAAAAAAATGAGAGTGTCACTATTCTTAATGAAGCTTTTTAAAATTAAGTGGTGAGGAGTTTAACAATATTCATGTGTCTAATTTCTTTTTTAGAAGGATTTTCGCAGTATGAAGTTGGAGATACTGCAAAATTGTGGGAGAGTGAGGATAGAAATCATCATTGCTTGTTCAAAGAAAAATCAATAACTGCAGGGTTGGCTCCTTCCTTTTCTTTTCATATAGAGACCATTGGTGCTAACTCAAGGTTTTATTATAATCTTGGAGAAAAATTTTGCTTTGGTTCTGAATTTTCATTCTTTAGAAATAGTGGAGTAAAAGTATTTGATGTGGATTTAATTGTTCATTACATTTTTGAGACCAAATTAGTTGGTTTATATCCTTTGTCAGGAGCTAATTATACCATTGAAGAAAATGAAATACACACGAAAAAAAAAATTGGAGTAGTAGCTGGGGCTGGTATACATAGGAATTTTAAAAATCTCACAGTATTTACTGAATATGCACATGTTGAAAGTAAACTAAAAGACGACTTTATTACAATTGGATTAATGATAAATTTTAAATAATAGAAAACTATGGAGTGGTATCTTCCAATAACAATATTGCCAGGGATTGGCATGATTATCTTATCAACTTCAAATATTATGTTAGATCTGAACAATGAAATAACTCAATTAGAAGATTCAGGTATGGAAAATGTAGCCATTATTAATGCTAAGGTTTCACAACTTAAAAAATTGAGTATTTCTATTGTCTTTCAATATCTGGGAATATTACTTTTTCTCTTTTCTGGTATATTAAAATCAATATTTGAAAATGCAGACTTATATCTAAAGTGGCTGTTAATAATTGGAGTAATGGTTGTGAGTTTTTCAATTATTATTTTACTGATCTACTCTGTAAAAGCTGTTAGGATACGTCAAAAACATTTGAAATTATGAGTGAAATAACCAACAATTAACTTGAATAAAAACTCAACATATCAATATAAATTAGAACGTTATAAGTATGTAATTGTGCTTTTAGCATTGATTAGTTTTATATTGATTCCAGTATATGAGTCTATTTTTCCTGTTTCCTCATCATTGATTGTAGAGGCTAACTTTACGTTGGTTATCGTAGCAGGGTTATCAATTTGTAGAAATTTAAAAAATAACTACTACTATTATATTTTTGGAATTTTGACTTTAATAAACATCTGGTTAGAATTTTCAAACCCCGACATTACAAACATAAAGTTAATAAGACTCACAAGTTCTCTTCTCTTATTTGTTTTCTTAAGTTACATATTGATAGAGCAATTGATTAATGATCAATCATTTAATTTGAATAGTATCCTTGGAGCAATATCAGGATATTTATTCATTGGTTTAATTGGAGGAATGATGTTTGAAACAATGCAGTACCTAAATCCTGAATCATTTATTGGAATGGGAATTGATGCCAGTTATACCTTTTACTATTTTAGCTTTATTAGTATAACTTCTGTCGGTTATGGAGATGTTACACCAGCCTCTCCCTCATCACAAGCTATTACTATTCTAATGAACATTATAGGTCAATTTTACCTTGCTGTAGTTGTAGCTGTATTTGTAGGAAAATTTTTAAACACAAACTCTAAATCCAATTAAAAAATGTTAGAATCTTTTAGTCTTTTGATCCTTATCTCAGCAATATTTAGTTACATCAATTACAGGTGGATAAAATTGCCCAATACTATCGGGTTAATGTTATTAGGTATTTTCTTTACTATTCTGGTCATATTATCAAAAAGTGCTGTTCCTGAATTTCACCAATTCTTCTGTAACCTTATTCTAGATGCCAATTTTAAATCCTTACTTATGGATGGAATGTTGAGTTTTTTATTGTTTGCAGGAGCAATTCACGTAAATATCCACGCTTTAGCAAAAGAAAAAATATCAGTTCTTCTTTTTTCGAGCCTAGGAGTTCTAATCTCCACAGGAATTGTTGGAGGACTAGTGTTTGGTGCTGCTCAATTAATTGGGGTTGATTTACCATTAATTCCCGCCTTTTTATTTGGAGCCTTAATATCACCTACAGACCCAATTGCAGTTATTGCAATACTTAAAAAAGCAGGAGTAAGTGAAAGCTTGGAGATGAAAATAGAAGGAGAGTCCCTTTTTAATGATGGAGTTGGTGTTGTGGTATTTTCTGGAATATTATTGTTGTTAGGGGCAGGGCATTCTTCTCCAGTAGGAGAATCCATTGGGACAGAAATAGGAATGCTCTTTTTAGAAGAAGCCGTAGGTGGAATTTTGTTTGGCACAGCAATAGGTTTTGCGGGTTATTATTTAATCAAATCTGTAAAAGAAAACGCACAATTAGTTGTTATTTTAAGTCTGGCCACTGCTATGGGAGGTTATGCAATAACTTCTTTATTGCATGTCTCAGGACCTTTAGCCATGGTAGTAGCAGGATTAATTATTGGAAACAAATTCAATATTTCTTCTAATAAGGGAACTACTAGAAAAACCTTCAATGAAATATGGGAAATATTGGATGAGACTCTTAATGGAGTGCTATTTTTATTGATAGGATTGGCAGCTCATCTCTTGGAGTTTAATGGTAAATACCTCATCTTAGGTCTGGTTACTATTTTAATTGTTATGCTCGCCAGATTTATTTCAGTAATATTACCTTTTTCGTTTTTAAAACATAAAGAACATACAATGATGAAGACCGTAACTCTATTAACGTGGGGTGGATTAAGAGGAGGTATTTCTCTAGCATTGGCACTTTCACTTCCTACAGAAACAAGTTCTTCAAATAAAATAATATTCTTTATCACATATACCGTTGTATTGTTCTCTGTCGTATTTCAAGGGTTGAGCATTGGTAAATTGGTTAAAAGATTATATCCACAATAAAAAAATAAAAAATTATGTCACAAGAAAACAATCACGTAGAAACATTTAAAGGAACAGCGAAAGGCAAGGGATGGCCAACAACCGTATCTATTGTGGACACAGAATGGACTATTCAAGTAGATGAACCAACTGAAGATGGAGGTACTAATAGTGGCCCCAACCCTATGCAGTACTTTACAGCTGCACTTGCTGCTTGCCAAAATGAACAAGCTCAAGTAGTTGCCGAAGAGCTATCCTTATCTATTGATGAAATAGACATTGCTATTGAAATAGATTTAGATTTAGCCGGATTTATGGGGATGGAGCAGCATTCTAATGGCAGTTATAAACAAGTTCGTTTACAAGCAGTTGTAAAAGGTAATATAACAAATGAACAAGCTCAGGAGCTAGGCAAGAATGTAGATGCTCGTTGTCCTATTCTAGCATTATTACGTTCATCTAATTGTCGTATTAATAGCCATTGGGAATAAAAAAAATTATAGAATATGAATATTATAAATTTATACGGAGCCGATTGGTGTCCTGATTGTAGAAGAGCCAAAACTTATTTAAAAGAAAATAACATTGATTATAATTTTATTGATGTAGATTTTGACAAAGAAGCCACAGCTAAAGTTGAAGCCATTAATAACGGTAAACGTATAATCCCAACAGTAATAATTAATGGGAGTTCTTATACAAATCCTGACAATGGAGCATTAGCTGCCGTGTTAGGAATTAATGAAGTTGGCAAAATAATTCTTTACGGAGCAGATTGGTGCCCAGATTGTAGGAGAGCAAAAAGTTTTTTAAACGATAATGGCATGAACTATCAGTTCATTGATGTAGATAAATTTCAATGGGCAACTGAAGAAGTAGAACGGATTAATAGTGGAAAGCGGATAATACCCACTGTAATTATTAATGGAGAAGCTCATACTAATCCTGATAACAGTACACTTACAACGTTGCTCTCAATAAATCTTGAAAAAGAACAAAAAGTATATGATACTATTATTATTGGAGGAGGAGCAGCAGGATTAACAACCTCCATTTATGCCCAAAGAGACCGTTACGACTCATTAATACTGGAAAAAAAGAACATTGGAGGTAATGCTTTTTTAACCGAAAAGATTGAGAACTACCCTGGATTTCAGTCCATTTCAGGACCACAATTAATGGAGAAAATGGAAGAACAAGCCATTACCTATGGGGCAACTATAAAAACAGGTGAAGAAGTTGTGAGTATTGAGAAAAAAGATGAGTTGTTTCATCTCGAAACCAAAACAACAACTCACGTCGGTAAAACGGTTGTATTAGCCACAGGCTCAACATACAGAAAATTGGGAATCCCCAACGAAACCGAACTAATCGGTTCAGGAGTTCATTTTTGTGCAACATGCGATGGTGCATTTTACAGAGATAAAGATGTAATTGTAATAGGTGGAGGGAATTCCGCTTTAGAAGAGGGTATTTTCCTTGCTGGATTTTGTAAAAGTGTAAAAATAATTAATAGATCGGCTGAATTTTCTGCTTCAAAAACATACATCGACAAACTCTCCTCCATCCAAAACATAGAAGTATATAGCAATAAAACATCACTTGAATTTATTGCAACAAAAGATGAGCTTTTTGAAGGTGTAAAAGTGCGTGATAACGAAACCCAAATAGAAGAAATTATAAGAGCAGATGGAGCTTTCATATTTATTGGGTTAATACCTAATACATCACCATTTAAAGATATAGTAGAATTTAATAAAGCAGGTTTCATCTTTACATCGGGTTTAGCAAAAACCTCGGTAAAAGGAATTTTTGCAGCTGGAGATTGTAGAGAAGGGGCTATAGCTCAAGTAGCAGCCGCAACAGGTGAAGGTGTTTTAGCAAGTTATGGAATCAAAGAATACTTTAAATAACCAAAATACCAAAAAGAATGAATAAGAGTCCATTAAACAAACTAATAGGAACTTGGAAAGGCAATAAGGGGATGGATATTGCACCAGAGGATGGTGGTCAAGAAGAAAATCCCTACTATGAAACATTGATTATTGAGCCTGTTGATATTGAAATTGAAAATGCTGACATACAGGAGCTACTTGCAGTAAAGTATTATCAATTAGTAAAAGAAAAAGCAAACGATGAAGTATCGCATAGCGAATCAGGCTATTGGATTTGGGATAAAAATGAAAACACGATTATGAATTCATTTTCAATACCTAGAGGTGTCTGTGTTTTGGCTGGAGGAGAGTTTAGTGAAAATAGTGCTAACGAAACAACCTTTAATGTTTCTGCTAAGTTAGACGACCCTAGTTTTGGAATTATACAGTCACCATTTATGATGAAAAAGGCAAAAACAATGACGTTTCAGAGAGACTTAAAAGTTAGCGATAATAAGCTTTATTATAAACAAGAAACAACTGTAGATATTTACGGTAAAATTTTTAACCATACCGATACAAACCAATTAACTAAAATATAGTGATATGAGTAAAAAATTAAATTGGCATAAAGTCTTAGACAATAAAAATGAACTTCCTAATGGAAGAGTAATGACAGTAACCGCAGGACATAAAGGAATCTGTCTAGTTCATTTTGAAGGGAAATATTGTGCCGTAGAAAACAAATGTCCGCATCAGGGAGGACCTCTAGGTGAAGGTAGTATTGAAAATGGAAAGCTAAGGTGTCCATGGCACGGGTGGGATTTTCATCCTTGTGGAGGATCCTCAGAAGGTTTTGACGATGGTTTACCAGCTTTTGAACTAAAAATTGAAGGAGATTCTGTTTTTGTAGGATTGGAAGAAGAAACCCCTCATGAGACTACCATTTCAGATATAATGGCAGAAACAATGGTAAATTGGGGAGTAAATCGTGTTTTTGGTATGGTAGGCCATTCTAATTTAGGAATGGCTGATGCACTTAGAAGACAAGAGGAAAAAGGAAATTTAAAATTTATTGGAATAAGACACGAAGGAGCAGCAGCATTTGCTGCATCTGCATACGGAAAATTAACAGGTAAACCTGCTGCCTGTTTTGCTATTGCCGGACCAGGTTCTACCAATATGTTTACAGGACTTTGGGATGCAAAGGTCGACCGTGCACCAATTTTAGCACTTACTGGGCAGGTAGCCACTCAGGTAGTGGGAACTGGGAACTTTCAGGAAGTAGATTTAGTAAGAGCTTTTGATTCCGTGGCAGAATTTAACCACAGAGTAGAACACAAAAGCAAGCACAGCGAATTAATGAGTTTAGCCATAAAGCATGCCATCATTAAAAGAGATGTCTCTCACCTTACATTTCCTGATGAAGTTCAGGAGACGCCAGCTGAAAAAGGTGAAACTATTGGTTCTCCAGAAGAAAGAATAACTCCAATGACCATTTCTCCTCCAAAAGAAACATTTGAAAAAGCATTAAAAATGCTAAATGATGCCAAAAGACCAGCAATTATTGTTGGACACGGGGCACGTTTTCATATGAAAGAAATTACAGCATTGGCAGAAAAACTGAAATGTCCAGTAATGACAACCTTCAAAGGGAAAGGTCAAATTTCAGACCATCATCCATTGGGTTGTGGTGTGATAGGGCGAAGTGGTACCCCAATAGCATCATGGTTTATAAACGAGGCTGATCTTTTATTGGTAATAGGAGCATCATTCTCTAACCATACAGGGATTACTCCAAAAAAACCAATTATTCAAATAGATTTTGACCCATTAGCATTAAGTAAATTTCATAAAGTAAATGCTGCGGTTTGGGGAGAAATATCTGTAACAGTGAATATGTTGGATGAACAATTATCAAATTTTGAAAATAAAGTAAACCATATTTCTGAAATTAAAGAACGAACAGCAATTTGGATAGCAGAAAAACAGAAAAGACTTTCAGAGGAGAGAGGTAAAGGAATAAGTTCGATAGCCGTATTTGATGCTTTAAATGAATCAGCTCCGTCAAATGCAGTAATGTGTGTTGATGTAGGGAATAACGCCTATTCATTTGGGAGATATTATGAGGCAAAAGAAAACAATACTTTTTTGATGTCTGGATATTTAGGTTCTATTGGGTTTGCAGTACCCGCAGCAATTGGTTCATGGGCAGCTGTCGGAAACAAACGACCAATAATTGCAGTGGCAGGAGATGGTGGTTTTTGCCAGTATCTAGCAGAAATTACCACATTGGTAAAATACGAAATGCCTGTAAAAGTTATTATTTTGAATAATAATGAACTAGGAAAAATATCAAAGGAGCAACGAGCTGGAGAGTTTGATGTTTGGGCAACAGATTTAGTAAACCCAAATTTTGCAGAATACGCAAATGGTTGTGGAGCCTTGGGAATTCAGGTAAACAAAAGTACTGAGTTAAAAGGTGCAATGAAGAAATTAATAGATCACAATGGTCCGGCACTGTTGGAAGTTAAGACAGATGTTAGATTAATTTAATGAACTTTAATGTTCTCGAATTCTCTAGCAACTAAAAATATAAAATTTAAGGATTATCCTTTTTGATTTTCTATTGCAGCTTTCACAAAGCGAACAAATAGTGGATGTGGTTCATCTACAGTACTTTTCAATTCAGGGTGATATTGAACGCCGACAAACCATGGATGATCTGGAATTTCAACGACTTCAACAAGATTATTGTCAGGGTTTATTCCTATGGCTTTCATGCCATTGGTTTCAAAATCATGAAGGTATTCGTTATTAAATTCATAACGATGACGGTGTCGTTCAGAAATCACCTGTTTGCCATAGGCCACAAATGATCGGGAACCTTTCTCTAATTTACATTTATATGCCCCTAGTCTCATAGTACCTCCTTTTTTACTCACTTCTTTCTGACTGTCCATCAAATCAATTACGGGATGGCTGGTGTTAGTCATTTCAGTACTATGTGCCTTTGAAAGACCAATGACATTACGTGCAAATTCAATAACTGCACATTGCATACCTAGACAAATTCCAAAAAATGGAATTTTATTTTCACGTAAGTATTTTATAGTAGTTATTTTTCCTTCAATACCGCGATCTCCAAAACCCGGTGCTACTAAAATACCATCTAAGTCTTTTAAACGTTCTTTTACGTTATCTGAAGTTATATTTTCAGAGGATAGGTGGGAGAGGTTAACCTTACATTCATTCTCTGCACCGGCATGTATGAATGCTTCATTGATAGACTTATACGCGTCAGGAAGTTCTACATATTTACCAATGAGCCCAATATTGACCTCATTTTTTGGGTGTTTGAGTTTGAATAAGAAATTTTTCCAGTTTTCAAGATTAGCATCTGTGCTTGTGGGTAAACGAAGCTTTGCTAAAACTACCTTGTCTAACTTTTCTTTTTCCATCATCAATGGAACATCATAGATAGTTTCTACGTCGATGCTCTCAATGACTGCATTTTGATTGACATTACAGAATAAGGATATTTTTTTTCGAACTTCGGTTGATAATTTATGTTCTGTTCTACAAACCAAAATGTCAGGTTGCACACCAGCTTCTAGTAATTTTTGAACAGAATGTTGCGTTGGTTTTGTCTTCAACTCACCAGCAGCCGATAAATAAGGAATTAAGGTTAAGTGAATTACTACAGAGTCATCTGAACCTAATTTTCTTTTTAGTTGTCGTACAGATTCTACATAAGGAAGCGATTCAATATCACCAACAGTCCCGCCAAGTTCTGTGATTATAATATCGTATTCACCGCTATTACCCAAAATTTTCATTCTGCGTTGAATTTCATCGGTAACATGAGGAATAATCTGAACAGTTTTTCCTAGATACTTGCCTTCACGCTCATTTTCAATTACCGTTTGGTAAACACGTCCAGTGGTTACATTGTTAGCTTGTGAGGTTGGGACATTCAAAAAACGTTCGTAGTGTCCAAGGTCTAAATCAGTCTCGGCTCCGTCATCCGTTACGTAACATTCTCCATGTTCATAGGGATTCATAGTACCCGGATCAACATTAAGATAAGGGTCAAATTTTTGAATAGTCACTCGATAACCGCGTCTTTGTAGAAGCTTTGCGAGTGAGGCAGAGATGATTCCTTTGCCTAAAGAAGAGGTTACACCACCGGTAACAAATACGTATTTCGTGTCCATTTAATTATAGTTATTGGTGTCCATTTTGGAGATTCATAACGCATAAATTTAGCGTAATACTCTTCCGTTTATGTACGGTATACGAAAGTAGTTTAAACTAAGCTCTAAATAGTCAATCCTTATTTTGGGGATTTCAATATGTTTTCAACAGCAGTCAAATCCTCTTTAGTATCAACCCCATGAAGGATATTTTCAGTGACAATTGCTGACACTACCATGTGATTTTGTAACCATCGAAGTTGTTCTAGTCGCTCGTTCTCCTCAAGTATGGAGGATTCTAAATTTTTAATTTCTTCAAAAGCTGTCGCAGTGAATCCGTATATTCCGATATGTTTAAAGGCGATATTCTCTTCAAAGCTGTCCATATGAGGAATGGGTGACCTACTGAAATAGCAGATGTCACAAAACCCCTCGTCAAATGATGTAGGTACTGCTTTTACTACATTTTTATTGAGGTAGTCATTTTCATTTGAAATGGGTTGAATGAATGTGCCAATATCGATATCCTCTTCTTCAAATAAAAAAAGAAGTCGGTTAATGTCTTGTGGTTTTATCAAAGGCTCATCCCCTTGAATATTGATAATTACATCATACTCTTCTCCGCCAGAATTTAATATTTCAATGGCTTCCTCACAACGTTCTGTTCCATTCTGAGGCTCAGATGTGGTTCGGATTGTTTGTCCATCAAATGATGCTACGGCTTGAATAATTTCCTCACTATCTGTAATGACAAACACATCTGTTGCATCACTCTTTTCTGCAGCTTCATAGACCCACTGAATCATGGGTTTGTCTAATATGTTAGCTAGTGGTTTATTGGGAAAACGTGTCGATTCTAATCGGCAAGGAATAAGGATAACGCTTTTCATGATACGATTGTATTTATACCTCTCGGTTGACGTCCCATTGCTCTAAGTAATCTGCAACTCTTCGGACAAACATACCACCCAAAGCACCATCAACTACACGATGATCGTAGGAGTGAGACAGGAACATTTTATGTCGAATACCAATTAAGTCTCCATGTTCTGTCTCAATAACGGCTGGTTTTTTGACAATAGCACCCATGGCCATAATAGCTACTTGGGGTTGATTGATAATAGGTGTCCCTAGTACATTCCCAAATGTACCCACATTTGTGACGGTATAGGTGCCACCCTGTATTTCATCCGGAGATAACTTATTTGCACGTGCTCTATTTGCCAGATCATTAACGGTCTTTGCAAGACCCGTGAGGTTCATAAAGTCGGCATTTTTAATCACAGGAACAATGAGATTTCCACTAGGGAGGGCAGCTGCCATCCCGATATTAATATTTTTTCGTTTGATGATTTGATCTCCATCCACAGAGATATTTATCATTGGGAAATCTTTGATTGCCTTTACAATAGCTTCAATAAATATGGGAGTAAAGGTGAAATTTTCACCTTCTCTAGCTTTGAATTCTCCTTTAATCTTATTTCTCCAATTCACCAGATTCGTCACATCCGCTTCTACGAATGAGGTAACATGAGGAGAAGTGTGCTTACTCATAACCATGTGATCAGCAATGAGTTTTCGCATTCGATCCATTTCGATAATTTCGTCTCCTTGTTGTGAAGGAATCTCTTTTTTCTCTGGGTTAGCAGCTGGTCTTGCAGAAACCGAGTTAGTAGTTAAATGTTGCTGAGTTGTCTCTTGAGCAGGAGCAGCAGTATTCTTTCCATTTTCAATAAATGCTAAAATATCTTTTTTAGTCACTCTACCGTCTTGACCTGTTCCAGGAATAGTTTCGAGTTGAGTGGCTGATATACCTTCAGTTTTGGCAATATTCATTACTAAGGGGGAATAGAATTTATTATTCATTCCATTTTTAATAATGGGTTCTTTAGTGACTACCTCTTGAGCTACTTCAATGGTTTTTTCTATAACTTGAACAGCAGGAGCAGGTTCTTCAATAGTATCGTTAGCAGGGCTAGTGCTTTCAGCAGCCGTATTAATAATGGCTATGGGTTCACCTACTTTGACTACATCACCTTCGTTAAATAGCTTTTTGGAGAGGATACCCGCTTCCATACTGGGCACTTCACTATCTACCTTGTCTGTAGCAATTTCTAGTACTGCCTCGTCTACATCGATAGCGTCTCCTTCATTCTTGAGCCAAGAAATGATAGTAGCTTCAGCGATACTTTCTCCCATTTTGGGCATGATCAATTTATACTCTGCCATAGCTTTTTGTTGAGTGCAAAGGTAAGATTTTTTGATATAGGTTTGACGATGTATGTTTTGGATAGATTGATTTTAAATATGAATCATTTTTTAGTGAATAGTTAAAAATCATAATCATTTATGATTGATATCATAAATCAGCTGATGATTTGATAAAAGAAAACCCTTTTCATTGTAACTAAATATTTTGAGAACAACAATGAGAAAAACAATGAGAACTCGTCTAATAGGTGTATGGTTTTTAATGCTTTTTGGCTTTATGGCTTATTCACAAAGCCAAGTAGTAACCAAAAAGGGTGGTGGAGCTTCTTTTATGGGCGGACATGCTGGAGATATATGCGTTAAAGCAAGAAGGACCAGTGATTTGGCTTTAGGTAATGGTTCAACAACTCGTGTGACTTTTACCGTTGAAGATTATGATGAAAAAGGGTGTTTTAATCCAGCTACTGGGGTTTTTACACCGCCAGAGGCAGGATATATTTCATTAGATCCACGGTTAATTGGTCTGGGGGAAACGGAGTTTTGGGTTCACGAAATCTTATAATGCGAAAGGGTTCAGCTACAAATGGCTTTCTGAGTGAAGTGTCATCCGCTGTGGATATATCGACAACGAGTATTCAAACGATAGTGTATAGTGATGGAACGGATGACTACAAGGTGGAAGTATTTGGTTCACCTAATAATGTTCGAATTGTAGCAGGAACTGAATTTGAGGCGTTTAGACTTCTTAATTTTAATACCGAAGAACCATTAAATTTGGACGCTAATGGTGGGGCAGATTGGAAGACATATAGCAGTAGTGCTGATGTCAAATTTGACGGTGTTCATCTACATAATCCTGCTATACAATTCCCTATTGGGACTTCGAATGTTACGTATTCTTCAGAAAACTTTGATGTAAACAATAATTTAAATATAAGTAATGGTGTATTCACACCATCAGAGGCGGGTTATTATGTAATTTTTGCACAATTTACGGGGTTTAGAAATTCTACTGACCATGCTAATTACATACAGTTGGTAAAAAATGGTTCTTCAATATTAGAACAACACGGTGATTTTGGAGGTAGAACTATCACTTCGGGCACATCACCCTCATTAATAACCCTAAATACTATCATTCATAGTAATGGGAGTGATAATTATCGTCTTAGAGTAGTTAATGGTTCGTCTGTAGCTGGTGATGATATAACTATTTCAGGCCACTTTTTTGCATATCGAATTAGAGATGCTAATGACTTGTTGTTAACAAAAAGAAATGGCGGGCTATCTTGGGAAGAAGGTTCACTTGTAAAAGCTAAACGAACCTCGAATATGAATATTCCTTCAGGAACTTGGACAACCATAACTCATACAACAGAAGATTTTGATGTGAATGGTGAATATAATCCGTCGACAGGAATGTTTACACCTAATCAGCCAGGTTACTATATGATTTCGGCGACAGCTGACTGGGATGCTGGTAATTTGGATGCTAGTACTAGAAGGATTAGGTTAATTGAAAAAACCAACACAACAGCTATTGTTATGAAAGAGAATTCACACAGAAGTGTTACAGGTGGGAATAATCATAATAGGTTAAGTTCTCAAGTAAATAAGATTGTATATCATGACGGAACCCCAAATAGAAGTTATTACGTACAAGCACATCAAGGGGTGGGTTCTACTGTTGCAATTGGCGGCACATCAACTGCACCTGGATGTACGTTTACGGTGTTTAAATTATGATTTGTGAAACTCTTGTTTGAGGAAGCCTTCATAGTTGTTTAAAATCATAATTATTTATGACAAATGTCATATAAAGGGGGGTAGAGTAATAAGTTGTGTAGCTTACTTTCGGCGTATGAAAAATCGAAACTATATCCATTCATTAATTATTTTTTCTTTGGTTGCCTCTGCCTTTTTTACATGCCAACAACTTTATGCACAAAACCAGGTATTAACTAAGGTAAATGGAGGAACATCATGGCACGGTGTAGCAGGTGATGCAAATATAAAAGCTAAACAAACCACCAATTTGACTAGTCCTGCTCATCCAAATTCTGAGATAATAGTTCCTTTCCAATCAGAAGAATATGATGCGAGCAACAACTTTGATCCAATCACGGGAGTATTTACTCCGACAGAAGAAGGGTACTACTATATTATAGCCTCTGTCAATTGGAGAAATTCTTCTACAGCCGTTTTCAGAAGGTCCATTGAGCTAGTTCAGAACGGGGTAACAGTGGTAGAAAGAAACTTTGAGGATAATGCAGGGAATTCTCATTTGAGTATTTGTGCACTTGTCCATAATTCTGGGGGTGATGATTTCAGAATACGGGTGTCTCATAATTCGAATTCAAGTCAGACAATATCAGGGAGTTCAAATGCAGGAGAATCCACATTTACTGCATTTGGATTGACAGACTTTGATCGAGATATATTAAAGAAAAAAAATGGAGGAGCTACATGGGAATCGGGTACAAATATGAATACCAAGATTAGAGCATGGGGGTCTAACGCATTAACGTTGCCCACAGGGTTTTCAACAATAGGCTTTTCAACTGAAAACTATGATGTAAAAAATAACTTCAACCATGTATCTGGAGTATTTACTCCACCTGAAGCAGGATATTATGTAATCTCTGCAGATTTGATTTGGTCAAATATTTCTGGCTCTGCCTCTATTCAATTATTGAAAAATGGATCTACTGCGTCGGTGTATGAACAAAATACCGATTTTCGTTCGGGGGGATTACTCCATTCGACTTTGAATTCAGTTATTTACAGTGACGGAACAGATAATTACCGAATAGGGGTTTGGCATAATATGTCACCTTCTACTGTTATCATCGACAGAGAGTTTTCTGCATTTAGGATCAATGGCCCAAGTGATTTAATCTTGACTAAATTAGGAGGAGGAGCTTCATGGAGCAGCGAGATTAGTTGTGTAAAAGCCAAACGTACGTCAAATATGACCATTCCTAGTAGTACAAACACTTCGATTACTTATTCATCGGAAGATTTTGATGCTAACAATGAATTTGATCAGTCTACAGGAATGTTTAAACCCAATATGACTGGTTATTACGTAATTATGGCTACTGCTAATTGGGATAATTTTAATGGGAACGTGGGGAATAGGGGGATTCAACTAATGAAGAAGATAGGAGGAGGCTCAGGTGTTCCTCAAAAAATTAATCGTCAGAGAGGGAGTAATATTATGACTTCAAAGTTGCATACAGTGGTATACTATGATGGCACACCTAATACAAGCTATTATATGCAAGCATTTCAAGACTCAGGGTCAAATCACGATATAGGAGGAACTCCATCATCACCAGGATGTACATTTATAGCCTATAAATTATGACTGGTCCAATCACCAGATAATTATTTTTTATACACTGAATTAAAAAAGAATGATGGACTATTTATTTTAATTTTCTCTTGATAGCTTAAACGTTTAAATACACTATGAATATTAGGCAGATGCTTTGTGGTATGCTGGGTAGTGATTCTGAAAAATAGAATGGTCAATTTCAGTTGTATACACCTTAATAAATAATATTTTGTTCGTTTATTCAATTGAAAATCAGCAATATACCAGGTTGTATTACTTTTATTGTTTCCCAATTTTAGAATCAATTTCTCGATTTCCTTTTCATCAAATAAATCTAGAAAAAATCCTGCAAAAATGTGATTGTGTTTTTGATTATAATCACGTACATCCTTATGATGAAATGTAATTTTTTGATCTTTTGGTTTTGTTTTTTTGGCAAGTTGAATCATGGTAGAACTAGCTTCAACATACTCAATAGTTAAGTGAGGAGCACGTTGGTAGATGTGCGAAAGTATTTTGCCATTGCCACCTCCAAGAATTAATAACTTACCATCGGTGGGTAAATGAGTGATGAGTTCTTGTTGTATTTTAAGGAGTTGGTTGCCAAAAACAAGTCGGGACATTCCAGTATAGAGGTGAGCTATTTTGTTGTATTGATTGAGCAAATCAAATTTTATATAAAAATAAAAGCCCCAGCACCTTGTACTGAGGCCTTAGATTGGCTTTTCAGACTTTATTAGAGTCTAAGATTCAAATATAGTTTTGATTATTTCTAATTAGATGCGAGATTCTTAATCTGACATTCATATGACCATAATATTACAATTATGGTTTAAGCATTCCCAGCAATCATCATGGGCATAAGCAACATAAGTAAATTTTCGTTGTCTACATTCTCACTTGGAAGTATGATGCCTGCTCGACTTGGTGAAGAAAGTTCAATGATAATGTTTGGAGTACTTAAATTTTGAAGCATTTCAATCAGTAGTCTGGAGTTGAACCCAATTTCCATGTCTTCTCCCGAATAATCACAACCCAGGCGTTCGAGAGCTTCATTACTTAAATCAATATCTTCTGCATGAATAGTTAATTCACTACCCGTGATTTTAATGTTAATTTGATTGGTTGTTTTATTACCAAAAATACTTATTCGTTTAACAGAATTAAGGAAATCAGTTCTGTTGATGGTCAATTTGTTTGGATTTTCTTCAGGAATCACAGCTCGATAATCTGGGTATCTCTCATCAATCAAACGACATACCAAACTCACATCTCCAAATGAGAAAAACGCATTACTCTCATTAAAATCTACCTGAGTTGTAGAATCATCTTGAGGTAAATTAGATTTAAGCAAGTTGAGTGCTTTTTTAGGTAGAATAAAACTCGTTTCAACGCCAGGTGTCACATCTGTTCTTTCTACTTTTACTAATCGGTTGGCATCAGTTGCCACAAAAACAGCATTGTCTTTGTATAATTGTACATATACACCTGTTAAGCTCAGTCTCAATTCGTCATTACCTGAGGAGAAGATTGTTTGAGCAATACTGCTAGACAACACACCTGATGGTATATTGAAGCTATTTTCTGCATTAGATTCAGGTATTTTAGGAAAATCGTCTGCATTTTGACCAATGAGTTTATATCTACCAAATTCAGATTTAAGTTCAATCGCATTTTTATCAGGAGATATAGTGAAGGTAACCGGCTGGTTTGGAAGGGCCTTCAAAGTATCTATACACATTTTAGATGGAACAGCAATTCGAACATTTTCTTCAGATTGAACATCCATGGTAGTACTCATGGTTGTTTCTAAGTCTGTACCTGTGATGGTTAATTTTTTATCAGTAATATCAAATAAAAAGTGATCTAGGATGGGAATAACCGGTTTAGATACGATGGTTCCACTAACACTTTGAAGCTTGTTGAGCAGTTGATTGGTATTTACTATGAATTTCATTTCGCTTTTAATAAAGTTTCAAATTAACTCTAAATCTATAAGTAATGACAAATTTTACAATCAAAACTTATCAATAAGAAATAGGTTTTATTAACTTTTTTGTGGGTAAGTGGATATTTGTAGATTAACTAAGTAGGGTTGAAGACTATTTATCAATTCGTATAACCCAAATAGCTCCAAGAATAAATAATAAGCCGATCAAGTGATTTACAAGAATTTGTTCGTGGTCAATAATACCCCAAAACAATGCTACGATAGGTATGAGATAGGTGACTGAAGTTGCAAAAACTGTATTAGTCTGTTGAATGAGTTTATTAAACATGACAAGACTGATTGATGTGCCTACAATAGCTAATAACAGGGTTGCTCCAAATGAATAAATAAATTGAATATTGTTAGTATTCACTGGTAATCCTAAATATCCTAATACAATAAATCCTGCTAAGGATATGATAGCTAATGGAAGTGCGGCAACTAAAAGTGGAGGATAGTGATTCAATTTTTGCTTGATGATGTTGACATTGATGCCATAACACAATGTTGCCAAGATAGCCATCATTACATGGCTAAACTCAAATTGAATAGTATCTCCAATGATTAAAAAAATCGCACCCATAAGACCCAATACAACACCAAGTGCTTTGAGCTTGCTAAATCTTACTCCTAAAAAAGTCACCCCAACGATTAGAGCAAACAAAGGGGTTAGGCCATTAATAGCTCCAGCTAATGAGCTTGAAATTTTTGTTTGAGCAAGTGGAAATAAAAATGCAGGTATAGCACTCCCTAAAAAGCCACTTATGACGAAGAACTTGAGATCGTTGCGTTTGATGTTTAAATTCTTCCACTTGACAAAAGGAATCAATGCTAATCCAGAGAAACTGATCCGCATGGCAGCTACTTGGTAGCTAGAATAAAATTTCAACCCTTCTTTCATGAGAATGAATGAACTTCCCCAAATGATGGCAAGTAAACCCAAAAGAAGATAGGGGTTAGGTTGATTTTTAGACATGATGATTTAGTTTTTAAACAAAGATGACGTAGAATAGTTAGAGTCAGTCGTTATCGGTTTGTGTAAATGCATCCGATTCTTCAGGGGATAAATTTAAATCTTCAATAACACGAGCCTTTATTGGTCGGAAATATAAAATCATGACTCCAATCATCATGGCATAAAGCAGTAAATTTTGTTGACCTGAGGTTAGAAAGCTGACTGAGGCTAGAATGACCGACCCAAATAGGCTTACCCATTGAATTATTTTAACCTGCTTAAACGTAGAAAGCTTTTCTTGCAATTCAGCTCGCTTATATAGGGCGTTTAGTTTTTTTTTACCGATAAAATGACTCACTAGGAAGCTACTAACAGCTATTAATGGAACAAGTAACTCTAGTAGTATAAAGTCCTCGTTAGATGTTAGTTCACCATTTTTGCGAATGGTATAAACGATTCCAATAATTAAGGTTGTTAAAATTAGAATAATCAAATGAGTAGATACTATTGACTTGTATATACTTTGAATTTTGTTTTGGGTCATAATAAGCTGATTTGATCACCACTAGTAAACGTTTTTGAATCCTCGTCTTCATCTTTTTTTGGTGCTTTTATCTTTGGAGGATTTGTTTTTGTTACATTTTCCTTGGGTACATTTTTTAGCTTGTCTTTTTTAGAATCAGAATTTTCATATGAATCCTTTAGCTTGATATTTGGCTCAGATTCTGCTTTTACAGAGCTTTTTAATTGAGTTTTTTGGGGTTTTTTATCAAGTTCTTCCTTAGGCTTTGATTTGCTATCAATAGGTTTGATCTCTTTTTGATCAGTGATTTCTTGATTGTTTGATTGTTCAGTCTCAGGTAACGCAACAGGTTCAATTGGCGTGATGAGTTTAGCTTTATGAAACTCTTTCCCACAGATTTTATTTCCAATACTCCTCCAACCCTTAACATCAATGAATTCTGTCAGATTAACAAATTCAACTTTTTTATCGCCAGACTTTAATTTTGTAGTTAATTCGATAGCAGGTGAATCAAGTGTGGTAGCAAGAATCATCTTACTACCTCGTCCTTCAGTTATAAATGAGAATCGTTTTCCTTGAGTCGTGGTCTCAATGACAAATCGTTTGATGTAGTAATTTTTATTATTTCCATCGTAGTGTAGGATGGATAAAACGTGTTCTAGATTGAACTTTTCAATTAAAGCAATTTCTTTATTGGCATAATGATTGGTAAGCTCGTGATTGGTAAGTTCATAATCTCCATTATTATAAATTACAAGGATCTGATCTTCGGTTTGGAAGCTTCCCAAGTATGTACCTCTGTTATGGATGTTTAGTCTCCCAATATTACTTTCATACCAGATATCACGACCACCAATAGTAGAGACTCCTTTTTCTTTTAGGTCTACCTTTCTGACAGGGTGCTTACTAACTATATTTCCTTGACTGGTTCTTCCTTTAATTGCTAATTCTGAAAAGTTGTAGTCAAATAGCTTATTTCTGGCTTTTGCAGCAGCATGAAGATAAACATTAACTATTTCTGCTTCTCCGTTAGGATTTGCAGTGAAATAGTGCATCTTACTTCCTGAATTTCCTTTGGTGACGTTATATTCTTTGTCACGAGTAATGCTTGTTACATTGAACCTTTTGGCAAATGTTTTCTTAGTTTTTCCATCTGTATATATCGCATTATAGGTTAGACGGTCATCATTCTTTCTAAATACAGCAATATGAATAATGTTTTTTCCAAAAAAGGCTTTGGTTGAAACTTTACTGATGGAATAAGTTCCATCTTTTCTGAAAACGATGATATCATCTATGTCAGAGCAATCACAGATGTATTCCTCTTTCTTGATTCCTGTACCAACAAATCCTTCAGTCAAATTAGCATATAGTTTTTCATTGGCAACAGCAACTACTTTGGTATTAATTTCCTCAAAATTTCTGACTTCTGTTTTGCGTTCTTTTCCTTTTCCAAATTTCTTCAGTAGATCAGAATAATAAGAAATAGCGAATTCTATAAGATGATTCAAATGATGATTTACCTGAGCAAGTTCATCTTCTATCCCTTTGAGTAATTCATCGGCTTTGAACGAGTCAAATTTTGAAATTCGTTTAATCTTGATTTCTGTTAGTCGAATAATATCTTCTTCAGTTACAGCTCTTTTTAGAGATTTAACATGAGGTTTTAGTCCAATATCGATAGCTTTTATAACCGCTTCCCAAGTTTCAGCTTCTTCGATATCTCGGTAAATTTTTTCCTCAATAAAGATCTTTTCTAATGAACTAAAATGCCATTTTTCTTCCAGTTCATTTCGCTTGATTTCTAACTCTTTTTTTAAGAGAGCAACCGTGTTCTCAGTGTTGATTTTAAGTATTTCAGAAACGCCAAGAAATACAGGCTTTTCATCAACTATTACACATGCATTTGGGGAGATAGAAACTTCACAATTGGTAAATGCATAGAGTGCGTCTATGGTTTTATCTGTAGAAATATTATTAGGAAGGTGTATTTCTACTTCTACATCTTTAGCAGTATTATCTACTACTTTTTTAATTTTTATTTTGCCTTTATCGTTAGCTTTAAGAATGCTGTCAATGAGTGATCCAGTGGTTACTCCGTATGGCACATCTTTTATAGCAATTGTGTTCTTGCTTTTTTCAATAATGTTGGCCCTTACCTTTATTCTTCCGCCACGTCTACCGTCTTGGTAATCAGATACATCAATCTGACCTCCAGTTTGAAAATCAGGGAAAATAGTAGCTTTTTTTCCCTCTAAAATTTTGATACTACCTTTAACTAATTCTATAAAATTATGAGGCATTATTTTGGTGCTCAAACCAACAGCAATACCCTCAACCCCATGGGCTAGAAGAAGGGGGAATTTCAAGGGTAGGGTAGTTGGTTCATTCTTTCTCCCATCATATGATTTTTGCCAGTATGTAGTTTGCTTGTTGAAAGCAATGGATAAGGCGAATTTATTAAGTCTAGCTTCAATATATCTAGGTGCAGCAGCTCCATCACCAGTGCGGACATCACCCCAGTTTCCTTGACAATCTATTAGTAAATCTTTTTGACCCATATTGATGATTGCCCCACCAATAGCAGCATCACCATGAGGGTGATATTGCATGGTACTTCCAATGATATTGGCCACTTTATTATAACGACCATCGTCCATTTCTTTCATAGCATGAAGAAATCGTCTCTGAACAGGTTTTAGTCCGTCATTGATATGTGGCACAGCTCGTTCGAGAATTACATAGCTTGCATAATCCAAAAACCAGTCTTCATACATGCCTTTTAGAGCACGTTGACCTTCCTGAAGATCTACTTTTATTATCTTCTCTGTTTGATTGGTGTTATCCAGTTCTTGATTCTCCTCCATGTTTATCTATACTGCCTCCTTAGCTTGAATTTCTTCAACGATGTTGTCTTTTTCATCTTTGTTTTCGGAGTCGATGTCTTCGGAAGCTTCATCCATTTCAATTCGTAGGTTGTCAATAATAAATTCTTGACGATCTTGCGTGTTTTTGCCCATGTAGTATTGAAGTATTTTTGAAATACTAGTATCCTCATTAAGCAAAACAGGTTCAAGACGAATATCCTCACCAATGAATCCACCAAATTCATCTGGTGAAATTTCTCCTAGCCCTTTAAATCGAGTAATTTCGGGGTTTTTTCCTAATTTTTTGATAGCATTTTGTCTTTCAGAGTCATTGTAGCAGTATATCGTTTCTTTTTTGTTTCTTACTCTAAAAAGAGGAGTCTCAAGGATATATACATGGCCTTTTCTTACTAGATCTGGGAAAAACTGAAGAAAAAATGTAAGAATTAGTAAACGAATGTGCATTCCGTCAACATCTGCATCAGTTGCAATAATTATTTTATTATAGCGAAGATCATCAATACTCTCCTCAATATTTAAAGCATGTTGAAGCAAGTTGAATTCCTCATTTTCATATACAATTTTCTTTTTTAGACCAAAGGAGTTCAAAGGTTTACCTCGAAGACTGAAGACTGCTTGAGTCTGAACATCTCTAGCTTTTGTAATACTTCCAGATGCGGAATCACCCTCTGTGATAAATAAGGATGTATCTAATCGGTTATCTTTCTTTTCATCTGTAAAATGCACTCTGCAATCTCTTAATTTTTTATTGTGAACGCTTGCCTTTTTTGCTCTTTCTCGGGCAATTTTACGAACACCAGCCATATCCTTACGCTCACGTTCACTGAGTTGTATTTTTTTTAGAAGAGCTTCAGCAGTAGCAGGATTTTTGTGTAAAAAGTTATCTAATTTAGATTTTACGAATTGGTTGATTTCAGCTTTTAGGGAAGGACCATCTGGTGCTATTTCAGTACTTCCAAGTTTGGTTTTAGTTTGAGATTCAAATACCGGTTCTTGGATTCGTACAGAAATAGCAGAAACAAGCGATGCTCTTACATCGGTGCTATCAAAACTTTTACCATAAAAATCTCGAATTGTTTTGACTAATGCCTCTTTAAATGCAGCAACATGTGTTCCTCCTTGTGTTGTATTTTGCCCATTAACAAAAGAATAATAGTCTTCTCCATAATGATTATCATGAGTAATAGCTATTTCTATATCACCTTCTTTGAGATGAATAATAGGATACTTTATTTCTTCAAGATTGGTTTTTCTCTCTAAAAGATCAAGCAATCCATTTTTTGAGAAGTATTTGTTTCCGTTAAAATTTACAGTAAGACCAGCATTTAGATATACATAATTCCACATTTGATTGTCAATGTAATCAGTTATGTATTTATGTTTTTTAAATATTTCTGTATCGGCAACATATTCTACATAAGTGCCGTTTTTTTCGTCTGCTTTGCCTTCTTTTTCTTTTAGAAGGATGCCGCGTTCAAATATGGCTTCTTTACTTTTACCATCACGAAAACTTTTGACCATGAAATAGGAGGAGAGAGCATTGACCGCTTTTGTTCCAACACCATTTAGACCTACAGATTTTTGAAATACTTTACTATCGTATTTTGCTCCTGTATTAATCTTGCTGACAACATCCACCACTTTTCCCAATGGTATGCCTCTGCCATAATCTCTTACAGAAACTTTGTTTTCATTTAATTTGATTTCTATTCGTTTGCCATTTCCCATCATGAATTCGTCAATTGAGTTATCGATGACTTCCTTCATGAGAATATATATGCCGTCCTCAGCAGAAGAACCGTTCCCAAGCTTTCCGATGTACATACCTGGCCTAAGACGGATATGTTCTTTCCAATCTAAGGACCGAATACTGTCTTCATTATATTGATTTTCAGGCATTTATGGTTAATGATAAAACTATTATCGTCGCTAAACGTCCAAATTTAGCACGGATAGGCTTTTAACCATGTCTGAGGTAAGAGTTTTTATAAACAGTTTAGTGGAAAACTAATTCCTAGTATCCAATAAAATAAACGATAGGGATGAAGGTCTGTTGACTATGAAAAAATTTTATGCATCAAAGGGTTGAAAAGAAGTATTGGCCATTGCCTTTCTCATATTTGTAATAGCATATCTCATTCTTCCAAGTGCAGTATTGATACTAACATTGGTCATCTTTGCTATTTCTTTGAAGCTCAAATCTCCATAATGTCTTAAAATAAGTACTTGACGTTGCTCTGGCGGGAGCTTGTCTATTGCAGCCCTAACAATATCTTCCTTTTCAGATCTGATAATCTGTTCTTCACGATTTTCTGTTTTTATTCGAATCGTTCTGAAGACATCATGACCACTTGAATCAGTAATTGTGGGCATGCGTTTTGTTTTTCTAAAGTAATCTATAGCCATATTCCTGGCTATTCTCGCTGCCCACGGCAAGAATTTACCTTCTTCATTATATTTCCCAGCTTTGAGGTTTTTAATGATTTTTATAAATGTTTCTTGAAAGATATCCTCTGCGATATATGAGTCTTTAACAATGAGAATTATTGTAGTGAATAGTCGGTCTTTGTGACGTTGAATAAGCATTTCCAAACAAGATTCATTACCTTGAATGTACTGTTTTACCAACAATTGATCAGAAATTTTTGAATTATGCATAATACCTATGTTTAATTAGTTGATTAAAAAAAATGTTAACTAGTATAGGTATTGCTTATAGGCGATGTATTATTTTAAAGTTGACTACTAAAATATCATTCAATATTTAAACTTACAAGCGTTTATAATGTTTTATCTCTGAATAAGGTGAAATTTGCACTTTATTCTTGGAATATGATTTTAAAATGACAAATCAGAAATACATTGATATCCAAAATGCTCATTTACACAACTTAAAAAATGTAAACGTTAGCATTCCACGTAATCAACTTACTGTTGTGACAGGTTTATCTGGGTCAGGCAAATCCTCCTTGATATTTAATACCCTATATGCGGAAGGACAAAGGAGATATGTTGAAAGTTTAAGTAGCTATGCTAGACAGTTTTTAGGAAGACTTGAAAAGCCAATGGTTGACAATATCCAAGGGTTAACACCATGTATAGCTATTGAGCAGAAAGTAAATACTCGAAATCCACGCAGTACAGTTGCTACTAGTACTGAATTGTATGATTATCTAAAATTACTATGGGCTCGAATTGGAAAAACCATATCTCCAATTAGTGGGCATGAGGTGAAAAAGCATACAACTCAGGATGTTTTAGATTACATTCTGGAGTTGGAAGATGAAACAGTATATATATGTTTTAGTCCAACATCTTATGATACGGACAGTATTTTAGATGATATGCTTCAAAAAGGATATATCAGGATTCTTTACAATAAAGAACTTATTAGAATTGAAGACGCAAAAAATGATGTAGGGTTGGATGATGAATTTTTGGTGGTAGTTGATCGTTTAAAAACAAAAAAACCAGATGAAGAATATATTAATCGTTTGACAGATTCAATCGAGACTGCATTTTGGGAGGGAATAGGAGAAGTTTTTATCGTGACTAGTAAAACAACTAAGGAGTTTAATAATCGATTTGAATTGGATGGAATTCTATTTGAAGAACCTTCTGTCAACTTGCTGAGTTTTAATAACCCTTACGGAGCTTGCGACGAATGTGAAGGATTTGGCAGTATAATTGGAATTGATCCCGAACTTGTTATTCCTAATCGGTCATTGTCATTGTATGAAAACGCTATAGCATGTTGGAAAGGTGAGACCCTTAGTGCCTGGAAGCATGAATTCATTCAGTCTTCAGCTAAGTATAAATTTCCGATTCATAGACCTATTCGTGAGTTGTCAGAAAAAGAACTGGATTTATTATGGAGTGGGAACCGTAACGTCAATGGATTAAATCAATTTTTTGAATACCTAAAAGACAATTCATACAAGATTCAATACCGAGTGCTACAAAGTAAATATAGGGGCAAAACAACATGCCCCTCTTGTGAAGGTACTCGAATCAGAAAGGATGGTAGCTATGTTAAGATATTTAATAATAGGGATAACCCTTCTTTTATGGAACATCGAGATCATGCCTCTCTTAAAGATGTTATTTCTCTAAACATTGCAGAAGCATACGAATTTTTTAAGGCACTTGAATTGCCCAAACAGTCTGCAGAAATAGCTAAACCTATTTTAACTGAAATTAATAATCGATTGGATTATCTGATGAGGGTTGGACTTAGCTATCTTGGATTGAATCGATTGAGTAATTCGCTGAGTGGAGGAGAGAGCCAACGAATAAATTTGGCTACATCTCTTGGAAGTAGTCTGGTAGGAAGTAGTTATATATTAGACGAACCCAGTATTGGTCTTCATTCAAAGGATACTGAACGATTAATTTCTGTTTTACAGGACCTTAAAAATAGTGGGAATACAGTTGTAGTTGTAGAGCACGATGAAGATATAATGAACGCATCTGATTATCTTATAGACATGGGACCTGAGGCAGGGCATTTAGGAGGTCAGGTGGTTTATTCAGGTGAATACAAAGACATTAAAGGCAAGAATACGCTAACAGCTAAATATTTAGATGGCGATGAAGAAATTAGTATCCCATTAGTTAGAAGGAAATGGAATAATAAAATTACTCTAGTTAGTGTCTCCCAAAATAATTTAAAAGGTTTTTCAGTTGATTTTCCATTAAATACGCTGACCGTAGTAACGGGTGTCAGTGGTAGTGGAAAAACTTCACTCGTTAAGGGTATTTTGCATCCAGCTTTATTGAGAGAGACTCAACAATACAGTACACAACGAATAGGAGAAGTAAAAGAAGTAACAGGTGATTTTAGTTCTATTACTACCACAGAGCTTGTTGATCAGAATCCGATTGGTAAGTCCAGTAGGAGTAACCCTGTTACCTATGTCAAAGCATACGATCCAATTCGAGAGTTGTATAGCACGATGCCATTGTCTAAACAACGTGGTTTTAAAGCCAAACATTTTTCATTCAATGTAGATGGTGGAAGATGTGAAAACTGTCAAGGAGAGGGGGAAGAAATCGTTGAGATGCAGTTCATGGCTGATTTGCATCTAACCTGTGAAGATTGTGGAGGGAAGCGTTTCAAAGAAGAAGTATTGGAGGTTAAGTTTAAGCAAAAAAGTATTTATGATGTATTGAATTTAACCGTTGATGAAGCAATTGAATTCTTTCATGGTCAAAAGTCAATTATCAATAAACTGTTGCCACTACAAGAAGTAGGATTAGGCTACGTTAAACTTGGACAAAGTAGTAATAGCTTGAGTGGTGGAGAAGCTCAACGAATAAAACTAGCTACTTTTTTAGCCAAATCCCAAAATAAAGAAAAAGTCCTGTTCATTTTTGACGAACCTACTACAGGACTACATTTTCATGATATTAAGAAACTCCTTAAATCGTTTAATGCCCTAATTGATAAAGGACATAGTATCGTTGTTATCGAACATAATTTAGATGTCGTTAAATGTGCTGATTGGGTTATAGACCTTGGGCCAGAGGGTGGAGACTTAGGTGGACAACTCGTTTTTGAGGGAACACCTGAACAAATGATTCAACTAGAAATTACAGAGAAATCATCTACTGCTCAATACTTGAAGCAGAAAATGAACTAACTTAAAACAGTTGTTTTTGGTGCAGCATCTAAAATTTCTTTAGAGACGCCATCGGCATATTTATCAAAGTTTTGATTAAATAATTTTGCTAGGTGGTTAGCTTTTGTGTCATAATCAGCCTTATTATCCCAAGTATTCCTCGGATTTAATAACTCACTAGGAACATTTGGACATTCAATTGGCATATGAACTCCAAATATGGGATGTTTTTCGTACTCTACATCATTCAAGTCTCCATTTAAAGCTGCATCGAGCATTGAACGCGTATATTTTAGTTTCATTCTAGATCCTGTACCATAAGGACCACCAGTCCAACCAGTATTAACCAACCAAACATTCGCATTGTTTTCCTTCATTTTAGTACCGAGCATGTCAGCATACTTTCCTGGATGAAGCGGTATAAATGCTTCTCCAAAACATGCAGAGAAAGTAGCAACTGGTTCAGTAATTCCTTCTTCGGTTCCTGCAACTTTGGCAGTGTATCCGCTTATAAAGTGATATCCTGCTTGTTCTGGGGTAAGTTTACAGATGGGAGGGAGCACACCAAAGGCATCTGCGGTTAGGAAAAATATATTGTTAGGTTGTGGTCCAACGGAGGGTAATGCAATATTGTCGATGTTTGTTATAGGGTAGGCACATCGGGTATTTTCCGTGACGCTTACGTCCTCATAATTTACTACATCTGAATTTGGGAAGAAACGAACATTTTCAACTAATGCACCATTAGTTATTGCTTTCCAAATAGCTGGTTCATTTTCTTCTGATAAATTTATAGTTTTTGCATAGCAGCCTCCCTCAAAATTAAAAATACTATTCTCGCTCCAGCCATGTTCGTCATCACCAATTAATTTACGTTTAGGGTCAGCACTTAACGTGGTTTTTCCAGTTCCTGACAAGCCAAAGAATACAGCAGCATCTCCATTTTTACCAATATTTGCTGAGCAATGCATACTCAAGACATTATGATCAACAGGTAATGTAAAGTTAAGAACGGTAAAGATGCCTTTTTTTATCTCCCCAGTATATCCTGAGCCACCAATGATGTATATTTTTTTAGAGAAATCGATGATCGAAAAGTTCTCTTGTCTTGTTCCATCTCGATCTGGAATAGCTAAAAAACTAGGTGCAGCTAGAATAATCCAATCTGGTTCAATGCTATCCAATTCATTATCCTCCGGTCTAATGAACATGTGATGAACAAATAGGTTTTGATAGGCTGTTTCAGTTACAACTCTGACAGATAACCTATATTTTGGGTCTGCACATGCATAGACATCTCTGACAAAAATTTCCTTTCCTTCGTAGTGTTGAATTACTCGTTCTAGTAAAGCATCAAATTTATCTTTAGAAAAAGGCTGGTTGATGTCTCCCCACCATACTTGGTCTTTAGTTAATTCATCAGATACAGTAAATTTATCTTTAGGAGACCTACCAGTATACTTTCCAGTATCGCCTGCAAGAGCACCAGTGCTTGTAATTTTTCCATCACCATTTGCAACGGAGTATTTTAAAAGTTCGTCAAGGTTTAAGTTTTTATTGGTTTTTGATGCCAATTCAAAAACTCGATCTGTAATATAGTGTGACTTCATTGGTCTTTACAACATTATTGTTGCTGACAAATGTAATTGGCTTGGGTATTGTTTTTTAAAATTGGTGAGCTTGTTCTATATAACTCGATTGATTTATAATAATTTTAGATTAAGTGATCATGTCATTACATAGTCGTTTTTTTTGCATTATATCCTTCTTTGATGAGTATCTTAACCACTTGATCGGCTTTATCTCCCTGAATTATAAAGGTTTTTTGGTTAACTGACCCACCAACACCACATTGTTGTTTTACCTTTTTGCATAACTTTTCAAGTGTCTGTGGATTTCCCTGATATCCCTCAACTACGGTTACTGTTTTGCCACCTCTTCCTTTTTTTTCTTTTCTTACAAATAGATTCTGAGCATTGGTGGGAAGAGATGCTATATTCTCAGATTCTTCATTGTCATTTTCTTGAAGAACTTTAAAACCTTCTTCTTGTTTGTTTTGAATAAAAAAATTATTCAAATCAAGTTTTTGCATTTTCTTTTTAGCCATGGGGTACAATTATGGTTAAATTTTTAGGGTGTATATGAACTACTTTTCTGCCTTTTAATTGTATAGGTTCACCATCAATATGCCAAGTTCCACTTTCTTGTTCAATGGTTATTTTATTAGCTTGGTAATAGGTGATAAGTGGGCTTTTTTTTCGTTTATTTTTTAAGAATAAAATCAGATGAGGTATTTGATACCATTTTGGTTTTCTCATGATGGCAATTTCTAATAAACCATCTTGAATATCTGCCTTACTGGCAATTTCGAAGTTGTTTCCCCATTGATTTCCATTGGCTATACTTAAGCTGAAGAATGGAAGTTTAACCTTTGTACTTGGTAGCGTTAACGAAACATATTCTTCCTTTTTATGGTAAAATAATTTTACTATAGTTTTGACGTAGCCTAATATCCCACGAATACCAGCTTTATCAAATGTGTCAGCTACTTCAGCCTCAAATCCAGTACCAGCAACATTAATAAAAAAATGATCAGAAACATCTGCTGTATCAATTTGAATTTTATGGCCAGTTAAAATGGTTTTAACATCTGTTGCTATGTTTTTAGTAAGACCTAAAAAACGTGCTAGACCATCACCAGAGCCTTGAGGTATAATAGCTAATACTTTTTTTTCAGTACATGCTCTTTTTGCTAAAGTGTTGACTGTGCCATCTCCTCCAACAGCAACAAGGCATTCAAAATCATTGGTCTTGAATGTGTCAAATTTTTTAATTTCAACAAACGCTGATTGAAATTTACTTGGAAGGTTTGCTTTTATTTCGTTTATGAGCGTTGATTTAAATTTATTTCCCGCTTTTTTATTGTAAACGAATAAAGTATTCACAATGATTTATTTTCTAGCTATGGCTCGTTTTGCAGCTGCAATAACATCTTTTACGCCTAGGCCATATTTGTCTAACAACTCAGTAGGTTTTCCACTTTCTCCAAAACTGTCATTTACGGCTACCATTTCAACTGGAGTGGGTAAATTTTTGCTTAATAGTTGACATATACTGTCTCCAAGTCCACCATTCATTTGGTGTTCTTCAGCAGTTACAACACATTTAGTAGTAGCAACAGCATCTAATATAGCTTGGTTGTCTAAAGGCTTAATAGTATGAATATTAATGACTTCTGCGGATACCCCTTGTTCTTCAAGTGCCTTTGCAGCCTCTAATGAATTCCACACCAAATGTCCTGTAGCAAATATGGTCACATCTTTTCCTTCTCTCATGTGTAATGCTTTTCCTATTTCAAATGAATCTGGATTTGTAAAAATAGGCCACTTTGGTCGACCAAATCGAAGATATACTGGACCATAATGGTCTGCAATAGCCATAGTAGCAGCTTTTGTTTGATTGTAATCGCAAGGATTTATGACTACCATTCCAGGTAACATTTTCATTAGTCCTATGTCTTCCAAAATTTGATGAGTAGCACCATCTTCTCCTAATGTTAGACCTGCATGCGATGCACATATTTTAACATTCTTGTGAGAATAGGCGATGGATTGACGGATTTGGTCATATACTCTTCCAGTAGAAAAATTTGCAAAAGTTCCGGTAAATGGAATTTTTCCAGCTGTTGCTAATCCAGCAGCCATTCCCATCATATTAGCTTCAGCAATTCCCATTTGAAAAAATCGTTTTGGAAATTTATCTTGAAAGGCGTTCATTTTTAGTGAGCCAGTCAAATCAGCACATAAAGCAACTACGTCACTATTTTGTAGTCCGATTTCATATAATCCAGCTCCAAAGCCTGATCGAGTGTCTTTTTTTTCTTGTGAAGAATTCGTCATTAAGTAATAGTTATTTTAAGTTGATATGTTTCATTTCACCAGATTTGATGGTGAATTCTTTTGTTTTAGTTTTTATGGTTTCTTTGACAGCTGACTCTCTGTATATTAATTGATACTGACCTGGTTGGAGAACAGTAATGTCATGGTTCCCACTTAAGTTTAGATTTTTCACTAAATGGGTTTTTCCTTGATTTTTCCTAAAAATAGAGATGACATACTTGCCACGCGTGACAATATTTAATTTTCCTGGTTGTTGTACTTGAAGCGTTGTGGTTTTATCCTGGATAATAGTTACATTTTTTTGGGTAAGCCTCGGAAGGGTCAGGATTTCAATAGTATAATCATCTACAATATATTTCTGCTTATCGTTAAAATCTTGGACGTTGATTATTTCATTTGTATTAGGATTGACAACCAATGCTTGAAGATTTTTATAGTTTGTAATTCCATCAATTTGAAGATTGAGGTAGCCTTGTGGGGCATCTATAGCTACTGTATTATGTTTGCCCGCTATGAATGATACATTCTTTTTGATAACAGGTGGAGTAGTGTGGACTTTGATGTCATAAAGATATGATGGATCAATGTATAGAGTGTCGGGATTATTCCTGTAATCTAATGTATGTACGAAGTTATATATCGTTTTCCCTGTTTTTGAATCAGTAAACGTCATGTTTACATCAGTTTCTGTGGGTCTTCCGTAACTGTCTAGGAGGTTAATCTGTGCAGAAGTGTTGTTGATTGCTTGACTAATTACTACGTTAAGAACTTCTTCGAAGTCATTTTCTGTTTCAGCTTCAAAGTAGCGACCAACACATTCAAATTGTGTTTTAAATTCTGCAGTAAGACCAAGTCCTATAATAAATGGTCGCAGAACAACACCTTGCTTTTGAAGAGCTGTCGAAACAGCACAGGGATCTCCATCGCATTCTTCAATGCCATCAGTTATTAAAATAATGACATTTCTAACATTTGGATTTTTTGGAAAATCATATGCTGCTTCTTGAAGGGAATAGGCAATAAGTGTGGTACCTTTTGGTCTTATGGTCTTAATCTTATTTTTTATGATGAGATGATTATTGGGGCTGAAGGGAACTTCTAGTCGAGTATCTTTACAATTTCGATCTGTTTTTATGCTTTGATGTCCATAAACTCTTAGGGCAAGTTCAAGCTCGTCTTGGTACTTTAAACTGTCAACTAGTCTAGTTAGAAGGCGTTTAGCAACCGTAATTCGGTTATCTGTACCCATTTTAGCATACATACTTCCAGAGCCGTCTAATACAAAAAGAATTCTTGTTTTGGGAGTTTGAGCTGAGGCATTGAGAGTCACGAACAAAAACAGTGTAGAAAGTATTTTTTGTAAAACGTTCATATTCGAATAACTCTTAAATATTAAAATTGGTATTAATAATCACCAATAGTTGATGGGTTTTGTTCTAAAGCAGAGGCCAGTTGTTCATCATTGGGTGGGATTCCATGCCATTTGTGACTACCCATCATGAAATCAACACCATTGCCCATTTCGGTTTGCATTAAAATACAAATTGGCTTCCCATTTCCGCTAAGCAGTCCTGCTTTGCCTAAGGTGTCTTGGACATCCTCAATATCATTTCCATTCATACTAATGACATTCCAATCAAAAGCTTCAAATTTAGATTTTAGTTCGGTGAACCCCATGATATCCTTTGTGTCACCATCAATTTGACGTCCATTAACATCTACGGTAGCAATTAAGTTATCTAACTTATTATGAGCAGCATACATGACTGCTTCCCATATCTGACCCTCTTGTAATTCTCCATCACCCATCAAGACATAAACCAGTTTGTCTTCATTGTCAAGTTTTTTTGCTTGTGCAATACCTGCTGCCACTGATAGTCCTTGACCTAGTGATCCTGATGCTATTCTCACACCTGGCAACCCTTCGTGTGTGGTGGGATGACCCTGAAGTCTTGTATTTAGCTTTCGGAAAGTTTTAAGTTCGGAAACTGGAAAATAGCCACTATGAGCCAATGCACTGTAATAAACAGGCGATATATGACCATTGGATAAGACAAATACATCTTCATCATTTGCGGACATATTAAAATTATCTGAATTGTGACGAAGAATATTTTGAAATAGAACAGTAAAGAATTCGGCACATCCTAGTGATCCTCCAGGATGACCAGACTGAACATCATGAACCATTCTGACAATATCTCTACGGGTTTGTTTGACTTGCTCATTGAGCTCAGTTGTAGATTTATTCATTTTAATTTTTCCAAAGGTGAGTTTTATTGAAGTTTTATAAAATCTTTGTGGAAACTTCTTGGAAAAGTATTGTGCCTGTTAACGTTGTCGAAATAAGTGTTTCTATTCATGATTATCATGCTAATAAAGATAATTTAGACGATTTCTTTAAATCTAAATTAAACGACAAGTATGATAATATAAACGCTATAATAACGCTTAAAAAGTCAACGGATGCTCGCAAAAGATCGATTAAGCATAATCTAAGATTAGAAGTTTACACTGCTAATGATTATCCAAAAAAACAAGATACCCCAACATATAAACTAACGGAAAATTCTAATTATGTTCATATCATTGGTTTTGGTCCTGCTGGAATCTTTGCGGCATTAAAATGCTTGGAACATGGTATTAAGCCGATTGTAATAGAGCGTGGTAAGCCTGTTAAGAAAAGAAGGAGAGATGTTGCCCAACTAAATCGATCTGGAATTATTGATCCAGAGTCTAATTATTGTTTTGGTGAAGGTGGGGCGGGAACATTCTCAGATGGTAAACTCTATACACGTTCTCATAAACGAGGAAAGATCCAGGAAATTTTAGACCTTTTTGTTCTTCATGGAGCAGATCCGAACATATTATATGAGGCTCATCCACACATAGGAACCAATAAATTGCCTCAAATCATTGAAAATCTTAGAGAAACGATTATTCAAAATGGTGGAGAGGTTTGTTTTGAGCACAAATTAGAGGACATAAAACATACCAATGGGAGTATAAAAGAAGTCAAGATAAATGGTGTTTGGGAAAACTGCAATGAACTTATTCTTGCAACTGGACATTCTGCAAGGGATATATATTATTTATTAGATTCTCGTGGGATAAAAATTGAAGCAAAGCCATTTGCCATGGGATTCAGAATAGAGCATCCTCAATCGTTGATTAATAGTATCCAGTACCATACACCTGAGAACACAAAGATATTACCACCTGCCAGTTACAGTTTAGTTTGTCAGATTAAACAGAAAGGAGTGTTTTCTTTCTGTATGTGTCCTGGTGGTGTGATTGCACCAGCAGCTACAGAAAATGGAGAAGTTGTAGTCAATGGGTGGAGTCCTAGTAAACGGAATGGAAAGTATGCAAATAGTGGTTGGGTTACTGAAATTGCTGCTGATGAGTGGAGAGAATTTAATCGTTTTGGCTCATTAGCTGGATTAGAATTTCAAAAAAGTATTGAACGAAAAGCTTTTGAAATGGGAGGAGGTAATTTCAAAGTGCCTGCTCAAAATCTACAAGATTTTCTATCTAATAAGACGAGTGTTGATTTAAATGATAGTAGTTACTATCCAGGTATGACAACTGTTAACCTTAATAGTCTTTATCCCGAAACTATTACTTATCGTTTAAGAGAAGGTTTGCGTGAAATGACCAAAAGACTTAAGGGATTTAATCATGAGGATGGGATTATAACTGCACCAGAAAGTCGAACCAGTTCACCAGTTCGAATTCCAAGATCAAGTTCATTGTCTCATCCCGATTTTAATAATTTCTATCCTTGTGGTGAAGGTGCAGGGTTCGCTGGTGGGATTATAAGTGCGGCTTTAGACGGTTTTAGGGTTGCTCGGTCAATAGCTCAGAAGGATTCTGCTTAGTTACCTTTATTGCTTTTCTAAGCATATTTAGAGCTTCATTTGATGTTCTTTCAATGATTTGTTGTCGTGTACCAAAGAATTGACATTTTTTTACTTGAATTGTACCATCAGGTTTTGCAAGACCTATATATACTAATCCAACAGGTTTTTGTGAACTTCCTCCTCCAGGACCAGCAATTCCAGTTGTGGAAATGCAATAATCAACTTCCAATTTTTTTTGAGCATTTTTTGCCATCATTTCACAAATTTCATGGCTTACTGCTCCAACTTGATGAAGCTTCTCTTGATCAATGCCTGCCACAGCTACTTTAGTTTCGTAAGCATAGGTTAGTAAGCTCCCTTTATAGTAGGCAGAACTACCAGGTATCTTCGTTATTTGATTGGCAATGAAGCCCCCTGAGCAGCTTTCTATCGTCCCAATTGTCTGCTTTTTATTAACAAGTTTATTGCCAACTACTGCAGATAATTGTGTTTCACCTTCAAACCACGAATCGCCAATGATTAATTTAATTTCATCAAATATTGTATGGATTTTATGATGTAGTTCTTTGGATGAATGGTTGCTCGATTTAGCACTTAACCTTAATCTTACAAGGTTTAAATGAGGTAAGTATGCTAGTTTAATGTAATCAGGAAGTTTTTCCTCAATGTGTTCCACGCTAGATGCAAGATGTGATTCAGGAATTCCAACAACTGTAATGGTGTGGTGTTCAATGGCGTAAGAGCTATTTTTTGCTTGAAGGCGATTGAAAATATCATTTTCCATCATCGCTTTCATTTCGTAGGGAACTCCTGGCATACTTACATAAATCTTGTCATTTTCTTCAAAATACATACCTGGTGCAGTTCCTCTTGTGTTTCGAATGGCAATACACTTCTCGGGAACAAGAGCTTGATCTAAGTTGATTTGAAGTACTTCTCTGTTCAGTCTTGTAAGAATAGTTTGGATATTTTCTTGAGCAGAAGCATTATAGATCAAATCGCATTTGAAATATTCTGCGAGTACTTTTTTGGTAATATCGTCTTTGGTAGGGCCAAGTCCTCCAGTCATAAGAATAATATCAGCACGTTTTTCAGCCTCTTGTAAAGCATTGAAAATACTCGTTCTTTTGTCATTGATTGTGGTGATTTGAATGACTTCTATACCATAATTGTTCAACTGATCACCAAGCCAAGCAGAGTTAGTATCAATCGTTTGTCCAATTAAAATTTCGTCTCCTATGGTGATTATTTCTGCTAGCATTTAATCAATTAACAATTTTAAAATTATTTTCGCTGCAAATTTGATAAAAAATGAGGGAAGCAAAAGCTAATTTGGCAATTAATAACCTAATGAAGGATGCGTCTAAAAAATTTGATGCCGATAAAGTTGTTGGACAATTACAAGAAATAAGAACATTTGCCTTGGAAGAAAAAGATCCAACAATTGTCAAGATATGTAGGCTTGCAAGTGAATACATCAGTGATAATGGTAATTTTGATTTGGGTTATGTAGCTGATGAAGAAATTGGTGATATGACAGATTTTGAGTATCTAATGGAACTGATGTTGAAGGTAGATCGTCAAGCCAATCGAGAAGAAATTCAAGAGATTCGTGATCGAATCAAGGGAGAGTTATACTAATGACATCTGATCAATATAATGATTTAAGGAGCCGCACAGCAAAACTGGCGGGATATCTTTGACGTTGAAAAAAATCTTGCACTCATAGCTGATGAGGAGCAGCAAACGCACGACCCAAGCTTTTGGGAAGACCCCAAAAAAGCTGAAATTCATCTAAAAAACATCAAGAAAAAGAAGGTCTGGACAGATTCTTGGGCTGAAATTCAGTCTGGGGTTGATGATTTGTCAGTACTATTAGAATTCAAAGACATGGGCGAACCTGTTGATGAAGAAATTGAAGAGAAATATCAGGCTACATTTCAAAAATTAGAAGATCTTGAATTCAAGAATATGCTGAGTGGTGAAGAGGACCAATTGGATGCTATTCTTGAAATTAATGCTGGTGCGGGAGGTACTGAAAGTAATGATTGGGCAAGTATGCTCAGTCGGATGTACATTATGTGGGCCGAGAATAATGGGTTTAAAGTAGAAATATTGGATCAAGTAGATGGTGATGTAGCTGGAATTAAATCAATCAGTATGCAAATCTCAGGCGATTTTGCTTTTGGTTATTTAAAAGGAGATAATGGAGTACATCGTTTAGTTCGTATTTCTCCGTTTGATAGCAGTGCAAGAAGACATACCAGCTTTGCTTCGGCTTATATTTACCCTGTAGTTGATGAGAGCATCGAGATTGATTTGAACTGGGGAGACATTGATATGCAAACCTCCCGAAGTGGTGGAGCAGGTGGTCAAAATGTAAACAAGGTTGAAACAAAAGTTCAATTAACACACAAGCCAACAGGAATTATGGTCGTATGTCAGCAAGCTCGATCACAACTTGCGAATAAAGAAGAGGCCATGAAGATGCTAAAATCACAGCTTTATGATATCGAATTACGCAAAAAATCCGATGCACGTGCTGAGATTGAAAATGGAAAAATGAAAATTGAATGGGGAAGTCAAATAAGAAACTATGTGATGCATCCATACAAACTTGTCAAAGACGTTAGGACAGGAGAGGAGACCTCAAATGTTCAGGCAGTAATGGACGGGGACCTAGAAGCATTTCAAAAGGCATTCTTGCTAGGAAAACAAAAGAAATAACTAATCTATAATTTTATTACTTGAGTAATTCCATGATGGAATCCAACTTAGGAGTAAGTATAATCTCAATCCTTCTATTTTTAGCTCTAGCTTCTCTGGTTTTGGCCGAATCAATTGGGACAAACTTACTACGACCACTCGGGATAATTTTGATTGGATCCATCTTTCCTTCTGTACTTAAATACCTAACTACGGAAGTAGCACGAAGCACGCTCAAATCCCAATTATCTTTGATTGTACTTGATTTCATTGGAATGTTATCGGTATGTCCTTCGACCATAATATCAAAATCTTCGATGTTCTGCAAACTTTCAGCCACCTTTAGTAAAGCTGTCTTTCCTTTCCAGTCGATGTCAATTTTGCCACTCTGAAATAATAGGCTGTTGTCTAGTGATACATATACTTTACCGTCTTTCTCTATGACAGATATACCACTATTTTGATATCCTATCAGAGAATTTGTAAGTCTGTCTTTGAGTTCTTTTACAGCTGTTTCTTGTGCAGCTAATTTAGATTCAAGTTCATTTACTCGGCTCTCTCGTTCTCTTAATGATTCTGCAAGTTTATCCAAGTTCATTTTGAGATCAGTGGCTTCTTGCTCTTTAGCCATTAATGAAGATTCTTTTGAGAAAAGCTCTCTTTTTTTATCATCCAATTGCTTGTCTAACCGCTCTAATTCGTATCGAAGGTCTTTCTTGGTATTTTCATTGCTATTAACCAATTCTTTATAATTTTTATTGAGCAATTCATATGATGCTTGTGTTTTTTCGTAGTCTTTTCGCTGTTCATCACATTCACCTTTTAAAAGATTGTAGTTGTCAGAAAGCGAGTTATAACGGTTTTTTAATTCCATTAAACTCGTATCTCCAAATTCTTTCATTGTTTTCATTTCTTCGAACTGGCTATGTAAATCATCGTAGGATAATTGAAGTTCTTCCAGTTTACGAGCAGGAACACACGATACGATTGAAGAAATAATGAGTAACGTTAAAAGATATGAAATTTGTTTCATTGCGTGAGCATTTGATTATAGTTCAAACGTATGCCAACCAAGATGAAGTTACCAAAGACAGATACACACATATGAACAGTCCTCTCAATTAAACATAACTTTATTTAGACACAGTCTTCGTTTTGTTATTTTTGTTAATATGATGAATAATAGGTTTATTCGAACAAATTATTAAAGTTTAAAACATTTAAAATTATGAAAAAATCAATCAAAATCACATTATTATTATCGGTATTCTCTTTATCAGTTTTTGCTGCTCAACCCTACAAGGTTAAAAAGTGTAAACACAAAATGGCTCAGTCACCTCGAGTAATTGTCGCTGATAATCATGCGAAAGTATTACCAACAGTTAAGTCAGTAAATAAGATTAATGAAGTTGTGGAAGTGAAGCCTGTAACCCCGAAAACAGTAAAGGCAACACCAAAACCAGCAACTGTATCTGATCTATCTTTAAACTCAAGTAGTTATGTACCTACTAAAAAGCAATTAAAGAAAGCAAAAAGATTACAAAAACGACTAAATAAAACTTCAGATGATTTTCCAATTTCAAACAATCAAGTAATTGCAATTGCTTTGTGTTTCTTTTTTCTTTTTATCCACAGAATATATCTAGGATATTATGGAATAGCTATTCTTCAATTATTAACTCTTGGTGGTTTTGGTATCTGGTGGTTAATTGATTTAATTCGATTATTTACTGGAGATTTGAAGCCAAAAAACGGTGATTATGAATTTACGATTTAAGATTTTATTCTCAAAAAAATCAAAATGCCCTGATATTCAGGGCATTTTTTTTTGGATTCTTCTTAAAATTTTCAAACCTCTATTTTTTACACCAGCACTTGCATGAGGCAGCGTGGATTCTATGGCATATTGGAGTTCTAGATTGAGGTCTGGGTATTTGAGAGCAATCCGCTCACAAACCGACATGGAGTATGCTTTTATTGCGATGGCCACTTTGGGATTTATGATTAACTTAATAGATATGTCATATAGTTTTCCCTCAATAGTTTCTGGGATTATACAGGTTTGATAAAGTCTTGCTATATTTCTTCGAACTCCGTCAGGGGTTGACGGGTCTTCAAGCAATTCAATAAATTTTTGATGATAGGAGTAGAGAAGGTTGGAATTGTTCTCAACTAATTCTATAATGGCATAGCTACAGGTGTGTGAAGTTTGAGTATTTCCTTCTATAAAAAAACCAACTAGTTCTTGAAAATATTCTTTGTTGTTACCCACAAACTGGGTAATTTGGCTAACGGACTCTTTTGTTTTTCGTTGATTTACTAATTCAAATAGTTTCACAAATTCATTTGGGTTAAGTTTTCATTTTCGTTGTCGTATCGCTCAAGAGCAAATACAAGTAGTTTGGAAATAAGCTCAGTGTAGTCAATGCCGCTGGTTTCCCAAAGTTTAGGATACATGCTTATGTCTGTAAATCCAGGCAATGTATTTACCTCGTTTACGAGGATTTTATCATCAGGTGTTACAAATACATCTACTCTAGCCATTCCTTGACAGCATAGTGTTTTGTATGTTTTTAATGCGATGGTTTGAATTCGGTTTTGAAGGTCCTCAGACAAATCTGCTGGAATGACTGTTTTAGAACCATTTGCATCGATGTATTTTGCTTCATATGAGTAGAAATCATGATTTTCATTGATTGTGACAACTTCACCAACAAGCGAGGCTTCGGGTTTTGTATTGCCCAAAACAGCACATTCTATTTCTCTACCTTCAATGTTTTTTTCTATGATTATTTTTTGATCAAACAAGAATGCATGATCAACAGCAGTGTCAAATTCTCTCTTACTATTTACCTTGCTTATTCCGACTGAAGACCCCAAGTTAGGTGGTTTGATATACATGGGTAGATCAATGTTATTAACTACTTTTTCAAAGGTGATTTGATTTCGTTCAGATTTGTGAAAAGATAAAAACGGAGCATTTGGAATATCTGCTTCATTCATTAGCCGTTTTGCTACATCTTTATCGATACATAGAGCAGATCCAATTACACCTGGACCTACAAAAGGAATATTTAATTTTTTGAGTAAACCCTGAAGGGTGCCATCTTCGCCATTCGTACCATGAACAATTGGAAAAGCAATATCAACCTTACCAATACTTTCTTGGGTTTTTATGTTGATGATTTTTTGCTCGCCATTTCCTGGAATGAGAGCAAGAGGGATATCGTTTTTGAGAACAATTTCTTCATTATTCAATTCTTCTAGGGTTTTGAGGTACCAAGTTCCATTTTTGGCAATGCCTAAAGGAATCATATTAAAAAGAGAAGTGTTTGTAGCCTTAGCAATATTACGAGCAGAACGAATAGATATCTCATGTTCTGTTGAATTTCCACCATAAAGCAGGATGACGTTCTTTTTACTCATTAATGAATGACGTTATTTTTATACGAATAACTTGATTTACCTGAATAAATTATGCACCAAATAAATCAAGGATGTCTTTTTTTTTAAGCTATTCGTTGGTAGAATTCTTCAACTTGATTGCCATAGAGCCATCTAACTACGTTGTTTTCCCATATTTCTTGATGTTGCTGTTTAGAAATAAGGTCTTGCTTTATAGCTAGGTCAAGTAATTTCCCAGGATAGCTACTCTGAGCCTCACTTTCCATCTCTCCTAATGGATAAGGATCATCTAATCCAAGAATAATCTGATTCGTTGTTTTGAGGCGTTTAATCATCACTTCAAATGACATCGTATCATGCACCAAGGTGTCAAAATAAATGTTTGGGTGACCAATAGCTTTACTTGGGCGATTCTTTCCTTCGAATAAATCGGGTCTCCCATCAAACCCCTGTGTTCTTCTCCCAAGATTGATGTGATTGAGTTGACCACCATGAGCAAAGCACGTTCGTATGTTTGGATATTTATCGTAATATCCGTTGAGGGTATAAAAATGGTATGAATCTGCACATTGAGCAAGCATCCATACCAAATGAAAACGCCAAGAGATGTTTTCTAATTGTATAAATTTTTCACCATCATAAGGGTGAACCTCAATCGCTAATTTATATTTATTAGCTAGTTCTAGTATAGGTTCGGTTTCGGGATTGAAAATTCCTTTCCAATTTCCTGCAGTATCCAAATAATGGGTAGGAAGGCATAAAACCTTAAGTCCTAGTTTTTCAACGCAGCGTTCAATCTCCCATAATGCTCCGTCTACAAACCCAGCGTGAATTACAAATCCGGATGTAAATTTTTTAGGATGGTTTGCCTGTATTTCTGCATTAAAATCATTTTGGAAACGAAGAGCTTGTTTCATATCACTTTGAGTGAGCCCATTGCCGTATAGTTGAGATAAGTTTAAAATAACTGCATGGTCGATATTATTTGTGTCCATCCATGCTAGTTTTTCATTCAAAAAAAAACTTTCTGATGTGATGGGGCGTTGCCAGTTTTTTTGTCTCATGAACGATCGGTCATCATCTATCCAAAAGATTTCTTTATCTTTCATAAAGGCAGGAATCTGCTTGGGGTATGGAAGTAGATGCGAGTGACCGTTAATCTTCATATGTGTTTTTTGATGTTGTGTGACAAAAGTATCAAAAATTAGATAGTTGATTCAAAGCCTCTAAAAACATTAATTTTTGACCCAAAAAAAACAATATTCATGGCCTAGTCATTTTAATTAGTAATACATTTGCAAACCATTGAATAGAATAGCTTCTATATTCTTTATCTTAATCCTAGCATTTGCAGGAGTTATGGGTGTTGTTCATGATCACGATCATGAAGAGGAAGTTTGTCATGAAACTTCAACCCATTTTTGTGTAGATTCTGCTCATTTGGATTGTTCACTTTGTGATGTAGTTATTCACCCCAATGATTTTTCTCATTTTTCTGAGATTTATGTGTCAATTTTTGGTCAAGATACTTATAAATCGAAGTTCATTGGTCAGCTTTATTCGATTCAGATTAAAGCAAGTTCTGACAGAGCTCCCCCAAAAAAGGTATGATTGAAAACTCCTAATTAAATCAACCTTTATTTAAACCTTTAAAAAATAATTACACTATTATTGCAACGCAGTTGCAATAATGTAAATGAATAGAATTCATTATTGAATTATGGTTAAGACTATACTGCTTACTTTAGTTATGAATTTACTATACTGTTATTCTTTTGGACAAGCTAATTTCCAGTTTGGAGGAAGCGTTGTGGATAATAAAAACAAGCCTGTGATTGGTGCTAAAGTCTTAATAGTAACTTTTAACAAATCTGACATAACCAACACTCAGGGTAATTTTATAATTGATGATTTAACTCAAAATACATTTGAGGTAGAAATATCATGCATTGGTTATGAAACGCTAACTCAGCAAATTGAATTGACTGAAAACAATAAAATTGTATTTCAATTAGAAACAGCTCTTGTTAGGTTGGATGGGGTAGTAGTTGAGGGAAATTATGTGGATCTGAAAAAAGAGAATACATCGCTTAATATTGAGATAGTAAATGACGATTATTTGAGGCAAAACCTGGGTGGTAGTCTAATGAAATCACTTGAAAGATTACCTGGTCTATCTACCATTGATATTGGATCAGGACAATCAAAACCGGTCATTCGAGGTCTAGGTTTTAACCGCGTAGTGGTGGTAGAGAATAGTATCAAACACGAGGCACAACAATGGGGTGCAGATCATGGACTTGAAATTGATCAGTATGCCATTGATAGAATAGAAATAGTCAAAGGGCCTGCGTCATTAATGTATGGTTCTGATGCAATTGGTGGTATCGTAGATTTAAAAAACAAAGCGGTTCCTGAAGAAAATACCTTCGGAGGATCTGTTGACTTGTCGGGTAAGACCAATAATGATTTTATTGGAAGTTCTGTTTCATTCTTTGCTCGAAAAAAGGATTTTTTTGCTACGGCTAGAGCAACCATTCTTGATTATGGTGATTATAAGGTGCCAACGGATCGTGTTGCAATTTATTCATACTATGTTCCGCTTTACAATAATCAATTAAGAAATACTGCGGGCAACGAACAAAATTTACATACCTCATTCGGGGTAATAAAAGACCGATTTAAGAGTACATTTTATATAAGTAATGTGCATACGAAGTATGGTTTTTTTGCAAATGCTCATGGTTTAGAACCGCGTAATGTGAATGAAACTATTCATGATCAATCCAATAGAGATATCCTATATCCTTATCAAGAGGTAAATCATTTCAAGGTGATTAACAAGAGTGTGTACAATTCAAAAAATTGGAGACTTGAATCAGATCTTGGTTATCAACGAAATTATAGAGAAGAATGGAGTCAATATGCACAGCATGGGTATATGCCAGCTGTTTTCCCAAAGTCATTAGACTTTAACCCAGAGCTTGAACGTCAATTTGAAAAAGACATTTATTCTGCAAATGCAAAATTATTTTACAATGCCTCTGATAACACTCAAGTTAATACTGGGGTTGATGTAGAATACAAGGAAAATAATATTGGTGGTCGTGGTTTTATTATTCCTGCATATCAACATTTGAATCTTGGAGGATTTGCAGTTGCGAAATACAACTATTCGAAGAAAAGCTTATTTCAAGCAGGTATTCGATACGATCACGGAAACGTTAATGTAAGCAGTCATAATGATTGGTTTGTTTCACCGAATTATGAAAATGGCGACACAACGCAGGTATATTTGGAAAGGGCAGAAGACATAAAACGAAACTTTTCTAACCTTACTTGGTCGATAGGGTATAATTACAACCCAAACAACTGGACTTATAAATTTAATTTAGGCAAAAGCTTTAGAATACCTATTGCTAAAGAACTAGCTGCGAGTGGTGTCAACTACCATCGTTTTAGCTATGAAGTTGGTAATGCAGATTTATCTCCTGAGGTTTCTTATCAACTGGATGCAGGGGTTGAGTATCATTCCAAGAAGTTCGCGATAGGAGCATCTCCTTTTGTTAATTATTTTTCTAATTACATATACCTGAATCCTACGTCAAGATATGATAGATTATATGGATTTGGAAATCAAGTTTTTGAATATACTGAAAGTGAAATTCTAAGATATGGGGGTGAATTGCATGCTCATTACGAGGCTTCAAAACAGCTTCGATTTGGCTTTATTGGAGAATACGTCTATGCAGAGCAATTGTCGGGTCCCAAAAAAGGATACACCCTTCCATTTGCTCCACCTGCTTCAACCATCTTCAATGTAAAATATCAAAAACCATATTTCAAGTTTGTAAACAATGCATACCTATCATTGGATTACAAGCTCACAGCTGCTCAAAATAACATTGTTCCTCCTGAAGTTGCCACTGATGGATATCAAGTATTTAACTTCAGTTTAGGGGGTGATCTGCTAATACAAAATCAAAAAATTGGTATTGCAATGCAGGTACAAAACCTATTAAACACCAAATATTTTAATCATACTAGCTATTACAGGTTAATTAACGTACCAGAGGCAGGTAGGAACTTTATCATTAATATATCAATACCCTTTGTGGGAAACTTAAAACACAACTAATTTTTTTAACTTAAATACATAAACAACATGAATTACAAATTCAAAACAACCTTATTTTTTTTAGCTATTGGATCAATAGCACTATTGTCATCGTGTAAAGATGATGAAGAGACAGCAGTAACTCCAGAAACTGCAGCCCCAACAATTTCCGAAGTTGAGATAGGTGAGGGTAACTCCATGGAGTGCGAACCAGGTGGAGATCTACACATGGATGCAGAAATCGTTGCGGAAGGAAAGATTGATAAAATCACCGTAGATTTACATCCAGAAAGTGGTGATGGAGATGATATTGAGGCTGAGTACACTGAATATTCAGGTTTACTTAATGCTGATTTTCATCAAGATTTAGAGATTCCTTCAACTACTGAGCATGGCGATTACCATTTTCACATGACCGTAACTGATCAAGCAGGTAAGTCAACCAGCATAGAGGCAGACGTTCACATTCATTAATTAGTCTAACTTAAAATCACTAATTAGTTGAAATTTTAAATAACAAGTTCACTGTAGCTATTGTTGCAGTGAGCTTATTATTTTCTTAAGAAAAAACATGAACATATTAAAAATACTAATTCTATTGACCGCTTTTTCATTTTTTTTGAATGGTTGTCAAGATGAAGAAAAACCTACGATTGATACTGAAAAACCCTCTATTGATTTGACTATTGTAGATGCTTTTCCTACAAGTTGTGATACCCTGTACTTCGATGAACCCTTTATAGTTAAGGCATTATTGACCGATAATGTTGAGTTGGGAGCGTTCAATATCGATATCCATAATAATTTTGATCATCATACACATTCTACAGAGATTAGACAATGCACTTTAGATGCAGTCAAAACTGCTGTAAACCCATATATATTTATTCAAGACTACACAATACCAAATGCTTCTTCTAATTATGTGACCGATGTGTCTATGACTATTCCTTCTAGTGACGGAACAGATCTATATGATGAAGGAGACTATCACTTTCAAATAAGACTAACAGATAAAGAAGGTTGGTCAACTTTAAAAGGTATAAACGTTAAATTTTTACGTCGGTAAAAATGATTACGTCAGGAATGATATCCGTTCCTTAGTCGTTCCGTTTTGAAACAGCAAAGCTCAAATCAGGCACTGATTTGTGGCTTTCTTTTTTTATCTTCTCGATTAAATGAATTTAACTCCAATAAAACAAGAAAGCCCGACACAAGAAGTGTCGAGCTTTACTATTTTGTGACCTCGTCAGGATTCAAACCTGAGACCTCTTGAGCCGTAATCAAGTGCTCTATTCAGCTGAGCTACGAGGCCAAATAAATTGGTTTGCAAATATAATTAGCTGAATCATTTACCAACCATAATTTTTAAGTTCATGAAATAGGTTGTTAAACCATTATTCTTCCAGAATTTCTGGCGTATTCTCTTCAGGTTCCAAATTCTCTAGATTTTCGATGGTAGCTATCTTAGACTTACAGATATCAAGTAATCCATCTTCTTCGTTAAAGTAGTTGTCTATTATACTTTGAAGTGTAGCTTTTGCTTGAAATAGATCATCCTCAAGCATATAAATGTCACTTAGTAGAATAAACCCTTTGACTACCCAATATTCATAAGCAGAGAAATCATCATTAAGTCGATAAACATCAGCCCTAGAGGATTCATTTTTCTTATCTTCTAAAGAAATATAAGCTCTGTAATATAGAGCTTCTGCTGTCGTTTCATTTCTGCTTTCAGCAATGACATAATCAAAGTGAAACTTAGCACTTCGGTTATTACTATCTTGAAGCTGAATTTTACCCAATATCATATTTGCTTCGACTAGATCGTCAACAGGCACATTTTCAATGGGTAGTAGTTGAATGGCTTTTGCTTTTGCTTTTGAGAAATCAGAGAGATATTCATGACACCTCATCTGCCCAAGAATGGCATTTAAATAGGTGCTTTTAGAAGCTGCAATGGGCTCAAGTTTTTGATAATAATCAACTGCTTTCTCATATTCTTTACGTTGAAAATAAGTGCTTGATAGTTTGATGAGTGATTTTTCTGTAAACTCATTTCTACTCTGGTTTACAACATAATCATAATGAATTAATGCATCATCTTCTTGATCGGTGTAATAATCGCACTCCGCTTTATAATAGTTCGCTTGAAGAGCAAAAAAGCCTTTTTCTCCAAATCGTTTAATGTAGTTGTTTAGTTCGCGAGAGGCTCCTTTATAGTCCTCTGCGTTATACACTCTCATTGCATTTTGATATATAGCACTGTCTTGAGCAGTTAATCTTACTGATGCTCCAGGTATATTTTTTACGTAATCAAAATATTCTTGTGGCTTCCCTTGATTGTTGTATATAATCTCTATAAAAGATAAAGCTTCGCGACTTGATGATGTTTTAGGAAATCGTTCAACTACAGTTTTATAATATCTCAATGCGATATCATCTTTATTTTGATTATAATTTATAAGACCCATTTTAAGATAGCTTGTGGGTAAGAAAGGGGAGTAGTCGTGTTGAGAAATGATGAGGTTAAAAATTCGTTCGGCTGTTCTAAAATCTTCAATGATTAAATGCTCCATTGCCATTTGGTAGAGTGCGTCATCAATGTATATGCTAGAACTAAAGTCTTTTTGAATTTTACGAAGGGTGCTGATTTTGTCTAAATGTCGTTCCTGCAGACCATATAACATGCCCTGTTGGAATAATGCATAATCACTGTTTTTATAATTATTTTTAATGATAAAATCGTACTCTCCAATTGCTTTTTTGTATTCTCCATTGATGAAATAACAATCAGCCAATCGTTGGGTGTTGTCAAGATATAGTTTTTTGTTTTCTTCCGTAAAACTCTCTCTCTTATTGAATTTGGAGAAGAAAATTTGAGCTTTTGGATAGTCTTTCTTTTTAAAGTAGCTGTAACCAATGCTATAGTATCCATGATTTTTATGCAGAGAGATTTCATCATAACTCATAAAGCGATTCATAAGGTTAATGCTTTTGTCATAATCGCCAGATTTTGCAGCAATCTCTGCTCTCCAGAAATAAGCGAGGGCCTCTTGTGTTTTATTGATGGGATATTTTGTGGACTTAATAAAATAGTTTTCTGCCTCATCATATTCGTGGTTGAGGTATAATTCCTCTGCTCTATGAAAGGTGAGTTTTTGATAGGCTTCTTTAGATCTTGTATTAAGATTTGGAATTTCCTCTAGTAAATTGATAGCAGCTTTGTAATTTTTTGTATTTAGGAATACATCAGCCAGTAATGTTCTTGCTTCATCAGTATATATTGATTTTGGGTACGATTGAATGAATACATTAATCGAATTAATAGCTACGTTATTCTTATTTAATTCTGCAGCAAGTTTTGCATAGTTGAATGCAGATATCTCACTGATCTCTGGGTTGAATTTCTTCCTACTTGCTTCTGCAAAAGCATTTAAGGCTCGTTCTTTTTGATTGCTATTGACATCTATTAGTCCTATGTGATAATTGGATAGTTGACCAATTTCTGTTTCTTCATTGGCCAACAAAATAAAGAAGGGGAGTGCTTCTTCAAATTTATTAGCTAGGTAATAGGCATCAGCAAATTGATACAATTCATCATCTTTTAAAACAAGTACATCGCCTTTATACTTTTCAAAATGGCCTAGAGCAATATTCTTGTTCCCAAGTTGATATTGTATTTTACCTTTCAAAAGTTCAATTTCATTCTGCTTTTTGGAAAGGTTTATATTTTTAATAATCTCAAATGCTTTTTCGTAGGATTGATTTTCATAATGGATTTGAGCCATGTAAAGTTGCATAGTTTTTGGACCCTTGTCTCCAATTTTTGTAAAAGTAGCTAGAGCACATGAATAGTCTTTTAGAATATAACATTGATAACCATAGTAATAATTGGCCTCAATGGCATAGATTCCATCGGAGTTCATGATTTTTTTGAATTGATTCTTTGCTAATTCATATTCTTTGTTTTTGAATAAACTATATCCTTTTTTAAAGGTATATTCTTCTCGCTTCTCTTTAGGAAGATCAATTTCATCTATTTTTTCAAAGTAGTCGACGCTCTTATTGAATCGTTCTTTTTTGAAGTAATGTAATCCCAATTCATAATTTATCTCATCACTCATGTGATGGTCTGGCTTTGTTCGAATTATGCTAGCCAAGCGAGTACTAGAGAATTGTTTTTGTAATTTTAACCTAGATAATGCTATGTACAAGTCACACTCAAAATTTAAATTAGTATGATTACTTTCATTTTTGAATGATTCAAACAATTTAATAGAAGGGTTATACTGTTTTTTTGTGTACAGCATTTTAGCTTTCTCAAAATCCTGAAGTGTGTTGGTGTATACTTGAGTTTTTTGGGCAAGTAGAGCATTGCCGCTAAATGTTACTAAAAATAAAGCAATAAGTAGTTTAATCGATTTGTCCATTGATCAATCTTTACAGTTTCAATATTACGATTGAGATAACCTAGATTCCTAAATGAATTGCCCACATAATATTCAACATAATCATAAGAGGTATTTTATTTATCAATTCTATTTAAAATGATAATGGGAATAATATATTTGCAGCCGCATAATTAAAAATTTAGTTATTGCAACAATGGTGGTTGTAGCTCAGTTGGTTAGAGCATCGGTTTGTGGTACCGAGGGTCGCCGGTTCGAGCCCGGTCTTCCACCCCCATTGAGTAAGGCTCACGGATAGTGAGCCTTTTTGTTTTTATTAAACCAAATCATTCTAATAAACTTATCTTTGTACCTATGAACAAAATCTTGTATGCATTGTCTATTTTATTTTTTATAGGCTGCACAAAAAGTAATAATGAACAATCTGTTGGAGTATCATTTTTGAATATTCAAAATGGTGACACATTAACTTCTCCTTTTTTATTACAAATGGGAGTAGAGGGAATGACTTTGGAACCTAAGGGTGAACCAAATCCGGGTTATGGACATCATCATTTGATTGTGAACGGAGGGCCTATTGATGCTGGTCTTGTCATTATTGCTGACGAAAATAACATTCATTATGGAGGAGGACAGTCTGAAGATTCTGTTTCTTTAAATCCAGGATCATACAATCTGACGTTGCAATTTGCCGATGGCATGCATGTTTCTTATGGAGAAGAATGGGCAAAGTCTATTGAAGTGATTGTAAAATAATTACTCCCATAATAAAACTCATCTAAAATTAGCTTAATTCATCGATATTAACTTGCATACTCTGCAACATATTCTTTGATTTGTACCACTTAAAATTTTAACATTTTTATGAAAAATATCCTAACACTAGCCATTGTAGCTATTATGTACTCATTTTCGACTGCTCAGACTTCTTTTGAGTTGGTTGAGAAAGTAACACCAGAAGAAGGTAAAGTTTTGATACCTTATGAGAAATATAAGCTTCCTGCCAATGATTTAACATTAATCATACACGAAGATCACTCGGATCCTATCGTTCATGTTCGAGTAGCTTATCATGTAGGTAGTGCTCGTGAAAGCATTCGTAATAGTGGATTTGCTCACTTTTTTGAACATATGATGTTTCAGGGTTCGAAAAATGTAGCTGATGAAGAGCATTTTAAAATTATTAGTGAATCTGGTGGTACTAACAATGCTTACACATCTTTCGATAAAACTGTTTATCATCAGACTGCTCCTAGCAACATGACAGAAACTTTATTGTGGTTGGAAGCAGATAGAATGGGTACTCACCTTGAGGGATTTACTCAGAAAAAGTTTGAGAACCAGCGTAATGCAGTTAAAAATGAGAAAAGACAACGTTACGATAATCAACCTTATGGTATGGTTAATGAAATCTTATTTAAGTCATTATTTGCTAATCACCCTTACGAATGGACTCCTATAGGGTTTGTGGATGATTTGGATATGGCTTCATTTGAAGATTTAAGAAACTTTTTCCTTCGCTGGTATGGGCCAAATAACGCATCATTGGTCGTGTCGGGAGACGTTGATCCAGAAGAGGTGAAAGTTTGGGCTGAAAAGTACTTCAAAGGGATAGCTAAATGTCCTGAGGTAAGAGATATGTATCCTAAAAAGCCTGCTTTATCCATGGACTATTATGTGAAGGACTATGATAATATTTTTGCTCCATTAACACTTATGGCTTTTCCAACAGTGCCAGAATATCATGCAGACGAGGCAGCATTAGACATCTTAGGTGAAATTATAGGTGGGGGAAATAACTCAATTTTATACAAAAATTTAGAGAAAAAAGAATTAGCCCTTCAAGTTGGAGCTTTTCATACGACATTAGAGCTTGCTGGAATGTTTGCAGTTCAAGTAGTCACTAAACCAACCATGGCTGGTGGGATGAGTGAAGCTGATGTTGAGAAAAATATTCGAGCATCTATTGAAGAATTTGAAACAAGAGGAGTTTCGGATGAAGATTTAGAAATCACAAAAACGCAAGTACTCAAGTCAACGTATGGAGCATTGAGTAGCATCGATTCAAAATCAGAGGTATTAGCGAGTTATCATATGATGAAGGGGAATGGCTATAACCTTCAGGATGATATTGATAGATATAGTTCAGTTACTAAAGAAGATGTTATCAGAGTTTATCGAAAATATATCAAAAATAAAAAAGGTGTAATCCTTCGTATCGAGCGAGACATGTCTGAAAAAGACGAAGATGATGAATCGTCTAAAAGTATTAATCCGCACGCAAACGAGCCCAAGAAGGTGGATGCTCAATACAATGGTTTATCATATAATCCACCTGTGGATGATTTTGATCGAAGTTTACGACCAGTAAAACCTAATGCAAAGGCATTTACAGTACCTGATTTTTATAGCGAAAAATTTGATAACGGATTAACAGTTATTGGAAGTCAATCTACTGAATCGCCATTGGTGTATTTTTATATTGAGATGGAAGGGGGGCATTTGCTTGAAGGAGATAAAAAAGTCAATATAGGTGCCGCTATGGTTACCGCTTCTATGATGGGCGAAGGAACACAAAAACTTACTACAGAGGAGTTTTCGAGAGAGCTTGAAAAATTAGGAAGTAGTATTAGTTTTAACAGTGGAACAATGAGTAGTTCTGTTTTTGTCAGTTGCTTAAAAGAAAATGTAGATCCTACTTTGGCGTTGTTGAAAGACGCACTTTTTGAGCCACGATTTGATGATGAGGATTTTAAACGAATTAAAAATCAGATACTGGAGAACCTGAAAACACAAAAAAGTAATCCTTCTATTATGGCAAGAAAAGCGTGGGGTTCAATCATGTTTGAAGGAACAATACTCGAAGATTATTATTACGGAAATTACAAGACTCTATCTAAAATTGGATTGGACGATGTGAAGTTATTTTACAATCAGTTTTATTCTCCTAACGTAAGTACCCTAGTGATTTCTGGAGATATAAGCCAATCTGAGGCCATGGGTAAACTAGATTTCTTGAAAGCATGGGAAAATACCAATGTGACAATTCCTAGTATGCCAGAATTAACCATGCCTGAATCAACAACCATTTATTTGGTTGATAAACCTTATGCGGCTCAATCAACCGTTTATATTGGACACCCTGGCCCAAAATATGATTTCAACGGCGATTATTTCAAAGCTGGTGTTATGAACTTCTCTTTGGGAGGTGCATTTAATAGTCGTATCAATCTAAACTTAAGAGAAGATAAAGGATTTACTTATGGTGCTCGATCAGGATTCTCAGGATCAGATCAGTATGGTTTGTTTAGGTTCTCTTCTGAAATCAAAAAAGAAGCAACAGATAGTGCGATTCGTGAGGTGATGTATGAAATCAATAATTACCTAGAAAATGGAATAACCCAAGAGGAATTAGATTTTACAAAATCATCGATTACTCTAAGTGAGGCTTTGGACTACGAGACTCCATTTCAGAAGCTGAATTTTTTGAGTAGAATAGCAGAATATGATTTGCCTAAGGATTATACGACACAGCAAGCTAATATGATTAATGCAATGACTGTCTCGGATATCAATGCTATCGCAAAGAGTAGCTTAAAACCTGATAATATGGTCATAATTGTTGTTGGACATGCATACAAAATACGAGAAGGTTTGAATAACTTAGGATATGGGAAAATCAAGGAAATAACAGTTGAATAGATTAGTCTAATCAATTTAAATCTAAAAAGGGCAATTCATTTGAGTTGCCCTTTTTTATTTCAGAAATCCTTGATAAAATAGCAATTGTTTTTTTGCCAATGCTTTTGTAGCATAGTTTTCTTCAATCAGAGTCCTCGCATTTTTAATTATCGCTTGGAAATCAATTTGATGATTATTTAGTTTTTTGAAAATAGATAAAAATTCAGAAGGCGTATCTGCAATGAGTAAATGTTTATGGTCAACATAATCAATGCCCTGAGCACCTATTGTTGTTGTTATGACAAGTTTTCCAGCGGCCATGGCTTCTAATATTTTTAACCGAATCCCGCTTCCACTCTTTAAGGGAACGATGCAGACATCATTCGTATTGACAAAATCATAGGCATTTTCTACATTTTCGGTCACCGTGACTTGAGGAACTGACTCAAATAGATTGATGTTAATACCCTTTCCTGCAAGATTTAAGGAATAATCAGTATTATTTTTAACAATCAATGGATGGATATTATTAATGTACCAATTAACAGCCTCAGCATTTGCGTGCCATTCCATTGAACCAATATGATACCATCTGTTTGTACTTTTGGAGGGTGAGAATTTCCATGTGTTTAAATTGATGCCCGCTGGAATAGTTTTATATATTCCTTCTGGATGTAATTCACTAAATTTAGTCTGGTCTTGATCTGTTACGGGAACAACGGTATCCACTTGACGAATAATTTTTGATTCGTATTTCTTTAATTGTTTGGCTAATATGTTAAGGTATAATTTTTTTAGTGGATTTTTCTCGTTTTGAGCAAGACGCTGCCATATTTCAAATTCAACATTGTGCATTCTTAAAGATAGTAATCCCTTAAATACTTTTCGAATGGAAGAGATGTACGGACCAACAAATGTGCCTTCAAGTTGAACTACATCAAATGATTCTTTGGATAATAGTTTAGTCAGTTCTTCCTCAAAACTAACGTTATAAAAGCGACTAACATTATAGGATTTATTTCTAACCAGATGTTTAAGAGCGTCATCCAAATTAACATCAGTATCAATAGGGTGGATATATAATTTAGCGTATTTGCTTAATTCTGATGTTGCTTCCTTTATTGGTGTGTTATGCTTTTGACCATCTAGACAATACAATGTTACATCATGCCCCAACTCACTATATGCCTTTGTATAGTTATAAATTCCAATATTACCACCTTCATTCAGTGGCCATGGGACGCGATTACTAACCTGCAGAATTTTTATTTTCTCCATTTTTTTGGAATAATGAGCTTATAAAAATCAATATTAAAAAGCTGAGAGTCACGACTGGCTTTATAAGTTAAGAAAATAGCCAATGGAAAAAATAGCCCCAAAGCCATCCACATTCCAACGATTGGAGGCAAAACACCTTGTTTTACAAGTTTCTCACCAAATATAGTGACAACGTAATACAGGATAAATAGTAAAATTGAGATCACTAATGGCAGCCCAAATCCTCCTTTTTTAATTATGGCACCCAAAGGAGCTCCTATAAAAAAAAGTAAGATACATGAGACTGCTAATGTGAATTTTCTATGCCATTCGACAGCATACTTAGCCTTTAACTCTTTCTGAGCAGTTAAATCATTGATGTTATTTGAGCTGATACGTTTTACATTATTGGTGTTTTGTGCTGCTCGTTCGATAATATCTTCCATAGTCATTGCCTTTTGTAGATTTTGTATCTTCTTATTGGGAGTATTTGGTTTCAAGGATGTAGCCTCATTTGATACCAAATCAGTACTGATTAGAGGTTTAGTGTTACTGATTTTTTTTCTTGAAATAAGGTAGGCTAGTCTATTAGATACAGAAGTATCTTGGATGTTTATTGTATCCGAAGCTTCTAAAAAATAGGGTTGGATATAATCAAAAAGAGCGTTGTTCTTTTTAGCAATAAATCGATTGAGAGAATCAATTCGAATGTCTAGTTGGTTAATATTCATCATTCGATGATCTTCTGAAAATCTTTCTTTATCAGTTCTACTAAATGCCAATTCACTTAAATCAATGGTCAGATGATAGGTGTCAAAAGCCATTGTATTGTGAGGCATTGTTTTTTTGTAGTTAGGATCATTTACTAGCTCTTGATATCGTTTCCCGTTTTCTAGGTACAATGTCATAAACTGATTATCATCACTAATGGTCATTTTGCCTCTTTCGGCAATTAATATATTATTGTTTCCGTCTTTTTTGTTAGTATTTACATAGATTAGAATATCTTCAATTGTTTGATTATCATCATGTTTTTTACCCACTCTTATCTGGTAACCTTCAATATCTTTAAAGAAAACATTGTCTACAATGTTCATAGCAGGCTTTTTCTGCATTACATCATAAAGAAGAGCACCCCAGCTTAAGTTGGCTTTTGGTATTAGGTTATTAGAAACAAAAAAAGCACTAATGGCAAGTATTATACTAATGAAAAACATGGGTCTCATAGCCTTTAATAGAGACACACCAGCACTTTTTATAGCCACTAATTCATATCGTTCGGCAAGATTACCAAATACCATTATCGAAGATAGAAGGATGGCCAGAGGCAAGGCCATTGGAATAAGGTGTATAGCGAAGTAAAAAATGAATTCAAAAATGACAGATATCTCAAGTCCTTTGCCAACTAAATCCTCTAGATATTTCCATATAGTTTGCATTAAAAATAAAAATAATGCTACAAAAAAAGTTCCTATGAAAGGACCTGTAAAGGATTTGATAAACAGCCAGTGTAATTTTTTAAGCATGTTTGAACTTGAATTCAAAAATAGGTAGTACACCGTTTTAAAAGTGTATTTTCGAGTTAAATTATTTCCTCATTGTGAATATGAACATGCTTCGATCTTTTCTCTTCATTCTTTTTCTAGTTTTTGTGTCAGTCTCATCAGCACAAATGGATAAGACCAATGTTAGAGCCATGAAAAAAATTGATCGGTTATCTAAAAGAGGAAAATTTGAAAATGCTGGAATAAGAATGAGAACAGTCTTAAACAAGTATCCAGTCAGTCTCAATTTGTGGGATATATACATTGGACTTACATATAATGACTACGTTCAGAAGCTCAATGAACGAAATTCCTCAGACATCAAGGCCAAAAAGGCACTATTTGACCACTACAATGCAGTTTACTATGCGAACATGTCTGTTCCATTTAACTCAAGGGCAAGTTCAATGTTGAGGGATTTATATGTAGATAAAATCTACTATTCTAAAAAATCATTAAATATTCAATCATTGGAGCTGTTAGAAAAAGCCAATCAAGAGATGAGCTTCCAAAACTACCAACTTGCGATTGATTTGTATGAAAGATCCTATTCATTAGATTCAAATAATTATTCAGCTCTAATCGGTTTGGGAAAATCACATGCAAAAATGGAGTATTATGGTAAGGCAATTCAATATTACAATCAAGCCAAGCTGCTTCAACCAATGATTAATGAATCGAATAAACTTTTAGCGTCCGCATTACTCAAAAAAGGTGAATACACTTTGGCTTTAAATGAATGTAAAAATAGCCTCTTGATTTATCCAGAAGAATCTATATTTAGTATGATGCATACAATTTTAGATGAACAGAATAAACAGTTACAACGAAATTGGGTGTTGCGTTTATCTCCAATTAATAATATAGATGACTACTATCATAGGGGGCGGCTATTTGATAATCAGTTACATTTTTCTCATTATCAGGATGCCATGGAGAGTGCTAAAGAATATTATGACATCAATGGCTTACTAAAAGACGGAGTGTCACTACCAATAAGCCAGTATCTAGAAGTCTATTGTTGGGAAAAAATGTTGAAGGCAACAGAAGGAATGGATGTACCAGCATTGAGTTATGCCAGATACCTTCAAAATAAAGGCTTATTAGAACCTTACATTCTGATTAATTTATTTAACGTAGATTTATATGCTCAGTTTTCTCATTTTGTTGAGAATAAGAAGAATGTAGCTCAAAATTTTATAGACCAATATTTAGTTTCAAACGGTTTTTAGTAACAATTGAAACCTTTTAACTTTGGTTTTGTAAGCGTTGAATTTTATCTAGTGTATCTGCTTTTTTCTGTTGCTCGTTTGCTATAACTTCAGGCTTGGCATTAGCCATAAATTTTTCATTACTTAATTTTTTATCAATTCCAATAAGGAAACCTTGCAGACGTTTTATTTCTTTTTGATTAGATGCCGTATCTATTTTTTTGACAAATCCTTTGAATGCTATACTGACCTCATCCGTCCCAATTAAGGCCTTAAATTGAGTGCTATCCTTAGAGTCTAGCGATTTAGTTACGTTGGCAAGTTTCTGAATAATCCCAAAAGAGGTCTCATATATTGAATTATCTTTTGCATTTAAATCAACAGATGCAGGAACTTTTGGTGATATTCCATTTTCATTTCTTTTTGCTCTAATTTCAGATACAAGACTGAATACGTGATTATGAATTGAAGATTCAAAAGAATTTTGTTTAGGCCAAGTCTGTTGGTTTATGTATTGTCCTTTTCTATCCCCTAATCCATGCCATAGCTCTTCAGTAATAAAAGGCATAAAAGGATGAAGTAGCATTAGGATTTGATCAAACATGCTTGAAACTTGATCTAAATCTTTAGTATAAATAGGTTCACCATATGCGGGTTTAATCATTTCTAAATACCATCCACTAAAATCATCTCTTGTGAGCTTGTAAAGTTCCATTAGTGCATCAGATATTCTAAATTCATCAAAATATGAATCAACCTTTTGGATAGCTTGGTGTATTCTGTGATTCATCCATTGATGTATCTGAGATGCATGATTTAAAGAAAATTCGTCAGGCTGTTCGGTTATATTTAAACCTTTTATGAGACGAAATGAGTTCCAGAGTTTATTACAAAAGTTTCGGCCCTGTTCACATAAGGCTTCATCAAAAAGAATATCATTTCCTGCAGGAGCACTAAGCATTATACCCATACGTACACCGTCAGTACCAAATTTTTCCATTAGTTGAATAGGGTCAGGGCTATTACCCAAAGACTTAGACATTTTTCTCCTGTCCTTATCTCTTACAATACCAGTGAAATACACATTTTTAAATGGAATTTGTTTTTTGAACGCTTGACCAGCCATCACCATTCTTGCCACCCAAAAGAAAATAATATCAGGAGCAGTGACCAAGTCAGAAGTAGGGTAGTAGTAGTCTAATTCTTTTTGGCCCTCATCTTTGAATCCATTAAAAACACTAATTGGCCATAACCAACTACTGAACCAAGTGTCTAATACATCTTCATCTTGTTTTAAATCAGAGATAGACCATTGATCATTATCTATTTTTTTGATTGCTTCTTCTGCGGTTTTTGCAATAATCGGAGTGCCATCTGGAGTATACCATGCTGGAATTCTATGCCCCCACCATAATTGTCTTGATATGCACCAATCTTTAATGTTTTCTAGCCAATGTCTATAAGTGTTTTTAAATTTAGCTGGATGAAATTGAATCTTGTCGTTCATTACATCAGACAATGATTCTGGGTGAGCTTTCATGAATTTTTTCATATCAATAAACCATTGAGCAGATAGTCGAGGTTCGACAATTGCTTTAGTTCGCTCGCTTTTCCCAACCTTATTTGTGATTTGTTCAGTTTTGACCAAACTTCCAAGATTTTTCAATTCTTTTACAATTAGTTTTCTGGCTTTGAATCGATCTTCTCCAACAAATACTTGAGCAGATTCACTAAGCGTTCCATCATCATTGAAACAGTCAATCGTGGCTAATTGGTGTCTTTTGCCAATTTCATAATCATTAAAATCGTGAGCAGGGGTGACTTTTAACGCACCTGTTCCAAATTCAATATCAATATAGTCGTCTGCGATAATAGGTATTGATCTGTCAACAAGAGGTACGATGCAAGATTTACCGATAAGGTTCTTGTATCGGTTATCATCTGGGTGCACGCATATGGCAGTGTCCCCCATAATAGTTTCAGGCCTAGTTGTAGCTATTTGTATTTGTTTATCACCATCATCAAGTTGATAGTTGATGTAGTATAGCTCTGCATTTTGTTCTTCATGATTGACCTCTTCATCACTAAGTGCGGTTTTTCCAACGGGATCCCAATTAATCATTCGAGTACCATGGTAAATGTACCCTTTAGAATGCAAGTCAATAAAAGAATCAATCACTGCTTCCGATAGATCAGGTTCCATGGTAAACCTCGTTCGTTCCCAGTCGCAACTACATCCTAATTTTTTTAGTTGGTCAAGAATGATGTTCCCATATTTTTCTTTCCAATCAAAAGCGTGGTCAAGGAATTCTTCCCTTGTTAAGCTTTCTTTTGAGATTCCTTTATCTTGGAGTTGCTGAACTACTTTATTTTCAGTTGCAATAGAAGCATGATCAGTTCCAGGAACCCAACAAGCATTGTAACCAAGCATGCGTGAACGTCGGACTAAAATATCTTGAATAGTATTGTTTAGCATGTGACCCATATGTAGAATTCCAGTAACATTTGGGGGAGGCATTACAATGGTATAACTTGGTCTTTCATCTGGAATAGATGAAAAAATTTTTTGTTCAATCCATTCGTTGTACCAACGTTGCTCAATACCTTCTGGGTTATATTTAGCTGAGATTTCCATGATTTTGATTCTTGGTTTTTATTATTTTTAGATGGTGAATGTCTTGCAAATAAAAAAGCCCATCGTGGTATTACCAAGACGGGCTTTATATAATTTGATATAATATAATTATCTTCTTTCTTTAATACGAGCACTTTTACCTGAGCGACCTCGTAAGTAAAATATTCTTGCTCTTCTAACTTTACCTCTTCGATTCACTTCAATTTTGTCAATATTAGGTGAGTTTGTTGGAAATATTCTTTCAACACCAACACCACTACTAATTTTTCTAACAGTGAAAGTTTCGTCTAGTCCAGAGTTTCTACATTGTAAAACTGTACCTTGGAATACTTGAACACGTTCTTTATCACCTTCTTTAATTTTGTAGTGAACAGAAACGTTGTCACCTGCTGCAAACTCAGGTAAGTCGGTTCTTATTTGATCTGCTTCTATTTGCTTTACTAAATCCATTTTCTTAATAAGTGGGTGCAAAAGTAATAAAAAGAATGAGGGCTTATTAACATTAATCAAAAAAATGTAGATATTTTATAAGAAAAAAGAATCGGTATTTAGGTAGATATATAAATAAATTTTACTTTTGCAGCTCTAAAAATTAATATGTACGCAATAGTTGATATAGCAGGCAAACAATTTAAGGTTCAAAAAGACCAAAAATTATATGTCCATAGGTTAGGAGAAGACACGGGAAAGTCTGTAAGTTTTGATAATGTCATGCTTGTTGAGGATGCTGGGAAAGTTACCGTAGGAACTCCATCTATTAAAGGAGCAACTGTTAAGGCCAAAGTACTAGACCATCTTAAAGGAGATAAGGTAATAGTTTTTAAGAAAAAAAGAAGAAAAGGGTATAAAGTTAAGAATGGACATAGACAATACCTTACACAAATTCAAATTGAAAGCATAAAAGCAAAATAACTATGGCACATAAAAAAGGAGCTGGAAGTAGTAAGAACGGAAGAGAGTCGCACAGTAAACGACTTGGTGTTAAGATCTATGGTGGACAAGAGTGTATTGCTGGTAATATATTAGTAAGACAACGAGGTACAGTTCATCATCCAGGTAAAAATGTTGGAATCGGTAAAGACCATACATTATTTGCACTAACAGATGGAAAGGTAGAGTTTAAGAAAAAGTCGAACAACCGTTCATTTGTGAACGTAATTTAAAAAAAACATTTTTTTTTATTCGGATAGTTGTTCATCCAAATATTAGTTATAAATTTGTACCAACAAACAAGGCAATCATTAAGCGTCTCAATTAAACTAGAGACAATATAGATTAAAGACCTTGGGCGTTCTAGCCCAAGATTTAGAGTTTTCATAGTCAATTGAAAAGGTCCTCTCGGGGACCTTTTCTTATTAATAACATTTTGAGTTTTATGACTACTTAAATATCTTACTACCAATTCGTATAAGTGTACTACCGCATTCAATAGCATGAAGATAATCACCGCTCATGCCCATGGATAGTGTCGTCCATTGCATTTGCCCTTTCCATTTATTAAAAAATGAATGGAGCTTATTAAATTCTGATTTTACAATTTCCATGTCTGGAGTGTTGGTTGCCATTCCCATTAAACCAATGATTTTAACATTTTCAAATTCTGAAATTTGATTCGATTCGATAATTTGAATTACTTCATCTATGGTGAAACCAAATTTACTGTCTTCTCGTGCAATATGAATCTGTACCAGAATTGGAATAACTCGTTTGTTCTTTTTGGCTTCTTTATTAATCTCCTTAATCAACTTAATGCGATCGACAGATTGAATAAGATGAATGAATGGAGCAATCAATTTGACTTTGTTTGTTTGTAAATGTCCAATCATATGCCATTGAATATCATCGGGCATAAGTTCTTTCTTTTTTATTAGTTCTTGAACTCTATTTTCAGCAAAACTTCGTTGTTTAGATTGATAAACTTGGTTCAGTTCATCAATAGTTCGGTATTTTGATACCACAACTAATTCTACATTTCCTATTTCTTGCCGTAATTGTTTGATATTTTCGCGTACAGAATGAGACATAAATTCCTTACAAAGATATTTTTACTTTACTTAATAGTGATAGTTGTAGGATGTAATGCTAATTCTGAACAGCTTTCGGATGGTATTATAGAAGAAAAAGTAATGATTGAAATTATTAGAGATTTAAAGATCTTAGATGCTGCCCAAAAATCTTTTATTACTGGAAGTATAGAAGCTAAGAAAATTAGAGATACCTCATATACAATAGTATTTAATAAGTTTAATACGGACGCACAGCAATTTGATTCTAGCTTGAGAACTTATGCTCAGAATCCTAAATTGTTGTCCGAAATGATGGAAGAGGTAGGTAAGAAGATAAATACTTATAAGTAGTGCTTTACCCTAAAAATATTCATGTCAAGTTAAGTTTCGATCAGGTTCTTGAAATTGCAAAAGACCATTGCGAGACTGATTTAGGACGATCAAATTATAAAAAATTAAAGTTCACTAATAAGCATGAAATTTTAAGTCTTTGGCTTTCACAAACTGAGGAGGTATATGACATTGTAAGTGAGGGTAAACTGAATGTTATGTTACCACTTGATTATGATTTACACGAAAAAACAGCTAAAATTCAAGGATTTTTTTACGAAATTGAGTCTTTACAGGAAATTTATGATTTACTGAGATCCATAAAAAAAGTGGATGATTTTTTCAAAAATAATATTGATGAATATCCAAAAATTTCAAAATTATTCAAAAAAATGTCCATTGATTACTCATTAATCAACCAAATTGACAAAATACTTGATCCTGACGGGAATATAAAACCTTCTGCATCTCCAGCTCTTCGAAAAATTCACTCACAAGTAAAAAAAGCAGAAAACAATATCTTTAAAAGTTCTAATGATATTTTTTTAAAAGCAAAAGATAAAGGGCTGCTTGCTGATACAGAACTTGGCATCAAAAATGGGAGAGTTGTGTTACCCGTATTATCAGAGTATAAACGTAAGATTCATGGTGTTTTAATCGATCAATCTGGAACAGGGAAGGTCTCATATATTGAACCCATTGAGATTGTTAGCCTTAATAACGATTTATCAGAATTATTAATAAAAAAGAGGCAAGAGATTGTTCGTATTCTCAAAAACATAACACAACAGATTGTTATAAATCTTAGCGAAATTAAGAAAGCACGGCAGCATTTGGCTTTTTACGATTATGTGCGTTCAAAGGCACGATTAGCTTCAGACTGGAATTGTGTTAAGCCAAATTTTAATTCATTCACTCAAGTAGTAAATAGTAAACATCCTCTTTTACAGAATAGACTTAATGATGAGAATAAGCTATTGATTCCACTAGATTATTCATTGAATAAAGACAATCGAATTATTGTAATTTCAGGCCCGAATGCTGGAGGAAAATCAGTTGCTTTAAAGACCGTTGGTTTGCTACAAGTGATGTTACAACACGGATTTTTGGTTCCATGTTCTGCTGAAAGTACTTTTCAACTATTTGAAAATATTTTTATAGATATAGGAGATGATCAGAGCATTGAATCAGATTTAAGTACCTATTCATCTCATCTCAAGTCGGCAAAACACATTGTTAATTTTTGCGATGAAAATACATTGGTTTTGATGGATGAGATTGGAACGGGTACCGACCCCATGTTCGGAGGACCCATAGCTGAAGCCATTTTAGAGTCCATACATGCAAAGAATGCTTTTGGGATTATAACAACACATTTTAGTAACATTAAAGCGAAAGCCGATCGGTTAAAAGGAGTAAAAAATGCTGCTATGTTGTTTGATATTGATAACTTGATTCCGATGTATAAGTTAGAAGTTGGTCAGCCAGGTAGTTCTTTTGCCTTTGAGGTAGCTAGTAACATTGGTCTAAATAAAAAGCTCATTAAAAGAGCAAAGGCATTAACAGATACTAAACAGTACGATTTAGATGAATTGCTCTCAGATGTGCAGTCACAACAAGAAAGACTTAAGGAAAAAGAGCGAGAATTGAATGAGAAATTAGCTAATGCAAAGGTCTTCGAACATGAATACAGGTCTTTGAAAGATGCAATTGAAAGTCAGAAAACTCAAATAATTCAACAAGCAAATAGTGAAGCAAGTATAATTATAAAATCAGCTAATAAAGAAATAGAAAAAACGATTAGAGTTATTAAAGAAAGTGCAGCTAATAAAGGAAAAACAGATAAAGTAAGAAAAACTTTAAACCGAAAAGTTGAAAAATTTGAGAATAATCAATCGACGATTAAATCAAGTGAAATAAATTATAAAATTGGAGATCAAGTTCAAGTTATTGGGTCAAATACTGCCGGAGAAATCATCGAAATTAAGAAGAATAAGATTACCATCAAATTCGGTAATTTGGTTACTAAGACTAGCATAGATAACATCGAAAAAGTTGGTAATTCGACTTCCAAACAAGTAAAAAAGTATATTAGTGATTCATCCTATCTTCAAAAGCAACAAAATTTTAAAACTGAAATTGATATTCGAGGAATGAGAACTCATGAAGCTCTTAATGAGGTGGATAATTTTATTGACACAGCATTGATAATGGGTATTTCCAGCTTGAGAATACTCCATGGAAAAGGGAATGGAATTTTGAAAACAGAGATCAGAAAGCATTTAAAATTTAACCCGTCAGTCGTGAAAATTACCTATGAACGAGTAGATTTTGGTGGTGAAGGTATTAGTATTATAGAATTAGGTTAATTTCGCTAGCATCGCATTTTATAACTCATGAAACAATTATTTAAATACGGAGATACCAAAGAATTTTATAAGGTTGTGTCAAAGAAAGACACTGCAAAATTTAATGGTGTAGAAGTTCATCCCTATTACAGCACTTTTGCTCTTGCTCGCGATGCTGAATGGTCTAGCCGTCTCTTTGTTTTGGATATGAAAGAAGTGGATGAAGAGGGAATAGGTACATTTATTAATGTGAAGCATATTTCTCCAGCGTTAGTAGGCGATGAGGTAAGATTTATTGCGACTATTAAAAGCGTGATTCATAATGAAATCATATGTACTATAACTGCAAAAGTCAAGGGGAAATTAATTGCTAAAATAGAGACAGGGCAAAAAATATTAAATTCGGATGAGCTTGAAGCATTAAAAAGAAAAGCGAAAAGTGGCTAAGAAGAAACAAAGAAAACATAGCATTACCCGAAATAAGCGAGCGTATTTTGAATATACAATCGGGGAAACTTTTGAGGCAGGAATTGTATTAACTGGAGCCGAAATAAAATCAATCCGAGATAAGAAAATGAGCATATCAGAAGGGTATTGTTTTTTTGATAATCGTGGTATATTTAAAATTAAAGGCATGCGGATATCTGAATTTAAAAACGCAGGTTATGTACAACAAAATCCAGATCGAGATAAATTACTACTTTTAACTAAAACTGAACTTAAAAAGGTCAGGAATAAATTAAAAGATCAAGGGATAACAATTGTTCCAATAGAAGTATTTATCTCTAGTAAAGGATTTGCGAAAATTGAAATAGGCCTTGCTAAAGGAAAAAAGATATATGACAAACGGGATAGCTTGAAGGATAAGGATGTAAATAAAGAAATTAAAAAATATACGTAAGAAGATATATTGAAATTCGACTAGAAAATCTGACTTTATTCTTGAATAAAGCCATAAATTCGCAACTTCATTGCTCACGTGGTGAAATTGGTAGACACGCCAGCTTGAGGGGCTGGTGTCCGTTTTAGGACGTGCTGGTTCGAATCCAGTCGTGAGCACAATATCCAAATTAATTTACAAGAACATTAAAAAGATGAAATTCGGAACTAAAGCTATTCATGCGGGACTTGAACCTGATACTGCAACGGGAGCAATTATGACTCCAATATATCAAACGAGTACCTATGTTCAAGACGGAATAGGTAATCATAAAGGGTTTGAATATAGCCGAACGGGTAACCCAACAAGAAATGCCCTGGAATCAAATCTTGCAGCCATAGAAAATGGTAAGTATGGAGCATGTTTTGGTAGCGGTCTTGCTGCTATTGATTGTGTGATTAAAATGCTTAATCCCGGTGATGAGGTTATTTCAACTAATGATCTTTATGGCGGTTCTTATCGTATTTTTAAAACCATTTTTGAAAAGTATGGTATAAAATTTCATTTTGTTGATATGCTTGATATTCAAAATATCTCAGATGCGGTTAATGATAAGACCAAATTAATTTGGGTAGAAACACCAACAAATCCAATGATGAACATCATTGATATTGAAGCCGTTTCTGAAATTGCAAAGTCCAATCATGCTATATTGGCTGTTGATAACACTTTTGCAACACCATATTTGCAAAATCCATTAGACTTAGGTGCAGATATTGTTATGCATTCTGTAACTAAGTATTTGGGTGGTCATAGCGATGTTGTAATGGGAGCTTTGGTATGTAATGATGACAAGCTTGCTGAAGAGATGTATCGTATTCAAAATAGTAGTGGAGCCGTTACGGCTCCGATGGATTCGTTTCTTGTATTGAGAGGAATAAAAACACTTCATGTCCGATTGCAACGTCATTGCGAAAATGGAGAAAAAATAGCTCGTTGGTTAGACAATCATTCAAAGGTTGATAAAGTATACTGGCCAGGTTTTGAAAGCCATATCAACCATGAAGTAGCTAAACGTCAAATGAGAGGTTTTGGTGGAATGATTTCATTCACACTTAAGGGAAATCAGATTGAAGATGCAAAGCATATTGTTAAGAATACACATCTTTTTGCATTGGCTGAGAGTCTTGGTGGTGTTGAGAGTTTAATTGGTCATCCAGCTACAATGACACATGCTTCAATTCCGAAAGAGGAAAGAGAAAAATCAGGTGTTGTTGACTCCTTAATTCGTTTGAGTGTAGGAATTGAAGATGCTGATGACTTGATTTCAGACTTGGATAAAGCCATGTCATAGTGATCGTTTGAATTTGAAGATTCAAAACGTAAAAAATGAGTTAGATGGTATCTTAGATGCCATTAAGCCAATGGACTTTATAGATAATGATCCTATTTTAATTCCTAAGCGTTTTAGTAGAAAACAAGATATAGAGATTTCTGCATTTTTTGCTTCAATTTTAGCTTGGGGACAACGAAAAACAATTATTAAAAACACCAATAAATTGATGGGTTGGATGGGAGAGGAACCACATCGATTTATCATGGATCATTCTGATGCAGATTTAAAGGTTTTTGAATCGTTTGTACATCGTACTTTTAATAGCACTGATTGTCTCTATTTTATTGAAGTTCTTAAGCAATTCTATCTAAGAGAAAATTCACTTGAAAATTATTTCAAAGGTGATACAGTCAAAAGTCGATTAATTAACTTCCGTAATCAATTTTTTAACTATGATTTTGCTCCTCAAAGAACAAAGAAACACATTGCAAATCCATCCAAGAATTCTTCAGCAAAACGCTTAAATATGTTTTTACGTTGGATGGTGAGAAAAGATAAAATAGATTTTGGAATTTGGAAATCAATCAAACCAGCAGAGTTGCGATGTCCCTTAGACGTTCATGTCCAAAGAGCTGCATTTCATTTTGGGTTATTATCTAGAGAACAACAGGACTGGAAGGCTGTAGATGAGTTATCGGATTCCCTTGTTTTACTTGATCCATTGGATCCTATTAAGTATGACCTTGCATTATTTAAGTGGAGTGAATCTAGGGTTAAGTAACAAGATTTTATTCTACTTTAATAGCACCCCATTGTTCCACTTTTCGGTTTTCCATTTACTACCATCAAGTTTCCAATATTCCCAATTTCCGTGTTTCATGTTTTTAATAAATTCACCTTTGCATTTACCAAAGAGATTAGTAGCACCAAGAATCCATTTCCCCATCTTTTCCCCGCTTACATAACTTCCTTCATCTGGTCCTCCCTCAGCGTATTTATGCTCTACCCAGGGTCCAGTTTTAAGATCATTTTTATACTCTCCGTAGGTGTCTAAACCTTGTCGTTTATATAGTTTATATGGACCATTTAATTGATTGTTTTTAAATGTTTTTACCTCTAACGGATTACCACTCATGGTGTATGTGATATTTTGACCTTCCAATTTTCCCATTGAATAAAACGAACTTTCAATCAACTTACCCTCTAAAGTATAGATGTTTTTCTTGCCATCAGTGAATCCATTGATATAGTTTGATATTTCGGCAATTTGACCGTTAATGTGATAAATTTTACAGGAACCATGTCTTAATCCCAAATGATAATTTATCTCCTTTCTTTTTCCTCCATCACGGTCATAAGACATAATTAAGCCCTCAGGTTTACCGTCTTTGTATTGGCCCTTTTGTTCTATCTTTCCGTTGGAGTGATAAAGGATAAAATTACCTTGTTCGAGTCCATTTTCAAAAGTTGCTATTTTTTTAGTTTGCCCATTCTTATAATGAAGAACATATTCACCGTTCAATTTACCATTTGAATAGGAGCAACGTACTTCTGGAGATCCATTTTGATAATGTGTTTTAAAAATACCATGTCTTACACCATCTTTATATTCAATATTTTGATTTTGTTTACCATTTTCGTACCAGCTTTTAAAATAACCGTCAATCTTTCCATTCAACCAAGATATTCGCTGCATGGGTTTGTTATTAGATGGCCATAGCAATAGGGATTCTCCATTATATAATACGTCGTTATAGGTATAGTCACCAGATTCATTTTTGATTAGTTTATTGAATGCCACTTTGTTTTGACTAAACAATAAAGTAAATGCAAACAAAAATGGAATGGTGATGGAATTTCTTAAAGACATTAGTACAAACTTAAGGTTAGAATTAAATTTATTTGGGCAAGTTCTTAACGATATTTTGGATGTTATGACTTCTCATACAGTTAAAATGACCACGTGGACAATCACCGCTTCCTAATTTACTACATGGATGACAAGGAATATCTGCTAAATGATTTTGTATTCTATCGTCTGATGCATAGGCATACATTCCAAATTTAGGGTGTGTGTTTCCCCATAGTGTAACTATATTAAGATCAAAACTAGATGCGATATGCATCATCCCAGTATCTCCAGTAATTATTGTTTTCGCGTGTTTTATTACATATGCAGATTCATCAATACTAAGTTTATTACAGAGATTAATAATTTTCTTATGTTCAGTGTTGTTTATTATTGTTTCTGCTTTTTTTATATCAGCTGTACCTGCACCAATCAAAACAATGGGTGCGTTTTTTAATCGTTTAAATAACGACAATAAGACTTCATTGGGAATTTGTTTAGTGAAATAAGTAGCACCCAAAGAGATAACATAGTATTGATTTTTTTTAAGATTATATGAATCTAAATCAACATGTATTTGGTCTGGCATATGATATTCGACACCTTGCTTATCATTTGAGATTTGTAATGATTTTAAACCTTCAAAATATCGGTCGATAATGTGTAGATTAGGTAGTAAGTCTATTTTAAAATTAACGAATAACCATTTTTTAAAGTTTAATTTATTGAATGTATACCATTGGGCATTTAATGCTCTTTTGATTCTGTATGTTCTTAAGTTTTTATGTAAATCAATTACAATGTCATATTTTTCTTTTTTTAGGTCATTGATCAGACCTTTTAAGTCATTATCCTTTAGTCCATGAACCTTATAAATATATGGATTGTGGGCAATTAAGCTTAAATAATTTTCTTTCGTTAAAAAATGTATTTCAGCATTTGAAAGTTGATTTTTAACACACCTTATTACTGGGGAAGTGAGAACGATATCTCCGATACTGCTCAGTCTTATGATTAGGACTTTCATTTTTTTGGTGCATATATTAGTTCATCATTCAAAAATGCCTTTTCAGTGATATATGCAGCTGAAATATTGTTTTCAATCATTGCAATGACAACAGTTTGTGATTTATTTTTTTCGTTAGAAATGCTCATGATGTGTTTAATGATTCCATATTTCCCTTTCATAGAGCAAGGCAGTCTTAAAACATCAAAGTCACCAGTATTAAAAAAGGCATTGTAAAAATCCCAATTATAAATATGAGTAAGATCGCTGGTATCTTTTTCTTCAAATCTAGTTTTTTTATAATAGTCTATGTATTGGTAGGAAGTAGAATTACATTGATTAAAATACAATGTATCTTGTATTTTAATTTCTACTTCTTCTTGTTGGGCTAACAGTGTAACTGTTGAAAAAAGTGTCAGTAAGAGTGTAATTTTTTTCAAAATATTAAATTCTTTAGTTATGTATAAACGACAAATAGATCCAATAATTACGACCAAAATAATATAAATACACACAATAAAGTGAATAACTCTGTGTTTTACATATGTAATTCTAGATAAATTTGTTTAATGAAAAATTTAATTATTACTATCCTTCTTTTAACTTCCATATATTCTTATGGGCATAAGACTGATTCTATCGGTACACGCGTTAAAAATGGGATAACTTACATTATTCATAAAGTTGAAAAAGGCGATGGTTTATACAGCCTTAGCAGAAAATACAATGTAAATATCAAATCTCTAATCGATGAAAATCCAGGTTCAAATGAAGTTATCAAAATAGATCAGTTGATTTGGATTCCTACCGACGCGAAGCCCGTTTTGGAAGAAAAAGTAGTTCGTAATTTTTTTAATAATACCCATTCTTCTGATGAAACTATCAATGAACCAAAAATAGAGTCTGGAAATCAAGTAAGTACATTTGCAATATACCATAAAGTCTCTGATGGTGAAACATTATACTCCATCGGAAGAAAATATAATACGAGTGTTGAAATGATAAAAAATCTCAATAACATGAGTCTAGATAATATTTCAGTTGGACAACGTATATTAGTTCAAGATGGCCAAGCTAAAACTGTTTATGTAGAGGATAAACAGAATGATTCTATTTCTTCCAAGAAGATTAGACCATATAAAGATTTGGGTTTTGATACTAAGGTAGAAACAAGAACACTAAATAATAATGATTATTCTATCAAAATAGAAAAATTAAAAGAGTATGATATTGAAAAAGTTGAAGAAAGTGGTATGACACTTGTAGGGGATTCCAAATTACCAGAGAACAAAAATTTTGCATTACATTTTAATGCTCCTATTGGTCAAGTTATGATGGTTACTAATCCTAAAAACAATAAAACTGTTTTTGTAAAAATTATAGGTAATTTTTCAAAGTTAGAAAGTAGTTCAGAGATTATTAAATTATCTTCAATTTCTGCTTCAAGTATTGGTATTGAAGATAAGGACAAGGTTACACTTAGTTATGCAATTGGTAGGTAATTACTTACAATTAAGCAAAATTTCCCATATCTATTTATATGTCTTGTTTTTAGGCTTTCTTTCTCTATGGATGTCGCCATTTTTGGTGAGTTTGGTCACCGTTTTATCTGCTATTTATGTCTTTGTAAATTACAAGGCACTTTTCTCTAAAAACATCAAAAGGGTTGTTTTTGTATCCTTTACTATATTGCTAATCAGTATTGTAGATGCTTTTTTAGATGGGTTTTCTTCTATAGTTTCATCTAAATTGCTTTTGCTAGTTGGGTTTGTATCTATTTTGGCATCATCTTTTATCTTGTTTGAAAAAAAGAAGGGCAATCTGATTTATTTTACGTTAGCTATATCTTTAGTTGTTGCTGTTATAAATGTAATTGCTCTTAGTAATTACTTTATGAATATGGATTTCTATGATGAACTCTTACTCCAAAGTAAAAGTATACCTATTCCTAACATGCATCACATTCATTTTGGAATAATTAATGCCTGTGTAATAGCTGTTTTAGTAGGTTTGATTGTTACCAAAAAGCTTAACAATAGATTTCAACTAAAACTTACAACTTTTCTTACCGTCATTATCACTATTTCTTTTCATGTTTTGAGTTCAAGAACAGGTCTACTTTCTTTTTATTTAGGGGTTGTAGTATCATTAGTTGCATACGCTTTCCAAAAAAAATCTTACAAAGAATTAATCCTTGGTTTTTTAATGATTTTGACTTCATTAACCATGTCTTATTATTTCAGTAATTCATTTCGAAATAAGATTGAAAATAGTATACAAGACTACAATAGCTGGGGAAAAGGCGATGAAATAAATTTTAAATCAATGGCCATGAGAATTGAGGCTTCGAAAATGTGTATTCAAATTATCAAGAATAATCCATTTGGAGTAGGAGCTAATGCTCAAGAAAGTATTCTTCAAGCTACTTATGTTAAAGAAAATACACCATTGGATATAGAAAATAGGGTAGGCCCTCATAATCAGTTTCTTGACTTTGGCGTCAAGTATGGTTGGGTAGGCATAATTTTGTTAATTATGTTTTTCATTAGTCTTATTCCAGTTATCCAGCAGTCATCATTTCCATTAGTTGCTGTAATTACCATCATTTTCATTTCATTATTTTTTGAGTCTTTATTAGAAAGACAGACAGGTATATTTTTATTTAGTTTCTTCATTCCTCTTAGTGTTTCGTTGTTTAAAGAAGAAATTTCTCATAATTATGAGAAAAATATGACTTCTAACTCAACTTCTTCATTGTAAATTCGCAGACGTTATGGTAAGACTGCAAACAGGATTTTTTTTAATTCTTTTAACAACTATTGGTTTTAGTCAAGAGTATGATAACGTGGATGAAGAGGATAACCAATCAATAAACTCTAAAATGTCCTCATCTATTTTAGACTGGAAATCTCGATTACATACAGGTGTATCAAGTTCTTTTTTTATAGACTTCATAACATCGCCGTTGAGTCATGTAGATGTAGAATATACCGATCCAGGAAACATTATAAGAATTGAACAAGGAGCCGTTCAGACTACATATGCATCATACTACACAATTGGTTTTGTGCCTCGTTACAATATTTATGAATTGAAAAATAATCTAGCTCTTGCAATCTCTGCACCAATTTCAATTGGTTTTGGAAATGCTACAAGAGCTTCAGAAACAGTTATCGGAGCTTCAGGCTTTGGTAATTTTCAATTACCACTTTTTTTTAATGTTTTTTATGGTGCTGAGTCGACTTATGATGCTCAAGATCATATAGGTTTTAACGTAGGTTATGGTTTTGAATTTAACAAAATAGGCTTACTCAATTTTTCATCATTTTCTCAAAATGAAAATATCAATAAATCGTGGGTTATGCCAGCATTTACTGCAGGTGCACAATTTTATAGAGGACTTTCACCGATGGAGGTTAATGTTAAATTTGGATATGGAAAAATTTAAAATCAGCTTGTTGACCAATACGGTAACCCTTTACTAGATGGTAAACGCATAACAAGAGCTTCTTCAATTAAGTTAAGTGTTATTTACTTCTTATAAGGGTTTTATTTTTTATCGAGTTTTAATCTTTTCCCATCAAATAAATCGTAGTCAGTTATTCCAATATAATTAATTAAGGTTGGAGCAATATCAATAGTATATGCTGAGTCATTTCGGTTTTTTGACTCTATATTATTTCCCAAAAATATAAGCGGCACATGGGTATCATAATATAGTGGACTTCCATGAGTCGTTCCGTGATTATTATAGCCTATCAAATGATTCTTTTTACTGATTATTTTGATGAAATAACCATGGTTTGAGTTATGACTATTTCTAGTTTTTTCAATAAATATCTTACTAGATTCGGGATTCTTAATATCTGTAAATGATATAGTTTCTTGTACATAATCTAATTTTTTAAGATGGTATTGAATAGTATTAATTAATTTTAAGGTATCTGTATCAAAACTATTTAAAATCTTAAAATTTGGCTCAACACCTCTATATCCAGAAGATGCCATTATGCATGACTCATTTAGATTTAAATCTTTTTGAACTAATATATCAATAGAATCAATATCGCGTTTGAATTTACTGTAAGATATTCTTTTAGCTTGTGATCCGTTCTTTAGTGCTAGTTCAGGAAATGGTGCTACTCCGTGATCTGAAGTTAGAGCAAGAGCATAATTTTTTTGACCGATTTTATTATTCAAGAAATTTATAAATTCCATCAAATATTGATCGAGCTTGTGATAGTAATCTTCAATTTCATAGCTTTCAGGGCCAAATTCATGACCAATATAGTCTGCTGCAGATAGGCTGATCGTAATGACATCAATATGTTCATTTTTTCCGAGATTTTGATTTTCAATTAATTTCTTGGCAAATTTGAGTACAAATTTATCTCCAAAAGGAGTGTTCCAGAGAAAATCTCCAATTAGTGTATTAGAGTTTTGGTTTGATTTGATGTTAGATATGGTATGCGGGAATAATGGAGAAAAAAAGCCGTCTTCTTGCTTTATATTATCTTTTGTAATATCATATAATGCTTTAGTTTTAGAATTTAATTGCCAACCGCTATTTATATCATCAGCTATTATTTCTTTACCTAAATAATTTTTAACCCAATTAGGAAATGGTTCAGAGTAATAATCAGTACTCACCATTTGTGTACTTTCAGCATCGAACCAAAAAGCTCTATTTGCATGGTGACCACCCAATAATATGGACGCACGATCTTTTAATGAAACACTATAAGATTTAGATTTATGATCATAAGACTTTACGATGTCTCCAATGCTAGGCTTTAATAAGTTTTTAGCTGATGATTTTTGAAGTTTACATTGACTAATACCAACAAATTTTATAGTGGTATCTAGTATTGAGTAATGACTTTGTCTACTATCTCTGTAGTAAATCGTATTGTTTGTAATGCCGTGATTTCTTGGATGAAACCCTGTAGCTATGGTAGCATGACCTGGAGCTGTTGAGGTATTAGCATGGTTGTGATGCGTGTGAATAAAAGACTGGCCATTTTCATTTAAGTACTTTAGACCGCCATCCAAACTTTGATTATACTTTTTAATATAGTCACCCCTCATCTGATCTACACTAATCAGAACGACAAGTTTTGGGGTTTGAATGTCTATCTGTTTTGAACAGCTTAAACAAATCATACAAGTAAGGAAATATAAATTTTTCACTATGCGAAGAAAGCCATCAAATTTTTTAATCTATGAATATTTGAATAAAATTATACTTCACTTGTTTTAACTCTGATTCATTGGCATATTTGTGTATGCGATTATTTTATCTCTTAATCATATTAGCTTTTAGCCTTTTTCAGACTTTTGGACAGCAATTTACTAGCGGCACGATATATGATCAAAGTGATAATCGTATTCCTAATGTTACAATTACAGAATTTGGAACTAAGAATATGTCTTTTTCTGATGATGAGGGAAAGTTTGTTTTAAATTTTTATGGAGATGAATCAACTATTGTATTTGCTCATCCTGCATATGATAGTTTAAAAATTATCCTTAAGCCTTCAGATGATCGTATTATCTATCTTCAACCCAAGTATAATACAAATGATTATCATTTGGGATTTATGTCTGGCTTTATTGATTTTTCAAATAAAAATAAGAACAAGAATCTTGAGAACATGCCCTATTTTTTAGGAGAGTCAGATGTAAATAGACAACTTCAGATGTTACCAGGTATAGAGCAGGGAACAGAGGGCTATAGTAATCTGTTCGTCAGGGGTGGGGATGTTGACCAAAACCTAATGTTGTATAACGGAACCCCAATTTATAACCCCAACCATTTATTTGGTATTTCTTCAACATTTCATCATAAGAGTATTAAAAATACTAAAGTTCATAAAGGATTGTCATCTGCTAAGCTTGGTGGTAGAGTATCCTCTTACATCGAACTTGAAAGTGAAAAAACAAATAATTATAGTGGATTAGATGGAGAATTTGAAATGACTCCATTGAATGCTGGGATTTACATTAGTAGTATTAATAAAGGGAAAGGCTTTTTTACTTTAGCAGCTAGACGCTCTTGGTTTGATTTATTAATTCCTGTAGAGAGCCGTCAGAATTCTTTAAATGCTAACATTTATGACATTCAATTAAACTTTGGTAAAACATTGAAAAACCTTGATAAAATTGAGTTTAATTTTATGAATACTCGTGATTTTTACTTTATATCACTTCAGGACGATTCTACTCAGAATATTAATAATACCAGAATCAGTGGATTTACTCTGAAATGGTCAAATATTCTTGCATCTGTTAAGTATAAGCAACGTTTAGCCGCTAATCTTAAGGCTGAACATCAAGTATATTACTCGGGTTATCAGTCTAGTACTCGATTGAAAGAAGAGATATTTGATATCAATATCAGAACTGTTCCAACCACTGAGCGTGAGTTAATGAGAGGGATTAGAGACTTAGGTATAAAAAGCGATTGGGTATATCAACGTAATAATAAGAATACCATCCATTTTGGTTTGCAGTCAAGCACCCGTTTCTTTCAACCTGGTAAGTTGACTTATACCTCCGTTGGATATCCTTCTATTGATGATATTAATACCATATATGGAAATGAAAAGTATGTTGGTTCATCTGAAATTGCACTGTATGCTGAAGATCGCTTAAGGATTAGTAAGGACCTTATTTTTGACTTGGGCTTTAGGCAAGTTAATTATGCTTTTGATGGATATTCAAAATTCGTTTTTGAACCTCGATTGCATGGTACTTATTTTTTAAAAAATCAAGATGTATTTAAGTTTGGATATAATAGACACAATCAATTTATTGGTCAACTAAACCTAGGAACAACGGGAAGTCCAAGTAACATTTGGGTGCCTGCCACAGAATTAGTTAAGCCAAGGAAGGTTGATATCATTGAAGTAGGATATGAACGTCAAATTGGAAAGCAGTATGCAGGCTCTGTAAGTTTTTATTCAAAGACTATGAGAGATTTAGTTGAAGTATCCAATTTGTCAGATGCTGGTAATCCAGAACTAGATTGGCAATCTAGTGTTGTTTTTGGATCAGGACGTTCTTATGGTGCAGAGTTTTTCTTTCAAAAAAGCAAAGGTGAAGTTACAGGGTGGTTGAGTTATGTATATAGCAGGAGTTTTAGAGATTTTAAAGATTTATATGATGAAGAATATGAATATAGCTTTGATCGACCACATATGTTTAAATTTTATCTGAATTATACAAATCCCCGAAGTGACTGGAATTTTGGTTTTAATTATATCCTTGGCTCTGGTCAATTGTTCACCATACCCATTGGTAAATTTAGAGATATTGATGGAAATGTGCAGTTGGAATACAATGCTCTGAATAACTACAGAAGCAATACCTACCAACGATTTGATATCAGTGTAATTCGTTTAAATAACGCATACGGATTAGAGCAAGAATGGCGTTTTTATTTATACAATGCCCTTGGAAATAAAAACCCTTTGAATGTTACAGCTGTCTTTGATAATGCAAATTTTTCTCAGGTTCAAATAGATCGTGCTTATTTGGCTTATGTTCCAGGTATAGCATACATAGTTAAATTTTAGAGATATTAATATGAAAAAATATATCATAGTTATTTTGAGTTTTTTGATGGTAGGATGTTATCAAGATACTATAAATCCTGATTTACTACAAGATTATCGTGAAAAGATGGTTGTGAATGCGGTATTAACCTCAGGTAAACCTATAAAACTGATTCTTACAAATAGTCTGTCTGCTGTTGACACCAATAGTTATAAAGGAATACAAAATGCAGATATCAAAATAGAAACATCTTCAGTACCTACTGAAAGACCAATGAGTTATGTTCAAGGTGATACTAATTATGTTTCTGATTTAATTGCGAATGCAGGTGAAAGCTTAAGAATTAACATAAAACATCCAGATTTCACTTCTAGTGCAACATCAACCGTAGCTTTTCCTGTTTCGGTTGGAGCCACTGCCAATCTAACAGTTGATGGTGGACTGGATACTTCTGGCCTTCCAGGCGATTTGATCCAAGTTTCATTTAATGACCCAGGTGATCAACCTAATTATTACCGTCTTAAAATTCACTATTGGAATCAAACAATTGGTGATTGGATTCCTTTAGCATTTACGAAATCTGATCCATCATTGACCGGATACAACTCATATAATCTTAATGATGCCAGTGTAATTTTTTCAGATGAGCTATTTAACGGAAGTAATAAAGTGATTAGTACTGTAGCTCCAAGTGGTTTAGTTTCATCCAATACAAATAACAAATACTTGATAGAATTTTCGCATATTTCAAATGATTTCTTTGAGTATTATCGTTCGATTCAACGTGCCCAAGATGCTCAAGAAATATCTTTTCAAGGAGGATATAATAATGCGGTAGTTATTCACTCTAACATTAAAAATGGACTGGGTATTTTAGCAACTCAAACTAATAGTACTACTATTTTGAAGTGATAAACTTTTATCGATAGATAATCGTTATTATTCTAGAAAATTAATTGTAGCTTGCGGCTCATTTTTATATGAAAAAAAGATTATTTATTCTCTTTTTTGTTTCTGCTTTGCATTTGGTTGCATATACACAGAATAGCACTTTTCGTGGATTCGTATATGATAAAGAGACAGGTACACCTATCGTTTCAGCTATTGTTACTTTTCAATCAATTAATCAAGGGAGTTATACCGATGGTCAGGGGCTGTTTGCAATTGCTGAACTAAAACCTGGTAAATACGTATCGTTTGCCACAAGTGTTGGGTATGACACTGCATTTTTTACTGTTGATGCCAGACCAGGAAAGGTGATTTCTAATAATTTCTATATTAGTTCACAAAGCAAACAGTTAAATCAAGTGTATGTCTCTGCTGATAAAATACGAAAGACTAAGGAAATTAACATATCTAAAACCACCATTAAACCAGTTCAGCTTACTCGTATTCCTTCAGTAGGAGGAGAGCCTGACTTAGTTCAATACCTGCAAGTATTGCCGGGAGTTGTTTTTTCTGGCGATCAAGGCGGTCAACTCTATATTAGAGGAGGATCTCCTGTAATGAACAAAGTATTATTAGATGGACTTACCGTTTATAATCCTTTTCACAGTATAGGTCTTTTTTCGGTGTTTGATAGTGATATTTTAAAATCTGTCGATGTTTATTCCGCTGGTTTTAGTTCGGAGTATGGTGGAAGAATATCTGCCATAGTGGATGTGAAAACTAGAGATGGAAATAAAAATAAATTTTCTGGGAAGGTAAATTCCAGTCCTTTCAATTCTAAAATATTATTAGAAGGGCCATTAAAAAAATATGAAGCTGGAAAAAGTAGCAGTAGTTACATTGTTTCCTATAAAAACTCGTATCTCAACAAATCAGCACCTATATTTTATCCTAATGTGAATGATGGCGTTCTCCCATATTCCTTTAGCGATTTGTATTCTAAACTTTCATTTAACTCTGCCAAAGGTAGTAACATGAGTGTGTTTGGCTTTGATTATTCAGATGCTGTTGATTTTCCTAATTCTACTTCCTACAATTGGAAATCGAGAGGACTTGGATCAAAGTTTCTTCTTGTTCCTGAAGGGAGTAAAACTATAGTGGACGGAAGTGTAACGTTTAGTAATTACCTCATTCAACAGCTGGAGATTGACAGTAGACCAAGAAAGTCAGGGATTAATGGATATAATGTTAATCTTAATTTTTCTCGTTTTTTAAACGAGTCAGATAAACTTAAATATGGACTTGAAATGAATGGTTTTAGAACTGATTTTGAGTTTTATAATACATTAAATCGTAAGATATCTCAGAATGAAAATACGAGTGAGATCAATGCTTTCATCAATTATTTAAAGAATTTTAACAAACGTGTTCTTTTGGAAACAGGTATTCGGATGCAACGTTACGCTAGCCTTCAGGAAACCACACTAGAGCCACGCATAAGATTAAAATATAATATCACCAAAAGAGTACGATTTAAAGCTAGTACGGGTCTTTATTCACAAAATTTGATGAGTGCAGTGAGTGATCGTGATGTAGTAAATTTATTTTACGGGTTTTTAAGTGGACCTACCGATTTACCAGAAACATTCATGGGCGAGGAGGTGACAACCAAGCTCCAAAAATCAAGACATGCAGTAGCAGGATTTGAGTTTGATATCAATTCACTATCTGAGATAAACGTAGAGGGTTACATCAAAGAATTTACCCAGATAACAAACGTTAACCGAGATAAGATTTTTGATAATACGAGAGAAAACCAAGCAATTAGACCTTATTATTTGTATGAAAACTACATTGTAGAAAATGGGGAGGCTTATGGTTTTGATGTTACTTACAAATTAGAGAATAAACAATGGTATCTTTGGAATGTTTACTCATTCAATATTGTGAATAGGTATGACGGTCGAAGGGAATATCAGCCACATTTTGATCGAAGACACAATATTAATATTGTGGGTTCTTATGATTTTGGTAAAGATTTGGTTTGGAATGCCAATGTTCGTTGGAATTTTGGTTCGGGTTTTCCATTCACCCTAACCCAGAGTTTTTATGAACGACTAGATTTTAATGGGGGAGCAAGCACAGACTATACCTCAACCAATGGAGAATTAGGAATCTTGTATGACGATTTGAACAAAGGCCGACTCCCTTACTATCATCGTCTAGATGCCTCCGTGAAACGAAGAATTAACTTTAAACAAAGAGCACAAAACTCCAATCGAAAAGCGGAAATAATTGCATCGGTTACCAACGTGTATAATCGTCAAAATATATTCTATTTTGATCGTATCAACTACAAACGCGAAAATCAATTACCACTTCTGCCTAGTCTATCGATTAGCTACTCTTTTTAAGTGGATATCGTTTAAATTAGACAATAAGCTTAGATCCTCTCTAGCGGGGAAGAGGAACACGACTCCTCCAAAATAATCTTAATTGAAGTATTGTGAGGTGATACTTGATAAGTATTCAACGAGTGAACGTCTTGCTTCAATTGCTGATACATCTCATATAGTGATTTGTTGTGCGATAACTCCTCGAGCAAACGAATCGTATCGGTGGGAGGGAGTTCGTTGTAGATGAGTTGAAGTAATTTGTCTTGAGTAAGGTCTTTTACCATATTTCTTATTTATTAATTTACACTCATAACGACATGATTCGATGGTTAGTGTTTGGGATGTTATTTTTTTAATACCTCAATACAAAATTCTCTTTCGATAGACTAGAATCAATCCACACCAAGCCGATAAAGAATAGGTCGATGGTTATTGTAACGTCTGCTTGTTGTTTTATTTGTCTCCAAGCTTCCTCCATTGATTTGGAGTAGTGAATGTCATCGAATATAAAAATTGTTTTTTTATAGCTGTTTTTCTTCAGCATCTCAAAATAAGCCAATGTTGGCTCGCAACGGTGGTTGCCGTCTAAGTATATGAGGTCAAATGATTGTTGGGTTACAGAAAGGAGTGTTTTGTCAAAGTCTCCCGTGATGCATTGTATTTGGGAGAGTTTAAGGTTTTTCCATACTTGCTCAGCTTCTTGGGCTACTCGTTCAGAACCCTCAAGCGTAGTTATATCAACGGATTGATCGTAGGCCAGATATGCCGTGGTAATTCCCAAAGACGTACCTAGTTCCAGTACTTTATTGGGTTGAAAATGTTGTACTATTCTCCGCAATAGCTGAGCATATTTCTTTGACTTTAGCGAGCTTTTGGCAATAGTGTTTATTTTCTTTTCGTAGGTTTTGCCAGATTTTCCAAAATCAACAAAGTTAATCAAAGTCGTATCAGACTGAAGTCTTTTTCGTTCGTATTCAGCTAAGGGGTATTTACTGTCTTTATTTGAATTTAATACTTGGTTAATGAATTGATATACAAGAGGGGAGTGGACACTGTGTTTTCCCACGGACGATAAGAAATATCGGAGATATTTTAAGGTGATTTTTATCTTGCTATATGGGGTTGTGTTAATCACCTAAAATAGTCTATGATTCATCTGGTTGGGATGCCTTATCGTTATTTCTACGGACGTGCTTGATAGTGCTCAACTCTTTTTTGAGTCGATCAATATGTTTTTTGGTTTTCGTGATTTTTTGCTCAAATTCTTTGAGCATTTTATCTGCTGTTTTAGAAGATGCAAAGAATGACATATTAGTTTCAATGCTTGATATTTCTTCCTTTAAGCTTGTGATTTTTCGTTGGATGTTACGCTCTTCTTTCTCAAGTGCTTGGCTACCTTGACTAGAATTAATAATCTCAGAATAGTGTTCTGTAAGGTTTGCAGCCTTTTGTTCCTCTATCTGTTGACTATACTTCTTGTAAACTGCATTGCTAGCTGTATCGTAAGCCTTATTAACTCTATTGAGGTGTTTGTGAGGTATGAAACCAATGGTTCTCCAAGCAGCGTTAATTTTTTTCAATGATTGGAAGGCAGTTTTATTCCCAGTTTCGCTTGAAGCAAGTTCTTGAAGCTGAGCGATGAGTTCCTCTTTTTTCTTTAGGTTTTCGCCTTCTAGTTCTTGTTTGCCAGCATTAGCTTTGTTTTTGGCATCAAAGAAGAAGTCGCAAGCTGCTCTGAATTTTTTCCAAATCTTTTGATTGTATTTATCGGGCACTGGACCGATTTTTTTCCATTCTGATTGAATTTGAATGATTTTTTTGGAGGTGCTTCCCCAATCAGTGCTAGACTTTAGAGCCTCCACTTGATCACAGAGTATTTCTTTAGCTTTTAAGTTTTCTTTTCGTTGATCATTGAGACCATTGAAAAATACTTTTTTCTGGCTAAAAAAATCATTTCTATTACCATTGAAGTTTATCCAAACAGCATCTTTATTTGACTTTGGCACAGGACCAATCTTTTTCCATTCGGTAAATAAATCGTCAAATTGTTTACTTTTTTCTGACCACTCTTTAGGTGTTCTAGCCAGAACAGCATTGATAAGAATGGCTTTTTCCAGAAGTATCTCTTTCTTTTTAAGGTTTTCTATTTTATTGTTTTCAAGCTCTTCAATGATTTTTTGCTTTGCTTCATGAACAGCATCAGAAGCTTTTTTGAATGCTTGCCATATTGGTTCATTACTTTCCTTAGGCACAGGCCCCGTATTTTTATACTCTTCATGGTATTTATTGAGCATGATGAAGCATCTCTTTATAGATTTTTCATCCATAAGACCTTCTACTTTTTTAGTTAGCTCAATTTTGTAGGCAAGATTCTTTTGTCGGTCTAATTCCTTGAGTTCAATGTTTATACTATGATTATCATAAAATTTATTTTGTAGGAGATTGTATTTGTCCCAAAGTTCGTTTACAGATTCTTTAGGAAGTATTCGAATAGCTTTCCATTCTTTTTGAATCTCTTTTACTTGATTGATAGTTTCTAATGTTTCGTCTTGACTAACGATTTCCTCTAGTTTAACCAGCAACTTTTTTTTGAGGGCTAGATTCTTTTTCTTTTCTAGCTCAATTCGATCTTTCTCTTCTTTTAATGCTTGTTTTATCTGCTCTTCTATATCTCGAATTTGCTCAATCAAGTGTTGTTTTGAAAAAGTGAATTCAATATCAACATCGTTTTCTTGCTTTTTGAACGCGTCATATTCTTGATCTTTTTCAGTATTGTATTTGTCATAGAACTTTCTTCGGATAAAACTGAATTGATCCGAGGCCATTTTTGGCGTTTTAACGAGCAATTCTTTTGCTATCTCCAGTAATTCATCTAATGATTTATTCTGAAGTGTTGAAGGATCAAAAGACTCGCTCTTAGTGTCTTCATTTATTACTAATGTTTTTTTAACATCAGTATTCTTTTCAATACTTGTTGCCTCAGAAGTTTTATTCTCTGTTGGTTTGTCAGCAGTGGTTAAGTTTTCTTCACTCATATTTATTAAAAAAAGAGTGCAAAAATGGTACATTTGACGCAAAATGCCAACATTACCTGATAATAGTAAAGTCAAGATTGTAGAGTGTCCTAGAGATGCTATGCAAGGTATCCTTGATTTTATTCCTACATCACAAAAGGTGAGCTATATCAATGCTTTATTAAAGGTAGGATTTCATACATTGGATTGTGGTAGTTTTGTGTCACCTAAAATGATTCCTCAGATGAGGGATACAGAGCAAGTTCTTGAATCTATTGATTTATCCAATACATCTACATTATTATCTGTAATCGTGGCGAATAACCGTGGAGCCGATGATGCTGTAAAACACGATCAAATTCAATATTTAGGTTTTCCTTTTAGTATCTCTGAAACTTTTCAAAAAAGAAATACGAACAAAACAATTTTAGAGTCTTTTGATACGGTAAAGTACATTTTAGATGCTTGTGATGCAAATGATAAGCAAATGGTGGTTTATATTTCAATGGGTTTTGGAAATCCCTATGGTGACGATTGGAATTCGGGTATAGTGAACGATTGGATTGGTAAATTAGTTAATCTGGGAGTTAATCAGTTTTCTTTATCTGATACTGTGGGTGTGTCGGATGATAAAAGCATTGAGGCCGTTTTTGGGAGTCTAAAAACACATTTTAAAACACTAGATGTGGGAGCACACTTTCATACAACTCAAGAATCATGGAAAGCAAAGGTAAGTACCGCTTACAAGCATGGCTGCAGAAAATTTGATGGAGCCATAAGAGGGTTTGGGGGTTGCCCCATGGCTAAAGACGATTTAGTAGGCAATATGCCAACTGAACGCTTAGTTGAGTTCTTTGGTAATAAAAACCTTCAAATTGATTTGAAAGAATTTCAGAAATCTGTTCTTTTAGCTGATCATCTATTTACTGCTTACTTGTAACCAATCATAACCTTCTTTGCAGTATGTATGTTGTTACCCTCTATAGTTAAAAAATAGATGCCCTGTGTTAAGCTTGACACATCAACTGAGTGATAATTTTGTATTTCTTTAACAACTATCCCTTTGGTGTCATATAACTTAATTTGAGGGTTTCCTTGAGCTATTGCGGGATCTAACCACAGAGATAGATGATTATTTGCAGGATTTGGGTAAACGGATACGAGATTAGAATATTCATATCGGTCGATATTTCCAGTGGTGGAAACAGCAATATAATCTTTTACCTTTTTGGAATCGGTACCAAAATCATTGGTGATTTCTAGAGAAACCTCATAAAATCCTGCATCGGTAAATTTGACACTCATTTCTTTGGAATTAATATCTCCATTAGTTATATCATAAGTGGAAGGAGTCAAACTCCAAATTCTATTTGAAGCCTCTTGTCCAAGTGATATATCTGTAAGCTTTACATCCTCCCCAACTATGGCATTTGTTTTAGATGCCTCAAAGTTTGCAAAAGGGGCAAGATTATTAATTGTGATTTTTCTAATCACATGGCTTGATACAAGTATGCTGTTTTCTGTTGCATAGAGATTTCCTTGATTATCTGTTGTTAGGCCACTAATTTCCGTAAAAGCGGCAGACTTACCCGCACCATCAATAATTTCAAATTTGTCGACATCGCCAGCAAATGTGGTAACGGAGTTGTTCTTCTCATCAATTGCTCGAATAGTGTTTTGGTCAGCAACATAGATGATGCCACCTACTACTGTTATTCCTTTTGGTGATTTGAAACGAGCGTTAGCCAATGTACCATCAACTTGTCTGGAGTCGGCTTTATTTGTTGGGCCAGCAAGCGTAGTTGTTTCACCTGAATAGATATTTATTTTACGAATGTTTGTATTCCATGGATCACTAATAACAATGGAATTCTCATTGTATATAGCTACTCCCCAGGGATTTCCAAACCTTGCAGAAGAACCTGAAGAGGCATCATTAAATCCTTCAGACATAGCTTTGCCTGCAAGTGTTGTTACCTTTCCAGTTGATGATATCTTTCGAATAGTCATGTTATCATAATCTGTAACATAAAAATTACCTTCAGTATCCCTGGCAATATCCATTGGCTTATTAAAACGTGCAGCAGTAGTTAAACCATCATCACTGCCAGAGGTACCGTATCCAGGAAGTCCAGGGGTTGGAACTGCACCAACAAAAGTGCTGACTACTTGACCATTTCCAAGGTTTACATAGTTGTTAATTTTTCGTATACAATGATTGTCAACGTCTGCTACAAAAATATTTCCTTCAGAATCAGATACCATACCACATGGGTTTCTAAACGTGGTTTGTGTACCTGTTCCATTTTTGTAGCCTTCTGAAAAACTTGGACGTTGTAAGCTGCCAGCTCTAATATGAACTTTTTCTGTAATTAACCGTATTTTGTTTTTTTCAGAGATATAAATATTACCTGATGGATCAGTACATATTCCGTTAGGGGAACTAAAGTAAGATTCAAGTGGGTTTAGACTGGATGCAGATTCATAATTGTTTTCATAATCATTACTAACTTTACCAGCAAAAGTAACTACATTTTGAGCGATGATAGAGGTTTTTAGTACAATTGTAAAAAGTGTTATGAGTGTTTTTTTCATAATGTGTATAATTTTTAAAGAGTAATAATAAATTCATTGACCCTTTTTTCAATAGTTTTGGAGACTTGATTATAATTTCTTCTTTCAAATTCACCTCCAGTAATGTTTTCATACAATTCAATGTACCTTTGAGATACAATTTGAATAAATTCATCGGGCATGGATGGCATGCTCTGCCCTTCAAGACCTTGAAAATTGTTTGAAATTAGCCATTGTCTTACAAATTCCTTCGAGAGCTGTTTTTGTTGTTGATCTTTGAGTTGAATGTCTTCATACCCATTTTTATAAAAGTACCTGGAAGAATCAGGGGTGTGTATTTCGTCAATGAGCATAATTTTATCTCCTTTTTTCCCAAATTCGTATTTAGTGTCAACAAGTATAAGTCCTCGTTCATCAGCATGTTTAGAGCCGTACTTAAATAATTCTAAGGAATACTTCTCAAGTAGGTCTAGGTCTTTCTTTTTAATGATACGTTGTGCAATAATTTCCTCTTTACTAATGTCCATATCATGACCGCTTTCGGCCTTAGTTGATGGAGTAAGAATGGGATAGGGCAGCTTATCGTTCTCTTTTAAACCATCAGGTAAACTAACTCCACAAACTTCACGCTTTCCAGAATTATATTCTCTCCAAGCATGACCTGCTAGATAACCTCTAACTACAAATTCAACAGCATATGGTTCACATCTGTATCCCACGGTAACATGAGGATCAATTTCTTCAATTTTCCAATTGGGAACAATATGCTTAGTGTCATCTAAAAATTTGGACGCAATCTGGTTTAGTACTTGTCCTTTAAATGGTATAGGATGAGTTAAAACGTGATCAAACGCTGATATTCGATCACTAGCTATCATTACAATATGTTCTGAGCCAATAGTGTAAATATCTCGAACTTTACCTCTGTTAAATGCAACCTGTTCTTTAAAGAAAAAATTAGTAGATAATAAGGTGTCTTGATCTGGGTTGTTCATCTTGAAATTTGTTCAAATGTATAAATAAGTATGGATTGAAAAAGGTTGTTCAAGTGGTCTATAATGTTGATAAAAATTCAAGCGTGTTCATATTGTCTGCAAAATCTTTTAAATCAGGAGATTGTGCTTTCCCAAAAGGAATAACATTTGTGGAAGAATAATTGCCGACAATGCACTGAATGTCCTCTTCATTGTCCTGAATGAATGTTTTTACCTCGTCAATTGAGTTATAATAATCATAATGGATACATGCAAGAGGTGCTAAAAGATTACGTCTTTCTTTAGGTAGTATAAAACCAGTATCGAGGTGTTGCTCATTATTCATTAACAACAAAGCTTTATGATAGGTGTAATTATTTGCATATTTATGATGATTTATTACATCATTATGGGTCATCATTGCGTCTAATACTTTTTCTATCGATTGTTCACTTGGGATGAAAATTTGACTAACATTTCTACAACCAAGTCCATAATAGGTAAATACATCGTCGGCCAGTGATTTTAAGTGAATATCAGTTTCTGTTCCATCTAACACGGCAATGGATTTTCTATTTTTACGAAGTAATCGAGGTAAGTGTTTAAAATAAGACTCAAAATATCGGTAGGAATTATTGCTTCCAGTTGCAATAACTGCATCAATAGAATGCAATTTATTAGCTATAATTATACGATCTTTAAAATTAGAGTTGATTGATTTTAAGATCCTTGTAAAATATGCGATAACATATGGATCGTCACTTGATAATTTTATTTGTGCTTTATGTCCCATTAAAAGAACACATAGCAGATCATGAAAACCAACCATGGGTATGTTTCCTGCCATAATTACCCCTATAGTTTTTGGATTATTTGCAATAGAATGTTTTGCTATAAAATCTTCGATATTCTCCTTATTTAATGAAGATTTCCAATGATTTATACTTTTCCAATAATTTTCGGGAGTCAACCAACTATTGATAGAAAAAGTTTGATTTATAGCATCACCTAAATCTTGGTTTGATGGATCTAGTTTTGATGATAAATGACAAAAGGCTTGGACAAGATCTTTTTGTAATATCATGTATGTGCGAATTTGAAAATAGTTTGTTTACTATTCACCTAATTATAAAAATATTTACCCACGATATATTCAAGATAGCTGAATTGAATGCTTAAAGGTCTTATTTGATTACTTTTGAACTAATTAAATATCAGGTTTGTCAAGGATATTAGCTATAGATTTTGGGGGTAAACGTACAGGAATTGCTACAACAGATCCATTGCAAATTATAGCCTCACCTTTAATTACAGTCCAGACCTCTGAATTGATGGATTATTTAACTAATTACATAATTGAGGAGCAAGTGAGTGCTATGGTTGTTGGTCAACCTATCCGTCATGATGGAAGTTTCTCATCCATTGAAAAAGAAATTTTGATATTTATAGATAAGTTTCAGAAAAAACACCCTGATGTACATATTCATAGGGTAAATGAAATGTTTAGTTCAAAGGATGCTATGAAAGCATTGATTGAAAGTGGTGTTAAAAAGAATAAAAGGAAGGATAAGAAATTGTTGGATAGCACAGCAGCTACGATACTTTTGCAGGAGTTTTTATATAAATAATGATCTATCCCATACGAGCATACGGAGACCCTGTTTTAAGGGCAAAATGTGAAGAAATAGTGAACTTTGATGAAGACTTAGTTAACCTAATACAAGGTATGTATAAAACCATGGATGCTAGTGACGGTGTGGGACTTGCTGCTCCACAGATTGGAAAAGCATTACGCATGTTCATGATTGATTCAACTCATTTCAAGGACTACGATAAGGTTGGAGTTCGTCAAGTATTTATCAATCCGTATATTGTTGAAGAAAAAGGGGAGGACTGGGCTTTTGAAGAAGGGTGTTTGAGTATTCCTGATGTAAGAGAAGACGTAATTAGAAAATCATCTCTCAAAATTCGTTACCAAAATCAAAAAGGCGAATTTAAAGAAGAAGTTTTTGACGGAATGAATGCTCGCGTTATTCAACACGAATACGATCATATTGAAGGAGTTCTTTTTATTGACCACATATCAGCTTTTAAACGTCAGTTACTCAAAGGGAAATTAAGTAATATAAGCCGGGGGAAGATTAATGTTCGTTATCGTATGAGGTTTCCTAAAAGAAATTAATGAGCTCGTATTTAAAAATTTATAGACCATTAAATCTTTTTTTTATTGGACTATCTCAAATTCTATGTGCTTATTTTTTAGATCGTTATGCATCATTCAATTCTGTTATTGAGAGTGGTTTGTTTTGGTTAATTTTAGGAACAGTTTCTTGTGCATCTTTTGGATATTGGATTAATGATTATTTTGATCAAAAAAGAGACATTATCAATAAAAAAGAACCTTCTCATATAAAGTACTACTCTAGATTAACAATAAATATTCACCTAATATCATTTATCCTAGTAGCATTAACTTCAGGATATTTGATTGGAGTTTGGTTCTTATCACTCTTTTCATTTACACTAGTTTTACTCTTTTTGTATAGCTGGAGGCTAAAGGACTTACCAGTAATTGGTAATTTAATTATTTCAATGCTCAGTTTTTATAGTATCTATAGCATAACAATGTTGTCTCCATTAATAGATGGCTTTTTGATTGTTCATTTTAGTGTATTTTCTGGGCTTATTACTTTTTGTAGAGAAATCATTAAAGACGCTGAAGATTTTGAGGGGGATAGGGAGTTTGGTAGTCAAACATTACCTATTAGATTTGGTAAAAAAATAGCTAATAACCTAGTTTATGTACTTTTACTTTTATTGATATCGTTACTAATTTTTTCTTATTACTACCAACTTCAGTATTTTCAGGGATCTCTCAAATACATTTTTTGTTTGTATTGTGTTTTGTTTATAGTTATACCACTTTATAAAGCAGCGATTGATATACGATATGCTAATTATAAGTCAGACTACAATTCACTAAGTATGCTTATGAAGTATGTTATTTTTACAGGTATATTTTCTATTTTATTTTTTTAAATTCGTTACTTAATGAGAGTGTTATTGGGGTCTAAATCACCAAGAAGAAAGGAGTTATTAGGTATGTTAGCTATAGATTTTGATGTAGTTTTTATTGATTGTGAAGAAGGTTTTCCAAAGTCAATGTTATCAATGGATGTCGCTCAATATTTATCTGAAAAGAAATCCTTATCACATAAGTTATCAAATAGTTCAGAACTTTTGATTACAGCAGATACTATTGTTTTAGTTGATAATGCAGTATTAAATAAACCTAAAAATAGAAATGAAGCTCTTGATATGTTAGATAAGATTAGCGGCAAAACTCATCAGGTTATTACTGGTGTAACTATTAGAACAAAAGAAAAAACAACTTCCTTTTCTACTATAACTGAAGTGGCTATGGACAAGATAGATTATTACGATAAGAATTTTTATGTAGATAACTATGCTATTTTTGATAAAGCTGGTGGATATGGGATACAAGATTGGCTGGGATTATCCCATGTTAATTCTATAAAAGGATGTTATTATAATGTGATGGGATTACCTACAAATTCCCTATATAAGCGTTTAAAGAACGATTTTAGGTATGGGGCATAGATTATTGTTAATATATACATTCTGTTTTATGAGTATTTTATCAATTGCTCAAAATCAAACTTTTCAAAAACAAATAATAGCAGGTTATGAAATAAACTATTTTGGTAAAAACAGTTTTATAAATGGTAGATTTTTGAAGAATAATCATATAGTAGAAACTGGAATTAATTATAATTTCTCTGATGGTTTCTCAGATAATCCTGTAATCGGTATTGGAGTATATTATGGATACCAGATAATTAGTTCAAAAAAGTGGAAAACATCTTTAGGAGCTGAATATAGGAGACAGAAACCACTAAAGATTGTGAATATTCAAACATGGTGTTATACAACCTCTGTTCAGTATAATTATAAACCTAACTGGTCATTATTATCTAGAGTTGGCTATGGTGTTGCTACTGAGCGTTCAGCCTCTGATGGAAGTTTTGATCAATTTAATAATTTAACAGGGAGTATATCTTTATCATGCGTTTATCATTTATAATAATTATTAGTATTTGTATTTTATGTTGTGGTAAGCATGAAATTAATAAAAATACAGTCTTAGTATTTGGCCACGGAGGTATAGGGTTTGATGATCTCAACGGTCAGTTTGCACCCAATTCTGTTGCTAGTATTTCAAAGGCACTGGATTTTTATGATTTAGATGGTGTTGAGGTAGACGTTCAATTTACTAAAGATGGAAATTTAATTGTATTCCATGATGATTATTTAGAGAACTCAACTCAATGCAAAGGCTATATTAACAGTTTAAATTTTGATGAAATCGGAAAATGTTACTACAGAAAACAGTATTCAAATAACTATAATGAGGAGGTTATATCTTTTGATAGTTTAATTATTTTGATCAATAATCACTGGAAACATAAACTATTTAGTTTTGATGTAAAAAATAACTTTGATGTTCCTTATAAGGTTGATTCACTTGCAGGTTTTCTAAATAATAAGTTAAAAAAGCTTATTTCTATGGACAATATTTATGTTGAATGCAATGATGCTAACATATTGTATGCACTAAAGAGAAGAAGTAATTATGAATGCTTGTTAGTGAGTAGCATGGATAGTGTAGGAGTCAGAGATGTAAGTAGGTTTGGTTTGGATGGAATAGTTTCTAATTTCGAGGATGTTAATGATAAATTAATGAAGCAACTTCTCGATAGTTCAAAAAAAATTATCCTACATGGGCAAAAAAATACACGAGATTATAAAAGTGTAGACTATAAAAATATCTATGGAGTTCAGATTGATAACCCAATAGCTGCAATGAAGTATTTTAAATATTAATAAACCAGTAAAAGTCTTGTAAGATTTTATCTGAAAATAATCTTTCTTGTAATAAATTTATTATTTTTAGACTGAATTATTAAGTTGTACTGCCCACGAGATAAATTATAAGATTTGTAAAGTTCAACAATACCTTTTCCTTCAGATAATTTTGCATTTTTTTCATACACTTTCTGATTATTATTATTTATCATAATGACTGATATATTATCATCTAAAAAATTGCTGAATTGTAAAAATATTTTACCTGAAGATGGGTTTGGGTAAACCAATATTTCAGGTTTTTTATTCTTATTTTTTATTTTACTAATGACTTCAATCAAACTATAGGAGTATTCTCCATCAAAATCTACTTGCTTCAAACGATAATAATTGATGTCCAAAGGATTTCTATCGAAAGTCTTATAATTTAATAATTCATTGCTATTCCCAGATCCATCTACTGAGTCGATATAAATCCAATTAGTAAGATCCATAGATCTTTGTACAATAAAGTAATCATTATTTATCTCGGAAGCAGTCTGCCAAGTAAGTTCAACTTCATCATTAATAAGTTGAGCTTCAAAAGAAACAAGATCAATAGGAACTGGTATCAAGTAATCTGTTTGTGAATAGCAGTCATTATCAAATCCGTCGTCACTTCCACCAATATATATACCAGTTAAAGGTATTACATCTTGTTCGTAACAATATAAGGTAGACCCATTACCAAAGCCACCAAAAAATGGATACTTATGTAAAATATACTCTTGTTCATAGCAGTAAAAATTATTTCCATTCCTAATGCCACCAAAAAATGGATGCTTATGTAAAATATACTCTTGTTCACAACAGTAAAAACTATTTCCATTCCCAAAGCCACCAAAGAATGGTTGCTTATGTAAAATATATTCTTGTTCATAACAATTTAGGCCGCTTCCATCATTAAATCCTCCGTTAAATATACCAAATTTAGGAATTACGTCTTGTTCATAACAATATATAAAAGAGCCATTACTAATACCTCCATAAAACATTTGTTTATGACTGGTATATTCTTGTTTGTAACAATTTACATAAAAACCATCGTTGTTTTTACCAAGAAATGGAAAATAGTAAGATTCGTTATTCTTCTCTTTGTAGCAATTATTTGCAGAACCATTATTATCTCCCCCAAAATAGGGGGGAGATTGCCCATACACCAATTGTGTAAGAATAACAAAAACCAGTAATAAGAACTGTTTCAAAAGTCTAAATAAATTTTATGGTGTTCGAACTCCTCTTCCACCGTAATATAAAGAACCTGTTGTTTGGTGAACATTTACATACCCTCTATCAGATACTTTTAAGTAATCACTATTTAGATTCCAGTGACCACCTCTTACTGTAAAACCTCCATCATTTAGATTGTTATCTGTTCCATCGTATGAGGGCCATTTGGACATATCTGCAAATCCAGTTGAATGAACTTCTCCATCGCCATGGCTTCCGTCAAAACTACGCCCTTGAGGATCACCTAAAAAAACGACTCCCTCCATAATATTTCCACTCATTTCCATAACACCGTAAAACGAGCCTCCAGACTCTTCTCTTGTATGATTTATACTTCCTGCTGCAAAAATACCTACACGAAGAGGACCATTATTTGATCCGTCTGTAGTATTGTAAGATGCGTTACCAGTGGAAATCCCTATGTTTGTTATTGATTCGTTACCTGTTCCATCAAATTTAAGACCATATGATGAGGAATGTAAGTTAGTTGATCCCCAAGCATATTCACCAAGAGTTGGTGCTATTGTTCCTCTGCATATTTTCTCATATTCGGTCTCAGTCATAGGACGAAGTGCAGCCCAGTCTAAATATGCACACAATTGATACCAACTCATGCTCATTGCTCGATTGGGTGTTGTTGAACTCCATGAATTTCCAGAGCCTGATATGTTGTGTCTGTAAGTAGTTGTGCCTGTAATTATATTAGAGGTTTGTGTTGCGTTTAATTTATTAGCGAATTCAACATATTGTTCTTGAGAAACTTCATATTTCATACAATACATTTCATTATAGCCTACTGGAAAATCTGGATTATCCCCAAGATCAGAAAAAATCCCATTTCCATTTAAATCTATTCCACCATCTCCATCTAGAAATAAGCCTGTAGATCCTAGTGCAGCATCATCATATGTAGTTGATACATCAGTTTCTATTAATTCAGATAATGAGTTTGTAATGTTTACAGCTTTATTGTCATTGGCTGCCGATTCAAAAGAGTATTTACTTTTAGTGGAACCATTGCCATCACCTAATGTAAAATTCCCACTAGGAATATTAACCATTTCGATTGCGAAAACACAAATCTCAACACTATCATCATCACCTAAACCATCATCACCGTATTTCCATGAAAGAGCAACATAATCCCAATTATTACTTCCGATACCATCAGAACTTCTATAAATAAAAGCTCCTTTACCATCACTTGCAGCATTTATTGTACTCCCTGTGGGAGCTGTATGATCACTATTTAATGTGCTTAAAGTAGCGTGATGCCATACAGTAACAGGTTCCGATAATATCCGATACTTAGCAAATACCCAACAAGCATCCCAGTTATATGGGCTTGCAGAAGTTCGCCAAGAATTGTCCCAGCTTATATCAAATCGAATATCTTTAACATTAGTGGTAATGTTTTGATTCTTGAGCCTAACATCTTCAATTTTGACATTATTGGCAAAAATTGAGTTACAAAATAATAAAAAAAATAAAGAAAAGTGTTTTTTAATATACATAGTCAAAAAATAGTTGAATTCTATTCAGCAAATGAAAATAAATAATTTAACAGAAACAATTTCAAATTTTAATTTGTAATTGTTCTAAGATAATTAGAATTTTTATTAGCTTAGTAGATATCCAACTTTTAACTAGCTGACAAACTGTATAGTTTTTCGTATTCCGATAATTGAGATCTTAAGCGTCTTCTTGCTACAAATATTCGGGTTTTAATGGTACCAATAGGAATCCCTATTTTTTCTGCAATTTCATGGTATTTATAACCCAAAGTATTCATTTCAAAAGTTATGCGTAAATCATCAGGCAAACTGTCGATGGCATCAGACAAATCCTGCTTAATAAACTTTGATTCGCCATTATTATGAGCGTTAAATGTTTTAGCGTTATCAATGATGAATTGTTCATCTTGGGTATCCATAAACGTGTTTCGCTTCGTAATTCGGCGGTAGTTATTAATGAAACTATTTCTCATTATTGTAAATAGCCAACCTTTCAAATTTGTACCTTCTTTGAATTTAGATGAATATATTATTGCCTTCATTAAAGTTTCTTGAACCAAATCGTTGGCATCATCCAAGTTTTGTGAAAGTTGAAGTGCATAGTTTTTTAATATGGGCTGAAGCAATTCTAATTTTTTTTCGAATTCAGTTTGATTTTTCATTTTGTTTAACTTTATGACGCAAAAGTAAAACAGAATTTTAGAAAAACTAATTTTTGTTTAATATTTTTAAAAAAATGTTGAGCAAATTTATAATTGACTTATAATCAATAATTTAACCGCATTAATTAACATATATATGACAATATTATGACGATTTGTTTATATTTATAATAATAATAAATGTAAATAGGTTAAACAAAAATGAATTGAACGATGTTTGTAAAATATGATAGCATCAGTAAGTAGAGTCGAACGATTTAATGCTGCCCATAGGCTTCACAATCCAGATTGGAGTGACGAAAAAAATGCTTCATTTTATGGATTGTGCAACAATCCCAATTTTCATGGGCATAATTACAAACTAATTGTAAAAATAACTGGAGAAGTTGATCCTGATAGTGGCTATTTAATTGATTTAAAAAAATTAAGAGATATAATAAGAGAACAAGTCACTTCTCGATTCGATCATAGAAATTTGAATTTAGATGTGCCTGATTTTAAAAATTTAATACCAACTGCAGAGAATATTGCTTATGTCATATGGCATAGAATAAACTCACAATTAGATGATTATCACCATCTGCACATAACACTTTACGAAACAGAACGAAATTTTATAGAATATGAAGGACAATAACAAACAAAATAAGACTATAAAGGTAAACTCAATTATTCAATCTCCGACAATATCCTCAGCATTTGATGTGTCTGATGAAGAGAAAATTGACAAAATAGCTGAACATTTCAGGGTAATTATGGAAACACTAGGATTAGATTTATCCGATGATAGTCTTAAGGAAACCCCTAAAAGAGTAGCTAAAATGTATGTCTCTGAGATTTTTAGTGGTCTCAATCCTAAAAATAAACCTGAGGTTACATTGTTTGAAAATAATTATGGTTACAATCAGATGTTGGTTGAAAAGAATATATCTGTTTATTCAATGTGTGAACATCATTTTGTTCCAATTATTGGTAAGGCACATGTTGCATATATAGCCAATGGAAAGGTAATAGGTTTAAGTAAAATACATCGAATGGTTAAATATTTTTCTCAACGACCTCAGGTTCAAGAAAGATTAACCAGACAAATAATGGAAAATCTCAAACAAACACTTAACATTGACGATGTTGCTGTTGTAATAGATGCTAGACATATGTGTGTTGAGTGTAGAGGGGTAGAAGATGTCACCTCAAATACCATAACATCTGCGATATCTGGTCAATTTCAGAAAGACTCTACAAGATCTGAGTTTATGCGATTTATTGGTATGTAATAATATGATAGAAGGTATAGAATTAAGTAAAAGATATGGCAATTTAGCAGTTCTAAAGTCAGTTGATTTATCAATTGGCAAAGGTGAAATTATAAGTATTACGGGCCCAAGCGGAGCTGGCAAATCCACACTTCTTCAAATTCTTGGAACCTTGGATTCATTTGATACTGGTACTCTTCGGTATAATGATTATGATATTTCTGCTCTGAAGCCTAATGAAATAGCTAAATTCAGAAATAAGAACATTGGTTTTATTTTTCAATTCCATCATTTACTCCCAGAATTTACAGCCCTTGAAAATGTTTGTATGCCAGCATTAATTCAAGGTTTGAATAAATCTGATGCAGAACTTAAGGCTGTCAAATTATTAGATAAACTTGGACTTAAAAGTCGTTTAAATCATAAACCGAATGAATTATCGGGAGGAGAACAACAACGGGTGTCTGTAGCTAGAGCTCTTGTAAATAATCCATCGGTTGTTTTTGCTGATGAGCCTAGCGGTAATCTAGATACCGAAAATGCTAAAGACCTTCATGAGCTCTTTTTGAAACTTAGAGACGAATTTGGACAATCATTTGTAATAGTAACTCATAATAATGAGTTAGCAGCAATGGCTGATCGAATAATTGAAATGAAAGATGGTCAAATTATCAATTCTAATTGATAATTACTCCTTTTTAGTTTGTTAGATTTAATAAATTTGTACTAATGAATTTAATTGTCAAAAACATTCCTACATCATACAATGCACACTATTTAGAGATGCTATTTGAAAAGTATGGTGAAATCAGTTATGCTAAGGTTGTGTACGATAGGGTCACTAAAGAGCCAAAAGGAACTGGCTTTGTAGAGTTTGAGAAGGAAGAAGATGGCCTAAAAGCAATAGAAGAGATGAATGGTAAAGAGGTAAATGGCAAAAAGTTACACGTCGAAAAGGCAAGACCAAGAAGAGTAAATATTTGGAGTTAATCCGATATTAAAGATAACTTTATAAAAAAGGAGATTGGTAACACAATCTCCTTTTTAGTTTGAAAATAGTTGTAACCTAGTAAAAACCAGAACCGCCAGTTGCTCTTGAGCCTGTTGGTTTAGGGTTGATACACATGACAGGTGTTTTCTGTGAACTATTTACAATTTGTTCGGCATATGATCCGACAAATAAATCAGATAACTTCCCAGTTTCTGATTTTGTCATAATAATGATTAAATCTGCATCGATTTCTTCGGCATATTTTATCGTATCTTTACCAAGATGATCTGGATATTCTCTATCATCAAGAAGATGAGATTCATATTTCACACCATATTTTTCAAAGATTCCTTCGGCTTGGTTGAGGTTTGCCTTTATTTTCCTTTCAATTAACTCATCCTTTTCTAGTTCCATGATGATGTGAATTGTGGAATTGTATTTTAGACCTACCTTGACAGCCCAATCGATTTTTTGTTTACTGGTTTTTGTTAAATCTATAGGAAGTACAATTTTATTGAATTTAGGTTCTGTTCTTTTTTGTTTTACAGCAATAACTGGAATAGTAGAACTTTTAATTACTCGACTAGTTGTACTGCCAGTAAATTGCTCAATTCCATTGACTCCATTAGTTCCCATTACGATGGTATCGCATTTGTTATCCATGGCTACCTTATTAATGATTTTGAAAGGTTTGCCCTCAGATACAAGCGTATTTACTTTTAGAGTTGGCCATTTTTCAAGAATTTCAGATTTCAAATCTTCAAGTTTTTTTCTAACCTTGTCTCTTAAAAGTGCAATTTCGCTGTCACTATTGAATAAACCGGATAATGTACTTTTGCTGAGCACATGAAGTAGAGTAATTTCACTATCAAATAAGTTAGCCATTTCTACTGCATAATAAACAGCATTTATTGATGAATCTGAAAAATCCATAGGCACTAATATGATGTGATCTTGTGGTGTTTTAATATCTATCATAAAATTTCTTAAACTTGCTGCAAAGATAAACACCTTTTTAGCGTGAAACAATTAACCAATACTGATCTGATTCTAAATAATGATGGATCTATTTATCATCTCGGCCTCCATGCTGACCAGATTTATCCAACAATAATTACAGTTGGTGACCCTGGTCGGGTAGATTCTGTTTCTAAACATTTTGATTTCATTGATTATACAAATCAAAATAGAGAGTTTAAAGCTGTTGGTGGCCGAATAGGAAATTTATCGATTATGGTCTTATCTACTGGCATAGGAACAGATAATATAGATATCGTACTTAATGAACTTTCAATGCTTATAAACTACGATATGTCTACTCGAATACGATTGCAAAATCAAAAGTCAATCAGTTTAATTCGTTTAGGCACATCAGGTAGTATTCATCCGTCTATACCATTAGATTCGATTGTGTATTCAAAGAATGCAATAGCCTTAGATAATCTCTTGACGTATTATAATCATTCATTTGATTTGATTGAGTTTAAAGGCATGCAACTACCCGTAATACCTTGCAGTAGCAAATTAGAAACCATATTTCAGTTATATAAACCCAGTCTTACTATGACTGCTTGTGGATTTTATGGCCCTCAATTTAGACCATCTCAATTATCTCAAAAATTTAGTCTTTCAGATTGTAATTCAATAGATTTTAATGGTAATCAACCCGGAAATATTGAAATGGAAACAGCTGGAATCTACGGCTTGTCTAAATTACTAGGTTTTGAAGCCATTTCGTTAAATGCAATTCTAGCTGATCGCAGGACAGGAGAGTTTAGTAAAAAACCTCAACAAATGATTGACAAAATGATAAAAGAAGCCCTTGATATTCTATGCTATTAAAAATTAAAGAAGTATGTAGTTTAAAAGAAATCAAATCATGGCATCAGTTTAGTCGCGATTTGTATGTCAATGATGAATATTACATTTCTCACATTGATCAAGACATAGATGCAATTTTTGATTCTGATGAAAACTCAGAATTTGAGTATGGTGATGCCATAAGATGGGTTGCTATTCACAATGACAATATAGTTGGAAGGATTGCTGCATTTTATTCCAAAAAAAACCAACAATCTGGTTTAGGTTTTTTTGATTGTATTAATAATCAAGAGGTAGCTAATGCTTTATTTGATGTAGGTATAAAATGGCTGAAAGAAAAAGGTTTTTATAGGATAGAGGCTCCAGTGAACTTCGGGGAAAGGGACAAATATTGGGGTTTATTAGTATCTGGTTTCAAATCCCCTTCTTATCAAGAAAATTATAATTTTCCCTATTATCAAAAATTATTTGAAAATTATGGATTTAAAGTTTGCATTGAACAAACTACCAGTGAAGGAAGGCCAGATCAGATAGACTTATCAAAATACAAGCGATTTAGTGAACGTCTGCTAAATAGTGGATCGTATCGTATAGAGCATTACAGTCACCGAGAATCTGAGCGTTTTATTAAGGATTTTGTGACAATCTACAATGATGCATGGAAATATCATTCACACTTTGTTCCATTTACGATTGACCGTGTTCGGGGCTTATTTAATGAGATGAAACTCATCATACGAGAGGAGTTTTTAGTATTTATGTATGATAAGGATAAGCCGATAGGTTTTTATCTAAGTATTATTGAACTAAATCAATTATTTAGGTATATCAATGGTAATATGAATTGGTGGGGAAAACTGAAATTCTATTATTATTTAAAAACCAAAAAAGTAACGAAGATTAGAGGGATTATATTTGGTGTTATTTCGGAATATCAAAATAAGGGCCTATATGCTCTAATGATTATGGATGTATATAAAACTATGGTCGAAAACCCCCATATTGAGTCTTCAGAACTTGCATGGATAGGAGATTTTAACCCTAAAATGCATGCTTTATTCAAGAGTCTAAATGCACAACCAAGTAAAGTTCATTTTACCTACGAAAAACTTTTATAATATTGTTTGTGTTAGATATTTAAAATTCTACATTTGCAGCCGCGAAAGCGAATTTGATTCCTTAGCTCAGCTGGTAGAGCATTACACTTTTAATGTAGTGGTCCTGGGTTCGAGTCCCAGAGGGATCACCAAGATAGCCTTTCCAACTTGGAGAGGCTTTTTTGTTTATACATTTTGTACTCGTAGTTTAACTGGATAGTTCGCCATGGCGAATCGGCTTCGTTGATTTCGGGTTAAACATAATACTGCACTCGTAGTTCAACTGGATAGAATATCGGATTTCGGCTCCGAGGGTTAGGGGTTCGAATCCTCTCGAGTGCACTTGAAAACCTCATTAAAAACGAGATTTTTTTTCATTTTATTACTTGCCTAAAATTACTTTAAAAAAAGTGTAAGCTCTAATAAAAATGGGCCCTTCCTGAATGTCTTCTAATATAGTCCCTATCATAGATTTTTTTATTTACGCAATCCTTGTATTTTTACCGAATGTCAAAACAATTCCCTTGGTTTAAGAGTTACCCTGATTTTGTACCGCAAACCGTAGATGAAAATAAATATAAATCCCTAGCTCACGTATTTGAAAATGTAGTCAAAAAGTACGGAGATCAAGTGGCTTTTCAGAATATGGATGTCACACTTACATACAACCAACTTAAAGCTGAAGTAGACGCTTTTGCTTATTTCCTTCAAAACGAAACTAATTTAAAAGTAGGAGATCGAGTAGTTATTCAAATGCCTAATCTACTTCAGTTTCCTGTTGCCATGTTTGCTGTAATCAAATGTGGTTTTGTAGCAGTGAACACTAATCCGTTATATACTCCTGAAGAGATGAAGCATCAATACAAGGATAGCGGGGCAAAGGCATTGATTATTCTTGAAAATTTCGCAAACAATTATCAGAAAATACAGCATGACACAGAAATTGAAACCGTTATTGTGACGCGTATCGGTGATATGCTTGGTGGATTGAAAGGAACTATTGTTAATACGGTAGTTAAACATATTAAAAAGATGGTTCCAGCTTTTGATTTGCCAAATGCCATTTCATTTAAGTCTGTACTTAAGGAGAATAAAGGGAATTCACCAAAAACAGTTGAAATTTCTCACAAAGACATGGCTTTTCTTCAGTATACAGGAGGAACTACTGGTGTCTCTAAGGGTGCTATCTTGACCCATGGTAATATTTGTAGTCAACTTTCACAAGTTGATGGTTGGTTAACGGGGTTATTTACCCATGGAGAGCCCGTTGTTATAACTGCATTGCCCTTGTATCATATTTTTGCATTAACAGCTAATTGCTTAGCATTTTTCAATTATGGATCTCGAAATGTATTGATTACAAATCCGAGAGATATGAAGGCGTTTCTTAAAGATTTGAAGAAAAATCCGTTCTCTTTGATTACAGGTGTCAATACCTTATTTAATGGATTATTAAATCAACCTACCTTCAAAGACATTGATTTCACAAATCTTAAGATTTCATTGGGAGGAGGAATGGCTGTACAAGATGCCGTAGCCACCAAATGGCAGGAAGTGACAGGTTCACCACTTTTAGAAGCTTATGGACTTTCTGAGACTTCTCCTGCTGCTACAATTAACCCAACTGACGGTTCACACCGAATGGGGACAATAGGGTTGCCTATACCAAACACTGAAATCAGAATTTTTGATGAAGATAAAAAAGAAGTTCCTACTGGTGAACGAGGAGAAATTGGAATCAAAGGCCCACAAGTTATGGCTGGTTATTGGAATAGACCTGATGCAACAAAAGAGGTGATGCATGGAGATTATTTCTTAACGGGAGATATTGGAATTATGGATGAAGATGGATTCTTTAAAATCGTGGATCGTAAAAAAGAAATGGTATGCGTGTCAGGTTTTAACGTATATCCAAGTGAGGTAGAAGCAGTGATATCCTGTCATCCTAAGGTATTAGAAGTAGGAGTGAGGAGTGAGCCACATCCAAAAACAACCGAGTGTGTAATGGCATTTATCGTCAAAAAAGATGATAGCCTCACGGAGGATGAAATTAAAGATTTCTGCAAGGACAAACTCACGAACTACAAGCATCCGAAAATTGTTGTGTTCAGAGACGATTTACCAAAATCAAACGTAGGTAAAATTTTGAGAAGAAAATTGGTTTAATTTAAACCTATTGGTTTCCTAAAATTAGTGGAAGACCATCTTTTCCGCTACCAACTACAACAACTTTACTGTTAGGGGATTTGGATAGCTCCAATGTAGCTTCAATTCCTTTTTCTTTAAGAATTTTATCAGTAAGCGATGCACTAAGGATTTTGTTGGCTACAGCCTTACCTTCGGCATCAATCTTTTGACGTTCAGCTTCTTTCTTAGCTTTTACTAATCTAAATTCATATTCAAGTGCCTCTTGTTCTTGTTTGAGTTTACGCTCGATAGCATCTTTAATTGTATTGGGAAGTGTTACATCTCTAACAAGGATTTCATTCAACTGAATAAACTGTTTTGAAACTATTTTTTTGGACTCTTCATAAATTTCATTTTGAATTGCGTCTCTTTTACTACTATATAATTGTTCGGGTGTATATCTACCAACTACACTTCTTGCAGCAGATCGAATAGTAGGTAGCAAAACTCGATCAACATAATTTTCACCCTTTTGCTGGTGGAGTTTACCAAGATTCTCATAATCTGGCTGAAACCAAGCTGATGCGTCTAATTTAATCTCTAATCCGTTACTTGAAAGGACTGACATTTGCTCGAAAACCTCTTGTTGCCTTACCTCATATATAATCATTTTATTCCATGGAGCAACGATATGAAACCCTTCGCCAAAAGTTTTATCTGTAACTACACCGTTTCCAAAGGTTTTATATAAAACTCCTGCCTGCCCAGAACGGATAGTGGTAGCTGATTTTGTTAGAATGATAAAAAGAAAGACCATTCCAATAATCCATCCGAATTTAAATTTTGGAAAACTTGGAAATAGTTTTTTGTTGTTCATGTTGTACATAATTTTATAGTTATGACGCAAATTTAGCGAATTGATATAGAATTCTAATGGGTATTCTATGAAAGTAGGCGATCTATCGATTGTTTGACCTCGGCAGTAGATATTGAGAATATGGTGCTGTTTTCAATGGTTTGTTGGGTATGACCAGTTGCAAGAAAGTAGTGATGGACAATAGATTTTTCGTTTTTAGGATAAAAAACATCTTTAACTCCTGGACCAAAAAGAGCAATGTTTGGAGTATTCTGAGCAGCAGCAATGTGTAACGGACCGCTTTCATTACCAATAAATAGGGTTGCTTTAGAGCAAAGTGCAGCATATTCAATCAAGTTGAATTCTCCAATGACATTGCGATTATTTTTATTCTTTATAGCACTTAGGCACAAATCATTTAAATTTCTATCGTCCTCACCACCCACTAAAACACAAGACATTGAATATTCTTTATTGATATACTCTATAATTTCTTGAAATCGATCAATTGGCCACCTTCTGGCTTTATCTCTTGCTCCAATATGGATTATCGCAAATTGGTTTAGTCCTTCAAGTTCTATAAATGTATTGATTTTGTTTATCTCAACAGTTGATAAGCAAATTGTATTTGAGTTTTTTAATTCCCCATTAATTATGGGGGATATCACTTCTAGGTTTGTGTCTATTTCATTTTTTTGACCACCCAAAAACTTATTTTTCAATCGAATACTTCCTCTATCTAGCCTGTATTTAGGTCTGTGAGTAAGTGCATATTGAAGTGTCTTTTTATTTCCTCTTAAATCCAATATGAGGTCATAGTGGTCGTTTTGCAAGACTTCATTTAAGCTGTGAACACAATCTATGTAGTCTAAATTTTTGAAGAAAATAGCATTAAAGGGTTTACAAAATAGGGTGATTCTAGCGTTTGGATATTGACTATGAATATTGTAGAAAACGGGTAACGCTGTCACTAAATCACCAATTTCATCCATCTTAATTATTAGAATTTTTTCAAAAGGATAGGACTTTTTACCTAATAAGTTGATGTATTTGGTTGTAATAAATGATAGGAAATATAGTAATTTTTCGTTCAAACCTATTTATTAGTTATCGGGTAAATAATTGGTCTGCTTGGTGCTGCATCTGAAATGAAGTTTGAGATGTTTAGCTTAATCAAGTATTCACCATCTGGAATATAATCAGGGATGTATGCAAATTCAGTTATGCTGCAATGGGTTCGGGGTGCAGTTGGGTAATTCCAAAAAATATGGTGCGAAGCTAATTTTCCTTCATCCCATTCTGGATCAACGGAGGGTAAATCAATCACAAGATGTTCTATACCTAATTGTACAATTTTGGACATATCTTCTGGAGTAATAAATGGAGTTTTTTGACCAGAGTAATTCCTATTAATTTTAGTTTTACTATTAGGTAATGTCCTTATTAATAATGATTTACAATTTTTTTCAAGAGTTAATTCTAGGTCGTCAAAATTAAGTGCTAGTTGTCCGTTTATTTCAAATGTATCTGCGGTAAAAAGTTGTGCATAATAGAAGTCATCATGAATATTATCATTGACATGATGTTGGTCTAAACTAATATGACCATAACATTCAGTATGAGTGCCATTTCCATGGGGAGTAAATGTAATTGTTTCAAGATTGCAGGAACCTCCATGATTTTTATTACCAACAAACCCATCTTTTTGATATACCTCATATTGAGCGTTATCAATGTTAAAACTCTTTACACCAACGCCACGTTGAATAGGAATACCTATTTCAATTCCTTGCAATAAATCTACACTTCTAGTGATGTTATTCTCTTTAAACTCAAAAATCACCTAGCAAAAATACTTTTTTGTCTGATTTTTGGTTCTGAATTTTTAACTTCGAGTATCAGTTTGACAAACAATTCATATCAATTAAAGAAAATTTTTAAAGTTCTTCTTCTCACATTTGCCTTTTTAATAGGTTTTTTTTCGCTTTGGTATACCAACGGCTTGGTTAATAAACTTGAACTAAGGGAGCGTGCAAAAATAGCTACATGGGCTGATGCAACTCGTCTTATAGCATCTCCAAAATTTGATGGTGATGTGAATTTTCTATTCAAAATTATTGAGGCTAATACTACAATACCAGTTATTTTGACTGACGAAAATGGAATTGTGAAAGGAAGTCGTAATCTCGATTCTACAGGTTATAATGGTAATAACTTTATGAGGGATAAGATTAAAACGATGGAGCTTGAAAATGAGCCCATAGAGATCGAATACATTGCAGGTCAAAACATTAAGATTTTTTATGAGAATTCAGAACTTTTAAATCAATTAAGAATTTATCCCTATTTCCAGTTGGGTATCATAGCTCTGTTTTTAATGATTAGTTATTTTGCCTTTAGCTACAGTAGGCGAAGCGAGCAAAATAAGGTTTGGGCAGGGATGAGCAAGGAAACGGCACATCAACTAGGAACTCCTATATCCTCACTCATTGGATGGGTTGACTATCTTAAAGAAGGTGAATATTCTGTGCCTCCAAAAATATTGGACGAGATTAATCATGATCTAGAAAGATTGAATCTTATTACTGAGCGATTTTCAAAAATTGGATCTAAGCCATCATTGTCTATTTACAGTCTTCATGAGGTATTGAGTGAGAGTACCCTTTACATTAATTCTCGGACTTCGGATAAAGTTTCAATTGAAATAAAAGATTGGGATAAGTTAAGTGGGATAAATGTTTCTGTAAATAAGCCACTGTTTGCGTGGGTAATCGAAAATTTATGCAAAAATGCTGTGGATGCGATGAATGGGGAGGGTAAAATTTGGTTTGAGGTCTTTGAAGATGATTCGAATTATATTTTTATTGACATTCATGATACAGGAAAAGGGATTCCAGTCAATAAGCAAAAAACTATTTTTAAGCCCGGTTATACTACTAAGAAAAGAGGGTGGGGACTAGGGTTGTCATTGGTTAAGCGTATCATTGAGAACTATCATCAGGGAAAGATTTATGTTAAATCTTCCGAAATTGGAAAGGGATCGCATTTTCGAATTGAGTTATTAAAAACTTAATATTTATACTCTTATAAGGATTGCCTATTTTTTAGCAGGAAATTCGATTGTAAATTTGTAGCATAAATAAAATATAATTATGGCATTAGAATTTTCAGATTCAAATTTTGAACAAGAAGTATTAAATAGTGACACTCCAGTTTTAGTTGATTTTTGGGCTGAGTGGTGTGGACCATGTCGTATGATAGGGCCAATCGTAGAAGAGATAGCAACTGAATACACAGGTAAAGCTAAAATAGGTAAGATGAACATTGATATGAATCCAGGTACTCCAATGAAGTATGGTGTACGTAGCATTCCTACCTTATTGGTTTTTAAAAACGGAGAAGTGGTTGATAAAATCGTTGGAGCTGTTCCCAAAACATCTATAACGGCTAAAATTGATAATCAATTGACTTAATCAAAAGATAATTTTTGTAATATTGAGCGATATGTTTCTTCATTGATCATATCGCTTTTTTTTATGCAAATTCGACCAGAAGATATTGTCCAACCAGGTAGTCTTGATTTACTGGCTAAAAAGGCAGTAGAGGGATTTATTACTGGATATCACAAGAGTCCTTTTCAAGGATATTCCATAGAATTTGCAGAACATAGATCTTACAATGTAGGTGAAAATACAAAGAATATCGATTGGAAACTTTTTGCACGTTCAGACAAACTCTACAACAAACATTTTGATGAAGAAACTAACTTAAGGTGTCATTTTTTGATAGATGCCTCACCTAGTATGCAAATTAGCCACAAGGGGTTATTGACTAAACTTCAGTTTGCTATTCTTTTAACAGCATCTTTTGCTGAGATTCTCAAAAAACAACGCGATGCATCGTCTTTATGCTTTTTTGATGAGAAAATAAGAGAATTTACCAAAGTATCGTCTTCGGGTAGGCATTACAAAGAATTATTCTATAAAATGGAGTCATATCTCAATCTTAAATCAGATAAAAAAGATACAGATATTAGCGACTCGTTACATCAAATTGCTAATCAGATTCACCGAAGAGGGCTTGTTGTGCTTTTTACTGATTTTCTTGAAAAGAATCAATCATTAGATCGTCTTTTTGATGCTATTCGGCATTTAAAGCACCAGAAACATGAAGTGATTGTTTTTCACATGCTCCATAAGAATACAGAATTAGATTTCAATTTTGGAAATCTTCCACTAAGCGTAGAGGATGCAGAAACAGGAGAAATTATAAAACTATTGCCTCAAGAGGTGAAAGATGCCTATTTAGAGCGAATGACTGCGTTTAATGAACAATTGGTATCAGAATTTCATCAACATAAAATTGATTATGTATTAGTTGACACAGCTCAATCGGTTGAAGAAATACTACTTCCTTTTCTAATGAAAAGAAAGAAGATGAGATAAATTCAAGAAATATTAGCTTATTCAAAAAGCTTTCTCCACTTGGTTTGAAACATCCTTATATTTTTGTTTGATAAAATAAGGAAAGGATTATTTTTGCAGCCCTGTAACAAAGATTTTATCTTTCAAAGTTATTGGAGAAGTGGCAGAGTGGTCGAATGCACTGGTCTTGAAAACCAGCGTACTGAGAGGTACCGGGGGTTCGAATCCCTCCTTCTCCGCACAATGATGTCCTTGCTGAAAAGTGAGGACATTTTTTTATGCAAACACTCCATTTTAATTAAACAAAAAAGCCACGCAAAAATTACTTGGCTTTCTAGATAAATCCGATAAGATTAGTCTATCAAAATCAGCTTTTTATAGGCAACCAGCTACCGGAGCGAAACACCACATAGTCTTTGGTCTTTTGATCGATAAAGAGGGTAGTGCGTTCGTCTTGACCACAGTTGGTTAGAAACATACTTAACAACAAAAGTGTAAGTGCAAATAATAGATGATGTTTCTTTAATGAATTTCGATGAATATTTATTTGTTTCATAATCGAATCTGTTGCTTTCATGGGGTAAATTTAGGAAATAGAGGAAAAAAATTCGAGTGTTGGGGGTGTTTTTTTGTTGTTATCGGTTCTCTTGGGAGACGTGTTAGTCCCAATGAGTTAGCTATCTAGCCTTATCGATGCTTCGGTTCAATTCAAATCCAATCAAAACAACAAAGCTGTTTACATAGATTAAGATCATCAATACCAAGAGTGTTCCTACAGATCCATAGAGTTTGTTGTATGAGTCGAAATTTTCTACATATAGTCTAAATCCATAGGTGGATATAATACTCAATATGGTTGCTACAGTACTACCAGCCGAGAAAAACCGCCATTCCGAACCTTTGTTTGATCCAAAATAATAGATAGAACTAAACGTAAAATAGATCAGAAATACTGTAAGCGTGTATTCAGCAATTCTTAACATGAAATCGGATGAATTGTCATCGATTGTAATTTTGTTTTCTAAGGCACTAAAACTATAGTTGAAAGATAATGATAACGCAATAGTGATAACCAAGAGGGAGATAACTAAAATAAGTAATAGGATGCTTTTTAGTCGAATATCAAACCAATTTCGTTGCATTTTAGATTCAATACCCGAGTTAAAGGCGGCAAGTAAACTGGCAAATCCATTGCTTGAAAAATATAAGGCAGCAATAAAACCAAAGGATAGGAGTCCCGCATTTTGATTTCCTAGGATGTCTTGTATGGTTCCGTTTATAAACTCAAATGCGTTGTTAGGGAGCAAGCGTTGGATAAAACCAGTAATCAACACATCTAAATTGTCAATGGGAACGTATGGGATGAGGGTAAACAAGAAGATAATAAGAGGAAAAATAGCTATGAAAAAGTTGAAAGCTAAAGATGATGCCCTTAAATTAAGGTCTTCCTCAAAAAGACCGTTGAAGAAAAACTTACTTACATGATAAATACTCTTGCCTTTGAAACCGGGAAGACTTACGTTTTTGAGTTTTCTGTCAAGAAAATTATCAAGAACTTTTATAAGATATGTTATTTTTCTTTTAAGTTTCACCAAACGTTAAGTGCAAATAACAAGAATTAAATAGTTTTGCCACAATATATTTTTTATGAAACAAATTCACAATTTTTCTGCTGGACCAGCGATTTTACCTCAAGAGGTTATTCAAAGCTGCTCGGATGCACTGCACAATTTTTCAGGAACTAATTTATCACTCATCGAAGTCTCTCACAGAAGCAAAGAGTTTGTGGCTGTAATGGATGAGGCTCAAAGCTTGGTGAAAAAAATAATGAATATTGGGGAAGATTATGAAGTAATGTACCTTCAAGGTGGTGCTAGCTCACAGTTTTTGATGGTTGCAATGAATCTATTAGAAACAAAAGCAGCCTACCTCAATACAGGTACTTGGTCAACAAAAGCTATCAAAGAAGCAAAGCATTTTGGTCAAATAGATGAACTGGCTAGTTCGGCGGATAAGAATTTTAACTATATCCCCAAAGATTATAAGATAAGTAGTGACTACGATTATTTTCATTGTACTTCTAATAATACCATTTTTGGGACTCAGTTACATACATTTCCTACTAGTTCCGTTCCTGTGATTTGTGATATGAGTTCGGATATTTTTAGCAGACAGATTGATTTTTCGTCATTTGACTTAATATATGCAGGTGCTCAAAAAAATATGGGACCAGCTGGTACAACGTTGGTTGTTGTCAAAAAAGAAATTTTAAATAGAGTATCTCGTTACATTCCTACTATGTTGGATTATAACACGCATATTGACAAGGGTTCAATGTTCAATACTCCTTCTGTGTTTGCTGTCTACGGATGTCTTCAAACACTAAAATGGATCGATAATCAAGGTTTAAAGCAAATCGAAAACTACAACAATCAAAAAGCTGATTTACTCTATTCAGAAATTGATCAGAACGATATGTTTGAGGGTACAACTGCAAGAGAAGATCGATCTAAAATGAATGCAACATTTGTATTGAAAGACGATAGCTTAAATGCCTCTTTTTTAGATGCATGCAGTGAGGCTAATATTAGTGGTATTAAAGGTCATCGAAGTGTTGGTGGGTTCAGAGCAAGTATGTATAACGCAATGCGATTAGAAAGTGTTGAGGTTTTAGTAGATGTAATGAAGAATTTTAAATAAGATTATAATGAGAATATTAATAAATGATGGAATGCACCCCAAAGGTGTTCAATTGCTAAAAGATGCAGGGCACGAAGTGGATACTAATTTTATTCCACAAGAAGAACTAACTTCAAAACTAAATAGTTATGATGCCATTTTAGTAAGAAGTGCTACTAAAATAAGAAAGGAATTAATCGATCAATCGTCTAATCTTAAACTTATTGGTAGAGGAGGAGTAGGATTAGATAACATAGATGTATCTTATGCTAAGGAAAAAGGAATTGCTGTTTTTAATACACCAGCTGCATCCACTCGTTCTGTTGCTGAGTTGGCTATTGCTCATTTATTTGGTATTGTTCGATCATTACCCATGGTCAATAAAAAAATGGCAGTAGATGGGATCAATGATTTTAAGAGTCTTAAAAAGACTGCAAGCAAAGGAATTGAGCTAGAAGGTAAAACTTTAGGCCTAATTGGTTTTGGAAGAATAGCTAAAGAAACAGCTTCAATAGCATTGGGTTGTGGTATGAAAATTATTGCATTTGATCCCTACATTTCTGAGGGAGATGTGCCTATTAAATTACACATATCTTATGATAATAACTATAAAATAAACGTTAAGACCACCACAAAAGAAGAGGTTTTAGCAGAATCTGATTTTATAAGTTTGCATATTCCAGGTGGTCAAGGGTATGTGTTGGATGCACCAGAATTTGAGCAAATGAAGGATGGTGTTGGTATTGTAAATTGTGCAAGAGGTGGAACAATAAGTGAGAATGCTCTCATCGAGGCAATTAATTCCGAGAAGGTCAAATATGTAGCTACGGATGTTTTTGAAAACGAACCTCCGACTGATGATAGGCTTCTTAGAATGGATAATGTTGGTTTGAGTCCTCATATTGGAGCCAGCACTCAAGAAGCTCAAGAGCGTGTAGGTGTTCAATTAGCAAAAAGCGTGATAGACTATTTCTCATAAATGCCAAGACTATACCCATTTAAAGCTCTAAGACCAGATAAGAAATATGTTGAAGAGGTGTCTGCTAAATCAACAGATTTTCCCTTGAAAGATGATTTAGTTCGAGAAATTCAAAATAATCCTCATACTTTTCATCATGTTACTAAAAGTCACTTAAGGTATTCAGGATCTTACCAATCTCCGGAAAAGTTTTTGCCTTTTGCATCAAACTATATACAGTCGATGAAAAATGCAGGAGTATTGGTTAATGAAAGCGAGGCTTCGTTTTATTTATATGAGCAAGTATTTAAAAATGGCAACTCCATTAAAGGCATCATTGGTTTGTATGCTGTAGAGGACTACAGGAATAATACGATTAAAAAACATGAGGAAATCAGACCAAATAGATTGCAATATTTGGTTGAGTTATTTAAAACAGCCAAAGTACTTGGCGAGCCAACATTGCTTGCTTACAAGGGAGATATCTCTTTTGAGAAATATTCTAAAGAATCTATTTTTTCATTTGAGTCCCCTGATGGGAAGAAACATCATGTTTCTAAAATATCATCTACCGAAGAAGTTGATAAGCTGTCAAAAGAATTTGAGCAAATAGATAGTTTTTATATTGCTGATGGTCACCATAGAAGTGCATCAGCCGAAAAGTTTAATCATTCCTCATCAAAATTTAACAATGACAAAACAATGTGTTTCGTTGTGGCTGAAGATCAATTAGAGATAAAGCCTTTCCATCGATTAATTAAACCAGTTTTATCAATAAATAAAGATGTTTTAATAACTAAGTTGTCAGATAATTTTGAGGTTTTTAGGTCATATGTATCAATGTATGATGTCAAAGAGCAAGGTAATTTTGGCTTGTATATTGATAATGAATGGTACCAGTTAAGGTATAAAAATAAAAACAGCAATTTATTAGATGTAGAAATTATTGAAGATTACATCATTAAGAATGTTTTTGGTATTATGGATAGTCGAACAGATTCTCAAATTGCATTTCATCCCTATACAAACGGGGAGAAAGAGATGTGCGATTTAGTAAATAAAAAAATATATAGAATAGCCATTACTAACAAGTCATGTGATTTTAGTGATGTTCGCCAAATATCAGACAGTAATAAAACATTACCACCAAAATCAACTTATATAGAACCTAAGTTAAGGTCTGGAATGATTATTCAGGAATTTTAATCGAGAGTTGTTTTTTTAATTATCAGGCTACAGAGGTCTTTCTTTGAGTAGCAAGATTATACAAAACATAAATCCCAACACTAAATAATAGTTGACTAACAAGCGTAGCTCTAAAGAATGGTATACCTGCAGCATATGAACTCATAAGTCCAGAAAAACTTTTACTGTAGTCTAATGCAAGCCATGAACCAGCATTGGTGATAAGAAAGAATATAATAGCACTAAGGATGCTGCCAGAAATTACACTTAATAGGCTTGCACGGTTTTTAAGTGCCATACCAAGCATTATGATAAAAATAAAAGAAATGTATACGAACAAAAATGTGGTCGAAAACATATATTCCATGTAAGTGGGAGAGGAGAGTCCTAACATGAAGTCTCCCAAGAATAATGCACCTAATGTTATTAAAAATGCAGTAGATCGTTTTTGAAACAAAACTCCTCCCATTAAGGCAATTGCTCCGATTGGATTAAAGTTAGGGATATTAAATATTACTCGGATAGTAATAAGTGCTACGATAATAGAAGTTAGTATGATTATGTCTTGTTTTTTCATGATTTCTTAACTCTTATGCAAATGTAAAAATCTTTTCAGTACTACGAAACTTGACAAAATGTCGCCATGTTAATGATTGTTAATTTAATTATATCAAAGTATTGATAATTAGGTAATTATATGCATAACGTAAGGTATATTAAAGGTTAATAAATATATAGTACGCTGCAAATTGTTAACATATGTTAAATTAACAATTGTAAATTAAGTTTACATTTGTTAATAGAAATGAGTATCAATAAAAGAGTAGTTCAGCTAATCGAAAAAACATCCATATCGAAAGCATCATTCTCTGAGGCAACAGGAATTAGTACAGTAATTTTATCTCATATAAGTTCTGGAAGGAATAAGGTTAGTTTGACTGCAGTTGAACAAATATTAAAAGCTTTCGGTAACGTTAATGCAGATTGGCTTATCTTGGGGCACGGAACTATGTTTAAATCGATTGATAAAGATGATAGATACCAAGAATTAGAGCAACAAATTAGTATATTGAAGCGTGATATGGAGTTTTACAATGATAAAATGAAAAATAAAGTATCCTCAATGCAATCGTTGATCGATAAACTCAAAGGCAGTTGAGTTACTTTCTAGTTTTAATCTCGTCTCTTAATAATGCTGCTCTGGCGTAATCTTCAATTTTTAGTGCCTTCTCAAGTTCAATGTTCAGCTCGTCAATAGTAAGTTGATTTAAATCGTCTTGATTGTCTGATTCTTTGATATCGTTATCTTCATGTTGCACTTCAATAGTTTCATTTTCTTCGTACTGAATGCCAGCATCATCAAGAATTGATTTGTATGTATAAATAGGGCATTTAACTCGAAGAGCAAGAGCTATGGCATCGCTAGTACGTGCGTCAATATTTTGAATTTTTCCATCTTTTTCAGTAACAAGTGTTGAGTAAAAAACACCTTCGTCTAGTTTATTGATAATTACTTCTTTGAGTGTGATTTCATATTGGTTGAAAAAGTCATGCATTAAGTCATGAGTAAGCGGTCTTTGTGGTTTTAGCCCTTCAATTACAAGTGCAATAGATTGTGCTTCGTATCCTCCAATGACAACAGGGAGCTTTAGTTCACCATTTTCCTCACCTAAAATAAGAGTATAGCTATTCCTTTGTGAGTGACTCGATGTTAGCCCTACAATATTTAATTCTATTTTGTCTGCCAAAATGAAACGCTTTTATGATTAATTGATATTATTGATTATCCTTTAATTTCATTAATTCGTTTAGTAAGTCGAGGCAGTATATCAAATGCATCTCCTACAATCCCATAGTCAGCTGCCTTGAAAAAAGGGGCTTCAGAATCAGTGTTAATAACGCAGATAACCTTACTGCTGCTCACACCTGCTAAATGCTGAATAGCTCCAGATATTCCAGCTGCAATATATAAGTTCGGTTTTATAGTTATTCCTGTCTGGCCAACGTGTTCACTGTGTGGTCTCCATTCCATGTCACTGACAGGTTTTGAGCAAGCAGTTGCTGCTCCTAATGCCTTAGCTAAGTCTTCAACAAGATTCCAGTTCTCTGCACCTTTTAATCCTCTACCAGCTGAAATTACGAGTTCAGCTTCGGTCAATGGTATTTTGCCTGTTTCTTTTTCTGTTTTTACGATATTAGTATTAACGTCTTCTTGTGAAACATTTATATCATGTGATATAACCTCAGATATGGAATCGTAAGTGTTAACTTGATATGAATTTGGAATTATAGAAAGTATCTTTTTGTCTTGATTAACCTGAACATGTGCAACGGCTTTGTTAGAGAAGGCTGTTGTTTTTACTTGAAATCCTTCTGAAGTATTTGCCATTCCAATTATGCCCGTTACAAGGGCAGCATCTTGCTTAATAGCTATAAGTGGTGAAATTGATTTACCAGTGTATGTCTGAGATAATACGATGATTTGACCATCAATATTAGAGCTTAATTCACTTATAGTTTTGGCGTATGTATTTGGATTAAATGTCTTGTAGATATCTCCTTGAACATTAATTTCCTGATGAGCCCCATATTGACCAAGGTTTTCTGGACCTTTATCGCCTATTGAAATAGCAATACATGATGTACTGAGTTGATCAGCTAAATCTCTACCGTAAGAAATTGCTTCAAAACTTGATTTTTTATATTCTCCGTTGTCGCTTTCTGCAAAAACTAGTACTGCCATGATTAAAATAATTTTTCTTCGTTGTGTAAAATGTCAATTAAACTCTCTGCGTTTTCAGCATCAATCAGTTTCACTCCAGTCTTGGAAGGAGGTAGTTCGTATTTGGTAACTTGGGTGTAATTAGATTCTCCAACAGCTTCTGTTATGCTGAGAGGCTTAGATCTTGCCATCATTATCCCACGCATGTTTGGAATCCTAGGTTCACACAAGTCTTTTTGTGCACTAACTACGCAAGGCATTGCAGAGGAGACAGTTTCTCTACCTCCATCAATATCCCGATTAGCCTCGATTGTATTGTCTTTATATTCAAGTTCTGTCACAACATTGATGATAGGGTAGTTCAAAATTTCTGCAATTAAACCTTGAACCATTCCTCCGTTGTAATCAATGGATTCTCTGCCTGTTAGAATCAAATCATATGAATTATCTTTAGCATGATGGGCTATTTGTTGAGCGACAAAAATTGCGTTGATGGGTTGTGCATCAACTCTGTATGCTTCGTTAGCACCCATAGCTAGTGCTTTTCTTATAACTGGCTCACAATCAGCTTCACCAACAGTTATTACGTTAACACTGCCTGAGTTTGTTTCGGCAATTTCAATTGCTCGGGTTAAAGCAAGTTCGTCATAAGGATTAATTATGAATTGTACACCTGATTTATCAAAGATTGTGTCGTTATCTTTAAAAGTTATTTTTGTTGTAGTATCTGGTACTACGCTAACACAGACTAATATTTTCATATAAAGAAATATTGTTTTTTTTGTTACGCAAAAGTACAATTTATACTTGAAGATAATGTCTAACATAGATAGAATTAAACAGATTAAACTAATTTTAAATGACTCTCCTAATGATGAGTTTTTGAACTATGCATTAGCCACGGAATATGTTTCCATAGGTCAATTAGAGGATGCTCTGGAATTATTTAAAAAACTTGTATCTCAAAGTCCTGAGTATTTTGCAACGTATTACCATCTAGGTAAACTTTATGAAAAGCTAGACGATCCAATCAATGCTCAGAAGTCCTATGAAAAAGGACTGGATGTGACAAAAAAAATGAATGAAAGACATGCAAATAATGAGTTAAGAGGTGCACTGGATGAATTGCTGTATTAACTATAATTTTACAGAGAATTTACTTTTGTGTAGTTATATTTGTATTAATGAAAACTCGTGTATCTTTTTTGATTCGCATTAAATTAATTATCTTATTATCATTTTTTACTAGTAATCTTTTTGCTACCCACATTGTAGGAGGCAGCATGACTTATGAGTACCTTAGAAAAGACACTTTTAGAATTAATTTGTACATTTACATAGATTGTCAGAACGGATCGCCATCGGCGATACGGGATGATAGGATAGCAAATATTTCCTACTTTGATGCTGTCACAAACCAGTTTTTAGAAAATGATTATTTGACTGTTTTAAGTGAAAAAAATGTTTCTGAAGTTAATTATAAGTGCCTTAAAGTACCAAATGCTTGTGTTAAACAATTTTTCTTTTCATATAAAAAAGTTATAAATCCAGGAAAAAATGGTGTAATTGTTTCATTCCAAAGGTGTTGTAGAAATAACACGGTAAGTAATATTACCAATCCTAGTACTACAGGTGCGACTTTTTTTGTTAAAATTCCTCCAATAAGTACAATCGAGGGAAATAGCTCTCCAGAGTTTAAAAAATTACCTCCTAATTTTATATGTAATAATGCACCTCTTGTTTTTGATCAGAGTGCTATTGACAAAGATGGAGATTCGTTAAGATACTCTATTGTTATTCCTTTTAGTGGGGGCACTTCTCTTAATAGTAGACCTATTCCAGCTACGAATCCTCCATATGGGAAGATTTTAATGAAATCTCCATTTAATTCAAAAAATATGATGAATGGAAGTATTTCTTTGCAAATAGACCCTAAAACAGGAGTTCTTAAAGTTACTCCAGACCAAACAGGACAGTTTGTAATGGCAGTTTTGGTTGAGGAATTTAGAAATGGTCAAAAAATAGGTGAGGTGTTTCGAGATTATCAGTTAAATGTAATTGATTGCCAATTTTCATTATTAGCAAATTTTGAAACTTTTCCAATTAATTGTAATCGTCAAGTGAACTTCCTAGACAAAAGCTTGGGAGATAATATCGAATATTATTGGGATTTTGGAGTTATTAACGATGAGTCAGATACCTCTATATTTCAAAATCCAACATGGGATTATGAGAATTTTGGTGATTATAAAGTTGCTTTAATCGTAAAAAATAATGCGTGTAATGATACAATTTATAAAACTATATCTATTGATAAACCAGACACTATTTCTTCGAATTTTAGTTTAAGTTCTAATCTTGGATGCGATTCATTGACTATATTCATAGCTAATCAATTAAATGTAGATAGTTTTCTATGGAATTTTGGTGATGGAATAGATCATCCTGAAAACGTTAATTTTACAAAATACTATTATCCTAATATCGGTGAATATGTTATTTCATTAGAGGTATTCGATTCGAATAAATGTATTGTCTACTCTAGCATGAAAGACACCATTACGGTATTAAAACAAAAGTTTCACAATGTTAACTTTGATATTTCATATAGTAAAGACTGCGATGAAGCAGGTATTGTTGATATTATTTGGGATTCTATATCATCTAGTCAGTACATTTGGAACTTTGAAAAAGGAGTAAGTCAATTAAACGAAACACCCCAATTCTACCAATATAATTCATACGGAGATCATCGAATAAGCCTCAAAACAATCGATACGAGTTTTTGCATTTCAAATGATTCGTTAGAAATTGAGTTTTACTTAGATGATTTTTCTTCTAATCTTAAAAATATTCAACTTTATAACGTATTTACACCAGATTTTGACACTTATAATAACCAATATTGTTTGGATCAAGAGTCTCTTAAATGTTTAGAACTAAATTACTACATATACAACAGGTATGGGAATATTGTATTTGAAGGTGAAAGTATTTACGATTGTTGGGATGGGACAAATCAATCTAATGGGGTTGTTGTTCCAGAAGGGGAGTATTTCGGTGTATTTTTTTTTAGAAACAACAATGGAAAACGTATAAAAATCAGTAATGTGATTACAGTTAGAAGGTAGAGTTCGATGCTTTTATTTTATTCATGTTACTTTTGAATACTATGTTCAAGCCACTTAATCCTAATTTCAAGGAGGTAATTAAACGAAAATTGAAAGGTCAGCACTTTATGCACCTTGTAGGCTTTGATATAACTCGTATTGATTGTGGAATCATTGAGGGGGAGATGTTAATTGAACAGAAACATCTTCAACAATTTGGTTTTGTTCATGGAGGAGCAACGACAACTATTTTAGATATAACAATGGGTTTTGCAGCCTACTCAGTTGTACCTGAAGGTAAAGGTGTTGTTACAGCTAATATTAGCACAGACTTCCTAAATCCTGGTGAAGGTGATAAAATTATAGCAATTGGAGAGGTTGAAAAAGCTGGGAATAAAATGGTTTTCACGCGAGGTAAAGTTTTTACTGAGATAGACGGTAATCGAAAAATAATAGCATCTGCCAGATCTGTTATGGCAGTAGTGGATGTTTATGATTAATTGATTGAGGTTGTATTTTTTTTAAGATTACAATATTTTTTGATTATAAATTTGCATAGTCCAAGATCATGAAGATAATTATTGCTGGTGCAGGAGAAGTAGGTTACCACCTAGCTAAATTACTTAGGAAAGAATCTCATAGTATTGTGTTAATAGATACACGTGCATCAATATTATCAAGAGCCGATTCAGAATTAGATTTATTAACTATTCATGGGAATGCATATTCTATAAGTGTCTTGGATAAAGCAGGAGTCTCTGATTCAGATTTATTAATTGCAGTTACTTCCTCAGAAACAGCAAATTTGACTATCGCTACTCTAGGTAAACAGCTTGGAGCAAAAAAAACAATATCTCGAGTGAATAGCTCAGAATTTCACAAGTTGAAAGATAGATTAGATTTAGAACGTTTAGGAATAGATGTCGTAATTTCACCTGAGGAGTTAGCATCCAAAGAAATCATTCGTTTATTGAGAAGGTCGGCATTTACAAATGCATTTGACTTTGAGTTTGGTAAGTTAACCTTGTTAGGGGTATACCTAGAGGAGGGTAGTAGTATAATTGATAAAAAAATTGGTGAGTTTGAATCCTTTGATCTAAAGAATCAATTCAAAATAATTGCACTTGAACGAAATGGTATTCCAATTATACCTAATCAGGATTTTGTTTATTTTAAGAATGACCATGTATTTTTTCTGTGTCTACCCGCAGGAATTGAGCAAATTAGAGAAATGTGTGGCAAACAAAAGTTAGAGGTTAAAAATGTCATGATACTTGGTGGTGGTAACATTGGTCACAATGCAGCTAAAAAATTAAGTAGAAAGAAGCATGTTAAATTGATTGAATCAGACACTGAGCGTTGCCATGAATTAGCTGATTCTCTTCCAGATACATTAGTGATTAACGATGATGGCCACGATGTTCATTTGTTAGAAGACGAAAATATATCTGAAATGGACGCTTTTATAGCTGTTACAGGCAATTCAGAAACCAATATAATGAGCTGCTTAGTGGCAAAAAATCATGGAGTAAAGAAAACAATAGCCATGGTAGAAAATATTGATTACATTAACTTATCTCAAACAATTGGTATTGACACGCTAATTAATAAAAAATTGATAGCTGCTAATAATATCTTTAGGTATGTTCGACGTGCTGACATCATTAATATAGCAGGTATTCATGGCATCGATGCAGAGGCTATAGAAATTCAAGTGAATGAAAATTCAAAAGTTACTGAAAAGACTATTGGTGAGTTGAAGCTACCTAATGATGCTATAATAGGTGGCATTATTCGAAATGATGAGGGTATTATTGCTTATCCTGCTTTTCAGATTGAAGCAGATGATAAGGTTGTTATTTTTGCTTTACCTGATTCAATCAAAAAAACATTAGCATATTTTAACTGATCTACTTCATGTTTCATTTTAAGGCCATATTACACATTCTTGGAACATTATTGCTTTTTAACGGAATGTTTATGGCAAGTATATTGCCAATAAGTTGGTATACAGATTCATTAGATTTTAATGCTTTACTCTATTCATCTGTGATATCTTTTAATCTTGGTATAGTTATTTGGTTGCTAACCCGAAAAGTTAAAAAAGAATTATCTAAAAGAGATGGTTATATTATTGTAACTTTTGGTTGGCTTATCATGGGAATATCGGGTTCATTACCTTTTTTATTAAGTGGAACCATCAGTTCGATTCCATCGGCTCTTTTTGAAACAATTTCCGGTTATACAACTACTGGGGCTTCAATATTGAATGATATTGAAACATTGACTCCAGGTATTATGTTATGGAGAAGCATGACTCAGTGGATTGGGGGTATGGGAATAATTGTATTGACAGTTGCTATCCTTCCTTTATTGGGTGTAGGTGGAATGGAACTTTTTGCAGCGGAATCTCCAGGACCATCGTCTGCAAAGATTCATGCTAAGATAACAGATACAGCTAAGCGGCTCTGGTTGATATATGTTCTTATAACTGGTGTTGAAGTTGTTTTGTTGAAGTATGCTGGTATGACATGGTTAGACGCTCTAAATCATTCTTTTACTACTATAAGCACTGGTGGTTTTTCAACTAAAAATGCAAGTATTTCGGCTTTTGAAAACCCATTGATTGAATACATTATTACAGGGTTTATGCTAATCGGTGGAATTAACTTTTCGATTATATATTTTTTATGCAAATTTTCATTTCGTAAAGCTTTAGAAAATGAGGAGTTTAGGGTTTATTTAGGAATTGTTATTTCATTTGTTATTCTAATTACAACAACATTATATTTAACAATGGATGAGCAGGTCGAAAAATCTTTTAGACATGCTTTTTTTCAAGTAACATCAATAGTTACCACAACGGGTTTTTCAACTTCAAATTACGCAACCTGGACACCATTTGCATATATGTTAATTGTCTTTTTAATGTTTGTTGGTGGAAGTGCTGGTTCTACAGCTGGAGGTGTCAAAGTTGCAAGACACTTGATTATTTTTAAAAATGCATACATTGAATTTAAACGGTTATTGCACCCAAGAGGTGTTATTCGTGTTAGAATGAATAATCAGACTGTTGATTCAAAAAATGTATACAATGTATTAGCTTTCTTCTTTATCTACCTTTTGGTTTTCGTCTTTGGATCACTTGTAATCTCTGGTTTTGGATACGATATTGTTACATCGGCAGGTGCAAGTATTGCATGTTTGGGTAATATAGGTCCAGGTTTTGGTGGGGTAGACCCTAGTCATTCTTTTGCTTTTTTTGGTGATGGTGCAAAAGTAATTTTATCATTCTTAATGTTACTTGGAAGACTTGAGTTATTTACTGTTTTGATCCTTTTGACACCAGCCTTTTGGTATAATGTTTAAAAAATGACAATTCAGTAATCTTAATTCCATTATTTTTGGAAAAATCTTGAGTGTAATGAACAACCTATTTTTTAAAATATTTATTTTTTTAGTTATAGTTTTATTTTCAAAACAAGACATTAACGCACAATCAAAATCAAATAAAGGTAAGGATTTTTGGGTTGGTTTCATGAAACATAGGGAAGGATCAAAATCTAAGACTTCATTATATATCACAAGTGATTCGAACACTACTGGGGTTGTTTCTGTACCTGGACAGTCTTGGTCACAGAATTTTTCTGTCACAGCAAATTCAGTTACTGTGGTAACTATACCCTCGAGTAATTCTTATAATGACTGTTCAGATTGTATTACCAAAAAAGGTGTCCATGTAACATCTGTTAAAGACGTTATTGTTTATGCTCACCACTATCAGGATAACCAATCTGATGCTACTTTGGTTTTACCAACTAGGACTCTTGGGAAAGACTATTATATTGTAGGATATAACCAAATATCACCAAGTTCATCAGGACGTAATACTTTTGGTATTGTTTCAGTTAAAGACCAAACGCGAATTAAAATCACACCTAAACAAGCTATTTCAAAAAATGGTGGAGGCACATTGCCTGCTAATGTTCCATATTATATTAACTTAAATGAAGGTGAGTTTTACCAAGGGGTAGCAAGCAGTGGAGCATTTTCTGCTGATTTGACTGGTAGTAAAATTGAAGTGATTGATACTGGTGCTAGTGCGAATTGCCGAAGTATCGCGGTTTTTTCAGGCAGTTCTTATCTATCCATTAGCTCAGGATGTAGTGGTTTTACATCAGGAGATAACCTAATTGAACAAATGTTTCCGATAAATTCTTGGGGAAGCAGGTTTGTTCTTGTTCCTGCTCTTGGTAGATCAAGTGATAATTTTAGATTTGTTGCTGCTGAAGACAAAACAGAAGTTGTTATTTTTAATCCAGGAGCTGCACCAGATGTTCTCTATTTGAACAAGGGTGAATTTGGTGAAATTAAAAACATATCAGCAGTTAGAAATGTAATTTCTACAAAACCAGTAATGGCAGTTCAGTATCAACGTACTGCTTCTTGTGATGGATTCAGAAATCGAACTGGTGATCCATCAATGACAATACTTAATCCCTTAGAACAGACATTAAAAGACATTACACTGTATTCTAGTAGTTTTTTTGATATAGATAACCATTATATTAATGTGGTAATTCCAACAGCTGCTAAATCGACATTTACTATAGATGGTGTTGGAAAAACTTTTACTGCAGTGCCTAGCAATGCAAATTACAGTTATGCTCGTTTTGGTGTAAATGCTGGAAACCATAGGTTGAAGGCTGCTGCTGGTTTTATTGCAACTGCATATGGAGAGGGAAGATATGAAAGCTACGGGTATGCTGCAGGAGCAAATGTCAAGGACTTGACTGCTACTGCTAGTGTTGCTAATTCAACACAAAATACAATAACATCGTCTTGTGTTGGTAGAGCAACAAAATTTAGAGGATATGCTGAGTATAATGCAGTCAGGTGGAAATGGTTTTTTGGTGACGGTGATACCTCAAGTACACAGAACCCGACGCATATTTATAGTGATACAGGAGTTTATCAAGCTAAGTTGTATGTTTACAAGCCAACTTTTGATGGCTGTAGTAATTATGATTCAGCTTTCGTAGAACTTAGTGTATTTAATTCCCCCATAGCAAAACTATCTCATGGTAGTATTTGTGATAGCTCCACTGTTGTTTTTAACGATATAAGTTCAATACCTATAAATGATGAGCGTTTAACAACAATCTGGAATATTGATGACGCTCCCACAAAATATGCAAAAAATGCATCTAACTATTTTGATACAATTGGTAAATTTCCAATTAGGATGGAAGTTATAACAAAGAACCAGTGTAGAGACACAATTACTGATACATTAATAGTAAACCCAAGACCAGAGGCTGATTTTTTGTTTAATGATGTCTGTTTCTGGGACTCATCGTATTTGAGAAATAATTCTAAAATAAGTTCCGGTACAATTGAAAGTTATATTTGGGAATTTCCAAGTTCTGACGGAGATAGTATTGCATCTCCGACATACTTTCTAAAAGACTCAGGAAATTATATTATTACTATGACTGTTATCTCAGATAGCGGTTGTTATGATGTTACTAACAAGTCAGTATATAAATACCCAAGTTTTGATGTAGCATTTTTATACAACGATACCTGTTTTGGATTTGGTAATACGTTTAAGAACATATCAACAATTGATGGCGGAAGTTTTACAGACACAATTTGGACAACTTCAAATCTCGATACAGCATATTCATATGATTATGAAAATCAGTTTTCCTCTGCAGGAACATATAGAATTAAACTTGTTATGGAGCAAGACAGTGTTTGTAAAGACTCATTTTTACAAAATATAAATGTGAATCCATTGCCATTACCAGATTTTAACGTCAGGAGTACTTGTTTTGGTGATAGTACTCAATTTATTGATGCTTCAGGTATAATATCAGGCTCTTATTCACAATCATGGGATTTGTCAGATGGCATCACTGGTACAGGCGATTCAGTGAAGGCAAAATATGTAAGTGGCGGACAGAAAACCATACAGTTGAAACTGGTTTCAGATGAAGGGTGTGAGGCTGATACATTTAAATCAATTATTATTACATCTCCTGAAATTATTAATATAAATGTTAAAGCTATTTGTAAAGGACTTACCCAAGAAATAAGCTCAACCAATGTTTTGGGTCTTGATAGCTTTATTTCATACAGATGGGAGATTGATGGAGTAATTACCTCAACAGATTCTGTGTTTGATTTTAAAGCAATCAAACCAGGGATGAATAAAATTCAGTTGTTTGTTCAAACAAAAAATAGTTGTACAATTAGCTTTCTAGACAGTTTTGTTGTGTATCCACTTCAGTCAACCGCTTTTTTTATTGACGACCACTGTTTAAACTTGCCCATTTCGCCTACTGATTTTTCTACCATTACGCCACCTAGTACATTTACTAAATATGAGTGGTTTCTTGATGGAAACTATATCTCATCAAGTATAAGGCCAAAACTTACTCCAGCTAATATTGGCACACACACTTTACTGCTAAAGACCACAAGTACCGACGGGTGTATTGATAGTGTTTTGAACTCATTTTTAATCCATCCATTACCTGTAAACTCTTTTAGTTCAACACTAAATTGTCTTGGTGATAATACTGAAATTACTAATACCAGTACAATAAGCTCTGGATCTATCGATTTAAACCAATGGTCAGTTGATGGTAATAACTTTAACTCAAAAAATGTGATCTATAAGTTTCCTGATGTAAACTCATATCCAGTAGAGTTAATAACAATTAGTAATGAAGGATGTAAGGATACCTTAATTCAAGATGTGATCATTAATCCTTTACCTGAATTATTGATTTCTCTAAATAGAGATACTGGTTGTGTTCCTTTTGAGATTCAAGTAGTGAATAATTCAACCATTCAATCTGGGTCAATTTCAGAATATCGATATGATTGGGGAGATGGTAATAGTGGCACAGGTTCAAATCCTAGTTTTACGTATACTAATCCTGGTAAATATATTATTTCTATTCGAGGTACATCGGACAAAGGTTGTACAGACTCTATTAGATTATCTGATTCCGTTATTGTATTTGATAACCCTAAGGCAGACTTTTATTATACTCCGGAAGAGCCTTCAACATTAAAAAATGTAATCACATTGATTGACAGCTCTTCAAAAGACGCGATTGATTGGATATGGACAGTCAGTGACGGTGGTTCTTACAATGGTTCTTCTACTCAACATACTTTCAAAGATTCTGGAACTTATTTAATCACTCTGAGAATACAAAATGATAATGGATGTTTTGACGAAGAGACAAAAGTTATATATGTGAATGCAGATCTATTCATTCATATTCCTAACAGTTTTTCTCCAAATGGTGATGGAATTAATGATACTTATGGTTTGGCTGGAATGACGCAGGGTGTTTTTCAAATGGAAATGGATATTTACAACCAATGGGGAGAAAAAGTGTTCCATTCAAATAATGTAAATGATCGTTGGGATGGAACCTATCAAGGCGAACCTGCTCAACAGGGAGTTTATCTGTTCAGAGTTAAGTATACCAATCCAAAGCAAACTAAATGGTATTATGATAATGGTGAAATTCATTTATTGAGATAGAAACAACAAAACTCAATTTTTTATTTTATACCATTGTAACATGATTCGTAATGTTATTGTATTTGCTACCTTCTTTTTTTTAGTTTCTTGTCAAAAGAATAATATGCTCAAAATACCAGAATTTTCATTTAACTCAATTGATGGTCATCACATTAGCTCTGATTCAATTCACGGAGATGCAACAGTAATATGCGTTTGGGCAACATGGTGTGGTGATTGCATACGTGAAATTCCTGAACTCAACGAATTAGTAACTAAATATGCTAACAATAAACAGGTTAATTTTATAGCGTTAAGTGATGAGGACGAAACTACTGTTCGTAAGTCATTAAAACGTTTTCCATTTAATTTCCAACATGTAGTCAATTCAAAATTCTACAGCGATCAATTGATTACTGGTGCTGTTAAACATTTTCCACAAGTAGTTGTTATAGATGATAACTTGAATGTAGTTTATGAGGTTACCGAAAATAAAAGCAAAATTTTCAACGTTCTAGACTCACACATTCAAGATATTATTAAAAAGTAATCATTGAGAAGCAAAAAAAAACTCTGTTCCAAAAACAACCAGCATTCTTTCACCACTAGATATTTTAGTTCCACAAAAAGTATTGCTAATGATGATTGGCGAGCGTTTTTAAATAATCAAAACCTGTATCTTAGTATATCGTATTTAAAAGCTCTTGAAATTAGTTTGCCCAGTTATGATTTTCGCTATGTCCTATTTTATGATAAAGATGAAAAAGTCATTGGGTTGGCATATTTCCAAATAATTCAAATTACAGACAAGGACATAAAATTTGAAGCACTATCTAATAAAATGCATGGAATATTGCCAAATTCCTTTAAGAAATGGTTAACAACTAGATTGCTTATTTGTGGAAATGCTTTTGCAACAGGAGAGAATGGATTTCTATTTTCAAATGATGTGTCAAGAGATGATAAGGTTCATTTAATAGATGAAGCCATTAGATGTATTATAAATGAGGAAGAAATTAAAAATAGGAAAGTTTCAATATCATTAATCAAGGAATTCTGGCACAGTAATAATCTAATACCATCTAAATTTATCAACTATGGTTACCATGAATTAAATATTGATGTTAATATGATAGCTCAAATTGACTCTAACTGGATGGGTTTTAATGATTATTTAAATGCTTTAAATTCCAAATTCCGAACAAAAGCAAAGCAAGTCTTTAAAAAGTCTGTAAGTCTCAACATTATTGATTTCGATTTAAATACCATTAATGAAAGATTATTAGAGATCGAAGAATTATATAATCATATGGTTGATAAGTCAAGCTTTTCTTTTGGAAGGCTAAATGCAAATACATTATTAAAATTAAAGGAGAGCCTAGGAAAGGCATTTTATTTTAAAGGTTATTTTTTGAATAATAAATTAATTGGTTTTGCAACAGCTACGATGATAGATCAACAACTAGATGGTAACTTTATAGGAATTCATCATCAATACAATAAGGATTATTCTGTTTATCAACGAATTTTATATGATTTTATCTCATATGCTATTGATCAAAGATTAAAAACTGTAAGATTAGGGCGAACTGCTGAGGAAATAAAGAGTGGAGTAGGGGCAATGCCTAATGAAATGAAGTTTTATGCTAAACATCATAATAGATTCAAGAATAGCATGTTGAGGCCTTTTTTAAGTTTATTAAGACCATCGGAATTCAATTTAAGAAGACCTTTTAAAAGTATAAATATGATCAAGAAAGGAGCTTAAATTACAGCTTTGATGATGACTATTATTGAAAACGATATGAGTAGTATACCTATTATTTTTGATAAAATAATGAGATTTTTAGGGTTTAAATATTTAGTTAAAAATGATGCACCAAAAACTTTCATAACATCAGTGCTAAAAATTCCTAATAATATCCCAAAAATGAACCAGTAAACAGAAGATGATTCTGCAAATGTTTGTTCAGCAAAGGTTACAAATCCTATCCAAATGACGAATACTGCTGGATTAATAAAATTTACAGTAAAGCCTTGCATTAGAGGTTTGATTGCTTTTTTTGGAGATTGCTTATTTTGATTATTTGATAGTTGTACAGGTTTTAATAATATTGAGATACCGAAAAATGCTAGAATAGCTGCTCCAATAAGTTGGAAACTTGTTTGGTTAACATAATTAATCAGGAATTCTTTTGAAAATACAAGACAAATGAAAGCAACAAATATGTCGCTCACTAATATTCCAAGTGCAGTTAGAATTCCATTTAGTTTACTACCTTGAAGTGAGTTTTTAATCAGTGTAAAAAAGACAGGACCAATTATGAATGAGGTTCCTAAGCCAATAAATAGTCCTTGAATTATTGGATTCATTAATTATTTCTTAAATATTTAAAGTCAGTATAGAGCGTTCCGAAAGGTAGAATTGCTGCAATTAATATGATTATAAGGGTTTTAGTTGACCACAACATTTTTTGTTTCATTATAACTGAAAGAAAAACATATGATATAAATAAGATACCGTGTGGCATACCAAAATATTTTACAACTGCATCGTTTTGAAAAAAATATTTTAATGGAACGCCAATGCCAATAAGTATTATAAATGAAAACCCTTCAAGAAATGCTATTATTCGATAAATCATTAACATGAGTGCGAATTTATCATTCTAATATCTTTTACTACTCCCTTTTTCCTATAATTTATATTATGTTAACTAAAATTAAACAATATAAGGGAGTAATGATCTAATTACTCCCCTATATAAACTTATTGATTATCAATAAAATCTTTCATTGATTTGTATTTATCCATTTTTTCAAGGCGTGCATATATTTTCTTCATAGTCTTTGCAAGTTCTAGTTTGTCTGGAGCTTCCATATCTGCATTATTATCAAAAACATTTTCGAATTCTACGATTGCCAATTCATATTGTGCATATATCTCAGCTTCTTTTTTCTCAATAATACTTGGTTTGTACACACCATCTAATTCTTCTACAATCTTTGCAACTTTTCCAAGATACATTACACCTTTGTTGTATGCAGCGTCATAATATGTGGGGTCTATTTCTAGTATTTTATCATAATCAGCAGCAGCTTTTTCAGTATCATTTAAACCTTCATAACTAATTGCTCTAGCGAAATAATAAATTGTATTTCCTGGATCATCTGCAATTGCGATACTTAATTTTTCAATAAGTTCTTTACTTCTTCCCTGCTTAAGAAATATGTCTAATTCCATATTTATAAGTGTTTTGTCAGTTTCATTATATTCTTTTCCAGTTGCTATTGTCCGTAATGCTGCTGTTGTGTCTCCTCCATTGAGGTAAATTCTTGCAAGACTCGCATAAATATTGCTTTCAGCTGTTCCTCCATCAATAAGTTTTTGGAATACCTTTTTAGCATTATCATCATTTCCATCATTCATTGCTGAATACCCCATCATCTGTTGCAATACCTCTTGTGTAAGGTTATTTCTTTTAAGTAGCCCATCTGTGTCATATTTCATTAATGGTACAGCCAGTTCAAACTCTTTGTAAGCATCACTATATTTCTCTGATTGATACGATCCATAAGCCCTATTGTATAAACCTATAGCTACGTTCAGTAAATTAGCTTCTGATTCTTTAGTAACCTTATTTTTTACATCTGTCGCAATTGCATTTTGAAAAGCTTCTAATGCAGTTAAAATTGCATCTGGATATTTTGCACTTAAATCATTATTTAATGTTGAAATCTTTAAAAAAGTCAAACCTCTATAATACCACATCTTTGGTGAGTTTGCAGTTTTTGGGTTTACTTTTGTTTGTTCAGCCCATTTAAGAAGATTGTCATAATCTTTGTCCGAATCAGGCTTAGTCATGTCTTCTAATTCCATTTTCATGGACTCTACAGAAAACTTTTGAGCTTTAGTCGATAGTCCCAATAAAAGGAATCCAATCAGTAGAATGTTTATTCTAATTTTTGTCATTTTATAAATATTTTTTATTCAGGTTTTGTATTTGTTTGATCTTCAGTATTGTTTTCTGGGTCATCAGAACTATTTTCAATACTGTCTTCATCCTCTTCTTCTACTTTAGGAACCTTTGCAACAGAAGCTATATTATCATTTTCTCTAATTTTTATTAGCCTAACTCCTTGTGTTGCTCTACCCATTACTCTTACATCTTCCATTTTCATCCTAATGGCTATACCATTTCGAGTGATAATCATTAGATCATTTTCATCAGTGACATCTTTGATGGCTATTAAGCTACCAGTTTTGTCTGTAACACTGAGTGTCTTAACCCCTTTACCACCACGACCAGTAATTCGGTAATCACCAATATCGGTTCTTTTTCCGTATCCTTTTTCAGAAACTACCATAATTGATGTTTCGCTCTCTTCATTATCATTAACACAAACCATTCCAATTACTTCATCTTGTTCATTTTCTAGTCGTACTCCCCTCACTCCTGCTGCAGTTCTTCCCATTGGACGAACACCTGATTCATTAAAACGAATTGCTTTACCGCTCTTTTTAGCTAATAATATTTCAGCGGTTCCATTAGTTAATTTTGCTTCTAATAATTGGTCACCTTCACGGATAGTTATAGCATTGATACCGTTGGTTCTTGGTCTTGAATATTGTTCTAGTGAAGTCTTCTTAATTGTACCATTTTTAGTACACATTACGATATAATTATTATTCACATATTCCTCATCTTTAAGATTACCTGTTGCAACAAACGCTCTGACAGTATCTTCAGAAGGTATATTTATTAAATTTTGAATTGCTCGTCCTTGTGAAACTTTACTACCCTCCGGTATTTCGTATACCTTCATCCAGAAGCATCTACCTTGATCGGTGAATAATAAAATGTAATTATGAGTCATTGTTACAAAGAGATGTTCAACGAAATCTTTATCTCTATGTTTTACTCCTTTATTTCCTACACCACCTCTACTTTGTGATTTATATTCAGTTAATGGTGTTCTTTTTATATATCCCATACTGGATATGGTTACAACCATTTCTTCATTGGCAATTAAATCTTCAATATTTATTTCACCAGCATCTAACTCAATCGCAGTTCTTCTCTCATCGCCGTATTTATTTTTCATTTCTAGGAGCTCATCTTTGATGATTTGCATTCTTCTAGATTCATCAGATAAGATATCCTTAAGGTCTGCAATGGTTGCCATAAGTTCAGCATACTCTGCTCGAACTTTTTCTATTTCTAATCCGGTCAGTTTTTGTAGACGCATATCAAGAATAGCCTTTGCTTGAATTTGAGACAATTCAAACTCTTTCATAAGGCCATTTCTGGCATCTTCAGCATTTTTAGAGGCTCTAATTAACTTAATAACTGCATCTAGGTTATCTAATGCTATAATTAATCCCTCTAATATGTGGGCCCTTTTTTCTGCTTCTTTTAATAGATATTTAGTTCTTCTAACAACAACTTCGTGGCGGTGATCAACATAATGGTGAATCATATCTTTAAGATTCAACATTTCTGGCCGACCTTTTACTAAAGCAATATTATTTACACTAAAGCTGGTTTGAAGTGGTGTGTATTTATATAATTTGTTTAGTACTATATTAGGAATAGCGTCACGTTTAAGGTCAAAAACAATTCTCAGACCTTGTCTCCCACTCTCATCTCTTACTTCACTAATTCCATCAATTACTTTATCATTAACCAAATCAACCGCTTTAATGATTATTTGAGAGGGACTTACTTGGTATGGTACTTCAGTGATTACAATTTGCTCTCTGCCTGTTTTTGAAACATCAAATTCAGCCTTGCCTCTCATTACTATTCGACCCTTACCTGTTTCGAAAGCATTTTTAACGCCTTCAGTTCCATATATTGTACCCCCAGTCGGAAAGTCTGGAGCTTTAACATGCTCCATTAGACCCTCAATAGTGATGTTTTTATCATCAATGTAGGCAATCGTACCATCAATTACCTCTGTGAGATTGTGTGGAGCCATATTTGTTGCCATCCCAACGGCAATACCTGCGGCACCATTTACTAAAAGATTTGGGATTCTTGCAGGAAGAACAGTTGGTTCTGATAAACTTTCATCAAAATTTGGACGAAAATCAACTGTGTCTTTATCAATATCCGAAAGCATGTCCTCAGCGATTTTACGCATTCTTGCTTCCGTATATCGCATTGCTGCTGGTGGATCACCATCAATACTTCCGAAGTTACCCTGTCCATCAACCATTGGATATCTGAGGCTCCAGTCTTGAGCCATCCTAACCATTGTATCGTAGACAGAAGAATCACCATGTGGATGGTATTTACCTAATACCTCCCCTACAATTCTTGCAGACTTTTTATATGGACGATTACTAGCTAAACCTAACTCAGTCATCCCATAAAGAACTCTTCTGTGGACAGGCTTCAAACCGTCTCTTACATCAGGTAATGCTCTTGAAACAATCACTGACATCGAGTAATCGATGTACGCAGTTTTCATTTCTTCTTCAATATTAATTGGTATAATCTTTTCGTTTTCCGAATTCATTTATATCAGTAGTTTTAAGTTGCATGCAATCTATATTCTTATTGCTTCTATATTATACTATTGAGAGGTAAAATATTCACATTATTCCTACACTTTTGGGGATAAAATCTATAAAAATTCAATTACATCGATGGCTTATTTTTAAAAATCTTTTTTTTCCGTTAATATCATATTTCCAGTGGGTTAAAAAACCTTCGTCAGTTAACCATTTATTTAGGGTGTCGGTATAAAATTCACTAGTTTCCATGAATGCTACTGTCCTAGTATTCCTGACTTGTTTGGCTATTTTTTTATAAAACAATAAAGGATCATTATCATTTACAAAAAGAGCTAAGTGTGGTTCGTGATCTAAAACATTAAGATGCATGTTTTTACTTTCTTCATGTGCTATATATGGTGGATTACTTATAATGATGTCATATTTATTGATGGTGTCTTTCAGAATATTGAGTTTAAAAAATGTTACATCAAGGTTGTTATTTACGGCATTTTTAGTAGCTATTTCTATAGCTTTATCACTTATGTCACAGCCATCTACTATTGTATTCACTAATCTTTTTTTTAATGCAAGAGCTATACAGCCACTTCCTGTCCCAATATCAAGAATTTTCTTTTTTGATATTTTTTCTTCTAATACCCAATGAACTAACTCTTCTGTTTCTGGTCTTGGAATAAGGACATTTTCATCTACATATAATGGTACTGTATAGAAAATAGTTTCATTCGTAATGTATTGAACTGGTTTGCCTTTTTTTAAATCTATCAGAATATCTCGGTAAGTGTCAATTAAAAGAGTCTCAATACCAAGTATAACATCAGTTTTATTCTTTTTTTCAATCCAATTTAGAACGAAATAGAATATACTTTCGGCTTCTGTGTAATTGTATATTTTCTTTAATTCATCGACGTACAATGCCTTAATCAAACCAAGTTTCATGAATATGCAATTTATATCTATCTTCTGGATATAAGAACTAATTTCTAATGTTAAATAGAATTTTAACTTTGAGGAGTGAATTCAGATGAAATATACATTCAAAGGTGCATTGAAATTGCTCAAAAAGGACAATTTTACGTTGCTCCTAATCCTATGGTTGGATGTTTATTTGTCAAAGACGGAATAATTGTTTCTGAGGGTTATCATAAAAAATTTGGGGATTCTCATGCTGAAGTAAATGCATATAAATCTTTACCTAGTGATATTGACCCAATGAAATGCGATATTTATGTTAGTCTTGAGCCATGTTCGCACCACGGTAAAACTCCTCCTTGTGTAGATTTATTGATCAGATTAAAGCCTAATCGTATCATTATTGGCTGTATGGATCCTAACCCCAAAGTTTCAGGAAATGGTATCAAAATGCTTAAAAAAGCAGGAATAGATGTTTTTGTTGGTGTGCTGGAGAATGAATGTAAGTCATTAAATAAACATTTCTTTAAAGCTCAGCAAAATCATTTACCTTATGTTACTTTGAAGTGGGCTCAAACCAATGATTTATTCATGGCACGCAATAAAGGTAGTCACGAGAGCCAAAAAATAAGCGACATTAGAAATGATTCTTTTGTTCATCAGCTAAGAGCAACTCACCAAGCAATTTTGGTTGGAGCCAATACTGTAAATGTTGATGATCCTCTTTTGGATGTAAGGTATTCTGAGGGCAATGACCCTATAAAGGTTATTTTATCTCCAAATTTATCTGTAAATCAAAAGAAAAGGGTATTAAAATACGGTCAATCAATCATTTACAATAAGTTGTCATCTGTAGAATTTGAACAATACAAATTGTCAAAAATCAATCCATTTAGTTTGGAGAGCATATTGAGTGATTTACATAACCAAGGAATACATAGCGTTCTGGTTGAAGGTGGTATTCAAGTTATACAATCCTTTTTAGATAGTAATTTATGGGACGAAGCAATAGTTTTAAAATCAAAGAAGACATGGGGTAATGGCCAAAAAGCACCAAGTTTAGATCAAATCCCAAAAATAATACGACAATTGCACAACGATACAATATCATATTACAAAATATAAAATGGCAATTACCTACCTATTGTTAAGCATTTTATTTAGTACGTTTATTAACCTAGTTTTTAAATGGTTTACAGTATTTAAAATTAATAAAATTCAAGCTATTCTTGTCAATTATTTAGTGTGCTTTGTAATTGGATTTTCACTATCAGGTGATTCCGACATTATAGTTACCATTAATTCTGAATGGTTCAAGTATTGTCTTTTATTAGGTTGCCTTTTTGTTGCGATATTTTTTAGCATGGCATTGACAACTGAAAAGTATGGAGTGAGTGTAAATGCAGTAAGTGCAAAGATGTCTGTTCTTATACCAGTCCTATTTGCATATGTTTATAATGCCGAAAAATTGTCTTTACAGTTTGTGTTGGGAATAATTCTATCGCTTTTTAGCATTTACTTAATTACCAAGAAAAATCAAGTTACTATTCCAAGAAAGTATGTCTATTTACCAATTATTGTTTTCCTTGGTAGTGGATTGATTGATACATCATTGAAGCTTTTAGAATTGAATTACAGTCAAATAGTTTCACTTAATACAATTTCGTATTCAATCTTTTTGAGTGCTTTTATCGCTGGGATGTTTTTTTATATAATTAAAAATCGATTTAATTTTAGTGATTGGTCTATTCGTAATATCACTGCAGGAATTTTATTGGGTGTGCCTAATTATTTTTCAATTTATTTTTTACTAGTAGCCATTAAGTCTTTTAGTCTCAAGAGTGCTTTTGTATTTGGTATAAATAATATCGGGATTGTTTTATTAAGTACTTTAATGTCGATTATCATTTTTCAAGAAAAATTATCGTCAATTAATAAAATTGGTATTGTGGTATCTATTTTATCAATCATTTTGATATCATATGCAAGCTGATAATTACTTGGGAATTAACGATGTATATTCTAGCGTTTACAGTAAAAACTCAAGTAAATTTTTAGGTTTTTTATTTCCTGTAATCAATCAAGAAGATTATACTGAAAAAGTAAAGAAATATAAGGTTAAATATTCCGACGCAAGTCACGTTTGTTCAGCTTGTGTGATAAATGTTGATCGTACCTTTCGACACTTTAATGATGATGGAGAGCCAAGTAATAGTGCGGGAAGACCTATATTAAATGCTATTTTATCATCAGGATTATCTTTTGTAGGTTGCGTTGTGATTAGATATTATGGTGGTAAAAAATTAGGTGTTCCAGGTCTTATCGAATCTTATGGAGAAGCAGCCACAATTTCTATTGAAAAATCTGAATTACTACAAAAATTACAAAAAGAGATAGTTATCTGTTCAATTGATTCCGCGTTTGAGTATCGTGTTTACAATTTTCTATCCAATAATCATAAAATTATTTTCGTTAGAAATGTAGATAATAAATTTGAATTATCTGTACCTCGAAGTATGGTTATGGATGTTAAGACGCAATTAAAAAAAATAAATACCTTAGTGGTCGAAGAGTAATCTTATGCTAAAAGAAAGAATCATTTTATTTATACTTAGCTTTGGTTTCTCTGTATTTTCTTCTTTTGTCTTTAGTCAATCATTTCTACAAAAACAAATAGTTGGTGAGGTTATTGATAAGGTAACTAATATACCAGAAAGTTCATTTTTGGTAGAATCACATCGAATATCTAGTCCACATGCTGTTCATTATACTTACGATCAATACGTAAAAGGTACAAGAATTTTATATTCAGGATTAAAAATTCATGTAAGAGCAGATGAAAGTGTATCAGTAACAAATTATTTAGTGGATGACGATTCATATATACCAACTAATTTTTCTGATCAAGCTATTTTTGTTGAAGGTCATATTGTTGAAGTAAGACCAAATCAATCACATGTTGGAGGTTATCCTGTCATTAGATATTATGATTCATCCAATCAGTTAATATTTGAAAAAGACCTCATCAAATATGTGAAGAAAGATACGAGTATTTATGTAAAGGTTTTTTCTGTTAATCCAATTAATTCAGCTAATGTCAGTTATGGAGGTAATTTTTCAGATAACAATGATTTATCAAATTCATCACTTGAAAATGAAATGTCATGGTATAAAGTTCCAGCTAAATTTAATTTAGATACCTTTTTACTAGAATCTGAGTTTTTATATTTTGATGATTTAAGTGCACCAATTGACACCTTTTATTATGCAACTAATGATAGTATATCAGATAATCGTGAATCAGGGGTTTTTGAGTATTTAAATGTATATAAACATTTAAATACTATTGGTGAGTATGTTAATACACTTGGGTATGACGTAATAACAGATACCTTGGTTGTAGATGTTCATGCATTTGGTGGCCAGGATAATTCGGGTTATACGCCCTCTGAACATTCTCTTCAATTTGGTGAAGGTGGAATAGATGATGCTGAAGATGGTGAGGTTGTAGTGCATGAGTTTGTTCACTCATTGAGCGAGCTAGCATCACCAAATAATACGGTTGGTACTGAAAGACAAGCCATGGAGGAAGGCTCTTGTGATTATTTTTCTAAAGCATATAGTCGAACATACAATGACAATACACCAAACAAAATATTCACCTGGGACGGAAATCAAACTTGGGATGGTTTTCCTATTAATTCTAATAGGTTGTACCCTATTGATCTTGTCGATTCCAAGGATGGAGATCGTGATATATGGTCTAGTGCCCTGATGTGTGTTCATGACAAAATTGGAAGACTACCCACAGATAGCATTTTATTAGAACATTTTTTTTATCAAGCTCCTAATACTACGATGGATCAGATGGCCCGAGTTATATTAAGCATTGATAGTGCTGATTTTAACATGAGATATCATTCATCAATTTTTGATTGTTTTGAAGATGCTGGTTTTGTTATTAAAAATAAAGACACTAATCAAACAAGTTCATTTGACCTTAAAGTATTAAATCAACAAGGATTTATTCATGGAGAAACTCCTCTTGAAATAAGGTTGCCTGAAAGTTCCTCCTATAAAATATTCGACATACTTGGAAAACAGATAACTGATGAAAGAAAAGGAAGAATACTTATTCGGCCGTCAGAATTAAATCACGGAATGTATGTGATTAGAATATCCATTGATTCAGAGTTAATTTCTATAAAAATTTTACGTTAAAAATGGGATTTACGATTATTCATGAATAGCCCTATTTTTATATATTGTCCATTACCAACTGAAAGACATCATTATGTTTTTAATCTTATTTTTAAAGATATATTGGGAATTGATTACAATTACTCTAATGATTTATCCTCTTCGCATATCAACTATTCTAACCTAAATAGTTCACAAATAAATATTACACCTCATGGTCTATTGGGTGAGTCGACTATAAGGTATAATATATTGAATGAAGTGAATTTTGAACGATGGAAAGACACTTCTATTTTCTTTAAAACTAATACTGAAAATATACCATTTGATTTATTCTCTGCCACTTTTTTTTTAGTGAGTAGATATGAAGAATACCTAGACTTTAAACCAGATAATCACAATCGATTCCCAGCTACAGAAAGTGTTTTATATAAAAATGGACTTCTTGAAACCCCTATAGTTAATCAATGGGTTAAACTATTAAAGTCTGAGTTGCAGGCTTTTTATAATCTTTCATTTCCAATCCAAAAATTCAGATATAGAAGCACTATTGATATAGATCAGGCATGGAAATTTAAAAACAAGGGTTTTGTTCGCAATACTTTGGGTATGTTTCGTGACCTAGTCAAATTAAATATATCTGAATTAGTTGAGCGTTACCAAGTTTTAACTGGAAAACAACCCGATCCTTATTATAATTTTGAATGGCAAAATAGCATACATGATAGGTACAATGTAGATGTTACCTACTTCATTCTTCTTGGCAAATATGGCAAGTTTGATAAAAATATTTCTGTTAATAATGGACATTTTGTTAGATTGATAAAATATCTGTTCTCAAATCCAAGAAATAAAATTGGGATACATCCCTCCTATGCTAGCAATGATGATAAATCTGTTTTAAAAAATGAGCACGCATCACTTTGTGATATAGTTAATAATGATTTAGAAATTAGCAGACAACATTTTTTGATTCATTCAATGTCCAAAACCTACCAAAACCTTATAGGGATAGGTATCAGTGAAGACCACACAATGGGATATTCAACACATATGGGATTTAGAGCAGGAATAGCTTCTACGTTCTTTTGGTTTGATTTAACTAATAATAGACCAACAAACCTCAAATTAGTACCATTTTGTGTAATGGATATAACTCCAATGTTTTATAGGAAGGAGACACCTAATCAAGCAATTGTGTCTATAAATAAGATGATTCAATCTGTAAGCGATGTAAGTGGACTATTTGTAAGTCTATGGCATAACGACAGCTTAAGTGAAACTGATCGATGGATAGGTTGGCGTATAGTTTACGCTAACATATTAAAGCAATTATATGATGTAAACTCGGAAAAGTCTAATTCTTATGAATGACTTTGGAGAAGTCAGATAATCCTTCAATTTTTAGGATATAAACACCTTTATTGATTTCAGACGTATTTATAGATTCGCCAGAAAACGCTTGCTTTGAGAACACTTTATTTCCAAGTATATCATACATTTCAATATTCTTGTACGAATCATTTGAAAAATCAACAATCATATAATCATTGATTGGATTTGGGTTCACCTGAATGTTAACACTATTGATTTTTTTAATGCTTGATAAAGTTGCAATTTCGAGTGTAACAGTATCTCTATACTCAGGATATGTTTTTGAGCTAACTTCAACAGTAACTAATCCATCACCTGCAACCTCAAAAAGTGCCCAGCCAATTTTGAATTCTTCTTTTTCACCAACAGCAAGTATGAATGGATGAGTTCTATCTATTGGAGGGTCTGCAATACATTCACCATCTGTACATACCTGTAATTCCCAATTAGATGGTTGGTTTAATGATATGACTTTCCATTCAAATAATGTATCATCAGCATTAATAGAATTATTAGATAGGTAAGATTTTTCGCTATAATCAAAATCCATTTTATTAACTAATGAATTTTTTATATAATTTCTATCAAAATTTATCTGTGCTTTTGACGAAAATGATACCAACATTATGAATATAAATGTCACTGTGTAAGGAGTGCTTTTTGTAAAATTTACCATGATATACTACAAAATTAATAATTAAATGTGTATATGAATTTTATGAATGTAAACAAATCGTAAGATTTAAAAAAAAATCCCGTTCAAGGGTCACAAACCTTAAACGGGATTTCTATAATAAATTTATAAAATTTAGTGCTTTACATTTACTTTAATAGATGATACACCATTACCACTTTTAATATTCATAAAATAAATGCCTTCAGACATACTAGAAGTATTCAAGGATGATTCACCATTTAGAATATCAAATTCAGTAACAATTACGCCCCTTATATCCATCAATGTTGCATGAGCTAATTCTTTGCTATCAAATGAAATATTTAAAATATCGTTTACTGGATTGGGATATATGCTCAATCCTTCAATTTTAATATCTTCAATAGAAGCTATTTTTGATTCACTTCCTATTTCAATCTCGTCTAACCATAAAGCACTTCCTCCTGAACCTGGTACTCCAGCTACAGATATTAAGACTTTTTTACCTGCATAAGCAGTTAAATCAACAGTAACCAGTTTATATTCCCCTGATGTTGGCAAGTATATTTGATTTGAACCTGGAACGGGTTGTCCTGTCTCTTCACAATTAATGGTCTGAACATTGCTGAAATTAACTCCACAATTGTCAGACACTTTTACTTCAAATTTTGGTGCTGAACCTCCCAATCCACCATCACTATACGCATAGTAAAATGAAACGATTGGATCTGAAGTATTTGAAAAGTCTACCTCTCCAGTAACAATCTCACCAGGTTGATTAGGAACACCTCTACTGTCTAAATAATATAGCATTGCTCCACCTGTATGACCGTATTGACCAACAGGTAAGTATCCCGGATTTGACTTAATCCATCTTCCTGTATTAGCGTCAATACCAGAATTAAAACCAATTTTATAATAACTATAAGCATCTTTTTGAAAACCAATTCCAGAAATTTCTGTTGCATCATTCGACTGATCAGTATCAAATAAATCTCCACCATTAATATTACTGAATCCATTTATAGAGACATTGTATTCGCCTCTTGGCGTAATTAATTGATCGAATTCTATTGTTGTTTTTTCACCTGGTGCAATAGAACCAGAAAAAGTTTTAGTACTGCCAACACCGTTTATGGATGCAGTCAAGTCAAAAGAAGTGACTGTTTCAGATGATGGGTTTGAAACTTCAACAGTTGGCTTGAATGGGTCTATACACAAACCAGAAGGTGTGGCTGTTTTGTTCTTCAATGATAAATTTACAGCTCCTGTTGGGTCATAATCAACTTTAGATTCATATCCAGTAAGAATATTGTTGTTATCACTTTCTGAAACAAATGCCACTACATTTAAGTTATAAAATACCAATGGAACACCTTTAATGCTTTCTGGAAGTGTTGTAACATATTTTTTATAAGTATAATTACTGCTATCGGTATTTGTAATTGTTTCACCCCAAGCTCCCCCTGGCGATAAAACATCTCTTAAAACATGGTTATGAACGTACTGATCGCCAATGTAGTTTTCTGGATAATATGTTTTCCCACCAGTTTGAGGTCCTAAAATACCATCCTGAGTTAACATCACAGTTAATTTATTATTTGGTGTGCCCTTGGCGGTGTAATATACTTCTACCTCAGTTGTTAGTTCTCTTGTTTTTCTATCAAAAAATGATTTAACATAAGTGTTTACTGGTGATGACTGAGATAATATAGTATTTGCAGAAGCAGACCAATTTCCTCTGTTTTCAGCACGAGGAGTTTTAAAACGGTTTACCGAGCCTGAGGGATATCCTGTAAGTCCAGATGCATCATCAATAATATCTCCCTCAGGAGTTCTCATGTCAGGATCTCCAGCACCAGGAGCAGCATATCCTCCAGAGTGGATATTTACTAAAAAGACATTCCCTTTGTTGTCTGATTTAATTTTGTTTGCTCGTTTGTGACCATCAGGACAATAGGTGCATCTGATTCCTGTAAATTCCTCGAGAACAACTTTTTTGCTTTCAGGTGTTGTACTTACCCAATTTTGTGCGTTTAAAGACAATGTGTACAATAGAGAAACAATGCCAAATGTAAAAATTTTTTTCATGTAATTATTCAATATATATTTTCAAATTTAATTGTTTTTCATGTTAATTAAAAAATAATTTCAATATGACATCGATGTGAAAGTATTAATTTTTAATGCAGATTTATATTCACCTTTTTAGATAGGAAATAGATTATCAAAAATATACTATAACTATGCTACATCATTTATAAAAAGCAACTCAGATATTCTCATTTTAGTGAACGTACTTTAAAAAAAAATGTTACTGACAAATACCTATTGAATTTTAGGTTATTTTCATATAAATTGATTTTTTTATGATCAGAATATTTAACATTGATTAATTTCGTCCACATGAATGTTAGAGAACTAAAACCTGTAAGTGTATGGAATCATTTTGCAGACTTGAATGCTGTACCAAGACCAAGCAAAAAAGAAGAAAAAGTGATTGCATTTATTCAGGATTTTGGTAAAAAGTTAAATCTGGAAACATATACGGATTCTGTTGGAAATATCATTATAAAAAAACCAGCCACTGAGGGCATGCAAAATAGACAAACTGTTATTCTACAGAGTCACTTGGACATGGTACATCAAAAAAATGCGGATACACTATTTGATTTTGATACTCAGGGTATTGAAATGGTAATAGAAGATGACTGGGTAAAAGCAAATGGCACAACATTGGGAGCAGATAATGGAATGGGTGTTGCTGCAATTATGGCAATTCTATCCTCTTCAGACATACCTCACCCTTCAATAGAGGCACTATTCACCATTGATGAAGAGACTGGAATGACTGGTGCTATGGAATTAGAAAAAGGTATTTTGAATGGAACGATCTTGTTAAATCTTGATACAGAAGACGATGATGAATTTAGCATTGGATGTGCTGGTGGGATAGATACAAATACATCTTATGATTATGCTAAAATGCCTATTCCAGAGGATTCTTTAACATATAAAATCATTGTTAATGGTTTGAATGGAGGTCACTCTGGAGTTCAAATTAATGAAGAGCTTGGTAATGCCAATAAAATAATGAATCGACTTATGTACGATTGTAAAAAGTATAACCTTCAGATTATCGATGTAAATGGTGGAAGTCTTAGAAATGCTATTCCACGCGAGAGTTTTGCAACAATATCAGCTCATCCAGATTATCTAAAGGTTTTTAATGCTCGAGTTTCAGAAATCAAGGAAGAATATTTGATACAAGATAATAATTTATCAATAACCATAGAAGCCACAGATTTAATAAATATTGGCATGAGCATTGAAGATACAGTTAAAATAACTACTGCTATTCATGCATGCCACAACGGTGTATTTAGATATAGTAGAGCTATAGAAGGACTGGTTGAGACATCTTCTTCTTTAGCTAGAGTAATTATAAAAGATGGAAAATTTATAACTCAAAGTTTACAGAGAAGTTCCTCTGAATCGAGTAAATATGATGTTGCAAATACAGTAGCAGCTCCATTCAGATTGATGGGTTGTGAAATAGAGCACGGAGGTTCATATCCAGGTTGGTCTCCCAACCCAGATTCTAGAATATTGGATGTATTAGTTAGTAAATATAAAGAGTTATATAAAGAATCTCCGAAAGTTATGGCAATTCATGCTGGACTAGAATGTGGACTATTAGGAGAGCGTTACCCTGGCCTAGATATGATTAGTTTTGGCCCAACAATCAAAGGTGCTCATAGTCCTGATGAACGTTGTAGTATATCTTCAACAGCTAAATTTTGGGATTTCCTAAAAGTTATACTGGCAAACACTCCCTCCTATTAAATAAGTAATGGTTGAATTATTAACTATTGAAAATCTTGGGACATTTATCATGCTGATTGTTCTTCAATTGGTTCTGGGATTTGATAATTTGTTATATATCTCTATTGAGAGTAAACGAGCACCTAAAGATCAACAAAGTTTTGTTAGGAAGTTTGGAATAGGTCTAGCTATTTTTTTAAGAATTGGTTTATTATTTATACTTGTAAATCTAATTAAGTGGGCTGATATAGAACTATTTTCAATTCAATTTAAGGAAGCATTCCAGGGTCATTTTAACTTGCATGGTATGATAGTTTTATTTGGAGGAATATTTATAGTCTACACTGCACTCAAAGAAATTTGGCATATGATTGGATCTGAGAGTATAAGTGTAGATATTGATAAAAACCCCAAGTCAGCTGGAGCAGTAATTTTATGGATAGTAGTTATGAATCTAGTATTTTCTTTTGATTCTATTTTAAGTGCTATGGCCTTAACTGATGTTTTTGTTATCATGGCTACAGCTATTGTAATTGGTGGAATCCTTATGATATGGCTAGCTGATAGAGTTTCTAAGTTTTTGGAAGAAAATAAGCTCTATGAGGTTTTGGGTTTGTTCATTCTGCTCATTGTTGGTATTATGTTATTGACAGAGGGAGGTGAACTTTCAGAGTTGGTCATTATGGGTAACCCAATTGAGAAAATGAGTAAAACTACCTTCTATTTTATCATAACAATTCTTGTACTAATTGATTTAGTCCAAGCTAGGTATCAAAAAAGGTTATTATCAAAAAAAAATGTTTAAAATAAGCGTCTTCACCATTATTTTTTTTGGTGTATTGCAGTCATGTAAAACAAATAAACTCAGTAATGGGGAGAATTCTTTTTTTGGGACAATTTCTTATGACATTAACTTAATTATGAATGTTGATACAATCTATCAAAAAGATCTTTCAAAATTCTTTGGTAATCAAGTAGATTGGACATTTTTCAAAAATGGGGATATACAACAAAAATTTTATGGAAGTTCATTAACTGGTTTAGATATAATATTTTGGGATGTGAGCGAAAGTAAAATTATCACTAAATACAATTCTTCCGATACACTATTTATTAAAAATGCCACTTCACAATCTGTTCAAATTGGTAAAAAACTAGTTACCCCTACACCCTCATTGAAATCATTGAAACTTTTGATGAAAGTTCCTGCTACTTCATTAAAAGAAAGCAATTACTATACTTATTCGTGCGATTTATCAGAGGATTTTCATATAAATCCTTCGATTTATAAGAATATTAATTACAATAATTTTTATGAAATCATTAAATTCACAAATGGGTGCCTACCTATGAAATACCAGTTTGATTATTTTACATATCAAGTTGACTATACTTTAAATAATGTAAATAATTTAGTTGTTAGGTATAAAGACAAATTTCATAAAAAGAATTCAAGAGTTTTCCTTAAGTGATTTTTTAATGTTTTAATTCATTGAAGTTTTTACCATCACTAATGACGCATCCTGACAATATCATGTCAAACATCTCTTGTTCACGTATTTTAATATACTTTTTTGAAGTAGACTTTTGAGTTTTATTCACTTTATCAATCAAAATCAAGTAAATATCTTCTTCGGCACATTTAAAAAAGTAGGAAATATTTCCTTCTATCTTATCAAGGTATTTTGTACTTCTTAAAATACTCTCCCAAACAACATCACTGAATTGATTAATAATTTTATCAGCAGTTAATGGTTCATTTTCTTTAATTGATACCCAATCAGCTGCAGTAATTCCATTAACAACTAGAAAATCAATAAATTCTTTTTCCATCTTTTCTAGTTCCTCTTTACTAATTCTCTCGTATTTCACAAATACAAAAATAATCTAGCTTTTTTTAACTCTAAGGATTTAAAATTAATTAAAAGACGAACACTTTGATAGTAGAAAACCCAGATTATTTTTGCACCCAATGATAATAGATAAGAATGCCGTAGTTGGTGTACATTACGAATTAGATGTAGAGGGTCAAAAAATCGATGCATCTGGAGATCAACCTTTAGTATACCTTCATGGACATGGTATGATGATACCAGGTTTTGAAAAACAATTAGCTGGTCTAAAAGAAGGCGACAAATATGATTTTATAGTTTCTGCGTCCGAAGGATATGGGGATTATAATGAAAATGCTGTTGTTGAGTTAGATAAACAAATATTTTTAGTTGATGGAACAATGAGCACTGAGGTTTTTGAAGGTGCACAATTGCAATTAACTAATCAAGATGGACAGCCTATGTCTGGTGTGGTACAAAAAATTACTGAGGATAAAGTGACTATGGATTTTAACCACCAATTAGCAGGCAAGGAATTACACTTTTCAGGATCAATCGCATCATTGCGAGCGGCTTCAGAAGAAGAAATAAGTCATGGCCATGTTCATGGACCTGGTGGACATAATCACTAATATTGTTTGAGCTTAATGAAAACCTGAACAACAATAACCCTTAATTGATCAGGTAATATTATACTTGATATACCACTCAATTCATATTCAGGTTTTATGATGTTTTTGTAGTGTGGTGAACTATTAACCCAAATTTCAACGATAGTCTCAGCTAAATCTTCATATGTAGAGTCAGAACTTACTACTCTATGACCTTTATTATTGATGTAAAAGGATGGCTTAAAAATATATGATTGTGCAATATTTTCACCAGCAGCATATATAAACTTATCTGTGTAATTATCAATCCGATCTGTTACTGTTTTATTTATTGTATTCTTTTGATAATGGGATATTTTTCTTTGTTTTGATAAGTATTTAGCATGAATTTGTGAGGCGTTTTTGGCTACTTCATTTTTATCCAATTCACCAATATTAGAATTGGATCTAATACTATTAATTTTTTTATGTATCTGTTGATTCAAGTAATTATAATCGAAGTTTTTTATTGATATTAATTTATTTGATTGAGCAAACACAGTTGCTGATTTCAAAAAGATTATTAAAATGACAAACCACTTCATTTACTCAACTATATAAACTCATCATGTTGAACAAATATTATCAATCACCATTATTCATGATATTTTCAGAGAACTTCATATACCCTGCTCTTTTTAATGCGGATTTTTTAAAGACATCTTTGAATATTTCTTCCGTCAACTCAACCCACTCATCTTTATGTAATTCTTTTAGTTTTGGATTTGCCTTAAATTGTTCTTCTTTATTAGGTGTAGAAAATCTGTTCCAAGGACATACATCTTGACATATATCACAACCAAACACCCACCCTTCCATTTGGTCTTTGAATGAATTGGGAATTTGCTCTTTTAATTCTATGGTAAGGTAGGAAATACATTTATTACTATCTATCACTTTATTGTCAATGATTGCATCAGTTGGGCATGCATCTATACATGCTCTGCAAGAACCACAATGATCTGTTGTAGGTTTATCGGCAGTCAGCTCAAGATCAATTATAATTTCAGCAATAAAATAAAAACTACCTTTTTGTTTTGTAATAAGCATACTGTTTTTTCCAATCCAACCAAGTCCACTTTTAGCAGCCCAGGCTCGATCTAATACAGGTGCTGAGTCTACAAACACTCTGCCTGATACTTGACCTATTCTGTTTTGAATAAGGTTCATAAATTCCTTTAATTTATCTTTAATTACAAAATGGTAGTCTTTACCATAGGCATATTTACTTATTTTAAGTTTTTGATCATCAAAATTCGTTTCAGGATAATAGTTGTAAAGCAGTGAAATAATTGATTTTGAGTCTGGGACTAACTTGGTTGGATCAACCCGCTTGTCGAAATGGTTTTCCATCCATTTCATTTTACCATGATAGCCTTTGTTTAGCCATTTATCGAGATGTTTAGCATCGTTAGTAAGTTCTTCAGCCTTACTGATTCCGCAAAAATCAAATCCACATTGTTTTGCTAAATCATGAATTATCTGAGTGTTTTTTAGTGTAATAGGATTAGTCAAAATAATCGGGGATTATCATGAGGTTTGTCTCTATTCAAATGTTGATAAGCAAGTTCTGTTGCCTCTCTCCCTCTAGCGGTTCTTTGTAAAAAGCCTTCTTTTATTAAAAAAGGTTCATAAACCTCTTCGATAGTTCCAGCTTCTTCGCTTACAGCAGTAGCGATTGTATTAATTCCAACAGGACCACCCTTGAATTTATCAATGATGGCAGATAGAATCCGATTATCCATTTCATCTAAACCTCTTGAATCAACATTTAAAGCATCTAACGCTATTTTAGCTATGTGGTGAGAAATAGTCCCATCACCTTTAATCTGAGCAAAATCTCGAGTCCTCCTGAGCAGTGCATTAGCTATTCTGGGTGTTCCTCTACTTCTACCGGCTATTTCAATAGCAGCTTTATGATCTATAACAGATTTCAAAATTGAAGACGATCTTTCTATAATGTTTCCAAGTAGTGATGTATCATAATACTCTAACCTACAAGTAATTCCGAATCGAGCTCTAAGTGGAGAGGTTAACAATCCACTTCTTGTTGTAGCACCAATAAGAGTAAAAGGACTAATATTTATTTGGACAGTTCGAGCATTTGGACCTGTATCTAGAAGTATGTCTATTTTGTAGTCCTCCATAGCAGAGTATAGATATTCTTCAATTACAGGACTAAGACGATGTATTTCATCGATGAAAAGAACGTCACCCTCTTCTAAATTAGTTAAAAGACCAGCTAAATCACCAGGTTTTTCCAAAACTGGACCACTAGTTACTTTTATACTGCTATTTAATTCATTGGCTATGATGTTTGCTAAAGTGGTTTTACCTAAACCCGGTGGGCCATGAAGCAATACATGATCCAAGGCCTCTTCTCTTTGATTAGCAGCTTCAACAAAAATCTTTAAATTATCAAGAATTCTATCTTGACCTGAAAAATCATCAAATGAGATGGGTCTTAAGACTTTTTCAATTTCTATATCGTTATCAGAAAAACCTTGGTTTGTTCCATCTAATAAAGTATCACTCACAAAGCGAATGTAAAGATAGATTCGTAGATTTAAACAACGTTTTTTATAAACATTTCATCTAACTATAATATTTATGTACACATCTAGTTGTTTTCTTTGTAATAGAAACATGTTAATGAAATTTATAAAATTATTATTTTCCATTCTTATACCATTGGTATCTCAGTCTAAAGTAAGAATGACTGATATCGTATTCAATCAAAGATTTCATGATTTTGGCATTATTTACGAAGAAGATGGAATTGTTACTGCTAAGTATGATTTTACTAACTATGCAAATAGCCCTTTCATCATCAGTAATATTGATGCCGCATGTGGATGTACTAATCCTAGATCTACAAAAGATACGTTTATGCCTGGTGAAAGTGGTCAAATTCTCGCAGAATTCAATCCTAAAGGCATGGTTGGTAAGACAAAAAAATGGATTTATGTAAGAGGGAATTATGAAGATGGATATCAGATTGAATTAAAATTTGAAGCTATGATAAGATCCAGATATAATCGAAATAATTATGAATATTTAAGAGGAGAATTCGGTTATCTTCTAAGTGATAAAGTCAAATTTAATTGGGGGGAAAGGTTTGAAAATGATCAATTCAATGATACTGTTGAATTTACAAATGATGGCTATAATGACATCATTGTAAGAAAGGTTACCTCGAGTGCTCCATTTGTTATCTCCCCAAAACTTCCTATAACTATTCCTGTTGGACAGAAGAGTAAACTTATATTTAATATTGATTTATCAAAAGTTGATACTATAGGACCAATCTCGGGTTATATTCTTTTTGAGACCAATGATAAATTTTTTCCAAAAAAGAAAACTCCCTATTCTGTTGACTTAATAACTAATTTTAATGATTGGAAAAGAAAAAAATTAAAAACTGCTGCTCATATTGAATTTGAGACTAAAGTGATTCAAATGGGATCCATGAGTTCTGGTTCTGTAAGATCTAAAAAGATTATCATTAAGAATACGGGAAAAAGTACTTTAAACATAAGAAAAATTGAAACAGACTGTTCTTGTACAATGTTAAAATTACCGACTAATAAGATATTGCCAGGAGAGTCTTTAGTGACCTCTGTTAAATACGATTCTTTATATAAAAAGGGAAAACAATCAAAACTGATTAAACTCTATACGAATGATCCACTTAACTCGATAGCTACTTTATATGTCAAGGCTATTGTAAAGTAATATCTTCTATAATATTTTTGTTATTCAAATATGAAGAAAACGCATTTTATTTTACTATTTTTTCTTTTGGTTTCTGCGTCAATTTTTGGTGCCTTTATGTTTAGTCAATGGTTTTATATTCCCGCTGAAATTACTATTAAACAACCTGAAAATAATCACCCAATAAGAACCTCTACAACAACTATTCTTAACCCTGATATAAATTTCATAAGTGCCTCTAAAAAGAGTACACCAAGTGTGGTATTTATTAAAACAGAGTCTCAACAATATAGAAGGAGCTCCTTTTTTTGGGGGTTTGATTTTGACCCATTTGGAAGAATTGGTAAAGTAGCGAGTACAGGGTCTGGTGTGATATTGAGTGATGATGGTTATATTGTTACGAATCACCATGTGGTTAAAAGTGCGGATAAAATACAAGTCGTAGTGAGTGACACAAAAAAAAGTTACAACGCAGAATTGATTGGTGCTGACCCTAGTAGCGATCTAGCTCTTCTTAAAATAGATTGTGAGGGTCTCACTCCTATTGAATTTTCAAGTTCTGATGATGTTGAAATAGGTCAATGGGTATTAGCAGTTGGTAATCCTTTTAATCTAACAAGCACTGTTACAGCTGGAATAGTTTCTGCTAAAGGTCGAAATATAAATATTGTTAATAATCAGTTTCCTATAGAGTCATTTATTCAAACAGATGCAGCAATAAATCCAGGTAATAGTGGAGGTGCTTTAGTGAATTTAAGTGGTGAATTAATTGGTGTGAATACAGCTATTGCCTCAAAAACAGGAAGTTATGTAGGTTATGGTTTTGCAATCCCTAGTAATATTGTATCTAAGATTATAGAGGACTTAAAGCAGTATGGTATTGTTCAACGTGGTTTTGTTGGAATTGATGTTATTGACATCGACGGAGATATGGCAGAAAAATTAAATATTCTTAATGGAGTATTAATTAAAAGAGTGAATGATCGAAATGATGAGGCTAAGAACAAATTAGAAGCAGGAGATATTGTAGTAAAATTTGATGGAAAAACAATTGATGCCAAATCATCTTTTGACGAATATTTAGCTTTTAGAAGACCTGGTGATATGATCAACTTAGAAATTAACCGTAATGGTGAAATCATTAACACTAATATCGTACTAGTTAATAAAGAAGGAACAACTGACAAATTACGTAAGCAAAGTGTTTTGAGTGAGATATTAGGTGGCGAGTTTGAAGTGGTTTCAAAAATTGATAGACAAACCTACAGTATAGAAAATGGTATCAAGGTGACAAATATTACCAATGGAAAGCTTAGACAAATGAATATTTCAGATGGTTTTATCTTTGTTAAAATCAATAATGAAATCTATGACTCAGCAAAAGATTTGATTAATAAATTAGAAAACTACAAAGGACAAATAAGAATAGAAGGTATATCAGCTAGTGGGTCCAAGCAATATTTAAGCTTTACTTTTAGGTAGTTTAATCCACCTTAAATTCACTTGTTTCATGGAATTCAATAGCTGGATTATTGGTTTTAGCCATTTGAAGTATATATGCTGTTTGTGCTAAAAATACCATGTTTTTATCTTTATCATAAACAATGTCTTGAGGTCGGTATTTGATAAATTCGGAAATTTTATCGGGATCTCCGGTCATCCAACATGCTTTGTGATAATTCACTGAGTCAAACCTTGCTTTTGCATTATATTCATGTTCAAGTCTGTATTGAATTACTTCAAATTGAAGTTCTCCAACTACACCAATGATTTTTCTATTTCCAGGTTGCTGTGTAAATAATTGAGCAACTCCTTCATCTGTTAGCTGATTTAAGCCTTTTTCTAACTGCTTACTCTTCATTGGATCAAGATTTACTACTTCTCTAAATAGTTCTGGACTAAAGCTTGGAATACCTTTAAATTCAATCTTTTCACCCTCAGTTAATCCATCTCCTATTTTAAAATTTCCGGTGTCATACAATCCCACTACATCTCCTGGATAAGCATACTGAGTTACTTCTTTGCTATCCGCAAGAAAAGTGTAAGGATTACTAAATCTCATTTTCTTTTCAGTTCTTGGATGAATGTAAAATTTATTACGTTCAAAGACACCAGAGCAAACCCTTAGAAAGGCTATTCTATCTCGGTGATTTGGATCTAAATTAGCATGAATTTTAAATATAAAACCCGACATTTTATTTTCCAGTGGTTCTATATCTCTTAGGTTAGTTGATCGTGACTTCGGACTAGGTGCAATGTTTACAAAAGTATCAAGCATTTCTTGTACACCGAAGTTGTTTAAAGCTGATCCGAAAAAAACGGGTGCTAAAAACCCTTCTTCATACATTTCTCTATCAAAAGGTTCAAATACTCCATTTATTAATTCTACATCTTCCCTAAGTTGATTTGCATCACTATCCCCTATTATTTGATCTAATTGTTGATCACTTAAATCATTGATTTTAATGTATTCTGATGCTTTTTTTGTTTTATCTGCCTCAAATAAATTTAAAGAATTATCATGCAATAGATAAACACCTTTAAACCTAGAACCCATGTTTATTGGCCAGCTTAAAGGACGTGTGCTTATTTTTAGTTCATTTTCAAGTTCTTCGAGAATGTCAAAAGGATCTTGGCCTTCACGATCCATTTTGTTTACAAAGATGATAACAGGAGTATTACGCATTCTACATACTTGCATAAGTTTTCTAGTTTGGGCTTCTACTCCTTTAGCAACATCAACAACAAGTATCACACTATCTACAGCAGTTAATGTTCTATAGGTATCCTCTGCAAAATCCTTGTGACCAGGTGTGTCAAGAATATTAATTTTTGTACCTTTATACTCAAAACTCATAACTGAAGTGGCAACAGAAATCCCACGTTGCTTTTCAATTTCCATAAAATCTGAAGTAGCTGATTTTTTAATCTTATTACTTTTTACAGCACCTGCTGTTTGAATAGCACCACCAAAGAGAAGTAGTTTTTCCGTCAAGGTAGTTTTTCCAGCATCTGGGTGAGATATGATACCAAATGTTTTACGTCTTGCTATTTGTTGTTCTAGACTCATTTTTATGCAACTGCAATATTAACCAAAACATGACTACCCTTTCATCGTGATAATTTTAAGGAATAAAAAAAAGCCTCTTCAAATGAAAAGGCTTTAATTTTTTTATATTGTTAAGTTTAATTTAGACGTGCAGCGTTTACAAAGTCATAACCTCCATTTCCATTGTCTTTCCAAACAATAGCAATAATTTCAATATTATCCATGTTCCAAGATGGATCAATGGCATAAGTTTGAGCATCTAATTCTGTGTAAGAATCAGCTGAAAGGTTACCAGTAAAATCAATACCATAAATGTCATTGGTTATTTTGTCTCTAAGAACATGCTTATGAGCTACTGAACCAGTTTTACCAGATTGAATTTCCATTACACCATCCTCAAGAACATATGCACCAATTTTAAAAGTACCTGTTTGATCTTTAAAAGTTTTAACCGCCCAGTTAAGTGTCATAGTGTTACCGTCCCAAGAAACATTCCCACCGACACCCATTTCAACAGGTGAGTTAGAAAATTCATTAGCTGCAGTCGTTACGTTAGAACTGGTCTGACCTGTGTAGATACCTCCGTTTTCACCATATTCAGTCTTATTTGTTCCATTAAAAGAAAATGTTGGCCAACCTCTAACACCAAAATCTGTAGCTAATTTCTGAGCCGTTGCATTGGTCATTTTACTGGACGCAGAACCATAAATACTTGAGGAAATTGCTTTATCTCCAAGTTTATCATTAATGTCTTTGTTCAAATCCCAACCCCATGAACCACAAGGCTCACACCAAGTAGCTGTAATTTTAGAGTATAAACCAATATTTTCTTCAGCCACATCAATTGTGCTTTCTGGAGGAGTTGCTGGTTTAGTTTCGTCGTCTTTACAACTCCATATGGTAATAGTCATAAGAGCTGTAAGTATTAATAAATTTTTTTTCATACTTCAATTTTAATTAAAATTAATTTTTAAAACAACAAGATTGTTTTTCGAATATTAGCTATGGAATTGAATGGTTTACAAATCAACACCCTATTTTCGCAGACATATGAAATATTTAGTGCTAATTACAATTTCTTTTGTTCTACACTCTTGCATTGTATTAAAACCTAACAAGGTTGCCGAAATACTTGTAAATGGTAAGTTGTCAGATAATTGCATTCAAATCAAAAAAAACAAGTCACCTAATGAATGGACTAAATTTTGTGACCCCATTAATAATTTTAATTATCAAGAGGGTTTCATTTATAAAATTGAAATTGAAGAGATTAATGGCAAAGAAAATGACTCAAAAATTACAAAATATAACTGTATTAAAGTCATCAGTAAAACACCAAATTTATCCTCTCCAGGTCTTTATGTTCACATACAAACTAAAATGGGCGATATTGTGGGTAAACTAGATATGGAGTTAGCACCACTAACAGTTGCAAACTTTGTAGGTCTGGCTGAAGGCAGTATTAAAAATAAAGCTTTTCCAGAAGGTAGACCATTTTATGATAGTCTTACTTTTCATAGGGTTATCCCAAATTTTATGATTCAAGGTGGTGATCCAATCGGAAACGGGACTGGAGGCCCAGGGTATAAGTTTAAAAATGAGACACATCCCGATCTAAAACATGACAAACCAGGTATTTTTAGTATGGCTAATTCTGGACCTAATACAAATGGTAGTCAGTTTTTTATTACACATGTTGCCACTCCATGGTTAGATGGTCAATACAATATCTTTGGTCAAGTTATTATTGGCCAAGACATTGTTAATGCTATCGGTGCAGTAGCTAAAGATCGAAGAAACAAACCGAATACTCCCATATACATGAATAAAGTTTCGATTATTCGTATTGGAGAAGCAGCCAAAAATTTTGATGCTGTTAACACATTTAAATACATGCAATATTGAATATCACCATTCAAATAAAAGAATACAAGTTTAAAGGCTCTTTAAAAAGAATTATAACGGCAGATATAACCTACAGTAACTATACAAGCCCAGTTCCTATTGTTGTTTTTGCTCATGGATTTAAAGGTTTCAAAGATTGGGGTGCATGGTCATTAGCTGCTGAAATTTTTGCAAGTAAAGATTTACCTTTTTTTAAATTCAACTTTTCACACAACGGTACTAGCCCTAATAATTTGTCTGAATTCGTTGATTTAGAAGCATTTGGAAACAATAATTTTAAACTCGAATATGATGACCTAGGAATGGTCTTTGATTTTATAGGTAATAAAGCTGAGTCATTTGATTTTGATTGGAATGGTGAGATCTATCTAATTGGTCATAGTCGTGGTGGAGCAGTTTCACTGTTGAAATCTGCACAAGATGATAGAGTTAATAAATGTTCAACATGGTCTTCTGTTTCTGATTTAGAGCGATATCTTGAAATGAAAGATTTTAAAGAATGGCAAAAAACTGGTGTTCACACAATTATTAATCAAAGAACTAATCAAGAAATGCCCATTTATTTTCAATTTGTTGAAGCATTTGCTAAAAATGCAAGCGAACTAAGCTTAGCAAAACAATTTGAAAATATAAGCTGCCCATTATTAATTGTTCATGGCGATGATGATAAATCTGTCCCACTGTCTGATGCACATACTATTTATCAAAACATACCTCATGCTATTTTATTAGAAGTAGAAAATTCAGATCATACATATAATACCAAGCATCCTTTAGTAGAACGAAAGATATCAAGAGCATTCGCTGAGGTTATCACTGAGACTATTGCTTTTTTCAACCTCTGACATGCCTAAATCAATTGCAATAATTGGTGGAGGTGCCGCTGGATTTTTTTCGGCAATTAACATTGCTGAAAAAAATCCAAATTATGATATCACTATTTATGAATCAAGCAATAAGCTTCTATCAAAAGTGTTGATATCAGGCGGAGGCCGATGTAATGTAACTAATACAATATCTGAGCCCAAAGTTTTAGTTAATTATTACCCTAGAGGGTATGATTTTTTAGAACCTGTTTTTGATCAATTTACAACTTTAGGTACTCAGAAATGGTTTTCTAAACATGGTGTTAACCTTAAAACAGAGCCAGATGGTCGAGTTTTTCCTGTTTCTGATTCTTCTGAGACAATATATAATTGTCTGTATCAAAATTGTAAAGAATTAGGGGTTAATATTAAATTAAAACATAGACTCGTTAATCTAGATTTTAAACAAGGAAAATGGCATCTTAAATTCAATGCAAAACATGAGATATCTGATATTGTAATTCTTGCCACAGGTATAAATACAGGGATTCTTAATGTGCTTGAAAAATTAAGTATACCCATTATACAACCTGTACCCTCTCTATTTACATTTAATTCTAAAAATCATCAGCAATTAAATTTGTCCGGTATTAGTGTATCTAATGCTCTTGCATCGATAATCGAAATTCCCAGTCGAACTGAAAATGGACCATTGCTAATAACACATTGGGGATATAGCGGCCCCTCTATTTTAAAGTTAAGCTCTTGGTTAGCCTTTGATATAGAAAAACTTAATTATAACTTTAATTTATCTATTAATTGGAATAGCTATGATTTAAAGAGTTTGGAAAAACGTTTATTCTTAAATGTGATAAACAATCCAAAGCAAAAAGTCAGAAACTGGTCAGAACATGGTCTCCCAAAAAGACTATGGAATCAACTATTTGATTCAACTGGTCTTAAAGAGTATGTTAATTGGTCTGAGATTGGTAAAAAAGGCATTCATAAGCTCTTATCTACATTGACAAAATATGAAGTCAGAATTCAAGGAAAAAGTACTCACAAAGAAGAATTCGTATCAGCTGGAGGAATAGACTTAAGTGCCATTGATGTTGAATCTTTTTTAATTAAAAACCATTCAAATTTGTATGCAGTTGGAGAATTACTAAATATAGATGCAATAACTGGTGGGTTTAATTTCCAAGCTGCATGGAGTGGAGCTTACACCCTATCTGAGCATCTGACAAATGAACATTAAAAAATGTTAAAAAAATAAATTATACCTAAAGAGGTTTGAAGAAAAAAGACGCGTAAAATTGCAGTAACATGGATAGTATTGTAATAGAAGGTAGATTAATTCAAGTATTAACAGCTCAAGAAGGTCAAAGTACACGAGGAGCATGGAAAAAGCAAGATTTTGTTATAGAAACATCAGAACAATATCCTAAGAAAGTATGCATAAGTTGTTGGAATGAAAAAACAGATGAATTATCTAAATTTCAACTGAATGATAACCTAAAGGTTTCTGTTAATATTGAGTCTAGAGAATATAACTCTAAATGGTATACAGATGTCAAGGCATGGAGAATAGAACATCTCAATGATAGTGCACCAGTTTCTGAAAATAATGAAGCTAGTGATGATGTTTCAGGAGTTAGTTTTACGAGTGAGGAAAATGATGATTTACCATTTTAATTAAAGGCATTCGCTAATTGATTAAAGAAACTTATTAAAACATCTGGCTTAATTAATATTATCATAGTAATCCCTCCTATTGCACCGTAAATATGTGCCTCATGACCAATGTTGTCTAAATTCTTTTTTGACATATAGTACGAGTACCATATGTAAAGAACCCCAAATAAAATTGCTGGTATTGGTATAAAAAGGTACAACTCAAGCATGCTTAACGGGTTAATCAAAATATATGCAAATAATACTCCAGAAACGCCACCTGATGCTCCAACAGCTTGATAATTAAAGTTTGACTTATGTTTCACATACCCTGGTAAATGAGCAATTATTGTAGAGACTAAAAAAATACTGAGGTATAGAACAGTAGATAAACTATCGAAGTGTAAATTTAAATAATATTCTAAATAATTTCCGAAACTGAATAACACAAAGAGGTTTACAAATAAATGCATGTAGTCTGCATGAAGCCATGCACTAGAAATAAATCTATACCATTCCTTATTACTACGTATGATATAAGGTCTAAATATAAATTTTGAAAAGAGTAAACTGTTTGAAAAAGCACTAAAACTTATCAAAGCTATACTTGTAATTAGTAGGATATTAATACTCACTTAAAACAAATGTCGTTAATTGACAGTAATAAATTTTTGTTCGAGTAATTCTATTTTAATTTTACACCATCAAAAGAATACTTCTTATATCTGATACGCACAGTTACTTTGGTGATGAAATAGTAGAAAAGTTACCTCAATTTGATGAATTATGGCATGCTGGTGATTGGGGGACGATAGATAATCTTAATATACCGTCTAATCTTAATGTGAGAGGTGTTTATGGAAACATTGATGATCAACAAATAAGAAGTGAATATCCAAAAGAGCTTTACTTTGATGTAGAGGGATTGACAGTATATATGACCCATATTGGAGGATATCCTGGTAAATACCAAAAATTGATCAAAAAACGTTTAAAAGAGTTAAAACCTGATCTTTATATATGTGGTCATTCGCATATTTGTAAAATAATGAAAGATCACAACTTAGATTTAATACATTTTAATCCAGGAGCTATAGGTTATCATGGATTTCATTCGAAAAGAACAATGATTGATTTCTCAATTAATCAAGGTAAAATTAAAGATATCAAAATACATGAATATGATAAATAATAAATGGACTTTTAATTGTTTTGTAATAGTGTGCATAATTTTTGCTTCTTGTGCCACAACTAAAAATGCTGAAGGTCAACAAAAAGTACCTAAGAAAGCTCAAAGCTTATTTAATGAAGGTTTGAAAATGCAAGGGTATGGTGAGTATCAAGAAGCAATTGAACTTTTTAAACAGTCCATTAAAAAAGCTCCTGGATTCATCAATGCCTATGATGCTCTTGCAAATACATACCAAAAAAATAATCAATTAAAAAAGTCCAAAAACACTTATTTGAAATTAATAATACTCAATCATGATCATTTTTATGGCTTATATGAATTAGGTAATATTTACTTTGAATTAGGTGAATTAGATAGCTCAGAATATTATTATCAAAGGTTTTTAGGTGTCAATAAATCAAATGATAAATATGCTCAAAATACTCGACTGAATATATCAAATATTCAGTTTTCAAGGGATGCTATTAATAACCCAACAGATGTCACACCTATAAATTTGGGGTCCAATATAAATTCTAATGATCAGGAATACTCCCCTGCTTTTGCGATAGATGAAAAAACTATATATATTACTAAACGAATGGGAGATTTATCAGATACTCGCCCTAATGAGGACTTATATTTTGCGACATTGACCAATAAAAGATGGGGAAAAGTGAAAAATATTGGATCTCCAATTAATACTATTGAAAATGAAGGTGCATTTAGTGTTTCATCAGATGGTAATTACATATTTTTTACATCTTGTAGCCGTTCAGGTGGAAAAGGCCAGTGTGATATTTGGATTACTTCACAAAAAAATAATAGATGGTCTGAACCACAGAATCTTCAATCACCCATAAATACTAAATACTGGGAGTCACAACCCAGCATAACATCTGATGGAAGAAAACTATATTTCACAAGTGATCGTCCTGGAGGATATGGAGGTACTGATATCTGGGTCTCTGAATTTAGTAATAGAGGGTGGTCTGAACCTAAAAACTTGGGACCAACAGTTAATACTACAAAAGATGAACAGTTTCCGTTTATACATGCTGATAATAATACACTTTATTTTAGCTCCAACGGACACCCTGGTATGGGAAAAAGTGATCTTTATTTAGTTAGAAAAATTGATGAAAATTCATGGGAATCACCCATTAATTTAGGTTATCCAATCAATACACAGGGGCAGGATTGGAATCTTGTAGTAGCTAGAAATGGCAAAACTGCTTATTTCAGTAGTGATCAATTAAATGGGTTGGGTGGTTTAGATATCTACACCTTTGAACTACCTATTAAACTACAAGCTGAAAAAGTTAACTATTTAAGGGGTTATGTTCGCGATGCAATAACCAAATTACCATTATCTGCTAATGTAGAATTGACTCCTATTACTGGAGAATCATCTACAATAACTTATGCAAATCCAGATAAAGGCATGTTTCTTGTCCCATTGAAAACAAATATGGAATACGCTCTTACTATTGATAAGAATGATTATTTATTTTATTCAGAAAATTTTAATATGCCAAATATTCAAACTGACGAACCAATAGAAATTTTTATTGACTTAGAAAAAATAGAACTCGGTAATACTGTGGTATTGAATAATATATTTTTTGATACGGATAAATTTGAACTCAAAGAAAAGAGTAAACAAGAGTTAGAAAAACTAATTGTCTTTCTGAAAGAAAATAAAAACATTAAAATTGAAATAAGTGGTCATACTGATAATATTGGAGATTCAGTACACAACATGAAATTATCAAAAAATAGGGCGAAATCAGTGTGTGAGTATTTGATGGATAATCAAATTGAAGAAAAAAGATTAACATTTAAAGGGTATGGAGATACAAGACCTATCGTTGAAAACACCACAAAAGAAAATAGAGCAAAAAACAGGAGAACTGAGTTTAAAGTTATTGAGACTTAGATTTTATCCAACTATGTATTATTGATGAAAAATGTTGATGTTCAAGATACTGTATTTTTTTTCTTAATGATTCAACATCATCGTTAATGTCTAGATTTACTGAAAATTGTGCAAGAATTTTACCTTTATCGAATTCCTCATTTACTTCATGAATAGTAATCCCTGATTTCTTTTCTTTATCATCTATTATGGCTTCATGTACATGATTCCCATACATGTTTTTACCCCCATATTTAGGTAATAAACTTGGATGAATATTGATGATTCTGCCTTTATAATGTTCAATTATTTCTTTAGGTACAAGTTTTAAAAATCCAGCTAATACAATAAAATCAATACTTCTTTCTTTGAGACCATGAATTATATTAGATGTTTCCCATGATTTTTTATCCCATAAAATCGATTTAATTTGATGTTTATGAGCCACATTAAATGCTCCAGCCTTACTCCTATTGCTACCTAAAGAAACGACTTCAATAATAGGATTATTATTAAAATAAGATAAGATTTTATCTGCATTACTGCCTCCACCTGAAGCCCAAATTTCAATATTTATCATCGAATGGTTAATGTATTGATTAATATACTCAATTCACGCATGGATTCGGCTTTCGATTCATTAGGATAAAATAAGAATCCTTCAACAAAAATTATCCTACTTTTAGACTCATCAACTACAATTTTCATATGAGATGGGCCACCCATGTAATCTCCAAATACATCCCACCAGCCAAAAATATCTGCAGAATAACGTCCATTGAAATATGACTTTTTGATAACTGGATCAATGGCACTTGAATATTTCATGTAACTATTCTTTATTTCACCTTGGATATATTTTTTGGTAAAGCGGTTTCTTACTTTGAGAACTGAATCAATATGTAAATCATTGGAGTCTCTGTATTTGCTCTCAAAGAGCATTATACCAAATTGCTGCTCCTTAACACTGCTTACCTTTCTTAACCATATGAATTCTTCGTTTTCTATGGCTATTCTATATGATTTTGGTTTTTTTATTCCAAAATTAAAATTATTTAATAATCGTTGAGTAAATGGATCATTTGAAGAATGAATACTACCTAATAATTTTACTTTACCTGATTTTGACTCTTGACTTAATGCTATTTCTAAAAATTGGTCACTATTCTCAGATAGCTTTTTAATCATGTCATTTTTATTGTCAGCAATGACAAAAAAAATATTTTGATTTTTCGCGAAAAGATTAGTCTGTTTAATGCCAAGTAAATCTGGCTTTGATTGATCAATCTCTTGAACGGAATTTAGAATTGAAATATCTATAACTTTACTCAATTCTTTAATTTGATCCTTTATTAGTAAGACGAAAATATTATGGTGTTTTTTGAAATAACCTTTGAAAAATGATTGATCTGCAAAAAGTATATTAAAAGTTGGTTCACCTGGGGGTGGAAAACCATCTAATTTTCTTTTAAAAACTTGGTTTATTGTTTTCTTATACTCTTCATCATATGAATCTGAAAGGATTACTAATTCTGACAATTTACCTACAGAATCTGGCTTTAAACTATCTCTTTTTTCAGGAGTATAACATGATACGAACAAAATAATTAGACATAATACTGTATATGACTTCACAATAATCTAATTAGATATGATTAGGCGTTGTTTAGGGTAAATAAGACTCCCCTTAATTCTATTCCATGATTTTAATTGATATACCGATATTCCAAATTTTCGAGCAATAATTGGCAAACAATCACCTTTTTTGACATAGTAATATTTTGGTTTAGGTTTTCTAGCTTCCTCTAACCGAATCTGTTCTGCTCTCTCCTCTGACTCGATAACTAATTCGTTTTGACAATTATAAAATTCTTCATATTTGTCATTTGGAATATTTAGAAAATAACCGTCAGCGTTTTGAGGAATATTGATTGATTTAATTTCAGGATTAAGTTTTAAAAGTTCTTGAGTGCTCATGCTTAACTTGTTAGCAATAATGGTAAAGTCTAATCCTTTTCTGCAATAAACATTTGCAATATCATATTCATAAGGATCCAGGGGTGCTGGTATAATACCGTATTCATCGTAAAAATTCATCATATAAGTCATAGCAATGTATTTAGGTACATAGTTTTGAGTTTCGCGAGGCAAATAATTGTAAATACCCCAAAAATCTTTTTTGCCTGAATATCTCATTGCTTTTCTGACATTTCCTGGCCCACAATTATATGCAGCGAGAGCAACCAACCAATCGTCATACTGATTAAACATTTGTTTGAGATAAATACATGCAGCGTGTGTGCTTTTCACTATAGATCTTCTTTCGTCAATTGAGCTATTCATCTTTAAGTCAAAAATTCTAGCTGTAGCTGGCATAAATTGCCATGGACCAATTGCACCCACATGAGAACCGGCAAATGGATTTAAACCCGATTCTATAATGGATAGATATTTGAGTTCAATTGGCATATCATATGTATTTAATATTTCCTCATATATTGGGAAGAAATATTCAGATTTAGTAATCATCTGTTTTAATTTAGATTGCCATTTTACTCCAAAAAAATCAATTTGTCTTTTGACCAATGAATTGTAATCCATTTGAACTTCTAAGTCCAGTGTGTTTACATGGCATTTAAAAAGTTCATAGTTTACTGGGATTTTATTACTTTCAAAAGAGATAATATCAGTTGAGTAAAGTTTTTCAGGTAAAGGAATATGAGTTACGTTTATTTCATCAGCATCAATGATATGGTTAGAATTTAAAGATTTAAATTCTACATCTTTGTTTATTAAAATACTAGCATTCGAATCTTTGTCTCTAGCATACAGAACAATAGGAAATAAAAACAACAGATGTATCAATAGATATTTTTTCATCAGTTCAAAACAATTCATTTCTATTCTAATATTCTCTTTCAATTTATTAACATAACGAATATGTGTTCAATATTATATAAAATTATATAGTTATATTGCGTTAAAGATGATTTTAATTAATGAGCTCAGTATCTAACCCTTCATTTGGTGATTTAGCAAGAGAGGCAAGCTTACAACCTCAAGAAAAACTCGTTCGATTATCTGATTCCATGAAAGCCCTTTCAATTGGGATTCCAAAGGAGACTACTTATCAGGAAAATAGAGTTCCCTTATCTCCTATGGCTGTTCAATTACTTGCTCAACAAGGGCATTCAATTCAGCTTGAGTCTGGATGTGGAGAAAAAGCTAATTTTACCGATTTAGATTACAGTGCTGCTGGTGGTGAGATTCTTGAGAAAAAAGAGTTAATCTATCAAAATGATATTATTCTTAAGATAGCTCCTCCCACTTCTGAGGAAATAGACTATATGAAATCCAATCAAGTTTTGATAAGTGCACTTCAAATGGTCAGGACTAAAGAGACTATGATGAAGCAATTAATTTCAAAAAATATAACAGCAATAGGCTATGAATTATTAAGAGATGATGAGGGATCATTACCAATCATGCGATGTATGAGTGAAATAGCTGGTCGTTCTTCTGTACTAATTGCTGCAGAGTATTTAAGTAATTTCAATGCTGGTAAAGGAGAGCTATTTGGGGGTATTCCTGGAATTCAGCCAACTAAGGTAGTAATAATTGGAGCTGGTGCTGTTGGCGAATATGCTGCTCAAGCTGCAATAGGCCTTGGAGCGTCGGTAAAAATATTCGATAACAACATCAATAAATTAAGAAGAATTGAGAGAAATTTAGGTTCTAGAATATGTAGTTCGACTATAATACCTAAAACATTAGCAAAATCAATTTCAGAATGTGATGTTGCAATTGGAGCATTGAGAAGTCCACTTGGTTATAGCCCATGTGTTGTTACTGAAGAAATGGTTGCTCGAATGAGAGACCAGTCAATCATTATTGACGTCAGCATTGATCAAGGTGGCTGTTTTGAAACCTCAAAACCTACAAATCACCAGAATCCAGTATTTGAAAAGCACGATGTTCTCCACTATTGTGTCCCAAATTTACCATCTAGGTATTCTAGGACAGCAAGTTACGCATTAAGTAATATCTTCACCCACCTTCTTTCATCCATTTCTTCAAATGGAGGTTTTGAAACATATCTTAAGAACCATGAAGGTTTACGTGCGGGGACATATTTATATAAAGGAAAACTTACAAATAGGATTATAGCTAAAAGATTCAATCTATCATGGAGTGAAATAGAATTTCTTCTTGCTGGTGTGTAAAATTATTTCTTTTTCTTAGCTTTCCCTGTATAAGGATCTACACCACGTTTCTTAGCCATATTTTCTAACCTCTTTTGTAGATTAGACTTTTTAATCACAACCTTTTTCTTTTTACTATCTTGTATTTGCTTATGTAATTTGTCTTCATCTATCACGAACTTTCTGATTACCACATTTTGAATAATGGTTATACAAGTTGATAGAAAATAATAAAATGATAATGCAGCGGCATAATTATTAAAAAAACCAAGAAACATGATTGGCATCACATACATAACCGTTTTCATCGGTCCTACCATTTGTCCACTATTCTGACTATTCATATAAGTGAACAATATAGTAACGCATGTCATCATTAATGTAAATAGACTGACATGATCACCATAGAAAGGAATCTCAAAGCCATTAGGGAAATCAAAAATACTATCATAGCTACTAAGATCATCTGCCCACCATAGTTTCTCTTGTCTTAACTCAATTGAGGCAGGGAAAAACCTAAACATAGCAAATAGTATAGGCATTTGTATAAGTTGAGGTAAACAACCACCCAAAGGGCTTACTCCAGCTTGTTTATACAACTTCATTTGCTCTTGTTGAGCTTTTTGGACATCTCCCTTTGTACGTTCTTTAATTTCATCTAGTTCAGGCTTAAGAATACGCATTTTAGCAGAAGACTTATAAACTTTGTACATTGGAAAGAAAAGTCCAAGTTTTATAATCAGGGTTAAAAGAAGAATGATTAGACCATAATTAGAGAAATAATTATCTAGCCAATTAAATATTGGTATAACTAATCCTTTATTTACCCATCCAAAAATACCCCAGCCCAATGGAATTATTTTTTGGAGACCAATGTTCTGGTCTTTAAGTGTTGGATAATGATTGGGGCCAAAGTACCATGCCATACTCTCCCGAACATCATTTGACTCAATTGGAACAAATAGTTTAGCGGATAAATTCTTAACATAACCATCGTTTTCATTTTCAGGCTCTAAAGTCTCTATAGAAATTCCATCTTCTTTAAAATTTGATTGATTAATTAACGTATGGTTAAAGAACTTTTGTTTAAATGATATCCATTGGACATTAGATGTTAAAATCTCATCATCATCACTAGTTTCGCTTAGATTGTCAATATCATCCTCAGAGGCATATTTATAGTAAACAGATGTAACAGGACGTTCGTCTTTAATAGTTTTTTCTAGTTGCTGAATTTTTGATTTCCAATTTAATTCTGCAAAACGATTGTTCGGAGATATTTTTCTATCAAATCCAGTGAAACTTAGTGCATAATCTAATCTATAAGAGTTTGGTTCTAATGTATAAGTTTGAACTATTTCTGATCCATCATTTGAGTAGGTGTAAGAAACAGCATTATCAGTAGTTTGAGTTAGTTCAAATTCAAGCTCTGATGTATTTAATACATGACCATTTGATAAGGGTAGTGAATATTCGAAATGAAGCTGATTACTATCAATAAGTAATAAATCAGTAGAATCATATTTTTTGTAATCTAGTAAGTTGACAACCTTGGGTATTCCACCAATATTTGTAAAATCAATTTTTAAAACAGAATTTTTTAAAGTGATAATTTCTTCATTAATTTTATCCGAATGATGGACTGAATCGTTATCAGATGAAATGGTGACGTTTGATTGATTTAAATTAATGGAATCCTCATTTACCTCAGATATTTGTTCTTGGCTTTCTAATTGCTGAACAGTGTCCTTGTTAAAAAACCAAAATCCTAAGAATAAAAAAAATATTAAAATATATCCAATGGTCGAATTTCTTTCCATGTTTTGTGTATTAGTCGGTCTGCAAATGTAAATCTATTCCCTTATTATGGAAGAATTATGTAAAGAACTGAAAAACAAATGTTAAAAGGCTTTTTGTCGACTCAATCTCATTCGATTTTAAGTGATTACTTTCGAGGTAATCTGGAAATTTAATGTGTTTAAGCAAATGTTTAATACTGTTCTGATTATTAAATTTTTCTTCAAGAAAACTTTTTCGTTTTAAATAATAACCATTGTCATAGTCTTTATGCATGAATTCATTAATGCTATAAATCATATCTTCAAAGTCATTAGATATGATACACATATCTTCCAAGCCAGATCCGTCGACCATTAATGGATTAACAATTGAGAATTTACCGAGATACAAAGCATTCAATAATTTAAGCTTGATACCAGTATTTTGATTTGTATAAAGGACATTAATATGAGCTTCCTTGATCAAAGTGTGTATTTTATTAGTTGACAAGTTTGATTTTAGGGATATGTTGTCAAATTTATTGCATAATGAAACTAATTCTTTTGGTGGATTATTACCCGCTATAACAGATGGTATTTTAATTTTAGAAAAGACATTTTTAATAAGTTGAATAGCTGCTGTGTAATTTTCAGGTACAGATAAATTTCCATGATACAAGATGTATTTTCCTTTTTCACCTGGATTATCTGTGTTAGTATTTGTATGAAAAGCAGGCACATAAACTGTGTTTCCAAATTTTTCATTGAAATACTTATAATCATTTGGGCTTATAGCAGCAATTTTATTAGCATGTTTTAAAACAGCTTCATATTTTTTCAATTTTTCAGCTTCTATTCGAAAAAAATATTTTTTAAAGTATTTAAACTCTGAATTTTCAAGATGCTTGTAATAATGATGTTCGATATTATGGGTTCTTACAACCTTGAAACGATTAGACAAACTAGGGTCAGAGAGATAATAAGTACAATGTAAGCCTTCAAATAAGATTGGAGCATTATCCTTTTGTAAATTTTTCAAAAGTGCATCACTATTTCTTGAATTAACAATATACGGCTTAGAACCAACGAAAGGATTTTTATAAATTTTACGAGGATAATAATTAACTTCTAAGCAATACTTGCTGAGTTCAGATTTACTATATTTACGACCATAATAATATATATGTAATTTAATATCAAACCCCTGGTCATGGATAGCTTTAATTTTATAAAAAATATCAATCACACCACCATAATCAGCTGGGTATGGAACATCAAAAGCGACAATATGAAGGATTCGTCTTTTAGATAAGGTCATCGTAAACTTTAATTAATTTCCTTTTTTCAATTTCCCAATTAAGATCTTGAGTAGCTTTTATACAATTATTCTTCAATTTTTGATAGTTTTTTGAATCGCTCAACAAAGCATTAACTGTTTTGGATATATGTTCTGGTATAGCGTCTGCAAAAACGCAGCAATTATAAGTGATATTTATATCATCGTACTCTGGAAATTGATTAGTAATTACAGGAACCCCACTATGTATATAATCAAAAAACTTATTACTTAAGGAGTAATAATAACTTAATCCCATATTTTCCATCACATTGTATCCAATGAATGCTTTATTGGTATATTCAAAAAGATCTTGTGGTTCAATCAAACCTAAAAATTCAATTTTATCTGACAATTGATTATCAGTAGCTAGTTTTTTTAGTTTATGATCAATATCACCACTACCAGCAATCTTTAACTTAATTGGAATATTTTTCATTGAAATGATTAGTGCCTCAAGGCCCCTACCTTTATTTAAAGCTCCTTGATATAATATGTAGTCTCCATTGATAACTTCTTTCTTTTTAACTTTAATTTCTGGGCAATTGCGAATAACATGAAAGATTATATTGTATTTCTTGGTATAAACATCAGCTATATTTTTACTGACTGTTATACCAACATCAACTTTAGGAACAAATGTCTTTTCTATTAAAAGCCATACTTTTCTAACAAATGATCTGCCTAATAACTCAGGAACCTCGGTAAAGTATTCATGAGAATCATAAATAATTTTTTTTCTTTTTATCTTAGATGCTAAAAATCCGGCAGGTAATGTATCTAAATCAACAGCATGAACAATATCAAACTTCTTAAAAAGTAAGGCAAAAAAAATTTTAACGTTATACGCTAAATAAAACAAGACTCCGCCATTAATTAAGAACCTAAATCTACGTTGATAATAAGGACGTTCAAATATGTTTACTTCGCTCTTTCTTCTCCCCCATAACTCAACATCATGTGACTCACTCAAAGTGGAACAAATTCTAATCATTCGTTGATCGTAAATTACATCATTAATTACTGTTGCTATGACTTTTGTTTTTCGTTCCAAGTATATTTATTATTTGTTTTTAATAAGTAAAAATTTTCCAGTAACCATTGAACATTAGATATGATTTCATGACTTTCATACGTATCAAATTTAGATACAATTTCTTTTAAATCAATTTTATTATTATGTGTTAACTCCTTGATTTTTAAAATCAAACTTTTATCATAACTAGAAGATTTTGATTTCTTATTTGAACTCCGACATATATCACAATTACCGCAATTTTCTTGTGAAATTTCTTCAAAATATTTAAGTAAGAATTTTTCTCTACACATAGAAGTATTTTTGACATAATCCATGATATACTTCTCACGATATTCTGATTGGTTTTTTAATTGAGAGTACAATTTGGTGTCAATATTTACATTTGTAGGTCTTGATTTTAAATAAGTAATTGTATTGTTTGAAGATTTAGGTATGTAATCTATAATTTTGTCTGTACTTAGTTTATTTAATGCACTGTTAAGCTCACCAACAGAATAATTTAGTCTTTCTGCTAAAGATCCTATTTGGATAGGTATGTAGTGATCAAAAAGACCAGCATAAGTTCTTAAGAGCATTTTTATAACTGAATCTAAATGCTGGTTTTTTACCTGATAAGAGTATAAGTTTTCATGATTAACTTTAATTTTCACCCTATTTTGAAAATGGATATTTTCATTTTTTATATATCCTAGAGAAGTAATAATATTAAGAGAATTTAATGCTAATGTAAAAGATACATCAAAATTTTGGGTAAACTCATATAGATCAAATTTATAGTTAATTCCCTTTCCAGATGTGAATGCAACCTGATGGTAATTGTATAAGCAATTTAAAAAATGTTTTATCTGTTCAATTTTTGGAAACTGATGACTAAGAGCTTTAGTGTCAGAATTAGCTAATAAAATACAATGCGATTTCAAGCCGTCCCTCCCTGCCCTTCCAGCTTCTTGATAATATGCCTCAGGGCTGCTTGGAATATCAAAATGTACTACAAGTCGAACATCTGGCTTGTCAATACCCATTCCGAATGCATTTGTACTAACAATAACACGCTCTTTATTTTTTATCCATTTAGATTGAATAGCTTCTCGTTGCTTCATATCCAAACCAGCGTGATAATAACAGGCACTTATTTTATTTTTATTCAATAAATCTGAAATTTCTGAGGCCTTTTTTCTCGTATTTACATAAACAATTGAAGAACCTTTAACTTTAGATAGAATATCAAGTAATTTACGAATATTATTATTGTCCTCTATGACAATATAGCTTAGGTTTGAACGACGAAATGAGCTTATATAAGATTGATAATTTGGCTTTAATTTTAAATATTTTACAATATCATTTTTAACATCGCGATTTGCAGTTGCCGTAACAGCTATAATATTTGAATCTGAAGACAATGCCCTCAGTTCACCAATTTTTAAATATTCTGGTCTAAACTGATGCCCCCATTGTGAAACACAATGAGCTTCATCTACAACAAAAAAACTAATGTTAATTTGTTTTAAATAAGTTCTGAATAATTGGCTTGATCCTCTTTCAGGGCTTAAATAAACAAACTTGTATTTTTCATTAACTATATTTTGCATTTCAACTCCTAATTCATTAGAAGTTAATCCACTATGTATTGCTATTGCAGAAATCCCAAGTTTTTTTAATTGGTCTACCTGATCTTTCATTAGAGCAATTAGTGGACTAAAAACTAAGCAAACACCTTTTTTGGCTAAAGCAGGAAGCTGATAACAAATACTTTTACCTCCACCTGTAGGTAATTGAACTAGAGAGTCATGCCCATTAATAACAGACAAAATAATCTCTCGTTGATTTGGCCTAAAAGAGCTGAACCCCCAATATTTACTAAGTAACTCTTCTAACATTAAAAATTACAATATAGATCGATAAGTGGCTATTAGTAAAGCTCCTAAATTTTTATGTGGAGGTACATAATCCTGAAACCGTTCATGAGCAATGGATCCTTTTACAAAACTCTTATTTAGATTAATCCATAATTTTTGCCAATCCAAATCCTCCCCTTTTCTTATGGTTTCATTGAGAGTATAGCATAAACGATCATTTACCAATAGTGTGCCTATCTGTTTACTACTAATAATTTGAGCATCTGGTGAATACTTTAATACCTGAGAGATAATGTTATAACCTCCACAAGAACCTAAAAAAACAACTTCTGCAGAAGGAGTTAAACTTTTAATTGCAGCATCAACAAAATAAGAATGCCCACGATGAACAACGATGTCTGGCCATCTGTTCTGAGACTTAAAGAAACTATTTATAGCATTTTGTCCAGCATATTCTGTTGATGGTTTATTGGCATATATTTCGATTTTTTTTCCTTCAACACTCTTAATTATAATATATGTTTGATGGTCTTCAACAGTCCAATTTGGCTTATTAAATGTTGTCAAAAAATGACTGTATGAAGCTCTCCCATCTTCGTCATCAAAAAAGAAATGCTGTTGTATATTTTTATTTCCCTTTAAAATTCGATCAAGGCTTAAAATTTCTAATTCCTTTCTCTGATTATTGGTAGTTTCATCCATTTGAGAAGCATCACCAATATTACAAACACTCAAAATTGATCCATAGATCTTTTGAGCATCTGAATACTCAACTTTACTGTAATAAGTAAGAATCGATTGTTCGAATAATAATTTAGTTGGTATAGATTTTATACTTCCATAAGTATCAACTAGTGTTACTGCACTGCTCAAATTGTCATTGGCATTCTCAATTCCTTGAACGAGTTTATCAAATAATTTTTGTTTCTCAAATTCACCCATTTTTGAAAGGAAATCATCCAACATATTATATCCAGCACACATTTTAATAAATGTCCTAAATCTGTTAAATTTCAATGAAAACAGAAATTCATAATTACTTTCAAAATCAATTTTCTTCACTAAACGAGTATACATTCCAAGAAAAGTGGAAGTATATATTTCTTCCTCACTATATACAATGAGTGTATATATTTCCTTTGAATTTAGGCTTTCAAGTATTCTAAAACGAATAATGTCAGACTCTTCATGCAAATCATTGATTATGTTGACCTTTTTTAAACATTGGTATTTAAGTGCCTCATTAGAGGAATGAGAACCATATTTAACACCGTTTGATTGCATTTGAATTAAATATGGGAAAAGAGAGATATCTGTTTTTGATATTTGATGGGCTTCACTAATAGATAATCTGTTTTCTATAATATCATTAAGTAGAATGTATGCTCTTGATATTGGCCCTACTTCTTCATAAATATCATATACAATTTGAGTAGTTCTATTTTTACTCTCTTTAATTTGTTTATGTATCGAATTCCAGCTGTGTAAATATGTCTTAATTTTCATCGGGGCTATCATCGCAGCCTCATCTATGATAGAATTACTATAGGTTTTATGTTTAAATTGCTTGTAGTTTTCCAAAACTTTAGATGGTTCGATATGAACCGCTTCTAATAAAAATGATTGACTGAGTTTATAATCAATGAAGAATGGAATACAATCTAATGATGTTACAACATTACTATTCAAAATATTTATCATACGACGTGTGTCGTTTATTTCTTGAATTTTCAAAACCAACTCTAGACTTGGGCTAAACTGAGTATAGAAGTGAATATTTTTACTTCCAACGCTATTTAGAATACTCTCAATAGTCTTAAGTTGATTTATTTTTTGATCAACTGATAGTGAAAAATTTCGGGTAATATTCTCTACTATTTTTCGGGATAATTCAAGATATACATAGGTTGCTTGTCCTGATTGAATATCACTTTTTAAGGTGATTAATCCATCTAATTTTTTGTCTAATTGATCTATTCTTTGCTGTTCATTTTTTATAGACTCTATTAATTCTTTGACTTGATCACTAGCCATGGATGAAAGGCTTGTTATAAGTAGAATACTAATCGAAAAGTAGTAAAAATATTTAGTCATTGATTTTATTAAATATTTCCCATAAGGTTATACCTGTTGATACGGATACATTAAAAGAGTGTTTAACCCCAAACTGAGGAATTTCAATAATCTGATCGCACCAATCAAACAAAGATTCATCAACACCATCCACCTCATTTCCAACGATTAAAGCTATCGTTTTATTCTCTGGCAAATTAACCTTTCTTAATGGTACACTATCCATTGCTTGTTCCAAAGCACAAATATGGCAATCATTTAACTCTGATAGTGCTTCTTTGGTTGTTTTATAATAGCACCATTCAACAGATTCATCTGCACCAAGAGCAGTTTTACGGATATCTCTGTGGGGTGGTGTTGCAGTTATACCGCATAGATAGATTTTTTGCACTCTAAAAGCATCACATGTACGAAAGATAGCACCAACATTGTGCATTGATCGAATATTATCTAAAACCAATACAATTGGAGTTTTGGAAACTTTCCTATATTTTTCAACACTTAACCTATTGAGGTCCTTGTTTTTTAACTTGCGAGTCAAAATAATTTAAACTAATTGAGTACGAAGATAAAACACCAAAAAGAAACTCCTCTAATGAAGCAATTTCGTGAAATTAAAGCTTCATATCCTGGCACGCTATTATTATTTAGAGTTGGTGATTTTTATGAATTGTTTGGTGAGGACGCTATAATAGCATCAAAAATCTTAAATATTGTACAAACTCATCGAAAAAATGGAGCTGCTGGTAAGGTTGAACTCGCAGGTTTCCCCTACCATTCACTAGATAGTTACCTACCAAAATTAGTTCGTGCTGGTCAACGCGTAGCTGTATGTGAACAGCTTGAAGATCCAAAAAACGCTAAAGGAATTGTTAAACGAGGGGTAAAAGAACTGATAACACCTGGGGTTTCAGCTAACGACAAAACCCTGGATAGTAGAAGTAATAACTACTTAGCATCAGTTTATGAGATGAAAAATAGTATTGGAGTTGCTCTTACAGATCTTAGTACTGGTGAATTCCTAGTTGCACAAGGAAATCAAACTTATATTGAGAAATTAATTAAATCAATAAAACCTACCGAAACAATCATTAGTAAAAATTATCGAAAGAAATTTACTGCCTTATTTGGAGATGATTTCTACACCTATCCTATTGATCCTTGGTTTTTTGAAGAAGAATATTCTAAAGAACAACTATTTAAACATTTTAAGACAGAAACTTTAAAAGGATTTGGTATCAGTCATATGAATGAGTCTATCGTTGCTGCTGGTGCAATTATTCACTATCTAAATCAAAGTCATCATGTTGATTTAGAGCACATTAATAGTATAAAAAGGGTTGATGAACAAGAGCATGTTTGGATAGATTCATTCACGCTTAAAAACCTAGAAATTATTCAGAGTAATCACACTAATGGAATCTCTCTTTTGGATATTATTGACAACACAATAAGTCCAATGGGTAGTCGATTGATGAAAAATTGGTTGTTATTCCCACTTCTTGATCTGAATCAAATAATTCACCGACAAGAAGCCGTTGAATTTATTTTATCTAATGACAAATTCCATTCATTTCTGAACGGAGAAATTTCTAAAATAGGTGATTTAGAGAGAATCATTAGTAAAGTAGCACTAAAAAGAATTAACCCAAGAGAATTACTACAGCTATCCTCAGCATTAAAGTCCATACAATTAATTAAGGACGAATGTCAATCAAATAATCACCAATCAATTAATCAATATTCAAATAGTTTCAATGTAAATAATGATATCATAAAACTTATCGATTCTCACATATCTACAGAAGCACCAGCAATTGCTAGTAAAGGTGGTATTTTCAACCCTGGAATCAATAATGAGCTTGATGAATACTTATCCATATCTAAAAATAGTAAAGATCACCTTATCGGTATTAAAAATAGAGAAAGTGAGCTAACTGGAATCTCTAGTCTAAAACTGGCATTTAATAATGTTTTTGGTTATTATCTAGAAGTTACCAATACACACAAAGATAAAGTCCCTGATCATTGGATCAGAAAACAAACATTGGTTAATGCCGAGCGATATATAACTCCTGAACTTAAAGAATTTGAAGAAAAAATTTTATTAGCTGATAGCAGAATTAGTGAGATAGAATCAAAAATCTATATTGAATTTATTGATCGTTTAATCGTTTATGTGACGGCAATTCAGAAAGATGCAAGAATAATAGCAGAAATAGATTGCCTCAATAGTCTTGCTCTTCTTGCAAAAAATAATAACTATACCAAACCAACAATAACTAATGATTTTCATATAGCAATAAAAGATGGAAGACATCCAGTTATAGAAAAGCAACTTCCATTAGGAGAAGAATACATCCCTAATGATATCTATCTAAATCATGATGATCAACAAATTATTATTCTTACAGGCCCAAATATGAGTGGTAAATCAGCACTGCTGAGGCAAACGGCTTTAATAGTGATATTATCTCAAATTGGTTCTTACGTTCCAGCTAAGCATGCAGAAATAGGTTTAGTAGATAAGGTATACACACGCGTTGGAGCCTCAGACAATATATCTCAGGGTGAGTCTACGTTTATGGTTGAAATGGTTGAAACAGCATCGATTCTTAATAACTTATCTAATCGGAGTTTAGTTATCCTTGACGAAATTGGAAGAGGAACAAGTACATATGATGGTGTTAGCTTGGCTTGGAGCATAGCTGAATTTCTAAATACTAGCCAACATAAACCTAAAACACTATTTGCAACACACTATCATGAATTAAATCAACTTGAAGATATAAATAATGGCATAGTCAATTATCATATTAGTACTGAAGAGAAAAAAAATAAAGTAATATTCCTTAGAAAAATAAAAAAAGGTGGAAGTGAAAATAGTTTTGGAATTCACGTTGCACGTATGGCTGGTATTCCAAAACCTGTAGTAAAAAGAGCTACCCATATTTTGAAACAATTAGAATCTGATCGTGTTAGTATTAATACTAAAAGCTCTGTTAAAAAATTAACTAATAATATTCAAATGAACTTATTTGAAATTAATGACCCTAAAACGACAGAGATAATTGAATTATTAAATATTATTGATGTTAATACACTTACACCAATTGAATCACTAATGAAATTAAATGAAATCAAACAAATACTTGAGAGTTAGTGTTCTTGGAATAATATGCTTGGGTTTCTTTACTATAAACGCACAAAATAGCTGGGTCTTTTTTAATAATAAGTGCTCTAAAACTAAAGATTATTTTAAAGCTAATGTATGTGAAAATTATATTAATCAATTAAAAAATGATGGAATAATCATTATTGGTAAGAGTAAGTGGTTAAATGCTGTATGTATTCCAAAAACCTACAATGAGCAAGTAAAATTATACCCTTTTGTTTCTCACGTATCTTCAATGAATAAGTACACCTATCAAAACTATTCTAAAGATGAAGATTATAGTTATGGCTACAGTGACTGGCAATTAAATATGATCAACTTGGACAAATATCATGAACTAGGTAATACTGGAAAAAATATCAACTTAGCCTTATTTGATGGGGGGTTTTGGAAAGTTGACAGTTTACCTATTTTTGATTCACTATGGTCAAATAATCAGATTATAGCCACAAGAGACTTTGTGAATAACAGGGACATGAATTTTAACCAAAGTACACATGGCATGCAAGTACTTGCTTTAGCCGGAATAAATTACCCAGATAGTATGATGGGTGCAGCACCTAAAGCCAATTTTGTTCTAGCTCGAACTGAAAACACTGCTAGTGAAACGCATCTTGAGGAGTTAAATTGGGTTAATGCTCTTGAATGGGCAGATTCCATAGGAGTTGACATTATACACTCCAGTCTAGGTTATTCTCTTTTTGATACACTGCAAGGTGATTATAGTTATGAAGATATGGATGGTAAAAGCACCATTATAACGATTGCTGCTCAGTTAGCTACTGAACGTGGAATCTTTGTCACCAATAGTGCTGGTAATTCTGGTAACATGCCTTGGTATCATATAACTGCTCCTTGTGATGGCAAAGATGTACTGTGTGTTGGTGCAGTTGATAGTTTTCGTCAGATAACTTCTTTTTCTAGTAGAGGTCCCTCCTCTGATGATAGAATAAAACCAGAACTATGTGCGATGGGACGTAATAATACAATTCCAAATGCTAAAGGCATATTAAGAACTGGAAGTGGCACTTCATTTTCAGGTCCAATAATAGCAGGGATGGTTGCATGTTTGATGTCTAAACATACTGATAAATCAAATCAGCAGATTTTTGAGGCTATTTTGAAGAGTTGTCATAAATACAATAATCCAGATTTTGAATATGGTTATGGGATACCAGATGTTTTGAAGGCCGATAGTATCCTGAATAATATACCTTCTGTTGGAACTAGTAAAATAAATTCCTTAAGGCTTTCAGTTACTCCTAATCCGGTTAGTGACATACTCAAAATTCAATCAGAACCTGAATCAAAATATACTTTAACTAATCATCTTGGTATGGTAGTTAAATCTGGAACCATACATAACTGGATAAATTTTATTGATATATCAGAATTTTCTAAGGGTATGTATACCTTTAAAGTTATTAATGGTATAAGGAATTCGTCAAAAAAAATAATTCTCAAATAATTAGTAATTCAATTAACAATATTTTAATACTAAACTATTTTACTTTGTAATCATCAAATGAAAAAATACTTAGCTGAATTTGCTGGCACCTTTCTACTTGTTTTTATGGGAGTTTGGAGTATTGAATATAGTAATGTTAATTTATCTGAAAATTTTCAGGCCTCTCTTTGGTTAATTACTGTTATTTTTGGGTTAGCTGTCACACTTGCCATATTATTGTTTGGGAATACCTCTGGTGCACATATAAATCCAGCTGTCTCTATTGCCTTCTATCTTAACAAATCATTATCTTCTATCGAACTTACACTATACATTGTATCACAATCTGTGGGTGCTGTTTTGGGGGCATACCTATTCAATTTAGTATATCCTAGCGAATTTATAGGAACAACCTTGCCGTCAGTTAATACTCCTTTAGCCTTTTCATTTGAACTAGTACTTAGTATTATATTAATGATGGTCATCTTCTGGATAGCTGATCCTAATAACAAATACAACAAATTAGCTCCATATGTTATAGGTTTTCAAGTTGCATTTAATACTTATATAGTTGGTCTTTTGACCTCTGTCAGTATGAACCCTGCTCGCAGCATTGGTCCAGCTCTTGTTTCTGGCCATTGGGAATATTATTGGATATATTTGGTAGCACCAATTTTGGGAATGGTTATTTCTTACAAAATTTGGAATAAAATAAATAATCGAATATGAAAAAAAACCTACTCGTATTATGTACTGGTAACAGTTGTAGAAGTCAAATGGCTGAAGCCTACTTGAGACTATATCATGGTAAAGATTTCAATATTTATAGTGCTGGCATCGAAAAACATGGTTTAAATCCCTTTGCTATGGGAGTACTTATGGAAGATTCAGTTGATATATCAAATCATTCCTCAAACACAATAGAGGAATTAGGAAATGTTTCATTTGACACTATAATAACGGTGTGTGATCACGCTAATGAAGTTTGCCCAATACTTCCTGGTAACCAAACAAAAATTCATTACAACTTTGCTGATCCAAGTAAGCAAAATGGTAGTGCAAATGAACTAATCAAAGCATTTAGAGATACACGAGATCAAATTAAAGAGTTCTGTCAAAACATTGATGTATTAAATTAAGATTTCTTTTCTTTGCTCTTAATGAGCGAAGAAAGAAAACATCTACTAAAACAACTTGAAGAAAAATTTAGTGCATCAGGTCAAGATTTGGACACACATCTCAATGGTCTATTACACTCTAATCATATTACCTATTGGGACTACATACAAACAGATGCCCTTTTAAACCTTCAAATACAAAGGACTCAATACCCTGACGAAATGGTGTTCATTATGTACCATCAAGTAAATGAACTTATTTTTAAGATGATGTTATGGGAAATTGAACAAGTATCCACAAACAATAATTTAACTGTTGATTTTTTTGCTGAAAAGCTATACAGAATAAGTAGATATGTAGATATGCTATCTTCTTCATTTTCTGTAATGGGCGACGGTATGAGTCCAGAGCAATATCAAAAATTTAGAACTACCCTCACTCCTGCTAGCGGATTTCAAAGTGCACAATATCGTAAAATTGAGTTTGCAAGTACCGAACTAATCAACTTAATAGATAATCGATTTAGATCAACCATAAATAGAGAGACTCCATATAGTCACGCTTTTGAGCATCTTTATTGGCAAGCAGCAGGTAAAGATCATTCAACTGGAAAAAAGAATGCATTACTATCCAACTTTGAAGCAAAATATCGTGATGAGTTTATTCGTTTTATGAAGGATTACAATACGACGAATTTATGGACTTGTTATAAAACATTACCTGACAAAAAGAAAAATGATTTAAAACTATTAAATGCAATGAGACATTATGACCATACACTGAATGTTAAATGGGTCATGGCACATTATAATGCAGCTAGTAAATATCTTACTCATACTGACGGAACTGTTGATGAAGCAACTGGAGGTTCAGATTGGCGAAAGTATATGTTACCCAAATATCAAAAACGTATCTTTTTCCCAGATTTATGGTCGGAAACGGAACTACAAAATTGGGGTATAGATAACCTTGAAAGTTATGATATATTAAAATAATAACCTCATTGGTTAAGCCCTAATTTTAAAATTTCTTCATGATAGGGAGTCTTTAGTTTAATGAAATAAATACCTGAAATGAATATATTCTTATTTATTTTGACTGATTTATTGAACTTCCCACTATCTATTTCAATACCATAGCTATTTATGATAACGAACTCTACGTTATCTGATAATTGTGAATTAATCTGAACATAATCCAACTGTTCTTGAATTATAAAATCATCCTTTTCCAAATTAATACAGACAACCTTAGAGTAAGTACTTGAACCATTAAAATCTACTTGCTTCAAACGATAATACAATTTAGGTAATCGTGGATTTATATCCTCAAAAAAATACTCATTAACTTGAGAACTATTTCCATGACCATTAATAACACCGATAGTATTAAATTTAATCCCATCCACGGAATTCTGTACATCAAAAAAATCATTATTTATTTCAAATCCAGTTTGCCAGTTTAACTGAACAATTCCATTATTGAGTTTCCCTTTAAAACTAATTAAATCAACTGGTAAGGCACTGACATTTAATACTGGGGATAATGCATTATCAGACCAAGGATTTAAATAGGTATATATTTTAAAATAATAATTTTTACCATTTACAAGATTTGTTATCGTTGCATTATCTCCTATCCCCTTATATACACAATACTCATTCTGAGGCAAATTTGTATTTGATAAACCATCACCAAATGATGAAATTGAACTAAAATTACTAGATATACAATCACCATTAATTCCATTACAATTTCTATTGCTAGGGTTAAAACTAGGTTGGGATCCCTCTTTTCCAATAATTACAATCTGACTAAGACATTTTGGATTATCCCATTCTATTTTAACAGAACTAACATTTATTGGCCAAATACTTTCATTTGCAACGGTAATTGAAGCCGTACAACCCAAAAAAGCTACACCTGGATTACTACTAACTGAATTTGATGGTTGCCAACCATATGGCGAGTATGTTGGTATAAATCCTTCAATATCCATTGTGCCAACACTAGAAGTTGCACCCCAACAATACAACCTAAATGTAATTAGTTCATTTGAAGTTAAAGTATTAATTGTTGATGTGTTGACAGTATAGGTTTGAGGATTAGCAGATGAGATGTTCTGAAAGTTATAAATGGAAGAATAACTAACAAAATTGTCTATTGAATATAAAAGTTCAAAATTTATAGGTCCTTGGGGACTTCTGTCAATTCTAATCATGAGTTCATCTAAATCTAATATAAAACCTTGATTTACAGAAATTGTAAACTGAATGTAATCACCATCTACAATGGCTGAAGATAAGGATGATTCATCCCATCCAAATGAATTATAATCAATTGCATTACCAGATGTCTTATTAATTCCAGGACCCCGGCTTAATCCAATAATACTGACTCCTTGACCTTCGGCATTCGTAATAGATAATGAATTATCTCGATCAATTAAACCAATTAAGCTTTGAGCATTTATAAATAATGCTTGTATTACACAAATAAATAAGAAAAGAATTTTCATGGATTCGAATAAACAAAAAACCCAGATGACAAGTGTCATCTGGGTATAATATTTGAAGTCCTGATAAGTTTAATTCAAATACTGTCCACTAGCAGCTTCTGACACATTAATGATATGATCACCTACCCTCTCAATTGATGAGAATATATTACTATAAATTAAACCACTCTGAGCATTATAATCCCCTTTTTCCATGCTCTTGAAATGTTTTTTACGAATATCATTTCGTAATTCATTAATAGAAACCTCCAATGATATTGATTTATCAAGGTTGATTTCACTATAATTACCATTTAAGTTTTTAATCATTAACTCGTAAGCTTCTAAAACTTTATCGAACAACATATTAAGGTTGTCTCGTTGATTTTGATCAAACCATAACTTAGCATCTGTTTTCTTATCTACTGTTTTGGAGATTTGCATATAAATATCACCCATACGTTCTAAGTCACTTGTAATACTCAACATAGACCTAAGACGCAGTGAGGATTTTTCTGATAATTTAGAGGTAGAAACTTTACCTAAATAATTTGCAATCTCAGCTTCAAGATTATCAGTAATTTCCTCATACTTAATAATCTTCTTCATCAATTTATTCCTTTTTTTAACATCTAACTCGTTAATTAATTCATTAGATTTTTTGTGCATCTTAAAGGTTAATTCTGCGAATTTTACAACTTCTTTTTTAGCCTCCAAAATAGATAATTCAGGAGTTTGTGTAATACCACTTGAAATAAATTCTAATTTAAATATCTCATCATCTTCACCTTTTGACTTTACCGTGGCTTCAGCAATTTTCACCAATTGAGGCACAAACCATATCAATAACAACACGTTGGTTAAATTGAAGATCGTATGGAAAGCTGATAAACCTATTGTAGCTCCCTCACCACTAATTGTCTCTCCTAGTTCATTTATAAAAGGAGCCATTCCTAGAACACTAGATGTAAACCAAGTTACAATATTCAGGAAAACAGGCATTAGGAAAATCATCCATGTCACACCTACAATGTTGAACATAGAATGAATACGTGCTGATCTTTTAGCATGAACATTACCTATTAATGAGGCTAACTCTGCAGTAATTGTTGTACCAATATTTTCACCTAAGATCATCGCTGCACCTACTTCAAATGGAATGATTCCTTTTAAAACCATGGTAAGTGTTAATGCCATTGCTGCACTTGACGACTGAACAACTATGGTAACAAGTGTACCAAGCAAAACAAAGGCTATTCTACCAATAAAAGGTGAATCACTAAATTGAGTAAAAAATTGAACGATACCCGAGTTGGCATCTAAATCTGGAACTGCATCCTTAAGAAAACCTAATCCCATAAATAGTATGGCAAATCCAATAATAGCATTAGCCCAACCCTTCACCTTGTTCTTTGCCATAAACATTAAGGGTGCACCAAATGCTATGAAAATCAATGAATAACTAGATAAGCTTATCTTAAAACCAAACAAAGACACCAACCATCCAGTAATGGTAGTTCCAATGTTTGCACCCATCATAACTCCAGATGATTCTAACAATGTCAATAATCCAGCATTAACAAAACTTACAGTCATGACAGTCGTTGCACTAGATGATTGAACTAAAGCAGTGATTAAGAAACCACTTAGAACACCAAGATAACGGTTTCTGGTCATACTACTTAAAATCTTTCGAAGACCTCCAGCAGCTGATTGTTGTAACCCTTCACTCATCAACTTCATTCCAAAGATGAATAGTCCAAGGGAACCAAGAAGAACAAGAAATTTATATAACCCCCAATCTCTAAGAGTCTTAAATTTACCTTTACCAGACCATACTAAATCTTCACTCTGAGGAACACCATTTTTGAGAACTTTTTTAATGTCACTTCCATCTTTCAAACAACCAATTTTCCAAACATATTTCTCACCCGAACTCATTCCTTCAATCTTAAAAGAAGTACTCTTCGAATCAATGACTGGGGAATATTTCCACCCCTTACCTTTTTCAACTTTTTTCTGATATTGAATAATGATATTTTCAACATTGTCAATTTGATCATAATCTACTAACCAAGAAAATTCTGCTCCAGAAATAATGCCCTTAGCATTGATATTTTTAAAAATGTCACCAGATAACTCAATTCTAGACGTAGTGTCTATTGCAAAATTAGTTAGTGAAAAAAATGAAAAGAGAGCTACTAAGAAAAATTTATAGCCAATTTTTGATTTGTAAAACATGGTGTTTTATTCGTTAATTAATTTCAATATTATATAGTTCAAAGGAGATGCTACAATGTTATCTCAACGTTAACTCATTGTTAATTTTTAAATTCCAAACTCTACTTGAAAACGTACTCTGTAGTTTGAATCAGCTACATTTTCTTTAGTTATATATGAAATATCAGACTGAACTTTAAGTTTATGACCTACAATATATTTTGATAATCCCAAGGTGTACTCAGTTGTATTTAATTTATCACCTAAACCTCTTGCAAGATCAACAGACGTGTATCTAGCAGCAATCTCATAATTATTATCAAATAAATAGCCAAGTTGTCCTACATAACCAGTTCCAGATGTGAATCCATCAATATCTTTAGATAAATTTTTATTTGCATACTCACCCATTATACTTAAACCGTTGTATTTATATATAGCATCAATAAATAGTGTTGTTATGTCATTGTATTGAGATGTTAAATTACCTAAACTGTCTTCTAATTCTACAAATTTTCCCAGCTGTCCACCACTTCTATTCGTATTATTATTCACACATGATGTTATACCTATGGCTAATTTGGGTCTGTTTTCTCTTTTTAAATCAGCACTAAAATAATCCCCTTTTGAAGTAAAACTTCCTAAAGGATAAAATTCTACTCGACCTATATAAGATAGACCATTCTCCTCATTTGTAGCAGTAATATTTCTACCTTCACCAGTTGTAATAGCAGCAGCTATTCTTAGTGGCATGTTTCCCAGGTTTTGCTTCAATCTGTATTGTACCCCAAAATCTCGATCAATATTAAACTTACTATTTACATTGCTTCTATCAACAAACTGAAGTGCCATAGAAGATATAACCCTTTCTCTATTACCAGGTAGTTTAGTCTGACCAAACCAAATTTGATGGCTTTTATTTATGTTATACTTCATGACAGCATCCAAAACTATTTTAGAACCATCACTTACACGACTAGCATCTTTTGAGATACCTTGATCTCGGTTACTCAGTGCTAACTCTAACTTATATTCGAATTTTGGGCTATAGATATAACCTTTAGATTTTAGACGCATTCGTCTTACCATAGCCTTCATTTCTTGATTGTTTCCAGATTCATCACTTTCAAACGATGCTAAACTTTGAACCCGAAAACTAAGTTTCATTTTTACCCTATCATCATTTGATTTGAATGACAAACCTTTATCAACGGTTTCATAGTTAATCTGAGCTTTTACATTAAACGTAACAAATAATACGAGGATTGATAATATAAACTTCATTTTGCAAATATTAATTAATAGTTAAATTTAAGTTAATACAATATTAACAAGTTATCGAAAATAACATCTTACTATTTGTAATCTGATAAATTAAATTTGCAAAATGATACGAAAAGCCAATGCATCAGACATACCAAGTATGATGAAGTTAATAATTGAATTAGCAATATATGAACGTGCTCCGAGTGAGGTAACTAATACTGAGCAAATGATGCTCGCAGATGGCTTTGGTGACAACCCGTTATATCATGCTTTCGTTGCTGAAATTGAAGGTAATATTATTGGATTTGCAATAACCTATTACAGATACAGTACTTGGAAAGGTAGATGCTTGTATCTTGAAGATTTAATCGTAACTGAAAATTACAGAAATAAAGGAATTGGACAAGAACTCTTTGATTATTGTCTTTCTTTCGGTAAAGAAAAAAGCTGTAAAAAAATGATTTGGCAAGTATTGGATTGGAATCAACCCGCTATTAATTTTTACAATAAAAATAACGCTCAATTGGATAATGGATGGATTAATGGTTCACTAGATCTATGAATAGAAACAATTTGATATGGTTAATCGTCATAATTATTGACGCAATATTAGTTTTTAACATAGATAGTACATTTGATGGCGGGGACAGCATTCTACATTACTTACAAGCTCATCAAGCTACTGAAACAACTCACTATTTTATGAATATGTGGGCAAAACCAATCTTCATTCTTTTAGCTTTTCCTTTTGCTAAAGTTGGATGGATTGGAATGAAAGTATTCAATATGATTTGCATCTTAGGAAGTGCATATGGATGTAAAAAAATCTTTGACCACTATGATATTAATGGCTGGTTTGGTGTGATTTTATGCTTTTTTGCTTATTCTTTTTTTCTTGTTCAATCCTCTGGACTTACCGAACCATTGTTTACCCTTATACTCACCTGGGTTATTCTTTTTGAATTAAATAACAAATCATATTTATCATATACCCTATTATCATTTCTTCCTTTTATCAGATATGAGGGATACATAATAATTATTATATTTTTAACTTATTCATTAATTAATAACCGAAAAAGATTTATCCCTTTTTTGACTTTGGGTACAATAATTTATGGAACCATTGGTATATTTTATTATAATGATTTTTTATGGATGTTTAATCAAAACCCCTACTCTGGTGTTGAATTTAAATATGGTAATGGTTCAGCATTCCACTTCATTGAACAATTGCCGTATGTAATCGGTCTTCCTATATATATATTATTCTGTGTAGGCTTATTACATTTTACATTGAATATTAAAAATTACTTCCTTACTAAAGATTTCTTCTTAATATATGGCATAACTATCGGGTATATTGTCGCACATAGTATTTTTTGGAGATTTGGCTTATTTCATAGTTTTGGACTTACAAGAGTTTTAATTGTAATTATTCCGCTTATTTCAATTATAGCCTTTCGTGGAGTTTTATGGATTGAAAACCTATTTAAAAATATTGATAAAAAGATAATTCGTTCCATAACTTTCATTAGTATTTTAATTTTTCCATTTACACAAAGTCCGATGGCTTTATCATGGGAAAATGATATTAATCTAAGTAATCAACAAGAGATTATACTGATGGCTAATAAATGGTTAATTAACAAAGAATTAAACCAAGTACCTACAATTACAAATGCTTATTTTCTAGCGTTTGCTTCGAATAGAATAATTGATAATGACATTAGCATTATTGAAATGAAACTACTCTATAACAATAAATTTGATTTAACGAAAGGTTCATTAATTGTGTGGGACTCCTATTTTGCAGCAACAGATTCGCAAATAAGTGAGTCTTACATTGTAAATAATTTTAATGTGAAAAAATTAAAACAATTCATTGGTAAAGAAAACTACAAGGTTGTTATTTACCAAGTTTTGTAGATCTTTCCCAAACACTATATCCATTTCCTTCAAAGACCTTGGTTAAATTGGGATAACTCTGCTGTAATGAATTAAATTTTGAGATTTTAGCAGAAATTGTAAAGGGTATATCTGTATTATTTACGATATAATCTCTGACCTGATTAGAAAATACTTTTTTATCATTTTGATCTAATTCATAAATAGAATTATAGCCACTTTTATTAAGTATTATGTCTTTTATTTCTTGAATCTCTTTAATATTTTTTTGTTTCGTGTAATAGTAATGAGCGTAACTTTTAAACCCATAAGTAAAATGTACATAAGGTTTTTTATCGTATGATTTTAAATGTGTAATCCAATTTCCTTGTATCATTTTTTCAATTGATGGTACCACACTAGAAACAAAAACTGAAATTATAAAAGTATTCGTTATAAGATAGACTATAATTATCTTTTTTGAATTTTTAATAACAACTATTGTTGTCATAAATATGAATAGAATAGCTATTATGGAAGGAACATTACTCCAAGTGATTTTTGTTTGCAACATACCTTGAACATTCACGTCCTCAATTGGAATATTATTGAGAATATTTATAATGAAACTATTATCAAAAGCTGGAATACTAAAAATAATGTAAATGATTGCCCATATTAAACTAATTATGATGAAAATCAGTTTTGTTTTTAACCCAATGCTTCCATGATTAGAAATCCAAATACCACCAATAATAGATAAAGGAATGTAGCACATGCTACTGTAATGAACAATCTTTGTTGTTACCAAGGAAAAAACAATCAATACAACCCAAAAGATTACATGCATAAATCGAACAAAATTTGCATTCCCACTAACTTTAATTTTTGTGGTTAAACTAGAAAAGCAAAAAATAAATAAGGGAAAACATCCTAGTAATAAAACAACAAAATGGTAATAAAACGGTTGACCGTGAGATGCTACTGGATATCTAAATAAATCTATCTGATAGATAATAAATTCTTTTAAAAACCACCATCCATGATTAATTACCTGAATACCAAAAAACAATCCAGGAAAAATTAATAACCCTAATATTATTGATATTAATTCTTTGAAAGAATAAAAATTATTCTTGTAGATTAATTGATATATTAATCCGGTAAGTCCAACTAATAAAATTGCAACGGGACCTTTAGTAATAACTGCAAGGCCTAAAGTTAATCCAGAGAAGAAAAATGGTGCTATTTTTTTTGTCTCTATTCCAGATATTAAATTAACAAGACTCAAGAAAATGAATAGATTAAAAAGCGGATCAATTATGCCTGTTTTAAAATAAAAATGAGGAGTAAATGATCCAATATACAATAGAATAGAATAGAGTGAAGCATTTTCTCCATACCGTTTATTTACATTTTGATAAATAGCAAACAATGTCAATAAACCTATTATCACATTAGGTAGTCTAGCTGCAAATTCATTAACACCAAAAATTGTCATAAATAAAGCCTGAATCCATATAAATAAGGGTGGTTTTTCCCAAAATGGCTCAAAATTAATTTGCACATTAAACCAATCACCAGATGCAACCATTTCCCTTGCAGCTTCAGCAAAATTTATTTCATCCCAATCAAACAGATGAATTTGGCCAAGAAAGGGAATTGCCATTATCAAGTAAAATATCAAAAGATATATAAAGTATCTATGACAATTAAAATCAAATTTCTTCATTGGGTCTTATGTTAACCAATATTTATTAATAAAGTAAAAAGACAACGTTGCAATAAAAATTCCTAGAATTGCTCCGACTACTACATCAATTAAAAAATGCTGTCCTAGATATATTCTAGAGAATGCAACTAAGCTACCCAGAAAAGGCATTAATAATTGAATCCACGACCGCTTGAGTCCAATTGCTAATACAGTAATAAATGTGAATACTGCCGTAGTGTGTCCACTTGGAAATGAATTGTTTTTATGCTGCTCTTCTCCATCAACTTGAGTCAAATCATAATAAAATGAAGGTCTGTGTTCCGAACTAAACAAAACATGTTTCGAAAATTGTGAAATACCAAGTGATAAAAGAGCACTCATAATTAATGTAATAACATATTTATTTTTAAATTTTTTAGTGATAAATAGTAAAATAATTAATGAAATTAAAAAACCTGTAAATTCACCGAAAGTTGTTATTGTTTTAAAAAAGAAATCTAAAAAATCTAGATGATAGTAATCCACAAGTAAAACAGCCTCTCCTTTACTAAGAAAAATTAATAAAGTTAATCCCATTACTACAAGAGTAAATGAGACAATAAAATATATCTTATGGTTTCTAAATATTTCTATCAACTACTTCAAAAATAAAAGTCTTAGCTAGTTTATTTCGTAAAAAATCGTTTATTTGAAACAACAAAAAAATATTAATTGTGGAAAGAGTAAAAATTGAGCTAGAGTTTGTTATCAAATCATCTCCTACAATCTTATTTCAATACCTCTCAACCCCTTCTGGATTAGTTGAGTGGTTTTGTGATGATGTTAATATCAAAGGCAGTAAGCAATATAGTTTCTTTTGGGACGGTTCTGAAAATAAGGCAGAACTTGTCAAAAAAGTGAATGGTAAATTGATTAAATTCAAGCTCTTGGATAACCCATCTGATGAATATTTTCAATTTGAAGTTACTAAAGATGAACTAACAGGTGATATTGGCCTCTTAATAACGGATTTTGTTGATGAAGACGAAGTTGAAGAAATGAATATGCTATGGGAAAGTCAGGTTACTGACCTGAAACATGCATTAGGTCTTGCTTAACTATAGTTTATTAATTTAAATTTTCGAGTAGTTTATTACTAATTTCCTTAGTCTTAAATTCTAATGAGTCTGGCATTGACCAATTATTTATCCCCGCTATATCAGCCAAAAATTTCTTGTACTTAGCTTTAGCATCTCTTTTTTCTAGACATTCCATTGATTGCTGATAGCTATCTATAATACTATTATGAATTAGAAGTTTTTTATCTGAATTATTGAGAGAAATGCTATCAGCCCTACTTTCAATAATACGAACTATACAATCACAGATATCCTCATCCTCGTTGTCATCGCAGTATTTATCTTTGAGTAAATCTATCTCCATTAATTCTTTATTAAATGGGCCAATATTATTAATATACAAATAACTAAAACCTAAAATAAATACGAATAGAACAATAAAAATTCTTACAATAAACTTAGTTAGATACCACAGAACTGCAAATGTTAAAATAGCTAACGAGATAGTTAAAATAAGGGATAAAGACATAATCACGAATCTAGCCCATTATTCATAAGTTCATACACTTCTTTTGGTGTAATTTTATCAAATATTAATTTACGATGTTTATCTAAATAATAACCTCTCGGAACGTTTTCAAGAAAATATTTTTCTGCTATTTCAGAATTACTGTAACCTACTGGCCATTTTATATGATCATAATAGAAGCTAATTTTAACTTGTTTAGGAGGATCGCCATGATTAAGCGTAATTAACTTCAATTTTTCACCGTATTCCACATTAAGCTTAGAGAGATACAACGTATCCTCAGAAGATAAAGACTTCTTATTCCAAAAGAATAAATAAACCTGTTGTTTGTTGTATTCCTTTAAACTATGTTCTACATTAAAAACATTTAAATACGTAAAATTTGGAGCTTTTTTGCCTACTTTCAAATTCTTAATTTTTGACAGATGTGAGTCTTCTACAATGTCTATATAATTACCGTTACTCTCTATACTTTGAATTCTATAGCTCTTACTTCCCCACTCAAAAGTATTATCTGTGATGATTGGCTTTATTAAAAATAATTTGTCTGAATTAACCTGGCTTTTGTAAGGTCCTACATAAAGTTTATCTAAACATCCATCATTGTAGATGCCGTTTACATTTTCATCCTTTATGCCTATTGAAAATGAGTCATTCTCATATTTGTAGTTTGATATCGCAGAATTATATCTCTGTTCTCTATAACAGTAATTTATATTGGTAAATTGCTTTTGACCACTGTGAGATTTATAATGTTCTGTCAATAAATTTTTATATCTAATATTTTCACCATACTTGAACCGAGTGAGTTTAAATGAATATCTTGCATCTTTAGCATTAATATTATTGAGTTGTATTTTGATTCCGTTTTGAGTAGAAACTAGACTATCAGGAAGACCATCATTTGAAAAATCTAAATCATTATTCCGATCAATATAAAAATATACAGTTCGCCTAGACCTTCTATAGTTACCTATTAATGTCAAAATATATCCTTGTCTTTCATCATTATCTGAGCCTGAAAAATAAATGTAAGTGTACCCTGTATCTCTACAATTTTTCATTTCTGGGAACTTCTTAATGGAATACCAAGATTGGGAGGGATCTGTTTCTAATCCAAATTTAGAATAGGGTTCAATCTCTTTATTATCATATTTATATACAGGTAATATACTCTGGGATTTCTTAAAAAAGTCGTCCTCAACATCTTTTATCATTGTTAAATGGATAGATTGACTAAAAGAAAAAATCCCAATCAATAGGACTGGGATTAAGGACATAAATCGTTTAAAATTTATAAATAACATTAGATTTTAATCTCTTCCCATTACTAATGATAGATAATAAAGTAATGTCGCGAGAGATCCAAGTGCTGCAACTACATATGTCATGGCCGCCCATCGTAAAGCATCTCTACTATCCTCAATTTCTGAAGATGATGCCATATTTTTATCTTCAATCCATGCCAAAGCACGATTACTAGCATCAAACTCTACAGGTAGTGTGATAAAACTAAAAAGTGTTGTCATTGCAAATAGTAAAATTCCTATGTATAAAACTTCAGGAATACCTTTCATGGCGAGTAAAGCAAAACCAGCAAGAATAACCCATTGCATCCACCTTGAGCTTACACTTACTATTGGAACTAACTTGCTTCTTAAAGTAAGCCAAGAATAAGCACGAGCATGTTGTACTGCATGACCACATTCATGAGCAGCAACAGCAGCAGCTGCTGCATTCCTTTGATTAAATACACCTTCACTTAAATTGACAGTTTTTTTGATAGGATTGTAGTGATCAGTAAGTTGTCCATTCACCGAAATGACCTTAACATCATAAATACCATGATCATTAAGCATTTTTTCAGCGATTTCACGCCCACTCAGATTACTTGAAATTGAAGTTCTGGAGTATTTTCTAAACTTTGATTTCAATCGGTTTTGAACAAACCAACTGACTGCCATAATAGCAATAAATAAAATCATCATAATTTGTTAAATTTTAAAACAATTTTACAAAAACTATACCATATATAATTATGAAATCTTAATAATCATAATAATCATAGCTATCAAGAATGTCAATATTGATATTTTATTTATAATATGCATTGATTTGATAAAAGATCCCTCGCCAGTATCTTTCTTGAATGTTAAATAACTTAAAATTTTTTTAATTACTTCCATTTGAATATTTTTTTAAATCATGTCCGATGTCTTTACGATAAACCATCTTGTCAAAATTCACTTTAGTAAGTGTAATGTAGGAGGATTTTAATGCTTCATCCATGGATTCACCATAGCTTGTAGCAGCTAAAACACGTCCACCGTTCGTAAATAAACCATTATTATCTCTTTTTGTTCCTGCATGAAACAAAGTATCTGACTCTGAAAAATCATCAATTTTTTTACCTTTTTCGTATTGTTCAGGATATCCACCTGATACTGCAAAGACGGTTGCAGCAAATTTTGATATTTTTTTAGCAATTCTAGAAGACAGTTTGCCATGCTTAGCATCAGTTATCATTTGAGATAATGATTCATCCAATCTAGGAATGATAACTTCAGTCTCAGGATCACCTAAACGAGCGTTATACTCAATAACCATGGGGTTTCCATTAACTAAAATTAGACCAAAAAACACAAAACCTCTGAAATTTAAACTTTTAGACTTTAACCCATTAATTGTCGGAATAACAATTTGGTTCATTGTTTTATCATGAACATCAGATGTATAAAAAGGCACAGGTGATATAGCTCCCATTCCACCAGTATTCAATCCTTTGTCTCCCTCTCCAATTCTTTTATAATCTTTTGCTTCTGGGAATATCACGTAATTCTCACCATCTGTTAAGGCAAAAACACTAAATTCAATACCATCTAAAAATTCCTCAATGACTACTTTATTAGATGCCGAACCAAACTTCTGATTGGTTATCATTTCATTTAATGATTTTTTAGCTTCATCTAAGTCATCTACTATCAAAACTCCTTTTCCTGCTGCCAAACCATCAGCTTTTAATACATAAGGTGGTTTTAAAGATTCTAAGAAAGAATAACCTTCATGCAATTCATTGATTGTAAAACTCTTATACGCTGCAGTTGGAATAGATAATTCCTGCATGAACTCTTTAGCAAAAGCTTTACTACTTTCAAGCTGTCCAGCATGTTTGTCTGGAGAAAATACGTAGATATGTTTGGTTTCATTACTTGCTTCAAAATAATCTCTAACTCCATTTGCTATTGCTTCCTCAGAACCAGGGAAAATAGTATCGATATTATATTCTAAACAATATGATTTTAGCGATTCAAAGTCTGAAACACCAATATTGGCATTTGTCCCACACATCTGAGTACCAGCATTTCCGGGAGAAATATAAATATTATCACTTCCTATTTCATTTTTTAATTTCCATGCTATTGCATGTTCTCTAGCTCCAGATCCAAGTATTAAAATACGCATTTTGTTTAATTCACTTCAAAGATAAATATGGTTACTTTTGAAGTCAAAGATTTAAGCTAAATATATACACATTTGATTCATGCACTAAATTGAATTATCTTGTTTATTCTATGGCATAAAACATATAAATGGCACAATTTTAGACTACATTTAATAAAAATATCAGAATGATAAATTCTCTTGTAAACGGAATACAGAAATTATTTGGCAACAAGGCTGATAAAGATGTCAAAGGTTTAGAACCTTTTGTTGGTAAAATAAATACAGAATTTAATAAGCTTGAAAACTTAACCAATGATGAGCTTAGAGGAAAAACTACCTCTTTTAAACAACAGGTAAACGACTATTTGTCAGAAATTGATATAAAAATAGCTGACTTAAAGTCTGAGATAAAAAATACTACTGTTCATGAAATTGATAAAAGAGAGGATGCCTACGAACAAATTGATAGTTTAGAAGAAGAAAGAGATAAAAAACTAGAAGAAATTCTTAACCAAATTCTACCAGAAGCCTTTGCAGTAGTAAAAGAAACAGCTAGAAGATTTACAGAAAATGATAAAATCATAGCAAGTGCAACTGAATATGACCGAGATTTAGCTGCAACAAAGCCTCACATAAATATAAATAATGATGAGGTAGTTTATAATACCACTTGGGATGCTGCAGGGCAAGAAGTATCGTGGAATATGATACACTACGATGTGCAACTCATAGGAGGTGTTGTACTTCATCAAGGGAAAATTGCTGAGATGCAAACTGGTGAAGGTAAAACATTAGTATCTACACTCCCAGCCTATCTTAATGCACTTGGACAACGAGGAGTTCATATTGTTACAGTTAACGACTATCTGGCTAGAAGAGATGCCGAGTGGAATGCACCAATATTTCAATTCCATGGTCTAAAAGTTGATTGTTTAGACTACTACAGACCTCACTCACCTGAGAGAAAAGAAGCTTATTTAGCTGATATTACGTATGGAACAAATAATGAGTTTGGTTTCGATTACTTAAGAGACAATATGGCTCACAGTCCAGATGAACAAGTTCAGCAAAAACATCATTTTGCAATGATTGATGAAGTGGATTCAGTACTTATTGACGATGCAAGGACACCTCTAATCATCAGTGGCCCAACACCTAAAGGTGATATTCATGAGTTTAATGAGTTAAAACCAAAAATTCAAAAAGTAGTTGATGCTCAAAAACGATACTTAAACACGGCCTTATCTGACGCAAAAAAATTGATAAAAGAGGGTAAAACCAATGAAAAAGAGGGTGGTCTTCTACTCTATAGAAATTATCGAGGTTTTCCAAAAAACAAACCTTTGATAAAGTTTTTAGGTGAACAAGGAATTAAGGCTATTATGACTAAGGCCGAAAACTATTACCTCCAAGATCAACAAAAAGAAATGCACATTGTTGATGAAGAATTATATTTTACGATTGATGAAAAAAATAATCAAGTAGAATTAACTGACAAAGGGATTGATTTAATTTCAGAAAATAGTGGAGACAAAGATTTCTTTATTCTTCCAGATGTTGGATCTTCAATTGCTGAACTAGAAAAATCATCACTTTCAGATAAACAAAAGCAACAGAAAAAAGATGAACTCATGAGGGATTTCTCAGTAAAATCTGAACGTGTTCATAGTATTAATCAACTCTTGAAAGCTTATGCAATGTTTGAAAAAGATGTTGAATATATCATCCAAGATGGTAAGGTTAAAATAGTCGACGAACAAACTGGACGTGTAATGGATGGTCGAAGATACTCAGATGGTCTACATCAAGCAATTGAGGCTAAAGAAAATGTCAAAGTTGAAGCAGCTACACAAACTTTTGCTACAATAACTCTTCAGAACTTTTTTAGAATGTATCACAAGTTAAGTGGTATGACTGGAACAGCTGAAACTGAAGCGGGTGAACTTTGGGAGATATACAAACTAGATGTAGTAGTTATTCCAACAAACAGGCCTATTGCTCGTGATGATCGAGAGGATTTAGTTTATAAAACTGTTAGAGAAAAATTTAATGCCGTAGCTGAGGAAATTGTCTCCCTTCAAAAAGAAGGTAGGCCTGTTCTTGTAGGTACTACCTCTGTTGAGATATCTGAACTGTTAAGTAGGATGTTGAACATGCGGAAAATAAAACACAATGTACTTAATGCTAAACAACATCAGAGAGAGGCCGATATTGTAGCAGAAGCTGGACAACCTGGATCTGTAACACTAGCTACAAATATGGCTGGTCGTGGTACCGACATTAAATTAGGTAAAGGAGTAAAAGAAGCAGGTGGGAGCAATAATTGGTACAGAAAGACATGATAGCAGACGTGTTGATAGACAGTTACGAGGTAGAGCAGGAAGACAGGGTGATCCAGGTTCCTCTCAATTCTTTGTATCATTAGAAGATAATTTAATGCGTCTATTTGGTTCTGATAGAGTTTCTAAAGTCATGGATCGTTTTGGATATGAAGAAGGTGAAGTTATTCAACACTCCATGATTTCTAAGACAATAGAACGTTCACAAAAAAAGGTTGAACAAAACAACTTTGGTATTCGTAAGAGATTGCTTGAATATGATGATGTAATGAATAAACAACGAGTGGTTATCTATACTCGTAGAAAAAATGCCTTGTATGGCGATAGGTTATCTTTAGACATTAATAATGCATTATATGATTGGGTTGAAGAAAATGTAAATGAGTTTAAAGATATAAATGATTATCATGGTTTTAAATCAGAAACACTTAGACATCTTGCTTTTGATCCACAAGTAGATGAGGAAGATTTCAATGAGACTAAACCCAATATTCTTACTCAAAATATATTTGATCAATTATTGAACGCTTATGATCGAAAGAATCAGTCTATAAAAGAACGAGCTCTTGTTGTATTTAACAAGATAAATAATGAAAGAGGTGAGGAAGTTAAAAACATACTAGTTCCATTCTCTGATGGGAAAAAATCACTAAATGTTTCAATAAACCTTAAGAAAGCCATTGAAACAAATGGAGATGAAATAATTAATGCCTTTGAGAGATATGTTGCATTAGCAAGCATTGATGAAAATTGGAAAGATCATCTTCGTGAATTAGATGACCTTAAACAATCTGCTAATAATGCCTCCATTGAACAAAAAGATCCACTTCTCATCTATAAGTTAGAATCATTTAATCTTTTTCAGGTTATGATAAGTAGTTTAAATGCCGAAATTACTTCCATACTATTTAAGGGGGATATTGCCACACAAGATTCAGGAGATGTAAAAGATGCGAAAGAAATAAAACGATCTGATAATCGTTCTCTAAAGACTAGTAGAGCATCAGAGGCCATTGTCAATCAAAATACGGGGCAAGATAACCAAGATAAGCCAAAAGAAACCCCTGTACCAGTAAGGGCTGAACAAAAAGTTGGCAGAAATGATAATTGTCCATGCGGAAGTGGTAAGAAATATAAAAAATGCCATGGTAAAAATAGTTAAGTATTTAGGTTCTTTAGTTTTATGCTTGTTTATAAACTCATCTTATGGGCAAGTTACTACATTGAATAACCAAAAGATAGATGAACAATTGATCATTAAAAATGCCTCTGTTGACACAACAAAAATATCAGGTTGCAGAATCCAACTTGCTTTTAATACAGATCGATCGTTTGTTGAAAATATCAAAACAAAATATGCAAACTATTACCCTAAGAACGAACAAACATATACAATATACCAACAACCTTATTGGAAATTAAGAGTAGGAAATTTCTATAGAGAAATAGATGCTTTAGCCACATTGAAGCAAATAAGAGAGTTTTTTCCTAATGCCTTTATTGTACCCGATAATATCAAACGTCCTTTAATTGAAAAAATCAATAGGGATTAATGATCGCTTTATTTTATAGTTTTGTCTCGTATCACCTATACCTATTAACTTAATGAGTAATACAATAATAATCAATTCGAAATCAGAAATTGGAGCTGGGACAAGCGGAGCCAGTTTAGGAGTAGATGCTCTTAAATTCACTGCTATTAATCAAAAAAATCCTTTTTTTTCTAAACGCCCTTCAATTGATATTATTAATGAAAATCACCTAATAATAAATCAAAATTCATCAGAATATAATAACTATAAACGTCTACAATCAATGTCAAGACTATATGATGATTTTTGTTTGAAATTAGAAGATGTATACAAAACTGGGGATTTTCCCATAGTTCTTGCTGGAGACCATTCATCAGCTGGAGGCACCATTGCAGGAATTAAAAATGCTTATCCTCACAAAAGATTAGGGGTTATCTGGGTTGATGCTCATGCAGACCTACATTCACCTTATACATCACCTACGGGTAATATTCATGGTATGCCACTGGCTGTATCACTTGGAATTGATAATATTGAATGTAAAAGAAATGAAATTTCAGATGAAACAGTTGAATCTTGGGATGCTCTTAAAAATAATGCTGGTATCTATCCAAAAATAATAACTGATGATGTTGTAATTATTGGTTTAAGAGACACTGAAAAAGAAGAAGATTATATTGTTAATAATTGTAATATTAAAACAATTAAGGTAGAACAAGTAAGAAGGAACGGTACAATTCAATCGTCAAATGATGCACTTAATCATTTAGAAAACTGTGATATAATATATGTGTCATTTGATGTAGATAGTATGGATTGTAACTTAATATCTCATGGCACAGGAACTCCTGTACAAAATGGATTTTCTGAGAAAGAGACAATCGAATTATTAACAGAGCTTTGCAAAAGTCCTAAGTTATGTTGTTTTGAGATAACAGAAATAAATCCTCTACTTGATGAAAAGACTAACACTATGACAGAGACTGGACTTAGAATCTTAGAAAAAATAACGCATACCATTGAATCAAAATTTCAAGACGCACTATGAAAATTGAAACTATTCTATCGCCTCTTCTTTTCAAACATATTGATTCAATTGAGAAAAAAATAGTCGTTGTAATCGATATACTTCGTGCTACATCTACAATCACTACAATAATTGATAATGGTGCCAAAGCATTAATAGCTGTTGTTGATGAAGCAAATGCATTAAAATATAAGAACGAGGATTATTTAATTGGAGGAGAGAGAAATGGTGAAACTATTTCTGGTTTTGATTTTGGTAATTCCCCTTTTCACTATAAAAAAAATCTAGTAAAAGATAAAACCATTATCCTAACAACGACCAATGGAACAAAATGTATTGAAATGTCTTCAAATGCTAGCGATGTTGTTATTGGTTCATTTTTGAACTTATCAGCTGTAGCTAATTATTTAAAAAATAAAGATAAAGATGTTGTGTTGTTTTGTGCTGGTTGGAAAGATAAGGTAAATTTAGAAGACAGCCTTTTCGCTGGTGCATTAGCACAGAAGCTAACAAATGCAGAATTAGATGACTCAACACTACTTTGTATAGATGCTTTTGAGATGGGTGGTAAAAATTTATTTAAAACACTTCAAAAGTCAAATCACTTTCAAAGATTAGAAAGAAAAGGAGTCATCAGGGATATTGAATACTGCTGCAAGCTAGACACTACCAATATTGTGCCCATCCTTAAAGATGGCTTAATAGTGAAAAGTTAAAACTAACAAGGAATTTTATCTACTCTTCTCTGGTGTCTTCCACCTTCAAATTCTTCATTGATATATGTGTCAATTATTTGAATGGCCTCTGAAACGTCAAGAAATCGTGCAGGTATACATATAATATTAGCATTATTGTGTTGTTTAATTAATGCTGCCACATCTTTATTCCAAGCTAATCCAGCTCGTATTCCTTGATGTTTATTAGCTGTCATACAAACACCATTAGCACTACCACATATTAAAATACCAAACGTTGAGGTTTTATTCTCAACATCATTTGCTACAGGATGAACAAAGTCAGGATAGTCAACTGAATCCTCCTGATCTGTGCCATGATTTATAAAATCAAAATTTTGTTTATAATACTCAATAATGTATTTTTTTAAGGATGTGCCAGCATGATCATTTCCAATAGAGACTTTAATTTTATTCATTTTTTGATGTATTTATGGTGTTTCAATGGGGACTTTAGGTGATACTTTACGGGCTATAAAAATTCCAATTTCGTATAAAATAAGAATCGGAAAAGTCAGAATAATTTGGCTCATCACATCAGGAGGAGTAATAATTGCTGAAATAATTAGAATTACAATTATTGCAATTCGTCTATATTTTTTCATCGTTTCTGCAGTAAGTAATCCAATTTTAGATAAAAAGTAAACAACTATAGGTAGCTCAAATATGATACCTGCACCAAGAGTTAGAAGGCTGATAAAATTGATAACTGAACTCACCTTAAAGTTTCGTTCAATGCTATCACTAAGGCTATAATTTGCTAAAAAATTAACAGATATTGGTGAAAGTATATAATAGCCAAAAAGTACACCAGCAAAAAATAAGAAAGATGAAAAACAAATAACTAGCATAGAATATTTCTTTTCAGAGTTTTTCAATGCTGGCTTTATAAAACGATATATTTCGTAAAGAAGATATGGCATTGCAATGATTAAACCTCCAATGATTGCAATCATAAAATGCTGGTAAAATTGCTCTTGAATGTCTAGAGCTTGAAGCTTAAAACCCATAACTTCAATACATATTCTATCACTATCATATATATAATGACTTAAATCACACAACATTCGGTATGTCCAAAAGTCATTCTTGGTCGATCCTAATAGAATGGAATCAAAAATATACTTGCCATTAATGAAAGAAAAAATCGCACCTATGACAACAGCTATTATTCCCCGAATTAGGTGCCAACGAAGAGCCTCTAAATGCTCCAAGAAAGTCATTTGATCTTCGAATTCGTCTACATCAATTTGGTCTAATGGCATAATCAAGTTTGTAGTTTACACTAACATTCCACCACAAATGCTAAGAACTTGACCAGTAACATAAGTTGACATATCACTACCCAAATAGATACAAGCATTTGCAACATCATCCGGTTGACCACCTCTTTTTAGGGGAATACCATCAGTCCATTTTTTTAATGCATCATCACCCAACTCTGCAGTCATTTCTGTCTCAATAAAACCAGGTGCTATTACATTACATCTTACATTCCTACTACCTAACTCTTTGGCAATTGATTTACTGAACCCAACAATACCCGCTTTTGATGCAGCATAATTGCTTTGACCAGCATTTCCCATGACTCCTACAACACTACTCATATTAATGATACTACCTGACTTTTGCTTTAAAAATGTTCTTAAGCTTGCCTTAGTTAGATTAAATACAGACTTTAGATTGACATTCATTATTTCATCCCACTGATCCTCCGACATACGCATTAGTAAATTATCACGGGTTATACCAGCGTTATTAATAAGAATATCTATTTGACCAAACTCATTAACGACTGAATCTACAAAAGCTTGAGATGAGTCAAAATCAGCAGCATTACTTTGAAAACCTTTAACTTTTACATTATATTTTGATATCAGCTCTGATTCAAGTGCATTGGCTTTTTCAACTGAATTTGCATAACTGAATGCAATATTGCACCCATTTTCTGCAAATTTTTCTGCAATAGCCTTACCAATACCTCTACTAGCACCAGTAATAATGGCTGTTTTGTCTACTAATAATTTCATGTTTTAATTTGGTTTAAGGCAAATGTATAATTTGCCCAGCTATTTATGAATATTATTCATTTAATATATTGATGAGGAAAAACATTAACGAAAATATTCTGTTTAATTTTTGTGTCTTTTTATAGCCTTAAAACAGAATTAAAATTACCTATAACGCTAAATGATGCTTGGGATTTTTTTTCATCTCCAAAAAACTTGAGTAAGATCACTCCAGATGAAATGGGTTTTATCATTACCAACCATCCTTCCTCTAAAATGTTTGAAGGTCAGATTATTACATATAAAGTGAGTCCTCTACTGGGTATAAAAATTAATTGGATGACTGAGATAACCACGGTCAAAAACCATGAATATTTTATTGATGAACAACGATTCGGTCCTTATTCATTGTGGCATCACAGACATCATTTTTACGAAATTGAAGGAGGAGTAAAAATGACTGACGAAGTAAATTACAAACTTCCATTTGGCGTATTTGGTCAAATTGCACATACCCTATTTGTAAAGAAAAAACTTGAATCTATTTTTGAATATAGAGAAAAGGTATTACTAGAAATGTTTGGTCATCTCTAATTTTACTTTTTATTTAATTCAAAATGAAATGGTAAGAACTGACTAACATCACTTGCACAAAACACCACTCCTCCTCCATCCCACATGTATACTTTTATAGGTGATTTTTGCCTTACTTGAATATCCGAAATTACTTGAAGACATCCTGCACATGGGACTAAAACCTTAGGAACCTCGTACTTGTTTGATTCCGCATAAATTGCAATTTCAATGACTTTATTATGTTCTAAGTTCTTAGAACTTTCAAACAAAGCAACACGTTCAGCACAGAGACCAGAAGGGAATGAGGCATTTTCTTGATTACTACCCAAACCAATGTGACCGTTTTCATGAAGTACAGAACACCCAACATAAAACTCAGAAAAAGGTGCATATGAGCTATCTCTTGCTTGTTTAGCTTGTTCTATTAACGCTCTCTTATTTAGATCTAAAGAATTAATAGATAACTCCTCAATCCTAACCAATTTTTCCATAATTGACCAATTTTAGTCGCAATATCCACATATTTTGATTAGAAGATTAATAATCTGAAAAAAAATGTAGGTTTGAAATTAATCATTTCATCATGAAAGTAGTCATTTTTGGAGCAGGATTGTCATCCACTTATTTAATTAAATATCTTGAAGAAAATGCTTCATATCATAATTGGATAATTACTGTTGCTGATAAAGATCCATCTAATCTCAAAAATAGAGTTATCTCCAAAAACACAAAAACTATACTTTTTGATATTCATGATGAGAACACGCTAAATGAGCTTATCAAAGAAGCAAATCTTGCAATCAGTATGTTACCTGCTCGTTTACATCTTCCCATTGCAAAAAAGTGTATTCAACACAACACTCACCTTGCAACAGCATCTTACCTATCACCAGAAATAAAAGAATTAGACAAAATTGCTAGAGCCAAAAATTTACTTTTCCTAAATGAATGTGGTTTAGATCCTGGGATAGATCACTTATCTGCCATGAAATTGCTTGACGAAATTCGTAAAAATGGCGGTAAAATAACTGAATTTGAAAGCTTTACAGGAGGGTTAATTGCCCCGGAATGTGAGGATAACCCATGGAGATATAAATTCACTTGGAACCCTAGAAATGTGATTTTAGCAGGTACAGGTGGAGCTGTGAAATTTATTCATAATGGAAAGTATAAATATATCCCCTATCAAAAGGTTTTTAGAAGAACCGAAATAGTTGAAATTGACGGTTATGGAAAATTTGAAGGATATGCAAACAGAGATAGTTTGAAATATAGAGAAACCTATGGACTTAGTAATGTCAATACCATGTATAGAGGTACATTCAGAAGACCTGGTTTTTCAAAAGCTTGGAATTGCTTTGTTCAATTAGGAGCTACTGATGACTCCTATCAACTACCCTTTTCAAAAGGATTAACACACCGAGATTTCATAAATACCTTTCTACCCTACCATCCATCAGATAGTATTGAGTTAAAATTTAAATCATATCTAAATATTAGTCAAGATGATATTTATTTATGGGAAAAAATTGAAAGCACGGGCATATTTTCAGATGAGAAAATAACTATTAATAATGGATCCCCTGCTCAAATTCTACAACATATTTTAGAGAAAAAATGGAGCCTCAAAAATGAGGACAGAGACATGATTGTAATGTGGCATAAGTTAAAGTATACAACTAAAGATGGTAAACACAAAAATGTGCAAAGTAGCCTTGTTTGTGAAGGTGAAAATAGAAAATTTACAGCCATGGCAAAAACAGTAGGTATGCCTTTGGCTATTGCATGTAAGTTGATTTTAACAAAAAAAATATCACAAACTGGATGTTTATTACCTACTCATTCAGAATTTTACCGTCCAATACTCAAAGAATTAGAAAACAATGGAATTAAGTTTATTGAGAAATATGACTAAAGCTTAAATGGAATTGAATCCGTATACTGATTATAGAAATAAAATCCACCTAAGCCACCATTTACATTTCCTTCTATTTGTCCTTCAAAATATAATGGTCCTCCAAATACATGATTATTTTGAATAAGCATTAAATAATAGTTGTACATTGACTCGGATACTGACTTTAAACGAACATAAATTTTTTGAGGTCTAAATCCAGAATGAGCTAAACTATCTTTTTGTATTCTTAGTCCTATTTTTTTATCTAATCCGTTAAACAATTCGTCATTAAAAATTACTCTATTAGAGGGTTCTGTTGTAGTCTGAATTGTTGATGAGAATATCTTATCCTTACTTGAAAATCTTATTGGATAATGCTTAATTATAGAATCATTGAGGAGAGATTGTTTTCCAATAACACTTAGGTCTAGAACATAAAAATTGTCCATAGATGGATCATTAATAGTTACATCTAAGTGGTAAAAAACAGTCCCAGTTGACATGGAGTCTACAATTAATTCTACATTATCCAAAGGCACCCTATCACTAGATTCAATACTTGGATAATCTTCCACATTGGCTTTAATCTGATATAAACTTCCTTCTTCTACCGAGTAAGGTAAAATAACTTCACCTTCATCTATCCAAAATACATCATCAATAATGCTTATGGAATCTTTAAATAATTGGATATTTACTGGTGTACTTAATTTTTGAATCGATGGACTACCTAGAAGCTTGAATGACTCATCAAATTTTAGCTTTAATAAACTATCTGGGTAATTAAAGGCATTTAATACGAGTTTTGGTTTAAAATTGACATCATCATAAGGTATTTGTTTGTCACAAGACATCAAGACAAAAAATATGAATACTCCCAAATACTTTATCATATTTTAATTGAATATTTTGCTATTGGCAAGATGGGCATCAAAGATCTTATTTTAAGGACGGGCTCTGAAGACTCATCTAAACCAATAAAAGCCATGAATGGATTAAACCGATTGTATAAATTATAGACACCAAAAACAAGTGTTGATTTGAACTTTTTATGTTGTTTTTCAACAGAATATGAGACATCTAGATGGTGAATAGCGGGAAGTCTAAAGTTATTTATTTGATCAAAGTCTTCCAATATAACAGGCTCATCGTTAATAAAGGTCTCATACCTTCCAACAGGAAGTGTAATTGGGTTTCCACTGATATAGTTGAAGGATATCATCAATTTTTTATTATCCGAAAAAGAATGAGATGCCCAAATCGAAAAATCATGGGGCCTGTCAAATTTCGAGTAATATAATTCACCATTATTTATATTTTCAATCGTTCTATTAGATCTGCAGTAAGTATACGCTAAATTCAATGAAAGTTTATCAAATTTAAAATCAAATGAAGACTCTAAACCATAGGAACTCCCAATACCTTGGTTAATGTTAGCCTCCCAATTTTGACTGTAGAGATTTGGCGTATTCAAATTATACTCAGCAATATGTTTAAATCGCTTATCAAAGAAGCCTATACTAAAATTACCATGAGAATAATTATGAGACAACTTACCAGCAATCTGATTAACACTAATAGGCTTCAGTGCATTAGAAACAGGTAGCCAAATGTCTATAGGAAGTCCCAAATTATTATTAGGAATCAATTGGATAAACTGATTGGTAATTGAATAACCCAGCCTTAATTGTGATTTTTTGGTTAAGTTATAAACTGAAAATAACTTGGGCTGATAATAAATAAAATCGTTTGTTTGGTTTGAATATTGAGTCAATCGAATACCATAATTCAAATACCCTTTTCTGTGATAAGTCTTATTTTCAAGGAAAGAAAAGTATTCATAAGAATCAAAAGAAGAACTTTTCACAATAGTGTCTATATCATAGAAATTTGATGATGCATAGTCATAATCTATTACTTTGTATGTCCGTTCATAGGGCAAGAAATTATAATTAGCAATACCAAACCCTATTTTAGCTAGGTTTTTATCATTTATAAAAACATGAGCATCCATCGATGAGCGTATTTCTCGAATGCCACTTTTGTAATTCGATGAATTACTTGAAAAATTATCATCTTCATCTAAACTATACTCATCCAAAAAATTAAGAGCATAAGAACTAATTGAGGCCTCTGTAGTTAAATGAACCCTTGAGGCTAGCCTAGAGTTCCATTTTATCCCCAATAAAGTATTCCTCCACCCCAAAGCCCCTTTTGTTTTTTCTTCAAATTGATTGGGAGAATTTACATTGAGTTTGGATGTAAAATTTAATTGATCACCTCCGTAATAACTAGTTATACTAAACTGGTTATTATCATTAATTTGATAATGAATCTTTCCAAAAAGATCAAGAGACCATAAATATGATTTATTTTTTAACGCATTAGAGCGATCAGAAATATTTTGAATTGGACGAACTAAAATATCCAAATATGTTCGTCTTGCACTTATTGAATAACTTAATTTATCTTTAATTATTGGGCCATTAATAGCTATACCACTAGATAGAAGTCCTAAATCGAGAAATAACTCTGTCTTTTTTTTATTTCCATTATTCAATCCAACATCTACAACACTACTTAATCGATTGCTATATTTAGATGGAAAAACATCCTTATATACTCGAATGTTATTAACTATTGGTGTATTGAATATAGAATACAATCCCATTAAATGAAACGTATTATAAACTGGAATCCCATCGACTAAGATGAAATTCTGATCTGGTCCACCACCTCTAATTGAGATACCTTGCTGACCATATGAAACATTTTGAATACCAGGAATCAATTTGATCGAATTAAGTACATCAATCTTGCCATTCAAACTTGGTATCTGTAAATGCATAGAATTTATTTGATCATAATCCTTAAAATTTTGAATAAAACTATCTTGATTGGTAATTTCTACCGTTTCAAGATTAGTTACTGGATTTAGCTTGATATATAAGTACTGATTGTGGTTTACTTTAACACGATTATTACTTATTTGATAATCTGGATGATATACATCAATTGATACTTCTCTGTTTGGAACAGATAATTGAAACATACCAAGTTGGTCAGAAGTAACATACTTATTATTATTTAATTTGATGACTGCATTGGACACTCTTTCAGATGAATTAACATTGATAACACTTCCAGATATCACAAACTCACGGACAGGAAATAAGTTAATTGTTTTATCATTCAATCTATCATGAGATAAACCACATGAATCTTCAATGATTTTTAAAATTTTTTGTAAAGATTCGTTATAGCATTTAAAAGAAATACGCTTATTAACAAGGTTTTGAAGTTTATAGTTAAAGTGAACACTTGTTTGATTTTCAATTGAGTCTATACATTCTAATAAATAACCAGAAAAACTTAACGTCACTCTATTATCATATTCAAATGTCTGAGCATTTGATGATAAAGCAATGAAAAATAATATGATTAAACCAATTTTGTGCAACGACTACGAAGGTCGTAAATTGATTACTTCAAAACAATGGAATTGTCAATTAAAGCAAAATTATTACCAGATATCTGATTTAAAATTTTGATGCAATTTTTGAGATCGTTTTTAGGAAGAGATACTGAATAAACACCCTTCAAGAGCCTAGGTTTGATGTAATGATTTACATCATAAATAAGGTCAATTTGAGCTAAGATATTAGCAAGAGATGTATTTTTACAAATAACATAACCATCATTAGTCATTGAAATATTTGAGGTAGTTTTAGTAATTTCATTAGATGATGAAATAAGTAAATCTCCAGATTTTAAATGATATTCTTGATTACTTTGGATATAAGACAATATACCATCAAAAAGTTCAACGGAAACAGATTGATCATCTTCATTTACAGAAACTTTAAATTGAGTACCATGAACGATAACATCTCCAATGGTAGTGTGTACAATGAATTTTTTGTTGCTTTCAACTACATCAAAATAAGCTTCACCTAAAAGTGTAACTTCACGATTAGAGGAGTTAAAGTCGTTTGGTAGAATTAGCTTAGAGTTTGGATTTAAAATTACTTGACTATTATCATCCAGCACGTAATCTTTAGCATAATGGGATGTTTCGAAATTTGACTCTTTCGAAATAAAATTCCAAGTTACGATTGTGACTAAAGCAATAATGATTATGCTTGCGGCTACATTTACAAAACTAGATTTAGATAGATAATAACTTGGTTTGTCTGTGATTTTAGATTCAAAACCTTTCCAAGAATGATTTACATTTTCAGATTCAAAGCTAAGTGAATTTGTCACTTCCCAAATTGATTTATAAACATCAAATTCTTTCCTCAACAGAACATTAGCACCCATTTCTTGAACAAACAATGCACGATCCTCTGAAGACATGCTATTAGTCAAGTATTGAATAATTTTATGTTCTAATTCTGGAGACATTGATAATTTAATTACAAGTAACTATTTACCGTAGATTTTAAGTGTGAGAGTGTACGCTGGTTGTGTTTGCTCTCATTGAGCCAAGCATTCACGTCATCAGTTTCTTTTCTGGTACATTTACCAAACAAGAATTTCAAGAGTATATTCGATTCCCAAATCATAATTATAATTCTTCTGTACTTACTTATACAATGATTTATTAATCTACCCTTATTCATTTTTTAATTTTTTTCTAAATATTTTTAATGCTTTGGTAATTTGAGCTTCAACCGTCTTGATTGATATATCCAAAAACGATGCTATTTCCTTGTTAGAAAGCTGATCTATTCGACTCATAGCAAACACTTGCTTACATTTTGAAGGCAAGTCATTCATTATTTGTTGAATAATTATAAGCTGTTCTTTTTCCAAAATCGAATGATCCGCCTCAAAATCGCTCAATGTATCTATTTGTTCATCAAATACAATCACTAGCTTATTTTTTTTAATATAGTTGATGGATCTATTTTTAACAGCAGTATAGAGGTAGGTTTTCAAGTTACTATCTAATTTTAGCCGATTCCTTTTATTCCAAACTGACAAAAAAACATCATTGACTAACTCAACTGAATCTTCAGAGCTTCTTGTAAGGTAGTAAGCATAATTAATAAGAGACGGTTGGAATCTCTTATATAGTTTTTCGAATTGGATATTGCTTTCCACCAGTTAAGTCTTTAAAGTCCAAAATTAACAAACAATGCCACACTAGACTTAACTCTTAAACAAAATTTAATATTAGGAATACATCACATAAATTTTAAATTTGCATTCCTTTTTAAGAAAGGTCGGATGGCCGAGTGGCTAGGCAGAGGTCTGCAAAACCTTTTACACCGGTTCGAATCCGGTTCCGACCTCTCCTAATCCCTCTATTAAACTTATTTTATAGCTCTAATTAAGGCATCCTACTTTTATCCAGACCTTATTTCAACTCTTGAAATAATTATTTATAACGCATTCCATCAAAAAGGGGGATGAAAATTCATCCCCCTTCGGTTATTCTTTAAATTTATAGTTAGTTATTGGTCATCTCTTCGAATAACGTCAAATTTACCTTTTGTGATATTTACACTTTGACCAGTTTTACCATTCTTAACAACACCTGAAAAAGTTCCCTTGATGTGTTCACCAACCGCACCATATTCTGTCACAACAATGGTCATTGTGCTTCCTGATGCACTATATTCTTCACGTCTAATTGTGCCTTCTTCTCCGGCTCCAGCTTGGAAATCAACAACTGAACTTCCTACCTCTGTTATAAATGTCCCTGTATTTTGGCCAGGGAAGGTGATATTAAAACTAGCATCTCCATAATTTTGATCATTACCAAAAACACTTATGTAAGTGCTTGTGTCACTAGTGGTGTATTCACCAAAAGTACGATCAGCTTCTTCATTAAGTTTAAATAATTCTAATCCAATCTGAATTTGATTTTCAATCGTTACTGTTGGTGTAGTATCTTGAGTATTGTTTGTAGGCGTTGTGTTTGTATCATCTCCACAACCTGTAGTCATTGTCAGTACTGCTGCACTAACTACTAATAATATTAAGCTTAAATTTCTCATTTTGTTTTATAAATAATTGAGCAAATGTACAAACGAATTTTTATCTGGTACAATTTCAAAATGGATAATTTGTCAAATAATCAAAAGATTACATTTGACTGATTTTTAACAATATTTATTTCACTGCTAGAAATTACTTTACCATCTGATTTGCCATTGTAAATTAGTTGTATTCCATTACTAACGAGATATGACGATTCTGGCAAAGCAATTACTTTCTGATCAGGGTTCACAGCAAGAAACTCTGTAAGTCTCTGTATTCTAGATTCTCCTCCATGATCTGGAATAGACTTTTCAGTGTAATGCGGATTAATCTGAAAAGGAATAAGGCTTAGTGAATCAAAACTTTTAGGTTCAACGATTGGCATATCATTCGTAGTGCAAATGGTGGGAGAAGCAATGTTCGAACCAGCACTCCAACCTACATAGGGTACTCCATTGGCAACTACTTGTTGAATGGTTTCCACAAGATCAAGTTGTTGTAGCATTTTGAGCAAATGAAAAGTATTCCCCCCTCCTACAAATATTGCACTTGAATCTTTAAGAGCATTTTTCTTATCATCAAAATTATCCAAATTAGTAACCTGAATATCAAAGGATGACAATGCATGATTTACTTTTTTTGTATAATCATCATACGAAAACCCAACGCCTGCATATGGAATAAATATAACGGATGAAGGATCTTTCACAAATGAAATAATTGTACTAGAGCACCATTGCATGTAAGGCTCACCGTAATTAGTACTATTACTTAGTAAAAGTAAATTCAACTGAAATAATTTTATCTAACGATATCTAAAAGTTCTACCTCAAATAATAGTGTAGAACCAGCTGGAATAGGTCCTGTTCCACGGTCTCCGTAGGCTAAATCAGAAGGAATGACTAACTCCCATTTTGAACCAACGTTCATCATCATTAAGGCCTCTGTCCATCCTTTAATAACCTGATTAGTAGCAAATTCTGCAGGTGTACCACGATCAACTGAACTATCAAATACTGTTCCGTCAATTAACTTACCCGTGTAATGTACTTTTACTTTATCACCCTCACTTGGAATTTCACCCGAACCTTTAGTAATAACTTTATACTGCAAACCTGATTCTGTCACTTGTACTCCTTCTTTGGTCAAATTTTCTGCTAAAAATGCATCACCTTCTTGACGAACAACAGCACTTTGTTCTTGCTTTAGTTTTGTGAAGTAGGTATTCATAAAATCACTTGCTAACTCATCACTAATTTCAGATTCTTTTCCGTCAAACACTCGCTGAATTGCTGTCAAAAATGATGTTCTGTCAAGCTCTGTTTGACCTGTGTTACTTTTCAAACCTTTAGCATAATTGTACCCCAATAAATAACTTACGGTATCTAATTGAGTGGATAACTCTGTATCAACGGAGGTATCGATTGTTTCTTGTGTTTGGCAAGCAACTACTGTTAATGCCACACCAAAAATTATTAATTTATTCATATTCTTATTTTATTTATTTATGTTCAAGCGTCTAATTTTAAATCTTTATACAATTCTGAACGTCTTACTTTTAAATCATCGTCTTCTCTGTAAGAGTCATAATCTGTCTTTTTATCAACTGTGCCATTGGGACTAATTTCTATAATACGATTAGCAATGGACTGAATGAATTGATGATCATGCGATGTAAACATGGCTGTTCCCTTGTAATCTTTTAAACTGTTATTAAAAGCGGTGATTGATTCTAGATCTAAGTGATTTAGAGGTTCATCTAACATCAAAAAATTAGGATTAGATAACATGAGTTTTGATATCATGCACCGTACCTTTTCTCCACCACTAAGCACATTACATTGTTTCAAAGCTTCTTCGCCACTAAATAACATCTTACCTAAAAATCCTCGGATGAATGTTTCATCTTTTTCCTCGGAATACTGACGTAACCAATCCACTAAACTTAACGATGACTGAAAATACTCATCGTTATGATTAGGCAAGTATGCTTGGTTAATAGTGATTCCCCACTCAATTTCTCCGCTATCAGGTTCAATTTCACCATTTAAAACTTGGTAGAATTTAGAGGTGATGATACTATGCTTTGAGAATAGGAAAACCTTGTCTCCCTTAGTTAGGTTGAATGAAATATTCTCAAAATAGGGAGCTAAAGTAAGATTCTTAACATTAAGAATTTGATCTCCAGCTTCTCGTTCTTGAACAAAAATAATAGCGGGATATTTTCTGCTGGATGGTTTAATTTCTTCTAGGTTTAGATTATCCAACATTTTTTTACGAGAAGTCGCCTGCTTGGATTTTTTTACATTAGCACTAAATCGAGCAATGAATTCTTGTAATTCTTTCTTGCGTTCTTCAGCCTTTTTATTTTGATTTTGTTGTTGTCTAAGGGCTAATTGAGAACTTTCATACCAAAACGTATAATTACCTCCAAATTGATTGATTTTATTAAAATCAATATCTACAATTTGAGTACATACCGAGTCTAAAAAGTGTCGATCATGGGATACTACTATTACTAAATTTGGGAAGTTTAGTATAAAACTCTCCAACCATGATACCGTATCAATATCAAGGTCATTGGTAGGCTCATCCATTACAAGGATGTCTGGACTACCAAATAAAGTCTGAGCAATAAGTACACGAACCTTTTCATTGTTACTCAGGTCCTTCATCAACATGTGATGCTTCTCTGTTGGAATACCCAAACCACCTAATAGTTCACCAGCCTCACTTTCAGCCATCCAACCGTTCATTTCGGCAAATTTTTCTTCTAATTCAGATGCTTTAATTCCATCCTCCTCTGAGAAATCAGGTTTAGCATAAAGCTCATCCTTTTCGAGCATAATGTCGTACATCTCTTTATGCCCCATCATTACAGTATGCAATACAGGATGTTCGTCATAAGCAAAGTGATCTTGGCTCAAGACAGCCATTCGCTTACCTTTCTCGATAGAAACATGACCAGAGGTTGATTCCATTTCCCCTGTAAGTACCTTTAAAAAAGTAGATTTACCAGCACCGTTAGCACCAATAATACCATAACAATTATTAGTATTGAATTTTAGGTTTACTTCATCGAACAAAACCCGCTTACCAAATCGAATGGATAAATCACTGACTGCAATCATACTTTGCTATTATTTATGCTAAAGGGTGCAATATTAAGGTTTTAGATTGTTAAAATAAATAAAGAAGTAACCTATAATTTTAGATATATTTGCATCACACAATTAAGGAACATAAAAATGGCTTCACTTTTAAATTTTCTAATGCTTTTGCCATAGCACATTGTTTCTAGAAATACTATTTATAACACAATGAACATTTTCGTAGCAAGTTTACCATTTAGTGTAGACGATCAAGAATTAAGAGAACTTTTTGAGCCTTATGGTGAAGTATCATCATCTAAGGTCATCTTTGACAGAGATAGAAATCGATCCAAAGGATTTGGTTTTGTAGAAATGGCTGATGAAGCCGCTGCACAAACAGCAATAGCTGAACTTAACGAATCTTCTTTTCAAGGAAGAGACATCGTAGTAAAAGTTGCAGAAGAAAGACCTCAACGCAGTAACAGATATTAATTTTATAAACTTTTAAACTTAAAAAAGCTCCCATAATTTGGGAGCTTTTTTTTTATCAAAAGACTTTATTCGGTATTTACTTTACCAATATTTTCGTCACTAAATAGAAATTGGCAATTTTTAAATGGTTTCAACAAATGTTTTTAACATAAAATTCTAGCTGATCAGCTATGCTGTCCCAACTAAACCGTTGGTGTGCTATAGTTAACCCTTTCTCTCCTACCTGACGTCTTTGTTCAACATCAGAAAGTAACTGATTAACTTGATGAATAAAATCATTAAATTCTTTAGCCATAATTACACCATCTCCACTTTTAATTTGAAGACCAGCGAAGCCTATATTTGTGCAAACCACAGGTACACCCATTGCCATAGCTTCTAGTACTTTGTTTTGTGTACCTGCCCCAAACCGAAGCGGTGCTATAAGAATAGAAGACGAACGATACAAGTCTGATATATCTGGCACAAATCCTGTAATCTCAATTCGAGAGCTTTGTAATTTGAGTATTTCCTCAACGGGTCGCTGACCTGCAATGACCAACTTAACAGAAGGATTATTATTTTTTATACTAGGCCACAACTCTTTAACAAAATATAGCACTGCATCTACATTGGGAGCATAGTCCATATTACCAGTAAATAGCAATGTATTATTAATCGAATAATCATGTCCTTCATTTACGTCAAATGTTTCTAAATCTACACCATTCAATAGTATATCAATATTGCTAACTTGATGTAATCTCTCAAGGTATTTTTTGTCTTCTACAGAACACACCAACACCTTATTATATTTCTTTATAACTTGCTCTGCTTTAGCTAATCGTTTAATCTCAATTCTGTCTATTAAACGATTAATAAAAGGTCTTTCCGTCTCACTCCGTCTTTTAAAATAAAGTGAAAAAGCATCTGGTAAATCTAAAATTTTAGGAATATTTAAGTGGGATGTATATTGACTCATCCGCAAGTGTTGAGTATGTACCACATCAATAGCATATTGATCGACTGCCCAACTCACCATACGTTTCATTTTGAGACTTTTGAAATAGGCTAATTGCAACGGTGTACTTGAAAATAATGCAGGAACACAATTTAATACAGACCTCCAGCGAGGGAGATAAACCAATTCGACTTCCTTAAAAAAAGGTGTAATCTCCTCAAGGTAACTCAGTTCGTCTCTTTTCTCGTAAAAGGTAACTAAATAGAGCGTATGTTTTTTGGCTAATCTTCGAGTAAGATTATATATTTTAAGCTTATCTCCCCTATAGGGTGGATAAGGAAATCGATTAGCAACAAACAAAATATTCACCGTTGCGAAGATACAAGAGGTATTTGTATTATTAGCATTGTGATTTTATGTGTTTTGAGTAGTCTCATTATCATTACCTTTGCATACAAGAAATGAATAATTTTCAATTAAATAGCATTGAAGAGGCCATTGAAGAAATTCGAAATGGCAAAATGATCATTGTAGTAGATGACGAAGATCGTGAGAATGAGGGCGATTTTCTAACAGCAGCTCGTAATGTTACTACTGAAATGGTTAATTTCATGGCTACTGAAGGTCGTGGGCTGATTTGTGTACCGCTAACTGAGGAACGTTGTGATGAATTAAATCTTGATTTGATGGTTGGAAAAAACACAGCCCAATTTGAGACACCATTTACTGTATCAGTAGATTTAATAGGTCATGGAACAAGCACAGGAATTTCTGCTTATGATCGGTCTATGACCATTCAAGCTCTAGTAAATCCAGATACAAACCCTAAAGAATTAGGTAAGCCAGGTCACATTTTCCCTTTAAGAGCTCGCACAGCAGGCGTATTAAGAAGAGCAGGACATACTGAGGCTGCGATAGATTTATCTCGTCTTGCTGGATTTGAACCTGCAGGATGTATTGTTGAAATTATGAATGAAGACGGTACAATGGCTCGCCTACCCGATCTAATGAAGGTTGCTAAGAAGCATAATATGAAAATTGTCTCCATTGCTGACCTAATCGAATACCGTTTGAAACACGAAAGTCTAATCGAACGACAAATTGATGTTCAAATGCCGACTAACGATGGATCTTTCGACTTGGTTGCTTATAAACAAACAAGTAACGGTATGGATCATCTAGCTTTAGTAAAGGGGGAATGGAAAGATGACGAACCAGTCTTGGTTAGGGTTCATTCAAGTTGCTTGACTGGTGATATATTTGGAAGTTGTCGATGCGACTGTGGTGAACAACTTAAAAAAGCCATGCAAACCATTGAAGAAGAAGGTAAAGGAGTGATTGTATATATGAATCAAGAAGGACGTGGTATTGGTCTACTAAATAAATTAAAAGCATATAAATTACAAGAAAATGGAATGGACACCGTAGAAGCAAATTTGGAATTAGGATTTCAAATGGATGAAAGAGATTATGGTGTAGGAGCTCAAATACTCCGTGATTTAGGTGTTCGTAAAATTAAGCTAATGAGTAATAATCCTAAAAAGAGAAAAGGATTAATAGGTTATGGACTTGAAATTGTAGAAAATGTTGCTTTACAAGTTGAGCCAAACCCACATAATAAAAATTATTTGACTACCAAAAAGGAAAAAATGGGACACGATCTTTAACCCATTGCTATCCATAAAACATAAAACGACTCAAAATTGCTACACATACAAAACGTTTCATTTGAATTTGGAGGAAACTATTTATTTAGAGACATTGATTGGTTTATAAAGCCTAGAGAACGAATCGGACTCATTGGTAAAAATGGAGCGGGTAAGTCTACCCTACTAAAATTAATCATGGGAGCATATGATGTGAGAGAAGGGTCTATCAATAAATCCGGGGGCATTAATCTTGGGTATTTGTCTCAAGACATGATTAGTGAAGATGGAAATCAAACCATCCTAGAACATGCCAAACAGGCATTCAAACGAGCACTTTTTATTCAAAGTGAACTCGAATCGCTTTATGCATTAATGGAAACTGATCCAAGTGAGGAAAATATTCAAAAAATGGCAGACTACCAGGAAGAATTTGATGCATTGGATGGTTATAATATCGATAATAAAACTGCAGAAATATTAGAGGGCTTAGGATTTAAAACTATAGATTTAGATCGTCCCATGAAAGAATTTAGTGGTGGATGGCGAATGCGTGTAGTATTAGCTAAGATGTTATTGGAAGAACCAGATATTATGTTGATGGATGAGCCCACTAATCACTTGGACTTACCCAGTATTGAGTGGCTTGAAGGTTATTTAAGTAATTATCCAGGTAGTGTAATCATTGTTTCTCATGATCGAGAATTTTTAAATAAAATGATCAACAAAACTGCAGAATTGAGCAATAACAAGCTGTATTTGTGGGATGGCAATTATGATTTCTACCTTAAAGCCAAAATTGAACGAGACGACTTAATAAGCAGACAAGCAGCTAATCAAAATCAATATATAAAAGAACAAGAAAAATTTATCAATCGATTTAAAGCAAAAGCCAGTAAAGCAAAAGCTGTTCAATCTCGAATTAAAATGGTAGATAAGATTGAACGAATTGTTGAAATTGATGAGGATAAATCAAATTTAAAAATTGATTTTAAAGTCAGTAAACCAAGCGGGAAAGTAGTTATGGATCTTAATGAGATTCACCAAGGATTCGATAACCAAACACTTTTTGATGGAGTAAATCGAGAAATTGTTCGAGGAGATAAAATTGCTCTTATTGGTGCAAATGGAACTGGTAAATCTACATTTTTAAGCATTATTGCCAACGAAATTGATTTTAAAGGTCATCGAAAAGAAGGCCATCAAGTGATATCCTCATTTTATGCTCAACATCAACTTGAAAGTTTACATCTAGATTACGAAATTTTAGAAGAACTACAATACGACGCCCCTCACAAAACAGAGATGGAATTACGTAATATGTTGGGATGTTTTTTGTTTGGTGGAGATGATGTATTTAAAAAGATTAAAGTTCTGAGTGGTGGAGAAAAAGCTCGGGTATCGCTTGCTAAAACTCTCGTTTCTGAGGCTAATTTTCTTCTTTTAGATGAGCCTACTAACCATTTAGATATTGATTCGATAGAAATTATAATTGAAGCTCTTAAGCGATATGAAGGTACCCTTATTTTTGTATCTCATAATCGCTATTTTATTGAAAAATTAGCCAATAAAGTATGGTGGATTGAAGATCAAGATGTGAAGGAATATCCAGGAGATTATACTGAATATTTATATAAAATTCATCAATCTCAAAAACCAATTGATCCTACCATAAGTAAAAAAAAGACTCAAAAATCAAATGAAAACAAAACTTCCAAAGACTCATGGAAGCAAAAAGATGAAAAAGAAGATAAACTTAAAAAACTCCAAAAAAAATTATACCAAAAAGAAGAACAATTGGCGAACGCTCAGAACCATCTTAAAATCCTAGAAGAAAAACTCAATACAATTGAAACTACTAACCAAGATGAATATATTAACTTAAGCAAAGAATATTCTAACGCATCAACACTTGTCGACCACTTAACTCAAGAATCTGAAAAACTGATGGAAGAAATTATTGTATTGGAATAGCTCCTTGTAGAACTACAAGTTATCAAAAAAATAATTACTCACCTTTTCATATAAGTGTACCCGATCTTTACCCCGAACATTATGCTTATGGTGAGGATATACAAAATAATCCAATTGGACTCCCTTTTTAATAGCAAATTCAATGTATTGTAAGCTGTGTTGCCATAAGACAACGTCATCCAAACCACCGTGAATCATTAGCAATTTTCCTTCCAAACTATCTAAATGATTTTTCAAATTTGTTTTAGCATATCCCTCTGGATTTTCTTCTGGAGTATCCATATATCTTTCCGTGTACATTATCTCATAAAGTGACCAATCAATAACAGGTCCACCAGCTACACCCACTTTAAATACGCCTGGATGACGGCTCATAATGCTTGTAGTCATAAATCCTCCATAACTCCATCCATGAATTCCTAATCGATTAGAATCTACCCATGTTTGAGCTTTTAACCAATTCACACCAGTTAATTGATCCATCATTTCTTTTTCGCCACAATTTCTAAAAATACTACTCTCAAATTCAAAACCTCGATTAGCACTTCCTCTCCCATCAATGCTAAATACTATATAACCCTGCTGTGCCATATATTGATACCAGAGATTAGCTCCTCCCATCCATCGATTCGTGATGAGTTGAAGGTGTGGTCCATTGTATAAATAAACTATAACAGGGTATTTTTTAGAAGAATCAAAATCAACAGGTTTAAAAATACGATAATACAAGTCTTCCCCACTTTCTCCTTTTAACTTACCAATATCCATTTTACCAAGTTTATAATTTGTGAGCGGGTTATCAGCCTTGTGTAAAATTTCACTAACTGTGCCATTTGCATCAATTAAACGAACCTCTCTGGGGTTATTCGTGCTAGAAAAATTATCTATAAAAAGTGTATTATTTTCATTGGCAACTATAGAATGATAACCTGAACCACTGGATAATTTGGTTATTTTACAATTTTTAAGACTCACTTTATAAAGATGCCTTTCTATAGGGCTATCTTTTGTAGCGGTTATAAGAAGATATTTACCATCCTCTGATTCACCATGATAATCAGTTACAATCCAGTCTCCTTTGGTTACTTGTTTAATGAGTTTTCCGTTGTCTGAATATAAATACAAGTGATTGTATCCATCACGCTCACTCCACCACAGAAATTTAGATGGATCATGCGTTAAAAATCTAGCTGGATGTTCTGGTTCGACATATCGATCATTTTTTTCTTCGAATAGCGTTTTAATAAAATCACCTGAATTTGCATCATATTTATTTAACCACATATGATTTTGAGCTCTATTTACGATAGCGATTAACAGGTATTTTTCGTCCGGTGTCCAAGATATATTTGTAAGATACTGCTCTTTATCTCCACTAGTTTTGATAGTAATTGGATCCGAATCATCATACATATTTTTAACTTTAACTAGAACATGATGACTTTTAGCTCCTGCAGTTGGATACCTCAGCATATTTGCTGTAGCAGGTGTGTCGGATAGCTCATACAATGGATACTCCGAAACCATTCGCTCATCCATTTCATAATATGCTAATTTACGATATTTTGGAGAGGGAAATAAGCCATCTGTTATTCCAAATTCGCTTCGATGCACACTTTCACCTATTACTATTCCGTCAATATTTGAAATAATCGAATGATTAATTTCTTTTACACCATAAGCCAAACCATTCTCTACATGAGCCATATAACCAGAACCATCAAGGAATAGCATTGGATTATATGTATCATTAGATATCTCAAATGGAAGAACACTCGAGGTTTTCAAATCAATATTATAAATAAAAACTCGTTTACCAGTAACAAATTGAAACTCACTTTTAGAAACCCATTGAGCACGAGGTAATCTCTTTAACTTAAGACTATCTGGCAATGATTCATTTACATCTTCTAATGTTATTTTTATAATCCTTCCTTTCGGAATTTGAATTTCTTGAACCTCTATGAAAGACTCCCCTTCATGAATTCGTAATTGAGAGAAAGACTTACCTCCTGGTAACCATTGAAGATCATACAAGCCTTTGGGGTACAAGTGATAACCTAAAATAGCATCATCAATCGTGAGCATCTTATCTTGAGACCAACTAGTAAGAGTACAAAATATTAATATCAAAGAAAACGTGTTTTTCATCTAGCAAATATGCGGAATAATTAATCAGAAATATCTAAAATTTTAAAATCAAATAGACAAAGACAAACGGATCTATTAAACTTACATAATTTCTAGAATCTATAAAAATGGACAATTATGTGGTTGTAATTTCAAATAAATTAAGGATATGAATTATCTTTGTTGTTATAATATTACCTTTTAATTATTAATGTCTAAGTCACAAGAAACCTACAGTAAAAAAGAAAAAGAGAAAAAACGTTTAAAGAAACGTAAAGAGAAGCAAGAAAAAAGAGCTGAACGAAAAGCAGCATCTAAGGGGGGTGGATTAGATAACATGATGGCTTACATTGACGAAAATGGTAATATTTCTGACACTCCACCAGATCCAGAGAAAAAAGTAGAATTTGAACTTGAAGACATCGTTACGAGTGTTCCAAAACAAGAGGCTTTTGATATGGATGCAGTTCGTGAAGGTAAAATTGATTTCTTTAACACTGATAAAGGATTTGGTTTTATAAAAGAATCTGGTACTGGTGATAGTTATTTCGTTCACTATAAAGGACTTACTGAAGACGTTGATGAAGGAAATAAAGTGTCTTTTCAACTTGAAAAAGGTATGAAAGGACTAAATGCAATCAATGTCAAAAAGATTTAGTAAATCATTTCGATTTAATTAAGCTCTCTCATTCAGTGGCTTTTAGGATTTAAAACTACTACTGACAATTAACTCTTTAGTACTGTGTGTCCAGGAGTAGAATCCCTCACCGGATTTAACTCCCCTCTTTCCTGCATTAACCATATTTACTAATAAAGGGCATGGAGCATATTTTGGATTACCAAAACCATCATGTAAAACTTCCAGAATTGCTAGACAAACATCTAAGCCTATAAAATCAGCTAGTTGAAGTGGTCCCATTGGATGAGCCATACCTAACTTCATCACTGTGTCAATATTTTGTATTTCTCCCACCCCCTCGTGTAAAGTCCAAATAGCTTCATTAATCATTGGCATCAAAATACGGTTAGCAATAAAACCTGGATAATCATTTGCCATTGCTGGTACTTTCCCAATTGATTTTGATAAATCTTCAATAGAACTAGTCACTTCATTTGATGTACTGTATCCATTAATAATTTCAACTAACTTCATAATAGGAACAGGATTCATAAAGTGCATTCCAATAACTTTGTCAGGACGTTGGGTTTGAGACGCAAGCTCAGTAATGCTTATCGATGAAGTATTGGAAGCAAGAATGCAATGACTTGGAGCATATGCATCCATGTCTTTAAATATTTTAAATTTTAATTCCTTATTTTCTGTGGCCGCCTCAACAATAAGATCAGCATGCTTAACACCTGATTCCAAGGAAGAAAACGTAAGAATATTATTAAGGGTATTTTCTTTATCTGACGCTTTAATTTTTTCTTTAGCTATCATTCTATCTAAGTTCTTGGAAATGGTAATCAAAGCCTTTTCGAGAGCACTTTCATTGATATCCACCAATGAAACAGAATAACCATTTTGTGCAAAAACGTGAGCGATTCCATTACCCATTGTACCTGAACCTATGACTGATATGTTTTTCATAATTGTGATTGTATTAAATGACTACGAATTTAAGCTTATTTCTAGAAGTTATATTGAAGAGTGAATCCATTATACATTCCCAGTCCTGGTCTATTAGCATAGACGTTAGGAATTAATTTTAAACTCAAATCTTCATTAAGATTGAACTCTTTAAGATGTGCATCAACATTAGCATCAATTGTCTGCAACGCATATAAAACAACAAATCCTATGAGCGATAAGTCTCTGTATTTTCTATGAAAATCTCGATCACTTTTAACTGCAGCTTCTGATCGGTTTGGATAGAAATCAATGGTAGTTGAATCTCCATCAATTTTTGCTGCATATATAGTTTGATACTTAGAAAGGCTATCTCTATTGTAGTCATACATATATGCAAGACCAACAAAACCCCCATACACAATTCCAGCCTTCAAATACCTTTTATTATAAATTTGACCAGCACCAGGAATTGCAAGTGCTAGAATGGTGGCTTTTCTTGGATTATTCCAAGATTTTATTCCTTTTAAATTATTAGCAGACTTAGAACTATCATTCGATAATTTATACTCATCAGAATAAGGTTGCTGAGCAAACGCATAGATTGATAAGTTTAAAAGAAAAAGAATAGAGAATACAAATCTCATATTTCACAAATTTACTTAAACCATCTTATTGAGTATGGCTTCTAACTCTTCTTTAGATGAAAAGTTAATAATAATCGATCCATTATTGTTTGACCGCGACTTAAACTTAATCGAAGTATTCAGGTGTTTTGAAATTCTTTCTCGTTGAGCAAGAAAGTCTGTAAAATCAAAAAATCGATCGGATGATTTTGTATAAGTTCCTCCAAGATTTTCTCTCTCTTCTTTCACCATTTCTTCAACTTGCCTAACCGATAAGCTACTATTTACAGCAGATTTAAAAATTTGAAGCTGTAGTTGAGTATCATTTACATTTACTAGGGCTCTTGCATGTCCCATCATAATATGTCCCTCTTTTATCGCCAACTGAATCTCATCAGGAAGTTTTAATAACCTTAAATAGTTATTTACCGTACTCCGTTTCTTACCAACACGCTCCCCTAGCTCTTCTTGTTTAAGGCCACACTCTTCGAGCAATCGTTGATATGATAAAGCAACCTCAATAGCATTAAGATTTTCACGTTGTATATTCTCAATTAATGCCATCTCCAACATTTGTTGGTCATCTGCCAATCGTATGTATGCTGGTATATGTGATCGTTGAGCTAAAATAGAAGCACGTGTTCTTCTCTCACCACTTATAATTTCATATTTTTCATACCCAACCTTTCTGACAGTGATGGGTTGTATAATACCATGAACTTTGATTGATTCAGCAAGTTCGTTCAAAGCTTCCTCATCAAACTCAATACGAGGTTGGAAAGGATTCGCAATAATTTGGTTTATCTTTATTTCGGCTATACTGTGTAAAGCTTTGGGTTCAATGCTTGTTATGTCAGTGTCTGCATTTTCTAGTAACGCACTTAAACCTCTACCTAATACTTTTTTACTCATTTATTGAATTATCCTTTCTTCTTCACTAATTTTAGTAAGTCCATTTTTTTGGAGTAATTCACGAGCTAAATTTAAATAGCCGACACTTCCTGTGGCTGTGGCATCATGCTCAAGTACAGGTAAACCAAAACTAGGAGCTTCACTTAATGTTGTATTTCTTTTAATGATTGTATCAAAAACTAATTGCTGAAAATGTAACTTTACTTCTTCAACAACCTGATTACTCAATCTTAATCTTGAATCATACATCGTCAATACTAAACCTTCTATCTCAAGTTTGGTATTGATACTACGTTGAACTATCTTAATTGTATTTAAGAGCTTGCCCAAACCTTCTAAAGCAAAATACTCACACTGAACAGGTATGAGAACAGAATCTGATGCTCCCAATGCGTTGGTAGTAATTAATCCAAGAGAAGGAGAACAATCTATAATGATAAAATCATAACTGTCTTTTACCTTATCCAAAAGACCATTCAAAATCCGTTCGCGATTTGGTAAATCGATCATTTCTATTTCAGCACCAACTAAATCTATATTCGCTGGAAGGATTTTTAAATAATCATACTTAGTATCTAGTATAGCATCCGTAGGGTTTAGGTCTTGAACCATTAACTCATACAACCCAAGACGAATATTTTTAGGATCAAACCCAAGGTGAGAAGTTGAATTTGCCTGTGGGTCTGCATCAATTAATAGAACACGATTCTCAAGAACTGAGAGACTGTATGCTAAATTGATGGCGGTGGTTGTCTTTCCTACTCCACCCTTTTGATTGGCTACACAAATGGTTTTTGACATATATTAATTTTTTTAAAGTTCGAAAGTTTGATTGATTAAAGGTAAAATAAGGTTGAGTCCAGCACCAGAAAATTGATCGTAAGCATATTTATGATCTATTTCAATGGGTGGAAAAGTATCAAAGTGCATACCTATAATTTTTTTGCAGTCTATTAATTTTGATGATTTCACAGCATCTTCTATACCCATTGTAAAATTATCACCAATAGGAAGAAAAGCGAAGTCTAAATTAAAAGTTAATGGAATTAATTGCATATCTAATGTGAGTGCAGTGTCACCTGCATAGTAAAAACTTGATTCAGAAGTTTGTATTACAAAACCTGCAGCATTACCAGCATAGGAACCGTCAGAAAATGAGCTACTATGTTCAGCTTTTACCATTTTAATGGTACAAAACCCCAAGTTTATACTACCCCCGATATTCATAGGTAAACCGTTTTCAATTCCTTGACCTGATAACCATTCAGTTATTTCATAAGCCGATATTACTTGGGCTCTGCTTTGTTTGGCTATAGATACTAAATCAGCAGTGTGATCTCCATGACCATGTGTTACTAGAATAAAATCAGGCTGAATTGTGGAAATATCGATCATACTTGCTTTAGGGTTGGGTGTGATAAATGGATCAAACAGTATACTTTTACCATTTAATTCAACTGAAAAACAAGAATGTCCGTAATATGTAATTTTGGGTCTCAACGTTATCTAAGATTTAATTTCAAATTTAAACACAATGCTAGGTTGATAATAAACAGGTTTTTCATAGTTATACACATCAGTATACTGTTGATTTCTTGTAATTTAAACTCAAAAAATTCTACAAAAGAGATAATTCGGTTTAATAGTGCCACAGGAATCACTTCTTTAGACCCTGCATATGCAAGGACACAAGAAAACATACGTGCTGTAAATCAAGTGTTTAGCGGACTAGTAAAGCTAAATAACCAGTTAAATGTTGTCCCATCAATAGCAAAAAAATGGTCTATATCTGAAGATGCAAAAACGTACACTTTTGTGCTCAATAGTGGGGTGTTTTTCCACAATCATCCTGTTTTTAAAATGCAAAATAGAGAGGTGGTATCCTCCGATTTTGAATATTCCTTCAATCGCATTATTGACCCATTAACTGCATCAGATGGTGCATGGATATTCAACGATATTATTGATCAATCTCAACCTTTCACATCAATAAATGACACTATATTTCAAATCAAATTAAATAAACCTTTTGCCCCTTTTCTTAATATACTAACTATGGCATACTGCTTCGTGGTTCCAAGAGAAATCGTCGAATTATATGGTGACGAATTTGGTAAAAAACCTATTGGAACCGGCCCATTTATGTTTGCTAATTGGTCTGATGGCATTAAACTAAATATGATTCGAAATCCAAATTACTTTGAATCTACACAACAAAATAGTATCCCTAAATTAGATGGAATATCCATCTCATTTATTCAAAGTAAACAAACCGAGTTATTAGAATTTATTCAAGGTAACTTGGATTTATTTACTGGTTTAGAAAGTTCATTTAAAGACGAAATTCTAACAAATGATGGCACATTAAATGCTAAATATTTAGAGGATTTTGAGATTCAAATAAGTCCCTTTCTTAATACCGAATACTTAGCTTTTAATATGGAAGATAAATTATCTCCTATTCATGACTTAAACTATCGCAAAGCAATTCATCACTGCATCAATCGGGAGGCAATGATTAACTTCTTAAGAAATGGCATTGGCACACCTGCAAATGGTGGATTTATACCCATTGGTTTACCAGGACACATAAACTATGATAACTCATCATTTGATCTTGATTTAGCAAGAAAATATATACAAAAATCAAATGCTGATAAAAATCAACCTATCACATTAACTACCACATCAAATTACCTAGATTTATGTATTTTAGTTCAAAAAAATTGTGCTGAAATTGGAATAGAAGTCAAGATTGATGTTGTTCCTTCTAGCTTATTAAAGCAACAAAAATCTGCAGGTGATTTAACTTTTTTTAGAAGCAGTTGGATTGCTGACTACCCTGATGGAGAAAATTTCATGGCTTGTTTTTATGGTCCTAACAAAGCCCCTAATGGTCCAAATTATTCACGATATTCAAATATGCAGTTTGACCAAAATTATAATGAATTAATTGCTAGTACAGATAATTCTATAAAGAAAAAATTATTTAAAAAAATGGAAAATATACTTCATGAAGACCAACCATTCATTCTCCTTTTTTATGATGAAAGTATTTGGATTAAAAATAAAAAAATTAAACAAGTAAACGTAAATGCTCTTAATCATCTTAATCTGAATAAAACTGATTACGTATTTTGAAATAAAAAATACTAAACTTGCAGTATGAAAATTTTAATTTTGGAGGCTTTGAAAATAATAATTCCTATTTTTTTTATGATTACATCCTATTTAGGCTTTACTCAGAATGGTCCAGCAGGTGTTGGTTCAACTGATGGAACATCTACATTGAAATTTTGGATAGACCCTAACTTAGGTGTTTCAGTTGATCAAAATAAAGTCAACTCAGTTACTGATTTATCTGGGAATTCATGCAATTTCTCATCATCAGGCACAAACAGGCCAAGTCTAGTTATCGGTGGTATAAATAATCAAAATCATTTTGAATTTGATAATAGCACTTTTCAAAAATTAAATCTAAATAAAAATACTGGCGTTGGAAATTATCAATCTCGATCTTTACTGTACGTATTTAAATTTACAAAAGAACAACAAGACCTTAACCTTTTTGGATATGATAATAGACATTATATAGATTACGGTACCAGGGGTAGTTCAAATGGTGGTGTAACAACAAAAGAAAGAATCGTAATCAGAAACGGATGGAATATGCCTAAATCCAATGAAGGTTCTGTAAAAAAGGATATCTGGCATATAGGTACAGCAATATATAGGAGAGGTAGTGGCGGAGCAGCCCGAAATTATTTTTATAATAATGGCTCGCTTGTTTTGAGTATTAATAAGTACCATTATTTTTCATGGGGAGTCGGAACATCATTTGATATTGGTGCAGCTAATGATAATGGAAATAGCTTCCACGGATCATTGGGTGAGGTTATTTTTTTTAATACTAATATTAATAATGCAAAAAGAATTCTACTTGAAAATTATCTTGCTGGGAAATATGGTTTACTCCTCGATGCAAATGATGTTTATACACAAGACAACACAGTGAATGGTGATTATGATCATGATATTGCAGGAATTTGTCGAATAGCCTCAAATAACTTGCATAATGATGCTCAAGGTACGGGGATTTTAAGAATTAATAATCCCTCTGGGCTTGGAGATGATGAATTCTTAATGTGGGGACATGACAATGGTTTAATGCAAGCCTCTGAAAGGTCTGATGTTCCCACAGGAGTACCTGGAAGATTGGGTAGGGTTTGGAGAGTAAGTGAAGTAAACTCTCAAAATACACCAGTTGACGTAGGAAGTATAGACATGCTATGGGATTTATCAAATTTAGGTACTATAACAGCAACAGATTTGAGACTACTTATTGACACGGATAATGATGGAGTATTTAGTGATGAGACACCAATTACTGGAGCATCCTCGATGGGTAATGGTATATACAAATTTGCTGGAATTACTGATATTCAAAATAATGTTAGATTTACTCTTGCGACTATGAATCTACAACAAACTGCCTTACCTATAAATTTAATAGATTTTCAAGCAAATATTAATGAAGATCTTACTATAAATATACTTTGGCAAACTGCCTCAGAAACTAATAATGACTTCTTCACTATTGAGAGATCAGATGATGCTTCGAATTGGGAGAAAATAAAAAATATAGATGGAGCAGGTAATCACTCTGGTATATTAGATTATCAATATAAAGATAAACATCCGATATGGGGAAATTCATACTATCGATTAAGGCAAACAGATTTTGATGGGAAATACACTTATTCGCCAATTAAATCTATAAATTTAGAGAAAAGTCAGCTTATTCCATCTGTCATTAATATTTATCCCAATCCAACATTTGATAATATATATGTTGATGGTAATGGAACGATATTAAAAAATATGCACATTTATAACTTACTTGGAAAAGATATTACTTCTTTAGTAAATAGAACAGAAGAAAATTCTTCTAAATGGATTATAGATTTATCAAAATTAACCAAGGGAATATATTTTATCAAAATAGATAATGAATCTCACACTATTCATAAAAATTAATACCATTTTTTTTAACAATGAATTCTAAGCTACAAAACATACTAGGTTTATTATTTGGAGTAATCATAGGTAGCATGGTAAATATGAGCATTGTCTCAATAAGTGGCAGTTTAATACCATTACCCGCTGGAGTTAATCCTGAAGATGTCAAATCTATTCGAGAAAACATCCATTTGTTTCAATCAAAACACTATTTAATGCCATTCTTAGCTCATGCAATAGGAACTTTATCAGGTGCCTTTATTACTGCCAAAATTGCGACTTTCAAAAAGAGAATGTATGCTAATATAATTGGGGTATTTTTCTTAGTTGGAGGAATTTCTGCAGCCGCTATGATTGGAACACCAATTTTACCAACAACAATAGATTTAGTATTTGCCTACCTACCCATGGCTTGGATAGCTTACAAGTTATCCAAAATTTAACCTGCTTTTAGATTACCGCTTTTCTTGACACCACCCTTAGCTTTACTTTGAGCTCTTGGAGCACTTTTTGCTACTGGTTTTTTATGAGTAGCTTTGGTAGCTGAACTTTTAGCATCTTTAGTCTTTTCCTCACTATCTGGCTCATTTAATTGATTAAAGTCCAACTGATCTTTTAGTAAGGTGTACCAATTTACTAATTTAACGATATCCGAGTTATAAACTTGATCTTCATCGAAATCTTCAACTATTTTTCTAAAAAATGACTGAATTTCCTCTGCACTATTTTTCTTGTTAACTAATTCAAGACCTGCTCCAACTTTTTCGTGAAGTATCTTCAGGATATCCTCCAATTTTTTATCTCCATCATAAGTATACATTGAGATATCACTCAAGAACGATACTTTTTGAGTTAAAGAGGTAGGAAATCTCTTTTTGTCCCCATTTAATGACTCTACGATAAGTCCATTTGAACGCTTACCAACAAGTTTATGAAGACCCGGTTTACCTGCTACAGATACTATTTCGTTAAGATATAATGACATTGATTCTGCTTAAAAGTTATAAAAGTGATGCGAAAATATTTATTCTAATGACAAATTGATGTTCAAACATCAATTTTATAAAAAATCTAATTTAAAAATTAAATGGCAGATTTAAGTCTGAGTAATTTTTTCAAAAGGTCTTCAATTTTTTGAAGTGGTAGCATATTCGCACCATCACTCAATGCAGAACTTGGATCCGGATGAGTTTCAATGAAGAGACCATCTACACCAACAGACACTGCTGCCTTAGCAAGAGGTTCTATAAGATGAGGAAGTCCACCTGTCACTCCACTCCCATTGTTAGGTTGTTGTAAAGAATGTGTACAGTCCATCACAACTGGAAAGCCCATTTCTTTCATCCAAACCAGGTTTCTATAATCCACTATCATATCTCCGTAACCAAACATATTACCTCGTTCAGTGAGAATAACTTGATTGTTTGACATATCAACTACCTTTTGTGCAGCAAACTTCATAGATTCAGCAGCAGCAAATTGGCCTTTTTTTATATTTACTACCTTACCTGTTTTCGCTGCAGCTTGCAAAAGATCAGTTTGGCGAAATAAAAAAGCAGGTATTTGAAGAACATCAACATATTCAGCAGCTATCTCCGCTTCTTTACTCTCATGAATATCTGTTACTGTAGGTACATCAAATGTATCCCTAACTTTACCTAATAACTTTAACGCTTTGTCATCACCAATGCCCGTAAATGATGAAGCATTGGTTCTGTTAGCTTTTCTATAAGAAGATTTAAATACAAATGGAATATTTAGTTTGTCAGTTATTTTTTTTAAATATTCCGCAGTACGCATGGTAATTTCCTCATTTTCAACGGCACATGGTCCAGCTAACAAGAATAGCTTATCACCATTTAAAACATCATTGAGTGTATTCTCGATCGTATTCAAAATTTATTAATGTAATTAGGTTGTGATGCAAATGTACTCAATTATAAAAATGAAAATCATCTTCTTAATTTCTTCATCATATTTTAAAAAGACACTTAATTTTAACCATATTAAGTTGTTAATTAATTAACATTGCAACGCAAAAACTAATAAACATCATGTCTAATAATTTATTAAAAGGTAAAAAAGGAATTATTTCTGGAGCATTGGATAGTAATTCAATAGCTTGGAAAGTTGCTGAAAAATGTGTTGAACAGGGAGCTGAAATAATACTAACTAATGCACCAATAGCCATGCGAATGGGAGCTATCAACGAACTTTCTGAGAAGCTTAATGCACCAATTATACCTTGCGATGTTACAGATAATGATCAAGTCATAGCGTTGGTAGAAAAATCCAAAGAGCATTTTGGCGGTAAATTTGATTTCCTTTTGCATTCAATTGGAATGAGTTTGAATGTAAGAAAAGGAAGAGATTACACTGATCTTAAATATGATTGGACTCACAAAACCTATGATATATCAGCCCTATCATTTCACAAAATGATTCAAGCTTGTTATCAATCAGATGCAATTAATGACTGGGGATCTATTCTTGGCTTAACTTATATAGCTGCACAACGCGTTTTCCCAGATTATAGTGAAATGGCTGAAAGTAAAGCATTGTTAGAAAGTATTGCACGAAACTTTGGATACCACTATGGTAAAAAATCAAAAGTTAGAATTAACACCATATCCCAATCACCTACGGTGACTACTGCTGGTAGTGGTGTGAAAGGGTTTGATGACTTTATGAGTTTTGCCTCTAAAATGTCACCATTAGGCAATGCAGATGCAGACACTTGTGCTGATTACTGCATATCACTATTTTCTGACCTTACAAAAATGGTAACCATGCAAAATCTATTTCATGATGGTGGATTCAGTTTCACTGGAGTGAGCAATGATGTCTTGAGGTAGTTATAACTCAACCCCCATTTCATTGAGGACATCGTCGGCCTTACCAAAGTACTTCATGATATATAATACGTATCGGATATCTACTCCAATAGATCTACTGTAGCTTTCATTCCAGGCGTAATCATTGATAGTAGCAGTGTAGGCTCTATCAAAGTTTACTCCAACCAGCCTGCCTTTACTATCCATTATAGGACTTCCACTGTTCCCACCAGTAGTATCCATGTTGTATAACAATCCAACTACAACACTACCCTTAGAATTATTCTTGAGTACATCTGCAGGTTCGATAGTTTTCATTTTTTTAACAAATTCGGATTGCAGAAAATAATCCGGATTTGTAGTACCTTCTGTCTTTTCTAAAATTCCACTAACTGTAGTATATGGACTAGCTTTTATAGCATCTTCTGGTTCATAACCTCTTACATAACCATATGTAAACCTTAATGTGCCATTAGCATCGGGAATAAAACTTCCTCCTTTCATTTCCATATCAATATCATTAAATCTAGGAATGATTGCATCAATTTCTGCATTAATCTGAATCATTTCTTTTTGCATATCTCGAAATACACGGTTCACTTTTGAGGCAAACGATATGAGTTCACCATTAGTTTTTAGGTATTTATTCATATCAGACTTCATCAAACTGTTATTTTTTTGAACCTTCCTCAATTTTGAACTCTCCCACAACATATCAGCAAATCTATAAGCCGAATTTCGTGAGGTACTGTAACCCGAATAAAATTTATGCTTAAACAAAAATTTCACCTCAGAAAGGTGACTCAGCGATAATTGATAAAGCAACTCTGAAAAAAGTTTCTTTTCAAGTGATAGTCTAGGTTCTAGTCCTCTATATGATGATAACTGCTTTAAAATTTTTGAAGAGTTTTTATCCAAATATTCTGCTTGTTTAGTATTAGTAAGGTTTTGAATATTTTCTTTATTGTTCTGAGTAAAGGCCGCTCCACTGAATATTCCATTTCTATATAGTTGGTTTAAGTAGATATAATCTCTAGCTAAAGCAAATTTGCGTGCGTACAATTCCTCATTCTTATTAAATAATGGTTGATATTCATTAAATGATTTATTTTCGATAGCATATTCAGCCAACTTTTTCTGATTATCATATTTCTGAGCAATAACATCTGTGCGTTGAAGCCCCTGCATCTTCCCTTTAAAATTCTTCGAGGTATTATTTAAACTAGCCAACCTACCACTATACTTTAATTTCATGTCTACATCATCACCTGCAAACGACTTAATCGCTTCAATTTGAAAATCAAACCAATCAGCAATAATGGGCAAAACATAATTATTTTGATAATCTAAAAACTGAGCAGTTTGATTTCTGTAGGTACGTCCTGGATAACCTAAAATAAACGTAAAATCACCTTCATTTGTCCCAGATGGATTTACTTCAAGATGTTTTTCAGGAACATAAGGCAAACCATTTTCATAAGCACGAACAATTGAAAAATCACCATTATGTCTAGGCCATTCCCAATTGTCTGTTTCACCACCAAACTTTCCGATATTTTTTGGAGGAACATACACTAATCGAACATCATTTAAGGTCTTGTAAAGAAATAGTGTATATGACTTGCCTACTAACATTTCTGATATTTCAGGTGTAAAATTAGGATTAGCCTTTTGCTCACGTTCAATGATTAGTTTTCTATTATTCGATATAATTTCTTGCTTCTTGAGAGCGGGTGTATTAGTTTCAACGCCCGCCAAAACTTCCTCAGAAACATCCATGTATGACATAGTTATCTTACAAGGCAGAGAAGTTTTAATCTCATCTGCTTTATTTGAGGCATAGAACCCATTTTCTAAATAATTTTTTTTTGATGAACTGACAGAAGCCACGGAACTAAATACACAATGATGATTTGTAATAATCAAACCTGATTTAGAAATAAATGAGCCTGTACAACCACCAAGCCTTACTAAAGCATTAACCAATGCAGGTTGAGTTTCATTATAAATATCGCTAGTAGATATCTCTAAACCTGCAGTCTTTAGATCAAGAGAATTTAACTGACTCATAGGGAACATTCCCTCTTCTAATGAGTCAGATTTAAAGGAAAATAAAAAAATTGCTAATAAGGATACTATTAATACTCTATTCATATTTAGTTTTATTGGGTTAATCAATCAAAATAAGATGCTTTGATAAAGTTAGTTAGCATTTCATTATTACTCGAATGAATATCTCTCACTTTACCACTCCACTCATTCATTCCTTGGTATATAAAAATGACATCATCACCAATATCGAAAACGGTTTTCATATCATGGGTATTTATGATGGTAGTAATATTAAACTCTTCTGTGATACTTTTAAGTAATTCATCAATCACACGAGAGGTAACTGGGTCTAGCCCTGAATTGGGTTCATCGCAAAAAAGGTATTTTATATCAAGTGCAATTGCTCTAGCTATTCCAACACGTTTTTTCATACCACCACTTATTTCAGCTGGAAACTTATTATTTATGCCTTTCATTTCTACTTGTTCTAGGCAAAAGTCCACACGATCTCTTCGTTCAGCCGGAGTCATTGATGTAAACATCTTTAATGTAAATTCAACATTCTGTTCTACTGTGAGCGAATCAAACAAAGCAGTACCTTGAAAAAGCATTCCAATTTCTTTCCTTACTTCACGTAGTTGAGAATAACCTAAGTTGGTAAAATCCCTGTCATCATACATCACATTTCCTGAAGTTGGTTTTAAAAGACCAACCATGCATTTCATCATGACACTTTTACCATGACCACTACTACCAATAACCAGGTTCACCTTACCTGTTTCAAATTTTGTTGATATATTTTTAAGCACATCAACCCCATCGAAGGATTTGGAAACATTAATTAATTCTATCATAATAATATTTGAGCTAAAAGATAGTCTGAAAATAAAATAGCAACAGCACTATAAACTACTGCTTTAGTACTACTTGCTCCAACCTCTAATGCTCCACCATTAGTGGTATAACCTTGAAACGCAGAAACAGAAGTAATGATAAATGCATAAGTAAATGCTTTAATTAATGAAAATAAAAGATTGAATGGCATAAAAGACTCTCGAGCTCCTTGAAAATATTCTTCATATGTTAATATACCTGAGGCCTCACCTGCAATTACACCACCAAGATTACTTAAAAATATAGAAATGATAACTAACATGGGAATCATAATAAGTCCTGCAACAATCTTGGGTAAAGCAAGGTATCCACTAGAATTAATACCCATAACTTCTAAAGCGTCTATCTGCTCACTCACCCTCATAGTACCAATTTCAGATGCGATATGAGATCCAACCTTACCTGCTAAAACAAGGCATGTTATTGTTGGTGCCAACTCTAGCATTGAAGAATCGCTAACTATTGAACCAATGACAGGTTTAGCAATTAAAGGAGAAATTAATTGATAAGCGATTTGAAGTGTGGTTACTGCACCTTGGAAAATAGCAATAATAACAACGATAGACAACGAGCCAACTCCAATATTATTCATTTCTGTAATTGTTCTATCAATATAAACTGATAATTTTTCAGGCTTTGAAAACATGCCTTTCAGAAAAAGTATGTATTTACCAAAATGATAAAAGAATGTCATATCGGGTGTAAAGATACATACATCTAAATTTTATACGAATGAAATAGTCCACAGCTTGTAAAAAACTTTCTAATACAGAATAAAACAAAATCATTTGTACATACATTTGTCAAATAGTATTTATCCCATGAAAGTAGCAGTAGTTAGTGGAGGCACCAAGGGTATTGGTAAAGCAATATGCCTAATTTTACTTGAAAATAATTGCAAAGTTTATACATCAGCTCGGACAATTGATCCCAATTTTTTCCATAAAAACCTAATTCAATTCCCCTCAGACCTCTCTACAAAACAAGGTGTCATAAGTTTTTCCGAGTTTGTCTTAGGGCAAGAAAAAGTTATCGATATTTTGATTAATAACGTGGGTGTGTTTGTTCCTGGTAAATTAATGGATGAAGAAGAAGGTTCATTTGAAAAACAAATTAATACCAACTTGTCCTCAAGTTATCACTTGACACGTCAAAGCATTCATGCTATAAGAAAATCCTCAAAGCCTTATATATTTAACATTTGTTCAACGGCTAGTATCACTCCTTACCTTAATGGAGGTTCTTATTGCATTAGCAAATATGCTCAAATGGGTTTTACTAAGGTGTTGAGAGAAGAATTAAAAGAAGATAAAATTAAAGTAAGTGCCGTTCTACCTGGTGCAACACTAACCAACTCATGGGCTGGCACCGAACTGCCAAAAGATCGTTTTAGCGAACCTGAATCCATTGCAAAACTTATTTGGACAGCATACGAATTACCCGACACAACTGTAATGGAAGAGATTATATTACGTCCAATGGCAGGTGATATCTAAAACAATCCTTCAAATTGAATTTAAAACGATTCCCAAATGACATATTTATGATATGTAATTATATAATTTAACTTAAATTTGAAGCATACTTAATTTTTAAATTAAAACAATGAAAAAAGTACTACAAAATTTAGCATTGCTTAGCATAATGTTATCTACATCTTTCGCTAAGCTAAATGCTCAAACAAATCAAACAATCAATTTTGAATCACAACCTTCTAAACTTGGAAAAGCATATCCAGTACCTGAAGATTTATCCTCGATTAAGAATTATGCTAATTTCAAGGCTAAAAGACAAGAATCTTTATGGTTCGACTATATCGATGATGCACGTGTGTTTGGGGAAACCTATACTTACTTCACTGGAATGTACATGATGCCAGATTCATTAGCTACAATTCCATTTGAAGATGGACCTTCACATGTTAGTGTGCACGGAGGTGGAATGATGTTTGATCCTGCAAGTTTATTTTGGCAGGTTAATTCAAATGACCTAGAATATTCTAGACATTTAAAATATACTATAGATTCAGTTAGCATTCCATTCAAATACCACAATTTTGGATCTACTACTGATTCATTAATCATTTCATACACTGCTGGTGATCGTATGGGCGGTGTTCGATGGGCTTCTGGTGAAACATCTTCAACAGTTAGCTATGCACCTGCTACAAATAGTGTTATTAACCCTAATAAGTCAGTGGTTATCAGACTTGATAGTACTGACAACACAGAAGGTTTCTTCAGAACTGATTTTGCGTCTTACATAGCAGGTAGTCTTGATTTAGCTGTCGGTGTTGATGTTAATCCCGCTGCTAACGATCCTGAAAGAGGTAACTTATTTGGTGTAACTGTTCAGTTCATGCCTAAAATAGGAGCATCAACTTTAGGACAATCCCTAACGAGTAATGATTCTACTAATATAGACGCTAACAATCTTTCAATGTTTAGTATGCTAAATATGCGAGGAACTGGTGGTATTACCGTTTCTGATGAATCTCAAAATCATGGATTACTTCTTTTTAGTGGTCAGCGTTATTCTGACAATGAAAATTGGTTCTTCTTGCCTTATGCACCTCCAGGAGATGATAAACTTTTTAACTACGTACTTTTTAAAGTATCTGGTCAAAATGTAGGAATCAACGATATCAATGATAATGTTTCATTTGCATTAAAGCCTAACCCAGCAAAACAAAACGATGTACTATTTGCTGATTTCAAAATCATCAAACCAAGTAATGTAAATATATCCATTACTGACTTACAAGGTAAAGTTGTAAAGAATGTAACTAACCAATATTACGTTCCTGGACAACATAACATTGATGTTTCAATCAACGATCTAAATACAGGAATTTACTTATACAACATATCAACTGAATTTGGTTCTGCAACCAAAAAGTTCATTGTTAACTAATTCTTACAATTAAAACATTTATAAAAAACCTCACCGTTCAGGTGAGGTTTTTTTATGACTAAAATCATAAAATCTTGTTATCTAAAAAATACTCGGTGAAGGCGAAAAGATTAAATCTTCAACTGAAGGACTGCCATCCGTTATTTGTTTATTGAAGTCATTAAATGTGTCTTTGGTTTCCTTAGATAAGACTTCTTGGATTTTTAGAACAAAGTCATCTGAAATCACAATTGGTGTATGTTCATATACTAAACATCCATTTTCAATAATACCATTTACAGCATATTCATTACAAAGCCGAACTTCTTTACCCGTCAATGAACAACGGTCAATCCAACTGTCAATCGAATATTTCTCTGTACGATGTAAATAATCAATTTTACGAAGTAAGTTTTCACTATACGCTTCATATAATTGCGTAATGGCTAATTTGCTCTCATCACTGATCTCATTAGACATCGATGTCGCACACAATTCGCAAATGGCATATTCGTATACTATTTCCGATTTATTTAAGACTATGTTTTGCTTAAAAACCTTTTCAATAAAATACCGCGATAAATCCGTAAACGACTCACCACACATCGTACAATGCTTGAAAGGTGCATTTGTTTCATACGAATAAAAAAAAGACGGAATGGAGCTAGTTATTTTTTTTCGAATCATGATTAATTTTCAAGTGTAAAAGTATTACATTTGCACAAATTTTTAGCAATGGGAGTAACACGATTAGAAAGAAAAGGTAGAAAAAACAAAACTGTAGCTAAGGTTAGGGTTGCAACTATCAAAAGATTAAGAAGTAAATCTACTGTAGAATCTCCTAACAAGGAAGAATCTGGTGTAGTAGTTGGTGGAGTAATGGAAGTATTATCTTCAATGAACACAAAACCTGCAAAAGCAAAGAAAGGTACTCCTAAAAAGGAGGTCGTTAAAGAAGAAGTACAAGAAATAAAAACAGAGGAGTAATTTTATACTCCTATCCATATAAAAAAGTCTCTCACGTTTGTGAGGGACTTTTTTTTATCTAATCAAATGCACAGTTCCATGGGATGATTGTGCTTGTGAGATTCCATTAAGTATTCCCTTCCAGTTTGAAGTCCAAAAATATAATCCGTCTTGACATCTTCTATTTAAATATCTCCCATCCCAAGGTTTAGTTATATCTGTTGTTTTAAAAATGAGCTCCCCCCAACGGTTATATACATGTAATTTAAACTCAAAAAGCTTTGGACAGTCTGGTGTAGGCCTAAAAAAATCATTTAGATTATCATCATTTGGTGTAAATGCGTTGGGATAAAGCATGTCACAGTAACAATCAATTAAACTCACGTCAAACGATACACTATCTTGCCCACAAATATTTACCATCTTTACATCAACCCTACCATCAATATTTTCCAATGTATAGGACTCTCCTATTTTTTGATTATTCCAAATTACTTGACCATTTGCATTAGGTATTGTTAGCTCAATTTTTTCTCTCTTACATAAAAGAACATCATTTATATTATCCAATAATGGAACTTCTATCTCACTTATCACAACTGTATCAGAGTCATAACACTTGTTTTCTTTACTAATTTCAAGGATATAAGTACCGGATTCAATTACATCAATTCTAGGTAGTTTGCTACCATTGCTCCACACAAAATCAACTAAATTTAGTGAGTCTGGTCCTAGATTAAGTGTATCTCCAATACAAAGCAATGTATCATTTCCAAGAGAAAAATCTTCCAAAACGATTTCACGAATTGAATAATTTTGAGACACTGAATCACAACCATTCTTGGCTACTACAAGAATGTCATCCGAAGAACTGAAGTAACGAGACAAACTTGACAATCCATCTTCCCAATAATAAACAGCATCAGTTGGGGAAATTTCAAGGTTTATAAGAGTAGAATCACCCTGACAGAATACACTATCACCTTTAATTGTAATTACTGGATTAACACTTGTTATAATATTAAAAGTATCATCATCATAACATACTCCTTGCCATGCTCTTAAAGAATACTCACCTTCTGAAAGCCAAGTTATTTTTTTACTTCGAGAACCACTATTCCAACGAATAGAATCATAATTTAATGTAAAATCAAATGAATACCCTAATCCATTACAAAGCAATGTATCCTTTGCATCATCTACAGTGAATGGTTCGTCTACATCCACATGCAAGGTATCTTTAAAAACGTTGTCACACAGGTCTTTATACTCAACATAATAAGTTATAGGTTGAGTAGTTGAACAAGTGGGTGTTCTTAAAGAATTATCATTTAAATATAGGTTTGGTGTCCAGGTATATTGATCATTTTTACTCTCACGAGCATTCAATAATATGGATTCTCCTTTACATAATGTCATGGTATCTTCAACCAATATATCATCACGTAAACAAACCGTTTGACGATTATTTCTCCCACCTGTAGAAGAGGTAAACCCCCAGTAGACTATATTATCACCATTGAAAATATTATTTTGAATATCGTAAAAGATTTGTTGTCGAAGATTACAATCAAACCAAACCTGTAATTCTTTTGTACTTTCAATCCATACAATTCGAACAAGGTGATCTTGTCCATCCTCGATATCTATTGCTCCAGGAAGTGCAGGCACAGGTGCACTGATACTACTCAAACTATTATGATCGACACTCCCATTTTTTAATATAGCTATATGATCACTGGCAATATCACCTTTATCCTGATTATTGTAATCATCAAACTCTACACCAAAACTTGGAGAAAAACCTTCAAATCCTAAACCACCACCAGATTTCCCAATAGCCTTATTGCTAACATCCTGCATTACAAAAACAATGCCGTCAGCTCCATCATCTTTATCACCAAAATTCAAATAAAACTCCAAATCAAAATCCTCAGATAAATCAATAGGATCAGCATACCATACAGATCCCAGTTGCCAATCAATTGATCCTGTTAACTGATAACAATTACCTCCCAATGCTCTTGCATTTCCATTCGCAAAATAAAATTGACCATAAACTGGATTTAATGAAATAGTCATTAAAAAAACTAAGAACAATAATTGTATTTTTTTTAATTCAAACAAGCTTACTACAAATATAGGATTATAGTTATAGTATTAAAAACTATAAGTAAAAGAAAAAACTAAGAAGTGAGTTCTTTGATATCAGATTTGATCTTTTTGACCAAACTATCAGCAACACTTTGAGTGTTACCTTCAGCATATATTCTGATTATCGGTTCAGTATTTGACTTTCGAAGGTGTACCCACTCGGTATCAAACTCAATTTTAACACCATCCACAGTATTAATGGGTTGGTTTTTGTACTTATCCGTCAAACGATCTAAAATAAGGTCAACATCGATTTCAGAGGTCAATTGAATCTTATTTTTACTAATGATATAGTTTGGATAAGAAGCTTTAAGGTGGCTAATAGGCCTATTTTTTTTTGCTAAATGGGTCAAAAACAAAGCAATTCCGACAAGAGCATCTCTACCATAATGTAATTCTGGTAGGATGATACCACCATTGCCCTCGCCACCAATAATAGCATTGGTCTCTTTCATCATTTTTACCACATTGACCTCTCCTACTGCACTTGCAGAATATTTACCTCCATGTTTTAGCGTCACATCTCTTAATGCACGGGTACTTGATAAATTAGAGACTGTATTTCCCTTCATCTGACTCAATACATAATCGGCCACTGCTACTAGGGTGTATTCTTCTCCAAATACGTCACCATTTTCGTTAACAAAGGCCAAACGATCTACATCTGGATCGACAATTATTCCTAAATCAGCATTATTCCTTATAACTTCTGCGGATAAATCCGTTAGATGCTCAGGCAAAGGCTCAGGATTATGTGGGAATTTTCCGGTAGGGTCACAATAAATTTCGATCACATTAGCTACTCCCAACTTTTTAAGTAATTGGGGCACTGCTATACCTCCCGTAGAGTTTACTGCATCTACCACTACGGTGAAATTTTTCTTACGAATAATAGAAGCATCAACCAATGATAATTTAAGTATTTCCTCAATATGCCAATCGATGTATCCACTTTCTAAATGATAACTGCCTAGTGAATCAACATCATTAAACTCAAAATCTGCATCTTGAACTTTCTTAATAATTTGATTACCTATTTCTTCTGAAATAAATTCACCCTGACTATTCAATAATTTCAATGCATTCCATTGTTTTGGATTGTGACTTGCAGTAAGTATGATGCCACCAGCTGCACTTTCATTAACAACTGCCATCTCAACCGTAGGTGTAGTACTTAAGTCTAAGTCTACTACATCAATTCCTTTGCTAATTAGTGTGCCACACACCAATTGATTTAACATAAATCCAGAAATACGAGCATCTCTACCCACCACTACTTTTCTGTTTTCAGTGATAACAATAGAGTCTGCATAAGCTGCTGTGTATTTCACTATATCGATTGGAGTTAAGGCATTATCCTCTGTACCTCCAATAGTACCTCTAATGCCAGATATTGATTTTATTAACGTCATACGCCTAATACCTGCAAATAAACAACCAATGTGTGTCTAGTTCTATACAATCTTAATAACATGTTTTTAGGTTGTTGTGGATTAGATTTATGTATAGGTTATAACTCTTTCTTTATAGAATGGTCTCTGTTCATATCCCGTGAATAACCCTAGCATAAAATAAGCGTTTAAAAAACTATACATTTGTAATGGCAAAACGGCTTATCGCGGGTATGTTTTATATCTGAGGAAAGTCCGGGCAACACAGAGTAATGTACCTTTAGAAACAAAGGGTGTCTTGTTTGAAAAATCAAGATAACAGCTAGTGTAACAGAAAATAACCGTTTGCTCAGGCGAATAAGGGTGAAAAAGTGGGGTAAGAGCTCACACGCTTGAATAGTAATATTCATTCGGTACAAACCTTGCATGTTGTAAAACCAAGTAAACTACAGACTTAGGGCTACTCGTCCTAGTGTCAGTTATCTGATCGCTGTAGAGGGTAGGTTGCATAGATAAATGATAAGCTCATTCGCTTAGGCGAAGAGACAGAACCCGGCTTATAGTTTTGCCACTTTTAAATAAAAAAATAAATTAAGACTTAAAACACATGGCACGAATACTAATCGTTGATGATGAACAAAGCATCAGAGAAACACTTCGAGAAATATTGGAGTATGAAGGATATGAAATTGAAGAGGCAAAAGACGGCGAAAAAGCAATCGCATTAATTAAAAAATTTAATTACGATGCTGTTTTATCAGACATTAAAATGCCTAAACTTGATGGGATCGAAGTACTTGAAAAAGCCAAATCAATAGCTCCAGAACTTCCATTTATTATGATATCTGGACATGGCACTATGGAAACTGCCATTGAAGCAACTAAAAAAGGAGCTTTTGATTTCATCAATAAACCACCAGACCTCAACAAACTCCTAATCACAGTTAGAAATGCGGTAGATAAAAACAACTTGGTCATCGAAACCAAGGTCCTAAAACGTCAAATCACCAAGACCCGTGCAATACTGGGTGACTCTCCTAGCATCAAAAAAATTAAAAAAACCATTGAGAAAGTGGCTCCTACTGATGCAAGAGTTTTAATCACTGGTGAAAATGGTACGGGCAAAGAATTGGTTGCTCGATGGATGCACGAAAAAAGCAACCGAGCAGACAAACCCATCATCGAGGTGAATTGTGCTGCAATTCCAGGAGAACTTATCGAAAGTGAATTATTTGGTCATGAGAAAGGCTCTTTCACTTCTGCTATTAAACAGAAACTTGGAAAATTTGAAAAAGCATCTGGAGGCACCCTATTTCTAGACGAAATTGGTGACATGAGTCTAGCTGCTCAAGCTAAGGTCCTAAGAGCTCTTCAAGAAAACAAAATAACTCGTGTTGGTGGCGAAAAAGATATCGAGGTGGATGTACGGATTATTGCTGCAACCAATAAAGACCTTATGCAAGAAATTGAAGATGGTAATTTTAGAGAAGACCTTTACCACCGCATATCAGTTATTGTCATACATATTCCCACACTCAATGAACGTGTTGATGATATTCCCATTCTTGCAGAAAAATTCATGGAAGACATCTGCCAAGACAATGGCATCAACAAAAAACAAATTACTGCTGGAGCTATGCAAGGACTCAAAAACATCTACTGGAGCGGAAACATTCGTGAATTAAGAAACATCGTTGAACGATTAGTTATCCTATGCGACGATAAAATCACAGAAGAAGATATTCAGTTATATGCCAATAATGGTAAGAAAAAACCTGGAACCATTGATGCTATCAATGAATTTAGTCGTTTTCAAGATTTTAAAGACTACGCTGAAAAAATGTTTATTGATGCGAAACTGAAAAAGAACAATTGGAATGTAGCTAAAACATCTGCTGAAATTGATATTCAGCGAAGCCATTTGTATAACAAAATTGACAAATTTGATCTCAAACGAAATTCCTCATGATCGGTAATGACGTTGCTCATGCAGCCCGTTTGCTTGAACAAGGAAAGTTAGTAGCCATACCTACTGAAACTGTATATGGACTCGCTGCTAATGCTTTAGACTCAAAAGCATTAGCTGAAATCTATCGCGTTAAGAACAGACCCAGTTTTAATCCACTGATATTACATATACCCAATTGGGATGCAGCTAAGAAATATGTGACCCATTTTCCAAAAGAAGCTGAGAAAATAGCTCATCATTTTTGGCCTGGATCTATTAGTATCCTTTTACCTAAAAGTGATATCTTACCAGATGTTTTAACAGCAGGATCATCTCATGTAGTCTTAAGAGTTCCCAATCATCCGCTTACCCTAGAATTATTAAACCGCATTGACTTTCCATTAGCGGCCCCTAGTGCTAATATTTCAAATACTGTAAGTCCTACATCTGTCAACCATGTAAACCTAGGAATAGGCGATAAAATCGACTATATTCTTGATGGCGGTAATTGTAAAATTGGAATTGAAAGCACTATTGTATCCATAGAAAATGGTAAAGTTCAAATTCTCCGCGATGGTGGAATATCAAGAGAGGACATTACACATCAAACAGGACTTCAAATTTCACTATCTAAACAAAAAACAGTTCAAACACCTGGGCAGCTTAGGAAACACTATGCTACTCAAAAACCCTTGTATATTGTGGAGTCCATATCCGAGTACATAAAAGAAAATCCAACTCAAAATTGCTCCAAACTCTATTACGAAGAAAATGATAATCATGATGTTGAAAACATTTACTATTTATCTAAAAACTATGATCTCAGTGAAATTGCTAACCAACTCTTTTCCATAATGCGACTCGCAGACAAAGACCCTACAGACTGCATAATCATTGAGCCTATCAAACTCAAGGGTATTGGTAGAGCAATTGGTGATCGATTAAAAAGGGCGGCCAATAATTAAATTGTTAATTGCAAACAATTAATATTAAATTCATGGCTTAAAACTTGAACATTTAATGGAAATATTAGGGATTATACTATTATCAATTTGTTTAATTTTATTGATTATACTGTTAATAAAACGGAATACAATAAAAGACGGGAATGGTATCGATATTTTTCGAAAAGAACTAAAAAATGAATCCAAAGAAAATCGGACAGAACTATCAGCCTCATTGACTGAGAATAGAAAAGAGTTAACTGAAGGGTTAGATGCCCTTACCAAAAAATTAGAAGAAAAAATAACCCAAATTAGTGAGGGGTTAAATAAAAATGCTAAAGATAATCGTCAGGAACTCAACCAGTCACTCAAAGATTTCAGCACAAGATTTAGTCAAAACATCAAAGAATTCAACGATTTACAAAAAGAGAAATTTGATTCGATGACTTTAAAACAGGATGAACTCGTAAAATCGACCGAATTAAAACTCGAGAAAATGCGTGAAACTGTAGATGAAAAACTTCACAAAACTTTGGAAGATCGTCTTGGTCAATCGTTTAAGATTGTAAGTGACCGCCTAGAGGCAGTTCAAAAAGGATTAGGTGAAATGCAAAATCTTGCCAATGATGTAGGCGATTTGAAAAATGTGCTGGGTAATGTCAAAACACGAGGAGTTCTAGGGGAAATACAATTGGGAAATATCCTTGATCAAATTATGGCACCAGAACAGTATGAGGCTAATGTTAAAACTAAACAAGGATCAAATGATCATGTGGAATTTGCTATAAAACTTCCTGGAAAAGACGATTACGGTAAGGAAGTATACCTTCCTATTGACGCAAAATTCCCGCAAGAAAACTATGTAAGACTTCAAGAAGCCTATGATAAAAACAACAAAAAAGGAATAATAGATGCCAATAAAGCGTTAGTGCAAAGTATCAAAAAATTTGCACGTGATATTCGAGATAAATATATTGACCCACCCAATACCACTGACTTTGGCATCATGTTTTTACCTGTAGAAGGATTATTTGCTGAAGTGGTAAGACAACCTGATTTAATAGCTTTATTACAACGAGAGTATAAAATTATTATCACAGGTCCTACTACCCTAGCAGCTATGCTAAATAGCCTTCAAATGGGATTCAAAACGCTTGCTATTCAAAAAAGAAGTAGTGAAGTATGGGATATTCTAGGAGCTGTAAAAACGGAATTTGGTAAATTTGGTGGAGTGCTCGACAAAGCTCAAAAGAAAATAAACGAAGCAAATAGAGAATTAGACAATCTGGTGGGCACCAGAACACGTATTATGATGTCTAAATTAAAAAAAGTAGAGGTATTACCATCCGCTAATGCAAAATCCATTCTCCCAGATTCATTAGAAAATAAGAACGGGGATTTAGAGTCGTAAAAGACTATTCGTAGACTAAAGTCTGCATAGCATGGGGTAAAATTTCCATAGAAACCGACTTTGAATTTACATACATCTGATATTTAATATTTTTATCAGTTGAATTCATAATTATAGTAACCATTTTACCCCCATCATTGATAAAGGATGTGGCCTCAAGAATACTCCTACTTGAAACAGTACTCACTCGCTTAGCTCCTGGTCTAATAAATTTTGAAAAATGACCGATATAGTAATAACTAGGTGTATAAATTAATTCATCTGTTCTGGTATCTGCATGAATTGGAGCAAAACAAAGGTTATTAACATGATTGGGGCCACCTGTTTCATTCAAAAGAATATTCCAATCAGTCCAAGCAACAGTTCCATTATTAAAATCATTGATCATAGATCGTCCATAACGTTCTGCATTCGGCCAATATTGATATTTAGAAGCATCAAAACCTTCATTACAACCTTCTGTAAATACAAGATTTTTAGTAGGATAAGATTCATTTACATTACCTAAGTTAGAAAACATGGGTTTTCCTCCGGTCCAAGTTTCATACCAATGAAAACCAATACCCCATGCATATTTAGATGCTTCAGGGTCATCAAATATAGTATTCGCACGATTGACAATTAAATCCCTATTGTGATCCCAAACAATTATTTTTTTATCTCCTAGTCCTTCTTTATCTAATGTTGGTCCTAAATGATTCTTTAAAAAGTCTCTTTCCTCTTCTGCAGAGTAAATACACGATTCCCAGCGTTGTGTTGCCATTGGCTCATTTTGAATAGTCAACCCCCAAATTGGCAATTCTTCTTTTTCATATGCTTTAATGAATTTTGCATAGTACATTGCCCAGGCATCTCTATACTCAAATAATAACTTCCCCCCTCGAAGCATATTTTTATTGGTTTTCATAAATGCAGGTGGACTCCACGGACTTACATATAAGGGTAAATGACCATTAGCCAATACCATAGCACGTTTGATCATGGGGATTCTGTATTTTTTGTCATGTTCAATAGAAAAAGTTTTTAATGATTTGTCAGTGTCTGATACATAAGTATAACTCTCTCTGCTGAAATCACAGCTATGGATATGAGTTCTAACCAATGAATATCCTATACCATTTTCTAGGCTGTAATATGCGTTTAACAACTCTTCTTGCTTAGAAGAGGATAATGATGAGAAAACTTCGGCAGAAGCATCAGTAATAGCACCACCTATCCCAAAGAAAGTTTGAAAGGTTTTATTTGGATTTACAAATATGGATACTTCTGTTTCCAATGGTTGGATTGCAGAAATAAAAGTAGGCTTAGATATTAATGTTAACTTCAAATCTGTATCTTTTGCAGTCGAATAGACTAATACGCTGTCTCTATTATCATTAGGATTTAATTGGACTCGAATTTGTCCAAAAGTATCCTTAGATATAAAGCCTAATAAAATTAGACTCATTACAATAATGCCAGTTTTACAATTCATAAAATATATTAATCGATAAGGGTTTTAAATTTAATATTGAAGACCATAGCCATATTTAAATAATGGAATATTTGATTCGTCCCAAAAGTTAGGTCCATATTTACCTTCAAAATTTTCATATGATTTAGGCCATGAATGAGGAAGTTTTCCTTTAAAGTTATATTCACCAAATAATACTTCAGCAATCCCATCACCTTCAGAACCTGGCAACCATGCTGCAATAAAGGCATCTGACTGGTCAATTTGTTTTGAAACAATTAAAGGTCTACCAGAAATTAAAATTGTAATCAACTTAGGCCCAGTATTAGTGTAAGAGTTAATATAATCCTGATGCTTTTTTGACAATATCAACTGATGATTATTATTCGCATTATTAATATCCCCCATAAATTCAGCATATGGTGTTTCACCTACAACAACTATAATAACATCAGCATCATGGTGATTATTATTTGCGAATTGATCGTATACAACTTCCCCTGTTGCAATTTTTTGAACACCCTCAAGAATAGATGTTGCTCTTGAATAATTTTCACTCACACCTTGCCAAGCAAGTGTCCAACCACCCGATTGTAAGCCAACATTATCAGCATGTTCCCCAATAACTACAATCTTTTTACAGTTTTTATTTATTGGTAACACATTATCTTGATGTTTTAACAAAACAAGTGATTCACGAACTGCTTGTTTAGCAATTAATCGATGGGTTGGTTTCCCAATATGTGACACCAAGCTAGGATCTGGAAAAGGATTTTGAAACAATCCTAATCTAAATTTTTGTCTTAAAATTCGTCTGACAGCGTCATCAATTCTATCTAAATGGACTTGTCCACTTAAAACAGCTTTTTTCAGACCGGATTGGAACACATTTAAATCTCCATCTACAGCCATAATAAGATCAACACCTGCATTGATAATATCATTTTTACCAAAACGTGAATATCCTTTCCAATCGGATACGACAATGCCATCAAAACCCATCGCATCTTTTAGCGTATCCATAATTAACTCTTTATGAGCGTGAAGAGGTATCCCAGACAATGATGAAAAAGAAACCATAATTGCCCCTACTCCATCTTTTACAGCTTGTTTGTATGGCGGCAATAAGCGTTGGCTAATTTCTTGCATACTTAAGGAGATTTTCCCACCTTCCTTGCCATGATCGGTGGAGCCGTCACCGATAAAGTGTTTAGCAGTTGCTAAAACCGTGTGTGATGCTGTTAAATTACCCTGATAACCTTTTACAGATGCACTCACAAGTTTTGAGGTCAGATCAGTACTCTCAGAATATGCCTCATATACACGACCCCATTTTTCGTTATATGGAATAGCAATACAAGGAGAAAATGTCCAATTAAATCCTGTAGCTTGAGTTTCAAGTGCAGTTATTGAGGCTGATTGTTCAACCAAACTTGGATTATGCGTAGCACCCATGCCTATATTGTGAGGAAATATAGTCGCACCATTGTAGGTATTTTGTCCGTGAATAGCATCCACTGCAAATAATAAAGGAATGCCCAATCTTGTTGCTAATGCTTTATCTTGTAATTTTTTGAAATTCGCCTGCCATCCTAATGCTCCCTCTCCGGGTGAAGGGCCTTGAGTATGAATCACTGAGCCAATAAATTTATTGGTAACATCATCTGGATTGATATCATCAAAATGCCTAACTTGAGTCATTTGACCAATCTTTTCATCTAATGTCATAAGATTTATTATCTGATTAATTTGATCTTCATTAGATGCCGATGAATCAATTTTAAACTTATTATAAATGGGGATTTCAAAATCAAACCTATTTTTTCCAATTAATAAATTTGATGGTATTAAAAGAATAGAACAAAAACATAACCAAACTAGTTTCAAATGCTTCATAACTTATAATCTAATAGACACCTACTGGTTTGTTTTAATTATTCTTTTTGTGAAGACCGATCCATTATCTAATCTTAATTTCACAAGATATATTCCTGTAGGGTAACCTATTAAAGAAATTTGCTCATTAAGAGATAATGTTTTTAAATAATTTTGAGATGAAATTGTTTTGCCACTGAAGTCATAAATAGTTAAATTAATGTCTTGTATACGATCTGTGGTAAATTGTATATTAAAAAGATTATTACTAGGATTAGGAAACAATGAAATGGAGTTGGATTGAGAAATTTTATCTTTTGTAGATAAAGATTTAGCTATAAACTCAATCCAATTTAAATTGAACGGAGCTTGTGTTATCAGAACTCTCATTGTATATCTGCCTGCTTTCAATTGAACTACCTCACTAGTTGTTTTCCAGCTTTGCCAATTTCCAGTAGATAAAAAAATCGGATTATCTATTTCACTTATAAAACCTGAAGTGTCTATGAATTGCAACCTAATTGACCCGGTCCCAAATTGAGCAGCAGTTCGGTAATTTATCTGATACTCACCTGAATTTTTAACATTTATCTCGTAATCTAGATAATCATTAGGATCTAAATAAGCAATATTAAACCCACCACCGACATCCGTTGTCTCTTCAAGTTCCACTCCTTCCTGAAAAGTATAGCTTTCAGATTCAATCTTTGTGGGAATTTGATGTACAAAAGCAATATTATTTCTCACATTCTTTAAAGAAAATAGCTCAAGATTGGAGCCATCAGTTGAGACAATCTGATCTCCATCATATGAAATTTTAATTTCATCAGAATAGTTGAGCGTATAATTCAGTCTAAAATTAATAATCTTTGGATTTGTTACATCCATAGAGATGGATCCAATAGGGATACTAGAACCATTAACAAGGATTTCAAAATCATCGAAATCAATTTTATCTAAGTACGAAAGAAACTTATTCGTATTCATTTGAATGCCATATTCATCTGTCGTTTCAGCTGCCATAAATTTTGTTGATATGTCACCAATCTGACGAGTGGTTTTTATAAAATCAAAGCTATTCACATTAAAACCCGCTCGATCGACATAAAATCTCAACTTGTGATTTCCTTGATATAAAACAAGATCAGATATGGTTGTGGTTATCCATTTTTGCCAGCCACCTGATGGATAGACAAAAATAGATTCTGTAATGCTTTGGTTATCAATGGCAAAATACATTCGACCACCCGATCCCCCAGATGCAGTTCTTACATTTAAGTCGTAAACCCCATCAGATTCAATATCTACCTCATATTGGGTCCATTCTCCTTGTTCTAAAAAGCCAATATTAAATCCATTACTAGATAAATCTTCACACTTTTCGATATCAACACCATCATTCCGATATGCCCATCCATTATTCCAACCACTATATTCTCCTGTTGAAACAGAATAGTTAGCTACATCATTATCATCATATGCCTCACCTACTTTTCCTAGATCATAATCAGATGCAAACAACTTTCCAGGCACACTATGTTTTGTAAAAGGTATGGTCTTATCAGAAAAAGGCTGTCTAAAAAGAGCATCAATTACATCATTTTGATATTGACAGTTTTCTATTTTTAAGTCTTCAGTCAATTGGAAAAGAACTTTTTTGGAAAACGCAATTGAGGGCTTTGTACCACCGTTATTCCAATAATCTAGTAGATTTTGATATCCTTCACTCTTTGAAATAGAGAGAGGTCCTGCAATGGACTCAATTTTTTTCAATGGCCACCACGCCCAACCTATATCATTATCTTCATATAGTTTGACGGCACTCTGAAACCATTCATTTGAATTTTCCCCTGTTTCGCCGAGGTATAAAGGAACATTGTAAGATTCTCTCATGTCCAAAAAACCTTTGATTGATGCTTGATCATTATATGACCAGTACTTATGTGGAGAGTATACTAAGTTGATATCCCAAGGAGGTGTCAGCCCTGTAAAATCATTTGCAAACCAATTCCCTTCAATGAAAATAATATGTTTTTGATCAACTTTACGAATGCTATCCGTAATTTCTTTGTATAGGTTTTTTATGGCTATTCCACCTGGCAAATCCCAATTGGGCTCATTCAATAAGTCATATCCAGCTACCCATTGCTCATTTGCATAATGTTTGGCTACCCGTTGCCACAAAGCTACCATTTTGTCTCTGTTAGCTTCACTTTCCCAAAGTGATGGTTTGTTTGGATTGTAATCTGATATAGCAGCATCTTTTCCTTGACCACCTGGAGCTGCATGTAAATCTAAAATCACATACATCTCTTTTTGTTTGCACCAACCAACAAGGCTGTCTAACAACTCAAAACCTTTAGGTATCCATGTTTGCTGACCTTCAATTGGCTCTTCTTGAATAGGTAATGTAAATAAATTGTAATGCATGGGAACTCTAACTGAATTAAATCCCCATGATTTTAATGAATCAATATCCCCCTTCCTCACATGATTTGACAACCACCTATTGTTGAAAGTATCCGTGTTCTCCTCTCCAATCAAATCTTCAATAAGATCCATTATCTCATATTGAGCATTAGCAAAAGCATTTGTTTGCATCATATACCCTTCCTTCACCATCCAACCTCCAAGCCCCATTCCCCGTAAAATAATGGTATCTTGGTTTTCATTTACAATTGCTTTTCCCTTAGTACTTAAGAAGTGTTGACCACTAGCACCCAATGATGTAAAAAGAAATAAACTAATTAGTAAAAGAAATTTCTCAAAGTTTTTGAATCTCATATTATTTCTGAACAATAAATTTTCGAGTTAATATTTTATTGGTTGATTGAATAGTTATAAAATAAACTCCACTTTTGTATGATAGCGTATTTAATTGTGTTTTAGCTTGGTTTTTAGATATAAATTTTTCAAAGACCTGGCCAGAGGAATTGACAACTTTAATCTCTTTATTCATGGATACTAACTCATGGTTGTATTGAATATTGATATAATCATTGACAAGAGTAGGTCGAATACTAAATAGATTTTTATCTGTTTTTAATTTTCCAATATATGCAGTCTCACAGGAACCATCATTGGAGCATTTTGCAAAACACGTTTTGATAATTGTATCATTCATCACAGATGGAATAAATCGATCATTAAAAGCATCTGGATCAGCACAAGGTTGTCCTTCTATATTCTCTTTACATGACCAATCTCCACAATTTCCATTAAGGAACGTATAATAGCTTAGAAATCCTTTTGCACGCCTCACAGTAACTGTATAAATACCATCATCTTCTGGATCAATCATCGGGTTATCTCCCGCAACACCAAATCCACTGCCACCCGCTAAAAATAATCCTCCAGGATCAACTTCAATTTCTGAGGTATTCAACTCAAATGTAATATCAACTGAATCGGTAATAATTGTACAACTCCCATCATTATCACACGTATTAAAACAGGCTTTAATTATGGTATCTGACATTATCGGTGGTAAAAATCGGTCATCAAAATTTTTAGGATCGGAACAAGGTAATCCAGCTAGTTTTTCTTTACATGACCAATCTGCACAATTTCCATTAAGAAAAATAAAAAAGCTTGAGAAGCCTTTTTCTTTTTGAAGTGTAATGGTGTATATTCCATCACCGTCTAAATCTGAGAGCCTATTATCTCCAGGCAATCCAAATCCATTTCCACCAGCAATGAATAATCCCTCTGAACTTACAGTACCAATGGTTGCTGTATTCACCTCAAAAGTTATGTTTACCTGGGCAATTACTGATGATAACAATAAAATTGATAAGCTTAATGTTTTTAATATTCTTTTCATTACAATAAATAAATTTTTACAATGCTCGCACAGCTACATTATCAACTGAAACGCCTGAAGTACCCAAATTAGCACCTCCACTTCTAATGACAATATATACGCTTTTGTTTTCATTAAATTCAAAAGAACCGTCTCCACCACCGACACTACAAGATAAACTAGTTAATGGTCCATCAAATGGCTCAATACCACAACCATCCCAAGTATTCAGTCCTAATCGTATTCCTCCATCAGTATAATCTACGCCATCAGTTGGTGTTGTAGATCCAATATAGACTTCAAACCAACAATCACTCATTCCACTACCTGCAACATCCATCTGTATTTGGTAAGTCTTATTAGCCTCAACGTCAAACTGTTGGTAAATTCCAGCCTGTCCCCAACCACCGCCACTCCATGTAGCTTTTCCATCTTGAAATGTTATGTCAACTCCCGGAGAAATAGATAATAAAGTCCAGGACGAATCATTGTCTAACTTTCCATTACTAACCAGATTTGATCCTGTAAAATCATTTTCGATAACTATTGTTTGAGTGGATTCTGCTGTTCCACCTTCGGTGAATATTTTAAATTTTACATCATATTTTCCTTTCAGGTAAAATGTTTTTTGAACTTCTAATCCCTCAGCTGATGTATTGTCTCCAAAGTTCCAATGGGAATACCAAGTCTCAGCACTTGGTGAACCCTTAAAAGTTAATAAATTTGGATTGTCAGAATCTGAGAAATAGGTAAATTCTGCATCACTATTAGCAGGAGCCACACTTAATTTGTCATCATCCTCCATGCAACCAATTAATGTAGTTATTAATAAAAATATGCAAACGGTGTATCTTTTAAATTTCATGGTATTTTGTAGTTAGTAACCTGGATTTTCAATTAGCTTAGGGTTATTATTTCTTCTATCTTGACCTATTGGAATATAATAATGTCTTGGGAAGAAATTTGTTTTTTGAGGCTCTGGTTCAATAATCTCATATGTGAATGTCTCATTTCCAAAATTATCCAAATATCTTAACGATGTTATGCCTTGTGTCATGACACTTAAATCAACCTCAGCAGTTCTCCATCTTCTAACATCCCAATATCGATGATCTTCAAAGGCTAACTCTATTTTTCGCTCATTTCTGATTCGGTTCATGAGATCTGTTCCTGAATAAGTTCCTAAATCAAGATTTTGCTTCAATCCAGCTCTTGTACGAATTGGTTCGATATACGATCTAGCATCACCATCTAAGCCGAGCTCAACTGCAGCCTCAGCAGCATTTAGGTAAATTTCACCTAATCTGAATAATATACAGTCTTGACCAGAATAATATTGTTGAATAAGTAACGGACTTGAACCATCTGCAAGATATTTTCTAACATAAACACCTGTTTTTGTAGCATCAGGATGAACCCCCATACCATCTTTCCCCACTCCAGTGCCTGCGTTATAATCAATTTCACCATTTCTAACAGTACCATACCAAGTTTCAATAGGAGATCCTTGAAAAATATCATTATTTGTTAGTAATGTCCCCTTAAATCTTGGATCACGATTATCAAATGGGGTATTTGGATCATAACCAGAGTTTGGTTCACTAGGAAGTAAACCGGAATTCAACATTTCGTAGCTATCCATCAATCCTTTGGTTGGAGACATGCTTGACCCCCAATCAACTCGGTAGCTATAAGGTGAATTTCTTAAATCATATGAATGTCCTTTATCGTATGGTAGCCATACTTTCATGAAAATAGTTTCCTCTTCAGTCTCATCTGTAAATAACTTACTATAATTTTCTGCTGGATCTGGATATTGATTAAAAAGTACATATCCACCTTCATTAATTATTTTATTAGAAGCATCCAATGAAATCTGGAAATATTCAGCTGCCTTACCCGACGGAATACCCACAACACCATTTAATTGAACTGTACCGTACTTTGCAATGGTTGCCGCATACAAAGAAGCCCTCGACTCAAGAGCTTTTGCTGCCCATTTACCAGCTCTACCTTTTTGGCTAGACCAGCGATCTGGTAAAATATCAAATGCTAATTGTACATCCTTAATAACCTGATTATACACAGCTTCCTCAGAATCTCTAGACGGAAAATATTCATCTTCGGGTGTATTATCTGGATCTTGTGCTTCAAGAATGATTGGCACTCCACCATATCGCTTAACCATAGCAAAATAACAATACGCTCTAAGAAAATATAATTCACCCAAACGGTTTTCTCTCTCTGTTTTGGTTAATACATCTTCCCCCAAAGGTTCAATATTTTCAATCGAATAATTAATTTTCCAAATATTGTAATATCCCCACCAATCCAATGGCCAATAATTAGTTGATGTGCCCCAATTACCTGGACGTATAGTATTGTATGCCGGTGTCCAAGAATATGTGCTCATGGCTAGGTCAGTTAAGGCTTCTCTATGAGCTCCCCAACCTGCACCGCCGCCAAAATCTTTTAAATAATCCCATGGCATGTTATCGTATATTTTAAATATGTAAGTATCCATTAAATCGCGATCACTCCATACATCCGATTCTGTAATTCGATCCAATGGAGGTTGATTTAAAAATTCTTTCTTACAAGAAGTAATTACTGAAACTAATAGTGTTAAAAATAGAAGGTTACGTTTCATTTAAAATTTATTTATAGTGTAAGATTAATACCAAAAGTGGTTGATTTATTTTGAGGGTAATACCACCCTGTTGATGATTGCATTTGAGGATCAAAATCCTCGTCATAAGTTTTAATAACAAATAGATTATAGGCTGTCGCAAAAATTCTAATCTCTTTGAAACCACCATTATTTTTACCAATTTTGGGAAGTGTATAGCTTAAATTGATATTTTTAAATCTTAGGTGATTACCACTTCTTTTCCAAAAATCAGAATACCTGAAATTGTTGTCATTAAATCCCCCATCTGAAATTCTGGGATATTTGGCATCTGTATTCTCAGGCGTCCAATAATCCAATTGATAGGTGTAACCATTAAAGCCATTTCGTAGTGGACTCTGAGCCTCTCCATCTAAATAAATATCATATCCTGCAGCACCAGTAAGCAAAACAGATAATGCGAAATTTTTGTATTGAGCAGATAGATTTAATGAAAAATTATACGCTGGCTTATCACCATTACCAAATACTTTTTGGTCTTTCACATCGATAACACCGTCGCCATTCAAATCAACATATCTTACATCACCAGGTTGTATGGTAGAATTAGCATTATTATCCTGTACAGGACTATCATCTATTTCCTCTTGTGATTGGAATAATCCATCGGAAATATATCCTCTACGTAGATTAGTAAATCCACCCGTTACCATTAGATTTCCTCTCATAAAATCATCTTCAATAACAGCTTCATCAATGAATTCGATAGTTTCCCGTGAATAAGAGAAATTACTAAATCCTCCTATAGTCCAATTACTATTCAATTTCTTATTGTAATTCAAAGAAGTTTCAAAACCCTGATTAGAATATTCATGTAAATTCTGAGCAGCCAATCCAACTCCTAAAGTATTTGGAACACTTCCAGAAGCATAAGCTAATACCCCTTTTTTATAACGTTTAAAGTAATCAAAAGAAAGTTTTAACTCACGATTCAAAAATTCGATATCTAAGCCCACATCCTGGGTTGTGATTGTTTCCCATGTTAAATCTGTATTTGCCAGAGAAGTGTTGTCTATTGTTGGTATTGCTGTTTCATTTATTGCAAAGAAGTGATTGTATGTAAAACCAGATAGCCATTGATACGCAGCAGTACCATCATAACCAGCAGTACCTAATGATGCTCTCAACTTGAGCTGTGGAATTTTTCCTTTAAACCTATTAAAAAAATTTTCTTCTGATATTCTCCATCCACCAGAAACTGATGGGAAAAAGCCCCATTGATTACCTGGTGCAAATTTTGATGATCCATCATATCTAAATGATGATTCAACAAAATATTTTGAATCATAATCATAACTCAACCTACCAACTAATCCTAATCTATTTTCTCGGTATTCTCCTCCATTAGCATCTTTATTCTCATTGGAACCAGCGAAGAGTTGATCGATTAAATCTGACTGATAATCCTGCCTTCTACCATAAAAATTCTCTCCTTGATTATTTTGTAATTCACCCAGTAATAATGCTGAAACACTGTGTTTTTTAAACTTTCGATCATAGTTGACAGACTCTTGCAAAACATAATGGTTACTGTAATTCATACTATGTGTTAAAACAGTTTCACTGAATGAACCTTCCGGACTAGCAACATACTCATCATAATCACCAGTTAAACGATTTAATGTATACAGATCATAACTTTTGCCCCAAGTTTTATTGTAATAAACATTATTGACCAATGATGCATAAGATTTAAATTTTAATCCATCAATGCCAACCTGAGCAGCATCCCACTCTAATGAAAGTTTAGCATCTATATTATTATTTCTTGAACGAAAATATCCTGCGTTAAAATCACGTAAGCCTTCTAATATGTGATTCGGACTAAAACTAGGTCTAGCTGGTGTACCGTCTGGGTAATAGGCGAGATTGTTTGGCAATGCCCTACTAAGCTCTCTAAAAATATCATATGCTGAATAGCCAGGTGCTTCATTAAGTCTTCTACGTCCGGCTAAATTTAATTGTAACGTGAGATAATCATTCACATACGCATTCAAATTCGTTCTTAAATTGTATTGATTATAGTTTAAAACGTCCTCGGTATAATTTGACCCTTGATTAAGGAATCCTGCTGAGGCAAAGTACTTAATTTTTTGATTACCTCCTGATATATTTAAATTGTGTCTCTGCTGAAAACCATACTTCTTGAACATTAGTTCTTTCCAATTTTCATTGGGATAATTTATTGGATCTGAGCCTGATCTAAATGCTTCAATTTCCTCAGAGGTATAAAAAGGTGACTTACCATCATTAACAAGACCTTCATTAAGCACATTAGCATAATCTACTGAGTTTAGAAAATCTGGATATTGGGTAAAGGATGTTTGGGTAAACTGATTGGAGTAGTTTAATTCTGGTTTTCCAATGGATCCTTTTCGAGTTGTTATCAAAATAACACCATTACCACCTTGAACACCATATACAGCAGCTGCAGCTGCATCTTTTAATATGGATATATTCTCAATTTCGTTGGGATCTAAATCATCAATATTACCAGGAGATCCATCAACAATAACTAGAGCATTACCAAAATTTCTGATCTCGAAAGAAGAACCACTAAAACCAGGTTCACCGCTTCCTTGTCGAACAAATAAACCAGATGCAAGGCCTTCTAATCCATTACTTACAGTTGGTACAGGTAATTTTTTTAGTGTTTTGGCATCAATTGTAGACACAGCAGATGTTATTTTAGTTTTTGATTGTTCACCATAACCTATTACTATCGCTTCATCCAAAAGCTCTTCAGATTTAAGAGCAACATTCAAAACAACTAGATTATTTAATTTGATGGTTTGAGAAGTATAACCAATGTATAGAAATTTCAATGAGGCTGTGTCTGACCTCAATGAAATGGTGTACTGACCATTTTCATCAGTGACAGTTCCATTGTTAGAACCAACCTCTATAACAGTAACCCCAATGAGCACATCTTCTGTTGATGCATCTGAAACAGACCCACTCACACTTATTTGAGCTTTTATAGTAAAAAAACTTATCAGTGTGAAAACTATTAAAATTATAAACCTGTGCATGTAATTATATTGCATTAATTGTGTAAGCAAATTAATAATAAAAGGAGTTTAATTGAGTAAAAAATCAGTACGACATTACTACTACAATATGAAAAATTGGATAAAATTTTAAATAAAAGCTATCAACTTTAAATGCTATTAAATGACTTAATATAAACAGCTAAATCCAAAGATTTATCAATACCAAATCTTTTTTTAAGACGATAACGCCCTTGTTCAACAGCCCTTAGTGAAATATTTAATAACGATGCTATTTCTTTTGAGCTTAAGTTCATTCTTATTAATGAGCATAACCTTAAGTCATTTTTTGTAATTGAAGGGTGAGCTTTAGTAATTAAATCTAAGAATTTATGATCTAATTCATTAAAGTATAAGTTAAACTCATTCCAATAGTTTTCATTTTTCAATTCATAATCCAACTTTCGAAAAAGTGATTTTAAATTCCCATCTGGTTTCTTTTCATAATCAATTAGGTTTTGTTTTAACTCAATCAACAACTCATTCTTATGAGCCATTTGAGCAGAAGAAAAAACAAGCTTTGAATTTTTAGATTCTACTTCAGTTGCTAGTTTATCATTTTGTAGTTGAAGAATAATTCGTTTTGCTGATGCCTCTCTCCTTTTAACCCAAAATAACATTAAGAATGATATCAAACCAAGGCCAAATATGAAGATGAGTAATTTAAACCATAATGTCTGCCAATATGGGGGTGCAATGTGAATCTGAATGATAGATATCTTTTCGTTGTATTTAACATTGAAAACATAATGCCCCGGGTCCAAATTAGTATAAGTTACACTTGGGTCTCCTGCTGTTATAGTTCTCCAATTATCATTAAACCCTTGCATTTTAAAAAGATAATCACCCTTGGGGTTTAAATAATCTATTGCTTTGAAATAAATGGTGAATGATTTATCATCATAATTCAACCATATATCATTACTATTCTCAATCGGTTTTTCTAAAATTTGTCTGTTTGACTCAAGTATGCCAACAGGAATGCTTTTGCCAAAAACTTTTAAATCCGAAAAAATCAGTTGTGTTTTATTCTTACTAATTCTATCGGTCAGTTGCTTGGGTTCTAGAGAATGTAATCCATAAATACCACCAAAGAATAGTTTACCATGGTTATCAATAGATATTGAATTTTGATTGAACTGATTAGTATTTTGAAATAATCTACTGTTAAAATTTAAGAAATCTCTATCATTTTTAGTAAAACGACTGACCCCTTGAAAAGTAGAAATCCATAAATTATTATTCTTATCTTCTATCATGCTCATCACATGATTATCAATCAAACCACTAGTTTGATTGATTCGCTCAAACTTATCATTCCCTATCCATCTATTTATCCCACCACCATCTGTTCCAATCCAAATCTCACCGTCTGAGTCTTCATAGATAGTTTGAATTGCATTGTGACTTAATGAAAATGAATCTTCAGAGATGTTTTTAAAATGTTTATACACTTGATTTGATTCATCAATTAAATCTAATCCATTATCCAATGAACCAATCCAAATTCTCCCACTTTTATCCTCATGAACAGTTGTTATATTAAAATCTAAAAAAGAATTTAACTTATTTGATTGAGGAGAATATCTCTTAAGTTTCTTTGAATTGATATTCAATGTATACAATCCATCCCCTAAGGTTGCTATTAAAAGTTCTTGGGTATTTTTAAGCTCCGTAATACTCCAAACATTTGGTTTCCAATTGGAATTCCAATCCATAAAATGGCTGAATGTTTTGCTTTTGATATCATATAAATCCAATCCTCCTCCAAAAAAACCCAACCAAATATTACCTTGACTATCTTGAAATAAGGTTTTTACCTTATTCCCTCCTATGGATTCTTTGTTTTCTGAATTATGAATGAATGGCTTTGAATTAAATTTCTGATTACTAAATTCATACAAACCACTCCCGTCAGTGCCAACTAAAGTTTGACCACTTTGAGTTTGTAATACAGATAAGATAGAACGTGCAGGTAAACTTTCGTTAATTGACTTTGGTAAATAGTAATCAAATCGTACTTTATTAGGTTTATATATGTTGACTCCACCATTAAATGTACCAATCCAGATATTTCCTGTTCTATCACCCAAAAAACATCGTAATGAATTGCTATTTAAGGAAGCAAAAGAATTCGTTTTTTGAGTATATGAATACATTTTATTAGTCTCAATGTCATAAACGTTTAGACCTTCACCATCCGTAGCAATGTAAATTTTATTATCATCAGACTTAAATAAATCAATAACAGCCTCAGAATTGATTCTGTTTGTTCCATGATTTGATGAAAAGTGAATATAATTTCTATTCTTTATATTCATTTTGTAGAGACCTGAACCTTCAGTCCCCACCCACAAAAAATTATCATCCAAAAGTAATTTTTTGCGAAATCCAACCATATTTGGACTATTGTAAAGCATTTTGTGACTTATTTCGAACTGTCCATCTTCTTTTAGACAATTTAAACCACTACCCGCAGTAGCTACCCATATCATCCCATTTTTATCTTTAACTATATCAAATACAACATCACTTGATATCTTACTATTTAGCGTATTAAAAACAGTAATACTTTGTTGACTAACATCATACTTTATTAGGCCTGATCCTATGGTCGTAATCCAGATATGACCTATATCATCTTCATAAAATGATGAAATTTCAGAATTTTCAAATGGTATTGAAAGTGAATCGTAGGATAATGTTACAAAACGATCACTCGACACACGTTTTATTCTAATTCCACTATTCTTTGTGCCTACCCATAGATTACCTTTTTTATCTTCAAAAAGAGCTGAGACTTGCTCTCCAGAATAATTTTGATTGGTGGCAATTAATTCATTCAGTGAGTATAGCTTACAAGTATATCCATCATACCTATTTAAGCCATTTTGAGTACCTATCCAAATGTATCCGTAACGATCTTGTAAAAGAGAAAATATTGTGTTGTGAGAAAGGCCATTCTTTATTGACAAATAATCAAATTTTAATGTTTGCTCATCAACTTGAGCCCAACAAATTTGATTAATAATGAGAAATAATAACGCAATAACTCTAGTCGACATCTAATTATTAATAAAATTATAGAATTCAAAAATAACACAAGATAACTATTGGGTATTTATTGACAACTTCTCATTGATTAATAAACTTTTACAAGGTAGGTGAAATAAATCGCTGTCTCCTATTCTATTTAAAAGAAATATGATCAGTATCATATTTAAATATAATGCTGGTCATATTTTAAGTGATTAAGGAAGAGAAAGATTCGACAAGAAATTTAAAGACTCACTCTACCAAAGCGGAATAATTGAATTTTAGTTCACTATTCCGCTTTTTCTTGCATTTACAATAATTCAGTAAGATTAATAATAGGAATATTAAAGTAGCTTTTGTATTTTAGAGCCTTATAAAATTATCATGAAAGGGGAAATCTTATTAAAACCATTTCTATTAATAAACTTTTTAGTGGCATGTTTAATGTTAAATGCTCAAGGATTTATCAGTAAAACCATTCAATATGGTGGCCTCACAAGAGAATATAGTATTTACGTTCCTGCAAGTTATGATGGAACTACAAATTTTCCTTTGCTATTTAATTTACATGGAGGAGGTGGCAATATTGCTTTTCATATTAGTATCGCAGATATGAGTCCTATCGCTGATACGGCAAACTTTATTGTTGTTTATCCTCAGGCACGCCCAGATCCAAGTGATGGGAACTCTTTCAACTGGATTAGTAAAGTCCCAGGCACTTTTGATGATGTGCCCTTTTTTAGTTCATTGATAGATACGATTGCCAGTAATTACCAAATAGACCAGAATAGAATATATGCTTGTGGTTATTCATTAGGAGGTGATATGTCCTTTGAGCTTGCTTGTAAACTCAATAGCAGAATTGCAGCTATAGCTCCAGTAGCAAGAACCATGCAAGCCAATCCAAATAGTTTTTGCTCTCCGTTGCATCCCACTGGAGTTCTTACAATACTTGGCTCTAATGATTTTACATCTCCATATAATGGTATCACCTTTGGCGGAATTGAATATTATCTCTCCGCAGCGGCAACACATAGATACTGGGCAACGCACAATAATTGTGATACAACTGCTACCATGATTTCTGTAAGCCCCTCTGTAGAGCGATATACTTGGTCAACTGCATCAGGTTGCATCTATGTGGAGGAACTAAAGGTGATAGGAGGAGGACATGATTGGCCTGGAAGTTTTGGGGATATGACTATTGATGCTAGCTTAGAGATTTGGCAATTCGTTTCTCGCTATGACATAAATGGATTAATTGAATGCTCAACATCCTCAATAACTAAAGACAATAATATTAAAGGAAATTTTAGAGTTTATCCTAACCCAGTTAAAGATGCTATACACATTAGTGTAGGTTCAGAATTTATTGGAAATCGTTATGCTATCACATCTATTTCTGGTCAAAAAATATCTGAAGGAAAGATTGAGAAAGAAGAATCAGTTGTAAATATTCAAGATTTATCTGAAGGAATTTATTTCATGCAATTAGACGAAAATATTCATAAGTCTTTCAAAATAATTAAGCATTAGTCTATCGATTCGATAACTTTCGCATTACCTCTACTAAAACAATAAAACGGTTATACTATTATAGTGTTACAGTTTTATTATTAACGAGCTCGACATTTTAAAAGGGTACGGGAGTATTGAACTGATCAATAAAAAGGTTTTTATGCAAATTGTTTGCAAATAAAAAAGTCCCGCCGTTAAGCGAGACTGTAAGTGATTGATAATCAATGTCGGGGTGGCAGGATTCGAACCTGCGACCTCCTGCTCCCAAAGCAGGCGCGATAACCGGGCTACGCTACACCCCGAGGTGTAAAAGTGATCCCACCAGGACTCGAACCTGGAACCTACGGTTTAGAAAACCGTTGCTCTATCCGGTTGAGCTATGGAACCATTTGTACTTTCTTTAAGAACAATTCCTACTGGCGGTGGGACCGGGATTCGAACCCGGGGTACCCTTGAGAGGTACGGCAGTTTAGCAAACTACTGGTTTAAGCCACTCACCCACCCCACCAAAAGGAGTGCAAAAATACACTTTTATTATACTCCCAAAATTATTTTAATAAATAATTTTTCTTAGGGTTTGTTGGCAAAATTATTTCAGGTTTTTGAATATTATATCTAATCTTGAGGCTTTCTATAAATCAGTCATAAATTGGATTATTTTCTGCATACCACTCAGTTCATTATTTTTATAATTGTTGCTGCAACCACAATTGTCTTGGCACTCTACTACCTTACCCTATTCAAGGTAAACGCAACAAAACCTATCAAAACTAATTTTAAAGAGGGTATCTCTGTCATTATTGCAGCAAAAAATGAACAAGAAAACCTAACCCAAAACCTCCCACATCTTCTTAATCAAGTTTATTTAAATTTTGAAATAATTGTTGTGAATGATGGAAGTTTTGATGGCACAAAAAAATTACTTGATGATATGGCATTAGTATATAAAAATTTAAAAGTAGTCCACTTAGAACTGGAAGAACGATATCAAAAGGGGAAAAAATTTGCTCTTACCATGGGGATTAAAGCAGCTAAAAATGAACACCTGCTTTTTACTGACGCTGACTGCAAACCAAATTCTAATCTATGGATACAAAATATGGCAAACTTTTACACTAAAAATGATATTATTTTGGGTATTGCACCCCTAAATACCAAATCAAGTCTTCTAGGCTCTGTGATTAGCTATGAAACTTTTCATACAGCCATCCAGTATTTAGGCTATTCCTCACGTGACAAAACTTACATGGGTGTGGGGCGAAACCTTGGTTATACCAAAACGCTATTTTTTGAAAGCAAAGGCTTTGCTAGTCATCAACATATCATGTCTGGAGACGATGACTTATTTATTCAAGAAGCCGCAAAAAATAAAAAAGTGGGCATATGTTTTGCTCAAGATTCATTCATGTACTCAGATTCACCAACTTCATTCAGTAAATGGGTCAAACAAAAAGTAAGGCATCTTTCAACCAGCAAAGAATACAAGTTTATCTATAAGCTATTGTTAGGATTATATTCTGTTGCTCAAATCTTTTGGCTAATTTCGACAATTAGCTTTCTTCTTCTCTATCCAAAATACTGGTTCATGGTTATCGGATTAATTATCCTAAAATGGCTCATCCAATGGATCATTTTTGGAAAATTTGCATATAAAATTAATGCAAAAAAAATCGCATATGCTCTGCCATTCTATGATATCTTATTTACATTATATCTTATTTTTTTTGGAATTATTAAACCATTCATCAAACCAAAAACATGGAACTAATTCGCAACTATTTTCCGAACTTAACAACTGGACAGGATAATAAATTGAGTGCCTTAAAAGCACTTTATAATGAATGGAACACAAAGATAAATGTGATTAGTAGAAAAGATATGGATCAATTCTATTGTAATCACGTTCTTCACTCATTATCCATAGCTAAGATTTATTCCTTTAAGAAGGATGAAAATGTACTCGACATTGGTACAGGCGGTGGATTTCCTGGTATTCCATTGGCCATTATTTTTCCTCAAACTAATTTTCATTTGGTCGATTCCATTCGAAAAAAAACTCGTGTTGTTAGAGCTATTGCTGAATCGCTTCAACTAGAAAATGTAACCGTTACGAATGATCGTTTTGAGCATATCAAACAAAAGCACAATACTATTATATCTCGGGCTGTAGCCCCAGCCATTAAATTAGTTGATTTAACCAAGGATGCAATGACTTATAACAGCCAACATATCTTTCTAAAAGGAGGTGATTTGAAGAACGAAAAAAATGACTTACTTCAAAAACACAAATTATTCTCTTGGGAAGAAACTGCTTTGAATGATTTTTTCTCTGAAGATTTCTTTGAGACTAAAAAGATTATAAAACTTAATTCTTAAACATATAAATACGAACTATTTAAGCAAGGTTATGGTCCCTGCCTTTCTGTAGTTATTGTTATTATAATCGCTATAATTGATTAGGTATAAATAGATGCCTTCTTGTATTTGATTGCCCATATAAGTTGGCACCCATTTTTCATTAATATCATTAGATTGATAGAGTTTTTCACCCCAACGATTATAAATTTCAATTGAAAATTCATTAATGGCAATCCCCTTTACTCCAAAACCATCATTTAGATTGTCATTATTTGGCGTAAAGGCATTAGGAACATATACCGTTGGTAAAAAATAAAAGCACACCTCATTACTCCATGATTCTGTTTGTTCACCTCCATCTTCTTTAGCATTAATACGAAAACATTTTTTATATTGCTTTGGGTCATGAATCGATACAATTGTGGTATTGCTATTGACATTAGTTTTTGATAAAGTCAAGGGGTTAAGATTATCCTCTAAAAATAAGTCGTAAGCAGAAACACCATTTTCCCAGCCTAAATAATCGGTAAAAATGAGATTAGAGTTTAAATCTTCATCTTGAACACCTGTTAGTAGTATACTTCTATGAATATCTGACAAAATAGTTGTACCACATGAATTCAAAGCCGATATTTGATACTCAAAGGCAGTAATATCTGTATTGATTACTTCCTCTATATATTGAAAGGTACTCCCTCCTACACTAGCAACATTTTGCCATGCAGATGCACTAGGAGTTCTTTTTTTAATTTCAAATGAAGATGCAGAAGAATTATCTAATACTTGCCAATCAATAATCATTCGATCATCAGGATCTCCTACACTTACAAATCTTAGATCTAATTCTAGCTTGTCAAAAATTACATCCAATCGCTGGGTATCTCCCAAACATCCCTTATCAGACATTTCTACTACATATATTTTACCATTGGTTTGAGTAAAATCCCAGTCTACAGAGATCGATGATGATGGGTTGCCTGAAAAATTCAAAGCACTCTCGACATCCCAATTAAATGTTGATGTCATATCTCCTGTAACCGAATATGGGTGATTAGTGGTATTTTCTGGGCAAATAGCAATTGGTCCAGAAATTAAAGATGTGTTTGGTTTTGGGTTAACTAGAACTAACTTATTTACAATTGAACCTGAACAACCAAAAATATTTGTTTCAACCACAGATAAAGTCTGATTACCTGGTGTATCCCAAAAAATCTTAATAGAGTTGTTACCTTGACCGGTAATGTCATCAGAACTGCCATTCACAGTCCATAAAAAAGTTGAATTAGGCATGCCCGAAATTAAGTAAATTGAAGTATCTGAGTATTGGCACAATTCTCCAGGACCAATTATTTGGTTTGCAGTGGGTGTCGGATGAATAGTTACTGATAAATCATTTGGAGGACTTATGCACCAACGGTCATTCACGGGATCATAGGCACGTTGCACTACCCTAACATTCCCCATGCCAGCTGCTAACCAGTCTACTTCTATTTGTGATGAACTGTCTCCATTTTGCTGAACCCCACCAGTAATTGTCCAATCATAAACACTACCTGTTACAGAATCAACATCATATGGTACTAATTTATCAAATTCACAAATTTCATTTGGACCACTAATATTGTAATTTCCGAGAACGTAAGACTTAGATACATTAATGATAACTGGAGTACTAAGACAGCCAAATTTATTAACCTCAGCAACTGTAATCTGTCCCACTCCTTCGTCTCCCCAATCAATAGTAATTTTATTGGTATTTCCACCTGAAGTTTGAATTCCACCTATCACATTCCAATTAAAGGTAGAACTACTTGCCCCAATAGCCTCATATTGAACACCAGATGAATTTGGACATACAATTAAAGGTCCATTTGGGGTCGGACTTGGTTCAATCACATAAACTTCTAATTCCATCGTATCACTTGTACAACCAATAGGATTCGTCTCAGCAACACGAATAGTAAATCTAGGTAAGTTAAATCCCGATAGTTGAATGGAATTTCTGTTTTGTGACCCGATGGTAGCATTAATTGTCTCCCAGAAATAGGTATTACCTGGATTGTCATTGACTGAATATGATAATCCAATATCTTCCTTACATACGGTATCTTTACCAATTATGTCAGAAATAACAGGGCTTTCCTCAATAGCAACACTCAATTCTATCCAATCGCCGAGACAACCATTTTTACTCACTTCTCGAACTCGAATATATGGAGCCATACCACCAATCGATTTTGCATTCCAAAAAGCAGTTACTGATTCTGTGGTACTATCTCCTATAAATTTTCCATCAAAAATATCCCATTCATAGGAAGAGCTGGCATTGCCATCTAATACGGTATAAATATGAGAACTCAAATTACATACGGTTGTTGGTCCTGTCATGACTTTAGCACCCTCAAAAGGCAACACCTTGATACTGACATCTAAATAATTAAACTTTGGAGGACACCCATCATCTTCTACAGTAAAATAAACATTGTATGGCTGATCACGATCTGCATCACAATCAGGAGTCCAACAGAATTCATAGGTAGGATTTATTGGATCAGAAACAGATTCTTTAAAGGTTGCTTTAGTACCAGGAATAGTCGTAAAAACCTCACTTCGACTAGATAGCTTGACGTTGTCATCATCTGGATCTTTACCAACCACATTAAAACAAAGCTCTTCTCCCGCTTCAATCTCAAATCGTTGTCCTTTGGATGAAGATATATTAGGAATGTTGTTAGCTATACAATTCAGAACAATAATCTGAAGATCCATTCTAATCTTTCCCAATAGATTTCCATTTCGATATTCCAAAACTTCTACACCAACAACAAAATTTCCTACTTGATTGCTGAAAAGCTCAGTATAACCTGTCTGGTTATCAATAAATGTATATCCATTAGTACCAAAAGGAGACAAAGAAGTATAGCCTGCTTTATATCTCAGTAACGGTGTATCCAAAGAAGCCGATGGTGCTGGACTGGAACTCGCAGGACTACCACCTTGGTATGGACGCATAAAACGATATACCAGACTATCACCATCCCGATCTACTGCATCGAATAAGAATGAATTGGTGTCATTAACACACATATAAGGACTTGGCACCCCATAGAATGCTGGCGAACTATTTTTAAGTGCTGTGGATGGAATAAAGCAATAATAAGTTTGTCCTTGTGATGGCATTGCTCCATCTTGAACAATATTATTTTGAACGTTTCGACAGCACCTCGTATAAGTAATATGGTAGCCTTCGGAATAAGGTTTCAGGGATACTATCCCTTCATACAATCCATATTCTATACATACATTTTTTCGATAAAAATCACAATCAATAGACCCTGGAGGTTGTACTCTTTGTTTAGCAACTAAATTAAAAACGGGTTGTTGATTTAGACTCTTATTATTATCATTCAAGTAAACACCTAAGGTAATTCGATCATCCAGTTCTACCTGACCTGAACAATCTCGATATACATGAAATGTAATTTTGTAACGATAATCTCCAGTTGTGGAATTAACATTTAAAAATTCATAGTTCATATATCCCCCTAAAAGATGTGTTGCATGACTTGTAAAGCCACTAAAAAGTAACAAAATGATAGTAACAATTTTCAGTGAAGACTTAAACCACATGATTCTTTACAAAAATAGGAATCTAATGTATAGAAAACGCTATACAATCCCATTAGTTGCCCATGTGACTATTATTTTGACAGTGCAGTTACGAAACTGCTTAAATCATGAAATATATAATGTTGATTTTCAAATTCAAACTGATCATTAAGAATCCGAACCTTCATTATGTTTAATTGATCTGCTAAAGCCATATCTCCAGGAGAATCTCCAACCATAATTGATTTTGAAAAGTCAATATCTGGATAATATTCTTTTGCTTTTAATAGCATGCCTGTACTGGGTTTTCTCCAGGTATGCCTATCCTTATTCAAATAAGGTGCATACAACACCAAATCAAAATAGGGACAACTATTAGATCTTAAAGAATCATACATTTTGAGGTGTACATTTTCTAAATCTTGGCTTGTCATCACATGTTTTCCTACCCCTTGTTGATTCGTTACTAATACTACACGTTTAAAAATTGTCTTTAAACAACTTAAAGCATCGATAGCACCCTCACAAAAAATAAATTCACTTGAATCTTTAGCATAATCATCTATAATCGGCTGATTGATTACTCCATCACGATCAATGAACAGCGTATACTGCTGGTAATCATTTTTATTAGGAAAAAATTTGTTGTGCTCGCTCATAATCTTCTGGAATACCAATATCAATAAAAAGGCCATCTGAAATATACCCACCAAGGTACTTTTTGGATACACTGACCTCTAAAAAATCTTTTTCAAATGAGTACTTTTCAGTTTTTGGTAGCAACTCAATAATATCTTTATTTACCCAATAACTTCCTCCATTAATAAGACCAGTAGGAATATTTTTTTGCTTTTCTTGAAATTTGACGAGAGTATTTTTTTCCATCAAAACAGTACCGTATCGATCAGGAAACTGCATTTGCTTTAAAGCAAGTGTTATGGGTGTCATACAATCTTGATGAGTTTGCCAAAACTCCTCGAAATTCACATCAAAAAAAGTATCCCCATTCAAAATAAGGGCAGAATTTTGAGTCACATGATTCATAGCTAAACTAATTCCTCCACCTGTTCCAAGCGGTTCCTGTTCTATTGAATAAATTACAGGAATATTCTTATAGAATTCTCCATAGTACTCAATTACTTTGTTTGATTTGTGACCAACTGAAAGTATGATGCTATTTATGTGCTCCAAAGGTAGAGCATCAAGAATATGATCTAAAAAAGGTTTTCCTGCAACAGGTGCCATAGGTTTCGGAACGTCATTAACCACTGATGCTAATCGAGTACCTAGTCCTCCAGCTAATATAATTATATCAAATTTCATGATAGAAGCGTGTAGGTATACAGACCTGTTTTCGTAAAGCTGTAGTTTTGAGGAGTTACCCCAAATTTCTCTAAACTTCTAATCAACCCCATCCTCGAAACAATAGGACAATAAAAGAAAAAGAAGCCTCCCCCTCCTGCACCACTAATTTTTCCTCCAGTAGCACCATTTTGAATAGCGGTTTGATAAATTTCATCAATTTCAGGGTTACTGATTCCAGATGCCATCATTTTCTTTGATTCCCATCCATAGTGCATTACCTCACCGATTTCATCCATTTTCCCTGTCAATACCACTTCTTTCATCTTTAAACTTTGAGTCTTTAATCGATGAGTAGCTTCTAAAGCGTTTTCATTATTCTTTTTGATGTTTGCTGTTTGTTGGTCAATAATCCCCGCAGATTCTCTGTTGGTTCCCATGTAAAATAGGACTAAATTATTCTCTAGTTCCGCTGCATATTTTTGTTTTATCCGTAATGGATTTACAATCACTTTGTCATTATCATAAAACTCCATGAAGTTAAAACCACCGAAAGTAGCTGCATATTGATCTTGTCTTCCTCCATTGAGTCCTAAATCTATTCGCTCTATCTCATAAGCCAAATGAGCAATATCATACTCACCCAATGGAATATTACACCACTCTGCGAAAGCTCCTATGATACTAACAACCAATGTACTGCTACTTCCTAGACCCGATCCTGGAGGTGCATCTACGCTGGTATACATTTCAAATGATAATGGTTTTTTGATAAAATCTTTAATTATTCGATTATAAACTCCTTTTAATAAGGCAAGCCTCCCTGTTGCTTCAATATAGTCTGTTGCATCAAAACTTTCCTGAACATTCATATCTTGAGCCTCTAAATGAATTTTTCCATCATCCTTGGGAATAATAGTCGTATGTGCAAACATATTTATGGTGGCATTCAGTATAGAACCTCCATGTAAATCTGCATATGGACTAACATCTGTACCTCCTCCGGCTAGACCCAAACGAAGTGGGGCTTTGCTTCTAATTATCATTGTTGCAAATTTAATCAAGAAAAAAGAAGGTCACTTCTTCTCATGAGTCCCTATTTTTTTACCTTTTTATTCGCTTAATTTTATCTTGATAACATCTTGTATTTTAGTTGTAAAATAAGGAGATAACCTCTCTTGTTTCATCTTCCATTTTCTATCTAGGGATTGTCCAGCAAACATTACCTTAGTTGAGCCAATAGACTGGTTTAAACGGTCCATAGTACGCATTAAAATTCGATGTTTAGGGTTGGGCAATTCAAAAAGTGATAATTGAGTGCTATTATCCGTACTTATTCCCATTAAAATAACCCCAGCTTTTTTATACTGATACCCTGACTTAAAGATCTTTTTTAGACCTATTTGAGCATACCGATTTAACTCAATATATGAGCTTGTGGGGTAATCTGTTTTAATAACAATATTTCGAGCATATTGAGGTTGATCTTTTCTAAAATAATTTGTTCTTACAAAAACCATCACGAGATTGCTATGACTGTTTTGTTTTCGTAATTTCTCCGAACTAGAAGCTGTAAAAGCGGACACTCTCTCTGACACGTCTTCATATTTGGTGTACATTTTTTCAAAAGATCTTGTAGTAGCTATTGCCTTTTTATTTTGTGTTTTTTCTAAATCTAGCATCGGTAAACCTTCAAGTTCATACTTGATTCTTAAACCAACAATACTCATTTCTTTTTTCACCCACTCATTGGATAATCTAGAAAACTGATATGCATTGTTCACTCCTATATTTTTAAGTTTACGAGCATATCTTGATCCTATTCCCCAAACATCACCTATTTCAGTCCATTGCAGTGCTTTTATACGTTTTTGTTCTGTATCTATTACATGAGAACTGTTTGTCTGAACTGGATATTTCTTAGCTATTTTATTGGCCACTTTTGCCAGTGTTTTAGTAGATGCTATACCAACACTAATCGGAATACCTGTACTTTTTGTGACAATCTTCTGTATCTTTTCTCCATATTCTTTTAAATCATAAAAATCAAACCCGTCAAATTTTAAAAAGGCCTCATCAATACTATAAATTTCTATTGATGGCGTAAAGGTAGAAAGTGTGTTCATCACCCTAGAGCTCATATCTCCATAAAGAGCAAAGTTGGAAGAGTAAATGTGTACATGATTCTCACGGAATAGCTTCTCACATTCAAATGCAGGAGCTCCCATTTGAATTCCTAGAGCCTTAGCTTCGTTACTTCTAGCTATTACGCAACCATCATTATTAGAGAGTATAACCACTGGCTTACCCACCAAATGTGGCTCAAAAACCCGTTGGCAAGAAGCATAAAAGTTATTGCAATCTACTAAACCAAACATTTAGAATTTTTTAATAGAAGCCACAACAATTCCCCATATCATTAATTCATTATCGGCAGTAACTTTAATTGGATTGTAAGCTTCATTCTCAGCTATCAGCCAAACGGTGTCATTATCTATCTTGATTCTTTTTACCGTAAAATCACCATCTACTTGACAAATTGCAATCTTATTATCTTGAGGTTCTATGCTTTTATCTATAATCAAAAGGTCTCCATCAAATATGCCCACATTTTTCATAGAATGTCCTTTCACTCTAGCAAAAAAAGTAGCGTCTCTATTTTTAATATACTCTTTATTAATATCAATACTAAGCTCGATAAAATCATCGGCAGGTGATGGAAACCCTGCTTGTATACCTACATCGTAAAAAGGGAGTTCTACTCTTGTAGTTATACATGGGGTGAAAAAATCAAGTGTGTTTGTTAAAAGCTTAGGATGCATAAAGTGCCTTCTCAGATATTATAATTATCAAGTTACGTTTTAACAATATAAAAAACACGATTGAATGACATCGCATTTTTTACAAAAAAAAGAGGGTGCAGAAAACTGCACCCTCTTCATATTTTAAATTGAAACTAACTATGCTTCTTTGGAAGAAGAAGTAGCAATTGAATAAACTACTAAACCAAAACCAATTTTGTTGATAGCGTCAGCAATGTTGTAGAATAAATCTACGTTTGTTGAATCCCATCCTAAAGAAGTATTCAACCAACCACCTGGCATACACATGTAACCAATTGGATAGATTGCCCAACCAACTAATACAAACCATGCTAGAGTTCTAACACCAGTTTTAACAGCTTCATTTCCACTACTAGCAGCCAAGTTAGCTACCTCACCATACCAAGCGGTATAAAGAATGTAAGCATAACCTACGGTAGAAATAACACCCCACTTAACAGAGTGAGCAGTACTACCACCTTCAGGGTTAAAAGCTTCACCAATGTAACCAGCAACTAGCATCAATACAGAAGCACCAATCAGCTTCCACAAAAGACTAGATTTTGCACCAGCAACCTTAGTAAGTAAGTAGAACTCAACACACATTAAAGGGACGGTTAAAGTCCAGTCAATGTAACGAAGAGCAGTAGGATTTTCACCCGTTGCCATGTAATAATCTCTCATGTAGTAGTAATGAACAGCCGCAATACCGGTGATCAAACCTGAAACAAGTAGAGATAATTTCCATTTTCCGTCAACGCTTCCTCTTTCAAAGAAGAAAAAAACAGATGCCGCTAGCATCGCCATGTAACCTGTGAAAAAAGTAAATGCGATCGGGTCATCCTTAGGGATTGTAAGTAAATCTAAAAACATAATTTTAATATAATTTATTTGTTAAACGTTGTCAAGGTAACATTTTTATTAAATAATTTGTTCATTGACATATTTTTAGTTGTTAACACTTAAGTAATTGATACACTAACATTTAGATAAAAAAAGAATACAAAAAATCAGTTTTTGGAGGATTAAAAAAATAACAAAATTAATATGTAAAATATTGATTATCAAGTAATTAAAATTATTGTTTACTCTTTTACAGAAATAGTAAAACACAAGAAAAATATTTAGAAAAAATTGAATTAAAAAAAGTAGATATCATTATAAAAAAATTACAATATTATTTTGGATATGCACCAAATAATACTAAATATATTGTAAATTAGCAACCAAGATTGAAACAAAAAAAACAACTTATTGATTACTTATTTGTAGGTTTAGGTGCCTCAAATTGCCTACTAATTTTAGAATTAGAAAAGAGAAGGTTATTAGACAAAAAAATAATCATCGTAATTGAACCTCACCAAAAAAATAAAAAAGACAAAACCTATTGTTTCTGGTCCACATCTGATAACGTAGAAAAAATCATTCCATTAGATTTCATTGATAAAGAATGGGATGAAGTAGTTCTCAACGGGAAAGTTCAAAGCCTGAATCCACTCAAATATTATCATGTATCAAGCTTGACATTATATGAAAAAGCTTTGAAAATAATTAAAAAACACGATGTTAAAATATTAAAACATGCATTAGAACAAGTTCAGTCATCCAACCGAATCATAACAGACAATATAATATATGAACCGAAGTTTTCATTTGATTCACGCCCCCCAGTGATTAAAAAACTTCAAAAAAATCAGTTTTATATAAATCAGAGTTTTGTTGGATGGCAAATACAAACAAATGACGAAGTATTTGATTCTCAATCATTTACTATGATGGATTTTGAGATTCCTCAGGACAATTCAACCCAGTTTGTATACGTACTTCCATTTGATTCAAAACATGCATTGGTAGAGGTAACACGATTTGGAGAAGAAATTATGAGCTTGGATGAAGGTGAAAAGCTTTTGAAAGATTATTTAAAAGATTACAAAGACTACCGAATATTAGATACTGAAAAAGGGTGTATTCCAATGACCAATGCTGATATCTCATCTGAGGGTTTTTCAAATATTAGAAATATGGGTGCTCGAGCTGGCCACGTAAAGCCTAGCACAGGATATGCATTTAGATCAATGTCAATAGACGCATCTACCATCGCCGACCAAATAGCTCGTGGGAATGAGCCTATTGATTCTTCAAATGTTCAATCAAGAGATAATCGATTTGCATTTTATGATAGCTTACTTCTCAGAATTCTGACAGAAAAACCGCACTTAGGGAAACCTATTTTTAAACGTTTATTTCAAAAGATTAAAGCATCCGACATTCTCTATTTTTTAGATGAAGAATCAAGGTTGCGTGATGAATTAAAAATTTTTTACTCCCTTCAATGGAAACCATTTATTGTTGCAGCATTAAAGGAATTTTGGAGCCATAATAACCCAATATTAAAATCATTCATCCCGCTAATTTTGTCCATACTTTTCTTGGTTTTCCAAACTTTAAATATGACCTATTTAACTGATGTTTTTTTAGTAACTGGGTTACTTCTCATTGGCATCCCTCACGGAGCGATTGATCATCTACTCGAAACGAATCATTTTAATCAGACCATATCTTTAAAATTCATTGCATTATACTTAGTTCAAGGAGCTGCTATTGTACTTCTATGGTATATTAACCCCCACTTAGCTTTATTAATTTTTATCGGATATTCTATTTTTCATTTTTCACAAGCTGATTTTACAGAATGGAAATTAAATCCTAAAATATCGTGGATTTGGGGAATATTGTTTTTCTGCGGTATACTTTTAAGCCACCCCATTGAGCTGAACGAAATATTAAACCAATTATCGGTATCTGAATTACCTGATATTTCAGGAAATGTCTTTTACAGCTTATGGCAAGATATTGCTTTTGGATGCTTAAGCCTTGGTATCATTATGGGTTTTGTTCATCGTTCCTCTGCCATGATTGCCACTAGCTTATTTTTACTAATAACAACTCAACTAACCTTAATTCATGCATTTGGCACTTACTTCATATACAATCATAGCTTATTGGGCTGGAATCATTTAAGGAGTCACTTTCAAGTGAATTCTCTCCAATTATGGAAAAAGGCTTCTCTTTTTAGTTTTGGAGCTTATGCAATCTTCCTTTTACTTTATTGGTATTTTGGAAACGACTTTGGAAACTATATCGGAACATTTTTTGTATTCTTATCTGCGATAAGTTTTCCGCATGTTTTGAGAATGAATAACTTTTATAAATACTTTAAGAATTAGTTATAAAAAAAAGGTTGTCACAAGCATGTGACAACCTTTGAATATTCTTAGATAAGATTGGATTACCTACGACCAGTAGAATCTCGACCATTTCCTTTACCGTCTCCTCTATCTTTATCTCCTCTGTCTTTGTCTCCTTTATCCTTATCTCCTTTATCTTCCTTATCCTTATCTCCTCTATCTTTATCTCCTCTATCTTTATCTTCCTTGTCCTTATCTCCTCTATCTTTATCTTCCTTGTCCTTATCTCCTCTATCCTTATCTCCTCTATCTTTATCTTCCTTGTCCTTATCTCCTCTATCCTTATCTCCTCTATCCTTATCTTCCTTGTCCTTATCTCCTCTATCTTTATCTTCCTTGTCCTTATCTCCTCTGTCTTTATCTTCCTTGTCCTTATCTCCTCTATCGTCTCTTACTTTTTCGATAATATCCTTAAAATCAGCCTTTTTACATGAGGTGATAAATACAGAACTAAAGATAAACATTGCTAAAACTAACTTGATTGTATTTTTCATTTCTTTAAAATTATTCTCAAATATAACGATTATTTGCTGTAAAATGTTTTTACCCTAATTCTTCATCACCTTCACAAACTGGCTACCTTGGTCAGAAGCAACTTGAAGGATGTACATTCCTGACTTCCATTCAGAGGTATTTAACTTGTGAATACCATTAGTAAATGTATGATTTTCGTGATGCACTTTGGCTCCTTGTAGATCAGTTATTTCAATCTGATAAGCTTCTCCCTTAGACAAACTTACCATTACAGATAATTCGTTGG